>ERZ827440.28-NODE-28-length-209663-cov-11.583060_pt1 | contig 209663 bp, 199 predicted proteins | sample MGYA00519774_ERZ827440 | MGnify/ENA primary metagenome ERZ827440 (study PRJEB31778, sample SAMEA3449302) | human gut metagenome | biome: human gut; feature: human-associated habitat; material: faeces | place: United Kingdom | collected 2010/2012 ... | reverse complement strand
GACCCTGTGCGAGTAAACTAAGTTAGGACATATTGTTTGTCTAGCGACGAAGGTGCTAGGCAAACGGGGTAAAAAATTATGCAGTGGCAAGAAGGATAGCAGTAGACTATGGTAGAAAAATGTCTGCCGTGGCTCGCGGATTGTGCGAGGCGGGGCAGCTGGCAGCAAAAAAGTTATTAACATAAAAAGAAAGGAAAATGCTTATGAAAATATTATGTATTGGCCATTCTAGCTGGGATATAACTGTTCCAGTAGATGAATATCCAATTGAAAATACTAAATATAGATATAATGAAAAATATAGTGCTGGTGGTGGTCCTGCGTCTAATGCAGCCTACCTACTGGGTAAATGGGGTATGGATACAGTTATTGCTAGTACTATTGGTTCTGATGATTTTGGAACTAATATAAAGAAAGAATTTCAAGATATAAAAGTAAATACTGATTATATAGAAACAAGTTACGAAAAAGATACATCATTATCGTTTATCTTAATAAATAAAAATAATGGTTCAAGAACAGTATTTAATGTTGCAACAGAACATCCAGCATTAAAAAAATTAAGTTATGATTTTACTCCAGATATTATTCTTACTGATGGACATGATTATGGTGCAAGTCAAAATGCTATAAGTAAATTTCCAAATGCTATAAGTATTATTGATGCCGGAAGAGTAACACCAGAATTACTTGAATTATGTAAATATATAAAATATATAGTATGTAGTAAGGGCTTTGCAGAAACTGTAACAGGTATGAAATTTGATTATAATAATCCATCTACTTTAGTAGCTATATATAATAAATTACAAAATAAATATCCAAATGGTAGTATTGTAATAACTCTAGAAGAAAAAGGATGTTTATATCAAGTAGGAAATGAAATAAAAATAATGCCAGGATTAAAGGTCCAACCAGTTGATACAACTGGAGCTGGAGATATATTTCATGGAGCATTTACATACGGAATAGCTAATAACTTTGATATGGAAAAGACAATTACCCTAGCTAATATAGCGGCAGGTTTATCTGTAACTAAAATAGGTTCAAGATTATCAATACCTAATTTATCTGAAGTATTAGATTATTATGCTAAAAAGACAGGACAAATAAATGATAACCAACAAAACTCCTAGATTAGACCTTCATGGAGAAATAACTAGTATGGTTGAAGTATTAGTTAATGAGTTTATTAATGATAATAAACTTTGTGGTATAAGTGAAGTAATAATAATCCATGGAAAAAGTACCAATATTTTAACTGAAGAAGTACATAGAGTACTCAAAAAAAATAAAGATGTAAGTAAATATTATAAAAATAATTGGAATCTTGGAGAAACAATCGTAGAAATAAATACATAAAGCAAAATAGTTGACTTAGCCACTATTTTGCTTTATAATTTAATTGTACTTGAAAGTATAACTTAATTTGAAAAGGAGGGATTTTCTTGAAAGCAATCGAAGTTGCAAAATATTATTTGTCAAAAGATATTAATGGTCAATTATTTAATAATAATATTGTAGTTAAAAATGAGAGAAAATTTTATGAAGGTAATGCAAGACTTAACAAATATTTGTTTTTAACGCAAGTTGTGTATCTGGCAAAATACGGCAGAAAATTGTTCGACGATAATTTTGTTGCATACGATAATGGCCCAGTTTTAGTAGATATAATGAAAGAATATTCACACATTGCAAATAATAACAAAAAGACAATAATCAATGATAATGATAAAATGTTTTTGGATAAGATTTATGATGCATTAAAGAATGCAACATATGAAGAATTGATTGATATTACTCATGAAGATCCTGAATGGATAAAATTGAGCCATGACACCTATAATGCGCCAGTTATGAACTTAGAAGAAAACATAGCAGAATATCAAAAACGATATAAAGGATTAATCGAAGCATTAAAACTGTGATTGATGAATCAAAGTTAGAAGTGGGGCAAGTGTTATGGTTAAATGTTAAATATCAAAAAAATGTAGAATCTAAAGTAGAACATCCAATGCTAATTTGCAGAGTTGAGAAAAAATTTATTGAAGTTATTGCATTGGATAAAACAGCTGGAAAATTGCATCAATTATTTCATAAATATAATTATTTTATTAATTCTTTAAATCCTAAAGAAAGCGTAATTTTTGAAGATAGCTATGCACAATTAAATACCAAGTTAACAATAGAATTAACAGAAGAATTAATTAAGGCTAGAAAAACAGTTAATAAGCTATCTCAAGATAAATTACAAGACTTAATTGAAACATATAATGATTATCAAAAATATAATAAAATTGATGCAGATAGGGTTGTACATATGTCATCCACGGAAATATTAAAATTAAATCCAAATTTAAAACAAGATAAAGTCTTGTCATAAAATAATGACTACTCAATAGTTTTTGTTGAGTTTTTTTGTTCTATTTATTTTTTTGATTCATATATTTTCTAATAAAGGGAGGAAATGATATGAATTGTATTATACCATTTACAAAAGATATTAAGTTTAAAACAAATATTGCAGAAATATTAAGTATTTCACTAGAACATGATTTTACAGCTAATCCAGAAGAAGTATTAGGTAACTTCACTATAAGTGGGGACTATAAGTCTCATGAAGTAAGTGTAAATAAAGAACATTTTGAATATGTATTACCATTTTCAGTTAATATGACAAGTAAGATTAATGAAGAAAGTGTTAATTTTGAAGTTGAAGATTTTACTTATGAAGTAATAGATAATGATACTTTGCGAGTAAATATTGAATATAGTATAAATGCCGAAGAAATTAAAGAAGAAACGGAAGAAGAATTATTTAAAAGAGTAGAAGAACCAGAACTCGATAAAATATTAGATGAAATAGAAAGTAATAAAGAGACTGAAGTAAAAGAAAAAGAAGAAAGAGATATTGAAGATGAAACAAAGAATACTATTTTAGATAGTATAAATACTAAAGATGATGCATATGTAACATATCATATACACGAGATGAAAGAAACAGATACAATTGAATCAATATGCATAAAATATAATACAAGTAAAAATATAATCGGAGATTATAATGATATAAGTAATTTAAGTTTAGGAGATAAAATAATAATACCTGAAGTAAATGAATAAAAGTATTGAAGTATTAAAATCTATTTATAAACCCTATAGATATACTATAAAAGGAAAATCAACCATATTAGAAACTACCTGTGGAGATTTTATTATAAAACCAAAGAATAAAGATATAAACGAATTATATACTTATTTAACAAATCGAGGTTTTATGAATTATCCTAAAATTATAGATTCATCCAGAGATGAAGTAAATGTTTTTGAATATGTTGAAGATATAAAATTACCTAAAGAACAAAAATGTGACGATTTAATAGAAATAATAGCTAGTTTACATAATAAAACTAGCTATTTTAAAGAAGTAAGTGAAGATAAATTTAAAAGTATATATGAAGATATAAAAAGTAATATTAGTTATTTAAGTAACTATTATAATACATTATATGAAATAGGGTTTAATGAAGTATATGCATCTCCATCAAATTATATTTTTATGAGAAATTACTTTAAAATAAATGCTGCTTTAGAATATTCAAATAGTGAATTAGATAATTGGTATAGTCTAGTTACAAATGAAACTAAAATAAGAGTTTGTTTAATTCATAATAACTTAGAATTAAATCATTTACTTAATAATAAATTAATAAGTTGGGATAATTATATGATAGATACTCCAGTTATAGATATTGTAAAATTATATAAAAACGAATGGAAAAACATTAACTTTAGTGAAATATTAGAAAGATATATATATAAATTTCCTTTACTAGATTATGAGAAAAAATTATTGTTTATTCTTATATCAATGCCTCCACAGATTAAGAAAAGTAATAATGAATTTGAAAAATGTAAAGTTATTAGTGAAGTCATGGATTATGTTTTTAAAACAGAAGAGTTAATAAGGCCATATAATACGAAGCAAGAAGAAGAAAAATAAAGCAATTTCAATAAGTAAAATAAAAATATTAAATCTAAAAGGTAATATTAAAGTAATAATGGCTTGATAAAATATAAGCATACCAAGGATAAAGAGAATAATAATTGTTAATCCATTCCGAGGCCCCTGAAACTTCATAATACCACCTATAAATAGTATATGTAATTCAACCAGTAATGGTTGATTTTTTATTTTTTTCTTGATAAAATTATATTATAAAAGGTAGGCTAGTTATATGAAGAAAAAAAATGGTTTTGCATTTATAGAAACAATTGTAACAATAGTTATTCTATCTGCAGCATTAATATATTTATATAGTTCATATAGTGCCATAATAACGGAAGAAGAAAGAAGAGTTTATTATGATGATACGGCATTTATATATTACACAAATTATGTAAGAAAGTTTTTGGAAGAATATGCAGATTTAAATACAATCAAAAGTAATGCCTTTAAAGAAACATATATAACCACAATCGGAGCAGAATATGAAGGCCTATTTGAAAATAATAAGAGTATGATGAAAGAATCTTTAGAAAAGATAGTTCAAAGTTTTAAAATAAATCAAATTATTTTGGTAGACTCTAAAATGTTTGATGAATGTTTTTCAAATACAGAAGACAAATGTGATAGATCATTAGAAAATCTAGGTTATAACTTAAAGACATATATTAATACTATAAATGATACATCATATGAATATTATTTAGTAGTTGAATATGCAAGTAGTATTGATGAAGATACTAAAAAATTAGATAAATGTACTCCGGGTATAGATAAGAAATGTAATTCTTATTATGCTTCATTAGGAATATAAGGAGGCAATATGAAAAATAACAAAGGGTTTATATCAGTTACAGTTATATATGCATTCTTTTTAGTATTTTTAACTTTAATGTTATATATTGTAACGAATATGGCAGTAAATAGAAACTTCCTTAATAATATGAAAAAAACTATTAAAAGCGAATTAAATGATTCTAACTTTTCTAGATATTTAATAAACCATTATGAAGAAGATGGTATCAAATTGATAAGATTAAATTCCACTAATTATACTTATGGGATAGATGATAATTCTTATAGATTTACCGGAGCAAACCCCAATAATTATGTGAAATTTAAAGATAGTAATGAATTATATCGTATAATAGGTATTTTTAATGAAAAAGTAAAATTAGTTAAGGCTACAAGCTGGAAAGCATTAAAATTTAATACAACTATAAATAATAATTATATTGCTTCAAATATATTTAATAATTTAAATATACAAACAGATAGTTACTTAGCATCTTTAGGTAATAATATAAAGTATATAGATAATGAAAATTGGTATGTCGGAGGTATTGATGGAAAATACATATCCCAAACAGGAAAAAATATTGCCATTATGGAAGTTGGTGATAGTAAAAATAATGGGGTCGTAATAAATGCAAAAATTGGTATAATTTATTTAAGTGATTATATATATGCTGAAGATTCTAGCGATAAAACAAACTATGGAAAAAATATAACAAAAACAAATAACTGGTTATTTTTAAATAATTCATGGTTTATAACTAGAAACACTATTATATCAGATACAAAAGTTTATTCTTTAAATAGCGATGGAGCAATTATTAATTCTTCACCAACTGATGAAAAAAACGTAAGACCAACATTCTATTTAAAAAATAATGTTAGGGTAATAAGCGGTTCTGGAACAAGTCTAGACCCATATGTAATAGGTGACTAAATGAAAAAATTAAATAAAAAAGGAAATACATTAATTGAATTAGTTATAAGTATAGCATTAATGTCTGTAATATTAATTTCTATTGTAAGACTTTTAGTAGACTTAAATAATACTAATACAAATAATGTTTATGCTAAAAATAATCAAATTAATAGATCAGAAATTCTGCGAGCTATAGAAAGTGATTTAAACAATAAAGTGTTAGTTAATATAAATGATTCTAATACAAAACCAGATGAACTTATAATAAATTTTATGTTTAATGATAATACAAGTTCAAAAGTTAATGTTACAAAAAATACTATTACATATACTTCAAGTAATGGTAATGTAAGAAAATGGACAATGAAAGATTGTAGTCTTTATCCAGGCAAAGCAAAAGTTAACTTTGTAAGTGATGATTATTCGACAAGTAAAGATGATAAGATATATACTTTACAAATTGATATAGAAATTCATACGAATAATGAAAAAAATACTTATGGTAATAATAATATTTTAGATGATATTTTAATAAGTTATTATGGAAAAATAAGCGATTTGAATAATACTTTTTTAAATAGCACATATGCTAAAAATAGTGAATCATGCCTAGGTTATGAATGTTAAAATAATGGCTATTATTAGTTGAAGTATTCTACCTTTAAAAAAGTATTTATAATCAAGACCATACTCATCTAAAATACATTTTACTTGGGTATGAATTGAAAAACCACCAAAAGTAATGAAAATAATCGTAGTTATCAATTTAATATTTGAGTTTAATTGAATAACATTATTAAGTCCCTGAGTCATTTCTAATAATCCTCTTAAAAAAATATTAAAAGGATAAGCAATATTAAAAGTATTAATTAAAATATTAGAAATAATAAAATAAAAAACAATAGAACCTAAAACCATTAAGTTAGTATTAATACTAGACTTAATTGAAGAAGGCAAATTTATATTACTAGGTTTACCAGACATATTAGTTACTGGTAAATCTTTTTTATAATATAAATAAATTATAAAATTACTAATGTATATAATTATCATAATTTTTATAGTCATATATAAAGAATTAAAAATTATATTTAAAATACTATATAAAAATAATGGATTTGTAAAAAAAGTAAAAACTAAACAAGTATTACCATATTCTTTAGTAATTTTTTCTTCTTTAACAAGTTTTGAAATAATATAAGCATTCGAAGGGCTCCCTGATATGATAGACATAAAGAAAATATAAGTAGAAGTTCTTTTAAAAAGATTAGCAAAGTCAAGGTTAATAAGTAAATCTTGAATAATAATCATAATAAAAAGATATGGGAATACTTTATAAAACCAAATATTAACTCCATCAATGGTACTAGATAAAATTAGTTGATAATTTTTAAAAATAAGTATAATTAATGTCATAATTATAAAAATAATTAATTTTCGTTTCATATATTATTCCTTTTTTGCTATAATTAATAAAGGTGATATTAAATGCTTAATAAAATATATGAAAAGATAAAAAAATTTATATTAGAAAATTATAAATTTATGATTATATTAATCGTTTTAGTTTTTACATTTACTTATGAATTTCCATATGTTGTATATACACCTGGGGGAATAGTAAATTTAGAAAAAAGAATTGATGTTGAAAAAAAAGTTGAGAAGAAAGGCTCATTAAACATGAGTTATGTCACTTTAAGAAAAGGAAATATTCCTTCGATATTATTATCATTTGTAATACCGGATTGGGATTTATTAAAAGAAAGTGAAGTAACAATAGATGATGAATCCGTAGATGATTTACTTAAAATGGAAAAATTGTATATGGCATCGTCTATAGATAATGCTACAATACTTGCTTATAAAAAAGCAAATAAAGAAATTAACATTACTAATAATGTAAATAATGTAATTTATGTTGATGATTTAGCAAAAACAGATGTTCAAGTTTATGACCAAATAATATCCGTAGATAAAAATAATATATCAGATATAAATGATTTAAAAAAATATATAAGTACAAAGAAAGAAAATGACATTGTTTATTTTAAAGTAAAGAGTAATGGTAAAGAAAAGACAAGAAAAGCTCAAGTAATAAAGATAAATAATGAATTAAAAGTAGGCATAGCTTTTTTAACTACCTATGAATATGAAACAATTCCAGAAATAAAAATAAAAACTAAAGCAAGTGAATCAGGTTCAAGCGGAGGATTAATGCTTTCTTTAGCCATATATAATTCATTAATTGATGAAGATATAACCAAAGGTAAAAAGGTTGTTGGAACAGGCACAATAGATATAAATGGAAATGTTGGAAAAATCGATGGCGTTAAATATAAAATTCTCGGGGCAGTAAAAAATAAAGCAAATTTATTTATTTGTCCCAAAGAAAATTATGATGAAGCAATAAGAGTTAAAAAAGAGCACAATTTAGATATAAAAATAATAAGTGTAGAAACATTTGATGAGGCAATAGAATATTTAAACAATAATTAAACATAGATATGAAAATATTTATGTTTTTTTTTAAAAAATTCGCAAAAAATTTTAAAAAAAGGAAATATATTATATGAAGAGAATATAAGAATAACCATATAACGGAGGTAATATTGGAATTTTTAAAAAGAAAAGAAGTTATAATAATTATTATTTTATTTATATTGTTTTTAACTTTCGGAGGATTTTTTCTTTTTTCATACGTAAATAAAGAAGAATGTATATGTAATGACTTAAGTATTAATAAAGAAAAAGCAAATGAAGAAAATGATGATAAATTAATAAATCTAGAAGTAAAAGGAGAAGTAAAAAATCCTGGTGTTTATTCTTTAAAAGAAGATAGCATTATAAAAGATGTTATAGAACTATGTGGGGGATTTACAAGTAACGCTAATACTAATAATATTAATTTAAGCATGAAAGTAAAAGATGAAATGGTTATATTTATCTATAAAAAGAGTATTTATAAGAAAGCAAATAAAGTAGATACGGGCTGTAAAAGTAATGGTTATGATATAAGTAAATGTGTTGAAAAAAAAGAAAGTATAATTGAAAGTAGTAATAAAAATATAACTAGTAATGAAACTAAACTAATTAATATTAATACTGCTAGTATAAATGAACTTACTACTTTATCTGGAATAGGCAAAAGTAAAGCTGAAGCAATAATTACATATAGACAAAATAATGGTTTATTTAAAAGTATCGAAGATATTATGAAAGTAAGTGGAATAGGCAAATCTACATATGAGAAGTTTAAAGCAAATATTACAATATAACAAATTATTTGCATTTTTATTACTTGTATTAACAATTTATATCCTTCTATTTACTAAAATTATTAAATATAAATCCAATTATAATATAAAAGACACTATATTATCAGGTAGTATTACAAGTATTAGTATTAATGGTAATAAACTTACTTTAGAAATAAATGGTAAAGAAAAAGTAATAGCCAATTATTATATTAAGACTTTAGAAGAAAAAAACAATATACTAAAAACATTGCATCATAAAGATAAAATATTACTAGAAGGCACATTTAAAGTTCCTTCTAGTAATACTATTTTTAATAATCTAAATTATAAAAAATATTTATATAATAAAAAAATATATTATATATTTGATATATCTAATTATAAAGTAATAAAAGAAAATAATAATTTATTATACAAAATAAAAGATTTAATTTATAAAAGAGCATATAACATGAATAATAGTGATTATTATTTATCATTTATTCTGGGAGATAAAAATCTTTTATCAAGTGAAATATACAATAATTTTCAAATAAATGGCACTAGTCATCTACTGGCATTATCAGGAATGCACTTAAATATTCTTTTACTTGCTATCAATGTATTTTTTAAAAATATAAAAGAAAGTATAAAGATAATAATAACTAGTATTATATTAATAATATATCTTTTCCTGACGGACATATCAGCTTCTTTGGAAAGAGCAGTTATATTTTATATATTAAAAAATATAAATAAATATTTAAATTTAAGATATTCTAATATTCAGATTTTATTTATATGCGCTTTTATTATTCTATTTTTAAATCCATTTATGATATATGATATTGGATTTATTTATTCATTTATTATTTGTTTTGGTATATTTTATTATAAAGACTTTATAAAAGGCAATTATTTTATCAAGTTACTTAAATTAAGTTTAATTACATTTTTATTTTCATTTCCTATAAGTATTTTTATTAATTATGAAATTAATTTAAGCTCAGTATTTATTAATATGGTATTTGTACCTTTAGTAAGCGTAATTGTCTATCCTTTAGCACTAATATCGTTTACATTTTCATTTCTTAACCCGGTATTTAATATCTTAATTGCTTTAACTAATACATTAAGTTCGTTATTTACTAAATTAAGTATATTTATAAATATTCCTAAAGTATCAATATTATTTATCTTCTTAATATATATATTTATATTATTATTTAAATATAATAAAAGATGTATATTATATTTATTAATAACTATTTTAATTATTAAAATAATACCTAGGTTTGATAGTAATTTTTATGCCTATTATTTAGATGTAGGACAAGGCGATTCTGCTATTTTAATATATCCAAATAAAAGTAAAGTAGTAATGCTTGATACTGGAGGCAAATTAAATTATTCTAAATATGAATGGATGATATCTAGTAAAAAATATAATATAAGTGATAATGTTATAAAGTTTTTAAAAAGTAAAGGTATAACAAAAATAAATTATTTAATTCTTACTCATGGGGACTATGATCATATTGGAGAAGCAAATAACTTAGTCATTAAATTTAAAGTTGAAAAAGTAATATTTAATTGTGGATCATACAATGATTTAGAAAAAGAATTAATTAAAGTATTGGATAAGAAAAATATCAAATATTATTCATGTATTAAAGAATTGAATGTGGATAATAACAAATTATATTTTTTACAAACAAAAGAATATGATAATGAAAATGATAATAGTAATGTAATTTATACAAAAATGAATGGATATAAATTTATGTTTATGGCAGATGCAGGAATAGAGAAAGAAAAAGATATATTGGGAGAATATGATATATCTGACATAGATGTATTAAAAGTAGGACATCATGGAAGTAAAACAAGTAGTAGTAGAACGTTTATAGATGAAATTAATCCAAAATATTCAATTATCAGCGTTGGAAAAAATAATCGTTATGGACATCCAAATAAAGAAGTATTAAATAATTTGGAAAATTCTAAAATATATAGAACAGATCAGAATGGTAGTATTATGTTTAAAATTAAAAATAATAAATTAAAAATAGAAACTTGCAATCCATAGAAAGGAGAGGAGTAGATATGAATTATTATAATGAGATAAAAAATGAATTAATAAATAATGAGATAAATAGAAAAGTTAAAAGTTATTCGATCAATAAAAGTGATTTAAATACTTACTATAATGTTGGCAAATTATTATTAGATGCAGGTAATCAATATGGAGAAAATATTATTAAAGAGTATTCAATAAGATTGACTGAAGATTTAGGTCCAGGGTATAGTCAAAGAAATTTAAGAAATATGAGACAATTCTATAAAGTTTCTCAAAAGTGGCAGACAGTGTCTGCCAAATTAAGTTGGAGTCATTATTGTGAAATTCTTTGGTTTGATGATAATAAATTTCAATACTATATTAAAATAACTGAATTAAATAATCTATCTATTAGACAATTAAGAAAAAGAATAAAATCGAATGAATATGAAAGATTACCTATTAAAACTAAGAAAAAATTAACACTTAACGATGAAATTGAAGTAAAAGATTTAGTCCCTAATCCTATACTAATTAAAAATAAGAATAATATTGAGATAATTAGTGAAAAAGTATTGCATAATTTAATATTAGAAGATATAGAATCTTTTATGAAAGAACTTGGAAATTCATTTTGTTTTATAGGCAGTGAGCACAAAATTAAAATTGGAGATAGAAATCACCATATTTATATCCTATTATTTAATATAAAATTTAATTTTTATGTAGTAGTAGAATTAAAAATAACAGAATTTAAATCAGAATATATTTCACAGGTTCAAAAATACATGAATTATATAGATAAAAATATAAAAGGACCATTGAATAATAATACAATGGGAATATTAATATGCAAAAAAGAAAATAAATTTGTAATAGAATATTGTTCGGATGAAAGAATCGCCGTTAGAAAATATGAGCTTGTGTGATTTAATGTTTATTAAAGATACTAAAGTAGAGAAAAAAGATATCTTAGAAAAGTATATTTATTTTATGATAAAGGCAAAAATATAGAACTCTTCACTTAAAATAAAATAAATCATAAAATATATTACATTATATAATGTTTAGATAGAATTAAGAAAGGGGCTCTTTCTTTTTCTTTTGGCGTATGTTATAATTTAAGTGTGATAAGTATGAATTATTTAATTAGTGCAGAAAGTTTTAGAGTAATAGAAAAAGAGGTAAAAAAAATAGTTGGTAAAAACAATTATTTAGTTTTTAATGCATCAAGATGTAGTATTAGTGAAATAATAGATGAGGCATCATACTTTGGTTTAGAAAGCACCCAAAAGTGGCTTGTAGTTTCCAACTCGGACTTTTTTAATTCTGGAAATATTACTGATAATGATAATGAACTTTTAGTTAAATATTTAAGTAATCCTAATGAAAATACCAATATAATATTTACAACCTTAAATGGAATTGATCAAAGGAAAAAGATTGTTAAATGTATTAAAAATAATGGTAATATTATAAATATACCTAAAATGGATAAAAGAACTATAAATAGCACTCTTACAAGTTATTTAAAAAGTTATGATTATAGCATTGATTATAATACAATTAATTATATAATGGATAACTCGTATGGAAATTTAGATATCATGTTTAATGAGTTAGACAAGATTATGTTATATTATAGTTTTCCATGTCATATAAAATATGAAGATGTAATATATATTGTTGGTGAAGAGAAAACAAGTAATAATTTTGCTTTTGTAAATGCCGTTATTGAAAAGAAACTTGGTTTAGCATTAAGAATATTAAAAAATTTAAAAATATATAAAGTAGAACCAACAGTTTTAATATCACTTTTAGCTAGAGAATATAGATTAATGTATTATGTTAAAAATTTATATAATAAAAAAAGCCTTAATGATATAATGTCTGAATTAAAACTAATGGATTGGCAAGTAAACAAATTATATAGTAATAGTATGAAATATACCAATAATGAATTATTAAAAAGTTTATATGACTTATGTAATATAGATTTAAATATTAAAAAAGGTTATTGGGATAAAGATACAAGTTTATATGGATTTTTAATGGAAAATTGCAGTTAAAAAGAAACTATTTTGTTAGTTTCTTTTTCTTGATAAAATACTTTGTGCTTCATTTCTTTGCGTTAAAACATAATTATATGTTTCATCACTTACAGGAAGTCCAGAGTAAAAGTTCTCACTAGATGAATATCTTTTTGATAATTTAATTAAATCTTCAGTACTCAGTTGATCACAAGGAAATGAGCCTTTCTTTTGCTTTAAATATTCATTATATTGCATATAAAATTGATTTACTGGACAATCTTTTGGTAAGTTAGATAAATAACCATTTAATAGAGCATTAATACTTTCAAAATAAAAATAATTTAAGGCAAATGTTTTTTCATCAAAAGGCATCCAACCTGCTAGTTCACTAACTTTTCTAATAGCATCAATTTCTATAATTCTATCAGTTAAACTAATATCTTGAGATTTAAATCCGCTTTCTAAAAGCAATATTTTCTTAGCAAAACCTCTAGTAATTGTTTCATTTTTCATTATATCTAAAGATACTTCAAAAACTTTTTTTAAAACAGATAAATTATATATTGAAACTCTGTCATTATCTGATAATAAATAATTTTTGATAACTTCATCCATATTAGAAGAACTTTTAAAGTAAACTGCTTTATCTTTTTCATTGTAAATAGGTTTATCAAATAAATAAATACTATCTCCCACAAAAACATTTTCTAAAAGTTCGTATTGATCTCTTAAAATAATTTTTAGAGATCTTTTTACAAAATCATCATCAGCTATTTTTTTACCACTTTCATATTCTTTTAACAATTTTAATAATTCATAATTAATTACTGCTTCCATTTTCTACATCCTTTACCTTAGAAATTATAACACTTAAAAGATGATCTGTAAATTAAATTTTATCTTTTTTCCTTGACAACATATAATTTACTAAAGTATAATTATTTTAAGAAAAATCAAAGGAGTGATTCATTTGCGCAAAAGATTCAAATCAATTCTTTATTTTATCTTTTTACTTTTTATAGTTTGTTTATCTCTCGGAGTAGGATATATATTTTATGACAAAATAAGTAGTGATTCCGATATAGTTGTGGATGGTAAAATAACTATAAACTATTTAAATGGTAAAAAATTTAATTTAAGTGGTAATAATGAAATAACTTTTTCCGTAACTAATAATGATAGTGAAGCAAAATACTATTACATTCAACTTACTGATGTTTATGCTAATGATGTTTCTTATGAACTTATTAGTTCAGATAATTTAAATATAACAAATAATTTAAAATCTGAAATAGTATCAAATCAAGTATCAATTAATGGTAATGAAACAATTAATTATACGTTAAAATTTAAAGTAAATGGTAACGAAAAGTATTCTGGCACAATCCAAATTGGCTTAAAAGAAAATGAAAAAAATACTTTTGCTGATGTTATACTTGCTAATAATAAAGTAAATGAAAAGAGTTTGACAGGTATTGGAGAATCAGCAATATTAGATGAAGGCTTACTAAAAAAGGAAGATGACCATGGGGTAGCATACTACTTCCGTGGAAATGTTAAAAATAATAATGTTTTATTTGCTGATAAAAATTGGAAAATTGTTAAAATAAATGGTGACGGATCAATAAAACTTGTTTTAGATGGTGTAATTGATGAATTAAGTAAATATTATGAAGAGGACTATGCTTTTTCAAATAGTACAATATATAAAAATTTAGAAAAATGGTATACAAATACTTTAGATTCCTATGGAGATTATATTGCTTATTATAAATATTGTAATGATTATGTTTTAGATGATGATAATTACTTAGCATATAATAGAGTAATTACTAATAAGATTCCTACCTATGTTTGTTTAGGTAATTTAGTAAATTCTAGAATAGGTTTATTAACAGTAGATGAAGTATCTCTAGCCGGAGGAAGCACAAGTGAAAACAAGAAATTTTATCTTTATAACGAAAAGATAACTGGAGCATATTACACAATGTCTGGAGCAATGACAAGATATAGTAATTATTATCCATTTGCAGTTGATTCAACCGGAGCAATTACAAGTAATATAAACGGAACACTTCTTCGAAGTATTAGACCAGTTATAACTATAATTAAAACCGCTAAAGTTACAGGGACAGGTACAAGTGAAGATCCATATAAATTAATTATGAAATAATACGCATAAGTATTATTTTTTTTGACATGTTTAGCCAACAGTGGTATAATAAATGTCAATATTTTACATGTTGTAATGTAAAATTGACATTTTGTACTTTAGTGTTTAATTCAATAATAGTATAATAGAATTGGTGATAGGTATGAAAATATTTAAAGATATATGGAGTTTGTTAATGGCGTTAAGGCTGGTGGATATAATATTTTTCTTTGCAGTTTTAATACTTATGATATTAATTGTAACGCTTATATATTTTATAAAAATAAATAATGAAACAGAAGAAAAAGATTTAGAAGAAACACAAGAAATGAAAATAGCGAAGGAATTAAGGGATAGTATGAAAAATAGTGAACCAACAATTAAATTTACAGATTATGAAAAAGACCAAGAAGATAAAGCTATAATTAGTTATGACGAGCTTTTAAATAAAGGTAATAACTATGAACTAAATTATGAAAAAGAAGAGATGCATGATGATTTATCAGTAAAAAAAGTTGATTTAGATAATTTAGTAAATAAAAATAATAATACTGTTTCAAATATTGAAGTAAGACTAATAAGTTTTCAAAAAGAAGAAGCATTCCTAGAAGCGTTAAAGAGATTGCAAAAAGAACTGGGGTAATGGTATGAAGTTTAATATAGTTACATTTGGATGTAAAGTTAATCAATATGAATCAAATATGATGAAAGAACGCATGCTTTCATCAAATTTTTTCTATGTGGAAAACATAAGTGAAGCTAATATAATTGTTGTAAATACTTGTTCAGTTACTAATGTAGCTGATAAAAAGTGTTTAAAAATGATTAGAAGAATCAAAAGAGAATATCCAAATTCAATTTTAGTAGTTGCAGGTTGCAGTAGTCAAAATAAACAAGAAATATATGAAAATTTAGATATAGATATTTTAATAGGTAATAAAGATAAATCAAAGATTGATATATTATTAAAAGAATATATAAAAACCCATAAAAAATATGTAAAGTTTTATAATGATCGAAAACTTGATTTTGAAGATATGCTAATTAGTGATTATAACCATATCAGAGCATTTATTAAAATTGAAGATGGATGTGATAATTTCTGTAGTTATTGTATTATTCCTTATGTTCGAGGAAGTGTAAGATCAAAAAACTTTGAAACAGTAATTAAGGAAGCAAAATTACTTACTCAAAAAGGACACAAAGAAATAGTGTTAACAGGTATTCATACAGGACATTACATGGATAACGGTTACGATTTAACAGACCTTATTAATGAATTATCAAAAATTGAATATTTATTAAGAATAAGAATATCAAGTATTGAAATAACTGAATTAAATGATAAGTTTTTAAATATGTTAAGTACAAATAAAAAAGTATGTGATCACTTGCATATTCCATTACAAGCTGGTAGTGATGAAATTTTAAAAAAGATGAATCGTAAATATGATTTAAAATACTATGAAGAAAAAATAAAGAAAATTAGAATGATTAGACCTGATATATCTATAACAACAGATATAATCGTAGGTTTTCCTTATGAAACAGATAAATTATTTAATGAAACATTAGAATTTTCTAGAAAAATGAACTTTAGCAAAATTCATGTTTTTCCATATTCAATTCGTCTAGGAACAAGTGCAGCTAATATGCCTAATCAAGTAGACGAAAGTATAAAAAAAGAGAGAGTTAAAAAACTAATGGATTTAAGTGAAACAATGGAAAAAGAATATTACAATAAATTTGTTGGTAAAGAACTTGATATTTTAGTAGAAGAGTGCGATAATAATGTAAGTATTGGTCACTCTAGTAATTACTTAATGATAAGATTAAATGAAAAACTAGAAGTAGGTCAAAAATATAAAAGGATTATATGAATTACATTGAAGGTAAATTAAAAAAACTTATATTTTATAGTAAAGAAAGTGGCTTTGTAGTCGCTTTATTTCGCGTTAAAGAGTCTAATTTAAAAGAGATTGAAGTAAATAAAACCATAACTATAACAGGTTCATTTTTAGATCCGAGTATAGATGTACCTATGACTTTATATGGAAGTTATAAAAAAAATGATAAATGGGGCATGCAGTTTGTGGTAGATTCCTATGAAGTAGAAAAACCGACCACTAAAGAAGCTATTGAAGAATTTTTATCTAGCCCTTTCGTCGAAGGCTGTGGTGAAGTAACAGCTAAAAGAATCGTAGAAGCATTTGGTGAAAAAGCCCTTGATATAATAAAAAATGATAAAGATAAATTACTATTAATCGAAGGGATAACAGATAAAAGAAAAGAAAAGATATATGCTTCACTAATTAATTATGATAAAAGTGGAGATACAATTATTAAGTTACAAAATTTAGGATTTTCTCCCGTAGAATGCTACAAAATATATAATTATTTTAAAGCAGATATTGATTATGTTTTAGAAAACAATTTTTATTTAATAAGTGAAATAATTGATTTTAGAAAAGTAGATAGCATTTATGTAAATGCTTATGGAGATAAAACAGATGCTAGGGTATACGCATGTATTTTAGAAAGTATGAAATTGTTATCTTTTACAAATGGTGATACCTATTATTATGCTGAAGAAGTAAAAAAAGAATTACTAAAAGAATTTTTTATAGAGCTTACCGAAGATGTTTTTAACGAATGTTTAGATTATCTTGAAAAGAACAATGATGTAGTTTGTGTAGAAAAAAGAATATACCTAAAGTCTTACTATGAAAAAGAAATAAGTATTGCAATGAATTTAAAAAAGATAGATAGTAAAGCTCCGAAGATGTTTTATAATATAGACGAAAAATTAAAAGAATTAGAAGAAAAACTTAAAATAAATTATAATGAAACTCAAGAAAAAGCAATAAAAGGTGCCTTAAATAATAATATAACTATTATCTCCGGGGGCCCAGGAACCGGTAAAACAACAATTATAAATGCCATTGTTAAACTATATATTGAAAAAGAAAAATTAGGGTCTGCAGATATTATGGAAACTATAGCGCTTCTAGCCCCGACTGGTAGAGCTGCCAAAAAAATGAATTCATCTACAGGAATACCAGCATATACAATACATAGATATTTAAAGTGGTATAAAGATAGTAATGAGTTTGTTTATAATGAGTTCAATAAAACTCATCACAAATTAATTATTGTTGATGAAGTAAGTATGATTGATGTTGATTTATTTAATGCTTTATTAAATGGAATCAATAGTAATATTAAACTTATTCTTGTCGGAGATACATTTCAACTTCCAAGCGTAGGGCCTGGTCTTGTTTTAAATGAACTCATAGAAAGTGATTATTTTAATTATATACCTTTAAATCAAATTTATCGTCAAAGTGATAACTCTTATATTCCTTTTTTAGCTAAAGAAATAAAAAACAATGATTTAAGTGAAGAATTTCTAACTAAAAAAGACGACTATAACTTTGTAAATGTAGATTCAAGTAATATAAAGAAAGCCATAATGCAGATTACAAATTACTCTTTAAGTAAAGGTCTTGACGAAAGAAATGTTCAAGTATTAGCACCAATGTATAAGGGAGATGCAGGAATAGATGCATTAAATGTTATTTTGCAAAATATATACAACCCAAGCAAAAGAAATAAAGAAGAAGTAATATATGGAGATTTTATTTATCGAGAAGATGACAAAGTTCTTCAACTAGTTAATGATTTAGATAATAATGTATTTAATGGCGATATTGGTTTTATTGAAAGAATAACAGGTAACAAAATAATAATCGATTTTGATGGTAATAAAGTTGAGTATGAAAAAAAAGACTTAAAAAACATTAAACATGCCTATGCTATAAGTATTCACAAAAGCCAAGGTAGTGAATTTATGCATGTTATAATGCCAATAAGCACCAGTTACTATAAAATGCTTTATAATAAATTAATCTATACTGGTGTAAGTAGAGCAAAAAAGAGCTTAACTCTTGTGGGAGATCCTACCGCTTTCCAAAGAGCAGTTAACAATAATTATTCATCAAGTAGAAAAACAAGTTTGAAAGAACAAATAAGTATAGTATATAATAAATAAATTTGTTCATAATAGTACCAGAGGTGGAAAAATGAAAAATATGTTAAAAGCCGTTGGGGTACTTGGGGCTATGGCAGCTATCGGTGGTGGTATTTATTTAATGCAAGATAAAAAAACAATGAAAAAAGCTGGCAAAAAAGTAATTAGTGCCATGGATAGTGCAGAAAGCATGATAGCTAAGAAAATAAACTAAAAAAGGATAAAAACTATCCTTTTTTTCGTGCCAAATGGCAATCACATTCATATTCATTAATTGCTCTTTGCTTTTCATCATCGATTTTTTTATACATCATAATTTGTAATTTTTCTTTAATTTCCGGTATTCTTTTAGGTACATTAAACGGATCTACATAAAATTTTTTTCTAAACAAAGGTGCATACAAAGTTTCATTTAATAAAAATCCATCAATATCAAGTGTTCCAAATAAAGAAACTATTCCACTTTTAACAGCAATATCTTCACGACATATAAAATTTTGTTCTTCTTTATCAAATATTATTTTTGTAAAAGAATCAGACATTTCTAAGTTGTGTTCAAAAGAATAAATAAAATCTTTATATAATCCTGGAATAATCAATTCTTTAAAAGGCAATAAGTCTTTATTAAATAAATTGCCATAATCTTTTTTAATTAGAAATTTTTCTATTTGAATATACTTCTTTTCTTGATAACAATGAAAAAATAATAAAGTATACCCATTCATTTTCGTACTTGGTTCACTTTTTTCTTTTTCAATAATTGCAAAATTTTCATCATCTAACCATTTAAAAATAAATTTACCTTTATGAAAATACAAAACAACTTCATTTGCATCCTTAACTTTTATTGTATCCTTATCAATAATAACTCTTAAATTCATCTTTGGTATTATAGTTTCTGTCATACAAATCTCCTTTTTTCTTCATATTATAGCATACACCTTATAATATGACAATTTTTTTTCATTTTTTGTGCTAGTATAAATTTGGTGATGATATGAAAAAGTATTTAAAAATTCTTGGAGTAGCAATTATATTCGGTGGTTTATTAGCTTATCTTTTTTATTATGATATTAATAAAGAAGTAAGAGCTATATCAAAAAAAGAAGAAGTTGTAACGCTCTTTCAAGTCGGGGTATTTAAAGATTACAATAATGCTACGTTTTTTTCAAAAACTTTTCCGTCTAGTTTAATATACAAAGATAATTATTATTATAGAGTAATCATTGCTATAAGCTATCACGAAGAAACAAAATTAAAATTAGAATCAATATATCAAAATAGTGAGATAGAATACTATGAAAAAGAAATAAGAATAAATAAAGATTTTATTGAAAAAATAAGTAATTATGAATCAATAATTTTAAAAAGTAATAAAGAAGAAGTAATAAATAATGTTAACAATAGTATTTTAAATATTTTTTCATCATATATTAATTAATTTTATCCATAATAAAAGTATGATAAAAAAATATAAAGATTACATTTTATTACTAATAATATTTTTATTATTTATATTCTCAGGAAGTATAAATAGATTTTTAATTGCCATAAATCCTAATTTAGATACTAAAAATATTGAATTAAATTATGATAAATATTTAAAAGATGAACTAGATAATATCAAGAAGATAAATAATATAGAGTTTAACGATGATTTAGATTTACAAGTAAGTAGAGTTAAATATCGTAATGTTTATGAATATTCTGATACTCTAACTATTTATAAAGGATTTAAAAATAATGTTTTTGTAAACGATGTTGTTTTAAATAATGATGGTCTTATAGGAATTGTAACTAAAACCTATGATTATTATTCTATTGTAACATTAATAACCAATAAAAATAGCAATATATCTGTTAAAATAAATGATGCTATAGGTATTCTTAAAACCATTAATAATACTTTGGTAGTTACCAATATAAATAATTATGAAAAGGTAAATGTTGATGATGAAATATATACATCTGGACTTGGTAATTTACCAGATAATATTTATATAGGCAAAGTAAAAAGTATTAATTTAAATAATACAGAAATAGAAAAAGTGGTTGAAGTAAACATAAAAGATAGATTAGAAAAATTAGACTATTTGTTTATAAGGAGTAATCATGATTAATGTTTTTCTAGATTGCCTAATATATAATTTTACTCCCTATAAATCATTTTTCTTTCTATCAAATATTAATAATAAAAGTATAATTTATAATATTGCAACGGGTTTATTTATAGATATATTTATTATTCATACATATTTTCTTAATACTATATTTATTATTTTATTATACATATTACATAAAGTAATTAAGATAAATTATTATAATATTATAAATTATTATTTATTTAATATAACAACAATATTTATCTACTATAATATATTTTCTAGTTTATACAATTTTAAAAATATCTTTTTTAATATGTTTATTATAAATAGTATATTTATTCTTTTATGTTATATGAAAGATACCAAAAGCATAAAATTATACAGGTGAGATAATGGACGAATATATAAGTGATGCTAAAAAAAGAAGAAATAAAAAAAGTTTTAATGTTAATAAAAAAAGTATTAAAAGTTTTATATCAAAGTTTTTACTTGCCATAATATTTTTCTTATCTAGTATAATATTTACTAATATAAATGATAAAAATTTATTATTATATAAAGAATATGTCTTAACAGAAAGCCTACCTTTTACCAAAATAAAAGGTTGGTATGAAGAACTATTCGGAGAAGTATTACCTAAAGATGATAATAATAAAATGGTTATAAAAGGTCATTTAGTTTATAAAAATATTGAAAATTATAAAGATGGTGAAGTCTTAACTTTAACCACGAACACTTTAATAAATAGTCTTCAAAGTGGGATAGTAGTCTATTGCGGAGAAAAAGATGATTATAAAAATACTGTTATTATCCAAGGGATAGATGGGGTAGATATTTGGTATGGAAATTTAACTAATGTTTCAGTTAAATTATATGATTACGTTGAAAAAGATAAATTAATTGGTGAAACAAATAGCGATTTGCTTTATTTAGTTATCAAGAAAGATAATAATTTTCTAAAATATGAAGATTATCAAGCTGGATTATAGTACAATTTTTATTCTTTTAACCTTACTTTTATGTGGATATATAAGAATAGGCTTAATTATAATATTTATTGTTTTATTTCATGAACTTGGACATGTTTTAGTATGTTTATTTTTTAAATATAAAATAATTAATGTCACCATATATCCTTTCGGTGGTATAACTAAAATAGAAAAAGATATAAATACTAATCCGAGTAAAGAATTAATTCTCGCTTTTGCAGGAATATTTATGCAAATAATATTAATATTTATTGTAAAGTTATTTTCTATTCATGATTATGAGTTGTTTTTAAAATATAATTATAGTATCATGTTATTTAATTTGCTTCCCATTATTCCTTTAGATGGAAGCATTATAGTAAATAGCATTTTAAATAAGTTTTTTTCTTTTAAAAAATCATATATCTTATACATTACTATAAGTATTATATCTGTTTTTTTATATGTAATAATTAATTATAAGTATAGTATAAATAATTATTTGATAATAGGTATATTTATATATAAAATATATTATTCTATTAAAGAATATAAATTTATTTACAATAAATTTTTACTTGAAAGATATTTAAAAAAATATAAATTCAATTACATAAGTACTAAAAAGGGAAATTTAGATATATTAAAACTAGATACATATCAATATTTTAAAGAAGATGAAAAAATAGTAAGTGAAGCTAAAAAACTAGAAGAAAGGTTTGACAAATACAAGTATTTTTGATAAAATTAATATGTTTTTAAGTAATTTCTTAAAAAACCGCACAGAAAAGGTTATAAAACTAGTAGTTACCTTAATGGCGCGACTTCAAAAAATATAAGGAGGTATGAAATGAAAGCTATATTTGAAACTGGTGGAAAACAATATTATGTTTCTGTTGGGGATACTATTTTTGTTGAAAAATTAGATGCAGAAGTAGGAAGCGATGTTACATTTGACAAAGTTTTATTTGCGGATGGTAAAGCTGGAAACCCATATGTTGATGCGAAAGTTGTATGTACTGTTGAAAAACATGGAAAAAATAAAAAGATTAAAGTGTTTAAATACAGACCTAAGAAAAAATATCGTAAGACTCAAGGTCATAGACAACCATATACTAAATTAGTTGTTAAGAAAATTGGTTAATGATAAAAGTTAATATCAAAAATAATATCATTATTATAACTGGACATGCAGGATATGATGATTTTGGAAAAGATATTGTGTGTGCATCAGTATCATCAATTGTTATTACGAGTATTAATTTATGTTTAAGATTTAATAAAGAAAGCATTAAATATAAAGAAGAGAAAGATAAATTAACAATTGAAATATTAAGTAATGATGATAATATTACATTAACAATAGAAAATATGCTTATGATGCTTGAAGAACTTGCATCGACATACAAAAAAAATATTAAAATAATTAAGGAGGAAATATAATGAATTTCATGAAGTTAAATATCCAATTATTTGCTCATGTTAAGGCTCAAGGTTCTACTAAAAATGGTAGAGACTCAGCAGGTCGTAGACTTGGTGCTAAAGCTGCAGATGGTGAGACAGTATCAGCTGGATCAATCCTTTATCGACAAAGAGGAACAAGAATTTATCCAGGTACAAATGTTGGAATAGGTAAAGATGACACATTGTTTGCAAAAGTAACTGGTGTTGTTAAATATGAAAGACTAGGAAAGAATAAGAAAAAGGTAAGCGTATACGAAGCATAAGTATTCGCTTTTTTAATATGGAGGGTTTATGAAATATGATAATGAATTATTTCTTTTAAGTGAATTTTTTTCACACAATACAATAAATAAAAAAGATAGCAGAGAAATATCTGATAAAAAAAGAAAATTATTTAGAATAGTATTAAAGGAATTTAGAAAAGAAACAAATTTGCAAGAGGGATTTTGCAAAATAAAGTTTATGGATCGTTTCTGGGGTGAATGTGATAAAGGTTATACTTTAATTAAAGAATTACTTGGAAATGATGCTTTTAAAAGTTTTTCGGCTGATTACTTAATTTATATAACAGATTCTTCAAGTCTTTATGATGAATCACATGCTAGCTTCTATGAATTAACTTGGGATTATCAAACTTATTTTGAATTTATGAGATATCATAAATTCATCAAAGAATTAATGGATATGCCTGAAAATGCTAGAAATTTAGCAATTGAATCTATTGGTAGAACAATTGAATCCGCAAAGCAAAAGCTTGAAACTAATAAAAGTCTTTGTCCTAAAATTGGGCATAGTATTAGTAAATGGCATAAAATGGAAGGCGAAAATGGTAAGTCTCCCTTCTGGTATGGAACATGCACAAAATGTGGAGAAACTCAAATTACTAGAAAAGATCCAAATGGAATAAAATTAGAAAGATATAAAAAACAAAACTTGTAACTGATATCAACCCCGTTACTTGGGCAAAAAAGAAACGGGGTTTTTATATGGCAAAATTAAGTAATGATAAAAAAATATTAATTTTTATTATTATAATAGATTTAAAGTAAAATCAAAAGACTTGTCACTTGTAAATTACAAGAAACAAGTCTATGGTCAAACGATATTTAGAGTTCTCTTGTTTAAAAGAACAATGCAATGGACTCTTGTAAAATATATAAATTAATGATTTATTCGACAGATATTTGAAAAAATAAGAACAAAATAAAAAAGTGAGGTAGCGACCATCCAAAATTGATCTGCAAAGAAGTATAGATTTCAATGAAACAGAAAAAAATGTTACGACTAGGTAACACAGATATTTTAGTTTTTTTAAAAATTTAAGCAAGTTTCTTCATTATTGTTTTATTCATCAAATGTAGCATCTACATAGTAGATTGGTCTACCTTCTTTTTCATATTGTTTTTCAAAATCAGTCATGATATTACTTATTTGTCTTTCATCATGATGTAAATCTAAGCTTACCTTATTAAAAGTGTACCAATATTGTGATAAAGTTTCTAGAGAGTAAGCAAATAAACCTTTGTTGTCTGTTTTTAAAATAATGTGTTTGTTCTTCTTGAAAATCTTATCATAAAGCTTTAAATAACTTATGTGCGTAAATCTATTCTTTTCATCAATTCCTTTTGGCCATGGTTCTGAAAAAGTCAAATATATGGTAGATATTTCTTTTCCAAAAATTTTATCGATGTTTCTAGCATCATCATTAATAAGTTTTAAATTAGTTATTTTTTCTGATTTTAATTTTTCAGTAGCCATTACCATTTGTGATGGATAAAGTTCAAGTCCAATAAAGTTTACATTTGGATATTTTTTTGCCATGTTTATGATAAAATCTCCACGTCCCATTCCAAGTTCTAAAGAAATAGGATTCTTGTTACCAAATAAGTCATGCCATTTATTTTTATATTTATAAGGAACTTTAACAAAAAATTTACTTTCTGCAATTATTTTATCAGCGTTTTTAATTTTATTATATTCCATAGACTCTCCTTCTTTCCTAAAGATTATATCATTAATTTTTATTTATGTAAAATTAATTTGACAAAAATATTCAAAAATTAGCAGTTATATATTGACAAGTGCTAAGCATAATATTATAATGATATTAGCACTGGTAAATAAAGAGTGCTAAAAGAGGTAATATTATGGATGAACGTAAAAACAATCTCTTAAAAGTAATTGTAGAGACTTACATTAAAACAGTAAGACCTGTTGGGTCAAAAGCTTTATGTGATATGTTCAATTTATCTAGCGCAACGATTAGAAATGAAATGGCTCTGCTTGAAGAAATGGGATATCTAGAAAAGCATCATATATCATCTGGTCGTATACCTAGTGAAGAAGGTTATAAATATTATGTAAAAAATTTGATGGAACCTGAAAAACTTACTGGTAGTGAAATGCTTCAATTACAAAGAATATTTGCAAATACCGATATAGAACTTAGTGATGCTATAAATAAATGTATGGATATCATAAGTGATATAACAAATTATACGAGTGTTGTTTTAGGTAAAAGTAGTAGTGATAATTCATTATTACAAATTAATATAATTGATTTAGGAAATAATCAAGTCGTAGCAGTTGTATGTACCGATAAAGGAAATGTTGAAAATAAGATGTTTACTTTACCAAATACAATTAATGTTAAAGAAGTGGTAAAAACAAGCGAAATAATAAATAAAATGCTTGTAGGAACACCAATTAATGAAGTAAGTAAAAGACTTGAAATAGAAGTAAAACCAATTATTAAAACCCAAATAAAACAATATGAAACAGTATATAGTATATTCTATAATGCCTTTAATGATTTTGTAGCTAATAATAGTAATATTCATGTTACAGGAAAAACAAAGATATTTGAACAGCCAGAATACAGTGATATAACAGAATTAAAAAGATTAGCTAATAAACTAGAAGATAAAAATCTTATTACTAAGATGGAAGAAGATAGTAATGAAGATGAGATTAAGGTTTATATTGGCGAAGAGACTGAATTTGATTCAAATGTAACTATTATTAGAAAAAAATATCATATTAATGGTGAAGAAGGCACAATTGCAGTAATAGGTCCTAAGAGAATGGATTATCAAAAAATTGTGGGACTTCTTGAATATATTGATGAAGAACTCGATAGTAGAAAGGATAAATAATGGAAGAAAAAAAGATTAAAGGTAAACAAAAAGTTAAAAGTGTAAAAAAGAAAGAACCTAACAAAATTAAAAATGAAACAAATAATAAATTAGCAGAAGAAAATGCTAAATTAAATGAAAAACTTCTTAGAGTAATGGCAGAAATGCAAAATATGAAAAGAAGAAATGATGAAGAAATTAGTAAACTTTGCAAATATGATGGGGAAAAATTAATTACAAAGATATTACCAATCGTTGATAATTTTGAAAGAGCAATAATGCTTGATGATCGAGATTTATCTGATGAAGTTTCTAAATTCTTAAGTGGATTTAAAATGATTTATACTAATTTAATAAGTATATTAAATGAATTAGAAGTAAAAGAAATAGACTGTAAGGGACTAGAATTTGATCCAAATAAAATGGAAGCAGTTCTTACAGATAGTAATAAAGAATTACCAAGTAATGTAGTACTTGAAGTACTACAAAAAGGTTACACTTATAAAGATAAAGTTATAAGGGTAGCAATGGTAAAAGTAAATGAATAATTAAGCTCAAGTAAAAGAAAAGAAAGGAATGATTAAATATGAGTAAAATTATAGGTATTGACTTAGGTACTACAAATTCATGTGTTGCAGTACTTGAAGGGGGAGAACCAAAGGTTATAGCTAATGCTGAAGGAAATAGAACAACTCCATCAGTAGTGGCATTTAAAGGAGATGAAGAATTAGTTGGTGAAGTTGCAAAAAGACAAGCTGTAACTAATGTTAAAAATACTATTTCTTCAATTAAAAGAAAAATGGGTACTAGTGAAAAAGTAGAAGCTGGGGGAAAGAAATGGACTCCAGAAGAAATTAGTGCTAAGATACTAGGAAAATTAAAGAAAGATGCTGAAAGTTATCTTGGAGAAAAAGTAACTAAAGCAGTTATTACAGTTCCAGCATATTTTAATGATGCTGAAAGACAAGCTACTAAAAATGCTGGTAAAATTGCAGGATTAGAAGTAGAAAGAATTATCAATGAACCAACAGCAGCAGCACTTGCATATGGTTTAGATAAACAAGATAAATTACAAACTATTCTAGTTTATGACTTAGGTGGTGGAACATTCGATGTTTCAATTCTAGAACTAGGTGATGGTGTGTTTGAAGTTAAAGCAACAAGCGGTAATAATCGTCTAGGTGGAGATGATTTTGATGCAAGAGTAACTGATTATTTAGTAAATGAATTTAAAAAAGAACATGGTATTGATTTAAGTAAAGATACTATGGCAATGCAAAGAATTAAAGATGCAGCTGAAAAAGCTAAGAAAGACTTATCAAGTATGACAACAACTCAAATTAGCTTACCATTTATTGCGCAAAACGATGAAGGTCCAGTTCATATGGATATGGCTTTAACAAAAGCCAAATTTGAAGACTTATGTCGTGATTTATTTGATTCAACACTTGAACCAGTTAGAAAAGCTTTAAAAGATGCTAATATGACTGCTAAAGATATTGATAAAGTAATATTAGTTGGTGGATCAAGTCGTATTCCATATATTCAAGAACTTGTTAAAAAAGAACTTGGACAAGAACCTAACAAGAGTGTTAACCCAGATGAAGTAGTTGCCATGGGTGCAGCTATTCAAGGTGGAGTACTTACTGGTGAAGTTGATGATATCGTTTTACTTGATGTTACACCATTATCACTTGGTATTGAAACTCTAGGAAATGTTATGACAGTATTAATCCCAAGAAATACAACAATTCCAACAAGTAAATCTCAAGTATTCTCTACTGCTGTAGATAATCAACCAGCTGTTGATATTCATGTATTACAAGGTGAAAGACCAATGGCTAACGATAACAAGACACTTGGAAACTTCCAATTAACTAATTTGCCTCCAGCAAGAAGAGGAGTACCTCAAATCGAAGTTAAATTTGATATTGATGCTAATGGTATAGTTAATGTTACTGCTAAAGATTTAGGTACAAATAAAGAACAATCAATTACAATTACATCATCAACCAATCTATCTGATGAAGAAATTGATAAAATGATGAAAGAAGCTGAAGCAAATAAAGAAGCTGATGAAAAGAGAAAAGAAGAAGCTGAAGTAAGAAATAATGCTGATAGTATTGTGTTTGCTACTGAAAAAGCTTTAGCTGATTTAGGAGATAAAGTATCTGAAGAAGATAAGAAAAATGCTGAAGAAAAACTAGAAGCAGCTAAGAAAGCTTTGGAAGGAACTGATATTGAAGAAATTAAGAAAACTTCTGAAGAATTAAATAAAATAGCTATGGATTTAGCAGCTAAAGTATATGAACAAGCAGCTAAAGATAATGCAAATAATACAGAAACAAATAGTGGTAGTGATAGTGACCATGAAAAAGTTGAAGATGCCACTTACGAAGAAAAATAAAAAAATATAAACTGGTAAAAAGAGAGCATCTTATACTCTCTTTTTGACCTTTATAAGGAGAACAGATGAAAAAAGAGAATCTTGAAAAAATGCTTGAAAATATGTTATCAACCGGTGGTGACTTTGCAGAAATATTCATTGAAGATAAAAAAACTACAATATATAATTACATTGATAGCAACCTAGATGGTTATAGCATTAACTATAGTAATGGAATAGGTCTTAGATTAGCTAAAGAAAATAATGTTTATTATGCTGCTACTAACGATTTTAGTAATAAGAATATTAATTTAATCATAAATTCTCTAAAAGAAAATATTAATGGAAAAGTAATATACAATTATGTATCATTAAATAGAATAAAAAAATATAAAAATAATCATAAAACTCATTATACAAATGAAGACATAAAAAAATTATTTAATAGCTTAGATAAAAAAATAAGAATTAAAGATAAAAGAATTAATCAAGTAAGTATAAATTTACAAAATGTTAAACAAAATGTAACCATTGCTCGTGAAAACGGTTTATATAAAAAAGAAGAAAGAGAAAGAACTAGATTATATATAACAATTAGCTTAAAAGATAATGATAAAGCATGTAACATAGCATATTCATATGGCAAAACAATTAGCCTAGATTTACTAGACGAAATAAATTATGATGAAGTAATAAATAACCTAATAAAAGAAGGTCTTGATAAATTATATGCTAAACCTTGTGTTGGTGGAGAAATGCCAGTTATTATCGAAAATGGTTTTGGTGGGGTAATATTTCACGAAGCCTGCGGACATGCAATGGAAGCAACATCTGTAGCAGATAAAATATCTGTTTTAAGTCATGATTTAGGTAATAAAATAGCAGGTGAAAAGGTAAGTATTATTGATGATGGAACATTATATAATGAATGGGGATCAAGTAAGATTGATGACGAAGGTAGAGAAACAAAGATTAATAAATTAATTGATAAAGGAGTATTAACTGGATACTTAATTGATGAAATAAACAATCGTAAGATGAAAATGCAACCAACCGGAAGTAGCAGAAGAGAAAGTTATATATATGCCCCGACATCTAGAATGAATAATACCTATCTTGAAAAAGGAACAGATACTTTTGAAGAAATGATAAAAGATATAAAATTAGGCCTTTATGCCAAAAAAATGGGCGGAGGATGTGTATCACCCGAAACCGGAGATTTTAACTTTGCTTGTGATTTAGCGTATATGATTCGTGATGGTAAAATAGCTGAATGTGCTAAGTCTGCTAGTTTAATTGGTAATTGTAAAGATATATTACAAAGTGTAGAGATGGTCGGAGATAACCTAGCGCTTGGACAAGGAATGTGTGGTTCAATCAGTGGCTCCGTTCCAGTAAATGTTGGAATGCCTCGTATAAAGGTTGGTCATATACTTGTCGGAGGTGAAAAAGATGAATAAATTAATTGAAATTGGTCAAATGCATAACATTGATATTGAGATATTTAAAGAAAAACATAACAGCACAGATATAAGCACATTAAATAATAAAATTAAATTATTTCAAATAACTAATGTATCAAAATATATAATTAAAGCTATCAAAGATAATAGATGTGTTAAGATTGTTACTGAAAGCATTAAAAATCCTGAAGAGTTAATAAAGACTTTGGAAGATATATTTAAAACATCAGATAATAAAAATTCTAATAGACTATGTTCTGGTAATATAAAAAATAAATTAAGAAAAAAAGAAATAGTTGATTATAGTAAAGTAAAAGAAGATTTATTATCATTAAACGAATTAAAGAAAAAGTATTCATGCATTAAATCAATTGAAGCAGATTATTCTCATACTGAATGCGGAAATTATATTACTAATTCAATAAATAGTTGTGATATGGAAGATGAAACATATTTTAATGCTTATGGAGCAGCCATAACAGTTAATAAAGATGATATAACTAGAGTATTATATATAGGTTATTATACAAAAAAATATGATTTTAGCGAGTTTAAAGAATACTTATTGAAAAAATTAGAATACTTATTAATTAAATTAGATAGTAAGTCAGTTACTACGAATAAGTACAAAGTATTACTTACTAACAATGTTGTAGAAAGTATATTATTTACATTTAAGGATTCATTTCAAAGTAAAAATATATTTTTAAATGAGTCAGTATTATCTGGCAAATTAAATAGTAAAATATTTAGTGATAAAATAAATATTGTTGAGGATTCTCCAAAAGGAATATTAAATGCCAATTTTGATAGTGAAGGAACATTAAAGGCCAAACAAGCATTAGTAGAAAATGGTGTATTTAAAAAAGAAATAAATAATATTGAGTATGCTATTAAATTAAATAAAGAAGCAACTGGTAATGCAAATGGAGTCAATAATTTATATATAGAATGTGGTAATAAATCGTATGAAGAACTAATAAAAGAACTTGATAATGGGATTATCATTGATGAAGCCTTTGGATTTCATTCTGGAGTAGATTTAAAAACTGGAAACATATCAGTTCAAGCAGAAGGTTTACTTGTAGAAAACGGAAAAGTAACAAAAGGTTTAAATATGATTATATTATCAACGAATCTTTTTGAAGTATTTTCAAATGTTTTAGAAGTTGGTAGTGATTTATCTAATTTTAGTTTAAGTGTTAGAACACCATCACTTTTACTATACGATATAACTATCACAGGAAAGGAGTAAAAAATGAATAAAAAAGATTATTATGAAGTCTTAGGGGTCAGTAAAACTGCCACTGATGAAGAAATAAAAAGAGCTTTTAGAAAATTAGCTAAACAATATCATCCCGATATAAATAAAGAACCGGGAGCAGAAGAAAAATTTAAAGAAATTGGTGAAGCGTATGCAGTTTTATCCGATGCTACGAAAAGGCGCCAATATGATCAATTCGGTCATGCGGCATTTCAAAATGGTGCAGGTGCAGGTGGAGCATCAGGATTCCAAGGTTTTAATATGGGAGACATTGATCTTGAGGATATTCTCGGAGACTTATTTGGCGGAGGTTTTTCAAGCTTTTCTGGATTCGGCAGAGGTTCAAAATCAAGCAATAGAGCTAGAAAGGGCGAAGATATAAGAGTAATATTAAATCTTACTTTTGAAGAAGCAGCCTTTGGATGTGAAAAAGATGTTAAATTAAATCTTACAAGTGAATGTTCAAAGTGTAAAGGTAAAGGCGGATTTAACGAATCAACATGTAGAACTTGTGGTGGGGCAGGCAAAGTATTAGAACAAGCCCAAACTATATTTGGATACATGCAAACTCAAAAAACATGCCCAGATTGTAAAGGTTTAGGTAAAACTTATGAAACGGTTTGTGACGATTGTCGTGGAAAAGGAATTGTTGAAAAAGTTAAAACATTAACTGTAACTATTCCTGAAGGTGTTGACGAAGGATATCAACTAAGATTAAGCGGCAAGGGTAATGCCGGAGTAAACGGAGGACCAAACGGAGATGTTTTCCTAGAATTTAAAATTAAAGAACATCCTCTATTTGAAAGAGACGGAGCAGATATTTATTTGGAAGTTCCAGTAACTATAACGGATGCTGCCCTAGGTTGTAAAAAAGAAATACCAACCCTTTATGGCAATATTATATTAGAGATAAAAGCTGGAACACAAAACTATACTAAGTTAAAAATTAAGGGAAAAGGAATAAAATTACCAAATAAAATCAGCAAAGGTGATATGTATGCTGTGGTAAATATTATTACTCCAACTAAACTTGATAGAAAGCAAAAAGGATTATTGCAAGATTTAGCTCAAACTGATCTTGAAGATGCTCCAGAATTTAAAAATTTTAAAAAATATGTAAAATAAAGGTGATTTTTACCTTTATTTTATTTTTTTTATAGACATTATTTTAATAAAATGATATTCTTATAATAGAATGAAAGTAGTGAGGGATAAAAATGAATGATAATTTAGAAAACAATTTGGGGGACAGCGGGGTTTCAGAAAATAGTGTGAATGGATTAAATACTAGTCAACCAAACGAAATGGTTAATGGAAATACTAGCCAACAAAATGCGGAGCAATTAAACACCGGCGAACCTATAGAAACGCCAAATTTAAACAATGATTTAAGCAATAACATAAGTCAAATGGGAACTAATCAACCAGCTGAAACAATTAATGCAAGTGAGGCTGGAACAACGAATCAAAATGCCAACAATAATATGGTTGGATCTAACTACCCAGGAGTAGATCCAAATACTCAAAATAACATAAATTCAAATAACAACATAGTTAATAATTCTGTTAAAAAGAAAAATAAAGGATTAATAATAGGATTAGTTATTGCTATAGTAGTTTTACTTATCGTTGTAGGAGGCTTTGTTTATATAAAGAGTACATATAACGCTAAAAGTTTCTTAAACAAAAATGCTAAAAATATTATTGCATCTATTGACAAGTCTTTTGATGTTTTATCAATAAATGATGATTTAATTAATAACTTCGATAAGTATGATATGATTAGTGATACAAATATTGCATTAACAACATCATCCACAACATTAAAGTCATTAAATAATCTACAAATAAATTTGAATGAAAAGTCAAATATAAATGATAATTATTTAAGTTTAGATTTAGGATTAAAACAAAACAATGAAAGTATAAAAGGAACTGTTGTTTACAATAACAACAAAATCTATTTAAATAGTAAAGATATTTTTGATAGTCCACTTTATACAACATTAGATGAAAACATTTTTGCAAATTCCCAAGAATATGTTGATATGGTTAAGAATTTTTCAAATATTAATGATCTTGAAAATTCAATGAAAAATATTGTTAAATATGTAGCAAGTGCATTAGAACAAGCAAATATGAATACAAAAACTAGTGGATTAAATATAACATATACATATGAAATAAATGAAAAAAATTACAATAAAGTAATAGATAAATTTATTGAATTAGTTAAAAATGATAAAATTATAATGTCATATTTAGAAAATGATACATCAATTTTAGATAGTTTAAAAGATAGTCCAATAAATATTGTTTTTGAAATAACTATAAAAGCTTTAACAAACGAAGTTCAATCATTTGTATTAGATGTTGAAGGAAGCAAATTAGAAGGTACAAAAGTTGAAAAAAATAAATATAAAATTGTTGGAGAAGATACAGAATTATATTTAGAATGTAAAGACGACGTTATAACAATAACCGAAGGAACAAACAAAATAAGTATTGAAGTAAGTAATAAAAAACTAGGATTAGCAGCAAATGTTGAAAACTCAATTATAGAGTTAGCATTACAAAATGATAAGAAAAATTCAACAATAACAGCGAACATCGATATTGAAGGAGTAAAAGTTAATTGTAATGTCAAAGTAAAGGAAGATTCTAAAAACAATAAATCTGATGCAACTGGAAAGATTGATGTAACTTACAATAACGAAAATATAGTAATAGATTTCACTAATAAAATGGAATATGGCAAAAACAAAATTACAAAAAGTGATATTACAAATGCCAAAGATTTTGAACAATTAGCTGATTCAGAAACAAGTACTATTATGTTAAATTTATATAGTAAACTTAAAGCATTTGATTTCTTTAAAGATATTTCAAGTATTTTTGGTGATGTTGATGAACCTAATTATTCAGAAGACGATTATGATTTTAGTGATATAGAAGACAATAGCAATTATAATTTGGACAATTTTGAATTCTAAAAGCATTTTGATAAATGCTTTTTTTGTTTATAAATTTTTGACATTATATGTGGATAGTGATAAAATAATAATGGTGTTAATAAATGAATAAAGAAATTTTATTAGTGGTAAATTATTATAATGAAAGTATTATTGATTTTGAAAAACAATTAAAGCCAACTCATGAAATTTTTGAAAATATTGTTATTTGCAATAAAAACAACTGTGATATAAAAAGTAATTATCCGATTTTCAATGGAAGAAATTATGATTATTTAGACCAAATTAATAACTATATTAATAAACAAAAATTAAATATTAAATCAATAGTTTTCATAGACAATATTAACAACATTGATAATGATGATGTTGCAAAATGTGCTTTAGATGCAATTAATCATGAAGATACAATAATACTTGGTTCTAACGAAAACAATAGCATGAGAAAAGATATAATAAACAAAATATTTAATACATTATTTAATACTAATTTTAAATCTGTTTTACCAGAAATAAAAGCAATAAATATTAAATTATTTAATAACCTTTTATGCAACTTAAAAAATGATAAAAATTACATGATAACTGCAATAACAGAAAATATTGCTTTAAAAGAAAATGAAATTAACACAATTTGGCGAAAAAACACGAATAGAGTAGGGAAGGATAGTTTTAAAATGCTCCCCTATCTAAAAGGTTTAATACCATATATCTTTAAATCAATCATCCCATATCTAATAAGTTATATATTATTTATGATAATATTTTATTTAAGATCATCAACAAATGATTTAGAAGGAATCATTTTTGCAAATTTAATATCCGAAGGAGTAGGGATAGTACTACATATAATAATCAACTATAATTGTATATACAAATATAATCTTGTTTCTAGAAATATCTTATTTTTACTAAAAAAAATCTTCAGAGTAATATTATCTTGTTTCTTTATTTATATTTTATATAATTTATTAAATATAAATCTATTTGTAAGTAAATTATTAGTAGACTTAATATTAATGATTATAATAGCAATACTATTTACTTCTATTTCTAAAAAATAATAATACAAGTCCCCTACCACTTAATTATGAAATAGGGGACTTTGTTTTCTATTCGCATACATACGCGCATATATCCTTATTTATAATAAATATAAGGTTATAAATGCGCGCATATTATCATTATTAAAATATAAATAAGGTTATAATAAAAAAATTTTTTAAATAACAAAATAAATTTATTTAAAAAAAAATATTCTTATAAAAATTTTAAATTTCTGTTTCCAAGCATTATTATATGATTGTTAATTATTATAGAAAGGCAAGCATCAAAAATCAAATTAATTAGTAGTTAATGGATAAGAATTAATGTTAAATCCTCAAAAATAAAATACAAAATAATATATATTATGTTAACTTAGTTATCAAAAAATAAACTATAAATATTTATATATGAATTTTAATTATAAATATTTAAAACATCTATTACAAATATCTATCTTTTATATCTGAAACATCTTTACTAATTTGTTCTAATAATTTTCTTTGTTTTTTAAGTTCATTGTATGTTAAAATTGGTAATATAGATTTTATAATTGTAACAAATATTATTATTGCTCCGATTATAATTATATAATTTGCAATTGCTTCATAATCAATATTTAGTCCCATAAAAACACATCCTTACTTTTTGAGTTTAACACAGACAAACATAAAAGTAAATACTCTCCCCCACTCTTTTGGTGTATCAACAGATTTTAACTAATAATTACATTTACTATTACTAGAATTGTTCCTGTGATAAGTCCTAAATAAATCCACTTATTTTCTTTATATTTTAACGCTCTAGGAAGCATTTCTTGTATCGATAAAGTAATCATAAGCCCTGCTACTACAATTAGGACTATACTTATCATAAGTTCTGATACAAATTTTTTTAAAAATACAAAAGCTAAAATGGCACCTAAAGGTTCAGATAATCCAGATATTAAAGTTGATTTTATTGCGTTTTTTCTACTACCGGTTGCATAATAAATTGGTACTGCAATAGAAATTCCTTCAGGAATATTATGAAGCATAATGGCAATTGATAGTCTTAAACCTAAATCAATACTATGATAACTACTTAAAAATGTTGCAATACCTTCAGGTAAATTATGAAGAATTAAAACAATCATGTTTAAAATACCAAGTTTATATAAATCAATACCTTTGCTTTCTTTTTCTACTAAGGAACTTAGATATGTAATAATTATATAACTAATAATAAATGCTATTAATAAAATTATTAAAGTCTTTCCAATTCCATAGAAGTTAACTATTTCAAAAAATGATGTTGGAATTAAATCTAAAATACTTATAGAAATCATTATTGCAATAGAAAAAGAAAGACAAAAACTTATAAATTTATTTAAGTTCTTCTCTTTAATTTTAAAAAATATTGGAATAGCTCCGATTAACGTTGATAGACCAGCTAATGTAGATAATATAAGTGGAATTATAATATTTTGCATCATATCACCACTTAATTATATTCAAGTTATCTTACTAAATTTCGTTTTAATTCTTCGTTATTGAAAATTGAATGATCAACAGTTGCTGTTTTCATTGATTTCATAATAGATCTTTTTTGTGGTGTTAATTTAGTTAAATCTTGCAAAAGAAAGTTGTAAACTGATAAATAACTAATTACAGGAATTATAGTTATCAAAGAGTCTGTCATAATATCCCAAGTACATTCAGTTAACGATGATTCATACCAAATTGGTTGTTTCTTATTTATTCTTTCATTTAAAGCTTCCATTACTTTTTCTAATACTTCACATTCAGAAGAAGATAAGAATGGACTCTTAGTGTTTTCTAGTCTTCTTAATTCATATCTTAAAGCTTTAACAAAAAAGGTATTTTCTCCATCACTATGACATAATAAATTTTCACTAAACAGTAAATTGCCATGTTGAAATAATTCTTTTTTATAAACCATTGAAAAGTATAATCTTAATAGTAAGCTTATAGATGCATTATCCGATATTAAATAATCATTAATATTGCTTCCTCTTTTTTCGATTGTAGCTTTCTCATATTCTAAGAATGCTTCTAAACTAAATGTTTTTTTAGAAAATCTTCTTTTTAATTCTTCGTAAGCATCTTTTTGTAAATCAATACTAAATTGATTAGAAAAAATAATAAAAGATAACTCAGACAAGCTAATGCTTTGTATTTTTTTTGTTTTCATAAATGTCTCCCTGTTTAGATAGTATCACATAGTTTATTAAAAATCAAATTAAACTAATAAAATATTTAAATAATTTATCCTGATCTATATCATCCATGTCTTCGGGATGCCATTGAACTCCAAATATAAATTTATATCCATTTAAACTTATTGCTTCAATAATACCATCATCACTTCTTGCTTCTACTTTAAAGAAATTTTCATTTATAATTGTATCATGATGCCTACTATTAACAGATATTTTATTTTTGCCGATTATATCTTTTAAAATTCCTTCATTTATATTAATTTCATGAACATATTCTTTATTAGGCACATAATGATTAATATCGCTATCTACTTTAATTGTATGATCCATAAATGTATTTATATTAGCAATTGCTTGCATACCAGCACATATTCCTAGCAAAGGTTTATTGTGTTTCATCGCATATTTTAATACTTTAACATCAACACCATTCCAAGTATTTCCCCCAGGTATAATAAAACCATCACACAAGTCTAAATAAAAACTAACATCACTAACACAAGGTATAATTATAACAGTAACGTCAAGCTTTTCTATTTTTTCTATTAAAGAATGAGGTATTTTTTCTATTTCAATATTAATGTCATTAGTTAAAATTCTAGTTGTAATGCCGATTTTTTTCAATTAAATCACTTCCTTAATTTACCATAAAATATATGATTAAAAAATAATATTTGTTCCATAATAATAGTGGGAGGTATATACATGAGCAAGAATAAAGAAAACGCTAGAAACAAGGCTAAAAAAACAGCTAGAAGTTCTAGTAAAGCCAGTGCAAGATCAAATGCACGTAATGAAGCTCGTAATGAAAACTACAGATAGTTTTTAGATATGCGCGTGAGGATGATTACTATAATCTTCCTCTATTTTTTTATTTTGTAAATGAGAATATATTTCCGTAGTTTCTAAATTCTCGTGACCTAAAAGTTCTTGAATGACTCTTAAATCAGCTCCATTATTAAGTAGATTTGTAGCAAATGAATGTCTTAGTGTATGGGGACTTATTTCCTTTTTTATACCGGATTTATTAGCTAAATCTTTTAATATCTTAAAGAAACCTTGTCTACTTATTTTTGTCCCATTTTTATTTAAAAAGACGTAATCACAAGTAACATTTTTTACCAAAAATGCTCTATAATTATAAACATATAGCTTTAATGCTTCTAAAGCAGTATTTCCGATAGGAATAATTCTATCTTTTTTTCCTTTACCTGTAACTCTAATTATACATTCTTCAAAATTGATTTGTTTTAATTCAAGTGAAGTTATTTCACTAATTCTAGCTCCAGTTGCGTAAATTATTTCTAACATTGCCTTATTTCTATAATCAATTGGTTTAGTAAGTCTAATATTAAATAATTTATCTATTTCTTCACTTGTTAAATAATTTGGCAACTTTTTTTCTAACTTCGGAGCTTTTATTCCATCACAGGGATTATTTTCTATTTTATCCATAAATACCAAATACTTATAAAAGGAATTAAATACTGTTAAATAATGAGCTTTTGTTCTTGGGGTAGAATCTATATCATCTAAAAACTTTTTTATGTCATTTTTCTTTAGTTTAATTAAATTTTTATTTACACTATTACTTAAAAGAAGTAAGTTTTCTCCATAAGAATCAATCGTATTTAAAGATACTCTTCTTTCATACTTTAAGTATTCTAAATAATCAATTATATCTGGATCTTTAATAGTATCAATAATATTTCTCATAAACAACCACCTAACTATATTTATTGTACCAAATTTTCTTAAAATGTGCTATAATTAAACATGTGATATTATGGAAATTTTAGCAGATAAATTAAGACCTAAAAAAATAGATGACATTATTGGCCAAGACCATCTTATTGGTAAAGGCAAAATTCTTTCTAATCTTGTAAAAAACAAGAAACTTTTTTCAATGATTTTCTATGGAAAACCAGGTATTGGTAAGACAAGTATAGCCAATGCTTTAGTTAATGAACTTAATATTCATTATAAGTTTTTAAATGCCACAGTTAACAATAAAAGTGATTTCGATAGTGCTATCGCAGAGGCTAAAATGTATGGTGATATGGTTTTAATAATTGATGAAATTCATAGAATGAATAAAGATAAACAAGATTTATTATTACCATATATTGAAAACGGTACGATAATCCTTATTGGGCTTACTACATCTAACCCATATCACAAAATTAATCCTGCCATACGAAGTAGATGCCAAATATTCGAACTACATGAATTAACTAAAGATGATATAGTAAAAGGATTAAAAAAAGCACTAGAAGATTTTAAAGATATTAAGATAGATGAAGAAACTCTGGATTATATTGCTACCCTTTCTAGTGGCGACATGCGTTTTGCTTTAAATTTACTTGAAGTGGCATATTATTCTAGTGACAAAAAAATTAATATTGAAGTAATAAAGAAAATAAATAGTAAACCAGTCTTTTTTCATGATAAAAATGGTGATGGACATTATGATGTATTAAGTGCCCTTCAAAAGTCAATTCGCGGAAGTGATGTTGATGCTTCTTTACACTATTTAGCTAGGTTAATTGAAGCAGAAGATTTAGATAGCATTTATCGCAGATTAAGTGTTATTGCATATGAAGATATTGGTATGGCTAATCCTGGAATTGGTCCAAGAGTAATGGCAGCAATCCAAGCATCAGAACTAGTGGGATTACCTGAGGCAAGAATACCTTTAGGCCAGATAGTTGTAGAAATGGCACTATCACCAAAAAGTAATAGCTCGCATTTAGCATTAGATGCTGCTATAAATGATATAAGAAGAGGAAATACAGGTAATGTTCCTGATAATATTAAAACCACTAGCCCCGATTATTTATATCCACATAATTATCCAAATGACTGGGTAAAACAAAACTATATGCCTAAGAACCTAATTGGCAAGAAATATTATATTCCAAAAGATAATAAAGTAGAAAAAAGTTTAAATAAATTACATGAAGAAATGAGGAGTGAAAAATGAAAATAAGTGTTATAGGACTTGGCGTTTACAGCCTTGCAATAAGCAAAATGTTAGCCAAAAAGAGTGAAAATAAAATAGTTATATGGACAGAAAATGAAAAAAATTATGAAGAATACAAAAAAACTAAAAATATAAAGTCCGTTTTTGATACAAGTATCCCTAAAAATATAAAAGTAAGTACTAGTATGGAAGAAGTATTAAGTAATACAGATCTAATTTATATAATAACAGCTAGTAAATACGTCGATTTAGTTACAAAAAAAATGAAAGATTATTACAAAAATAATATTCCTATATGTATAGCATCAAAAGGAATTGAAGAATCAAAGGAAGAGTTATTATCAAATATTGTAAGTAAAACTTTAAAAACTAATAATGTTGCAGTTATTTCTGGTCCAACATTCGCAGTTGACATATTAAATAATGAACCTGTTGCTCTAGCATTAGCATCAAAAACAAAAAAGGCTAAAGATTATGTATTAGAATCTTTAGCTAATGATACGTTAAAACTAAGACCATCAAAAGATATAATTGGTATTCAAATGTGTGGAGCTATAAAAAATGTTATAGCAATAGCATCAGGAATATTAAGTGGCCTAGGATATAGTAATTCCACTCAAAGTTTTTTAATTAATGAATCTTTACATGATATAAAAGATATCATAAAAATATTTGGTGGAAAACCTAAGACCATTTTATCCTTTGCAGGCGTTGGCGATTTAATGCTTACATGTACAAGTACTAAAAGCAGAAATTTTAGTTTTGGATATATCGTAGGTAAAACTAAAAATCAAAAAGAAATAAATGAATATTTAGTTAATAATACTGTGGAAGGTTATAACACTTTAGATATAATATATAAAATGTTAAGCAAAAAAGGTATTGAAATAGAATTGATTACCACTATATACAATATCATATATAATGGTGAAGATCCTAATACTCTAGCAACATTTTTAATAACAAAAAAGTAATCAGTCATTGATTACTTTTTCTATTATATAATAAGCAAGCATTAAACCTGCTGTTGAAGGAACAAAAATACTAGACGCAATAATACGATCATTATTTATAGGTTCCTCTTTAGAACAAACCACTGGAATATTTAATTTTAGTCCTCTTTTTCTTGCTTCATATCTCATTTTTTTAGCTAAAGGATCATTGCTTGTTTTATCAAGTCTTGTAATTATAACATTACTTGGATTAAGTCTCTTACCTGTTCCCATAGAACTAATTAAGTTAATATTATTTCTACTTGCATATTGCATTAAAGAAAGTTTAGCATTAATATCATCACAAGCATCTATAATATAATCAAAATACTCTAATTCATTAACATTTTTTTCATCTAAATTAATTTTTAAACCTGTAATATTTACATCGGGATTAATACTTTTACATCTATTTATCCCGACATCTACTTTATACAAACCAATAGAATCTCTAGTAGAAAGAATCTGTCTATTTAAATTACTTTCACTAAATACATCTTTATCTATTATTGTAATATTTTTTACACCACTTCTTACTAAGGCTTCTAAAGCAGTTCCACCTACTCCACCGATTCCTACAATTAAAACATTTATTTTACTTATTTTCTCAATATTTTCTTTACCAATAAGCAATTCTAGTCTATCAAACATAATTTCCTCCAAAAGAAAACCCAAAGGCGCCATGCATTGATAAAAACCCGCTCTCGCGAGGTGGGCATCACATGAATTACTTTAGGATCCTTACTCACTTAATGGTTAAGTCTTCTACACCATAATTCAATTAGATTCCCTTATTATCTATCTAGTCGGTTTTATATTGACATAGACATTTACCCTTTAGGTATCTTAATTATATCAAAATATTTTTTTTAAAACAAGCCATACTAACTATTTTTTAAATTATTTAGTATAGTTGTGTCAACATCTTCAATATCACTAAAATTTTCCATTGATAATTTAACATTATAAACCCAAGTTGGCTTAGCTATTTTTACACCAGATTCGTTAAACATTGGATTATAAATTTTTCCTATATCTTCCACTGTTGTAAGACCTTTTCCAAAATAACCTTCACTTAATAGTTTTATATATTGAAGTGTACCATATTCAATATTTTTATAACCTATTAAATTACCATTATACATACCACCAAATATATTGTTTTTATTTAACATATATTTTGAAGTATAACCAGATTCAACATTAGCAATACCAGCAGCAATTGTAAATTCTACATTTGTATAAATACTACTAAAATATTTAACTAATTTTACAATGTAATCTTTATCTTTATTGCCATGTGTTCTTACATTATTAAATAATGTCTTATCTCTAGTTTCTAACTCAAACAAATAATCAATTACAATTTTATCAAAATCATTAGTATTTTTATTAAAGCCAAACTTTTCATAATTATCTTTTAACATATTAATTAAAACTTTTTCATCAATTTGGAAAGTTTCCGCTAAAAACTTAATAGAATCTTTCTTTTCTTTTAGTGTCATACTAACTTGATCTTCATAAGATAATTTATTTAAGTTCTCCAGGGGAACACCATTTTCTACATTGTTTTCAACCTCTTGATGTATTGTGCCACTTGGTTGTAATAATATTATTACTCCAACTAACACCCCAATAATAATAAAGATTTTATTCTTATTGGTTTTTATATAATTTATCATAATTTTAAATACTCTCCTTTAACAGTACATATTAATTATAGCATATTTTCATAAAAAATGCAAATTTCACTATCAAAAAGCCACAGTAATAAACAAATAAGAAGTATCATTTTAAATACTTCTTACTATATTATATTAAATAAATTCTTCAACATTTCCTTCTGGTATTTCCATCTTCCAACAATTAGATACATCACAATTGCTACTATAAGGCATTGGATTAGGCATTTGCATTTTAACAATCATAGGTATTTTAAATGCTCCTCCAAAACATACACAAGTACCTGGTTGTAATACTTTTTGTTTATCCAGTATATCTTGACTAATATTTGGAAGCATTTCTCCAATATATTTAATATCCAAAGGATGTGTCATTTTAAATATTAAAAAGTTATTACATTGTGCTATAACAGTATCGCTTATTTCAACAGGTCTTTGGCTAATAATATCAAGCATAACCCCATATTTTCTTCCTTCTTTAGCTATTCTATCAAATATATTATATCCAAGTAAGAATGTATCATTATCTTTTTGAATATATCTATGGGCTTCTTCTAAGAATAAATGAAATGGCATTGAGGCTCTCTTAGCACTACCTTTAGCAAAGTCAAATATAATTCTTGAAAAAATCTTAACAAATACCTTAGCATATATATCATCAACATCTTCTAAGTTAATATTTATAATTTGAGCTTTCTTTCCATCATTATCAATTAATGATTTAATATAATCTTCCGCAGGCATAAATTCATTTGAAAAATACTCCCCTAGTCTACTATTAATGATTGTATTAAGTCTAACTCTTAAAATAACTGCATCATCATGTAGATTTTGATTATGTAAAAAGCCTTCACTAATTAAAGTAAATTCCATTGCTTTAGCAAAATCTTTTAATGAATAACTAGCATTTTCTGGAGCCTTAATACTATCTAAATTATCATTTATTTTACTTAATATATAATTAGTAATTAAAACTGATTCACCAAAATTACCATTTGAATCAATTTCAAAGCATTCACTAAAAGTTCTAGTATAACCCAGACCAGGAATAACTGTATCAAAATTAAACTCTTTAGTATTACATACTTCTATAATAGTAAATATTTCATTTTTTTTACTTGATATAGTTTCATTACTAAATAATACTGCAAGTAAGGCTTTAGCAATTAAATGATTCTTATAATCATTTGCTTCATCAGTATTCGTAGAAAATATTTTTGCTAGTTTAATAGTATTTTCTATAATTGGTAATTGTGCATGATTACTTGCTTGAAGTAATAATGCCATATCATCCAAAGTTAATAAACTAACTGGTATTTTAAGTAATTTATCACTTTCTTCATGAGGATTACTTGTAATAAATTTATAAGAATAATTACTATTTATTTCATTTAGTTTACCAAAGGCATTTTTATATTCTCCGAATGCATCAAATATAAAGATATTAGCATTATATTGTACTTGATATATTGATGAAAATAAATTTTGGACAATTCTAGCCACTCCACACGATTTTCCAGATCCACTATTACCAAATATAGCTAGATGATTAGAAAATAAACTATTAATACTTGGATGTATATTAAACCCTTTATATATAGCACTTTCTCCGAGAATAAAACTGCTTGCATTATATGTTCCAACTAATTCTGTTAATTCATCTTTAGTAATCATTCTAATCTTAGATGATAACAGTGGTTTTCTTAAAACCCCATTTATATATTTTCCATTTATATATTCTCCAAGAAATCTTATTTTTATAATATCACTATTTAATTCTTGAACTTCACCAAGTATTCTTTGATTATTATCTTCAAATACAACATTTACATTCATTAAATCTGCTGTATTAGCATCTTTAATTAAATTTTCAACGTGAGCTTCAGACTCTCCAATATATATAATTTTCCCAAACATATATCACACATCCCTTTAGTATATTAAAATTATATCACGATAAAGAAAAAAGTAAAAGATTTTTTATCATTTCCATAATAATACAGTAATAATAAGCAATTTTTAAATATAAATATAATTGTTTCAATATAAACATTTTATTTATTATAGTAACTACTTCTTTTATACAGTATCATAATTCTTTAATTCACAATTAATATCAAAATCGAAAAAACATATAGAATCAAAATAAGACAAGCAATTAATCTAGCTTGTCTTTTAATATTTCTTTAGTTAAATTTGGATTTGCTTTACCTTTTGTTTCTTTCATTACTTGACCCACAAAGTAATCAAAAAGATTAGTTTTTCCATTTTTATATGCTTCAACTTGACTTGTATTATTATTTAATATATTATCTATTATACTTTCAAGTTCATTACTATCAGATAATTGAGCATTATCTTTACTAATAAAGTTTTTAGGTTCTTTTTGTTCATCTAAAGACTTATTAAATATTTCTTTAGCTTGTTTAGAAGAAATATTTCCATTTTCTAACTCAGTAATAATTTGATTTAATAAATTAGGTTTTAAGTAAAATTCATTTAAACTAACAGCTTCTTTATTTAAGTATGCAATTATATTTACAATTAAATAATTAGCAGCAATTTTTTTATCCATTCCTAAACTTACACATTCTTCAAAATAATCAGCATATTCCTTAGTTTTAATAATTATATTAGCGTCATATTCACTTAATCCATACTCATTTATATATTTAATCTTTCTTTCATTAGGAAGAATTGGAATACATTTTTCTATTTCTTCAATCCAACTTTGCTCTATTTTATATTTAGGAATATTAGGTTCAACAAAATATTTATAGTCTATTGCATCAGCTTTAGTACGCATTCTTCTTGTTGTGCCACTTTCTTCATCCCATCTTCTTGTTTCTTGTACTACTTCATCATATCTTCCTTCATCTTTTAATTTGCTTTGTCTTTCAATTTCATACTTAATAGTTTCATAAACATTACTAAATGAATTAACATTTTTAACTTCAACTTTTGTACCTAATTCTTTAGAATCTACATCCATTATAGAAACATTTACATCGCATCTTATTTGACCTTTTTTAGTATCAGCCTCAGATATATCAGCATATTGATATATTCTTCTCATCTCTTCCAAAAAAGCAACGGCTTCTTCAGGTGATTCTATACAAGGCTCAGTAACAAGTTCAAGCAAAGGAACACCTGCTCTATTATAGTTAATTAAAGATACATCTGTAAAATGATCCATCGAAGCAGAATCTTCTTCAAGATGAATATCATGAATAAGGATTTCTTTGGTTGTTCCATTAAAATCTATTTTTATTTTTCCATTAACACCGACTGGATTATGCATTTGGGTAATTTGATATCCTTTAGGTAAATCTGGATAATAATAATTCTTTCGATCAAAATACATATATTCAGGTATCTTACAATTAAGTATTAAAGCAGCCATTATGGCTTTTTTAATAGCTTCTTTATTTACCGTAGGAAGAGTTCCAGGAAATCCCATATCAACAGGTCTAACATTTATATTAGGTATTTCACTAAAATCATTTTTAGCACTTGAAAATACTTTTGTATTACAATTCATTTCACAATGCATTTCAAGACCAATTACTGCTTTATACTTATTCATTATTATCACCTACTACCATATCTTTATAATTCATTTCAGATTCTAATGCATATGCCAAATTTAAAACAGTTTGATCATCATAACAATTACCTGTAATGTTAACCCCAACCGGAAGTCCATTTATAAATCCACTCGGAATTGTAATAGATGGAAATCCTCCAAAGTTGCCAATTTGTAAATGATTTTCTAAAATGGATAATTCATCATCAGAAACTTGTTCCATAACATCTTTAATTAAAGGAGCAACTCCACTACCAACCGGTAAAATAAATGCATCATATTCATTAAATAAATCTTTAAATTTATTTACGATCAATCTTCTTACTCTACAAGCGTTTAAGAAATATCTTTCTTGATTTTCTTTTTGTAATACATAAGAACCTATTACAAATCTTCTTTTAATAAGGGGTGAAAATCCTTTTGTTCTATAATCTTTAATCATATCCATGATATTATCTCCAGTTCCTCTAGGACCAAAAGAAATCCCGGTTAAATTAGACATGTTGCTAGTAGCCTCTGCACAAGAAATACAAACATAAACACTAGGAATTGTACTAAGTAGAGTTTTATCTATAGATACTTCATCAACTATAACACCAATATTCTTTAGTTTTTCTACTGAATTATTAAAGTTATTTAAATGTATTTTCAATTCAGCATTTGCATTAGGATAATTACTAATATCAACAATTTCTTTTATATAAAATAATTTCTTTCCTTTTACGTCTTTATTCAAATTCCTAAATAAATTTATATTACTTGAATCCCAAGAGGTTTGATCATTTTCATCTATACCCTTCATAGCATCAACTACCAACGCCGCATCACTTACACTCCTTGTCAAAACTCCGCAAGTATCTAAACTAGATGCAAATGGAAATAAACCATATCTTGAAATCATTCCATAAGTCGGTTTATAGCCTACAATTCCACAATAAGCAGCCGGTTTACGAATAGAATCTCCAGTATCACTACCTAAAGCATATGGAAAAACACCCGCAGCCACACTACAAGCAGAGCCAGCTGAAGATCCCCCACAAATTCTTGTATCGTCCCATGGGTTCTTGATAATTCCTGTGTGAGCAGTTAACCCAGTACCGCCCATTCCAAATTCATCTAAAGCAGTTTTAGCAACTCCAACAGCACCATTATTTTTTAAATTAATAACTGCAGTAGCATCAAAAAATGGCACATAATCTTTTAGTGTATTACTAGAACCAGTAGATAAAATATCTTTCGTAGAATAATTATCTTTAATACCATAAGGAATGCCACTTAAATACGTATTTTTATCAAAATCACTCTTTGCATCATCAATAATAGTAACAAATGCATTGCATTTTTCTTGTAATTCATGAGCATTATTTATTGCTTCTTTAATTAATTCTTCACTTGTAATTTCTTTATTATTTAGTTTTTCATGTAATTCAATAATTCCTGGTTTTTTCATTATCCCACCACCTTTGGAACACTAACAAAATCATCTTCTGAAGCACCACAATTTTGCAATAGATTTTCAACTGGTATACTTTCCTCTACAACATCTTCTCTTAATGTAAAAGAAAAATCATCTAGAGCATGTGTCATCGGTTCAACTTTTTCTATGTCAGGCATATTTGCAATTTTTTCCATTGATTTTTCAATAACATCAAACTCTTTTAAAACCATATTATTCTCATCATCAGTTAAACCAATAAGTAACTTATCAGCATAATCGTCAATCATTTCTTTTGTAAATTTATTCAAAAGTTCTTCACTCCTTTATATTATTTAAAATTTCATCTAATCTATTATGAAAATCATTAATTGTACCATTGTTAAAAATATAATAATCAGCATAAGCTATTGGCCCTGCCTTAGCAATATTCTCAATTTCTGAAATATCTCGTTTTATAGCATCAGATTTACCAAAAGGTCTTACAGTTCTTCTAGAAAGTCTATCATATCTTATTTTTTTATCTGCAACAACAGCTATTGTAGTTATATTAAATTCATTATTTAAAATAACTAATTCATCCCATGAATAAAGTCCATCAAGAACAACATCATTATTTAATGATAATTCTTTAATAGTTGGAAGTAAAACTTTAGCATAAGCTCCCATTCCAAGTTCACTACGAAGTTTTTCTCTCATCATCTTTTCGTTATCTGGATTTACATCTAGACCACTTTCTTTTAATTTATCCATTGTAACTCCACCGAAATAAACCCTTTTATAACCCAATCCAATCAAATACTCACTAGCAACAGATTTACCACTTCCACACATTCCAACAATCGCAATAATTTTTCCCATAACAACCTCTAAAATTCACATGAACCAGGTGTTCTAGGATAAGGAATAACATCACGAATATTTTCAATACCAGTCAGATACATTATAAGTCTTTCAAATCCCATTCCAAATCCGGAATGAATACATCCTCCATATCTTCTTAAATTAACATACCATTCAATGCTTTCTTCTTCTACTCCTAGTTCTTTCATTCTATCAAGTAAAACATCCAATTTTTCTTCTCTTTGTGAACCACCAATAAGTTCACCAGCCCCAGGAACTTCTAAATCAACCCCAGCAACAGTTTTTCCATCTTCATTTAATTTCATATAATATGCTTTAATTCCTGCTGGCCAATTTTTAATAAATACTGGAACACTAAAATAATTTGTTAGCCATCTTTCATGTTCTTTAGCAATATCTTCCTCGTAAGATGGTTCAAATTCCCATTTTTCACCACTATTTTTAAGTAAATCAATTGCTTCTTTATGGTCAATTCTTATAAAAGTACTATTTACAACATTTTCTAATTTTTCTTTTAACCCTTTTTCTACAAATTTATCAAAGAAATCAATTTCATCAGGACAATTTTCTAAAACAAATTTAACAATATATTTTAAGAAATCTTCTTCAATATCCATTAAATCATTAATATCAGCAAAAGCAATTTCAGGTTCAATCATCCAAAATTCATTTGCATGTGTCTTAGTATTTGAATTTTCCGTTCTAAATGTTGGTCCAAAAGTATAGATTTTACTAAACGCAAGAGCAAAAGTTTCTCCATGTAATTGACCAGAACCTGTTATAAATGTTTTTTTGTTAAATAAATCTTTACTAAAATCTACTTTACCATCTTTTTTAGGTAAATTATCAAAATCAAATGTAGTTACTTTAAACATTTGGTCACTACCTTCACAATCTGCAGTTGTTAAAAGTGGTGTATGAACATAAATATAGTTTCTATCTTGAAAATACTTATGAATGGCATATGCTGCGACACTTCTTACTCTAAATACAGCTTGGAAAGTATTAGCTCTAGGTCTTAAATAAGCAATACTTCTTAAAAATTCCATACTATGTTTCTTAGGTTGTAATGGATAATCTTCAGAACAATCTCCTAATAATTTAATGTTTTTAGCTTTTAATTCATAATCTTGTCCATTACCTTCAGATTTAACAAAATCTCCAGTAACCTCAATGCTTGATCCATTATGTAGTTTTACAAGTTCATTAAAACCTTCTAATTCATTTGTATAAACCACTTGTAAATGTTTAAAACTGGTTCCATCAGAAAAATCAATAAAACCAAATTCTTTTTGAGGTCTATGGTTTCTAATCCAACCACTAATCTTAATTTCTTTATCTAAATATTTTTCACTTTCTTTTTGTAATTCTTTAACAGTCATCTTTAATTCCTTCTTTCTCTTTTTAAACTATTATTTAAACTTTTAACAAAGTTATCTTTCTTATAGGCATCTTTAAAATATATTTTTAAATTAATTCCTGCAAATGTATATTTTTTAAATAAATCGTCAAATTCAAAATCATCTCCTCTTAAAGCCATATTAATGGTATTCTCAATATTAACCCCTAATATATTCATTGCCATTAACATGTCTAAAAAAGTATCAGAATCATTTAAAATATAATTAATAACTTTTTTATGCTCTTCACAATCTTTAGAAAAATCGCTTATATTATCCCACCACGTTAACAATAAATCATCATATTCGTGTTCATCAGTATGAAGATATAACCACTCATCAATTAATTTTTCTTCTTCTATATCAACAGGTGTTTTATTAATATTACCTTCTATTCCTAAAATAAAATCATTTGTTAATTTTTTATATTTATCTTTAAATAGTATTTTTAAATTTCTTGCAATAACTAATAATTTATCAATTTCTTTATCAAAAGAATTTTTCTTTATTGCTTCAGCTATTATTTCATTTATATTCTTTCCTTGCCAATTACATATAAATATTGCTTCCAAAACATCATTAGGCCTTTTTCTAATAATGTTGCTTAATAGTTCATATTCATTTGAATTTTTATCGTACATATTAAAAGAAGCAAGCATTTTTAATAATAAATTTTCCAAATAACTACCACTTATATGCATATCTGTATTTTTATATCTATTTGCATTTTCACTTAAGAATTTCTCTATCATTAAATCTCTTCTTTTAAAAAAAGCATATTTATATCTATTCATATCTTCCAAAAAGTTATGTCCTTTAGCACTAACAATAATTTTTTCACTATTTTTATCCAGAAAATATAATCCTGAAGCTACCAAAAGTGCGTCATTCGGATTTTCTTTTACATATCTTACAATTTTACATTTAGTTTTATATGTATATACCAGACCACTACTATAAAGTATCCAATTAAGTACTATTTTTTTAATATAATCCATAAACCCTCCTATATATTTCCTAAAACATATTCTAATATATCTGCTTCATCTAACTTAATTTCTTCATTAGTGTAATTATCTTTTATACTAACAATGCCTTTACTTAAAGTTTCATCATCTAAATTTATATTAAATTTACTATTTACTTTTTCATTTAATACAACATTAATATTATTCATTCTTAATTCTTGTGCTATTTTTAAAGCATGATAACTTTCTTCTTCACTTACTCCAATAATACATACATCAATATTCATATCCAAAGCATTATCTCTAATAATATTCATTACTTCATTTATCAATGTTTCAATATTTATTTTAATATTAATTTCATTATTATTTTTGCATCCAACACCTACTATTACATCTTCATAAATATAATTCCAAGTTAATTCATTACTTTCAATATCATTTATACAATATATTTCTAATGCTTCAAGTAAGTTTAATACTTCCTCATTACAACTAATACTTAATTCTATATCATCTAATCCAAATCTTTTAAATAAATTATATCCTAAACTTATTACTTCTACATCACTAACTAAATCATCAGAATTTTTTTTATGGATTTCAATATTTTCCAAATTATTAGTATAATATTTATTACCATCTTTCTTTCCGATGATAAATTCATAATTATAATTATCCATATGTTGATTCAAAATTTCTATTAAACAATTATACAATCTTGCTTTCTTTCCACATAATATCATATATTTAACATTCCTTTCAATTACCCTTTATTTTACCATATTTAAAAGGGAAATAGAATACTATTTCCTAAAATTTTACAAAAATAAATTTACTTTTCTAGTAAACAAAAAAGAAAGTATCGCTACTTTTCTTCATTTAATTTTAACCAAAGCATAAAATCATCTAATAAATCATATTTTATATTTTTGTAATTTTCATATACATATTTTAAAATATCAATTACATTAACATCTAAGGTATCTAATATTACCACTCTAATGTCTTTTGTCATAACATATCTTCTTCTAAACGTACTCATATTCCACAATTCCATTACTTTACTATCAAAATCACTATAATCGCCATATATTTTCTTCATAATTAGATAATCTGTAGAATTCTTATCTAAATTATATTTAACTTTTATCTCATCATATTCATCTTTATTATAATCACTTCCATTAGAAACATTAATAACTAAATACATACATTCTAACATATCGTGATAATATTTTGTAAAAACAGCATTTTTTTTATATTGATCACTTTTATAATTATCAGTTAAAAATTCTTTGCTCCACTCATACATTTTAGTATTAAATACATCATCATCATATTTTTTTCTTAAGCTTTTTTCTCCATACATAGTATTCATCATCCATTTAAGATAGACATCATGATACTTTAAAATACTACTTACACCAGTAGAAAAATGAATTCTTTTAGTATTATCAGCCATTGCAAGACTGGCACTAATCTCTGAAGTTAAATTATTTTTTTCAATACGAGATAAATCAATTGTCTTTGTAAAATGAAAATATGCTCTATCAAGATCTAAATCACACAATTTTACGCGTCTTAACATAACAAACCTATAAATCTAACTTTATATGTGCTTCTTTTAATTGTTCAGAGAATGCTTCACTAGGGCATCCCATCATAGCATCTGCCCCATTAGCACCAATTGGGAATGGTACAATTTCTCTAATATTTTCTTCATCTTTTAAAAGCATTATAATTCTGTCAATGCCTGGAGCCATACCAGCATGTGGAGGAGCTCCATATTTAAATGCTTCATATAAACTTGGAAATTTACTTCTTACAATATCTTCACCATAACCAACTAGTTCAAAAGCTTTTTTAAGTATTTCTGGGGAATGGTTACGAACACCACCAGAAGCCATTTCATACCCATTACAAACAAAATCATATTGGAATGCTTCAATTTCAAATGGATTTTTATTATTTAAAGCATCTAACCCACCTTTTGGCATACTAAATGGGTTATGAGAGAATTCAATTGCTCCAGTTTCTTCATTTTCTTCATAAAATGGAAAATCATTTATAATACAAAATTCATATCTATTTTTATCAATTAAATCTAGCTCATTACCTAATTTCGTTCTTAAATTACCCATTATTCTTGCACATCTGTTTTTATCTGCTACAATAAATAAGGCATCATTTTCATGTAAATTCATTTTTTCAATTAATTCACTCTTTACTTCATCACTCATAAATTTTGTCAAAGATGATTTTAATTCCATACCTTCCTTTACTTGAATATAACCTAAATTACCATGAAGACCTTTTACATATTCTTCCATTGTTTTATACCATGAATTAGATTTTTCAATGTTTTCTACTTTAATACATCTAACAACTGTATCTTTAAATGGTGCAAAATCACTTTTACCCATTATATCAGAAATATCTTCGATTATTAATGGATTTCTTAAATCTGGTTTATCACTACCGTATTTTAGTATTGCATCTTTAAACTTAATTCTTCTAAAAGGTGCTGGACTTACATATTTGTCACTAAATGTACTAAATACATCATAAAATACTTTTTCACCAACTTTATATACATCTTCATCAGTTGCAAAACTCATTTCAAAGTCAAGTTGATAAAATTCACCATACAATCTATCACTTCTTGGATCTTCATCTCTAAAGCATGGTGCTATTTGGAAATATTTATTAAATCCAGATACCATTAATAATTGTTTAAAGATTTGTGGTGATTGAGGTAACGCATAAAACTTACCTGCAAATTTTCTAGATGGAATTATAAAGTCTCTGGCTCCTTCTGGACTTGTTGCTGTAATAATTGGTGTTTGCACTTCTAAAAAGTCCATTTCTTTCATAGTTTTTCTTAAAAAATCCATAATCTTACTTCTAAATATAATATTATCATGAACTTCTTTATTTCTTAAATCTAGATAACGATACTTAAGTCTTGTATCTTCATTAGATTCTTTAGATTTATTAATTTCAAATGGTAAAACATTTATACAATCACCAAGAACTTCAAGTGTTTCAAGTCTAACCTCAATTTCTCCGGTTTTCATGTTTTTGTTAACCATATCTGGTGTTCTTGCTTCAACTACCCCAGTAATTGTAACTGTTGCTTCACGATGTAAATTCTTATATTTTTCTACATCTTCAGATATTAATTGCACAATACCTGTTTCATCTCTTAGTGTAATAAATACTAAATTACCAAGATTTCTAATACTATTAACCCATCCAGCTAATCTAATATTTTTACCAATATATGAAGAATTTACTTCTCCACAATAAATATCTCTGTACATATTTTCTTTCATATTCTTAACTCCTCCATAAATATAAAAAATTCTATAAATTAATTTAGCTTAAGGACGAGTATAACCCGCGGTGCCACCTTAATTCATAGAATTCTATGCATCTTAATTTGCTATATCGGGCTTACCCGTTTACTTTCAAGGTACTATCTTCACTAACTTAAGTTACTAGTTTTCACCATCCACTAGTTCTCTATAAACTATTAGTTACCTACTGGTTTACCAAATAAATCATAAGTAAAATATACTACTTTTTTCATCATTTGTCTAGATATTTTCTTTATTTTTTTCTCTTTTTAACTTTATTCCTTCTTCTCTTTTAAAGAAACTATTATAGATTTTATAATAAAGTATTTGTTCATCTTTATATTTTCTAGCAGCTACATCACAATTATTAGGGGGTTCAATCGAAATATCGCTATATTTTGCAACAATTACATTTGCATTCTTTAAAATCGAAACAATACTTATATCTTCAAAAAAATATAACAATGTTGCATCACTTGATGTTTCTTTTACGGAACAACGTTTTCCTTGAAAATAAGCTTGTTTTAAATATTCTGTAAACTTACGATATTTTTCATAAAATTTATCACTAGACATATAAAATGTCTCTGTTGGTTCCGTACCATTATTGCTTTTCTTTAAATAAGATACAAAATTACCAACTCTGCCATTTTTTAAAACAATTTCAGGAACTTCATCTTCAGAAACTTTAGCTGATATATATAATTCATATTTGTAATCTTCATGTATTTCGTCTTTACCTATAAATGTTAAACTTCCAAGAGTCCCTAAAACCTTTTCATCTTCAGTACCAAATTGAACCGCTTTTAATATAACCATAGCTTTATTAAATGTTTGCCAAGCATTAATAATTTCTTCTAAATTGGTTGATTGTAATTCCATCAATCTGTTTTTTAATTTATCTACCAACATTTTATAAATGTCTCTGTACATATTTTCCTTCATTTTCTCTCTTCTTTCTTTGTTTTTTGTCTAGATATTTTATTTATTTTTTTCTCTTTTTAATATATTTTTTTCATTATTATTAATCTTCACATCTTTAATCTTCATATTTTTTTTGCTTTTTAAGAAACTATTATAGATTTTATCGTATAGTACTTGCTTATCTTTATACGTTCTACTAGCAATATCCGTTACAAAAGGACTTAATGAATCAAATTTATTATATCTAACTATTATTATTTCATTATTTTTTGTCAAAACAATATAACAACCCGCATTTTCATAATAATATAATGCTGTAGCCATAGATTTTGTATTTAAATATTGAACATAACCTTTATCACCTAAAAAATCCAAATTCTTTAAAACATCTTTAAAACTACTATATTTTTTATAAAACACTTCTTTAACCACAAAAACTTCTTCTGTCATATCAGCAATTTTCTTTAAAAAGGATACAAGATTTCCATTTTCACCAGTTTTCAAAACAATCTCAGGTTCCTCACCATCAGAAAAATTTGCGGTAATATATAATTCATATTCATTTTCTTTAAGTTCATCACTATTTGTAAATGTTAAATTTTCAAGAGTGCCTAAAACTTTTTCATCTTCAGTACCTAATTGAACAGATTTTAATGTAGCCATAGCTTTATTAAACGCTTTCATAGCAACATCAATATCTTCTATATCCGTAGGATTTAATTCCTTCATTCTTTTATTAAAGTTATTCATTATTGCTTTATAAGTATTCCAAATTTTATTATTTAATGCTTCTATTTTTAAAATTCTTGTCTTTATTTCAGCTTGTAATTTATATATACCATCATCTAATGTAATTTTTTTATCAATAATTTCTTTAATTATTATTTCTTTTACATCAAAAATCTCTTCTAATATTTTACTATTAACATTTTTATCTTTAAACATAGATAATATAATTTGATTTAAGCCTTTATCAATTTTTTCATATTTATTTCTAATTTCATTTACTTTCTTTACATAATCATCAAAAGAACAATCATCATTAATTGGTTCAAATTTACTCACAAAAAATACGGGTACATTTTTTAATACTTCTTTTTTGTACTTTGCAAATATATCTTTTATATGATCTAAAATAACATTATAAAATAAATCTAACGCAGATTTAGACATATTAAAATTAAATTTTTCAATAACTTCATCAATTTCTTTTGCATATTTAAATTCTAAAGTATCAGGCAAATAAACAGTTTTACTTGCAAAAAATTTCAATCTTTCTTTTAAACTATCATAGTATTTTACTAAATCACTTGACACACTATGACTTTTTAATACTTCATATGCGGAATTAATCTTCTTCATCATCTCTTCATCCCCATTTAAATCTGGATGATATTTTTTAGATAATTCCAAGTATCTTTTCTTTAATTCTTCTTTTGTAAAATTACTTGTAAATCCAAATAACTTTAATGCTTCACTATAATCCATAATTTACTCCATTTAAATTCTTTTCTCTTTTTAATACTATATCTTCCATGCCTTTGTTAATTGTTCTTTTAGATTCAAAATAATCTACAGCTTTATTAATTATACTTATTTCACTAAAATTTTGCAAATCTTCATCTAAAGGCATTCCAATCATACTAGCAAATTCTAATAAATATTTTTTATCAATTTTTCCTGAAGTTAACAAATCATATAAACTAATATAATTTCTAATAAATGTTGATCTATGAAATTCAAATGTTTCTTCTCCAAATGGTGTAAAACCTGTACAATAAAGTTTACTATTAGCATAACCTGTTTTAAGTAAGATAGTTTCACCATCATATTTTTCGTTTATTTTAACAAAAACATTTTTCGTTTTAGATTGAACTATGTCATATATTTCTTCAATATTTTCAAATTTAATACTTGTAAGAGTTCTTAAAATATCTCTACTTTCTTGACCTTTTAATACTCTTTTTAATATTTCCTTTATCATTTCAAGCATTTTATTGGCAACATCTATTTTACTTAAATCATTTTTACCTAATGAATTTATTCTAGTATTATAATTTTCTTTAATTAAAGCTAAACTAGAAAAAACGTCACTTTTTCTTGATTGAAATTTTTCTAAAGATAAATTCATACCAAAAACTAATGAATCTAAATATGCATAACGTCCTTCCCAAAGAGCTAGATTAATATTGTTTAGGAAAATTATTAATGAATCTGGTGCACAATCTCCGATTATATTTTCTATTTTTAAAACTGTTTCACAATATACTTGATGTTTATTCATCATAGTAGATAATTCTTTTAACATTCTTCTTATTTCATCTATATTTTTATTAAAATCTATAGAACTATCAATTTCAATTAATTTACGTTTTATTTCATCAATAAAATTAATTATTACTAAATTTTTTTCTTTTCCTTCAGTCAATTCTTGGATTCTTTTTTCTGTTTTAAATACTAAACGTCTATTTCTAACATAAACTTTTATTATTTCATGCACTTGATCAACAAATGTATCAAAATTACAATCATAATCTAAATCGATATGTGTTGTTATTTTATGATTTGCAAATATTTCAGCAACATATTCTTTAAATTCATTTTTTAAATTATTTGTTAAAATATTATATTCCTCATCTAATTTATTTTTATCTTCATAAAAATCAAAACTATCAATTAATCTATTAATAGATGTAGCATATTTTTCTTCTAGGGAATCACTTAAATATTTTCTACTACCCCTTATTTTAATTAGTTTGTTTACTAAACATTCGTAATATTTATATAACGTAAATCTTTCATTATCACTCATAACTATTCTCCTTTACTTACCTTTCTTTCTTGTAACTGATGTTTCAATCACTAAATTTCCGTCTAAAACCATTTTATTTCTATCATCATCATTTTTTATTAGTTCTTTTAATTCTTCAAAATACTTTTTATTTAAATGATATCTATTTATATCTAAGTTAAAACCTTCATTTATAGAATGTATTCCAATAATTAGATATGTATCAAAAGCTATTTTACAAAAACTAATTGATAAATTAGAACCATTTATAAATAGTAATTCACCAGCTTTTAAGTTTCCATCTAAAACTGTACGATGATTATTACCGCTTTTAACTTTTTCAAGTAATAAATCTATTTTACTTTTTAAACTATTATCAATATTATCTAAATCTTCTTTAAAATAGCAATTACCTTTAATATCACTTAAGAAAACAACTTCTGGCTTTCTAATCTTTTTATCTATATGAAACATATTTAATAATATTTTTAATTTATTAATGGCATCATTTATTATTTCATCAAAATACTCTCTATCTTCATCATTATATAATTCTTCAAGGCTTTGAATATCTAATAAAGCTTCCATGTAATAATCATAATCGCTTCTGCCAGCAAGAGAACTTATAAGAGTACATGCTCCAAGATATATTTCTTTATCTTCATCAGTTAAAAAACTTAATTTTTCTGTTTCTGCTATAACTGGTTCAAGAACTTCTTTTCTTACTTCAGACTTCTTTTCTTTTTTTATTTCAGGTTTTAATTCTCGTTTTACAGCAGTTTTTAAATATTCTTCATAACTACTTTTTAATTCTATCATTAACTTGCTAGATAAAGAAGTATACTTTATTAATTTTAATTCATCATTATTTATAGCAAGTTCTTTTAGTCTTGTAGCTTTACTTAATTGATTAAATAAAATCATTAGTAATTCACTATCTCCCCCATTTTGAAAATTACCATAAATATCAAAATAATTACTTAGTGGTCGTAAACTTTCAAAATCACATTTCCATAAATCTTCGGGAGTTTTATTTTCACCAGTTTTCTTACCTTTAAAGGAAATGGCACTTCCAAAAATTTTAATAGCTTCTTTGTTTGTTAGGCAATTTTTACAAATTATTGATATTAGTGTTACATAAAATAGTGGAAAGTCTTCAATTGCACCGATAGCTTTTTCATTATCAAAAGCCCTAATTTGGCTATCACACGTATAAATATGTGTACTTAATATTTCAATATGTTCTTTTAGTCTTTCTTTAGCACTTTTAATATCATATTTTGTTAAATCCCCAAGAACTTCATTTAACATGTCTATCACTTCATTTGATTTAGTGTCTTTTAACATATCTACATATTTTTGAAAATCTAATGGCCAAAGTTCTAACATATTTAAAATATTTTTATAACCTTGCAAATCACTAATCATATTACTTTTAACATTTTTCATATATTTTTTAAATTTAATAAACATATATATCCCCCTTAAACAAGTGTTTTTCTATCTTACCACAAAATGCCTGATTTTGCAAGAAAATATTGACTTCTATTAGGAATTATCCTATAATAAAAACTACTTTAGGCGGGGGTACTCATGAGTTTATTTTTTAAGTTTTTCAAAAAATCTAAATTAAACCAAGAGGTTTTATGTCTTGTTAACTTACAAGATAGTATTATCATGCCACCGAACAGCTTTTTTGACAACGTTAAAAACAAAGAACTTTGTGAACAATATTATCAAGAATATAAAAGAATTTTATCTAATAAAAAGACAATATTAAGTACTCATTTAAAATCAACAGAAACTGATGATATCAGAGTTTACATAGATATTTTAACTAGTTTAGAAATACATATTCATGATATTTTAAGTAATTCAAATAGCAAAGGATATAACTATGAATATGTAACCAATTTACTTGCAAGACTCAATGGTTATGCTCACATTTTAAAGGCTATCGAAGAAGAATCTTTTTTAAGAATGGCAGCTTTATCAAGTCTAAAATCTATTCCATTTTTATCTAATAACAAAAAGAGTGCTATAGATAATGAAATATCTAGATTACAAATTCAAATATTTAATGCTCAGAAAGATATTGGATTAATAAATTTACAAACTAATTCTTGTTTATCAATAATAGAAAATTTAAATTTAGAAAAAGATCCTAAATATTATAATGATTTACGTGGAAGACTCATTGGTTATATTCCTGAATTTATACCTGATTCATTAAAAGAATATGTACAAAATTATCAAAACAAAAATTATCTTACGTTTATGCAAATAAAATTAGAAGTATTACTTTTTAAAAATAAAAATATATTAAAAGATTTAGAAAATGAATTTGATAATCTTTTAGAATTTACACATTTAGATAGAACTGCAAGAATACATTCTATAAATAGATTAATTACAAAATATATGGCAATTAAAGAATATAAAAGAATTGAAGATAAAAAACTTCTTTATAAACTCGTAGAATTTAAAGTAAATTCATACGAAATAGACTATGGTAACCATAGAGAAATTTTACATGACTGTGCAAGATCTAAAGAAGAAAAAGAAATTATGAAAGAAGTATTCTTTAAAAAAGTAAGTACATTTATGCAAAGTAATTGTGTTTTTGAAGAATATAAAAGATTTGATTTTTCAAAAAGAGATTATAGAACCCTAGCTAACTTAATAAATAATGCTGTAAAAAATAAATATGGGGTTTTTGATTATGGTAGAATATTATGTTCTCCAGAACTAACAATGTTATTATTTTCTATTAATAATCCTTATAAAATGCAAGATTTCTTTAAAAATTTTCAAGTAAGTGATTGTACATATCTTGCAGCTACATCTTTAAGAAGAAATATGTTTGAGTTTGAAGATTATATTCCTTTAGAAACCGTAATGCAATTAACTAGAGTGTTATTAAAAAATTCTCATCATAAAGAAAAGATTTTAGAAGATAAAGAACTTTATGATTTATATAAGATTTATGATTGCTTATTATATTCTGTAATAAAGCCCCAATCCCCATCTCACGTTTTTGAAAATGTTTCAGAAATTATAATTACTGGTCAAATTATTTTATTTTATCCAGAATTAATAAAAATTTATAACAAAGAAATGGCGCAAGGAAGAAAGTTAGTATTTCCTAAATCATTAAAAAAACTAACTATTATAGTAAATAACTATGATAGAGAATTTTTAAAATATTACGAATTTGAACTAAATGAAGGGCTTGAAGATTTATTTATTTTAGAAACACCTACCTATGCAACACCACCAAAAGTATTAGAATTACCTACCTATGCAACACCACCAAAAGTATTAGAATTACCTTCTACTCTTGAACACTGTGAGATAAATATAAGGCCAGAAACTATAAGATTTAGAGATTATACAAATTCAAAATTATTAGTAAGCGAAATAAGATTTAAAAATTTTTTGAAAAATTTAATGCATACCCAAAGATTATTAACAGCCAATGAATTACCACTAATTAAAACTATTGAATTCAAAGGAAAATCATCTATTACAACTTTTAGTCTTAATATTAGAAAACTTGTATTTGGTCGTAAATTTGAGCGTGAAACAATATATAATGATTTTCAAAATAAAGTAAAAGAAATGTACGAAAAACTATATGAAGTAGTTCAAGCATTTGAGTTTGAAATTCCTAAAGAAGAAGCAAATTTTGATAATTTAAAAAAGTTAGAAAATGAATTATATAATTATGTGCAATCACATTATGAAGAATTAACAAGTTTTAATGATGGGATGTATATTTGGTTTCTTGAGTTTATTAAAAATAATGATTACAGTAAGCGAGATGAATTATTAAAAATATTAAAAAATAAAATTTTAAAATACACTTATCTTAGTGAAGCATTACCAATTGATATGGGCGAAAAACATAAATTTGCGGGTTATGTTAAATCGTTTTTAAAAATAAAATTTAAATTGCTAATCAATACTTTATCTGAATCAAATGAACCACTTATTGATGATGACACTCCAAAAGATGAAGTGGAATTATTTAAAGATTTATTAATTGATTATTTGAAAAATTTTGCAATTTATATTTATAAAGATAAAGAATTATCAAAAAAAATAGAAGATATAATTGAAAAATATCATGGAGACTATAGTTATTTTGAATACTTATTAAGAAATACATTTTTATTAAAGTTAAAATTGTCAATAGAAGACCCAAATTATCATGATACCATGTTAGATGTGTTTAAAAAACATAAAGTAAAAGCACCTAAAGAAATAATGGATAAGGTAAAAACAAAAAATCAAGAAGATTGTATTTCTTATCTTCAATTGATGGAAATTATTATAAAAAATGGAAACATATCTACTCCATCAGAAAGTAATTTTACTTTTAATGCCTATCTTGATGATTTATCTCTTATATATGAATCTGCTAAATCTAAGCTATATAATCATAATTTTGAAATTAACTATGAGCCTGAGGAATGCAAAACCTTTGAACTTGATGCTAGTGAAAACCCAAAACTAATTAGGAAAAAATAAAATTGACAATAACCATGTTTTGTGGTACGTTGTATATAGCAAAGAAAATTTGCATAAATTAAAAAAGGAACATCCAGTTTTTTCGCGAGATTGGATGCTACCAATATTGTTTTTGCATCTAAACCAACCTCGTTGATTTAGATGCTTTTTAATTTTACAATTATAAAAACTACAATGTGTCACAGCACCTTGTAGTTTTCATTTTTTTTAAATATAACTAATTTTTGTAGGAAATAATTTATAATAAATATAATAGAATCTATAATAACTTTTATGAATGTAGCATTTAAATGTATATAATTATAAACCTTAGTTACAAGTAAACCAGAGATTGTAATATTAATTATAACAAGTAAGAAATATTCTATAAAAGCTTTATAATTTCTTTTCTTTTCATTTTTAAATACATATTTTTTATTTACAATATAATTAACTACACTAGAAATAGCTCTGGCAGCATAAGAAGATAATAATATTGCATCAGCAAATCTATCTTTTATAAAATAAAGTATTACAGAAAATGATATAATATCAACAACAAAAGATAAACCACTAGATAATAAATAAGTAAATATAGTTTTATACTTATTTAAAATTTTTTTCATCTAAAACTCCATTATTAAAGTAATTGGTCCATCATTAGAAATATTAACCATCATTTCTGCACCAAAAATACCTGGTTTAGTTACAACATACTTATTCATTTCCTCATTAAATGTTTCGTATAGTTTTATTGCTTCTTCACCATTTAATGCTTTAATATATGATGGTCTATTACCTTTAGTTGTATCTCCATATAAAGTAAATTGAGATATTGATAATATTTCTCCTCCAACATCTAAAATAGATTTATTCATAACACCATTTTCATCATCAAATATTCTTAAATTAGCTATTTTTTTAGTCATTTTTAAAATATTATCTATTGTATCTCCTTGAGTAAAAGAAACTAATAAAACCATTCCATTATCTATTTCATTTACTAATTTTCCATCAACACTAACACTACTTTTTTTACTTCTTTGTACAACAACTTTCACTACATTTCCTCCTTAACATCTATAACATTATGTATTTTTCTAATATTTTTCATAACATTATCTAGTTCTACTTTATCCTTTATTCTTATATTTATTTCATACATAGTTTTATTATCAAATTCTTTAGTATTACAAGACCTTACAATACAACCAAGTTTACCAACTTCTGTAATAATATTTACAAGTAAATCAAAACCAGCAGTAACATAAACATAAATATTAGTAAAATAATAATTACTTGCATCCATATTCCATGATACATCCACTACTCTTTCACTATTATCAGGTACATTAGAACATCCTTTTTTATGGACACTGATACCTTGTCCTTTTGTAATAAAGCCCACTATTTCATCACCTTTAATAGGCATACAACATTTAGCAATATTAACCATAATATCTGAATTACCTTCAACTAAAATATCGCTTTTGTAATTAATCTTAGGAATCGATAATTTTCTTTCAAATAAAGCATCATCAACTTCGTGCTTATCAGCTTTTGTTAGATTTATTATATAACCAGCAGTAAATCTTAAAGATCCAATACTTAAATATATTTCATCCAAATCTTTTACTTTCAGATCTTTAATTAACTTTTCAATTATTTCTGGGGTTAATACTTCATTAAAAGCCATCTTTCTTTTTCTAAGTTCTGCTTCTAAAATATTTTTACCTTTTTCAATATATTCTTCCTTATCTTGTTTACTAAAGAATGCTTTAATTTTATTTTTTGCTTGACTAGTCTTAACAAAAGATAACCAATCTTTATTTGGTGTGCTATTGTTATTTGTTTTAATATTTACCACATCATCATTTTTAAGTTCATATGAAAGTGGTACAATTTGATCATTTACAATTGCTCCGACCGTCGTATCTCCAACTCTTGAGTGAATTCTATAAGCAAAGTCAATCGGTGTTGAACCAATTGGAAGTTCCACAACATCACCTTTCGGAGTATATGTATATATTAAATCACTAAATATATCAGCATTAACCTTACTTTCAAAATCTGCATCAGTATCATTATTACTTGATTCAATAACATTTCTAAACATTTCTAATTTTTGTTCCATAACATTTTGAATCTTTTTAGTTCCTTTTTCTTTATATGACCAGTGACTCGCAATACCTTTTTCAGCTATTTCATCCATTTCATAAGTTCTTACTTGAATTTCAAAAACATGTCCTTCTATTCCAAACACAGTGGTATGCAGACTTTGATACATATTTTCTTTTGGACTCGCTATATAATCTTTAAATCTTTTTGGCATTGGTCTAAATCTTGAATGTATCAAACCAATAACTTGATAACAATCAGATTCTTCCTCCACAAATATTCTTAAAGCTAAAATATCATATATTTTATTCCATTCTTTACCATTAGATAACTTATTATATATACTATAAACACTTTTAACTCGTCCTTTTATTTCAAATTTAATACCAGCATCAGATAAGATATCAATAATACTTTCTTTCATCTCTTCTAAGTAACCATTTAGTTCATCTACAGTTTCATTTAGTTTTTCTAAAATATCATTATATACATCTGGTTTTAAATAATAAAGTGATAAATTTTCAAGTTCGCTTTTAATAGAATTAATACCAAGTCTATGAGCAATTGGTACTAAAACAGACATAGTTTCTTCAGCTTTTTGTTTTTGTTTTTGAGGATTAATTGCCCAATTAGTTCTCATATTATGAAGTCTATCTGCAAGCTTAATATATAAAACTCTAACATCCTGGGCAAGTCCAACAAGTATTTTTCTTAAATATATTACACTAGATTCATTATTATCTGGTAATTCTAATTTATTAATTTTAGACACGCTTAAAACAATCTTAGCTATATCTTCTCCAAAATCATTAACCAAATCATCATAAGTTTTATTACCATTGTTAATAACTTCATGTAACAATGAGGCAATAATTGTGGTATCATCAACATTTAAATCCATAAGAATTTTAGTAACTTCTAAAGGATGTGTAATAAAGTCATCCCCAGTAAGTCTTTTCATCCCCTTATGTTCATTACAAGCATATAAATATGCTTTTTTTATTGTTTCAAATTGTTCTCTTTTTTCAAGTCTTGGAACTAATTCTTCAAAATTAATTGTATCTGGCAAAATAACCACCTTCCAACATATATTTATTATATAACAAAATTGCATTTAAATAAAGGAGAAATCACATTACATGAAAAAAAACTTATTTATAAAATCAACTTTAATACTTATTTTAAGTGGTTTTCTTACTAAAATTTTAGGTTTTATAATCAAAGTAATTTACACTAGAATAATCGGAGAATATGGTATTAGTTTATTTACTATAGCAACTCCAACATACTCATTATTACTTACCATATCTACTCTTGCTATTCCCATTTCTATCTCTAAATTAGTATCAGAAAATAAAGGGCGTTCTATAAGAATTCTTACATCAGCAACATTCTTAATTTTATCTATTAATTTTCTACTTATTTTACTTATTTTACTAACTAAAGATTTTATAGCTATTAACTTACTTAAAGAACCTCTTGCATCTCCAATATTACTTGCTTTTTCTCTAACTTTACCCTTTGTATCCATCTCATCTGTTTTAAAAGGATATTTTGCAGGCAAGCAAAACATGATACCTCATGCTACAAGTAATATTATAGAACAAATTATAAGGTTAATAATTATTATTACAGTATTACCCATATTAATGAAAAATTCAGTTATGCATGCTGTACTAGGTTTAATACTTCTAACTATTTTATCAGAAATTTCTTCAATAATAGTATTTTTATTTTTCTTACCAAAACATATTAATTATAAAACAAAATTACTACCTAGTAAAAAGCATACTAAAGATATATTAGATATATCACTACCTACTGTATCAAGTAGAATAATTGGAAATATTGGTTATTTCTTAGAACCAATTATTCTTACAAATTTACTTCTTTTTTCAGGATACACAAATTCCTACATACTTCGTGAATATGGAGCTTACAACGCTTATTCGCTTGCTCTTTTAACTATGCCTGGTTTTTTTATCGCTGCAATATCAACTTCTTTATTACCAGAAATAAGTAAGTTTCATGGTGAAAAAAACAACATAATGGTAAAAAGAAGGATACACCAAGCACTTATATTTTCATTAATTATTGGTACGTTCTTCTCATTTATTATATTTACTTTTCGAGATAATCTTTTATTTTCTTTATATAACACCACGAACGGTTCTAATTACATCAAAATACTTTCTCCATTCTTTGTTCTATTTTACTTAGAAGGTGTTCTTACATCCGCACTTCAGGCACTAGGTTATGCTAAAATTACTATGAATATAACTTTATGGGGTGTTATATTAAAGCTAATTGTTATGTCTATTCTATCTTTATGTCACATTGGTATTTATAGTTTAGTTATTGCTGAAATAGTAAACATTTTATTTGTAGTATTATTAAACTTTAAATATTTAAAAAAATACATTTAATAATTTAAATAAAAAAGTAGGTAGTTTACATTCTATCTACTTTTATTATAATGCTTTAAAAAATTTTTAATATTGTCTTCCAATATATAATCTTGTTTTAGCTTTTCTGCCACATACAGTACATGGTCCAGTTACTTCTTCATCTTCGATTAAACATCTTGACTTTATTCCAAAATCATCTTTAATTTTATTTTCACAAGCAACATCGCCACACCAATTAATTTTGGTAAAACCACCGTCTTTTGTTGTGGCTATTTCTTTTAGTTCATCATAAGTTTTTGCATCATAAATCATAGAATCTCTTCTTGCTTTTGCTCTTTCAAACATATCATTTTGAATCATCACAAGTAATTCCTTAACTCTAGGTATTATTTCATCAAAAGTAACAATTATTTTTTCTAAAGTATCTCTTCTTACTAAAGTTACATGATTATTTTCTAAATCTCTTTTACCAAGTTCTATTCTAATTGGATATCCTTTAACTTCTGCTTCTGCAAATTTAAATCCAGGAGTTTTATTAGATTCATCAACTTTAAAAGTAATACCATTTTCTTTTAAAGTGTTTTTTAAACTTTCTAATTCAGTGGCAACATCTCCGATAGGAATAACTATAACTTTAAATGGTGCAATCATTGGTGGAAGAACTAACCCATGATCATCACCATGAGTCATAATTATAGCTCCGATCATTCTAGTTGAAACTCCCCAACTAGTTTGATATGGAGTTTTAAGTGTATTATCACTATCCGTAAATTTAATACCAAACGCTTTAGCAAAATGATTACCAAAATAATGACTTGTACCATTTTGAAGAGCATAACCATTATACATCATAGCTTCTAAAGTATAAGTTTCTTCAGCACCTGCAAACTTTTCTTTTTCGGTTTTCTTTCCAGTAATAACAGGTAGTGCTAAATAATTTTCTTGAAAAGTTTTATAGACGTTAAACATTCTTAATGTTTCTTCTCTTGCTTCTTCAGCAGTTCTATGCATCGTATGACCTTCTTGCCATAATATTTCACGACTTCTAAGAAATGGTCTTGTTGTTTTTTCCCATCTAACTATTGTACACCATTGATTATAAAGAATGGGTAAATCTCTATAAGTGTTAATTATTTTTTTATAATGGTCACAAAATAATACTTCACTTGTTGGTCTTACGCACATTCTTTCTTCAAGTTTTTCTTGTCCCCCATATGTAACCCATGCAACTTCTGGAGCAAACCCTTTAACATGTTCTTTTTCAACATTAAGAAGTGACTCAGGGATAAACATTGGCATTTGTACATTTTCATGACCAGTTTCTTTAAACATTCTATCCATGTTTTTTTGTATTTCTTCCCAAATGGCATATCCAAGTGGTCTAATTATCATACTTCCCTTTACACTTGAATAATCTACTAAATCTGCTTTTCTACATACATCTGTATACCATTTAGCAAAATCCACATCTCTATTTGTAATATCTTTTACTTCCATATTCTCACCTTATTCTGCATTAAATTCTTTTAATTCATTATCTTCAGTTAAGATTTTATTAACTTTTTTAGTGGCATCATTTAATTTTTCTCCACAATATTTAGCCAATTTCATAGCTTGTGTATATTTATTTATTGCATCATCCAAATTAACATTTCCACTTTCAAGTTCTTTTACAATACCTTCTAATTCTTGTAAAGATTCTTCAAAATTTTTATTTTCTTCCATAACTTATTTCCTTTCATCATTATTATACCAACTATTTTAAATTAATCCAATACCTATTTAAAGGATCATTATTACACATAACAGTATTTTCTAAAATTCCACCTTCAGAAATAATAGTCTTATTACTTACAATATTTTCAACATCTGCAGTTATTAAACAATTTTTTATACCTAAACTTTTAGCTATTTCTAAACCCATTTTAAGTTGTAATTTACCATAGCCTTTACCACGTTCACTCGGAGTAATCGAATATCCAATATGACCTCCAAACTTAAATAAAAAGTCATTTAACTCGTATCTAATACTAATAGAACCACATACTTTATTATCACTCATTCTTTTTAAAAATAATGTTGTACACGGAACATAACCATCTCTTAAATCAATACCATTTTTTTCATTTGCTTTTTCTTTAACCCAATCTTCATAAGATGTTGCCTCTTCCAAATTAGCAAGGCCTGAATATTGCCATGGAAGCCCAGCATCAACAACTTTAATTTCATCAAGCATTAAAAGAGCGCTTTTCTTATCATTATTATCTGGTATAACTAATTTTAAATCATTCATTTTTATCTCCCTTCCTTTTTAATAAAATTCATATCTTTTAATAAATCACCAATTAACTCATAATTCTTCTTGTAAAGTTTCATATTATAATCTTTATCATAATTAGTTATTCCAGTAAACTTCTCTACTTCTAAAATAACATTATACACAACATCAGGAGTAAGTTTATTATAAAAATCTATAACTAAATCGCAAAATAATTTAGAAGAAGTAATTAAAAAATATTCTAACAATTCCATATTTTGCTTCATTCCAATTGTGGCACTAGGATCATTTATTATTCTTGTACCATTTCCCAAAAAATCTCTTTTACTATATTTAGGACTTAATTCAACTCTAAAAATAGATTCAAATATCGATTCATTATCAAATATATAAATGTTAGGTTTACCATTTTCTTCTACAATTGCATAATTGCCAGCATGTCTATCTCCATTAAGCATAAATATATCAAAAATAAATACTTTTACTAAATCAAATATTAAATCTTTACATTCTTTGGGATATTCTTTTTCTACTACATACCACAAATTATATATAGTATTAGAAAAGTAATCTATTCCAATTAAATCTTTTCCACGTTTAAAATTTCCTAAATTATTAAAACTATAACTTAAATAATATAAGTCTTTATTTACTCTAACAATGTGATAAAGTGGACAATTAATACCAACAAGACTTGCTAATCTATACGCTAATATTTCATTACAATCATTTTTAGCAACTTTACAAAAGTATTGAACACCATCTATATCAACATAATTATGCTCTTTAGATAATAATTCTTCTTTCTGCTTTTCAGTTAGTTTCATATTTATTCCTTCTTTATCTATGATTTATTAATTTATTCTTACTTTCTTTTTCTAATGTTTTTAAACTTTTTTCAGGTGTTGGAAACTCTTCAGGCATGGTTCCACCAATATCAGCAATAGCTTTTCTTACCTTTTTTCCAACTTCATAATGAACATCATTAGCTTTAGTTTCTCCTTTTACATTATCCCTTTTTAATTTTTGTTCCGTTTGAGATATTCTAAACAAATTAGCAATAAGTTCATCACTACCCATGTTATCTAAGATATCTTCTCTATATCTTAAACCTTTTCTTTTAGCTATATCATTAGCAGTTTCACCATTATATAACCCCTTATAACCAGAATTATGAAATTTATCAAAGTTTTTAACTCCAGCACCTTTAGCAGTTTGATTTAAAGAATAGTTTCCTTTTTTAGTTAAATTTCTTTGATAAAATCTTTTCTCATCTTCAGTTAAAGTAGAATATTCTCTTTCAGTAATTTCCATTTTTCTAGTTTGAACAGCAAAGTATGTTTGAGCAAGTGCAACAACTTTCTTTCTACTATCACCATTCTGAGCTATTAAGTAACATGCATAACGGGACAATTTATAATCAGAAATACTTCTGGAAGTTTTTGATCCGATGTCGACCATTTTTCCCACTTGGGAAAAATGGTCATCAATAGCATAATTGCTATTCTTACAAGAAATTGTTGCATTAGTAATTACATTATTAAATTTATCCCATCTTTTATATTCCAAAACATTTTGAAGTTCTCTTGCAAACCAATATTCATTACCATTTTCATCAATATGTTTTATATTTTCAAAAATACTATTATTTAATATTAATTCATTCATTTTTATTCCCCCTTAAATTAAATTGTATTTACATATTTTTATTTTAGTGTATTATTTTTATTTTTTGTTCAAAAATGTATCACAAGCCTATTTTTCTACAACCTTTGCTTTAATATTTCCCTCATGTAATTTAATATTAATAATATCATCGATATTTACATCATTACTTGACTTAATTACCTTATCATTAATAGTTGCTAAAGAATAACCTTTTTCTAAAATACCAAGAGGATTTACTAGTTTCAAAGTATTAATAAGTAAATTATATTCGTTTTTCTTTTTATCAATCAAACTCATTGGATTTTGAATTACATATGACATTTTTATTTTATTTAGTTTCATTTCATTATTTTGTAATATTACTTTAATATCTTTATTTAATTTATCAAGCAAAGCATCTAATTTTTGTTCTTTAATTTCATACATACTCATAGGATTTTTTAATACAAAACTATTTTTTAAGCTTCTCCATTTAATAAATTTAGTATTTATCATATTTTTAATATTTTTATTAAGTCTAATTTTATAATTATTTAAAAGTGTATTAATATCAATAACAGTGGGTACGGCCATTTCAGCAGCTCCCGTTGGAGTTGGTGCTCTTAAATCAGCTACAAAATCCGCAATCGTCCAATCTATTTCATGCCCAACAGCGCTTATAATCGGAGTATTACATTCATAAATTGCTTTCGCAACTATTTCTTCATTAAAAGCCCATAAATCTTCAATAGAACCACCACCACGGCCAACTATAATAGTATCAACACCAAATGCATCAGCTTTTTTAATTTGTCTAACAATATCCGGTGCAGCATCACGTCCTTGTACTAAGCATGGAAATAAAATTGCTTCACAAATTGGATATCTTCTTCTAATTGTACTCATTATATCTCGAACAGCTGCCCCAGTTGATGCCGTAATAACTCCAATCTTTTCGGGAAATTTAGGAATTGCTTTTTTATGTTCTGGGTTAAATAATCCTTCACTTGCTAACTTTTTCTTTAACTTTTCATATTCTATATATAAAGCACCAAGCCCATCAGGTTCCATTTTTTCAATATAAATCTGATAACTGCCTTGTGCAGGATAAGCACTTATTCTTCCTTCAACTAAAACATTCATCCCATCTTCAGGTACAAATGTAAGTTTAATTGCACTACTTTGAAACATAACAGCACTTATTCTAGAATTATCATCTTTCAAAGTAAAATATAAATGTCCTCTGGTATGATTTTTAAAATTACTAATTTCCCCTTTTAAATAAACCTTATTTAAAAAAGAATCTTTATCTAAAATGTTTTTTATATAATTATTTAAATCACTAATATTAAGATAGTCTTTTTCCATCTAAAATACCCCTTTCTAAAAGTAAGTTTCCAATCAATTCATAATATTTTTTATAAAGTATTAAAGAATATCCTTGATTTTCTAAAGTAAAGCCCATTTTATTAAGTTTTTTCATTTCCAAAAGAATTAAATCTGGAGTTAAAGTATTATAAAATTCTAAAACAATATCATAAAATTCCTGAGCAGAAGTTGCAAGAAAATACTCTAAAGATTCAATATTCTTAAGCACACATATAGGCAATCTATTATCTAAACTATCAGCACACTTATAACTTTTTAATCTATCATCAAAAAATAACTTTGGTAATAAATTTGCTCCGAAATCACTAAAAACATATTCGTTATCTAAAATGCATAAATCTGCTACACCATCACGAATTAATATACCTAAATTACCTAAGTTGCGATCACTATTCATCATAAAAATATCAAAAAGATAAACTCTAATTAATTGATAAGTAAGTTTTTCACTATCCTTCGGATAATTCTTTTCAAAGAACATCCATATATCATATAATCCATTAGATTTAATCCCTAATCGATTTCCATCTTTAAAAATACCATCATTATTAAAACTATAACTTAAATAATAATAATCTCCATCAACTTCAATAATATAGTCTTTTGCACATATAATACCAAGTTTTTCTGCAATAGCATTAGCAAATAATTGATCTCCTGGATCCATAGCATTTTTACAATAATATTCTTTACCTTTAATTTTTATGAACTTACCATCATAATGAGCCAAATTTCTTTTTATTTTCATTGGTATTAACATATTATTCCTTAATATATTTATCTAAAACTGCATTAATTATTTTTCTAACAGAATCATCACAATATTTCTTAGCTAATTCAATAGCTTCATTAATAACAACAATTTCTGGAGTATCTGTAAATTTTAATTCATATAATCCCATTCTTAATATTGCAGCTCCAGTTTTATCTATTCTATCAATGGTCCACCCTTCAATATATTTATTAGCAATTTCATCTAAACTATTTTTATATGTAGCTACGCCATAAACTATATCTTTAACAAATTCATTATCTACATTCAAATTCTCTTTTATTACTTCATCAATATTAAACGGGACCCCACGAGTTTCATATATATCAATTTGATATAAAATAACCATAATAATATTTCTAAGTTCACTTCTAGATTTTGCCATAACTACATCTCCTTGCAGTTAATTATATCAAATATTTAAAAAAAATAATAGTTAAAACAATTAATTTACTAAATTTCCTTCAACAATTAATTGGTATCCTTTCCTTATTTGATTACAAGTAGTTAAAATAACTTGATTTTCTTCCATTTTTATACTAATTTTACCATTTTTCACTTCATTTCTAATACTACTTACAATATAATGATTTACTTTATTATTAAATTTCAAAATAATTTCATCGCCAATATCAAGATATCTTAAATCATTAAAATACGCTAATTTTCCTATTCCTGAATGAGCAGCTAATAAATACGTATTTTTTATATTAGTATTAATCAACATTACATTTTTATTTACATCATTATTTTTATTATTTACATCATAAAAACCTAAATACATATTTATTTTAGGAATAATAAGTACTCCATAATAATTTACTATTTCTTCATGATAATTACTTTCTTCAATTGCTTCTATATTATAATTACATCCACATAATAACAAACAAAAAAACACTATAATAACAATCTTCATTAAATCAACTCCTTGCTCACTACTTTACCACATCTACTTCTTTATATAAATAAATTATTTTATCAAAAAAGGAAGAATTTTCATTCTTCCTGTCAAAATTGATCGAAAATATATTATTTACTTTTCTTTTTATTATTTTTGTTAATTAATCTTACTTTTACACCTTTATATAAAGCAAATTGTTTTTTTACACCTTCAGGTAAATTTTTCTTAAATGTTTTCATAAACGCACCTCACTTCTTTCTTAAAGATTATATCATAACAAATAATAATTTATCAACTAATTTTTATAGGTTTTATAGATACTTTCAAATATTTTCATGCCATCCATAGCACTCGTAGTAATTCCTCCGGCATAACCAGCACCTTCACCACATGGATATATTCCTTTAATACTTGCTTCCAAATTTTCATCTCTTAAAATTCTTATTGGACTACTCGTTCTAGTTTCTGGAGCAGCTATAATTGCATCTTTACCATTAAAGCCTTTAATTTTATTATCAAAATAATCTATTCCTTCTTTTAAACTATCATTAATAAACTCTGGAAAAATATCATTAATATTACCATAGCCAATATTTCCTTTAAATGCATCTATATCAATATTTTTAGAAACAACATTATTTTTATAATCTTCATAACCTTGAACAGGTATCAATCCATCACAAATCTTATATGCTCTTTTTTCTATCATTTCTTGAAAATACATACCATCTAATATATTTACACCGTAGTCGTTATGTCCAACGGTAACCACAATTGCACTATTAGCGTATTTTGTATCTCTTTTATAATTACTCATTCCATTAACACAAATGCCATCATTTTCACTTTTAGCATTAACTACAAAGCCTCCAGGACACATACAAAAACTATAAATCCCACGGCCACTTTTACTTTTATAAGTCAGTTTATAAGATGCCGGAGGCAAAAAAGGGTAATTAATTGGATATTGATTTTCATTTATCATATCTTGAGGATGAATAATCCTTACTCCAACAGCAAAAGGTTTTGATACTAAATTCAAATTATTTTTAACAAGCATTTTAAACGTGTCTCTAGCAGAATGTCCAATTGCTAAAACTAATATATCTGTACCAATTAATTTTCCATTTATTTTTACTTGGCTAATTTTTCCGTTTTTAATAACTATATCCTCTAGTAATGAATTATAATAAATTTCACCCCCAAAAGATAATATTTTTTTTCTTATATTAATAATTACACTTCTTAATATATCTGTACCTATGTGCGGCTTACTATCATACATAATTTCTTGTGGTGCCCCACATTCCACAAATATTTTAAATACTTCCCGCATTCTATTTTCCTTGTCCTTAACTAAAGTATTTAATTTTCCATCACTGAAGGTACCAGCTCCTCCTTCTCCAAACTGAACATTGCTATTTTTAGTAAATTTATTATTTTGCCAAAATTCTCCAACACTTTTAACACGATCTTCGATTTTTTCCCCACGTTCAATTAATATTGGCTTATAACCGTATTTTGCAAGCATATAAGTACAAAAAAGGCCTGCTGGACCAGCCCCAACTACAATTGGCCTGTTGCTTAAAATATTATTACCCATCTGAGGTAAAACATAATCTTCATTTTCTACCAAAATTACATCTTTACCCACATATTTATTCTCATTATCAATAGTTACATCCAAATCATATACATAAGCAAACATTTTCTTACTTCTAGCATCAATAGACATTTTATGAATAGTTACATCTTTTATATCATGTTGATTAACTTTTAGTTTTTTCGAAGCTAAGTATTTTGTGTCAATATTTTCTTTTGGACACACTCTAATATTTTTAATTCTTATCATTTTTCACCTGCTAACATACCTGTTATAAAAGCTATTGTTAAATTATAGCCGCCACAATCACCATCCAAATCAAGCGCTTCACCTGCAAAATATAAGTTTTTAACCAACTTGGATTCCATAGTATTTAAATTAATTTCATTTAAACAAATACCCCCACTAGTAACTTGAGCATCTAAAAAATCCTTTGTTCCAACCACTTCAATTTTAAAGTCTTTTAAAGTATTACAAAAATTATTTTTTTCCGAATAACTTAATTCATTCCATTTTTTATTTTTATTAATTTTTAAATATTTTAGTAATACTTCAGTTATTTTATAATCAAGAAATCCATCACATACTTCGAAAATGGTTTTCTTAGATATATTTTTATTTTCTATAAAAGTTTCTAAAGTTTCATTATTTAACCAAGGCACAAAATTAATAGATATTTCTTCTTTCAAACCATTTTTTAATCCAATGCAAATATTTCTACTTAAATTAAAAACACAAATTCCACTTAAGCCATAATTAGTAAATTGTATTTCTCCATGCTCCTGTTTTATTTTTTTATTATTTTCTAAAAGTGTAACAAGAACTTCACACCTTTTTCCAGCCCAGTCTTTTTCTAAACCTGTATTAGTTATAACGGGCATTAAACTTGGATTTAAAGGCACAATGTTATGACCAAAAGAAGATGCAAAAAAATATCCAATACCAGTACTACCAGTCTTAGGATAACTACACCCTCCAGTAGTAATAATTACTTTATCGAATTCTTCATTATTTATTAAAAATTTTTCATTTAGCTTTTCTATTTTATCAATAATTGAATTAAATTTAAACTTTACATTATTATTAATACAAGCACTTTTTAAAACAGATAAAACACTACTAGACTTTTCACTATATGGATACAAATAGCCATTTTTATTTTTTATAACAAGTCCAAAATTTTCAAATACATTTTTAATAATATTTATATTTTGTTCACTAATTACTTGTTTAATTAATTCATCATTACTAGAATGATATTTACTTAAATCATTATTTACATTACCAATATTACATCTTCCATTACCAGTAAGTAATAATTTTTTTCCAGCATCACTATTTCCGTCAAAAACCACTACATCATTACTTTTGGATGCAAACAAACTTGCCATTAAACCTGAAGCTCCAGCTCCAATTACTGCTACCCTCATAAAAAAACTCCTTTCTTTTATTATATAATTTCCTTAGTAACATTATCAAGTATAGAATATAAGTACATATGAACATCCTTATTACTTATACATTTAACATAATTATAATATACATTTAATTGCTTTATATAATTTTCATCATCAATATTTTTTAATTTATAATCAATTATAAATATTTTATCTTCATATTCTAACATTAAATCAATAATTCCATGATATAAAACATCATCCAGTTCATATGAAAACTCTAGTTCTTGATAAATTTTAGCACTGTTAAAATTAAATGTATTAAGTAAATGATTCACATATTTATTGTCTGTATTGGCATTTTTAAAATCAGTAAGTTCAAGTAATTCATGAATCTTAGTCCCAAACTCTAAAGTTTTTTCATCACTAACAGATAATATCTCTTTAATAGTTTTTGATGCATGTTTTTTTTCAATTTCAATAAAAGGTATTTCATCCTCAATAAATAACATATTAGACTCTTCATTATTAACCATATTTTTACTTAAACTTTTACTAAACTCATAATCTTTAGTAACTCCGACATTATTTAAATCAACATTAATCATATATTTTGATAAATTTCCAGATATAGATTTTATAAAATCATAAAAAGATCTGAATTTAATTCCATCCATAAAAGATATTTCATCTTTAACATATTTTTTATCTTCAATATTAGGCATAACCATAATCATTTTTTCTTTAGCGCGAGTTAAAGCTACATAAAATAATCTTATTTTTTCTGCTACTTCATTTAAATAATAATTATTTTTAACTAAAGTTTTAACAAATGTTTCTCCAATACCTTCCTTATAAAACGGAGTGAGAATTCCATATTTATTATCAAACATAAATTTATTTTTCAAATCACTTATATTAAATGTCTTAGGAAAACCTGCAAAATAACAAATAGAAAATTCAAGCCCTTTAGATTTATGAATATTCATAATCTTTACAGAAATACTATTACTCTTAGCCTCTTTATATTTAATTTCTTGATCACTATCTATCATTTCATTTAAATAATTACTAAAATCAATAATAGAAAAGCCTAAATTTTCAACATTCTTAGATAATTCAAACAAATAATTAATTCTTTTAATCGCAGCATCAACATTACCTACCAAAATAAATTTATCATAAAAATTAAAGTCTTTAATAATTCTTTTAAGTAATATATTCGGAGTCATAATATCAATATCTTTGCTTATTTCATAACATTTATTATATATATCTGTTTTAAAAATTTTATTTTCTTCAAAGCATTTAAATATTTCATTATCACATAAATTACCAATATAACTTCTGGCAACGCTTGTAAAATAATATTTTAAATTTTTATTATATATCCCATCTTTAATAGATAAAATTAGTCCAATAATATTTTTAATTATAAAAATATCATTTTCTTCTATCAAATTATTATCCTTATACACCTCCATTGGTATATCTAGGTACTCAAAAACTTTTTTAAATAAACTCATCTTGCTTCCACGATCTAGAATAATACAAAAATCATTATAAGTTACATCTCTATTACATTCTTTATCAAAATCAAAAACTAAATACTTTTCTTCTATTTTCTTCTTTATATCCTTAGCTATTATAAATGCTTCTATTTCATCATTTGTATATTTTTTATCTTCATTATTATAGGTTAAAATATCTAAATAGTTATTATAATCATTAGCTCCTTTTTCAATATAGGCTTTATTACCATATACCATAGCATGACTTTCTTTATAGTTTATTCCTCCAATATCTTGTGTCATTAATGGCGCAAAAATTTCATTTATATTATATAATACTTCTTCTCTGGATCTAAAATTTTTAAGTAAATCAATCTTTTTTCCACCATTATTGATACTATATCTATCATATTTATCCTTAAATATTAATGGATTTGCATTTCTAAATCTATAAATAGATTGTTTAATATCTCCAACCATATAAACATTATCATTTTCTAATAATTTAATAAATGTTTCTTGTAAATCATTAGTATCTTGATATTCATCTATCATTATCTCATTGAATTTATCTTTTAATTCTAATCTTATATCTTCATTGTCTTTAACTATTGATATAGCCATTTTAGCAATATCTGTAAATTCATAAGAATTGTGTTCTTTCTTATATAAGTTTATTTTTTCATCTAACATTTTAATTATTTTTAATATTACTTCCACATAATCTTTAGTGCAAAAATAATTGTTTTTGAGCTCATCTTCACTATATATAACTAATTCATTTAACTCCTTAAACAGTTCTTGAATATTTTCCTTTACACTTATGCCACTTGAATCTACCTTTGTAAATCTAGGCAAAATAATATTATTATTCTTATATAAATCATTATAACTATTTGGTCTAAATAATTTACTTAAAGAATTATAAATGTTTTCATAACTTGATGAATCCATAAAGTTTTCTAATATTAAAACAGAATCTTCAAGTTCTAAAGATATTTTCTTTAAATAATTAAAATACTCAGCAAATAATTGCTCTATATATTTATTATTATAAAAGTTATTTATATAATTATCGATATAATCTTCTTTATCGTATTTCAAATCTAGACTTTTATTAATACTTAAAATAGCTTTTTTAATAACTTCATCATCACGTGTAGTAAAATCACCAATTAACTTTAAAAATTTTTCATCTTTTGCCTCATAAAGACTTAAAAATATTTCTTCTAAAAATTCATTTCTTTTTAAATCAATAATTGAAGAATCTATAATATCAATTGATTTATCAATATTTAAAACATAATGATATTTTTTTACCAAACTTAAGGCAAAAGCATCAAATGTTGTAATATAAGCTTGATCTAAAAACTCTAGTTGACTAGTTAATCCTGCTTTTTTTATTTTTTTTCTAATTCTATTAGCCATTTCTCCAGCCGCTTCATTAGTAAATGTTAACATTAAAATGTTTCTAATATCTATTCCATCTTTTAATTTTCTAATAACCCTTTCTGATAATACTGCGGTTTTACCAGACCCAGCACCTGCAGAAACTATAATATTTGTTCCCTCTAAGTCAACCGCCAATTGTTGTTCAGGCGTTAAATTCATCATCTCCACCTCCGATAATTACTTCATCACTTTTTGTTTTAAAACATATATCTTTAAATTTACAATAAGTACAAGAAATATTTTTACCTTTTAAAACTTTTGGATTTATAAAAAAATTTCCAGTAATAACATTTTTTATTGTATCATCAATAATATTTTGAACTTTAACAATCATATCATCCATTTCTTTATTACTTAAAACCTTACTCGTAGAATAAAAAGAACCATCTTTTTTAAATTTTAAACCTTTAATCATTTTACTATTTAAGTAATTTGAATCTATTAAAAAAATTATATTTTCATCACTATTAGTATATCCTTGTAATCTTAAATTTTCATTTTTTAGTTCTTCCAAGGATTTATTCTTTGTTATGTTAAAAACATTGTTTAATACTTTTTCGATATAAAATCCAGCAATAACGGAATCTTTAAATCTTTCAGAATTTTTAAGTAAATATAAGTAAATTGGTAATTGAATGTTTAATCCATATTCTAAAGTATCTAACTTTATATTTTTATCACCAGTTTTATAATCTACAACAGCAATAACCTCTTTGCCATTATACTCTGTACTCATTACTTTATCTATAAATCCTTTAAACACTACATTTATATCATTATATTTTTTTTCTACAGCAAGCTCAGTTTCAAACAAATAATTTGTAAGTTTCGAATTTTTTTCTTGTTCATGTAAATATTTAAGCAAATAATCTAGCTCAGCACTTAATTTGTGAACATAAAATAATTCTCTAGGGCCAAATGAAAAGTCTAACGTTTTCATAAATTCACTTATTTTCATATCTATATCAATAGCATTTTCTAATCCTTTTTCTAATATATGATGAACAATTTTTCCAATAATAATTTTAAAAGTTTCTTCATAAATATCTAAATTCATAATTCTAGATAAATAATATTTAAACCCACATTCATTAAATGATTCTAAACTTGTATAAGATAAAGTAAAATTATCATTAAGTCTTTCTTTTAATAAATCTGTATCAATCATATTATATTTATTATTGTATTCTCGGTAAGGAATATTCAAATTTTTTTGATACATTTTTAAATATTTACTTTCATCATTATATTTATAAAAATTATCTAAATCCATAGCATATAAAAGATTACTATATTTTTTAGAATAAGATATTGATCTATTAAGTTTTATTTTCTGAGAAGTTACTTGTAAGTCATCAATTAAAACTGATGGATATCTTACTTTACTACCATCATGTAAAGGATATGTTATTATCAAATGAGGAATCCTTTTAATAGCACTTATAACATTTACTCTTTCCAGTTTATTTTTTTCTATGGAAGTATCTAAATCTAACATCTTTTTTTCTTTATCACTTAAAAAATCATCATCCATATAAATTTTAGGGTAATTTCCTATATTAAAGCCAAGTAAAAAGACATAATCATCATCCCCATAGTTTTCATGCAAAGAATGAATATCAATAGCATTTTTATATGAAACATTAGATACAATACATTTTTTTAAATCATCTATAATAAATTCTTTTCTAATTTTTTTATCACTTACCAATACAGATTTATTTATAACAGATATTAGTTCATTTATATTTTCATACTTTTCCTTTAATTTTTCAATAATCACAGGTATATCATATTCATCATACATACGCAAAAACAAATTTGAAACACCTGTACTAAAAAATGAATTGCCATCACTAGTATTAAACGGCAAACCAAAAATTTGTGAATAATATTCTAAATACTTATTATACTCACTATTAGCAATTAATTTTATATTATTAATATCAATTCCCTCATGAATTAAATTTTTTATACTTGATATAACAAATTCTAATTCTTCATTTATATCAATTGCTTCAAATATTTCAGGACTATATATACTATCTTGATTTTTCTTCACTTCATAATTAAAATCATGCAAAATGTATTTTTCTTCTTTAGATAATTCTTCATTTTGATAAACTATTATTTTTTTATCAAGTAAATAGTTTTTAAATTGATTATTATAAATAAGTAATTTATTATCATCTAATTCTTTTTTCAAATTATTTAAAAATTCTATTTTTTTATTTTTTATTTCTTTTAGAAAATATAAATTTTCAATATAAATTCTTGCTATTGATAAATTAACATTATATTTTTTCATTACATATTCTATTGTTTTATTATCATAATCAAAAAATAGTTTTCTCTTTAACTCGTTAAAACTATAAAATTTATAATTGTTAAACTTCTTTTCCTTAGTTAATTTTTTTAATATATCCATTTTATTAAATTCATTAGTAATTATTAAATTCATAAAATACCTCATTTATTCATACATAAATATTATAACATTTATGCATATAAAAAGATAACATTTTTTTAAACATTATCTTAATTTGATTATTAGTTAACTTTTAACATATTTATCTCAGATATTGATAAGTTTGTTATTACTTATAAACTTCGGACTACGCTTTTCTTTTAACGTGTTTTTTGCAATTTCTACTTTCTTTTTTTCCATTAATTGTTTATAATTCATATAGGAGCCTCCTTGCCGGGATTTGGCTCCCTTATTATATCAAAAAGTCGCACCCAAGTGGTGCGGTTCAATTTTCAATTTAGGAAATTACCAATCAAGGTAATTTAATTTATTTTTTCACTAGAAACCCAATGATATACATTATTATCTTTTTTAAATATATGTTTATACCTAGTTCCATATTTTTTCAAAAATTTATAGTCTACATTTTTATTATTTTCTAATGCTTTAGTGCACTTATCATTTTTACTATCTTTAACATAACTTGTATAACATTCATTATTAATAACTTTTAAAAAGTAATCATAAATAATTATTTCATCATTCTTTTTAAAAGAATCTTTTATTGCTCTATAAGTATGTGGTTCAGCTCCGATTGTATAAGTATACTCTTCAGATAATCCACAATAATACGAGTCATCATTTAAATAACAAACTGTTATATTATCTAATTGAAATTTATCATAAGCATCTATTTCTTTACCAAATATTTTTTTGTAATTTTCATTTACTAGATCTTTATTTGTTTTGTTTAAGGTACAAATCTTATCTTCATAATTATCTGTTGCAAATATAAGACCTTTGCTTAAAGTACATATATTACCTTTTTTATTTTTATCAAGTTTTATTTCTTCTTTAACTTCTTTTTTTACTTGAGTATAAGCTAAACAAATTTTAGTATCATTACTTAAACTATTATAATCAACTTTACTATCATTATAAAACACTAATCCCCCGCATTTTTCTAAATCACTATTACCAACATAAGAATACAATTCTTTAACAGTTTTACCATTTGCATTAACAGGGATCCCATTTTTTATAAAGAAAGATATTACCACACCAACAAGGATAACAACAATTCCACTTAATAAAAGCACAAGATTTTTCTTCTTCATTTTTACTATACCTTTCTTGTTTGTATTTCTGCCATTTTTTCGAATACTTCTGCTGCATTTTCAGTATTAATATCATTATATCCAAGTTCTCTTAAAGCTTGAATTTTAACCGTACTAAGTTGTTGTGTTCTGGTTAATTTTTCTTCATTTTTTTGTTCTATTTCAGTAATGAATCTTTTATGACTTTCTGCAAGTTTACTCTTTGATGCGCCACCATTATTATATAATGTTAAAGCTGAATATAAAATTCCTTCAAAAATAAACTGTTTATCTTCATCAAACTTATATTCATCTGGTTTAATAAAGCAATTAGATTTTGCCATATATCCCATTATATATTTTATTTCTGGAACATTATCCATTGATTGAAGCATATAATACATATATTTTATTGCAGCAGTTTCTTCTGACTCATTATCTTCTAATTTTTCTTTTAATAAAAATATAAAATCATTTAATAATTGTTTATTTTCTTTTGTTAATCCATTCATATCGATTACAGACTCAATACTATTAGTTTGTTTAATAGCAGTATTAAGTCTTTTTTCTACTTCCATCAAATAATCAGTATCAACCACAATACTTTCAATGCTTTTTTTACTTCCATCTTTAATATCTAAAAGTTGTAATAACAATACTTTCTTTTCTTTTGGCCATTTATCTAAGCTATCTAAAACTAAATAGTTATATACCATCTGACGACTTACACCTAAATATTTAGCTAGCTTTACTTTAGATAACCCTAATTCTTGTAATAATTCATTTAATCTATCCATATTTTAATCACTACCTTCTTTAATTTTACACCTTTATTATACATAACTTAACATTAAAAATCAAGTTTAGTTATGTAAATACCATAAAAATTCTCCATTATTTTTTATTTCATCAATAAATCCACACCCAAGACATTCTTCACCGAGATATAAAACACATGCTTGTCCTGGTGTTACCGCTTTTACTTTTTCAGGGTATTTAACTCTTATCTTATTATTTTCCAAATATTCTAATTCCACAGCATGATCCTGATCTCTATATCTAAATTTAGCAGTACAAAATGTAGGTCTTAAGTTACTTATAAAATTAACATTATCTATAATGCATTCATCACTCATTAAATATTTATTGTCTTCTCCAAAAGCTACATATAAAATATTATTATTAACATTCTTACCACATACATAATGTCTTTCTAAATTACCACTTATACCTACATTTCTTCTTTGACCAATTGTATAATTCATTAAGCCCGTATGTCTACCAATAACTTCTCTTGTAGATACATCAACAATATCTCCAGGATTAGGTTTTAAGTAATTTTCAATAAACTTTTGATAGTTTCTTTCTCCAATAAAACAAATACCTGTTGAATCTTTCTTATGAGCAACATTTAAATTATTATCTTCAGCTATTTTTCTAATCTCAGGTTTTGTATAATCTCCAACTGGAAACAAAACATTTTTTAAGCTTTCTTTTTTTACATCAGCCAAAAAATATGTTTGATCTTTATTTAAATCAACGCTTCTTTTTAATTTGCCATCTTCCATTCTAGCATAGTGACCAGTAGCAATATAATCTGCTCCTAGTCTTTTTGCTTCCTTTATAAATAAATCAAACTTAATAAACTTATTACATAACATATCAGGGTTTGGAGTTCTTCCCTTTTTTAATTCTTCTAAAAAATATGTAAATACATAATCCCAATATTCCTTAACAAAATCAATTCTATGTAATTTTATTCCTAATTTATTGCACAACTCTAATGCATCATTATAATCTTTTTCTTGAGGACAAATATCATTAAAATCATTAGGATTTCCTAAAAAATCATTATTAATATTGCTATCCCAATTGCGCATAAACAAACCTTCGACTTCATAACCTTGCTTAATTAAAAGTAAGGCCCCAACCGCAGAATCAACACCACCAGATATTCCAATAATTACTTTTTCCATAAACATCACATAACTATTATATACTAACTAATCAAAAAATTAAAGAGATTTACTAGTTTTCCACCTACAAAATATAAAATTACATCGAGTATAAGTACAATTCCTATAAATATTACACTTCTTTTTATAAACACAACCAATGATTCTTTATTATTATTCTTATTTACAATTTTATCAATAACACATTTAATTATTTTAAACAAATTAACACTAAAGACTACAAGCATAATTAAAAACAGCAATTTATAAATTATTACATAAATTGAACCAAACAATATTCCCTTTATACCAAAAATACATGTTAAACTGCTTATAATAAAGCCAATACTAAAACCATTATAAAACATAAAAAACAAAACTAAAGGACCACCAATTAAAAACATACTTAAAATAAGTAAACTAGACAATATAACCAAATGTATTATTAAATCATTAGTATTTACATAACTAAAATTTTGCAATACTTCATTAATATTTAAAAATAATATTTCTTTTGTGGCTTCATCTAGTAATACTACAAATACTATCCCTACAATAAAACCAATTACTAATATTATACTCATAAATACATATAATTTCTTATTTAGGCTTGTCCACATGATTATCACCACTTAATTATATTGCAAATTTATAACAAATATGATAAATTATTAATAGAAAAAAGAAAGTGGTGAAATATTTTGAATAAAAAAGCACAAAAAATTGTAGTATGGATAATGCTTCTTATCATGGTAGCGAGCGTTATCGCAGGAATAATTGCATATATTATATAAGACTCAAAAGAGAGTCTTTTTTTAGACTCTCTTTAAAGTTAATTCATCAGTTTTTCCCAGACTCATTATTTTATCATATTCAATTAATAAATCAAATCCTACACCATTATTCTTTTCAACTAATAAAAAACTTTTTTCTAAACCTTTGTTATTAAGCAAAGTTATTAAATCTGATATTTTTATAAAACCATATTCATATCCAGTTGGATGAATACTACAAAGACCATAATCATCAAATGATACAAGAATATCCTTAGCAAAAACATAAGGATTAAATCCATACGCTGCAAAATCATGGTGATATTCCATTGTTCCACCCAAAACTAATACGCTTTGTAAAGGCTCTCTTTTAGCCATTTCATTAAATTTATTAGTTACAACATTTCTAAAAGTAGAAACAACTATAGATTTAGATTGTTTTTCTTCGTTATCGTTAACTATTTCCGCAAACTTTACGACTCCAAATTCATTAGGTAATATTTGACCATCTCTAACTTCATCAATATACATATCTAAAGATTCTCCTAGTTTTTCATATTCAGAATCAAGGAAATCTTCTACAAATAAATTAGTTAGTTCATTAACTTTTGCTTCATCAAAACCATTTAACACTAAGTCTTTCTTAGCTTCTTCATACTTTTTCATATTTCCCCTCCTTAGGTAAGGAATATTTTATAATAAATTTATATAAATTGTCAAGAAAAAAAAGACCAAATATAGGTCTTTAATTATTTTCTTTTAATATTTCTAATGCTTTATGCATCTTCATATCATATTCAATAACGTCCATTGATCCATAAGCTTTTAAAAGTTCAGCTTTATCAACACCATAAGATGCTGCAATCTCTGAAGCTCTATTTTCAACTTCTTCTTTAGTAAATTTTAAATCTTCTTTTTCAGCAATAGCTTCTAACATAAAACGATATTTAACACGTTTTTCAGCTTCTGGTTCCATTTGTTTATGTAAATCTTCTTCTTTAGTACCAGTAATTTTCATAAATTCATTGAAATCCATTCCTTGCATCTTTAATTGTTCTGCATATTGATTAATCATTCTATGAACTTCTTCATCAATAATTTCTGGATTAATTTCAGCCTTCATGTTTTTAGCTGCTGCTTCTAATACCTTATCCATAAATTCATCTTCTAAATGATGTTCTTTTTCATGAATTAATTCTTCTTTAACTTTAGCTTTTAATCCAGCCTCATCTTTTACATCCTCATATCCTAAATCTTCAAAGAATTCTTTATTAATTTCAGGTAAAACTCTAGTTTTAACTTCATTTACTGTTACAGTAAATGTTACATCCTTACCTTTTAACTCTTCAACATAGTTTTCAGGAAATTTAAGATTTAATTCTTTAGTTTCTCCAGTCTTCATTCCAATTACGCCTTCTTCAAAGCCAGGAATAAATGAGTGGCTTCCTATTTCTAATGGATAATTTTCTCCCTTAGCACCTTCAACCTCTTTACCATCAACAACTCCAGTAAAGCTAATAACTGCGGTATCGCCTTCAACAACCGTGCCATCTTCTTTTACAACAACATCAGCCATGTGAGCTCTCATGTGCTCAATTTCATTATTTACTTCTTCATCAGTTACTTTAGCCTCTTCTTTTTTAACTTTTAAGTTTTTATAATCACCTAGAGTAACTTCTGGTTTAGTTATAATAGTAAATTTAAATATAACATTTGTATCACTAATTCCAGTAACATCAACTTGCGGTTCAATAACTGGTATTAATTTTTCTTTATCTAAAGCCTTTTTATAAGCAACACTTATACAAGCATCAATAGCATCAGCATATAATGACTCAATTCCAAAATGTTTTAAATAAATTTCTTTACTTGCCATTCCTTTTCTAAAACCATCAATTTTAACTTCTTTATTTTTCTTTTTGAATACGGCATCTAAAGAATCTACCCATTCTTTTTCTAATTTAATTTCAACTTCATGTACATTTTTCATAAAATACTTCCTTCCTAACTACTTTATTATAATATAATTACCTTCATTTTACAAGAAAATAAACCAATTTCCTAGAATCTAAGCTATTTTTTTAATTTTTATTATATAACCACCATTTGGGCTCGCAACTTCAACACTATCACCAATTTTATGTTTAAGCAAAGCAATTCCTAAAGGTGATTCATTTGATATTTTATTTTCAAATGGGTCAGCTTCCATAGACCCAACAATTTTATATTCTTCTTCTTCACCATCATCATAGCTAATAGTAACTGTTGAACCCAAACTAACTTCATTCTTTTTTTTATTATCTATTATTTCAGCATGTTCAAGTTTATATTCTAATTCTTGAATCTTTGCTTCAATTATAGCTTGTTCATTTCTAGCAGCATCATAATCAGCGTTTTCAGATAAATCTCCTAAAGCTCTTGCTTCTTTTAATGCTTTAATTACTTCTGGACGACGAACATTTTTAAGCTCATTCAATTCATTTTCAGCTTCTAAAAACCCTTCCGCAGTCATTATAAATGTATTTTCTTTTTTCATAAAAATCAATCTCCTTTTTTATTTCAATTTACAGTTCATAATCATACTATAAAACATCTAATTTGTCAAATACTTTTAACCTCATCATATCATTTACTTGTAGTTTATCATCCACATTCATTTTTATAATACTTTTTGGATGCCTACATACATCGATAACATTATCTTCATTATCATATATTGTATTAATTTGATAATCAAATGTTTCATGATTTGGTCCAAAAAATTGCACAATTTGTCCGCTCTCAAAGTAATTTCTTACCTCAATCGTAGCAACTTTATTTACTTCATCATAGTCTAACACTAATCCTAAAAAATCTTGATTTGATACTTCTGTTCTTCCATTCCAATATTCTTCGTTTACTCCAGGTAATTTATCATAAAATTGAGGAGTTGATTCACGATTTGCACAACGATTTAATATTTTTAAATAATAATCTTCCATTTTTTTAGTTAAAGTATTATTTAAAGCCGCATCAATCATTCTTCTATAACTTAGTAAAACAGTAGATACATAATAAATTGAACGCATTCTACCTTCAATTTTAAAAGATGCAACACCTAAATCAATTTGATCTTTTATAAATGGTACCATATTTAAATCTTTAGGCATAATAGTTAAATTAGGTTTATCGTTTACTAAAAATTCCCAACGGCATACTTGAGCACAACCACCACGATTAGAATCTCTATTAGTCATATAATTTGATAAAACACATTTACCACTAAAAGAAGTACACATAGCACCATGAATAAATGTTTCGATTTCAATACCAGTTTTAGCAATATTAATTAAATCTTGACGAGATGCCTCACGTGCTAAAACCACCCTTGTAACACCTAACTTTTGCCAAAATTTAACTGCTCTACTATTTAGAGTACTAGCTTGTGTAGATAAACAAACATTCAAACCAAGATTAAAATCTTGACACATCTTAATAACTATTATATCACTTGCAATTATTCCATCAATTTTTATACTATCCAAATATTTCAAATATTCTTCTAAGCCACTTAAATTTTCATCATGAAACACAATATTAACAGTTACATAAATTTTCTTACCTAACCTATGAGCATAATTACTTGCTTCCCTTAATTCTTCTAAACTAAAATTCTTAGCATTAGCTCTTAAACTAAAATTTTGTCCACCGCAATAAATAGCATCTGCACCATATAGGTAAGCAAACTTCATCTTTTCAAAATCACCAGCAGGTGCTAATAATTCAGGCATCTAAATCACCTACCTTATATACTGTTTTTTTATCTAAAAATATTCTACTACAAGGTATATTACTTAAATCATTATTTAAAACTTTTTTAATGTTTTGATATTCTAAAAGTATTGGATCATACCAAAAATATAAAACATTTTTTAAATCAAGCAAACTAGTTCCATCATAATATGGAAAAGCATATACCTTAGTTCCATAATCAGATTCTATTACTTTAAAATATTTATTATCAATATGACTATCTATTACTTTTTCTTTATCTAATCTATAATGCATTTCATAATTATTTAACAAATTTCTTCTTGAATACATAAGCCCTTTTAAGCCAAATGTATAAATTACTACACTTTTATTAACATTTTTAACTATATTTCTAATTTCTTCTTCAGATAAATCACTAGAAACAACTATACTATCTACATATTCTAAATAACTATTAATCGAGCTAGTATTATTACTTATATGATCTAATATTAATATCTTAGTTATATTCATATCTTTAACAATATCTAAAATACCTAAATCATCAAACATAATTCCTTTTACATCGCTCGATACTAAAATTTCTTCAAAATTATTTAATTCTTCATCATTTAATATTCTGTTTACTAAAACAAAATCATCAATATCTTTTATATCAAAATACTCTTCATAACCTACGGAAAAAAATCTAAGAGGATAAACTAGTGTTACATCCCCTTTCTTTAAATTACTTATAAAATCTTTATTAGTTACAGTTACTAATTTATTCATGTTTCCATGTACTTACTGATAGTCCATCCCCAATATCATAAAACTTGGTATCAAACTCAGTATTACTTTTTAAAAATTCAATATAATTTTCGATTTTTTCCACTAGGCTTTTTAAATTGCCTTTATCTAACTTACTAGATTCACCAACATAACCATGAAATTTAATATTATCCGTTATAATGGTACCATTTGGATTTAAGAAATTTTTATACTTTTCAAAAAATTTAGTATATTGTCCTTTTGCTGCATCAATAAATATTAAATCATATCTTAAATCATCAGATAAATTTAACTCTAATGCATCTTGATAAACAACATTAATTTTCTTTTCCATGCCACATTTCTTAACATTTTTTAGGCATTCCATATATCTTACTTCATCTCTTTCAATTGTTGTAACTACACAATCTTGTGTACTAGATGCCATAAGTATTGCTGAATAACCAATTGCACTTCCTATTTCTAAAACATTTTTTATATTATTCTCTTTAATATATTTCATTATAAATGCAATAGATTTTTTTTCAATGATTGGTACATTTTTTTCGTTAGCATACCTTTCCATTTCTAATATTTGTTCTTTCAATTTAATTCACCTTTACTTTATATATCTTCTTACTAATTCATTAAAACCATCAATATCTTTAGCAAAATAGACCTTACCAGAATCTACATCTGCTACAAAATAAAGATAATCAGTATCTGCAGGTTCAAGTGCAGCCTTTATACTTCCAATAGATGGATTACAAATAGGTCCAACAGGAAGCCCAATAAATGTAGTAACTCTAGTATTATAAGGGTTTTCATCATTTAAGTCAACTTTTGTTAAAGTTTCCTTCATACTTTTTTGAACACCATAATAACTAGTTACATCCATTCCTAAACTCATATTTAATTCTAATCTTTTATTTATTACTTGAGTAACCATCTTTCTATCTTCATATTTATTTGCTTCTTTTTCAGCAATACTTGCTATTGTAAATATTTCATGAACACTATATTTACTTTTCTTTATTTCTTCTTTTAAAGGGCTTAACTTTTCATTTGTTACATTAAGAATTCTTCTTATCACTTGTTCAACCGTAGTTTCTTTATAAAACTCATATGTTTCAGGAAACAAATAACCTTCTAAAGCATAATAAATATCATCATCAAGTATATCGTTAGTTAAAAACCAATAATCGGCAATTAAGCCTTTCAAAAACGATTTATCATTTACCTTTTTTATTGCTTCATCAAAATCTATATTAGTTTCATCACTAATTAGCTTCATGTATTCTTTTAAAGTAACACCTTCTTTTAAAGTTATTTTAACACTTGGTTTAAATTCTTTAATAACATCACCACTATTTAAAGATTTAATAATATCTTGAGTTGACATATCTCTGCTAAACTCATATGATCCTGCTTGCAAGTTCTTATTACCAGAAATTACCAAATAAATTATTGTGGCATACTTGCTTCTAATAAGTTTTGCGTCTTTTAAATTATCAACAATCTTTTCTTTACCATCACCTTTTTTAACCGTAAATGTAATTACTTTATTACTCTTACTACTTGGTGTAAGTAATATAAAATAAGTTGCTATAAGTACTATAATTATACCTAGAATGACACCCAAAACAATAAATAGTTTTTTATTTTTCATCTTTACCACAATCCTTTTTATTAATTAAATTTTGTACTTGTAAAAAAATATTATCAAGAATTTCTAGCTTTCTTTTATCTTTAATTGGTTTTAATACTTGTTTTCCATCTTCGTAACAATAACTTGATACATAACAAATTACATCTCCGAGCTTATTTATTTCATCTTTGGTATATATAATAAATTCTTCATCTTCCATTGTAATCTTTATAATAGGTTTATATTCTATTTTATCTATATTTTCTTCTACTACTAACTTATTTTTCATAATTTTGCCTCTTTAAATAAGATTCTAATATCAAAACTGCTGATAATACATCTGTTTTATTTTGTTCATTAATTCTTTTTAATCCATTATTTTTCATAATATTAATCGCTTCAACTGTAGTTAATCTTTCATCTTCAAGTATTACTTCAACATTTTCACTTTCTAATATTTTTTTGAAATTTAAGCTTCTTTGTGCTGCAAAGCCTAAACTATTATCCATATTTTTAGGAAGTCCTAAGACTACTTTTGAAATATTTTTATCTTTTATTATTTCCATCAATTTATTTAATGCATCATTATAATCTTCTTTTTTAAATTTGACCAAAGTCAGTGGGCTTACTAAAGTATTGGTTTTATCACTAATGGCTACTCCAAGAGAAGTTGTCCCTAAATCAAGTCCTAAATATCTCATTAGCGCCCCATGTAGGCATTTAATATTGCCATTAATATTTCACCACGATCAAACTTACAAAGTTTAGCTCTCGAATGATTAAATGTAGTTATATACTTTTCATCTCCACTTATTAAATAACCTACTAACTGATTCGTAGCATTATAGCCTTTAAATTCCAATGCTTCAACTACTTCATTAATAGTCATAAGTATTAGTTCTTGTCTTAATTCTTTAACATTAAATACTGTTGTTTTGTAATCCATTTACTTCACCCACTATCAAATTAATTCTATCAAAAATATCAGTAAATTGCAATATAAAAGGATGAAGTAAATCTTCATCCAACATAGAGGTCTTAAGTACTCAATAAATGTTTATATTTTTAAAGAAAACTTTAATACTTAATATTGTAGGAACTATAAGACTATAATTTATATTATAGAAAGGTTTGTAAAAGAGTTAATGATTTATAAACAATTTTTCCTAAAACCTCTAAAAATAATACTAACAATTCAGTGTGAAATAATTGTGAAGAAAATGTGAAATGTTATTTTTTGTCGAATTTTTCACTATTATCTTTAAAAAAGTTATAATATATTTTCATATTTTCAAGTTCCCACCATTTTTTTGTAGAAACAGGCACACTATCTAAGTCATAAATCGTTGCACCATTCATCCCCAATATAAAAGGAGAATGTGTAGCAATAATAAATTGACAATTAAAAAATCGGGCTGATTCTTCTAAAAATTTAGTAAGTTTTAATTGCATTGAAGCTGACATACTATTTTCAGGTTCATCAAGTAAATATACTCCATTGTCTTTAATTTCAGATATAAAATACATTAAAGCTGATTCACCATTTGATTGTTCAAGGACATCTTTATTAAGCATTCTTCTTCGAATAAAATCTGATGGTCCCAATCTTTTAGCATCTACTTCATTTTTAATACTTTGATAATCATTAATATCTCTAATCGAGGTCTTTTTGCATTCAAAATATTCTTTTAATAAAGCTTCTCTTTGATTAAATCCTCGATTATTAATTCTTTTAACATTATAAATATAATCAAAAACATCATCACTTTTAATAATTTTTACTTCATCTGGAATTTCTAAAGAGGTTTCATGCTTACAATAATCCACATAAGTTTGAAACATTTCTCCACCAGTAAAATTTAGTCCTTTAGCATTAAGCTTTTCTGCAATAATATTTAGTATTGTTGATTTACCAGAACCATTACCACCATAAAGTATTGTAATATTTGTAAAATCTATTTTCTCTAATTTTTTATCAGCAAAAATTCTAAAAGGGTATTGATTATGAAAATAATTTCTTCGTTCATTAATCAATATGCCATTTTCAAATTCTTCACTAAGCAGATTAAATTCTTTTAAATAAACCATTATTACCACCTAAACATATAATATCATAAATATAAATGAATAGCAAACATTTATTTGTGCTTTTATTCATAAATAATATTATTTAAATATTTTTCAATTACCACTCTACTAGGTTTATACATATTTTCAGGTAAATTATCAATATCAAACCATTTCCACTCCAAAATAGTTTCTGGTTCCATAGCTTTAATCTCACCTTCATAGCAATTGACTAAAAATCCTGCCGTAACATAATGAGCTGTATCAGTCATATCATCAGATACGCATATTAGTTTTAAGTCTTTGGCAATTAAACTAGTTTCTTCTTCCAATTCTCTTTTAGCAGCATCAACTAACTTTTCCATAAACTCAACTTTACCACCAGGCATAGTCCATGTACCTTCTCCCTTTAGTTCGCTTGAAGCTTTCACTCTATCAGGATTACGAAGGCCAAGTAACACCTTATTATCCTTTAATATCATAACACCAACACCTAATCCAGGTTTCATAAAATCATCTCCATTTATAATATAACAGAAAAAGAAAAAAAACTCAAAATTAAAATTTGAGTTTAAGTAATTTACTTATTCTTCGTCCTTCAATCCTTTTTTAATACCTTTGGCAACAGTACCTGCAGCTTCTCCAACAGATGGTGCCATCTTTTCAATAGTTTCTTGTTTAACAGGCATTTCTTGTTGAATTGTAAATGCACCTATTTCTCGCTTATAAGCTGTTCCAAATAACATAGCAGGAAGCATTATACCAAATACAAATGAAAAGAAAAACAATAACGCTTTTTTACTTTCAGCATCACTACTGATTTTGCTATTTCCCCACCAATTTGGATCACCTAATGAAGGTTCTTCAGGAACTTTTACTAAAATAGCCAAAACCAATAATATAACTCCAACAGCAAGGGAAATAAATCCTAAAGTAATTAGTATTTTTTTTATCTTTTGATACTTTTCTTCACTTAAATATTCTTTTTTATTCACGATAGTAACTCCTTTCTCACCATTAATATACCACGATTCCCTATAAAAAGCAAACGTTTCAATTACAACATAATAAAAGTTCTTATTTCAAATAAACAATTAACTATCAAACAAGTTTTCAATATTCACTAGAAATTCATTTAATGATTTATACCAATCAAACATATTTGATTTTTTATTAGAATAATCTTCTAGATCTACATCAGTATAGTTTTTATTATTTTCACAAATAACTGCATCAATACCACAAAATAGACAGATTAAAAAAATATCGAAAATGATGTAAAAAATATATAAGTCAAAAAAAAGCAGTGATTTTTTCACTGTTTATTACTTGAATCTTTCTATTACTTTTATAGTTTCATAACAAATTAAAGATTCATCTGTAAACTCTTCATTAAATATCTTACCATCTTCTATAAAATCTTTTTTCATACTATTTTTATATTCTTTAAAACTTTTAAAACCAGCTAATTTATAATTTACCATATCTTCACTTAAGTCTTTAAATTTAATTACTTTTTCATCCACAATTTCTACAATACCTAAATAATTATTATCATAAGAAACTAAATATTTTTGATTTTTAAACGATTCAGAAAATGAATATTTAACATCTATTTTATAATTTTTTTCTCCATCCATGATAGCATTAGCAACTTTTTCATTATCTAAGTCCATAAATCGACAAAAATCATATTTTTGAACATTTTCATTAGAATACCTTTTTAAATCTTCATTAAATATTATTTTTCGCCATCTTTTTTGATAATTAAATAAGAACAATAAATCTTTAACACTTTTACGTTTCTTAGTATAGACATCGTTCCATTTTTCATCTAATAATTCTCTTTCTTTACTAGGCTTAATATCTTTTAATTCAATTAACTGTAAGTATTTTTTAGCTTTTTTTAAATAATCCAACTCTTGTTTGCTATATTCATCTAAAAACTCATTAGGAACTGAAAATGTTTCTGGATAATCATATAAAGCTTTTACTACTTCTTCAAAACTATGGCAATGACTATACTTTAATTTTTGATTATGAAATCCTTTTTCATAAAGTCCTACCATATAATGATATGTAACACCAGTTCTTATTATTTCTCCAATAGAATAAAATAAACTTGTATCAGCACAATAACGCCTATAGTTTCTAGAATATCTCACCCATTCAATTGATGGACCTCTTTTACTAAAAAATGGAAAAGGTAAATTACAAGACTTTATTTTCTTATATCTTTTATTTTCCTTAATGGTAAAAAAATAATATTTAACTTTATCAAATAATCCCATACAAATTCTCCCTTTATATTTTTAATATACAATAAAGCCCGAATTATTCATTCGAGCTTAATTTCAATATTGGTGCAAGCGAAGGGACTTGAACCCCCACGGAATATTCCACTAGATCCTAAGTCTAGCGCGTCTACCAGTTCCGCCACGCTTGCCTAAAATGGTGGACCTCATAGGACTCGAACCTATGACAACTCGGTTATGAGCCGAGGGCTCTAACCAACTGAGCTAGAGGTCCATGACAATATTAATATTATCACAAAATTTTTATTCTGACAAGTATTTTTTTGTAAAAAACGCAAAAAACTTAAGCAACCCCCGAAGCTTAAGTTTTATAAACAATTATTTATCTTGTAACATATTAAGTAAGTCAATCTTAAACATATCTTTTGAAGCATTAGCTTTAGAAATCATAATTCCTTTATAAGTTGTAAGTTCAGATCTATGACCTTCTAAAAGAATATCAGATGGTGTAATAGTTTCCAAAACAACAACTTCGTCTTTTTTATGAACAGTATAAACTAATTTAACTTCACCATGAATTTGAGCAAACATCTTATCACTTGGTAATTTAAGTTCATAAGTTTCAGTATTATTTTTTTTATTTACTGAAATTAATTCCCCAACAAAGTTACCATTTCTTAAAGCAGGATAATAGTCAAAATTCAATTTCTTAAACGCTAACATATTATACTTCTTTAACGCTCTTTCTAGTTTTTTAAATTCATTTTCACAGACGTATTCTAAAACATATCCTTTCATTTTTCCATACCCCCTAATTACTCGAACAATTACATTATACCACAAACTACATTTTTTGTCAAATTTGTGTAAATTTATCATATTGTTCATAGTATTTCCACATTGGAGCTAAATTATAACATAATCGACAACGCTTGTCAAATTTTTCTTTCAAAACTACAAAAGACAGACTGTTTTTTCCTTGATTTATCTAAAATAAACTAAGTTGAGCAGATTCAGGCATTCCTTCAAAAACACCTAATTCCTTTAAAGCGTTGATAGTAGTTTGATTAACTTTTCCACGATTTTGGAAGTCTTCAACACAATAAAACGGTTTCTTTTCTCTTTCTTCAATTATTTTATTTGCAACGTTTTCTCCTAAGCCATCTAATGCCATAAAAGGCAAATATAAGCATTTATTTTCTTCATCAATATAGAATGTTTTAGCTAATGACTTAGTAATATCAATATTCTTAAACGAAAAACCTCGAGCAAGCATTTCTAAAGCAACTGCAAGCGTATCACCCACTGCAGACTCTTTCGCAGATGCGCCAAAGCCTTTTTCCTTTATTTCAATAAGTCTGCGTTTTATTCCATCATATCCTTTAAGCATTGCATTAACATCAAAGTCACTTCTTCTAATACTAAAATAAGCTGAATAATAATATAAAGGATAATAAACTTTAAACCATGCAACACGATATGCCATCATAACATAAGCACAAGCGTGAGCTTTTGGAAACATGTACTCTATTTTTCTACAGCATTCAATGAACCATTCTGGTACACTAAATTCTCTCATATATGCAACATGTTCATTCCAAGTCTCGGGTTCTTTTTTTGCTTTTCCTTTACGAACAAACTCAGATATCTTGAAGGCTCTAGATGGATCAAGTCCATAGTTAATTAAACTAACCATAATATCATCACGACAACCTACAACTTCATTAAATGATGCAACATTATTAACAATCAAATCACGCACATTACCTTGCCATACATTGGTACCATGTGATAAACCTGCAATCTTAACTAAATCTGCAAAATGAGTTGGTTTAATCTCCAAAAGCATATTAATAGCAAAGTTTGTACCAAACTCAGGAATACCAAGTGTACCAGTTTTACACAAAATTTGTTCTTCCGTTACCCCAAGTGCCTTCGGTGATGTAAATAAACTAATAATATTTTTATCATCAAAAGGAATTTCATTTTTGATATCAATACCTGTAGTATCTCCTAGATATCTAAGCATTGTTGGATCATCATGTCCAAGTATATCAAGTTTTAAAACATTATCATGAATAGCATGGAAATCAAAATGTGTTGTATACCATGTACTATCAGGTTCATCCGCAGGATACTGATATGGTGTAAAATCAAATACATCCATATACTGAGGAATAACAATAATACCTCCGGGATGTTGACCTGTTGTTCTTTTTACTCCCGTACACCCAATAGAAATTCTTTCGATTTCCGTATTATTTAAAATAATACCTTTATCTTCACAATATGCTTTTACATAACCAAATGCAGTTTTTTCAGCAACTGTTGAAATAGTTCCTGCACGATAAGCATGATCTTCACCAAATAATACCTTTACATGGTTATGAGCATCAGCTTGATTATCCCCTGAAAAATTAAGGTCGATATCTGGAACTTTTTCAGCTTTAAATCCCAAGAATGTCGCAAATGGCATATCTTGACCTTCTTTTTTTAGTTTTGTACCACATTCACAAGTTCTATCAGGCATATCATAACCTGATGGATAAAGGCTTGCCAGACTCTCACCAGCTTCGTCTTCAAAATAAGATTTCTTACAATTTGGACAAACATAATGTGGAGGAAGTCCATTAACTTCAGTTATTCCCATCATCGTAGCAACTAAGCTTGAACCAACAGATCCACGAGAACCTACAAAATATCCATCTTCATTTGATTTTTTAACCAATTTTTCAGCAATTAGATAAATAACATCATACCCACCACCAATGATACCTGCAAGTTCTGCCTCCAACCTTTCTTCAATATTTTTAGGAAGGGGATTACCATATATTTCATGTGCTTTATTATAAACCATTTCTTTAGTTACTTCTGCACTATTTTCCAAAACTGGGGTATACAATTTATCTCTAATTATTTGTAAATGTTCAACCATATCAGCAATTTTATTTGTGTTTGTAATAACTATTTCTTTAGCTAAATCTTCACCTAGAAATGAAAATGCATCAAGCATTTCTTGCGTAGTCATAAAATACATATTAGGTAGTTCAATCCCTTCTCTATTTAAAGGATGAATTTTACCATTAGTTTTTTGATGAACAATGACTTTACGATAAATTAAATCTTCCGGTCTTAAATTATGAACATCCCCGGTTGCACAAACTAGTTTTCCCATACTTTTAGCAAGTTTAACTAATCTTGAAACGTAACCATTATATTCCATTACACTATGAAATTTTTTATCTTCTCCAATTAAATGTGAACAAGCAGAAGCTGGTTGAACCTCAATATAATCATAAAAATTCATTAAATCTTTTAAGTCATCATCACTCATACCGTAGCCCTTATCAAAAACTTCACCATTAACACAACCACTACCAACGATTAACCCTTCACGCAAACTTATCAAATCAGTCCGAGGAATCTTGGCATCTTTACCCTTAAATAAGTATTTTGTATTAGCTAAACTAATTATCTTAAATAAGTTTTTTAATCCCACAGGATTTTTAGCAATTACAGTTAAATGAAAAGGTCTAGCAAATTTAATAGCATTTTCTTTATCTGCTAAAGTTTCTAAATCTATCGTGGTATTAATATTTTGACGCTTTAATTCATATAGCATTTTATAAAAACATTTACTAGTTCCTTCGCAGTCATAATCAGCTCTATGATGTTTATCTTCATCCCATTCAACTTCTAGATTTTTAACCAAAGTAGATAATTTATGATTTCTCCATGTTGGATACATATTTCTAGCAAGTCCCATAGTGTCTACAACCGTATTATTAAATTCGCCTAGATTATATTTTTTACATGCACTTGCTACAAAAGAAATATCAAATTGAGCATTATGAGCAACTAAAGGCAAATCTCCGCAAAATTCTAAAAACCTTTTGGTTACATTTTCTTCTGAATCTTTTCCCACTAACATTTCATCAGTAATATTAGTAAGTTCTGTTATAATCTTAGGTAAAGGTGTTGGACAAGCAATTAACTCATCAAACCTATCAATAATTTCATCATTTTTTACTTTAACTGCCCCAATTTCAATCATTTGATCAACGCCACTATTTAACCCCGTAGTTTCAGTATCATATACAACATATTCTTGGTCAAACAAAGGATATTCTTTATTTTTAAAAACTATATTAGACTCAACATCAACAACATTAAGTTCTGCTCCATATAAGGCTTTAAATTTATCAGCATCCTCTTTACCCTTATTAGCTTTTTGCAAAGCGTTATATATATCTGGATAAGCCTGTAATGAATTATGATCTGTTACAGCAACAGCTTTATGTCCAAGTTTCATAGCAAATTTAGCAAGTCCTGCAGTTGGAACTACACCATCCATCATACTCATCATTGTATGAGCATGAAGTTCCACTCTTTTTTCTTTACAATCATCTTTAACACTTACATCCTTAGATGGAATTATTTCAATATTTCTTGCATTAATAACCAATTGATGTAAATATTCATCCATTTCCATATGTCCATGAACTCTATACCAAGAGCCTACATTTAGCTTTTTATTTAAATGAGCAAACTCTTCTTCATTAAACCTAACCAGTTTCATTAAATAACTATCAGTTTTATCACTAACTTTCATATTCATGATAAATACTGGGCCTTTTTTTCCTTGCCTTTCTGTCACTTCTTTTTGAAATATATATACTTCCACAATAATATTTTTCATTTCTCCCAAAATATTATTTAATTTTATTACATCGCCATCTTTATGTACTCCTAAAATAATAGGACTTTCTTCTTCTTTCTTAGATGATACACTTTGTTTTTCTAATTCTATTTCTTCTTGAATATTTTTTCTTTCATCTTCACTTATATTTACTTCAATATTAAAATTACCTAATCCATATCTATTTAAATTATTAAGGATTCCTTTTGATTCATGTAATAAATCACTTCTTTCAAAATCATTTAATACATGAAAATATATAGTATTATCTATTACTTCAATACTACTTTTTTTAACACTTATTAAAGATGGTCTTTTTAATATAATATCATTTATCAAATAATCTAAATATGATGTTATATCTTCATCTGTTACTTCATCATAACTAATATTTATATCACAGTTTTTTTCTCCATTTATTCCATTCATAGCACACAAAAACAATCTATTTACACTACCAACTGGCAACACATTTTTATTTTTTATATATACTAAAAATTTATTTTCCCCTTTTTTAAAAACAACTCTATCTAATAATGCTTCATTAAATGCATCATCATTAAAAGAAATACTCTTAAAAAATCTATTTAATTCTTCGCTCATCTAAACCACCTTCTTTATATTATTAACAATTATACTCACTTTGTCAAATCTTTTTGAAACACTTCCCATTATTTCCACAAGATCCCCTTCATGGATATTATTTATTATTTCATATTTATTTGGAAAAACAGTAAAATCTCCAGACTTAGTTTCATCACTACACAACATAAATGCCATATCTTCATTCTTTTTAGTCTTAATACTTCTAATTTTATCTACCAAAACTATACATTTTACATTTTTAAATAAATTTTTTTCTATTTCACATAACTTAACTACATTTTTATATTTACTTGAAGGATGATTACTAATAAGCATACCATATGCTTCCAATTCATCATTTCTAAGATCTACTTCATCATACTCATTTACTTCAATTAATACTGGTTTTTTTATTATATCAGTTCCATCACTTAAATTAGCATAATTCATAATACTTTCCATATTTTCTATTAAAGTATGACGATTAATCATAAATGCATCAAACAAGCCGGCTTTAACTAACTTTTTAAATATATCTTCATTTATAAAATCTCTAGTTTTATATGCAAAATCAAATATATCTTTAAATCCAATATCTCTTACTTCAATTATTTTTTTAGCAACATCTTCATTAATTCCTTTTACTTGAATAAATGGCATCATAACATCTTTATTTCTTACATAAAATCCATTTTTACTTAAATTTATATCAGGTTTAATTATTCTAAAACCATTACTTTTCAAAAAACTAATTGAGTCTCTAATTTTATCACTATCTTTACCATTAATCATTTCTATAATAAAATATTCTGGATATTTAAATTTTAAATAAGCCATTTGATAAGCTATATATGCATAAGCAACTGAATGAGATTTATTAAAACCATAATTTGCAAATTTAACAATTAAATCATATATTTTTAAAACTACATCTAGTTTATATCCTCTCTTTAATGATTTATTTATAAACTTTTCTTTTTCTTCATTGATAATATTTTCTTTTTTCTTAGATATAGCTCTTCTTATTAAGTCTGCTTCTGCAAGAGTATAACCCGCTACAACTCTAAGTATTGCCATAATCTGTTCTTGATAGATTATAATACCATATGTTTCTTTTAATACAACATCAAGTGTTTTATCAATATAATCTACTTTTTCTTTACCTTTTTTTCTAAGTACATATGTATCAACTTCATCAATAGTACCAGGTCTACCCAAAGCAATACCTGCCACTAAATCTTGAAAGCATGTTGGTTCAATTTTTTTTATAATGTTTCTAAGTAAAGGCGTTTCAAATTGAAAGATTCCTTCAGTTTTACCAGAAGAAAATATTTTATATACCTCTTTATCATCTAAGCTAATATTTTTAAGTTTATCATGCCCAACTACATCAAGAATATTAGCAATTGTACTTAAATTTTTAACAGCCAAAAAATCCATCTTAAGTAAACCAATACTTTCCATATACTCCATTGTACAGCCTGTAATTAAAGTATTATTTTCACAATGAATTGGTATTATTTCATCTAACTTCTCACTTGATATTACAACACCAGCAGCATGAGTAGAAGTATTTTTCTTAAGACCTTCAAGATGCATCGAAATAACATACAAATTTTTTATTTCTTTATAATTATTAATATATTTTTTTACAATTTCATTTTTTAAATTATCTTTTAAACTTAAACTTCCATTAATACATTTAATAAAACTATCCAATAAATTATTACTTATATTTAATGTTTTACCTACTTCTCTTAATACTAATTTACTTTTAAAAGTTGTAAAAGTTAAACCTAAAGCAACATTACTCATTCCATATTTACTTCTTACATAATCTATTACTTGTTCTCTTTTATAAGCATCAAAATCTATATCAATATCAGGCATTGTAATTCTCTCTGGATTTAAGAATCTTTCAAACATCAACCCAAAACTAATTGGATCAATCTCTGTTATGCCTATTGAATAACTTACCAAAGACCCTGCCGCAGATCCTCTGCCTGGTCCCACTAAAATATTATTTTTTTTAGCATACAAAACATAATCATAAACAATTAAAAAATAATCTACAAACCCCATTTTATTTATTACATCAAGTTCATATTTTAATCTATCAACATATTCTTTACTTACTTTGCCATTTAATCTTTTATTTAAGCCTTTAACACAAAGATTTTTAAGCAATTCATAAGAATTATCACTATACTTAGGTATATATCTTTTATCTAAAGGTATTTCTATATTAATTAAATTAACTATTTTTTCAATATTTTCATCACTAACATCATCACAATAGCAGCAATCACTATTTACTTCAATATTATCTTTTCTTAATATATCTAAATACTTCAAATAACTTACTTCTTCTTTTTTTAAAACTTTTAAATCTTTAAAAAACACAATATTTTTAGTGATAGCCAAAGCATTAATTTTTTCATATTGAGTTTTATACCCAATAAAAATTACATCAAAACAACTAAATTCATTATATAATTCTTTACTTTCATATGGTAATATCACTAATATATTTTTACAAAATTCTTTTATATTCAAAACATTTAATTCATTTTTTTCCTTCAAAGTATGTATTTTTAATAAATTTTTATATCCTTCATAATTAATAGCATATAAACATACTTCTAAGTTATTTAATTTAATACTTAGTCCAATAATGGGTTTTATATTATTTTTTTTGCAACTAAAATAAAAGTCTAGTACTCCGTATAAATTTTCATCACATATACCACATGCATTAATTTTATTATCACACAAAAAACTAATTAAGTCAGGCATCTTAATTAAGCTTTTTAATAATGTATAATCTGTTGTTACTTTTAATGGTATATGCATAATTTACTCCCTAATAATATTTTATCACAATAACAAAGTTAATTAAAGAAAAATAAAGTACATTTTTAAAAGCACTTTATTTTACACAAAACAATTCAATTCTAGTAAGAAATTGTAATTGGCTGTTGTCTAGGTATTCCAGAACCGCCAAGATATTTAACATTTGAAGAAAGATAAAAGACTGGTCGAATAGAAAAAGTTGAATCATCCGGAGCAACATTTTCTCTAATACCTCCAGCAGCATTAATATAATATTTTTCTGATAAATTTAAAGATGAAATTGTCCATTCATTCTTTTTTAAATACATCCAATTGTTTTTTGTTGCTAGAGCATCATTATAATCACTCATCGATAATGCCCATGCCTTAGACAGAGCTGCAAATCCATAGTCGCTTACATACATTAATCCAATTTTTGCACTATATGTTGTAGTATCTGTTGGTTTTATAACCTCATTTTGATACGTATCATATGGATTACTATGCAATATATGATTTATATTTTCTCCAACTTTCCAGACAGTGGTATCAATATTATTTTTTAAATCACCAAGTTGATTTAAATATGTGTCATTCAAATAAGCATTTACACTCGATTGAGCCCAAGTGCCTGTAGAACTATTATTCCAAGGCATATTGTCAATCGTTGCAAGACTTATAACCTTTACTCTTCCATTTATTACTCCGATTATTCTATAATAATTATTATTAATTAAAATATAATTCAATGGACTTGAACCAGAAAATCTATATGAATTATCATTCGCACCATTTGTTAAATTTGCATCGTGATGATAGATACCTGACACTGATGGTAAACTTTTATTTGCATAAGCAATAATGCAATCAGCCAAAAGATCACCAGATGTACAAACTTTAGATAAACTAGTTTGAATTTCGTCTTTTTGTATAATTAATTCTGCATTAAAATTTTTACCAGCATTTTCTGCTTGATTAAAATTATAATTGACAAATGTTACTGTTACATTCCATGTTTCTTCAGTTGTTGATGCTGTAGTAATTTCTCTATTATTTAAAATAGTTATTAATCCTTTTTTATTTGTTATATCAAATCCAGATATTGTATTTCCATTTCCGTCTGTCACTGTTTTGTATGTCAAACTTGTTAAACCTGTTACACTTGTTAATTCTGTATTATTTCCATCTTTTATTGTTAAAAGTATTTCTGGTGTATCTTTGTTTTGACTATACACAAAGGTATTATCAGATATATTTAAATATAGATAGTATTTATTCGTAGCACTATTTGTTTTATTATTTGCTGTTAATATTGCTTTTGCATATGTACTTCCGGTTTGATTTCCTTTTCCACTTGCAAAGTTTTCTTGATTTAAGTTAATACTTAATGGGTTTCCAATTGCAAAATTAAATGTATCAACAGTATTTGCATTTATTTTAATATCAGTTTGAGCACCTTCTCCAGTTTGAGCTTGAAAATATGCATATGTAGCGCCCACTAAAATAGCTGCTAAAGCTACTATAGAAACTATTGATATAATCTTTGCCTTTTTACTATCCATATTGCTACCATCCTTACTATATTAGTATACTAAATATTTATACAACAAGTCAATATTTTCAAAATAAAAAAGAAACAAAATATTGTTTCTAATTTCTATTTTATATTTTCTACGATCTCTTTAAAATTTAATGAATTACTAGCTTTAACTAATATATTATCATCAGTTTTTTTAATAGAATTTATAAAATTAATAGCATCCATATTATTATTAAAATGATAACTATTATCTTTATTAAATCCTTCTTCTATAGCCCCTTCATTAATATAATCTGAATCTTCTCCAACTGTAACTAAAATATCTATTTTTTCTTTTTCAATTAAATTACCAATTTTCTTATGTAAGTCTTCTGTATAATCTCCAAGTTCTCTCATCGTACCTAAAACAGCAATATTTCTGCCATTTAAAGAACCCAAATACTTAATAGCATAACTCATAGAATCAAAATTAGCATTATATGAGTCATCTATTACTATAATACCATTATTATTTATAACACTCATTCTATTACTACTTAATTCAAAATTAAGAATACCATTTTTTATATCTTCATCACTTACTTTAAAATATTTACCCACCGCTATAGATGCTAAAGCATTATAGATAAAATGTTCTCCACCAACTGGAACTTTATATATTACATCATCGCATGAAAAAGTTGACCACCATTCATTTTTTTCAATAATATTTGCCATATAATCCGATTTTTCATTTATACCAATAGTAATAATATTATATTTATCTTTATTATTTAAAAACCATTCATGTAATAAATCATTATCGTTATTAATAATTAAAGCTCCATTAGGATTTAATCCTTCAAGTATTTCAAGTTTCGCTTTCAAAATATTTTCACGACTGCCAAGATTACCAATATGAGCAGTACCAACATTAGTTATAACAGCAATATCAGGTTTAGCAATATTAGTTAAATAAGATATTTCCCCAAGATGATTCATCCCCATTTCAAGTACTAACATTTCATTATCATTTTCTAAAGATAATATACTTAAAGGTAATCCAATATGATTATTTTGATTTCCAATAGTTTTATGTGTTTTATATTTTTCTTTTAAAACACTATATATCATATCTTTAGTACTAGTCTTACCAGCACTACCTGTAACTGCCACAACCGGACTATAAAAAAGACTTCTTTTATACTTAGCTAAATTTCCTAAAGCTTTTTTTGTATCATCAACAACTATTATAGATTTATTATTATTTTTTATATAATCCATTACTTCATCATTTATTATAAATTTTTCAAGTATTACAAGACTAGCACCTTTATTAAAAGCATCCATATAAAACAAATTTCCATCATTTTTATCACCTTTAATACCAATATAACAATCATTTTCACATACTTTTCTTGTATCAATGGTTATTTTATTAATATTTACATCAATTTTATTAAAAATAGATAGATATTTAACATTTTCATAAATATCTAATGTTCTCATTATTTCACTACCTTTCATATTTTAATTATAACTTATTTAAATAATTTTGTATATACTTCATTAAAATTACTAACAGGAATAACTTCCATATTATCTAAAATAAGTTTAGGAACATTTTCTAAATCTTCACTATTGCTTTTAGGCATATACACTACTTTGATATTTTTATTATATGCAGCAATCAGTTTTTCTTTGAGTCCACCGATTTTTAAAATACTTCCATTTAAAGATACTTCACCCGTAAATGCAACATCACTAGGTACTTTTTTATTTTCTTTTAAGCTACATAAAGCTACACTTAAAGCAATACCTGCAGATGGTCCATCCTTTTTAGAAGAGGCATCCAAGAAATGCACATGTATATCTTCATTATGAAAACTATATTTATATTTAAGTTTAAGCATAGTTAAAACAACACTAATACTTTCTTTTAATATATTACCTGCATTACCTGTAATAGTCAATTTATCATTTCCTTTACATGTTACAACTTCTATTTTAGATAAAGTTCCTCCACTATTACTTACAGCCAATGTATTAACAACGCCATTTTCTTCTTCCATAACTAAATTACTTGTATATTTGGGATTACCTAGTAATTTTACCACTCTTTCTTCATTCAATATTTTTACATTATTGATAGTTATTTTCCTTGCTAAGGAAGAAAGAATTCTTTCTAAATCTCTAACTCCAGCTTCATCAGTATAATTATTTATTAAAAAATATAACAATTCATCACTAAATTTTATTTTATTATCATAAACCATATTATCTAATAAAATATTAGGTAACATATAGTTTTTAGCTATATCTTTTTTTTCAAAAACAGTATAACTATGAAGTTCAATTAATTCTACTCTATCTAAAATAGGTTTAGGTATATCACTTACATTATTAGCAGTTAAAATAAATAATACTCCACTCAAATCAAAAGGTTCTTCAATATAATTATCTGTAAATATTTTATTTTGATTCGGATCTAATATTTCTAATAATGTTGAAGCAGGATCTCCTTTATAATCTTTAACCATTTTATCTACTTCATCAATTAATATCAAAGGATTATTACTTCCGCATTTATTTAATCCTTGAATAATTTTACCCGGGGCAGATGCTAAATATGTTCTTCTTGAACCCACCAATTCAGTTGAATCATTTAAGCCGCCAACACTAATTTTATAAAAATCACGATTTAAAGCCCTAGCAATAGACATAGCAATCGTGGTTTTACCAACACCTGGAGGACCTACTAAACATATAATTGGACTTTGAATATTTCTATTTAAATTTTTAATAGCAACATATTCACTAATCCTAGTTTTTATTTCATCCATTCCAAAATGAGATTTATTTAACTCTTTATATACTTCATCAAAATTAGCATTTTCTTTTCTAGTTTTATTCCATGGTAAATGTAATACCCAATCTAAATAATTATGCATCACACTAACTTCTAGGGCATCATCGCTCATAATTTCATATTTATCTATTTCATGACTAAAATGATCTTTAATTTTTTTATCAATTTTTAATTTATCAAGAACTTTTCTATACTCTATTACTTCTTCTTTTTTCCAAGAATCTTCACCAAGTTCTTGTTTTAAAACCTTCATTTTTTCCTTCAAAATAAATTTTCTTTGATCATTTTGTAAAGATTCATCAATTTTTTCTTCTAATTCGTTATCAATTTCTATCCCTTTAATTTCTTCATTCATATCTTTAATTAAAGCTTTAGCTCTTTTAATGGGATTAATTTCTTGCATATATTCAAGTTTCTTACCAATATTAAACGGTAAAAAAGATGTAATTGCATCAGTTATTTTATTTAAATCTTTATTATTGCTTACAAAATTTAATATATCATTAGATATCCCTTTAGATATATTTATATATTTTTTTAAAGTATCAACCAGTTTTTTTAATATAGCATTTTCTTCATCTTCCACTAAAGCTGGTAAATCAATATACATAACTTCGCTATACAAAACTTCATTATTTTTTTCTTGATAATATTTATTAACTGCTACTCTTTTAAGGCCTCTTAATTTTATTTCAATAACACCATCATTATCTATTTTATTTTTTATTTTAGCAATAACACCAACTTTAGGCAAATCATCAACGCTTGGTTCTTCTTCTAAAAGATCCATCGGAGCAACTACTAATATTTCACTTTTAAAGTTACTACTAGCATCATTTATTGCTTTACCACTTATTACATTATTAAGTTCAAGTTTAATTTCTTGATTAGGAAGTATTACTAAATTTTTAAGTAAAATAACAGGTATATTAAACATAAAATGAACACCTCCAAAGCTCAGAAATTATTATATCGTCAGAACTTGATTTTGTAAAGATAAAATCACAATTATTTTATTTATTCATACAATACATTGTAAATATAAAGGAGTATTTATGATTAATTGGTATATGAATTTAAATTATCCCATCCAAGCTTTAATTGCTTCATTATTTACATGGGGTATAACATCTCTTGGAGCTGCGGTAGTATTCTTATTTAAAAAAGTAAATAAAAATACCATGGATGCAATGCTTGGATTATCAGCAGGAGTTATGCTTGCTGCAACATTCTGGAGTTTGCTTTCTCCAGCCTTAGAAATGGCAGAAAATCTCAAATTAATTTCATGGTTAATAGTTTCTCTTGGGGTATTATCCGGAGGTCTTCTTCTATTTTGTGGCGACAAAATTTTTGATAGAATTACCAAAAAGAAAACTAACTCTCATAGTATAAAAAGAAGTCTAATGTTAATTTTTTCCATTACGCTTCATAACATACCTGAAGGAATGGCTATCGGGGTGGCTTTTGGATCAGTATTTTATAATTTGGAAGGAGCAACACTTGCTGCAGCTGTTATGTTAGCAATCGGTATAGGTATTCAAAATTTTCCTGAAGGTTCTGCGGTTTCGCTACCTTTAAGGCGAGAAGGAATGAGTCCCCCAAAAGCATTTTTCTTTGGTATGCTAAGCGGCATTGTTGAACCAATATCAGCAGTAGTTGGTGCTATATTAGTAATAAAGGTTCAAGTATTATTACCAATATTACTTTCATTTGCGGGTGGCGCAATGATTTATGTTGTTGTTCAAGAACTAATTCCAGAAAGTCAAACAAACAAGAAAAAAGACCTCATGGCCTTATTTACAATTCTTGGATTTTTACTTATGATGATATTTGATGTATCACTAGGATAGCATAAGCTATTCTTTTTTATACTTCTAATAAAAATTTATTTTTTCTAAGTAATTCATAAGCAGGTTTTAGAATCATTTCATATCTTTTGCTTAAAATAATTTTATAAAAATTCTTTCTTACACCACTAATATATGGGGTATTATCAATTATTTCATCTACCTTTTTCATATCTATTCTTGGGAAAATTTCAAACAAAGCTCGATTACAATCAACATTTTCAAAAGAATTAATATAAAAATATGGTGATAACTTAAAAGTCTTTTTCAAAGCAGAATTTGAAAAAGCAAATACTCTTTTTTCAAGTTCTTTTTCATTATCTAATATGTTTTTAATATTTTCATCATCAATTTTTGGATATAAACAAGATGCACAATCAAATATTGGTGCTATTAAAACCTGATTAGTTTTATTATCTACAAGAAAACCCCAATTACCATTATGTCTATCAAAATTACCTACAAAAGAATCTACAATAAACATTTGCCAAAAGAATTCTTTTAGTTTTACTTTATCATACAAATTTTGTTTTAATATAACATCAAGTACTTCATCAAGTTCTGTTCCAAATCCAAGTTTACTACTATTAATAATAGAATTTTTAAGTGAGGCAAAGTCATAAAATATTTTATTTGGTTCCGTAAAATCTTTACAAGCAACAACCAAATATTTTTTACCGTTTTTATATTTTCCTAAAATAGTTTCTTGCGTGCTAAATCCCAACAAGTTAAAAATATGGCAAGCAATATATTCACTAATTACACTATTACTACATTTACCATTATTTTTAGATGAAAACTTAAGTAAATATTTTTCGTTATTAAAAATAATACCTATCTTTTTACCATTGGATCCTCCATATAATTTTGTATTTATTACTGGACAAGAAGAAAAATCAATTAAAGCCATATTATTACACCTCGACTATATTATATCAAAACAAATATTATTTAGCAACATATTAAATCAAAAAAGTAATAACATTTAGTTATTACTCTATTCTTCATTAATATATAAATTTTTATATATTAGACTCTTTTTAAGTAGTTGTTTATGTGTACCACTAGCAACGACTTTACCACCATCAATTAAATAAATAACATCAGCATCTATAATTGTTGATAATCTATGAGCCACAATAATAATGGTATGATCTTTAACCAAATTATCAATTGCTTGTTTAATTTTAGATTGATTATCATTATCTAATGCACTTGTGGCTTCATCAAATAAAATAATTTTACTATTCTTAAGCAAAGCTCTAGCAATAGCAAGTCTTTGTTTTTGTCCTCCGGATAAATTAATTCCCCCTTCTCCAATCATTGTGTCATACTTATTTGGAAGACTCATTATATACTCATCTATTTCTGCCAATTTGCATGCATTTCTAATTTTTTTAAGAGACATATATGGATCAATTATTTTTAAATTTTCTAAAATAGTTTTATTAAAAATAAATGGTTCTTGTCTAATTATTGCAATATTTTCTCGTAGTGAGTCTTCAGTAAAATCTTCGATTGGAATATCATCCACTAAGATAACCCCAGTATCAGAATCAAAATATCTAAGAAGCAAGTTAAATATCGTAGTTTTTCCTTGTCCACTTTTACCAACTATAGCAACCTTTTTACCTGTTGGAATAGTTAAATTAAACTCTTCAAATATTTCTTTTTCTTCATTCGGATATTTAAATGTTATATTTTTAAATTCAATATTTCCTAAAATATCAGTTTTAGAAACAATACCAAACTTTTCATCTTTATATAGTTTATTATCAAGTATTTCGCTTAACCTTTCAATGGATACTTTCATTTTTTGAATACTCGTAGATAAATTCATCATTAGTTCAATCGTATTCATAAATCTATAAACATAATATGTCATAGCCATAAAGAAAGCAAAAGAACCAGTTTTATTAATAATAAGAATGATACAAGTAGTAAATATAACAAACTCTAAAGTGCAATTTAAAATATAAATCCAAGCATTATAGTTTCTTTCTGTAATCATTTGTTTATTAATTTTAAAATATATATTTCTAACTATATTTTTAAAATTATCATTCATACTTTTTCTAATTCCTAAAGCTCTTATTTCTCTAATACCACGAACAGATTCACTTACTTCAGCAACTGCTCTATCTTTTTCTTTATTTATTTCCTTCTGTTTTTCCTTAATACTAGGTAAGTACTTATGTGAAATAATATAGAACAATGCTAAATAAATAATTACTTCCAAAGCTACAACCCATGAATTAAAACAAATATAAATAAATACGATTGCACAAGTAAAAAGTGATATTGTTATTCTAAGAATTTGTCTAAAAGAATCCGCTATCGTAGAGGAATCATTAGTAATTCGATTTATAAACTCTCCACTAGATTTTTCTTCAAAAGCTCTCGCGGGTAACAGTCCTACTTTTTCATAAACAGCACAACCAATTTTCTCCATTATATTATTAGCACACTTTTCCATATAAATTCTACCATATCTATCAAAAATTAAGCTATCAACAAAATTTATAATATATATTAAAAGTAATACTGCTACTGCTAAGCCAAAAGAACTAATACGGGCTTTATCAATTGCCAGTCCAATTAAATAACCATACAAAGTTCCTGTCATCGAAGTAGTAAACAAAAAAACAAAAGATTTAATAAAAAGTTTCTTTTCTCCACCACAATACTTTTTAAAAAATCTTATCATTTCCTTAAACTTCATAATTACTCACCCTTTTTAATCTTTTGTTTTAAATCAAATAACACATTTAATGCTTCCATTGGTGTTGTATTTAAAACATCTATTTTTTCTATCGTCTCTTTTATTATATCATCTTTTTTAACATTTGGCTCAAAATCCATTGCAAGTTGTATTTTTTCTTCTGGATTTTTCTTTTTAGAGTTAGATTCATACTCATTTAATATTTCTTCTGCTTTATTAAGTAACTCTTCAGGCATCTTAGCAAGTCTAGCTACATGAATCCCATAACTTTTATCAACTGCTCCATTTTTAACTTTATGTAAGAAAGTAATTTCATTACCATTTTCTACTGCACTAACATGAACATTTTTAATATTTTTATATTTCTTATCTAATCTTGTAAGTTCATGATAATGAGTTGAAAATAAAGTAAACGCTCCGATATTATCACTAATATACTCAAGTATAGCCTGAGCAAGACTCATTCCATCATATGTTGCAGTACCACGACCTAATTCATCAAATAAAATTAAACTATTTTTAGTAGCATTACATATAGCATTACGAGCTTCTTTCATTTCCACCATAAATGTAGATTCTCCACTTACTAAATCATCACTAGCACCAATTCTCGTAAAAATTTTATCAATTATTGGTAATGTAGCAGACTCGCAAGGAACAAAAGAACCCATCTGAGCCATAATAACTATAATTGCCATTTGACGCATATAAGTAGATTTACCACTCATATTAGGTCCAGTTATAAGTAAAGTATTAATACCATTACTTAATAGACAATCATTAGGAACATATTCTGATTTACTTACAACTTCCACAACTGGATGTCTTCCATTTTTAATATCAATTACATGTTCATCAGTAATATTTGGTCTAACTAAATTATATTCTTCACTACAAACAGATAGTGAAACTAAAGCATCAATTTCACTTAAAGCATCAGCCGTAGCATTTAATAAAGGTACTTCCTCCTTAACCAATGACTTAATACTACAAAATAATTTATATTCTAAGTCAATTATATTTTCTTCTGCGTTAAGAATCATACTCTCTTTTTCTTTCAAAGCTGGAGAAATATATCTTTCACAATTCGTTAATGTTTGTCTTCTTTCCCAATGATATTCATCTTTAACTAAATTTTTACTTCCATTAGGTATTTCAATAAAATAACCAAATACTTTATTAAACCCAACTTTTAAATTCTTTATTCCTGTTTCTTCTTTAACTTTTGCTTCAAAAGATGCCACAAAGTCTTTACCACCACTACGAATATTCCTTAATTCATCTAACTCACTATTATATCCTTCTTTTATCATATATCCTTCTTTAACAGATATCGGAGGATTATCCACAATGGCACTATCTAATAATTCACATAACTTCTCGTGAGTATTAATATCATAATTAAAGCCTAAATCTTCAATTTTCTTTTTTATCATTGGAAGTACTTTAATACTGTTTTTAAGTTGTAATAAATCTCTAGCATTTAAAGAACCATTTATAACTTTACCAGAAAGTCTTTCAATATCATATACTTCATATAAATAATTTTTAAGTTCATCTTTTATAATAAATTCATTATTTAATTTTTCTACTTTTTCATATCTATCAATTATTTTTTCTTTATTCTTCAAAGGATTTAACATCCAATTTTTAAGTTTACGACTTCCCATTGCTGTTTTACATTTATCAAGTAGCCACAATAAAGAATAAGTTCTTTCTTTTAATCTTAATGTCTCAACTAGTTCAAGATTTCTAATACTATGAATATCCATCTCTAAATAATCATTTTTCTTTAAATAATTAATTTTAGTTATATGACTTAAATCTTTTAATTGTCTTACATCCAGATAATAAAATAAATGAGCTACTCCACTTTTTACCCTAGCATCAGGTATTATATCAAATAATTCTTTATATTTATCCCACAAAAATTCACTACTTATAGTTACTTCAATATTATAAGTATTTTTAAGTAAAGATATTAAACTTGTATTTAAATTATCTACGAATATTACTTCTTTTAAATTAAGTTCTAATATTTCATTTACTAATATTTCTTCACTATTTTCTAAAGTTATCGTAGCTAAATATCCTGTAGAGATATCAAGCACAGTCATTAATATACTATCACTAAAAAATAATATACTAGCTATATACGAAGAATCTTTATCATTAAGTAAATCATTATCAGCAATTGTACCTTTACTTATTACATCCACAATTCCTCGTTTAACCATTCCTTTTGTGTATCTTGGATCTTCTAATTGTTCACAAATTGCAACACGATACCCTTTATTTACTAGCCTTTCAATATAAGTTTTAACATTAGCATGAGGAACACCACACATAGGTACTTTTTCATCTAATCCAGCCACTCTTCCAGTTAAAGTAAGCTCTAATTCTCGTGAAGCAATTAAAGCATCATCAAAAAACATTTCATAAAAGTCACCCAAACGATAAAAGACAAGTTCATCCTTGTACTTATCTTTTATTTCAATATATTGAGCCATCATCGGACTTAATTTAGTTCTATCTACTTCACTTAATTTCATACTTCAAAACCTCATGACTTATTATAACATGTCACAAAATTTTTTTAAACCAAAAGTTTCTTTTTTTCTTCAAAAAACATAATAATATCCACGTTTCTTACTTCCGTATCCGGTATATTAAATATTTCTATATACTTGACTTCACTATCTAAACTTACTTCAATTTCATCTTCATTTAAAATATATCCATTACTTGCTCTAACTTCTTTAATAATATAGATTCCTAAAGGTAAATTATTTATTTCAATTTCTCCATATTCATTAGTTACACCTTCATATATTACTTTCTTATCTTTCATTATAACAAATTCTACGTTACTTATAACATTTCCATTGCTTGAATCTAATTTTCTTATAACCAATTTTCCTTTTTTTAATTCATTTTCAATTTCAATATAAACATCCTTATTTTCATCATCAATCTTTACTTCATAAATCATTTCATTTAACAAATATCCATTACTTGCCATTACTTCTTTTATTTTATAAATACCATATACTAAATTATTAAGTTCAATTATTCCATCAGCATTAGTCTTTCCTTGATATATTATTTTCTCATCTTTCATAATAATAAATTCCGTATCCTTAATAGGTGTTTTTGTATCAAAATCTATTTTCTTAATTTTCAAATCACCTTTTTTTAGCTTATTTTCTAATTCTAAAAATATATCAATTATTCTATTATTTTCATTTACCTTTAAATTCGCCTCATAATAATTATCATCAAGTACAAACTTTTTATCATTACTTACTTCTTTAATAAAGTATTTTCCTTTGCTTAAATTGTTAAATATTGCTTTACCATCTTTATCAGTTGTTGCTTCTTTAATATAATTTTTATTTTCATCAAACAATGCAAAGATCACACCTTCTAGACTTATTTTATCTCCATCCATTACTTCACCATACTTTTTTATTTTAATATTACCTTTTAGTTCTAAACCTTTAATATCATAATTTGCTATTACAGGCACGTCCATTTTTCCTTTCAAAACATTTTGACTATCAGAACTTACAAATATAAATGCTTTATTATTAGTACCTTTTTTTAAAGTAAATTTATTACTTAAATCACTTATTTCAATAGCTAAAATATTTCCATTTATTTTTACATTTTTACTTCCCGCAAAATTTTTTAATACTCCATTTCTATCTATAATAGATAAAGTATCTCCGATATAAGTATCTGGTACATCAAATTCTGGGATTTTATAATGATTATTAACTAAATTATAAATTTCTTTTATTTCATTTACAAATAAGGTAGAATTAACATTACCCTTAAATGTATCAGTAAAATAAAATCTTGCCTTAGGACTTACATTTTGCCATATTAGCATCTGAGTAATATAATACCATTTTGGATCCATATGATTATGAGTATCATCTTTATATTGATAACCATAATAACTAATTAAATTTATCTTTTCCCATAACTCATCACTTAAACCTAGATACTTAGCAAAATTATTTGTATATTTATTATAAGAAGAATTATTATTTACTTTAACAAATGGTTCAAGACAATAAACATAATCACCTTCACTATCTATTATAAATTGACCTTTCTTATATTCTTTTTCACCATTTTCTTTCACCTTTAATACAAAGACATTTTTTATTACATCTCCACCTTTAAAAGATAATGCTTTTACATCAATAACTAGCATAAACATAAAAACTAATAACCATACTTTCTTATTCATTTACTACACCACCCTTTAATAATACATAAATCATATCTAAAACACACATTACATCATCATATTTTATCTTTATATTTTCTCTATATGTAAAATATTTCCAATTACTTCTATAATTAATATTTCTTCTTATTTGTTCTATTCTATCTTTAATATTTTTTATTACTAAACTATCTTTATTACTATTATAAAGATTCTCTATTGCTTTAGATACCTTTTTCTTATCTTTTAAATTTCCATTAATTTTATATAATTCAAGCAATAAATTATTATTAAGCATAATGCCTTTCATAATTTTATAAAATGTATAAGCTAACTTCTCTTCTTGCGTTACTATCATTATATCTTTTTCTAATTTAAACCTACTTAAATAAACATTATCTTTTATTCCAACAGGAAAATTATCAGCTACCCCGATTAATTTAATTGGTATAATCCATTTAGCCCCTTTATAAACAGTATTCACCTTTATAAGATACTCTTTTGCATACTTATTATGAAATATTCTTTTAATTTCTGTTACATCAAAACCAATATTTTCATAATGTCTAAATATTTCCTTAAATACCATATTTATATTAAAAGAATTTATACAAAAACCTTTTATATACATCGATAAATTATCTAAATCATCATAAATCACTTTACTTTTATATCTACTTTTAAAAATACTATCAATAATATATTCTTTTAATATACCAGGATAAAAACTTTTACTACTATTACCTATTCTTTTCATCATAACCTCATCTTTCTTTTGTTCCCCTTTTAATCTTTCATTAATATATTTTCCTTATAAAATCACCTCACGGTTTTCTATTAAAACACATTCATTTCAAATAATTTGTTGTTTCCTGTCGAACACATCCTAAAATTGTTATTTTTAAAAATTTCGTATAAAAAAAACCAACATTTTCATGTTAGGTTTATAAAAGTCAATAATTATTTTCCTTGTTTTCTTAGGATTGCTGCTTGTGTTATAGCCTGTATAAACTAGTGATTACTATTCTTTTTATTAATAGCAGCCAACCCAACAGCCTATATTACCTAGAGATTTCTATCTCTTTTAATTATACTGGCTCTTGCCACAGCTTATATAAGCTAAAGATTTCTATTCCTTTTGATTATACTAGCCTTAGCCACAGCCCTAATTGGTAATAGATTAAAGAAATTAACATAATTTCATTTGCACTAATTAATACCACTATTTTGAATTTACCTAAAAAAATAAATACTATTTTATGCAAAATGCTTTTATCTTTAACACACATTAATTATACCATCAAATTTAAAATTACAAAAAAAATAAGCCTAAGGAATTATGAACTAATCACATTCCTTAGGCTTTTATATATAAATATCTGCCATGATATTTTCTTTTAATTTTTTTGCTCGTTCAAATCCACATGATTGTAATCTCTTTCTATATTTTTTATATCATCATTGGTAATCTCAATAGTAGTTAAATACAATCCTTTGACTCGGTACTTTGATTATAGACATTATTACAATTATTTTCTATATCATAAACATCTTTTAAATAATTTAATTTTCATTCTACAGCAATTTTTACAACATCAGTTAGTTGCAAAATACTATTTTTAATGATAAAATACATCATATAATCCGATTAATTAACAATACTTATAAAAAGAAAGAAGTGACATTTATGCTAAACATAGAAAAAATATATAAAGAAACAAAATATTTAGACGATTTATTTTCATTACAATTTGATATCAAATCTCCTGAAATTATAAAAAAATATAAACTTGAATTATTGGTAGAATTTGGAGAACTAGCTAACGAAACAAGATGTTTTAAATTTTGGTCAATAAATCAAACTGGTGAAAAAAATCGTATATTAGAAGAATATATTGATTGTTTATTTATGATATTATATTTTTGTAACATTACAAATGTATCTTTAAGAGAAAATTTTTCTGCAACAAGTAACAAGGATATTATAGAAACATTTCTGACACTTTATAAATTAGGAAATGATTTAGTCCAAAAGCTTGAAAAAGAAACTGCAAAAAAATTATTAGTAGAAATACTATATCTTTCACAATTGCTTGAATTCACATTAGAAGATTTAACAAATGAAACGAAACGAAAAAGCCAAATTATTCAAAAAAGATTAAAAAGCAATTATTAAACATATCGTTTTTATAAAAAACCCAACATTTTCATGTTAGGTTTATAAAAGTAAATAATTATTTTTCTTGTTTTCTTAGGATTGCAGCTTGAGCTGCTGCTAGTCTAGCAATTGGCACTCTATATGGTGAACAAGATACATAATTAAATCCTAGTTTATCACAGAAAGCAACACTTGCTGGATCTCCACCATGTTCTCCACAAATACCTAGAGAAAGTTTTGGATTTACACTTCTACCTTTTGTAGCCCCCATTTCCATAAGTAGTCCAACACCATCAAAGTCAATTCGAGCAAATGGGTCAAATTCAAATATTCCTTTTTCATAATATGAATTTAAGAATTTACCTGCATCATCTCTAGAAAATCCATATGTCATTTGTGTTAAGTCATTTGTACCAAAACTGAAGAATTCAGCTTCTGTAGCAATTTGGTCTGCTAAAAGGGCAGCTCTTGGAATTTCAATCATTGTTCCAACTTCATATTTTAAATCTATTTTAGATGCTGCAATAATTTCATCAGCAGTTTTAACTACAATATCTTTAACATATTTTAATTCTTTAACTTCACCAACTAAAGGTATCATAATTTCAGGTGTAACTAATGTACCTTTCTTAGTTACATTTATTGCTGCTTCAATAACAGCTCTTGTTTGCATTTTAGCAATTTCAGGATAAGTAATTGCTAAACGGCATCCTCTGTGTCCCATCATTGGGTTAAATTCTTTAAGTGATGCAATTACTTCATGTAATTCTTCAACAGTTTTGCCTAAGTCATCAGCAAGTTCTTTTATTTCTGCTTCAGTTTTTGGTAAGAATTCATGTAGAGGTGGATCCAAATATCTAATAACAACACTATATGGTGCCATAGCTTCAAATAATCCTTCAAAGTCTTTTCTTTGATATGGTAAAATATTTTCTAAAGCTTTTTCTCTTTCTTCTAAAGTTGTTGCACAAATCATTTTTCTAAAGTTGAATATTCTATCACGCTCAAAGAACATGTGTTCTGTACGACATAAGCCAATTCCTTCAGCTCCGAACTTTCTTGCTTGCATTGCATCTTTTGGTGTATCAGCATTTGTTCTTACCTTTAAGTCTCTTGCTTCATCTGCCCAAGACATAAAAGTTTCAAAGTCACCACTTATAGATGCTTCTTGCATTTCAAGTTTTCCAGCATATACCTTACCAGTTGAGCCATCAATTGATAAGTAGTCTCCTTCTTTAAAGATGCTTCCGTCTGGCATTTTAAGTGTTTTTTCTTCTTCATTTAAAACGATAGTTGATGCACCACTTACACAACAAATACCCATACCACGAGCAACTACCGCTGCATGGCTAGTCATGCCACCTCGAATAGTTAAAACGCCTTTACTTGAATTCATACCTTCAATATCTTCTGGTGATGTTTCAAGTCTAACAAGTAATGAATCAATTCCTTTTTTCTTATTTTCAATTACATCACTAGCTGTAAAATAAATTTTTCCAGATCCCGCTCCAGGAGATGCAGCTAACCCTTCAGCAACTACTTTACCATTTTTGATAGATTCTGCAGTAAACGTTGGATGTAGTAGTGCATCAAGTTGTTTTGGATCAACCATTAATACAGCTTCTTCTTTAGTAATCATTCCTTCATTTACTAAATCAACTGCAACTTTAACGGCAGCACTTGCTGTTCTTTTACCATTTCTAGTTTGAAGAATGAATAACTTACCATCTTCAATAGTAAATTCCATATCTTGCATATCTTTATAATGATTTTCTAATTCTTGGGCAATGCTTGCAAATTCTTCATAAACTTCAGGCATTTCAGTTTTTAATGTTGCAATTGGACTTGGAGTACGAATACCGGCAACAACATCTTCGCCTTGAGCATTAATTAAATATTCACCAAATAATGCTTTTTCGCCAGTTGCAGGATTTCTTGTAAACGCAACACCAGTTCCAGAATTTTCTCCACTATTACCATAAACCATTTCTTGAACATTAACAGCTGTTCCCCAACTAGATGGAATATCATTTATTCTTCTATAATAAATAGCTCTTTCATTATTCCAACTTCTAAATACTGCTTTTACAGCTTCAATTAATTGAGTAAATGGTTCTTGAGGAAAATCTTCTCCTGCAAATTCCTTATAAGCACTCTTAAATAGATTAGTTAATTCAACCATATCATTTTCATCTAAATCAATGTCATTTTTAACACCTTTTTTAACTTTAATTTCATCTATAATAGTTTCAAATTTACTCTTTGCATACCCTTTAACTACATCTGCAAACATTTGAATAAATCTTCTATAAGAATCATAAACAAATCTTTTATTTCCAATCTTTTCAGCAAAAGATTCTGCTATTTCATCATTTAAACCTAGATTAAGTACAGTATCCATCATACCTGGCATACTAGCTCTAGCACCACTTCTTACACTTACTAGTAACGGATTTGTTTTATCACCAAACTTTTTACCACTTTTTGCTTCCAGTTTAGCTAATGCTTCTTTAATTTGGTCTATTACTTCACTAGATAATTCCTTTCCATCTTCATAATATTTGTTACAAGCATCAGTTGTAACTGTAAATCCACTTGGAACAGGTAATCCAATATTAGTCATTTCTGCTAAATTAGCACCTTTACCACCAAGGATATTTCTCATATCTTTGTTTCCTTCTTGAAACAAATAAACATATTTTTCCATTTCTAATCCTCCCATGCTATAATTTTATCACTTTCCCACCTACCAAACAATAAAATTTCTTAAATTTTACATTTTTTGATAATTAACGTTTTATCAAAAGTATTAAATCTTCTATTCCTTGTTTTTATAACTTTCCTAGTACAAAATAAAAATATATAAGTTTCTTTCTTATATATCTTTTTTTATAAACATTGCATCTCCGAACGAAAAGAATCTAAAATTATTTTCTTTTGCATATTCATAAGCATTTAAAATATATTCTTTTTTAGATAAAGCTGATACAAGCATTAATAAGGTACTTTTAGGTAAATGAAAATTAGTAATCAAACCATCTATAGCTTTAAAAGTATATCCTGGATATATAAATATATTAGTATCTCCACAACATTCCCTAAATTCATTATATTTGCTTGCTACAGTTTCTAATACCCTAGTTGATGTTGTACCAACCGCATATATATTTCTTCCTTCTTTTTTTGCTTTATTTAATGCATCTGCTACATCTTTAGTCATAATATAATATTCACTATGCATATTATGTTTAGTTATATCAGTTACTTCCACCGGTCTAAATGTACCAAGTCCAACATGTAAAGTAACATATAATACTTCAATACCTTTATTTTTAATTTCTTCAAGTAGTTCTTTTGTAAAATGAAGTCCTGCTGTTGGGGCTGCTGCACTACCTAAATTTTTAGCATAAACAGTTTGATATCTAGACTGATCACTAAGTTTTTCATGAATATAAGGAGGAAGGGGCATCGTACCTAATTTTTCAAGTATTTCCATAAGTATTCCTTCATATATTAATTTTACATGTACAATACCTTCATCTAATTTTTCTATTACTTTCGCTTTTAAACTTCCATTTCCAAACACTATAACTGTCCCCACGTGTAATCTTTTTCCAGGTCTAGCTAAGCATTCCCAAATATCACCTTCAATATCTTTTAAAAGTAATAATTCAATTATTGCTTTCGTATCTTCTTTTTCTCCAATTAATCTTGCAGGTATTACCTTTGTATCATTTAAAACTAATACATCACCTTTATTTAAATAATTAATAATATTTTTAAATACTTCTTCTTTTATATTTCCATTATCTTTATTAAGCAACAAAAGTTTTGAATCGCTTCGATTAGAAAGAGGTGTTTGAGCAATAAATTTTTCTGGCAAATCATAATTATATTCTTCTATATTCATTTAATAATATCCTTTATTTTTTCTATAACTTCATCATTAATATCATCAATTGTTCTAATACAATCATCTTTAACACAAGTTACTTTAATATAACCATATTTTTCCGTTAATTCCAAATATGCTTTTTCAGCTTGCTCCAAATGAGCTTTATTTGATTCATGTTGATCTGGTGTTTCTTCCCTATTTTTCTTTAACACTGCCGCATACTCAAAAGGCATATAAAGAAAAATTACTGCATCAGGTCTAGGTAATTCCATAATACCAAATTCTAATTCATCTAATTTTTGATACATTTTTTCTCTTTCTTCACGAGTCTTTAATTTTCCTCCTTGATGAGCCATATTAGATTCAACATATCTATCAAGTATAACAATATCTCCATCTTCAAGATGTTTATTTATAATACCAATATTATATCTTCTATCAGCAGCATAATAAGCTGAAGCCGTCAAAGCATCAACATTTGCAGCGCCCTCAGCAAACCACCCAGGTCCAATATAAGATTTACCTAAATAAGGACCTCCAACAATTCTCCCCGTCGGAGTATCATACATTGGAAAAGAATAATTATATACATTTACTCCCATATCTTTAAATCTTGCTACTGCTTTTTTTACTTGTGTTTCTTTACCAGAACAATCTGTTCCTTCAATTACTATTAATTTACCTCTCATTTATTTCATCACCTTTCATATATTACAAAACTATATTTTAATCCATCCACTTCATTATTACTTACAACATTACATTTATAATTATCTTTATCAAATTCTGGAAAATATACATCTGCTTTTGCTTCACTATCTATTAAAGTTAAATAAAGCCTACTTGCATATGGTAAAAACAGTTTGTATATGCTTGCCCCACCAATTACCATTACTTCCTCGTCTAAACCTTTAACAAATTCTAATAACTTATTAAAATCATTAAACAACAATCCATTTTCTATATTACTTAAAGAACTAGATAAAACTATATACTTTCTTCCTTCTAGATGTTTAGGTAAAGATTCATATGTATTTTTACCCATTATGATATATTTTCCCATAGTTATATTTTTAAAATTCTTTAAATCTTCTTTAATATGCCAAATTAATTGATTACCTTGACCAAGTTCATTATTTTTTCCTATAGCTGCTATGATACTGATCATTTTTACCTCTACTGTGCAAGTGGGAATTTAATTGGTCCCATATGCTTATAATCTACAACTTTAATATCTTTTAGTTCTGTAGAATTATCAAAATCTTTAAATTCTTTTATATCTGGATTAATCCACAATTTTGGTGCTTCATAATCTCCATTTTCTTCAAAACGTTTAATCTGTTCTTTAATACCATCAACTTGATTAACATAAATGTGGGCATCTTTAATACTATAATTAATTGTACCTGGTTTAAGTCCACTAACTTGAGCAACTAAAGATAAAAGTACAGCATATTGTGTTACATTAAACGGAAGACCTAAAGGAACATCACAACTTCTTTGATGAACCCAAATATTTAAATATCCATCTGTAACATCCCATTCACTAGACCAAACACAACTAGGAAGTACTGCGGTAGGAATATATTCGTCTTGCCATAAAGACATAACCATTCTTCTATCTAATGGATTATTTTTCAAAGTATCTAACAAGCGATCCATTAAACCTAATTTTTTCACAATAAATCCATAAGCTGTTCCAATCGTGTGAGCATATTCTACCCCGAAATCTTTTTCAATATCTTTTTTTACTAATTTTCCATTTTCTAAAACATTTTGATTAGCTCTCCATTTACCATCTTCAGCAATTTCCCATTCATCCCAAATATGAACGTTTCTTTCTTGTAACCATCTTACATCATTAGATTGTGCTTGATAAATCCATAACATTTCAAGTATTGCTTGTCTAAAATATAATTGCTTAGTTGTAAGACATGGAAATTCTTCTTGTAAATTAAATTCTAAATGATAACTTGGTATTTTTATTGTATTAATACCTGTTCTATTTTCAACTTCTACCCCATCACTCAATATTTTTTTACATAATTTAATATAATCTTTATCCCACTTTGACATACTTACCTCACTAATACCACAAAGGATATTTACTTGTTATTTCTAATACCTCTTTTTCTAAGTTATTTAATACTTCATCATTATCACTATTTTTTAAAGCTTTTGAAATAATTAAACCAATTTGTTCAAAATCTCTTTCTTTAAGTCCACGTGTCGTCATTGCCGGTGAGCCTAATCTTAATCCACTAGTTACCATCGGAGATTCTGAATCATTTGGTATTGTATTTTTATTTGTTGTAATATGAATTTTATCAAGCAAATTTTGAGCTTCTTTACCAGTTAACCCACATGTACTTTTAACGTCTACTAAAATTAAATGATTATCAGTTCCCCCAGAAACAATTCTAAATCCTTCGTTAGATAAAGTCTCAGACAAAGCCTTTATATTTTTTAATACTTGCATTTGATATTCTTTAAACGCGGGTTGCATTGCTTCATAAAAGCATTCGGCTTTTGCAGCTATCACATGCATAAGAGGTCCACCTTGAATACCAGGAAAAACTGCTTTATTAATTTTTTTAGCAATTTCGGCATCATTAGTTAGAATTAATCCTCCGCGAGGCCCTCTTAGGGTTTTATGAGTAGTCGTTGTTACAACATGCGCATAACCAACCGGTGACGGATGAAGTCCTGCTGCTACAAGTCCTGCTATGTGAGCCATATCAACCATTAAATAAGCCCCGACCTTATCACAAATCTCTCTAAATCTTTTAAAATCTATTATTCTTGAATAAGCACTAGCCCCAGCTATTACCATCTTTGGTTTTTCTTCTAATACTCTTTTTTCTAATTCATCATAATCGATATATTCTGTATCAATATTTACATCATAATCAACTATTTCATAATCTTGACCACTAAATGAAAGTCTATGACCATGAGTTAAATGTCCACCATTAGATAAATTCATTCCCATTACTTTATCTCCATGTTCAAGTAATGCTCTATAAACAGCCATATTAGCACTAGAACCTGAATGAGGTTGAACATTAGCAAATTCAGCTTTAAATAAATCTTTAGCATAATTTATCGCTAATTCTTCAATAACATCAACATTTTCGCATCCGCCATAATATCTTTTCCCAGGATATCCTTCGGCATATTTATTAGTTAGTATACTTCCTTGTAATTTTAATATATCATTAGATACATAATTTTCACTTGCTATCAATTCAATATTTTCTTCTTGTCTTTTTCTTTCATTTCTTAATGCATTTTCAATAATTTTATTCATCTTATACCTCACTCATTTCTATTAAATTATCAATAATCATTGCAACAGTCATCGGACCAACTCCACCAGGATTCGGAGTAACATATGATGCTACATCTTTAACACTTTCAAAATCTACATCTCCAATAATGCCTGTATCTGTTCGTGATATACCAACATCTATTACAACAGCCCCTTGTTTTATCATATTACTTTTAATTAACTTAGGAACCCCACAAGCTGACACTACTATATCAGCATTTTTAGTATATTTAATTATATCTTTAGTTTTACTATGTAGTAAACTTACTGTTGCATTTCTATTTTCTAATGCCATTGCTAAAGGTTTACCAACAATATTACCTCTTCCAATTATTACAACATCTTTACCACTTAATCCAATATTATAACTATCTAATAATCTTATAATACCTTTAACAGTACAAGGTAAAATACCCTTTTTATTTAAATATAAATTATAGACATTATCTTTAGTAAATCCGTCAACATCTTTATTTTCATTTATAAGGCCACTACATTTATCAAAATTTATATTACTTGGAACAGGACTTTGTAAAATAATACCAGTTACTTCTTCTTTTTCATTCAAACTTTTTATTAAAGATATCAATTCTTCTTCGCTTGTTTCTTTAGGTAACAAATATTTTATTACATTAATACCTACCATACTACAATATTTTTCTTTATTTTTAATATATAATTTACTTGCTTCATCATCACCCACTAAAATAATAGCTAAAGTAATACTTAAATTATCTTTACTTATCTTTTCTTTATAAGAAATAAGCAATTCATCTCTTAACTTCTTTCCATCTAAAATCATCTAATCCCTCCTTTTAAAACAATGTCATATTATGATCAATGCCTAAATGTTTATAGGCAAGTTCTGTTGCTACTCTACCACTTCTAGTTCTTTTAATAAAACCTTCTTGTAACAAAAACGGTTCCACTACATCTTCAATCGTAGATATTTCTTCCCCAATCGCCGTAGATATTGTTTCAACTCCCACCGGACCGCCATTAAATTTATTTATTAAGGCTTGTAAATACTCTATATCGATATTATCTAGACCATATTGATCAACATTTAATCTATCTAAGGCATTTAACGTGATATTCAAATCAATTATGCCATCACCTTCAACTAAGGCAAAATCTCTAACTCTTTTAAATAATCTATTAGCAATTCTTGGTGTTTTTCTACTTCTTTTAGCAAGTTCAATTGCAGCATCATTTGTTATATTCATATTCATTACTTTACTAGTTCTCTTTACAATACTAGCAAGTTCATCATTCGTATAAAATTCAAGTTTATTTACAATACCAAACCTATCCCTTAAAGGGCTTGATAAATCTCCCGCTCTAGTAGTAGCACCCACTAAAGTAAATGGTGGCAAATCTATTTTAATTGATCTACTTTTACCCTCTGTACCTATTACGACATTTATTGTAAAATCTTCCATCGCCGAATAAAGTATTTCTTCAACAAATGATGGAATCCTATGTATTTCATCAATAAACAAAACATCACCAGGTTCCAAATTAGAAAGTATCGCTGCTAAATCTCCACTCTTTTCAATTGCTGGACCCGTCGCAGTCTTTAAGTTACTTCCAAGTTCATTAGCAATTATATGAGCAAGTGTAGTTTTTCCTAATCCAGGAGGACCATATAGTAAAACATGATCCAAAGGTTCATCTCTCATCTTTGCTGCTTCAATAAATACTTTTAAATTTGATTTGATTTTATCTTGTCCGACATATTCATCTAAATATTCAGGTCTTATATTTTTATCAAATATATCTTCATATGTAGGATTAGCATCTATTAATCTTTCATCCATTACTTACTCCCCCAGACTATCAACATAATCTTTAATTTCTTGCCAATTATGTACTATTTTATGATTGCTTACGCATTCACTAGTTATTCTAATTGTATTAACACCAACATTCTTTACTTCAGTTAATACCCTTTCTTTATCATCTATAAATACATTTAAATTATATTTTTTACATACTTTACTTTTATTTTCTTGAAAAAATACTAATTCATCAAAAGGAACAGCATTACATATAAAATACAAGCTAGATAAATAAATTGAACTTATATTACTTTTATTATTTGTTTCTTCTACTCCTCTAGCAGTAATAAATACTAATTTGTACTCTTTACTTTTCCAATATTTTAATACTTCTAATGCATCATCTTTTATATTTACGTTCCACACAATTTGCACAAGATATTTAGATAAAAAATCTTTCTTATCTTCTTTATTTAAATCATGATAATCATTTGCACCACGATATAATATATCTTGTTTTACTAAGGTATTTGAAACAATACTTGTATTAGTTAATGTATTATCTATATCAATTCCTATATTCAATCTCAAACACCACCTTACACACTAGATTTATTATATAACAAAACTATAAAATATCCAACACCATTTTATCAATTTGTACAATTTAATTGTAACAAACAAATATTTGCAAGTCAATTAAAATATTTTCTTTTATTTAACCATTACTAGTTTAAGTAAAAGTGTTTACTTATTATTGAAATAGTTATTTGTTTACTTTTAAAAAATAGCAACATTTTATGTAATTAATTGTGATATTATATTGCCAATACAAATGTCTCATGTTATACTTTTATTGGAATATTCAGTTGATTGGATTCTGCCTCATTTAAGTAAAAAACGAAAGTGAGGTGATACCTAATGCACAAGAAAGATTTTCTTATCTTGGGATTATGGACAATCATAATCTTACTTATTTTAGTTTTAATATTAAAATAAATAGAAAAAAGCATCTAAATCAACCGTGTTGATTTAGATGCAGCCAACAAATGGTAGCATCCAACATGCAAAATTAAATGTTTATGCAAATTATCTTTGCTAAAAACAATATAGCATAATTCTTGCATAAAAGTCAAGCTTTTCTTTGCGTGATAACCACGCTTTATTTAAAATTTAAAATTTTATAAAAATTTATCAATTATACATTGTAGAAAATTAAAATATAGTGTATAATAATAAAAGAATAAAGGAATTGTGTGATACAGATGTTTAGAGATTTTGACTACGAAAATAAACCTGTTGTTGATATCGTAAATGAAATGATCATCGATGCTATAAACAAAAAAGCATCAGACATCCATTTTGATCCAACTGAAGATTACCTTAATGTCCGCATTAGAGTCGATGGGGAATTATTAGAGTATGCCAAAGTTCCAGCATTTGTAAAAAAGAATCTTTTAACTAGAATTAAAATTATTAGTGGAATGAACATAACAGAATCAAGATTACCACAAGATGGTGCAATTAAAAACTTATCTGACCAAATTGACTTAGACCTTCGTGTATCTTCCCTACCTATAGTTGATGGTGAAAAAATAGTTATTCGTATCTTAAATTACACAATGTCAAGTTCCGGGTTAGAAAATCTCGGTCTATCAGAAAAAAACTTAGAAAAAATAAACAAATTAATAAAAATGCCAAATGGAATTATCCTAGTAGCTGGTGCTACCGGATCTGGTAAATCAACTACCGTTTATAGTATTCTTCAAATACTTAATACCGTTTCTAAAAACATTATCACTGTTGAAGATCCGGTTGAAATGAAAATTGAAGGAATAAATCAAGTTCAAGTAATGAGTGATATAGGTTTAACATTCGGAGCAACCCTAAGAAGTATTCTTCGACAAGACCCAGACATTATAATGATTGGAGAAATTCGTGATGATGAAACAGCTCGTATTGCAGTTCGTGCATCAATAACTGGACATTTAGTATTATCTACAATCCACACCAATAACTCATTAAATACAATCGAAAGATTACTTGATATGGAAGTTGAAAGATACTTATTAGGTAGTGCCTTAACAGGTATTATATCTCAAAGACTTGTTAAAAGACTTTGTCCAAAATGTCGTACAAGCAGACCTACAACAAATTATGAAAAAACTCTTTTTGAAAAAGTATTACATAAAGAAGTTAACAATGTTTATACTCCACATGGATGCAGTGAATGTATAAATGGTTACACAGGTCGTATTGCCCTTCATGAAGTTCTAGAAATAAACCAAAATGTTCGTGATGCCATAACCAACAATGTTAGAAAAAATGAGCTAAGACATTTAGTATATAAAGAATCAGACGTAACAAGTCTACTTGAAGACGGCTTAGAAAAAGTTGTTGCTGGACTTACAAGCGTTGAAGAAATACTTCGTGTCATAGATGTTGATGATGATATTGGGGAAGATGAAGAAGATATCAAAAATGCCTTCATTGGAAAAACAACACAAGCAAATGAAATAGAAACATTATAAAACTCGTCGAATTGACGAGTTTTTGGATTATTACAATCCAATATATTTTGCATAACATAAATCATTTTCTAAATAAATATACACTTTTCCATCATTTACATAATATCCATTTTTAAAATTTTCTGTTTCATTATCACTTTTTATAACAGTATTATTTACTAAAACTTTTATTTTTTCATTATTTCTTATTGCATAATTTTTAGTATTAACATATTTTCTTTCAAGCAAATCCTCAACTTTAATAGTTAAGCACGGAACATACTTTTTTCCATTAATCATACATTTATTTTTAGAAACATCTATATTTTTAATTTGCGTCTTTTTATCAGAACAATAATTCTTTGCACCATTTTCTATTAATTCCACAGTACTATTCCACATACTTTTATTAATCCCTTTTCTTAAAGAAGAAACGCCAACACTTGCCATTGAAGTAACTATAGCAAGTATTACAATAACTGCCAATAATTCCACTAAAGTAAACCCATTTTTTTTCATAACTCACCTACTTTAACAAAAGTTTTAACGCTTCTTTAACTTGTTCTTCTAAAGAAATAGACTTATCAATTTGGCCAATAACTTTTTTAATTTCTGCATTCTTATATCCTAATGCATTTAATGTATCTATCAAGTCTTGTGTATCATCTAAAACATCTTCACTTACTTCAATATCTATTTTACCCTTTAAATCAAGAACAATTTGACGTGCCAATTTTTCTCCAATTTTAGGAAACTTAGTTAGATATAAAATATTTTCTCTATTTATAGCATCAACAATACCGTTAATTGATCCCGTTGCCAATATTGGTAAAGCAAGTTTAGCACCTAAACCTTTAACACTAATAAGTTTTAAAAATAATTCATATTCTTCTTTTTCTTTAAATCCATATAAACTATACTCATCTTCTCCAATTTTATTATAAACATACACTTTATATTCTTTATCTATTTCATAACAAAATGGATTTGGAACAAAAATTAAAAAACCTATTCCATTCGTTTCAATAATTATACTATTACTATTTATTTCTGTTACATTACCTTTTATATAACCAAACATATTATCACCATTAATATAATAACAAAAATAGCAAACTTTATCAATAAATTTCATATAATTAAACATGAACACAACAATAATTAAAATATTAAAAAATAAAAATAGTTATTTTAAATTTACTAAAAAGGAATTGGATTGTCTTATTATAGATGAAAGAAATAGAATTTTGATGAAGTATCTTAACATGCCAAGGTTTAAATATATAAAATGCCTAAAAGACAAGAAAAAAACTAAAGTCTTATTATTACCTAAAAACTCTAGTTATGGTTTAAAAATAGATGATGTCTTAACCTTTGAAGGTAAACATATAGTCTAATATTTGTACTTCATCTCCAGGTTTAGCTCCCATTTTTTCTAATTCATCTTCAATGCCCATTCCTTTAAATTTACGAGCAAATCTTAAAACACCTTCATCTTCATTGAACTTAGTCATAAGAAGAAGTGTTTCAATTTCTTTTCCGCTAACAATCCAAATATTACCATCTTTTTTAATTTTATAAGGTAAATTATCTTCAAATTTATATATTTTAAACTGTTCTTTTGGATACAATTCTTCTTTAGGTGTTTCATCAAGAATTTCCATTAATCTATCCATCATTTCATCAATACCACTCATATTAAAAGCACTAACAGGCATTACTTCTAACTTTGGATAAGCTTTCCTAAACTTTTCTAAATTATCATTACCATTTTCTAAATCCATTTTAGTGGCAATAACAACTTCCTTTTTATTTTTTAATAGTTCACTATATTTTTCAATTTCATTTCTAATAATTTTATAGTCTTCGATTGGATTTCTTCCTTCACTAGAACCCATATCCACTACATGAGCAATAATTCTTGTGCGCATCGCATGTTTTAAAAATTCTACTCCAAGACCAACGCCATCACTTGCACCTTTAATTAATCCTGGTAAATCTGCCATAACAAAACTCTTACCATTTTTTAACTTAACCATGCCTAGGTTTGGATTAAGGGTTGTAAAATGATATGCAGCAATTTTAGGCTTCGATGCACTTATAACAGAAAGCAATGTTGATTTTCCAACACTCGGCATACCAACTAGTCCAACATCTGCTAAAACTTTAAGTTCAAGTCTTACTTGTATTTCTTCTCCAGGTTCTCCCTTTTCACTAAATTTTGGAGCTGGAACATCATGAGTAGCAAAAGACTTATTACCTTTACCACCTCTTCCCCCACGAGCAACCACAAATTCTTCTTTATCATTAATTAAATCTGCTATTACTTCATTATTTTCTAAGTCAATAATAGTTGTTCCTTCTGGAACACAAATAATTACATCTTCAGCATTCTTACCATATTTATTAGAACCCTTACCATTTTCCCCTTTCGGAGCTTTTATTATTTTTTTATAACTTAAATCAACTAACGTTTTTAAATTTTTATCAACCTTAAAAATAATACTTGCACCACGACCACCATTTCCCCCATCAGGTCCTCCCATCGGAACAAATTTTTCTCTTCTAAAAGATGTACACCCATCTCCTCCAGAACCAGCCATAAGTTTTACAGTTAATTCATCAACAAACATAAGATTCACCTCCTAAACATTTTATCATATTTTAGTGTTTATATCTACATTATTTTTTCTAAAGCTTTAATTAAAGCAATTTTCCCATATTCATAGGTAAGTCCACCTTGTAAATAAGCGATATATGGTTTTCTTAAAGGCCCATCACACGATATTTCAATAGATGATCCTTGAGTAAATGATCCTGATGCCATAATTATTTCATCATCATATCCAGGCATACTTGAAGCTACCGGTAAAACATTTGCATCTATTGCACTTCCACTTTGGATTCCTTCCACAAATTTTATTAACTTTTCTTCATCGTTGAACTTTATAGCTAGTACAATATCATTTCTTTCATCATTCCACCTAGGATTAACACTATAACCCATCTCTTCTAAAAGATAAGCAGCCAAAACAGAAGTTTTTAAAGCATTTGCCACAACTGATGGTGCCATAAATAACCCTTGTAAAAACATTTTATTAGCTCCCAAACTCGGACCAACATCACTAGCCTCTCCGGCCACATTAAGTCTTTCACTACACAGATTAATTAAATCTTTTTTACCAACTATATAAGCCCCATTTGATGCAATACCTCCACCAAGATTTTTAATTAATGAACCAACACAAATATCTGCGCCAACTTGTGTAGGTTCAAGTTTTCCAACAAACTCACAATAGCAATTATCAACCATCACTATAATATCTTTATCTATACCTTTAACAAGTCTTATTACTTCATCTATATCTTCTATGCCAATACTACTTCGTGTACTATACCCAATAGATCTTTGTATTTCTATTACTTTTACTTTATTTAATTTTAAATATTTACTTATTGCTTCATAATCAAAGCAATTATTTTTTAAATCTATTTGATCATATCTAATACCAAAAGACTTCAAACTACTTTGATTATCATTAAAACCTATAATACTATCTAATGTATCATACGGTTTTCCCGTAATTGACAAAAGCAAATCACCAGGTCGTAAAAGAGCAAAAAAAGCTGTAGATAAAGCATGAGTACCAGATATAAATTGATTTCTAACTAAAGCAGCCTCAGTTTCAAATATATCACTATATACTTTTTCAATTTTATCTCTACCTACATCACCATATCCATATCCAGTCGTAGAATTAAAATCAGTTTCACTAATGCTTGCTTGCCAAAAAGCTTTAATTACTTTTTGGCTATTATAAAAACAAACATCGTCAATATTATTAAAAACATTTATCAATTTTTTTTCTGCACTTTTTATATCAATATTCATCTAATACCTCCATCTATTCTTAAAATACAATCATTTACATATAGATTATTCGCTAAAAAATATACAGCATCCGCTATTTCTTCTGGATTGCCAAATCTACCTAGCAATATTTTTTCTTCTTCACTAGATTTAAATTTTTCTTGAAGAGACTCAGTCATATCAGTTAAAATCCAACCTGGTGCAACTGCATTAACTCGAATATTCGGAGCTAAATACTTTGCTAAACTATGGGTAAGGCTAATAACCCCAGCCTTTGAAGCATCATAATCAACACTTTCAATATAACTATCAGTATAAACATTATTACTTGCAATATTAATTATATTTCCTTTTTTTAAAACATCAAGACAATATTTACTTACTAAAAAAGTTCCAAGAAGATTAACACCAATTACATTCATAAACTCATTACCACTTTTATCACTAAGACTATTATCTATTGCAATACCTGCATTATTAACTACACAATCAATATTACCAATTTCATCTTTAATTTTATTAAACATTTCTTGAACTTCTTCTTCATTTGATACATCACACTTATATACATAACAATTAATATTATATTCACTCTCTAATGTTTCTTTTAGTCTATTTGCTTCAACTTCACTTTTATTATAATTTATAATAACATTATATTTATTACTTGCAAAAACTCTTGCAATACTTGCTCCAAGTCCACGAGAAGCTCCTGTTATAAAAACAGTTTTCATTTCCATCACCACACAGTTATTTTACTATATTTAATTAAAAAATAAAAGAGATTTTACTCTCCTTTAATTTATTATAATACCATTCTCATCAAATTTATAATGTGGTATTTCAACATCTACAATATTTTCTACTTTACTATCATCATCTTTACTTAATTCTTCTAAATTATCTAACTTTATATCTACAAAAGGAATATCATTTTTTTTATCTTCTTCAACTGTATCTAAACTTTCAACATCCCTTTGGTCTAATAGATTAGAATTAAGACTATTAAAAGATGTATCTAAATAACCATAAAACACTACCGATGTAATATTATCATGATCAAAGTAATAATTATTATTTTTAATTAATAATCCTTCTGGATAACTACATCCCATATAATCATATATTTTTACATAATTATCATATTCTAACCCATAATAACCTATAATCATTATCTTTTTATCATTACCTTTCAATTTAACAACACTACCAATTGGTAAATATTTACTTGGCATATTTATTCCTCCACATACTCACTTTTATAATATTAATTTATAATTATCGGATCATTAGCAGTTCCAGAACCAGATTTATAAACTACGTCAGGATTTAAATAAAAAGTAGGTCTTACCGCCAAACTCAATCTCAACATAATACTATTTACAAGACTACCATTACGTAGACGAATGCCACCATGTAACTGAATTCCATATTTTGAAATTGTCCATTCATTAAGGCCCATATACATCCAATTACTATCTGTCGCAATAGCATTATCATAATTATACATTGTTAATTCCCAAGCATCAGGACTTGCTGCAAATCCATAATCACTAATATACATCAACCCTATTTTAGTTAAATCAGTACTAGCATTAGAAGAATTTGCGACTTCATTTACGTAAGTCCAAGATGGAATTGTGTCTCTAACATTTTCATTCGTACAATCACCAATTTTCCATGCCACAGGTTGAATTTTATTTGACCAGTTTTCGCCAAGGTGTGAAATGAAATTTGTATTTAAATTTGTTTTATATAATAAGCTTGACGTCCATTTATCTGTATAATCATTATCAGTTTTCCAATTATATGTATCATAAGTTAACAAACTCCCCTTATATGAACTTTCTGCAGTACCAACACTATTATTTTTCACAAAGTTACCATCTGTTCCCAAAATATCACTACTAGCATAATCAGCTTTAATAAGTTTCACCAAATACCTATATTGACCAGAACCAGATTCATAAAACACGCCAATTATGCGATATAAATTATTTTTTGGACATGGGCTGGTATTTGATCCAAAACACACAAAGTTATTTACATCATCACTAGCTCCCGCATAACGATACGAATTGTCTCCTGCTCCATTTGCAAGTTTTGAATTATGATAATAAACGCTATTTTCTCCTTCTATTCCAGTATACAATTTTGCAACATGGCAAGTTAAAGTATCATCATCACAATTTTCATGATATAATAGTTCCCTATCATAAGATTTCACGGAAACCCCAGCACTAAATGTTTTTCCCATCGTAGTATTTGACGCAGATTCTTCAACATATAAATACAAATCATATTCTGCTTCACCTTTTAACAGAAGATCATCATTAAAAATTTTGTAAATATTACCATAAGTACCTTTTAAACCTGTATTTAATTCTGTCTTTTCCACAGTATTAAAATCATTTTCTCCATTTTCAGCACTAGCTAAATTTCCCTCTACAATAGCTTCTTTACTATCTTTGTTTGTTAAAATATAATGAATATTTGATGCATCTAATGTATTTGTACTTAATGTAGCAATATATAAACTAAAACCTACATATGTATCACAATAACTAGTAACAGTAAAAGAATAAGGAGTTGTTTGTAATCCTTTATTTCTACTCATTGGATATGAATTAGAAAGATTAACAGAACTAGTACCTGTTAGTTTAATTTTTGCACAACTAGATAAACTTATCTCAGTTAAATTCCCACCTTGTTCAACAGGCTTCATAAAAGCTGTAGTTATTCCAATTGATAAAACTATAACAATCAAAACTGCAAGAACTGATAAAATTATAACTCTTGTATTTTTACTCATAAGAAAAATCTCCTTTAGCTTACTATTTAAATTATAAATTAAATTTAAATTTTGTTCAAGTATATTTTAAAAATATTTAGTTTTATTTAACAATTTTATGAAATGATTACAAAAACAAAACTAGAGAGTGCTCTCTAGTTTCTTTTTTTAGTTCCTGTTATGCTTGGAATCACCGCTTTTTTTAATCAAATATCTTTTAAAACTATATGTTCTACATTTGGATTTCTAATAATTCCTTTTATTACTCCAGGTTTTAAATCTAACAAAATAAATGCATCTTCTTTAACCCAATTCATAGTTATATTATCATTTTCTAAATTTTTAAAATCTCCATTATATAAAGATTCATCTAAATCACATAAATACACAAATAAATACTCATGAATATTTTTTCCTTTATAAACAAAGAAATTTTCTATTACTCTTGCAATTCTCAAATCATTTTCATCTAAATCATAATTCAACTCTTCTTTTAATTCTCTAAGTAAAGCATCTTTACTATCTTCACCCACTTTTACCCGTCCCCCAGGTAAACTATAATAATTTTTATTTTTATGTTCACAAACTAATATCTCACCTTTACATCTAATAAATGCACTAGTTCTAACATTTAAAATATAATTATTTAAATCAACACTTATATCCATAACTAACCTACCTTCCAATAAAAGTATAACATAATTTTATTAAATATGAAATCTCTTTTCTAATTCATTCCTAACTACTTTTTTATTAAAAACAAATAAATATATTAACATGACTATACTAAAAATTGAACAAATGTAACTAGGTATATTAACATATAATTTATTTAATATAATAAGTAATCCAGGAATAAGTCCCAAAACAGAAGCAAAACAAGTATAAAAGACAAATTCACCTTTTAACTTTTTAATAAACATATTTAGAATAAATACTCCGATTAAGTAAGAGACTATAATAAATGGTAATAAATAATTTACACTCCATAATTTAAAGCCCGTTGAATAATCCCAAATTAATGATAAAATAATCAAAAAAATCATTTCCAAGAATAACATTTTTATTAAGTTCTTTCTACTATTTAAAGAAATAAGTAAAGTAACCCAAAAAGTAATAATACCTAAAACAACAAAATAAGACCAACTAAGAGTGTGAGCTATAGAATAATTAATATATAAAGAAATAAATATTCCACATAAAGACAAGAATAATAATATTTTTTTCATTAAATGATATTTTTTATCTAAACAATTTACATACGGAAATACATTTTCTCCATTATTACTTTTAATATTACATCCACATAAAGGGCATTTACTTGTTTTAGTATTTATAAAAACATTACATTTATTACATTTATTCATCATAATCACCATAATCATTAGTATTTATTATTACATCAATACCAACCTTGCTTAAGAACTTAAAGAAATTCTTCTCTATTTCACTATTTACAAATTTTGATGAAAAGCTAATAACCATTTTATCATTATAAGAACACATACACATTTGTATTTTAGATGTACTTGTAAATACACTAAAATAATCAATATATTTTTTATAAATATCTGGCATATTAATAATACCAATATTAGATAAAGTCATAGTTTGATATTCATTTTCGATATTACATGCTATTTTTAAAACCAAATCTTTTATAAATACTGGTATTAATCTAACAATAAATATATCTTCTAGCTTTATCATACTATTCATTTTATCTTTTATATTTTCTTTATCTAATTTTTCTTTAAAAGATTTTTTAACACTTTTTGTTATGTCTTTAAATGAATCAATATTATATGAATAATCAATATTTACTACACTAAAAAAGTTTCTAACTGTATATGTTGGATAATATTTTCTTAAATTAACTGGTATTGTTATAACTATAGGTTTTTTACTTTTGCTCTTTAATCCACCAATAGACTTAATTAAAACACTAGTTAAATATTCAGTAATTGTTAAATCAAGCTCCTTAGCTTTTACCTTAATATCATTAACACTTACAATACCTTCAATTACTTTAAGTCTATCATCTATATATTTTTCATCCTTAATTCTATATGCTTTTTTACTTTTTATTACTTTCTTAAAATTACTATCTTTATATTTTTTAAAAGCATCTTCTTTTATTTCTTTAATGCTTCCTTCATTTATTACTTCATTATTTTTAATATTATATAAATTATTTAAATAATTAGCCACCAAACTTTTTAAAAATGTAAGAGTTCCTGTTCCATCAGTAAGAGCATGATCTACCTCCAAATTAATTCTATTTTTATAAACACTTACTTCAAACAAATTATTATTACTTATTTTAGAACAAGGCCATTTATCTTCTTTCTTTACTTCATAAACCTTTTCTACTTCTTCCAAATAATACCAAAATATACCTTTTCTTAAACTTGACTTAAATATTGGATACTCATCCAAAGTTTCATTTAAAGCTTTATTTAAAACATCTACTTTAACTTCATCAAATAAAGTTACACTAAACCTAAATATTTTAGGATCTTTCTTACTTTTAGATGGTGGAAATATTTTTGCTGCATTATCTAAACTATACCATTTACTCAAAAAAATCACTTCCTTTTAAAAAATCTATTACTAAATCCGTATATTTATGTTCTAACATATTTGTTAAAAATCCATGAGTTGCATCTTTTAAATCCAAGTATCTAGTTTTAACTAAGAATCTATCTAGCTTCTCTTTTAAAGCATAACCTTCATCATGAAGTGGATCATGTGTGCCTGTAATTATAGTAACAGGAGGTATCCCAAATAACCAATTATTATGAAGCAAATTTACTCTTTTATCTTTATAATCCTTATCACTTTTTAAATATAAAGCAAAATAATCACGTAATGATTCTTTAGTAAGTAATGTTTTACCACTATTATCTATTATTGATTTAAATTTTGTTTTACTAGTATAATCAGTCTGAGTTGTGGGATAAGCCATAATAATTTCTTTAAATTTTAATTTTCTATTTTCTGAAGCAACCGAAAAAGCAAGATTTGCTCCGGCTGAATCCCCCATTATTGCTACATCTTTATTTAATTTAAATATTTCTTCACATACTTTATTTATTTCATTTATTTGATATGGAAACTTATATTCTGGTGCTAATTTATAATCAATTGATATAACACAAACATTTAAACTTTTAGATAACTTATAACAAAGATTAGAATGAGTATTTAAATTTCCCGATACGAAACCACCACCATGAACATAAATTAGAATTCTTTTACTTTCCTCATTAAATATTCTTACATCAGTATCTAATATCTTAAAGTCCTTATAATACCTCTTGGGGACAGTATTTAAATTAGTTAACTCATCCACTTTTCTATATAATTCTATATTATCTTTCATTGATATTTTCACGATTATCACCAATAATATAATAACACAAAAGAAAAATAGATTCTACTCTATTTTTCACCTTCTTCAAGCATAGTTGTTATGAATAAACCATATCCAGTCGTAGGATTATCAATTATAACATGAGTTACAGCACCAATAATTTTCCCATTTTGGATAATCGGAGAACCACTCATTCCCTGTACGACCCCTCCTGTTTTATCGAGTAACTCTTTATCTGTTATTTTAAATGATATATTTTTAACTTTAGAATATTCATCTATTTTAGTAATTTCTATATCATAATATTTAATATCTTCTTTACTTAAAACTGTTGCAATACTTGCTTTTCCTATTTTTACCTCATCATTTCTTGCTACTTCTAACCTTTCCTTATTGGGTAATATACTATCATAAATTCCATATATACCCACGTTAGAATTTTTATTTATACTTCCATATTTAGTATTATAATAAAATTTAGCATTTTTACTTCCAGCATATCCAACTTTGCTTTTATCGATACCAGTAATATAATTTCTAAATATACTTCCGTCTTTAATTTCTACGATATTATTTGTATTAGATTCCACTATTTCATGTCCTAAAGCACCAAATATTTTAGTTTCAGGATCAATATAAGTAAGAGTACCCGTACCTGTTATACTATTTTTAACATAAAGGCCAGTTTTATAAATATCCCCATCCTTAACCAGTTCTAATTTACTAGTTCTAACCTTTTTATCTCTTCTTAGTTCTACATTTACTTCTCCAGAACTAACATTTGCTTCAATTGCTTTAGTTAATTCTTCAATAGTGTTTACTTCTACATCATTTATTTTAACAATATAATCACCCGCTTTTATTACTGGCACACCTTTATTAAATTTACCATTTATTTGGTAAAATCCAATAACCATTACACCTTTACTATTTACTTCAATACCCAAGGTTTCTCCACCAGGGATAATATAATTTGAATATGCAAAGACATTAATTGGTAATAATAACCAACTTATTAATAATATTTTTAATTTTTTCAATATAATCACCTATCTATAATTATTATGGATGAAATAAATAAAATTAAAAAACCAATTATTGGCTTACCAACAATTGGTTAATTAATAATAAAGGGATTAGTTTTAGCACCTGTACCTGATATGTAAGAAACATCTGAATTTAAATAAAATGTAGGCCTTGTTGAAAATTCATCAATGTCAACAAAAGAATTAACAAATGTAGATCCTTTAGGAGCAGTCCAAGCTAATGATCCGCCTCCTTGTGAAGTAATTGTCCAACTCTCAAAATTTTTTAACCAGCCAATTTTGTCTGATTGCCAGCCATTATTTAACCAAGTGGAAGAATCTGCAGCAAAACCATAATCAGAAACATATGCTAATCCAATTTTAGTGTTAACAGTAACAACATTATCAGCCATTTCCGCAGTAAATACAGACTCAAGAGTACTGTTACTACTAAAAGACACATCACTTGCTTTCCATATCGAATCAGAAATTATATTAGCAAATATCCCTAAGCCATTTAAATATTGACTATTTAAATAAGTATTTAAACTTGCTGTTGCCCATGCGTAAGAACCCGTATCATCCCAATACATATTTCCAATCGAAGAATATTTTATAAGTTTTACTTTGTCATCAAATACTCCGATGATTCTATATAAACTGTCATCGGCACAAGAATTAGTAGTTGTTCCTAAGCACACATAATTATTAATATTGTTTTCCGCAACATATCCAGCATCTATAGCTTTATTTAGTGTGTCATCATAATAACCGGTTCCATTAACTCCTCGTACCCCAAAACCCTGAATTCCATTTTTACAAGAATAAGCTAAATGATGTTCACCTCCATCGCAATACAAATAAATTAATGGAACTGTTGTATCATCATAAGAAACCAAGACAGTTGCTCCAGTTGCTTTTCCTGCATCTGTTAATTTATAAATTCCTCCGGCATACCTATAACTATTATCACTAGCACCATTTTCTAATGTTTCATTATGATAATACAAATTGTTTTCTCCTTGAGTTCCTGTATACAATGATTTTATATAACTTGCAAGTGTTGGTACAACATATATATCGAAATAAACATAACATTTATCAGAAATGTTTCCACTAACTACAACAGACTTATTTGTATCATTCCAACTTAATGTTGAACCATTTTCACATCTTGACAACTCACTATTAAAAATATAACCTTCCGTAGGCCACTTACTCTGTGTAACTGCTTTATAATCACCAGCTCCCGCAGTTTGTTCTAAATTCATTGATAATAATGAATCATTTTTCTGAACATAATAATTATCATCAATATAATTTTCTTTTTTATTATAAATAATAAAAAAACTAATTATCATAATAAAACTAATTATCAATATTAATGTTTTGCACTTCTTCATAAAATCAACCTCTACTACTTTTACTTTCACATTAATTTTACTATGTATTGTTTCATTAATGATAGACACAAAATAGTAGCATTTTATAACTATACTAAATTAGTATTAAAATAGTAAAATTAAATAAATTAAATGAAAGGACATGATTTTATGAAAAATATAGTATCAAGTAATATTAGAGTTGAAGAAGAATCTTGGTATAAATTAAGAATAATAGCAAGCAATAACAAAAGAAGTATAAATAAAGAAATTGAGTATCTAATTGATCAAAGAATTAAAGAACATGAAGAAAAATATGGAGAAATTGAAATAAATTATGAAGAAATAGAAAAAAGCCAAAAATGGCTTATTAAATATTAAATATATTGTTTTATAGTTGTATTCTTTTTCTTGTATTTTCTTTAAATACTTCTGGCGTTTCATCCATTGGAATGTTATATTTCATTTTAAACAAACTTACTAAAGTATCAATTTCCAATTTAGAACGCTTTCTTAAAATTCTGCAAAACATCATAGTCACAATTATTTATATACTTATAGTATTCTTTAGTGTCTTCTTCTGTTATAATAATCGGTGCACAAAAAGATTTTAATAAATTACTAGCCAGTATTATTTTAACACATCTTTTATTACCATCTTCAAATGGATGTATTCTCATAAAATTAATATGAAACATAGATTCTCTTAAACATAAAAATCTGGATAAAATGAACTTAAATCAACAAATATTTCTTTATACATATATCCTCCATTAAATTACGAATTATTCTAACACTATTTTTTTAAAAAAACAAGTTAACAAAAAAATTGTTCATATTATTATAAACAATTTTTCATCAAAAATTATAATTTACTATTTATAGTTTTTTCAAGTATCTTTTTTACATCTCTTTCATTAAAAGGTTTAAGAAGTATATCTACAATTGGATATTTAAATGCTTTATCAATAGATTCTTTATCATCTACCCCAGTTATAATAGAAATTGGAATACTTCTAAATAGATCTTTACTTTTATAATAATCTAATACTTCAAAACCATTAACATTTGGCATATTTAAATCAAGAAGAACAGCTTTAACATTTTTCCTTTTTTCTTCGGATTCTAAAATATCTATTGCTTCTTTACCATCAGTTGCTGAAATTACATCAAAAGAATCATCAAGAATTTTTAATATAAAATTTCTTATTATATTTGAATCATCTACCACTAAGATTGCTTTATCACTTGTTTTAACAGGTTCTTTATAAGATGATTCATCTACTATTCCCACACCCATATATTTTTTAACTAAATTAACTACTCTATTAGCTTCAGTCATAAGCTCATTAAAATGTTCACTTACATAATACATATCATTTGCTTTGCTTTTAAGCTCATGATCGTATGCAAGTTCACCAAGAACCTCAAACCCAAAATATCTAGCATCACTTTTTAGAGAATGCACAAGTATTGCATAATTAGCCATATCACCAATTTCTTTACAAGCTTTTATTTTTTCTAATTTTCCAGGAACTTCTTGTAAGAAAGTTTCAAGTGTTGCATCATATGTTTCCATATCTCCGAATAATTCTAAAGCCTTTTTAATATTAGCTCCATTGTTAATTAAAATGTTTACATCTTTCATAATCTCACTCCTTGTTTAAGTATTCATTTATAACTCTATTTAATTCATCTTTATTAATTGGTTTAGCTAGATAATCATTAAATCCATCTGCTAAATATTTTTCTCTCATGCCAGTCAAGGCATTTGCTGTTAATGCTATCACTGGAATATCAAACTCTGGTATTTCAGCTTTTATCTTTTGTAATGTTTCTACCCCACTCATTTTTGGCATCATATCATCCATTAATATTAAATCATATTTTTTACCACTTTTCAAGTTATCTATACAAATAAACCCACTTTCAACACATTCTACATTAACACCATAAGTTTGTAATAACCTTTCAGCAACTTTTAGATTTATTTTATTATCATCCACAACTAAAACAGTTTTATTTTTAACTTCAATATGTTCATGAGTTGTATCTATTGCTTCAACTTTTATAGTTGGATTTTTAACAATCCCTTGATCTATTGATACTGTAAACTTAGAACCTTTTCCAAATACACTTTGCACAACTATCTTTCCATTCATCATATCAACAAGTTTCTTAGTTATAGCAAGTCCTAACCCTGTACCTTCAATAGTAATATTATCTTTTAAATCCAATCTTTCAAACTTATTAAATAACTTATTTAAGTTTTCTTGTCTTATTCCTATACCTGTATCTTCAACAGAAATAATTAATCTACATACATCATTCTTTATTACGGAATTAATACTAAAGGTAATACTACCTTCTTTAGTATATTTAACCGCATTAGTTAATATATTTACACATATTTGTTTTAATCTTGATGCATCTCCATATAACACCTGAGGAATTGACTCATCAATTTTTGTAATAAACTCAATTGGTTTATCTCCAAGTCTTCCCCGAGTAAGAGCAATAAGTTCAGTTGTAACTTTATTAAAAACATATTCCGTATTAATTATCTCTAACTTACCGGCCTCAATCTTGGATATATCTAAAATGCCATTTACTATTTCTAATAAATTATCTGAAGCCATAACTATATCATTAACTTCATCTTTTGCACTATCGGGTAAACTTTTATCATCAAGTAACATATTACTAAATCCCACGATTGCATTTAAAGGAGTTCTTATTTCATGAGACATACTAGATAAAAACTCTGTTTTAGCCTTATTGGCTTTTTCAGCAGCATCTTTAGCTGCATTTAACTGTGCTATCATCTTTACATCCGGATTATCTATTGTAAAATACATTATATAATTAACAAAACACACTACAATTGAAACCCATATTAAATAAGGATTTATATTAACAACCACTAAAACACCAATTAATAACAAAAGCATTACAAACACAAAGAAATATCTTTTATCAACTTTTTTTAGATTAAATAATACCATTAATAAAGTCATAAGAAGATAAATACCACACAATATTTCCGCCATTAAAACCGATGAACCCTCTACTGTATAAGCACTTCCTGATTTAATCACCTCGACTCTACCTAAAACCATGAATACAAATACAAATAAATCAGTAACCAAAAAGGGTATAGAAAATTTTTTATAATGTGTTTTAAAAACCGGAAGGGTTATTATTGCAATATAATAAAATATACAATTACAAATTATTATTAACATTACAAAATCAATTTTATTTAAAATAGTAATTATAAAGTCCAAATAACCAGGAGAATAAAAGAAAGCTATCGATTGGAGTATTGTTACAATTAAGCTATCTACAAAACTACAAATAATCATGCTAGAATACATTTTATTTTCTAATAAACCAACTCTTTCTTTAGAAAAATAAACATAACACATTAAACCAGAAAAAAATAGTGAACATATCGGCAATAATATTCCTTCCATACTTACCACCTATTATGATTATATCACTATTTTTTATTTTAGAAAAGTTTTTTTAAAATCTTCTTTGAATATCTTCCCTTTTTCTTTGTCTAACTAATTTTTGTGCATAAACAACATCATTTACATTATTAACATTAATGTTTTCTATATTGGCAATATTTTCAAAAACATCTTCAGGTCTAACCTTATCTTTAGGTCTATAATCTGAGTGTTTTTCTATATCTGAGTCATAATAATCCATTGTACTTAAATTATATTGTAACTTTTCTTCTAAAGCACTAATTGAATCTTCGTGATTACCAATTAATTCTTCTCTAGAAATACTTCCATATTTTTCAATTAATAGATAAAGCCATGTTGCCATAACATCTCTTAGATATTCTAATGCTGCTTTTTCACTTAAATCATCAATTTTTATAGCATCATCTACAACAGTATGTATAATGTCATCCTTTGTTGGATTAATTTTATTTTTTAATGTTTTTGGTCCCTTATCACGCAAATAATGAACTATTGGTACAACTTTTGCTCCAGTTTCTTTTGCTACACGATATATTCCAGGCCATAAGTCCAATACTAACTCATTAGTGCTTTTATTTAAAATTCCTTCGGGATATAATATTAAATCAACACCGTGATTTAATACATTCACACAATTATCAACTGATGCTTTTCTGCTACTTGCAACTTTTCGATTAATTATTGTTACACCATTTAACCAAGCAGTAATTCCATCAAACGAATTATAAAATTGAGGTAAACTAGCAAACAAAAAATAGGCATTTCTTTGACAAGAAAGAACGCTTGCTAAAGGATCATCTTTAAACCCATGATTTGGCATCCATATAACTGGTTCACTAGGCAATATAATTGGACTATCCAAAGTTGTATCATTAGGATTAATAAGACTTTTTCTATTTTCAAAAACTTGTTTATTTTTTAAAAATATAGGCCCTAATTTTTTTATAATAGTATTAATTTTTTTTCTTAATTGAATTTCATCTTCACTTAACAAGTCCCCATTTAATAAATAGCCATACTTTCTAACCATATATGAAAACATTACAGATGAAGGTTTATTATCTCCCACAAGATCTTTTTCAGAAGTAATCAATCCTTCATTAATTAAATATTCAACATCAATTGCATCATTTTTTGTTAATTTCATTTTAACCACCTAATTTCTCTTTTTTATTACTATAAAAAAAATTTTTTAAAAAAACAAGGTTTTATTAAAATTTAGTATCAAATATGATACATTAATTAAAAAAAAGAAAGAATTAACTTCAATCTTATTTATTCCTTATTTAAATATTCATTTATAACTCTATTTAATTCATCCTTATTAATTGGTTTAGCTAAATAATCGTTAAATCCATCTGCCAAATACTTTTCTCTCATTCCTGTCAAAGCATTTGCAGTTAATGCTATCACAGGAATATCAAATTCTGGTATTTCAGCTTTTATTTTTTGTAATGTTTCTACCCCACTCATTTTTGGCATCATATCATCCATTAATATTAAATCATATTTTTTACCACTTTTCAAGTTATCTATACAAATAAACCCACTTTCAACACATTCTACATTAACACCATAAGTTTGTAATAACCTTTCAGCAACTTTTAGATTTATTTTATTATCATCCACAACTAAAACAGTTTTATTTTTAACTTCAATATGTTCATGAGTTGTATCTATTGCTTCAACTTTTATAGTTGGATTTTTAACAATCCCTTGATCTATTGATACTGTAAACTTAGAACCTTTTCCAAATACACTTTGCACAACTATCTTTCCATTCATCATATCAACAAGTTTCTTAGTTATAGCAAGTCCTAACCCTGTACCTTCAATAGTAATATTATCTTTTAAATCCAATCTTTCAAACTTATTAAATAACTTATTTAAGTTTTCTTGTCTTATTCCTATACCTGTATCTTCAACAGAAATAATTAATCTACATACATCATTCTTTATTACGGAATTAATACTAAAGGTAATACTACCTTCTTTAGTATATTTAACCGCATTAGTTAATATATTTACACATATTTGTTTTAATCTTGATGCATCTCCATATAACACCTGAGGAATTGACTCATCAATTTTTGTAATAAACTCAATTGGTTTATCTCCAAGTCTTCCCCGAGTAAGAGCAATAAGTTCAGTTGTAACTTTATTAAAAACATATTCCGTATTAATTATCTCTAACTTACCGGCCTCAATCTTGGATATATCTAAAATGCCATTTACTATTTCTAATAAATTATCTGAAGCCATAACTATATCATTAACTTCATCTTTTGCACTATCGGGTAAACTTTTATCATCAAGTAACATATTACTAAAACCAACTATTGCATTAAGAGGTGTTCTAATTTCATGTGACATACTTGATAAAAATTCTGTTTTAGCTAAGTTTGCTTTTTCAGCAGCATCCTTGGCAGCATTTAACTGAGCAATCATTTTAACATCTGGATTTTCAATTGTAAAGTACATTATTGCAGTTACAATACTTAATGTAAAATTAGTAAGTATTAATTTTGGAAACTTTATTTGAAGAAAACCACTAACAAACATTAAAACAATTAATAATACTAATGGTATAGCTTTTTTATTTTTGATTTTCTTTAAATTAAATATTAAAATAAAGAAGATTATTATAATTATAAATATAGAAAAACTAGATAAAATAGCTTGACCTAACCCATAAGTGTTAATTACAACTCCATTACTATCGCAATTAACATATAGCGGTGAAAAGAAAATAATAATTCCCACCACAGCCAAAACTAAATATCTAGTTATTTCAAAATATTTTGGAAAGCGATAGTCTAAACCTTTAACTAATATAATTGAATATTTCAAGAAATTAGTGAAAAGTACTGCAAGTAATGTCATAAATATATCTTTTAAAAATATCTTTAGCCACATTACTTCATTCATTATTGGTAATGCACTTAATATTTCAAAGATTAAACAAAATAACACTAATAATAATATTTTAGAAAATATACTTATTTCTACCGAATGTATTTTTTCTTTTTTTAAATAAACTATTGTTATAATTGCGATATAAACTAAACTTGCAAAACTTAAATAAACTATCGAATTCATATTTTACCTCTTTTTACATTTTTACCCTTACCTTTTTCAGTGCTTTTCCATTATTCATTTCATATTCTAAAGCATTTTGTTGTTCAAGTTCTCTAAAAGCTGTTTTACCAAAAGGTGTAAGTGGTAACCTATCTTTTCTAAATTCATAGGTTCCTGGTATATAATAATAATACATCGGTTTTGTTTTTTCTTCAACTATTTTAATAATTTTTTCGATAATTTTGTCAATATCTTGATTAAAGCATTCTTCTTTTAATACTATATGACATGATGCTTCAGCCACATTACTAGGATGTGGACTTTTAACAACGCAGCATTCTAGTACTTCAGGAATGTTATTTATAATATTTTCTAGGACATTAACAAATATTTTTCCATTTTGAGTTCTAATAATTCTTTCTTCTCTAGATACAAAACAAAGTCTTCCTTCTTCATCAATATAAGCTTCATCACCAGTATCTATATATTTTTTACCATCTCTATAACAAATTGTTTTTTCGTTTACTTCCGGAGCTTCATCAATATAACCTAGCATAGAGGCATCAGTTGATAATAAGAATTCTCCAACATGATAATTACCATCTTCATCTTTACCATATGGAAGTTCTTCCCCAGTAAATTTATCAATTACAATGTAGTTTGAACCAGCAAGTGGGAAGCCACAAGTTCCATATTTTTTGGGAACACCTGGAATATCATAATTAAATATTACTCCCCCAAATTCTTCGTTTTGACCATATCCATGGCGACTTCTACCATTAAGAATTTTATCTACTTGTTCATCAATTTCTGCTTCAATTCCTTCGCCACCATGTTGAACAGATTTTACAAAGCTAAAGTCTTTAGTTGCCCATTTTGGGTCTTCAACTAAAGTTTTAACAAATGATGGCACTGCAAAATAATGATTTGCTTTAGTTTTTAACATAGTTTTTGGAAATTCATTTCTATCATAAGTTGCAATCAAATGCGTATTCATTTGATAGTATCTTGCTAAATGCATTCCTTCAAGAGAATATGCAACCATTGGTGGACATAATTGACAAAATGAATCTTCAAAATTGTAATCTGTTGTAGTCATTAAAGTTGTTTGATAAATTGGTGTATTACAAGATAAGTCAGTCATTGCAACTCTTTTAGCTGGACCTGTTGTTCCTCCTGTATGAACTATAAATTTAACTTTACCATCTTGGTAACCTTCAGCTCTTGTATAATTCATTTCGCCATATATTTTCAAGAAATCTTCCCATTGAATAAATCTATCATCACGACTATCATCTTTATAAAAACTTGCTTTAGCCATTATCTTTTGTTTCTTAGCATACGCATCAAAATTAAGTAATAATTGCTGATATTTTTTTAGAACTTTTCTTTGTTCATCAATTGATAAATCATTTAATTCTCTTTCACTTGGAACAAATCCTTCAATGCCTTTAATTGCATGTTTGTAATATGGATTATTAAGCACTGCATTTAATCCAAAAACTTGAATTTGATATCCTAAATTCATTTTTAATGGGAATGAGTCCATAACAGATGTAACAATTACATGTTCTACATTTGTTCCTTTAATAGCTTCTTTTACAACTGGATACATTACATCAATTATCACTAATGCTTTAGTTTTATTTTTCACTAAATAATTATGTAATAATTCTTTTGAAACTACCCCAGGATTAAACCATTCAGTACAGATACCCATGTCATTTAGGCCATATTCAACCATAAACGTTTCAGGTGTGTTAAGGCAAAACATAGGTACAACATCATCTGGTGTAACTCCACAATTTAAAAAAGCATTACCTACCATATTAGAACCATCAAAAAATTGTCCATGAGTAATATTCTTACCATAGAAATTAAATGCTGGTAAAGCTTGATAGTTAACACTATGTTTTATAGCTGCATCACGAATAAATCCCATTGCGGTCTTTTTAGCATCATCAGAATTATATTTAAATTTTGGCATATGTTTTAAATATGGTAAATCTACCGATGTTAAGTGAATTTTCTTTTCTTCCATAATTAAATCTCCCCTCTAATAGCTTCATTATATCACTTTATCGCTTGTATTAATAGCCAGATATTGACATTTAGTATCATATTTGATACAATAATTGTGGTGAAACTATATGGACTATGATAAAAATTATATTGAGGTTGCTTATAATCCAGAAGAATTAAATGAGATATTTATTAAAGAATTTATAAGTTTTAGAAAAGAAAATAACTTAACACAAGACTTATTTTCCAAATATTCTGGTGTTTCAAGAGAAAAAATCGCAAGAATAGAATGTGGAGCTTGTTCCCCGTCAATTATAAGTTTATTAAAGATCCTTGGACCAATCGGATATACAATTAAAATAGAAAAAGTAAAGAACAAATAACTTACGTTCTTTACTTTTTTATTTTTATATTTCAATTGCTTTACTATTTATAATACTATTCATCTTATCAATAAATTCATTCATAGGTAAAGTAATCGTATCAGTTTTACCAAACACTCTATAACTAATAGTATTATTCTCTATTTCCTTTTCACCTATAATTATTGAAACAGGTACCTTCTTAACTTGAGTATCTCTCATTTTATAAGATAATTTTTCATCTCTTTCATCAAGTTCAACTCTAAAACCTTCTTTATTTAATAATTCATATACTTTTTTAGCATAATCAAGATGTTTTTCATTATTTACAGGTAAAATTTTCATTTGAACTGGAGCTATCCATAATGGGAATAATCCTTTTGTTTCTTCAAGTAAATAAGCTATAAATCTTTCAGATGTTGAAGTAACAGCTCTATGTAGTACTACAGGTCTTACTTTTTTACCCTCTTCATCTATATAAGTTAAATCAAACCTTTCAGGTAGTAAAAAGTCTAATTGACAAGTAGATAAAGTTATATCATGACCTAATGCAGTTTTAATTTGAACATCTAACTTAGGTCCATAGAATGCTGCTTCACCGATATCTTCGTGAAAGTCAATATTTAATTCTTTTAAAACTTCTCTTAACATAGATTCTGCTTTATTCCACATTTCATCATCATCAAAATATTTTTCTTTATCTTCTGGGTCTCTTAAAGATAGCCTAAATGAATCTGCCTTTATTCCTAAATCTTTATATACTTCAAGAATTAAATTAACTACTTTAGCAAATTCTTCTTTAATTTGATCTGGTCTAACAAATAAATGAGCATCATTCATACACATGCATCTTACTCTTTCAAGTCCACATACTGAACCACTTGATTCATATCTAAAGTCATGAGCAAGCTCCCCGATTCTTATTGGCAAATCTCTATACGAATGAATTGAATTTTTATAAATCATCATGTGATGAGGACAGTTCATTGGTCTTAAAACTAATTCTTCATTATCCATTTTCATTACAGGGAACATATTTTCTTTATAATGAGCCCAGTGGCCTGATATTTTATATAATTCAGTAGTTGCCAAAACAGGTGTATAAACATGGTCATAACCTAAAGATAATTCTTTATCTTGAATATAACGTTCAAGTATTCTTTTTACTGTTGCGCCTTTAGGTAACCATAAAGGAAATCCCGACCCAATTATTTCATATGTTGTAAAAATTTCTAAATCCTTACCAAGCTTACGATGATCCCTCAATTTTATTTCTTCAAGTTCTTGTAAATGAGCATTTAATTCTTCTTCAGTTGGAAAGCATACGCCGTAAATTCTTTGAAGCATTTTATTTTTAGCATCGCCTTTCCAATATGCACCAGAAAACTTAATTAATTTAAAATATTTACAATCTTTAACAGTATCAACATGTGGTCCACGACATAAATCTGTAAAATCTCCTTGAGTATAACATGAAATAACCTGTTCACTTTCATCCATACGATTTATTAAATCCAATTTGTACGGGTCATCTTTAAACATTTCTAGAGCTTCTGCTTTTGTTATTTCATGTCTAACTATTCTTTTGCCATCCTTAGCTAGTTTTTTCATTTCTTTACTAATTTTTTCGATATCTTCATCATTAATAACTTTATCTCCTAAGTCAATATCATAGTAAAAACCAGTTTCTACAACAGGTCCTACCCAAAACTTAGCTTCAGGAAATAAATGTTTAACTGCTTGAGCCATCAAATGAGCACAAGAATGATTCAATTTATTTAATCTTTCATCTTCCTTAAAATTTACCATAATTGTTACTCCTCCTTTTAATAAACAACTAAATTTATTATATAATCTTTTATAAAGCTAGTCAATGTATTATTATTTATTTTCATTGTTTTTAATTAAAAAATTTGAATACTCATCAAATATATAATCCGATAAAAATTCTCTATAAGAATTTAAATCATTTCTAATCATTGTTCCAGAAATTGGAACCATATTTCTATCAAAGTCAACGTTTATAGACTGAGCACCTAAAAAAGAAGATACACAATCGCCATATTGAGTACTATGAAAAACATAATCGACTCTATTATTATTTAATTTTTTTTCAATAAATTCATTTTGAATAATTTCACATTCAACACCGTTTTCATATGCATATTTATGTCCATCCGGGCAATTTTTGGCTTGTATAACTTCAACAGTTGGAAATAAAGTTTTAATCCAGTTAGCTCGTATTTCCAACGGAACACATGTATCGCTTGTGTCAAAAATCATAACTATTACCTTATCAGCTTTTTGTAATGCATAATTAATCAGAAATTCATGGCCTTTATGTAATGGTGCAAATCTACCTGGAACTAAACCAACAGTTGGAACATTCAAGAAGAAATAATAATTAACGTAGCTATTAAATAAAGAAGAAAATTCACTTATTTTTTCAAAGCAATCGTTAGAATAATTATCATTCATATTTAAATCAATAATTAATTTAACAGATTCTTTTTTTACCAACGTTAAATCAACATCATTATTTAAAAACAAATCAATAGAAATTTTATTTAGATTTAATCCAGTAGCATATTCAATCATTTTTGATAATTTTCCGCCAGGAACTCTGGGTGAAAATTCTATCAAGTATATTTTCTTATCTATTTTGTTATACATTACTTCAGCCATATTAACACTATTACCATTTATATATAATAATGCTAACTGTTCAAGCAAATCATCTATTTTATTTTTTATTTCTTTATTAATGGTATTTAAATTCAATAGGAATTCAGTCCAATAAAAATCTGTAGAAGAATTTTTTAAAGTTTTAATTCCTTCTATCGGAAATGAATAAATCTGCTTATTATAATAAATAAAAGGAACACTAAAAAAAATATTATTCTCTATGACTTCTTCATAAACTACATCATTTGTAAAATTATCAAAATATTTTTCATACATTGATTTTAAATTTTTACAAAAAGCATTATCTAAATCATCAAAATATGATTTTAGTTCATCATCTGAGACTATTTTTTTTACACCAAGACTGGCAAATCCAAAATCTGGTTTTGCAATGCATGATCCAAAATAACATCGTGATTTTTTTACTACATTAATATTATTTTTTTTAAAAGATAAATAAGCATTATATTTTAAATAAAAGTTAAGACACTCTTTGCGAAAAAGAACAGAATCTTGTAAAAATTTTTTATCATACTTTTTTAAATAATATAAAGCTTCTTCATTACAACATAATATTTTATAACTTTTTATGTCATCAACAAATTCTAAATAATTACTTATAATTTTGTAATCAGATTTTCTAAGTCTAACACAAATAGTTTCTCTCTGTTCTTTATTTGGATATATAAATAAATATTTCATTTCAACTCCTAATCAATATGATAAGGCAAATATTTGCTGTTTTTTTGTTTTCTTAAATAACTTCTTACTAAGTTTTCCATAAAATCAGACAAAGAAATATTTGCTTGTTTTAACATCATTGGCATAGCACTTTCACTTGAAAATCCTGGAATTAAATTTCCTTCTAAAAAATAAATTTTATTATTTCCCACTAAAAAATCAAACCTACACATTCCAATTATGTTAAATAATTTAAATAATTCACAAGATAAATCTTCAATATTTTTTTTAAATATAAAATCATCAAAATCGCAATTTGTACTACCATGAATATGTTTCGATTTGTGATCTAAAAAATCAAAATTTGATTTAACATGTATTATAGGAAGCGGAAAAGGATTATTATTTAATTCAATAATTCCACAAGTATATTCATCTCCATCAATAAACTCTTGAATTAAAGCATTATCATCATATTCAAAAATCTTTCTAATTAACTTCAGCAAATTAGCATTATCATTTTTTTTAATTTTCTCTGTAAAATGAGAAGCACCCATTGAATTTGGTTTAACAATCACAAATTCAGTAGAAATACTTTTAATAGATTCTATAATTTTTTCATCACTATCTTCCTTATTAATAAAACATGTTTTAGGTATATACAAATTGTCAAAATGTGTATTAACAACACAACTTTGATAATATTTATTCATAAGTATTGAAGACGTAATCACAGATTCAAAAGATCCAATTCCATCAATAATATCAAAAACTCCACTCCAAGAACCATCTTCGCCTTCTTGTCCATGCAATAAGTTTATATAAAAAATTTCTTTATTATCTTTTACATGATTTATTAAATCCCCAAATGAAATATTCTTGTTGTTTAATTGTATGTTACCAAGTCTATCCACAAACACTAACTCTACAATATTAAACCGATTATCCAAATTATTACAAAAATTCTCTTTACTTTTAATTGAGGCATCATGTTCAGTTGACCTTCCTCCATAAATAATTCCTATATTCATTTTTCATTCCTCCCAACATAATAAACACATTCATTATCTTCATAAATTTCCAATAATTTAATATGATTCTTAAACATATTTCTAATTTCAGAAATTGTTGCGCCAAACTTAGAAACATTAACAGGATACACTTTTAGCCATTCCTCATTTTTAGGTAAAAAATACCGACCTATTATTATTCCATTCTTTTTCAAAATTCTAGAAACTTCACTAATAGCATTTTCTCTTAGCTCTTCATCAACACAGTGTAAACAACCAATATCAATTATTCTATCAACTGAATTATCAGACAGATGACAATCTGTAATATCGTCCAAAAAACAATTATTAACAATTTTATTAGCAATATTAGTTGCATTAATTGAATATTCTATTCCAATACAATTATTGTATCCCTTCTCTTCAAGCAATTTCAAATTTTTTCCATATCCGCTTCCTATTTCCAACAAAGAATCTGTATGTTCAGAATACTTTTCCACCAAATCAACTACATCATATTCTCTTGGAACTAAATTCCATGGAACCAAATATGGATATTTATATAAATCATTGATGCTATCAAACTTAAATTTTCTTTCCTCTTCAAAAAAAGAAACATTTTTTTTATTATTAATAAAACCAATATTTTTATTATTAAACCTTGTTTTGGAGTTAAATACTACATTCTTTTTTTTATGCCCTATAAAATATAAAATTTCTGAAAACAAATTAATTATCTCATCCTTATGCATAACTTCTTCGTTTAACATTTCAAAATAAATTTCATCACCTACTTCAAAATTCAACGAAGTCAAATGCTTATTATTATAATCATAAGCTCTAAATCTACCATTGGTCATTTTTATATAAATATTATTACTAACTGACAAATAATCCATTAAAAATCCACCCTTTCAAATCTATTTTCTTAGAAAACTTAAAACAATTATACCATTCATTTAAATTTACAACAAACCAAATTACAAATAATTCGTTTTTAGTTAAACTATCAAGTTTATGAATACATTTTTCAAAAAATTCATAATCAAAATTATCAAACACTTTATTTTCAAAAAAAATACAATAATCAATATTTTTCAAATATTCATTCATTTTTAAATTCATATTATTTTTTTTATTTAAATTATTATTTGTTATTGCACAGGAATTTAATATTTTATGCGTATATTTAATATCCATTTTATTGCCATCTTTACAAACACCGTATTGTTTAATAAACTTAATCATAGGTAAACTTAAAAAAGGAACTCTATTTTCAATATTAAAATTCATATGCGTATGATCTTCTATATGCAATAAAGAAGTTAAAAAATTATTAATATAAAACTTCTGAGCAAATAACAAGCAATTGGTTTCAGGTATGTTTTTAATATATATATTAAAAACATCAGCAATATTAATTTTAAACAATTTACATAAAAGATTTAAATCAGAATTAATCAATTGCTGAAACAAATCGTTAGTATTATTAATGTTTATTATATTCAAAAACCTTGAATATCCTAAAAACAATTCATCTGCACCTTGACCTGCAAGTAATACTTTTACATTATTTTTGTGAGCATTCATTGCAATTTGATATGGAACAAATGCTCCAGTGGACATAACAGGACAGTCTAATATTGAAATAATATCTTTTAGCTTTAAATTAGGATTCAATTTAATTTTTATTTGATTAAGCTTTAATTTTTCAGCAATAAAACCAGCATTTTGATTATCAAAATCGTCTTTTGCATAAAAAGCAGTATAATAATCTAAACAATTGGTTGTAACATATGCTATTAAGCTAGAGTCTAAGCCTCCACTTAAATGACTCGATATTTTTCTGTCACTAGTCAATCTATTTTTAACAGCAATAGAAAAGTAATCAAAAATTGGAAGTTGACTATTTCTATATTTAATATTAAAATCAGCTCTAAAAAAAGCTCTTTTATTATTATTTAAATTCCATTTAAAAATAGTTCTAGGTTCAAGTTTAAAAACATTTTTATAAAAAGTTTTTTCATTTAAACTATATCCAAACAAAAGATAATCCATTATAGTTTTTTCATCATATTCAGGCCTTTCAATAAGCATTAAAAGTCCTTTAATTTCTGATGCAAAAGCTAAAGTATCATTATCAATCCAAGAATAAAATAATGGTTTAACTCCAAAATAGTCTCTAGCCAAGAAAAATGTATTTTTATTTTTATCATAAATACTTAACGCAAAGTCTGCATCATAATTATCATAAATTTTTGTTAACTTTTTTGGAATATCAGATATAATGGATAATAAATCGCATTGATTAGCATTGATAGGCTTGCCATTTTTATTATAAACTTCACCATTTCCAAATGCTATATAATTATTATGAACAATTGGTTGTGAATATGTATTATCAAGACCTCTTATAGCTAATCTAATATAACCAAATGCAACATTATATCCATTATAATAAATATTTATGTCATCCATACCCCTATGTAACATTTTATTTAAGGCAGATTCAACAATGTTTTTATCAACAGATTTATTTCTGCTAATAATACCAGCTATACCGCACATATTATTCCCTCATGTTGTTTAAACAACTATCTAACAAACATTCAACAGAATCAATAGAATTAACTGAACACTTAATATCTGACAATACTATATCAGTACATCCAAGAACAACATTAGGATTGGAATATTTTTTTATAATATTATCTATATCAACTTTCGATTTTATATTGTTTACTTTATCAGTGATAAACTTGTCAACAAGAACTTGATCATCATCATTCAATTTTGTAACACCCTTATATAAATCATTTTCAACAGAAAATGAAGTGGCCAATAATAAAGGTGCAATAATATTGTTTTGTTTTAGATGCTCATCAACAGCGTTAATTGGTGTTAGAATTTTATCAAATTTGTATTTTGATGCAACTTTCTGAAATAAATTACTTAGAGTATTGCAACAAATTGTTACAACACTTATATTGTTTTGTTTAAAAATTAAACACGCCTTATCTAATTCATCATATAAATGTTCTAATGTTTCTGATGATAAATCATTTGTAAAAAATTCTATTTCCTGTGATTCAGAAACTTCTACAGAGTAAGATAAAATACGAGGATATTTTTGATATTTATTTCTATATTCATCACATAATTTCATGTAAAAAGATGCATATGCATAAGGGCTCACTCCGCCAATAATTCCTATTTTCATATTCTTTCCTCCATTATTAAATTTAAAACTGAATCATCAATATTTCCACCGCTAATAATACATAAGACAGTGGAGTTTTTAATATCCGACTTTAAATATCCAGCTAAACTCGATGCTCCAGCACCTTCAGCAAAAATATTATAATTACTTAAAATTCTAATCGCATTTTTTATATCTTCTATATTTACTAAGTTAACTTGCAAATTATTTTCTAAAGCAATTTCAAAAGGAATTTTACCTACTTCAGAAACCAATATACCTTCGCAAAACATGTTTTTCTCTGATACACTTAATTTAATATTTTCTAATCTTTTTGACAATAATGATTTGTTCATTGCATCATTGCCTTCTAATTCCACACCAATTACTTTAGCTTTCAATGATTTTATGGCTGCAGAAACAAGTCCTCCACCACCTACGGGGCAAAAACAATAATCAATAGGCAACATATTTACTTCGTTAAATAAACTCATATGACCTTGTATAATATCCATATCATCAAAACTAGAAATATAAAAATAATTATTTTTTTCAGCAAATTTTAATGCTTGGCTTTTAGCAAAATCATAATTATAAATTTTTCTTTTATAAATAACAGCATCAAAATTTTTAATTTTTTTAATTTTTTTTAAAGGTGTAGTTTTAGGGACAAAAATAACACATTTAATTCCCAATTGTTTTGCCGCAAAAGCAACAGCTTGACCATGATTACCAGTTGATGCCGTTACAACACCATTATAAGAATTTAAGTTTTTACATTTTGAAAATTTATTATAAACACCGCGATACTTAAATGCATTTGTATATTGATTAGTTTCATCCTTCAAATAAATTACATTGTTTCTTTTTTCATCTCTAATAATATAAATTGGAGTATTTTTAGGTTTCACTAAATAAGATAAATCATTCATTTCTATATTTCTCCAATCTATCTTCAAATATTTTCTTCCATTTTTCTAAACCATCTTGCTTTATAACTATTGACTTTAATGCATCAGAACATTTTAAACAGTTATTACATCCAAACGTATTACAACAAAGATTTCCATTTTGAATATTTTTTAAATATTTATCCAAATTTTCATCATTTTTAATATCAAAAATATCAGAATAAGCGCAATCCGTAAAACACATAAATAAATATGCTAGGTTTCCATCATATTTGTAAGAACTATAAGTCTCAACCATTTTATACATGTTAGCATCATCTGAAAACATTTCACGACCAGATATTTTAAATCTATCCACTCCCAAATTCATATAAAATTTCATATCTTCAAGACGAACCCATGGTGCATTCAAAACATTTCTTTTATCATTTATTTTCATCAAAGCACACATTGAACCATAATATTCAGGAATAATATATTCAGCGCCAAACGTTGCATGTGCACCAAAGTTATAATGATATTGTCTAAATGGACACTCTGATAAACAAAATGAGTTAATTATAATGCCAACCTTTTTGTTATATTTATGAGCTATATCAATCATTTCCTTCATTAATTTTGGTTGTCTATATACCCTTTCATGTATATAGATATTAGTTATATTAGGATATTTACAATAACATTCCATTTTTGATAAAGAATCTACACCACAAATAATAGATAAAGTTATTCTAATATTAGGAAAATTTTTAGATATCAAATCTATAAAAGATGGCATTGCAATAGTAAAATCAGTAACGCCTGCCTCAACAATAGGTCTTATTTCATTAATTATTTCATCTTGTCCAATTTTAGTAAACTCTTTATTGTCAAAACAACTTAAATTTAATACATAATTAAAGAAGCAACCATTTTCATTAATATGTTTAACATATTTCTTAAAATCATCAAAATTTACATCAGGTAATTCAAAATATTTTCTACCAGAACCTATTTTTGATGTTTTTAATGAACCATAAAACTCTTGCACTTTAATTTCCATTTTATTATTTAATTCAACAAATCTGTCAACAGATTCACATTTAAAATCTGCTGGCACCATATAAATATATTTATTATCTTTCATTTTCAATTTCCTCCAAATTCTTTAATTCTTTTTCTTGCATAACTAGTCTTAGCTATATCAGCCCATTCTTTTCTAGGCCCATATGATAAAACATCAGTTACAATTCTAACTCTATCTTTATTCTTAAGCACATAATCTACTGAAACGCACTCATCATTAACAAATGCACACACCATTGTATTTCCTATATCAGTATGAATTTTATATGCAAAATCAATCGGTGTAGAACCTTTAGGTAATTCTATTATATCTCCTTTTGGTGTATAAACATATACTTTATCAGAAAATAATTCTTGTTTAACCCTAGTTACAAATTCTTGGTTATCCCCGAACATTGAATTAATTTCAACTAATGATTTAAAAAACTGATATTTACTTTTTAAGTCATCTTGCATTCTATCTCTGACATTTCCTTTTTTAATATCCCAATAAGCTGTAAGTCCAAAAGAATCTACTTTATCCATATCAAAAGTTCTTATCTGAGTCTGTACCAATCTATCTTCTGGACCAAACACAGTTGTATGTAAACTTTGATACATATTGGTCTTAGGATTACAAATAAAATCTTTAAATTTATCATTTATTGGATGATACTTACTATGAATTAGACCTAAAACTTTATAACATTCACCAACTTCTTCTACCATAATCTTTAAGGCTAATAAATCATGAATATCACACAATTTTTGTCCTCCAGCTATTTTTTTATAAATACCATAAATATTTTTAGTTCTTACCTTTATTTCATTTGGTACTTCTTTATTTTCTAATAATTCTTTTATTTTTAAAAGCATTTCCTGTAAGCAATTTTTATTATCTTCTTCAATTTTTTCTTTTTGGTCAGCTATTCTTTTATAATTATCAGGCATCAAATATTGAAGTGATAAATCCTCCAACTCAGATTTTATTCTATAAGCTCCGATATAATAAGCCAAAGGAACAAATATATCCATAGTTTCCAAAGAATTTTCTTTTTGTTTAAATTCTGATTTAAATCCTAATGTCCTCATATTATGAAGTCTATCCGCAAGTTTAATTATAATAATTCTTACATCTTCAGTTATACCAGTAATTATTTTTCTTGTATTAGCATTATTTTGATCTTGCTTAGAAGAAAAATTCATTTTAGAAATTTTTGTAACTCCATCAACTAATGTTGCAACTGTTTGATTAAAATCATGTGATATATCTTCTTTTGTAACATGAGTATCTTCAAGAGTATCATGAAGAAGTCCAGCACACACAGTATCAATATCAGCGTGCATTTCTGCTAAAATATAAGCAACATTTAAAGGATGAATTATATAAGGTTCTCCACTTTGCCTATATTGACCTTCATGCAATATTTTTGCATATTCATAAGCCTTTTTAACAACATCAGCTTTTGTTGGTTCATATTCATTAACTTTTGAAATTAATGACTCTAATGTAACATTCAAATTTTCACCTCCATATATATAAAAAAACCGGTGTCAAAAACAAACTTGTTTTTAATCACCGATTTTTTCATCACAAATCACAGAAAAACAGCATGAGCAATAAACACAGCAATTGTGTTTTTTTATTTTAATATCTAAATTGCGATAATTTTCAATTAAACTCATATGCTCTCCTTCAAATAAATTTAGTCAATATTTTACTCTTATTTTTACTAAAGTCAATATATTTTTGCAAAATTTGGTTATGATATTGAAAAAAGCATAAGTTTTCTATTTTTGTAGTACTAAAGCAAGTTCTAATGCTAATAGCAATACTTCCTTCTTTTTATCTATATTTACTAATCCATTTAAACTTCTTTTATCCCAGACAGTTCCATCTAAATTATCTCCAGCATAATAGAAAGTAAAGTATTTCATATTTAACTTCTTACAAACTGCAGCAATAACTGTGCCTTCCATTTCTACACAAACTACTCCATTATCTTTATAATATTTAATCTTATCTTTAGTTTCTCTATAAAAAGCATCTGTAGTCCATGTAGCACCGTTTGTATAGTCAAAATCAAACTTTCCTAATATATCAATAAATTCTTCTTTATAATCAGGATTTATTTCTATTGTTTCACTTTCTGGAACATAATGATAACTTGTTCCTTCATCTCTATATCCAAGGGTTGGAATAATTATACTACAATCTTCAATATTTGCATCAAGTACTCCACAATTACCGAAGATAATAACTTTTTCTACCCCAGCAGCATACAACTCTTCAATATCACCAGCTATCCATGGACCACTTACACCCGCCATAAAGAATGTTATTTCCACATCTTTATACTTAATTATATAAACATTCCTATCCATATTAGCACATGATATATACCCCACTTCTAAAGAACTAAATTTTTCTATTACATCTTCAAATAGATGTCTTGAAAAAACACCAACTGCTACTTTAGGAAGTTTAATATTTTCATCTTGATTTTCTCTATATTTTATTCCATGAGGTCTAATAAAACCTTCTTCATCACTATATCTAATCATATTTCATCTCCTTTCTATAACAGATCATAATATTTAATTATGTTCAACCATATTTCCATTATTAAATTCATAAACTTTTCCAATCATTTCAATATTACCATCACTTACTTTTATACAAGAAGAATTTGGAACTCCATAAATAATATGTTTGAACGACATCTTTCTATCTTCTTTAACTTGAATTTCATTTTCTACTTTAAAATGTGGATCAATTGTAATATTGGTAAGACCTATTCCTTCATAAAAGAAGCTTTCTTCAATATCATCATCTTTAGAATAATAACCATATTTTGCAATATTCATGGCACCACAACTAGTACAAAGTAAAATACCATTATAATTTTTAAGTATCTCATCAAACTTATTTTCTTTAATAAAACTTAATTGTGTTTCATAATTTCCACCGAGTAAATAAATAACATCTGAATTAATATCTAAATTTTTGTTCATTTCATCAACTAAATTAACTACTTTAAAATTAGCAATACCTTTTAAATGATTAATCATACCAATGATTTTATCATTACCATAAACAAAGTTAATATTTTTTTCATGGTTTTCCGGAGAAGAAGAAATAAAAGTAATAGTTTTTGCATCCTTTAAATCTTTTTTTAGTTCATTAGAAACGGCATTTAAAAAAACTTCAATTGTACCTGGGCCACTTAATAAATATATCTTCTTCATATTAACTCTCCATCTTATTTATTTTTTATATAAAATTTTATTTCACTAGCTAAATCATTATTTTTTTCCACTTTAATTGTTTTTATGCCTAATACATTTGCACCATTTACATTTTCAATATTATCATCTAAAAATAATAATTCAGTTGCATTTATTTTATATTTATTTAATATAAACTCATAAAAATCTAAATTAGGTTTTATTCTATTTATCTCAGCAGATATAATTAAATCATCTAAATAGTTTATATCAAAATGACTATTAATAAATTCTTTTACAAAGGACACATGATTAGTAGCAATAACAATTTTTACCCTACTATTTATTTTTTTAATTTTTTTAAATATTTCTCTATCTTTTACTTTATATAATTTATTAATTAATATTTTTGTAATATTTACTATATTTTCTTCATTACAAACAATTTCTTTTGCTTTCTTAAAATAATCACCATCGCTTAAATTAGGTCCAAATAATCTTTCTAATTTTTCTTCTTCATTCGATAAAACAATGTCTCTTTCATTAACCAAAACTCCTACTAAATCAAACGCAATAACTTTAATCATAGTTAATTTTCTTTTAAGAATTCTGCAAGTTCTTTATAACCATCAGTATTCCAGACATGACATCTTTCATCATCGTTATAGTTTCCCATTGTTTTATCATATCCTTCTGGAATAAAAATAAAATCCCAACTCCAACCAAAGGTTCCTGATTTTTCTTTTGCAATTGTACCTTTTGTAATTGATTTGAATACTATTGGACTTTTTCCGTATTCACAATAAGCAAAAGCTTCAATAAAACAAGCATTTCTATTTTCTACATTTTCTAGAAGTTTAAGAAGTCCATCTTCACCGATTCTTTCATCAACATAATGAGTATAAGGACCAGGAAAGCCACCTAAAGCCTCAACAAATAAACCAGTATCGTTTTTTAAAACACTACATTTAAGTTTTTCACTTGCTTCTTTTGCAGAATGCATTGCTATTTCTTCAACACTATCTGCTTGAATTTCAGTTGTTTCCATTTTAACATGATCAACTTCAATCCCTAAAGGTTCCAATATTTGTTTGGCACTTAAAATTTTTGACCAATTCCCTGTTACAAAAGTTATTTTCTTCATTTAAATCATCTCCTTACCTATGATTGTATCAAACTTTTGAGTAAAAATCATTAATTAATTTCTTTTTCATAATAATTTACTACTACTATTTCACCATCAGCATATTTACAATAACCTGTTTTAATATATTTAGTAAATCCCCAATTAAAGTATATTTGTATATTTCTAACCTCTTTTGGCTCAACTCCTAGAGTTAAAGCCTTAAAGCCTTTACTCTTTAAATCATTTTCCATAAACTTATATAGTTTAGAAAAATATCCCTGATTTTCATATTCTTTATTTGTTCTAAATGCCGATAAATAAGCTTTACCATTATCTACTAAATCATCTTTATTTTCCATACATTTATCATTACCAGAAATAATTGCAGTTGCTTCAGTTATAATTATTCCATCAAGTATTCCCATATAAACTATTCTAGTATCCATATTACTTAAAGAATGTTTTTTATATATTTTCCATTCTTCAGAATAATTATGTTTTTTTATTTCTTCATCCCATTTTTCTATAATTTGATCCATACTTGCTACAACACATTTATAATTCATATTTATTTCTCCAATTTTTTAATTAAGGCTGTATTACTACCTCTTTCATTTATATACTGATCTACAACTTTAAAGTCACATTTTAACATATTGTTTAACGAATATACATTATCAGAACATACTTTTGTAAATATATATTTTTTATTAATACTTCTACAATAATTTACTAAAACATTCATCATTTCTCTTTGAAGTCCATGTCCCACATAATCTGGACTTACCATTATTGGTCCTAAAGAACCAACAAAATTCTCTTCTAAATCAACATTATGTTTTAACAAAATCTTCTTTTCTATTGGCATATAAAACATTGAACAAACTAAATTCTTATTATCATAATATAACCAGATTTTTCCTCCAGTAAGTAATATTTCTTCAATCTCTTCTTTTGTAAATGTTCCAAGCCATTCTGGATGAATCATATTATCTCTTACATATTTATATAATTTTAAATAATCATCTAAATTCATTTTTTCATTTTCACATTTATAATTTTTTAACATTTTACACCTCATATTTTCTTATTTACATAATCATCATAATTCCCATAATATATATTAATATTGCCGTTGTTAAATTCAAATATTTTATCAGCAAACTTATTAATAAAATATCTATCATGGCTTACAAAAAGCAATGTTCCAGAAAAATTTTTCAACGCATTTTCAAATGCTTCTTTAGTATCAATATCTATATGATTAGTTGGTTCATCTAATATTAAAGTATTAACTTTATTCTGAAGTAATTCCGCTAATTTCACTTTCATTCTTTCTCCACCAGATAAACTACCAACCCTCTTTTTTATATCATCATTGTAAAACTGAAAACCAACAAGAATCTGTCTAGCCATCTGCTCTGGTAAACCAGTAGACAATCTAAAATAATCTAATAAACTTTGTTTATCATCCTTAAAACTAATTATTTGTGATATATATCCAATCTTAACACTTGGACCTATATTTATAATACCAGTATAATTCAAATTATTTATACCTATTATTGATTTAACTAATGTTGATTTACCGCATCCATTTTCACCAATTAGTGCAATATGTTCACCTGCAAATACATCTAAAGTTATGTTTTGAATTAAATCTTTTCCATTAGGCAAATTAACACTAAAATTTCGTAAACTAATAATTCTGTTACTTGTTTTATTATCCTTTAAAAAATTAATATTAGCTTTATTTCTTTTAACAGGTCTTATTATAGCATTACTTTTAATTCTATTAATTCTAGTTTCTAAAGCACGTGCTCTAGCTGTTAATGTAGAACTATTCGTAGCCATACCTCTTTCAGCAAACCATTTCATTTCAGTTTCTAATCTTTTAATTAGTAATTGCTCCTCTTTATAATTAGTCATTTGTTTTTCAAAAAGTCTTTCCTTCTCTTCTAAAAAGCCAGTATAATTAGTTGAATATATTTTCCCACAACTAGATTCTAAATCAAGTATCTTATCACACATCTTATCTAAAAAATATCTATCATGAGAAACAATAACAATAGCACCCTTAAAATTTTCAATATAATTTTCTAACCATTCTATTCTTTCAATATCTAAATGATTAGTTGGTTCATCAAGTAATAACAAATCGGGTTTTATAATTAACGTCTTTGCAAGTTGAACCAAAGTCTTTTCTCCACCAGACAATTCATTAAAAGATCTATCCAATATTGTACTATCTAGTTTTAAACCGGCAATTACAGTATTAATATTAGCATCAATTTCATAACCACCGAGATTGGAATATCTATCAATTAAAGAACAATATTTATTTATAATTTTTTGATTATCTGTATTTTTATTCATTTTATCTTCTAGTTTCTTAATACTTTTTTCTAATTCATTTAATTCACAGAAAGATTCTTTTAATATTTCGTAAACACATCTATTATCATCAATACTAGCACCAGTTTGGTCTAAATAAGCAAGCTTTGCTCCTTTTTTGATACTAACTTGTCCTTTATCAGGTTTAATAATTCCAGCAATAATTTTTAATAATGTTGATTTACCACACCCATTTGGCCCTACTATAGAAATTGATTCGCCTTCATTTAAAGAAAATGAAACATTATTAAATAATTTATTAAAACCAAAATCAATAGTTAAATTATCGACATTTAAAATCTGCATTACATTTCACCTCACTTCATTTTTCTAAGAAAATCTAAGATAATATATTTTAAATTATACTATAGTAATTTTTCTATCATATTTTCTTTATATCTATTAAACCTCTTGTATGATATCCTTCAGATTCATAAAACTTAATAGCATTTTTATTATAAGCAAACACTTCTATGCTAATATATTCACATCCAATGCTTTTAAAGTATTCTTCTACTACTTGCATTAGCTTCCTACCTACACCCTTACCTCTTGTTTCTTTAGCAACAACAAGTTCGGTTACTTCTCCACATTTTGGACATTTATAATCTAAATAATCATACTCATCATATTTTCTAACTGCTCCCATAATTAGGCCAATTACTTTTTCATCTTCAATAGCTAAAAAACATTTACCATTATTCTCATTTACTTCTTCTAAATCTATTAATACCATTTTATTTCTATATTCAGGATGTAATTGATCAAGTTCATCTTCATCAATTCTTAAAATATACTCCTCTAATTCCACTAATAAATCTTTTACATCATCAATATATTTTTCTTCATATTCAACTATTTTCATTTTTCCTCCATATTTAAACTATTTACATATTTATTAAAATCTTTAAAAGATATACCACTCTCTATATTATAAATTTCTGTTAATGGCCTAGAAATACCTCCAGAAAGTTCAATATAATACTGATTTATCTTTTTTCTTGCAAAGTCTTCACTTTCATACTCATAAATTCCAATGTTATACCAATTTGCATGTTCTAAATGATAAACTTTATTATTAATAAAACATAGTATAAAAGCATGCATATGTTCTTCTTTATCTAAATCATTAAAATCATCAGGTTCATAAATTCTTGTTACAAACATTTTATTAGTTACATTAATTTTATCTAATAAATAATGCATCAAATTAACTTGTTCAATACAAGTTCCAATTCCATGAAATAAGATATCATCAATAGCCATAGTTTTATATAACTTTCTAAAGTTTTTCATATTACCAATATGCTCTTCGCCATTTATATCTAGCCATCCATATCTAATATTATCTTTCATAAAATCTATTACATCATAAATATTATTTACTTTTGTTATATCAGGTAATACTTTACTTGTATTTATTCTTACAATAACTCCATCAACATCCTTATCAAATTTTTTCCATTTTGTTTCTTTGTAAATTTCAAATCCTAAATTCAAAAATAATTCTAATGTATGTTCTCTTTCTTTTTCAAAAGTATCATATAAATATTTTATTCCATTTTTATTTGCTTCACGAACTAATAACTTCAATGCATCTTTTGCATATCCTTTACTTCTATATTTATATTCTATCAAAATCCCACATTCATAAATATCATCTGTTTCATCATATTGATAATTTACGTATCCAATATACTCATTAATTTCACAATCTTTTATATAAGCAAAATATTTTTTATCATTATTTAATAAACTATTCCAATTATCTTTATTAAATTTAATACATCCAGTATTATAATTATAACCATTATATGTTACTTCATAACCGGCATTATAGCTCATTGTTTTTGCATCACTTTCTAATTTTTCTTTATAAAAATATTCATTCTCCTTAGGAATAACTAACTTAATATTTTTCATTATACTCTATCATAACCCCACCAATCAGGGATTAATTCCTCCAACTTAACAATTTTTTTAGTTTTTTCATTCATTAGTATTTCTATATTTTTACTATTTTTAGAAAGTTGCATTAAATATTCTCGACATGCTCCACAAGGAGATCCTACTTCACCACGTAAATCAATACAAACCAATTTTAAAATTTCTTTTTCGCCATTTGTTATCATATTAGCAATAGCATTTCTCTCAGCACACATTCCAAGTGAACAAGAGGTATCAATACATACTCCGGTATAAATATGATGATTTTTAGTAAGAATTGCTGCGCCAACACCTCCAGCACTAATCATTCCCGAAACTTCTCTACTATTTCTTACATTTTTAGCTTTTTCATATAATTCATCCCAAATAGTATTTTCACTATATAAATATTCAATACGAATTGCATAAACCCCAAAATTTTTTATTGTTTCTTCATATCCATCCAACTTATAGACTTTTTTAATTGCTTCATTATAATCATCTGTACTAGATGTTGTATATTTAGTTCCTTCTAAAGTAAATAATTCTTCAAGAGTTTTATAATAATTTACTTCTTTTACTTCTGCATAAAAAGCTCCTAAATTATTACTAGTAAACTCTATTATATCATTTGAACCAATTTCGCTATAATTTATTTTTCCCTTTTTATTTGCCCTAATTTCCACTCTTTTAGTTTTATTTTTGATAGCTAGAGCTGCCCTATCATTAATATTTAACTTATATACCATTTCTCCTCCGTTTTCAAAAAAAATTCTGCGTAATGCAGAATTTTCTCAAAAACAAAATGATATTTAAATATATTTTAAATAGCCAAAAGTGTGATTAATTCTGCATTACAATTTTTTATTATTTGTAAATTCTTCATCTTAATCACACTCCTTTCATTGAATAACTTACAATACCAATATATTATATATTATTCGCTGTGTCAATATTTTTCAATGTTTATTTAATATTTTTTTCAAGAATCATAGTTTTTCCTTGACATCTTCCTTCTTTATTCCAATCAGTTTCACCATATTTAACGATATAAATTTTATTCATAACCATTAAAATACAGTTATTTTTTCAAAACTTCTTTTAACATCAATTCAGCTTTTTTTACAAAGAAATTACTTTCATCAATAGATAAATTATAACTTAATATATCCTTTTTCATTTCATCTACGCTTTCATCATTATTCTCATCAGATTCCATTTCAATAAATATATATTTATCATTTACCAATTGTACAGCCAATTTATTTTTTCCATTTGTATAAACAATACAATCATCATTAATATCAAACATTCTCTTATAATGGATAGTTTCCATAAATCTAACTGCTTTATCAACATCTGTAATTGGGCATTTTACTTTACCTTGTTCTAATATATCTCCATTAGTATCATACTTTTTATATTTATATAATAATTCCATTTCAAAGCCAATGATATTTCTTACTAAAATACAATTCTTTAAAATTTCTAAATAACTCATATTAGAAATATCAATTCTTTCGTCTAACATATACACATCATTTAAAGTATACTCTTCATCAATTTGAAATCCCTTTTCTTTTAATTCTTTTTGTAGTGTTTCATAATCACTTTTTACTAATACAGTAATTTCAGTTTCCATTTGCATAATTATTTTATCCTCCCATATTCTTCTAAAGCAATAATCATATCTTTAGAAATTATTTCATTATCTTTATGATTTGGAATATTTTCTTTTATAATATCAATTGCTTTATTTAAATCAATATTTATTAATTCAAAATGCTTATTTATTTCACTTTCAGTATAATTAACATTTTCTAAATTCGGTAATTTAATAGTTTCAACGGCATAATAATAAATATCACTTTCTCTATTTTCTCCCTTATTTGGATAATCTTTATTTAAATAAATTATTTTTAAGAATGGATCATTTATTACTTCACTATCTAACTCTATACCTGTTTCTTCTTTTATTTCTCTTTTTAAAGTATCAATTAATTTTTCATTATCTTCTTTATGTCCCCCGATAAACATAAAACATCCATCTTCATTCCCAATTAATAACTTACCATTATTTATCAATAATACTTTTATTCTTACGCTTATACTCGTTATATCACTTAAATTAATATTATCATTATTATATATTATTTCTTTCATTATTTTATCAGCTCCTTAATTAATTTTGATTATATTTTCTTTTTGTATGCCTAGTTCTAACAAAGAATTAATATATTTATTATACTTTTTTTCTCCTTCTTTAAAGTATTCATTTACTAACCTATCATAATCAAGTTCAATTGGAAAAGCCCATGGTATAACTACAACCTTCATATTTTCATTAACTATTTCTTTTAACCTATTCTTTATTAAAGGAAAACCAAACTCAATCTTACTTAATAATACACTATACATATAATCACCTTCACTTTACCTAAAGTATATAATAAAACTAAAATATTGCCAAGACTTTTATTTTGTAACTATAATTAATTCATGCAAAGCTCTAGTCATAGCAACATAAAGAAGTTTCATATCAAGCATATTATTTCTATCAAAATCCATATCTATAACTATACAACAGTCAAACTCTAATCCTTTAGATAAATAACTTGTAATAACACTTACTCCAGAAACATTTATATCTTCAACATACTTTTCAATAGATTTTTTGCTTTTACAAATAACAGCAATATTGCTATATCCACTCTTCTTCAAAGTATCTATTTTTTCAAGTAAATTAATTATATTATATTTAATAAACGATACAACAGGCCCATGTCTTAAAAACGATTGGGCCATTCCGAATCCATACATACCAGATACCTTATTAGCAGCAGCCATAATTTCGCATGTTGTACGATAACTCTTATCGAGAGGTAGAATATTGATATCATTATTATAAATAATACTTTTTACTTCTTCCCAATTATCAATAGATTGATAAGAATATATAGATTGTGCTAAATCTCCGAATATACTAAATGTCGCATTTTTAAATAAGTTTTTAATAACAAAGTAATGAAACAATCCAAAATCTTGAGCCTCATCTAATACAACATGAATATATTTATCATTACCCTTATAGCCATAAAATCTCAAATTAATATATACTAAAGCTGCTAGATCCTCATAACCTAAAGTTTTCTTATTTATTTTTTTTATATCCTCTTCTTTATTTAGCGGATAATCACTATATTTATCAAAAACATTAATAAAATTACGATATATTGCAAGAGGCTTTAAAGTATAATCTTTAAAGTAATCTTTTAATAAACTATCAATATTTTTTATCTTTTTATTAAATTCTTCAGTTACATCTAATATTTCTTTTTTTCTTTTTTCATTATTACTTGTTAAATATTCTTCTCTATAAATATTCCAATAATTATTCTTTATGACATCTTCATGTTTTTTAATATAGCTTTTTGCATATTTTATAAATTCATTTATTCTTTCTACAATTCCTAAAGATTTTTTATTAATAAATTTCTCTATTACATCTTCCTTAAAAAGAGTATAATTCATAAGTTTAATTGGACCATGAACAATACTTTCTTCTAAATCATTAATATATTCGTCCACAATATCTTTATATAACAAAGAAGACTTAAATTTAATAATACTTATATCCATTCCATCTAAAACATTTTCTAATACTTCAGATTGATCTATTATATTTATTTTTTCTTTTAAATAATTCTTTACAATATCTAAAAAAGTATATTGACTTACATTAAATACATCTAAGTCCGGTAAAACACTAGAAATATATTTCATAAAATAACTATTAGGTCCAATTACCAAAAAAGCATCCTCATTAAATCTTTTTTGTTCGTTATAAACCAAGTATGCAATTCGATGTAATGCAACAGTTGTCTTACCTGAACCGGCAGCCCCTTGAATAATATTATTTTCATTTAATGGCTTTCTAATTATGGCATTTTGTTCACTTTGAATTGTTGAAACAATATTTTTTAATCTTTTATCAATATTATTTTCTAAAAATGGTTTTAATAATTCATCATTTGATATTGTATTAACATCTTGAAAATTTATTAGTTTTCCTTTTTCAATTGTATATTGTCTTTTTAAATTTAAAATACCTTTTTCTAATCCTGCTGGTGAAGTAAATTGAGCCTTTCCAACATCAGAATCATAATAAAGAGTGGAAATCGGAGCTCTCCAGTCCACAGTTATGGCATTACCATCCTCATCAAGAACCCCGACTTTACTAATATAACAAATCAAATTTTCATCATTATTATTTTGAAAATCAATTCTTCCAAAAAATGGATTATTAATAGTTTTCTTTAACATCGTTAATTTATTATTATATTGATCAATTAGTGATGAATATAACAAAGGATTTTTCTTATGTTCTTTAATTGCATTTTGAATCTTTATTTCATATTCGTGTGTTAAATCTTTAAAAGTATTTTTAATCTCTTCCAACTTTTTTACTTCTTTATCAAATTCCATTAACTACCAGCTCCTTCATAATTTTTAATACATTTTTTAAATAATAAAACTGCTAATACAAAAATTATCAAAGTATATAATGGACTTATTAAAAACCAAATATTATTACTTTTTCCTAAAATAAATTTTAAAGGATAAAAATTTACACAAGCCAGAGGCACTAAAAATGTAAATAATAACAAAACTTCTTTTTTAAACATATCCATTGGATATTGACCAAATTCTTTACTACCATCAGTAAATATATTCATAAACTCCAAACCTTCAATGGTTTTAAAACAAAAGCAAGCCGAAAATATAAAAATTGATGTATAAATTAAAGTGCTAAACAAAAGTAAACTAAACATATAAAGATATCCTAGAATACTTATGTTATAATCTAAATTTACAACCCCAATAATAAACAAAATTAAGCTTGCAATCACTCTACTTATTTTAGTAAATTCCAAATTACTTCCAAATACTGACATAAAAATACTTCGAGGTCTAATTAATAATATATCTAAAGTACCATTTTTAATTAATTCTGAAAATTTGTCAAAACCTCTAGCAAAAGTTTCTGCAAGACTAAAGCCAAATTGAACTATAGCAATTGCTATAATAACCTCATAAATATTATAGTTATTTAAAAATTTAAATTTATCCATCAAAATTACAACTGTAAAAGAACTTAAGCTAACTGTTACAAGCTGTGAAATCAAAGTCATAATAAATGAAGACTTATATTCAAGCTCACTTTTTAAATACATTGAAATATATTTTAATACTAATTTCATATTAACCTCCTTGTATAAATACCTTTCTTAAAGATTTTTTTACGATTAAGTTTCCTATAAAAACCAATATTAATATCCAAATTAATTGTATAAAAATTGAATAGCTTCCTTCAAGAATACCAATATTTCCAGAATAAATTCTATATGGTAAATCACTTATAAATCTAAATGGCAAAAAGTAAGTACTTTTTTGTATAAATGCAGATAACATTACAACAGGTACTAAACTTCCAGCTAGAAAATCCATTATCGTAGTTAATATACTTCCTATTCCAGATGCATTATAGGTATAAAAGCCAATAGTATAAATAAGTAAATTTAATGCTGAAACTAAGAAAATGCCTAAAATAAATGTAATAATAAATAAGAAAAAACTTGCAAAACTATATGGCAAAGGTAAATTATAAGGTTCTGGTAAAAGAAAAGCTAAAATCATAACTGGCAAAAACTTTAAAATACCATTTGATACCCTTTTAGTAATTACTTTTACATACCACCAATAATAAAGATTATATGGTCTTACAATTTCATACGCAACACTACCATTTTTTATAGCATCTGTTATTTCTGGAAAAGCAAATCTAACTCCTAGAAATGATAAAAATGCTTGATAAAGCCAAAGATAAGCTATAGTTTCTTTTAAACTTATTCCCACATTAACACCTGAAGAAAAAAAGGCAGTATAAATAAATAACATCATAAATCCCCAGAAAAATTGAGTTGCGATACCTGCTAAAGCTGAAGCTCTATATTGAAAAATAGTCATTAGTCTTAATTTAAAATATTTTATATAAAGACTCATAAACCTAACTCTTGATATAAATCATAAATTATATCATCAATTCCTTTTTCAATTATATTTACATCTTTTATTTCACAAACTTTTGAGTATTCCAAAGTTATAGATGAAACACTAATCTTTTTTGTATCAATTAAAATTCTAACAACATCTTTTTCTTTACTAATAATTTTGGTATTTTTAATATCAGGTATTTTTTTCAAATCACTAAAAAATATTTCAACAATTTTGTTTTTAGTATATTTTTCTTTAATATCTTTTATATCCCCATCATAAAGTTTTTTACCTTTACCAATAATAATTAATCGATTTGCTAAAGATTCAATATCTCTCATATCATGGGTTGTAAGAATTATAGTTACTTTTTTCTTTTTATTAATATCTTTAATAAAGTTTCTTACAATTACTTTACTAACAGCATCCAAACCAATCGTAGGTTCATCTAAAAATAATATTTTAGGATTATGTAAAAGTGATGCAACTAATTCACACTTCATCCTTTCCCCAAGACTTAATTGTCTAACAGGTTTCTTAATTATTTCTTCAAGATGCAAAATACTTACTAATTCATTTTTATTATTTTCATATAATTTATCTGGTATCTTATAAATTTCTTTTAATAAATCAAATGAATCTTCTGCAGGTATGTCCCACCAAAGCTGACTTTTTTGACCAAACACAACTCAAATATTTTTGACATATTTTACTCTATCTTCACTTGGATTCATTCCTAAAACTTTAATGTTTCCACTATCTGGTTTAAGTATTCCTGTTAACATTTTGATAGTTGTACTTTTACCAGCTCCATTTGGTCCAATAAGGCCAACAATTTCGCCTTTTTTCAATTCAAAAGAAATATCGTCTACAGCTTTTACTTCATTATATTCCTTTTTAATAAATGATTTAAAAGCATTCTTAAGACCACTATTTCTTACTGCAACCCTATACGTTTTTGTAAGATTGCTTACTTTTAATATGTTCATCTACACCTCCTTAACACGCAAAAAAAGTCATTATTATTTAGATACCATATAATAAAATGACTTTAATCTTTAAAAACTTTTCCTTTCGCGTTAAGAAAAATATATCAAACAATATTTATTTTGGCAAGTAAAATATTAATTTTTATTAAAATTTAATTAAAACTAAACCATAAGCTCCTAATTGTTTATATTCTTTCATATATACCTCATTTAAAACTATTAAAAAATAGATAATTCGTATAACATCTACATATTATCTATTTTAAATAAATTATTTTTCTTCTAAAATTGCTTTAATTCTTCTAACACCAGCACTAGACGCTTCTTCTTTCTTAATTTTAAAATGTCCCAGTTCACTAGTATTTTTAACATGTGGACCACCACATAACTCTTTAGAAACATCTCCAATAGAATAAACAGTAACTATATCTGGATATTTTTCAATAAACATACATTCTGCCCCACTTTTAATAGCATCTTCTTTTTTCATTTCCTGAACACGAACATCTAGGCCTTCATTAATCCATTCATTTACTAAATCTTCAGTTTTTTGTTTTTCTTCATCACTTAATTTATGATCACAACTAAAGTCAAAGCGCATTCTTTCATCAGTAATATTACTTCCTTTTTGATGAACATCAGGACCCACCACAACTTTTAAAGCAGCATTAAGTAAATGAGTTGCGGTATGATATTTAGTTTCAATTTCGCTATTTCCTGCAAGTCCCCCCTTAAATTTACCAGCAGAAGCAGTTCTTGATAACTCTTGATGTGCTTTAAATTTTTCTTGAAAACCTTTAACATCAACATTAATTCCTGCATCGTGAGCAAGTTCTTCAGTAAGTTCTATTGGAAAACCATAAGTATCATATAAATGAAATGCTACATCTCCATCAATATCTTTATTACTTACTTTAGCAAATTCTCTTAAACCTTTTTCTAAAGTTCTATTAAATTTTTCTTTTTCATTTTTCAAAACTTCTAAAACAACAGCTTCATTACTATCAAGTTCACTATAATATTTTTTATATTTAGAAATTAATAATTTTGCAATTTGTTCTCCCCAATTACTATTTATATCAATATTTAATTTTTTAGCATGTCTTATTGCTCTTCTAATTAATCTTCTTAAAATGTAACCTTGATCAGTATTACTTGGTTTAATTCCAGCTGGATCAGCACTAATAAATACCGCAGTTCTAATGTGATCAGCAATAATTCGCATACTTTCTTCATTACCTTCATATGGCAAATTAGAAATATTACTAATCAAATCGATTACATCATTCCATATACTTGATTTATAATTATCATTTACGCCTTCAAGAATCGCTGTTACTCTTTCAACCCCCATTCCTGTATCAACATTTTTCTTAGGAAGTTCTGTAACATTACCATCTTCATCTTTAAAATATTGCATAAATACATTATTCCAAATTTCAACCCATCTTTCATCCTCAGGATCAAAGTTTTCAGGAATTTCATCATTACTTCTAAAATAAAATATTTCTGTATCGGGGCCACATGGACCAGATGCCCCAGCTATCCAGAAATTATCTTCAACAGTCCTAGCTATTCTTTCTTTTTTTATGCCTAAACTAAGCCATTTATTATAACTTACTTCATCAAAAGGAATTAATTCATTACCAGCAAAAACTGTAACTGCTAATCTTTCTACAGGAATATTTAAATATTCAGTTAAAAATTCAAAACTCCATGCAATACTTTCATCTTTAAAATAATCACCTAAAGACCAATTACCTAACATTTCAAAAAAAGTATGGTGGGTAGTATCTCCAATAGAATCTAAATCATTAGTTCTAATACATTTTTGATAATCACATAATCTTGTACCATAAGGATGAGGCTCTCCCATCAAATATGGTATTAAAGGTTGCATACCAGCAGTATTAAATAACACAGATGGATCATTTTCAGGAACAACTGGTGCACTAGGTATTTGTTTATGTCCTTTACTTATAAAAAAGTTAATAAATAAATCTTTTATATTCATTTTAATTCCTCCAACATTTTAAATACTTTTTCTTTTGTTTTAGCTAAATCATCATTAGCAATTATATAATCAAATTCATTGTAATTTTCAAGTGCTCTTTCTGTAATATCACTTTGTTCTTCGATAGTAAGTTTACTCGGAGCAAAATTATTTATCACAAGAATACTAGTAACATCATCAAAATTTTCTTTCATATCTTCAAATTCCAAAGGCATTCTTGCATCGCTAATTATTACAACATCAGCAAAATCTTCATATAATGAAATGTCCTCAATCATTCTTTTTGTTAAAAATCTTTCATCATAACTTCTAACTTTAGCACCAAAAGTTTGTAAAAATCTTCTAGGCTTATTTTGACTTATTCCATCCCAATCAGTAAGTTCTTTAGCAAATAATTTAATATATTTACTAAATTCAGTTGTTACACATTTCTTTAATTTGTAAATATAAAATTCTTCAATCATTTTAGCAACTTCATTTTTGCCACTTCCACTTTTTCCACCAACAACAAATATTTTCATATAATCAATCCTTTCCTAAAAATAAAAAAGAATGGTACAAAAGGAGTCATAAATGACGGTACCATCCTTTATTTAACTTAATTTTGATAACGGAACAACCCGATTAATCTCCGTAAGCAGCAATTATTTAAACGTTCTATTAGTTTCCATCAACCACTAACTTTCTATAAGAATCTTTAAATAACATCTCACATCAACGATTACATTTATTAATATACACACATTTTTTAATCTTGTCAAGTAAATTGACATTTATTTAAATCTGTGTTAATATGTATTTAGCAAAATATTTTGCATAAAATAAAATGGAGCATCCAATTTAACATGTTGGATGCTACCACATTGGTGTATGCATCTAAATCAACACGGTTGATTTAGATGCTTTTATTTTCTCTACTTTAGTAGCAAAACTAGATAAAACAGAATAACAATCAACCATCATTCGATATTAATTCCATCTGTAATCATGTCTCAAATTTCATATATGTTTTATCATATTGCTTTTTCTTCTTCATTCTTTCTTTGAAACAATTCGAATTTTTCAATAATAAATTCTAGTATAACTTTAATAACTGACATGATTGGTGTTGCTAAGATCATACCTACTATACCAAAGAAATGTCCAAAAATTAGAAGACCACAAATAATTATAACAGGATGTAAATTCGTAGCTTTACTCATGACAATCGGTTGTAAAACATATGACTCAACAAGTTGAACAACGCAAGCTATAATAAAGACTCCAAGTCCAATTAAAGGACTTTGTGTAAGACCAACAACTGTGGCCACTGCAGTACCTAAATATGGGCCAATATATGGAATTAAGTCTGTAATACCACAAAATAATCCAAATAATAATGCTGATTTTAAACCAATAATGCTAAAACCGATTGTATCACAAACAAATACCATACAAGCTACTAATAATGTTCCATTTACACATTTTCTAACTTCAAATCCAATTTTTTCAACTAATGATGCAACCTCCAATTGATGTTTAACTGGTATAACTTTAAGAAGTAAATTCGTAACATTATCAAAATCAAACAACATATATAAACCAATAATAAGACCAAAGAAAATTGTACCTAATCCACTAACTAAATTTGACATAATACTCACAATCGTGGTTGGTAAATTACTTGAAATACTAGTCCCATACATTGTAATAGCGTCTAATATATTAGTCTTTACAGCATTCATATCAAAAGCATCTGTATCTAGTTTATCAAATATATTATTTATAAAATCAGTTATTTTGCTTAATATACTTGGCAAAGTTTTTATAAGTTCATTTAATTCATTATAAATAATTGGAATAAATATTCTAAAAAATACTAACAAAAAAGCAATGAAAACTATATAAACAATCATCGATGAAAGTATCCTTGACATACCTTTTTTAGTAAGTTTATCTACTATAGGTGCAAATAACCAAGCTACTACAAAGCCAATAAATAAAGGTGCAAGTACATTTAAAACTCCTCCAATAAATTTAAATGCTCCCAATTCTTTCAAAAGAATTGTACCAGCTAAAACAATTCCAATAATCAAAATAATAAAAAGTAACTTTAATATGTTTTTACTTAAATATATAATTTCATTTAATCCACCAGTGTCTATTTCATTTTTTTTCTTAAACATAAAAATCACTTCCCTATTTATATTATAATACATAATATAGAAAAAAAACAGATTTTTATGCTGTTTTATCACGAATTCTTTCTTTATTTTTCAACTCTTCTAATTCTTTATTTCGTAATTCAATTAAATAAACAATAAATTTTCTTAAAGTTATATATGGCAAATTAAATAATATATCAACTGCTAAATCTAGGTTATTATTTTTAATAGCAAGAATAAAACTATCTTCAATAACTTTATCTTTACAAACCGCTCTAAATTTATTTAATATATTATTTAAAGAACTTTTCTTATTCATCTTTTCACTTAAAAATAAATCAATTCTAAAATTATTATAAAAATCTTTATCAATTACTATTATTGGATTATGCTTTTGATTATCCTCAATAACTAAAGTACCGTTTAAATATTTATTACTTGCTAAATTTGCTCTTTTGATTGAATTCATAATTTCATCCACAGAAAAATGCATTGTAAAAGAATCTATGTCAGACAATGAACTTGGATAATATCCATTAGAAATATCAAGTTTTGATATATCAATAAAGACATAATCTCCAATTCTTGCCATTAAACTAAGAAAATGCTTTTGTTCATCTTGTTTTTTCACTTCAACCACTAAACTTTCTCTTCATAAGAAGATAATATTTTAACATATTAACAAATAGTCTGTCAAATTAAATTAAATGTTTTTTTCTATTGGAATATATTCTTTCAATAAATTTATAGTCATCTCAGGTTAAGCTTCAATTTTGCCAAATTCAAAATATAAAAAAAGAGCCTAATTTTTGCTCTTTAAATTATATTTTAGAAGCCTCGGCCACCGCCGCCTCCTCCACCAAAGCCACCGCCAGAAGAAAATCCTCCACCATGTCCTCCAAAAGAACCACCTGATGCACTAGCACTTTCTCTAGTTATGGTTGATTGTGCGCCTTGATATGCTTGATTAATTGAATGATTAATAGATGATGTCAAATTATAGTTATTAATAAAAATATAATTATTACCATACATATTTGACACATCTAATTCTTTAATTTTTACATTCATTGCTTTTTCAACTTTATCAGCTAATCCAAATATTGTTGCATAAACTAAATATCTTTCCCATAATATTATTTCTGGTAATTCTTTAGTATCAAAAGTCCCAAAATCATTTAAGAATTTTTTAAAAGCTTTCCATTTAGTATAGTCTTCTATACCTTTTTCACTCTTTCTTTTTATAGTTCCAATATAAACAATAAATATAATTGCTGCAAATATTAAAGTATGAATCAAGAAAAATTCAACATGAAACACTATTACCCCAAATAAATATATCAAAAAAGCTACTAATAACATAAAGAACCCATAACCAAATCTACCTGGTAGTTTATCAAAAAAATTTTGATTTTTCCCATCTTCAATTACTTTATTTTTCCATTTTGTATAACTACTCATAAATCTATCACAAGTTTGTGTAGATTTTGCATATTTTTTTAATTTACTTGTTGTAAATTCATTATTAGTTCCTACTCTATCAAATAAAAAATCTACTAAATAATTTTCTGTTTCATTTAAATTATCTCTATTTAACAAGGTGAATTTATAACCATCTTTTTCTTCAAGTATTTTTTCAGCTTTAATATTTTTCTTATAAATCAAATTCATAATTGATGCACTCATAGCATTCGGTGTAATATTACTATTCATCAAATAATCAATAACTTCAACATTATAATCATCAATAAATTCTCTATTATACTCTAAATTAAATTTTGGTGTTCTTTCTTTATCATACTTTTTATATACATATATCCAAACAATTATTAATATCACATAATAAATCACTGATAGTCCTTCAAAGGTATAAAACAATGTTTTATTTTTCTTAATTTTCTCTAAATCCTTTGCTACTATTTCATCTTCATGTTCGATAATACTTGTCTTTACTTCTTCATTACCGATTTTTTTAAATAATAATTCATTAAATCCATCTTTAGGTACTATTGTTCTAAAATCAACTGCTTCATAAGCTGAAACTTTTTTTACACTAGCTAAAACGCTTGTATATGCACTATTTACATTGACTATATCAGAATTTCCTGTTAATGGTCCATGAAACCACCAACTAAAATCATCTTTATTCATTTTACTTGGGTAATTAACTCTAATTTGTAAATCTTTAATATCATCTTCAAATCCATTACCAATAAAGTTCCAATAATATTCCACTACATCACTATGTAAAATACCAACATCTTTCAATGTATATTTAATTAAAAATGCTGTAGATTCATTATCAGTACTGTAATACATTCTTAATCTAATACCATCACTTAAGCTCGATAAAATATATTTTCCCATATCACCATTATTTGCATAAGTTACTTGACTAAAAGTATCAAAATATTCATAAAAAGTTTCAAATGATACTTTATTTACATGTTTAGCACTAACACTTAAATTTTCAATATTACTTGCATTATAATTTGTATAACTGCTTTGATAAACTATATCTCTTTCATAGCCATTAAATGTTCCATCTAGAACAATTAACTCCGAAACTTCCATATCACCATTATCTTTAAGTGTTGCATCTATATAAAAGTGTTCTATATCATAATCTGCTGCTAAAGTAACTACAGGAATACATAAAAAACAAATAATCGCAACTAAAACTTTTTTCATTAACTCCTAACTCCTCTCAAAAAAAGACGTTTAGAACGTCTTTTTAAAATTTAACTTGAACATTTTGTCGTTCTGTTTCGTTTGCTTCAAAGAAAGCTTCTTTAGTAAACTTAAACAAACTAGCAATAATATTACTTGGAACCATATCTATTTTATTATTATAAACTAAAACAGTATCATTATAAAATTGTCTAGCGGCAGCAATTTTGCTTTCAGTTTCAGTAAGTTCTTGTTGTAAAGCTTGAAAATTAGTATTTGCTTTTAAATCTGGATAACTTTCAGTTAAAGCAAATAATTTAGAAATTGCTTGAGTAAGTTCTCCATCAGCTTTCATTTGATCTTCAGGTAAAGTCGCAGATACATAAGTATTACGAGCTTTAATTACAGCTTCAAGTGTTTCAGATTCATGTTTAGTATAACCTTTAACAGTTTCTACTAAATTTGGAATTAAATCAAATCTTCTTTTTAATTGAACATCAATTTGAGCCCATTGATCTTTAACTCTATTTCTTAAAACAACTAGTTTATTATATACACTAATTGCCCAAAGAACAATTAAAACTACAACTATTATTAATATTACCCACCATGGCATAACGTCATCCTCCTTAAATTAATTTTATCATATTTCACAATTTTTTTAAACAACAATTTAAAATTTTACATATCTTAACATTAATTTTCTAATTTAGCACTAACTATTTTACTTACCCCAGATTCTTGCATTGTAATTCCATATAAAGAATCAGCATATTCCATCATTCTTTTTTTATGAGTAATTACTATAAATTGACTTCTGGATTTTTCTTCACTTAAATATTTACCAAACATATCAACATTTACTTCATCTAAGGCAGCTTCTGCTTCATCAAGAATTACAAATGGAGATGGCTTAACCTCAAGCATTGCAAATAACAAACATATTGCTGTCAAAGCTTTTTCTCCCCCACTTAAGGAAACTGGAGAATTTATCTTTTTACCGGGTGGTATAGCAATAATATCAATACCAGTATTAAGCAAATCATCTGGATCACTTAAAATTAGTTCTCCTTTACCACCTTTAAACATCAATTTAAATATTTTACTAAATTCCACTTTAATGTTTTCAAATGATTTTTTAAATTTATCTACCATTATTTCATCCATTTCCTTAATGATACCTTTAAGTTCACTTGAAGCACTTTCCAAATCAAATTTTTGACTATTTAAAAATTCATATCTTTTTGAAATTCTATCATATTCTTCAATAGCACCAACGTTTACATTACCTAAACTAGATAATTCTTTTTTTAAATTCTTTACATGTTCACGAGCTATATCACTATCCATCTCTAAGTTATAGTTTCCACAAGCTGCTTCATAAGTTAAATTATAATCATTATTTAGTTCATCTAACAAATTATCTAATTTAACCTCTAATTTACCAGAAATAATTTCTTTATTTTTAAGCTCATTAATTACTAAATTATAACTACTATTACTATCCCTAAGTTTTTTATCAAGTTCATTTATTTCATCATTTAAATCATTTTTTTCTTTACTTATTACTTTAATATCTTTTTCAAGTAATTCTTTGCTTTTACTTAAATTATTAATCTTTTCCATAAGCAATACTAAATGTTCATCTAACTTATTACTCTTTAAATCATTTATTCCTTCAAGTTCACTTAACATACTTTTATGTTCTTCATTCAATCTACTTAAATTAGTTCTTTTATTAAATAGTTCTTCATTTAGTAAAACAACATACTTATTTAAAACATTTTCTCTTTCTTCAAGTTCTAATGATTCTTCATTTAAATTATTTACTTCTTCACTTAATTCCTTTATTTTAATTTCTAACTTTTGCAAATCATTTTTTTGTTTATTAAGCTCATTTTTTTCATTTAACATTGTATTTTTCTTACTAGTACCACCAGTAATAGAACCACCAACATGAAGAATTTCACCATCTAATGAAACTATTTTATATTTATAATTTATTAATTTACCAATAATATTTAACGTTCTTTCATTATCAACTACAATTACTTGGCCCAATTGATTTTCAATAACATTTTTATACTTACTATCATAACTAATTAAATCACTAAGAATACCAATATAACCATTAATATTTTTTATATCATTTATTATCTCACTACTTGCATATCTAGATTTAATTACATTTAATGGATAAAATGTTGCTCTTCCTAACTTTCTTTCTTTCAAAAAGTCTATTGCGCTTAAGGCAGAATTATCATCGTCAACCACTAAATAATTACTACTTGCTCCTAAAGCAATATCTGTTGCAATCATATATTTTTCTGGTATATCCAAAATTTTTCCAATTGTATTATGAATGCCATGAAGTCTAGGATTATTCAAAATGTTTCTAACACTGACCGGAGCAGATTCAGCACTCATTATATTATTTTCTAATATTTCTATTTTATTTTCTAATAAAAATTTAGCCTTAGTTGCTTCCATCAAAGAATTATTTGCTGTACTTTTTTTTACTTTTAACACTAAAAGTTTATTCTTTACTTCCTCACCTTTTTCTCTTTGATCATTAACACTCGCTTCAATATCTAATATTTCTCTTTCCAAAACAGTAATATTTTTATTTATATTAAGTTCATCTTCTTTTAACTTAATTAAATTATCATCTATAACATCTTTATTTGCTTCATATTTTTTTCTTTCAACAGTTATCTTTTTTTCACTATTCAAATTACCAATCTCTTCAGTTATTTTAAGTAATTCTTCTCTTTTCCTATTTACTCTTTCTTCTAATTCAAGATTCTTTAATTTTAACTTTTCTAATTTAGAATCTCCGACATTATCTTTTAAAGTAATTAATTTTTCTTTTAAATTTTTAATTTCCTCACATATTTTAGAATATTCTAGATTTAAATCTGTTATATCTTTTGCTATTAAGGCAATATCAATACTTTCTAACTCACCTTTTATATCAACATATTTTTGGGCAACAATGCTTTGTTCTTTTAAAGGTTCAACTGTTTTAGAAAGTTCATCAATAACTAACTTTATACGCATTAAGTTTTCTTCAGTTTTTTCTAACTTCTTTAAACTTTCTTCCTTACGCTTTTTATATTTTAATACACCAGCAGCACTTTCAAATATAACTCTTCGATCACTTGATTTAGAATTTACAATATCTGTTACATTTCCTTGACTAATTATATTAAATGCATTAGCTCCAGCACCAGAATCAATAAATAAATCAGTTATATCCTTAAGTCTAACCCTTGAATTGTTAATATAATACTCATTTTCACCAGTTGAATAAACTATTCTTTTTATTTCCACTTCTTTAAAATCACTATGTAAATAATGATCACTATTATCAAAAACTAAAGCAACCATCGCTCTTTTTTGAGCTTCTCTAGATTCACTACCACTAAAGATACAATCAGTCATATTATTTTGTCCACGCAAAGATTTAACAGATTGTTCACCTAAAACCCATCTAACAGCATCAACAATATTGCTTTTTCCAGAACCATTTGGTCCAACAATTCCAGTTATTCCCGGATTAATTTCCAAATCTAATTTATCTGCAAAAGATTTAAACCCCTGTGCTCTAATACTTTTTAAATACATTTACTTCACCACACTTTTATTCAAAGCATCTAATGCTGCATTTTGTTCAGCTTCTTTTTTACTTTTACCAATGCCCTTTCCATATATTATATTATCTATTTTAACTGCCATTTCAAAAGTCTTATCATGTGCTTCTCCATATTCACGAATTAATACATACTCCAAAGACTTTTTATTTGTTTGAACAGCCTCTTGTAATTTTGTTTTATAATCAGTATTAAAATCCCAACCTTCCTTAATAAATGGCACAATAATATCTTGCAAATATTTTTTTACAACTTCATATCCTTGATCTAAATATACAGCTGCCGCCACAGCTTCAAAAACATCAGCAATAATTGTATCATTTAAATTGTTTATTTGACCATGTCCAAGTCTAATATATCTATCAATCCCCATTTTTTTAGAATATGTAGCTAAAGCTTTTTCGCAAACATAATTAGCTCTAATCTTAGTCATTTCACCTTCACTATAATCAGTATTTGAATATAAATATTCACTAGTTACAGATTCTAGTATTGCATCTCCTAAATACTCTAACCTTTCATAATTATCACAATTATGTTCATTTGAATAACTACTATGAGTTAATGCAGTTTCTAATAACTCTTTATTTTTAATTTCAATACCCATTTTTTCTAAACATTTCATATTATCATATCCATTTCTATCTAATTATAACAAATTTTTTCCATTTTGAAAACATTTACAAACGAATAATTATATAGTAAAATGTTTAAAGGGTGATATTTATAAAAAAGTTATTAATTTATATTATCAGAGGGTACCAAGTAACTCCTACTCATGCCCACTCAATGTGCAGATTTAATCCGACATGCAGCGAATATATGATTGAGGCCTTAAATGAATATGGCTTGTTTAATGGATTAAAATTAGGAATCAAAAGAGTACTTAGATGTCATCCCTTTGGAAAATATGGACATGACGAAATTAAAAAGGAAGGAAAAACAATATGAAAAAATTATTTTTAATAATACTAAGTGCATTTCTTTTAACAGGATGCAGTCTAAAAAAAGACAATTTAGAAAACGCTACAATTTATACTACTATATATCCTATTAAATATTTAACTGAATTTATGTATAAAGACTACGGAACAATCGAAAGTATTTATCCAAGTGGTGCAGATGTCTACAATTACGAACTTACAGATAAGCAAATAAAAAAATATGCCAAATCAGATCTTTTTATTTATAATGGTTTAAGCAACGAAAAAACAATAGCCAAAAACCTAATTAATAAAAATAAAAATTTATTAATTATTGATGTTTCTAACGGATTATCTTATAAAAATGGTGATAAAGAATTATGGATGAGTCCAAATAACTATTTAATGCTAGCTAAAAACATTAAAGATTATTTAAAAGAATACCTAGAAAGTCAAATAATATCAGATTATGTTGAAAAAAAATATCAAGAATTATCAGAAATATTATCTTTAAAAGATGCTGACTTGAGAGCTATTGGTAAAGAAGCACAATCTAAAGGCACAAACACCTTGATAGTTAGTGATAATGTATTTAAGTTTTTAGAAAACTATGGATTTAATATTGTTTCCTTAGATGAAGAAAATTTAACTGAAGGAACACTAAACTCCATTAAAAACAATTTCAAAAAAGAAACATACACAACAATATTAGTTTTAGATAATAATTATACAGAAAATATAAAAACGATTGTAAATGATTATAAAGCCAAAACAATTGATGTTAAATCGATGATTAATGTTGAAACAGACAATACGGACGATTATTTAACAGTAATGCAAGATTTTATCGATAATATTGAAAATATTTGCATAAGCTAATTGACAAGATACTACTTTTATATTAAAATATAGAGGTAGCTTATGGAGCAGTACTCAAGAGGCTGAAGAGGGATCCCTGCTAAGGATTTAGGTCGGCGAATGCTGGCGCGGAGGTTCAAATCCTCTCTGCTCCGCCATTTAAACAATTAAAAACTTCCAAATTTATGGAAGTTTTTTTGTTTATAAATCATTAATTGGTTCAAATTGTCTTGAAAGTTTAAGACTTTCAGTTTCGCAGCCATATAAATTACAATCATCAAATGTATCTGAGAAAAACAAAGCTCCTCTTTCTCCAATCATACAAATGCTTCTAAGATCGGCAGCAAACATTCCATAATTATTCCATTTACATCTAGCATTTAAAATAGGTTTTATGACTTCGGCATCAATTATCTTTTTATCTAAATCTATATTATCATGATTTAAATCAAGTGACATATCACATATAGAATTATACAAATACATTCCTGATGCTTCGATTGGATTAAATTCTACTATATCAATAAGTCCTTTAGAATCTTCCATTAAATCAACAACATAAGTACCTGGATAGTTTTTAACAATATTTAAAGCAAAATCCAAAACTTTATTTTCAATTTTATGGCTTTGAAAAAAAGTTAATCTTGATATATTATATATTTTACCATCAATAACAACACATCTATATTCTTTAGTACCTATTTTATCTTCTTTGATATCTACAAAGGTACTTACTATAAATAGTTCGTTTTCATGAAACTTTAAAGCTTTACAAAAATTACAATTAGTTCTTTCTAAAATATTTGGGTTAATAACCCCAACAAAATTTTTTGTAACAGTTTTAATAAACATTTTTTCTCCAAATAACGCTTTTAAATATTTAATATTTTCTTCTTTTAATAATTCTCTTCCTTCAAATACTAAAACATCTCTATTAGTTTTAATATATAAAGGCCAAAGTTCAATTTTATTTACCATATCTATATTATTAATCGGTATACCGCCTTTACTTTCAATAGCATTTATAATAATTTCCACTTGTAAGGCACCAGTTCTAGGAAAAACTCTTTGTCCCTTGATAGAACAAACTTTTCCTTTTAAATTGTAAAAATTATCATTAATTTCATCGTATAAAACCACAGGGTATTTTTTTCTAACATTATTAATTTCTTTAATAATATCTTCATTTTTTATAATTCTTTTATCATAACAGTATATCATAACACAACCTCTTTATTGCAAATAAAAACTCCTACTACGGAGTTATAATCAAAATTGGTGACCCGTACGGGATTTGAACCCATGTATGCATGCGTGAAAGGCATGTGTGTTAAACCGCTTCACCAACGGGCCATTATTAATGGTGGGCTTGGGGGGACTTGAACCTCCGACCTCACGCTTATCAGGCGTGCGCTCTAACCAGCTGAGCTACAAGCCCACTAACAAAACCTTTTTAATTTTACAATATTTTTTTGATTTTGGCAATACTTTTTGTAAAATTTTTGTTTTTTTTTGCTGATGTATTAACATTATACTATATAAACATTATCTTGTAAATAGATTTTTTTGAACAAAACTTAATTTTCTAACGAAATTCTCCCATATTAGTGCTTTTATATTAACAAATCAATACAAGATATTTAATCATAATACTTATTTTTATTTTAAATATTCATGCCCCCCATAAGTATTATTACTTAAAAAGGATTTCCTAGTATACAAAAAATAACAATATATTTAAACATATATTGTTATAACATATCTATAGGTTTATTATATTCTTCAATCATTGGCAAATATATATTTTGCAATGAAATTATCCCATACTCACTAGTTGATTCTGCTCTAAATGTTAAATTAGGCCCAGTATTACTAGCTCTAACTAAAACCCATCCATTTGTATATGTAATTCTAACGCCATCAATATCATTTACTGGATAATTTTTCATTTTTGCATACTTTTTTACTTGTTCCACCACATTAAATTTAATATTATCATCACTTGGAATCTTTATTTCTGGTGTGGAATAATATTTTGGAAAATCTTTTACCATCTTACTTAACTTTTCACTAGTCTTACTCATTATTTCAAGTAATCTTAACGAAGCGTATATTGCACTTGCACAATCAGCATCACGATCCCTAAAATATAAGTGTCCTGAATATTCACCACCAAAAGGCAAATTGTCCTCATGGGTTTTAAATTCAGTATAAGATGCACCGGTTCGATATAATATTGTTTTACCACCCCAAGCATTAATCATATCTTCCATTACTTTAGAACACTTAACGTCATATAAGAATGTTTTATTAGATACAGTATTAAACATATCTTTAATATATAAAAGCATTAAAAACTCTATTGGCATTACTTCTCCATTTTCCATTACAACACCAATTCTATCTCCATCACCATCATAAGCAACACCAAAATCAGCTCTATTTTCTTTAACAGCTTTTTGAAGTTGAACCATATTTTCTTTTACACTAGGATCTGGATGATGATTTGGAAATGTTCCATCAGAAATATCATTTATATAAATTGGATTACAAAAAGCATTATCAAACACTTTTCTTATTATATGACAAGTTGCGCCATTCCCTGGATCGATTACAATTTTTCTTTTATTTTTACCATACTTAATAGAAAACTTCAAATAATCTAAATACTTATCAGTAATATTAGTATTGGTTATTTTTCCTTGCCCACTTTTAAAGTTACCAGCATAAGTATATTTTTTAAAATCTTCAATCATTTCTCCGCGAGCATTTATCATTCCATCAAAAGACATTTTAAAACCATTATCATCTTTAGGATTATGCGAAGCTGTTACCATAATTCCAGGCATTTGATTTATATATCTTGCATAATAATTCATCGGCGTTGTTGTATATCCCAAAGAAATGATGTTTAATCCACTAGAAACTAAACCTTTGATAAGGTTTTGAGTTAATGCTTCACTCGATAATCTATTATCATGAGAAACTATACAAGTATTTTTATTATATTTTTCTTGCAAATAAGAACCATAACTCCTACCAATTGTAAATGCTACTTGTTCATTTATCGTTTTAGGATATGTTCCTCTAATATCATAAGCTCTAAATATTTCTTCATTTATTGCTTCCATCTAATCACCCTTTTTCTTATTTTATTATGGCTTCAAGTGCTAATTTTATCATATTATTTAAAGAAGTTTGTCTTTCTTCAATAGATAAAACAACATCACTATATTTTGAATCAACTACTGTAGCTATTGCTGTTGCACTTCTTTTCATACTATTAGCTACATGAATAAGACCAAAAGCCTCCATTTCTTCACCTAATACTTCATATTCTTTTGGAATTCTAGAAAGAACTCTTTCAAAATCAATGTAAGGTCCAAAAACATCCATTGTTGTAAGCATTCCTTTATGTAATTTATCATTTAACCCCAGTTCATTTGCGGCCTTCACTACATTTTCATTTAAAGACTTATCAGCCATTACTACTCTTTCTCTATAATTATTATAAGTATAAGCAAAATTTGATTCACTATATACACTTTCACTTAAAAGTATATCATTTATATTAGCTTTTGGACTAACAGCTCCACAAGTGCCAATTCTAATTATTTTTTCAACTCCAAAAAAATGAAATAACTCAAAAGAATAAATACCCATACTAGGCATACCCATTCCACTTCCCATAACAGTAAGAGAAACACCTTTATAAGTTCCAGTAAAACCTAGCATATTCCTGACACTAGTTACACACTTTGCATTTTCTAAGAAATTGTCAGCAATATATTTAGCACGCAAAGGATCTCCGGGCATTAAAACAAATTTTGCTATATCTTCTTTTTTTTCTACTTCAATATGAATTGGATTTTCACCTAAAAACATTTTCATCAACCTTACTTTCTAAAATAATTCTATCAAAAAAAAGACTATTTTACTAGTCTATTTTAATACTTTACAATTTGAAATTGTAAAATGCTTTTAGTTACATCCATCCCCAAGAATCAAAGGTATTTCGTGTAACTCAACTTTATCATCTAAAGTAATAGCTTTTATTTCTAAATAAAATGAATCATTTTTATAATTTTTACAAGTATGTTCATAATCATCAACTTTAAACGAAAAATCCTTTAAAAATAAATCTATAGTTATTATTTTTCCATCTTCTGAATCATAAGAATTTATAACATTTAAAGTATCCTTTTCTTTTTCAAACAATGTACAACTTATTTTTTTATATTTAGGCAATTTTTTTTCTCCACAATAAGTTACATTATCAATATATATACTAGATTTATTTTTATTATATGCAATACTACCATATAAGCCAAATTCTTCACACGCTGATGTAATAGTTTTTAATTTAAAAGAATCATTATTGTGTTTCACTGAAATCACACCAATACCTATAATTATAAAAGATAATATTATAATAATTATAATAATTATATTTTTTTTCTTTTCCAAAGATTTTGCATTTAAAAATTCATCTATTTTCAAATTGTTATCATTACAAATTTCTTTTAAAATAGCTATATCAGGAATATTTTTTCCATTTTCCCACTTACTTACTGCTTGTGGAGTAACTCCATACTTATCTGCAAATCCTTTTTGACTATATTTACCTTCTATCCTAATCTTCTTAATTAATTTACCTATTTTTTCTTGATCCATTTACATCACTTCCCTTAAGATAATCATATTATAACATACCAAAATAAAAACTACTATAAAAGGTAGTAAATTTAAATTATTTTTCATCCTTATCTTTCAAAATTAAATATTAATTCACTTTATAACTTAAGATTATACAATGTAATTAAGTTTCCAATTAATACATTGTTTTTAATGACAATTAATTGCTTATATAGTATAATACAATTAGGTGATTAGTTATGACTTTCAAAGATTTATTAAATGAGTATTTAAAAGAATTTAACTGCAATTCTAAAAAAATATCAGAACTTACAAACATATCGCCATCAGTTATAAGTAGATACCGTAGTGGTCAAAGAAGGCCAGAAATAAATAGCATTCAAACAGATAAAATTATTAATGCTATATTTGAATTGGGCAATAATAAATACAAAAAAGAAGATATTAAAAATAATATACTAAATTCTTTAAAAAAAGATGATTTTAATTATGAGAATTTTAGTAAAAATTTAAACGATTTAATTAATATATTAAAAATTAATTTAAAAGACATGTCAAAATACACTCTATATGATTCATCACACATATCAAGAATAAGGTATGGAAAAACCAAACCAAGTGAACCAATTGAATTTTCAAAAAAAACAACCAACTACATTATAAATAAATATAATTCTGAAGAAGACATAAAAAAAATATCTATTCTTCTAGATATTAAAGATTTAAATATTAATAATCTATACAAGCATATATTAACTTTCCTAACAAACAGCAATAACAAAACAGATGATAAAATCGAAATTTTTCTAACAAATTTAGATAAATTCAATTTAAATGATTATATTAAAGCAATTAAATTTGATGAACTAAAAATCCCTAACGTTCCCTTTTATATTACCAAAACTAAAAGTTATTATGGAATTGAAGAAATGAAAAAAGGAGAACTAGACTTTTTTAAGGGAACGGTATTAACTAAAAATAATGAAGTTTTTATGTGTAGTGACATGCCCATGGAAGATATGTCAAAAGACGTGGAATTTGGAAAAAAATGGATGTTTGGAATTGCTTGTATGTTGAAAAAAGGAATTCATTTAGATATTATTCACAACTTAGATCGTCCTTTTAACGAAATGATGTTAGGATTAGAAAGTTGGATTCCAATATATATGACAGGTCAAATTACTCCTTATTACTTTAAAGATATTAAAACAAATATCTATCAAAATCTAACATATACATCACAAACATTAGCACTCTCAGGAGAATCAATAAATGGTCACCACAATAAAGGAAAATATTATTTAACTAATAATAAAAAAGAGGTAGAATATTATCAAGAAAAAGCAAAAAATTTACTAAAAAAAGCTACACCTTTAATGGATATTTATAAAAAAGAAAACATTGATTCATACAATAATTTTTTAAAAAAATACTATGAAACGTTTGAACCACGAACAAGATTTTTATCTAGCCTTCCTCTTTTTACAATCAGTGATACCCTACTTACTTCTATTTTAAAAAGAAATAAACTAAAAAAAAGTGACATAGATACTATCTTAAATTATAAAAATGAATGTTATATAAACTATACCAATATTTTAAATACTTCATCTATAACAGATAATATTCATATATTAACAAAAGAAGAATTTAAAAACTCTCCTTCTAATCTCTTACTTTCAGATATTTTTTATAATAAAAGAATTACTTATACATACGAAGAATATTTATCCCATCTAAAAGAAACAGAAACTTTTTCTAAGAAGAACCATAATTACAAATTAAATAAATTATCATCACTTACATTTAAAAATATAACAGTTACAATAGTAAACAAAAAATTTGTTATTATATCTAAAGAAGAAAACCCAACCATTCATTTTATTATAAGACACCCAAAACTAGTAAATGCTATTAGCAATTTTAAACCAATAGTAAAAGAAACAAACTAAAAAGCTGAAAAAATCAGCTTTTTAGTTTGCTCTAGAACCTATCGGAGCTATATTTAAATCTTGTCCTAAAGATTTAAGTACATCTGTATATTTATTATAAAGCCTTTCATAATCTTTTAAATAACTATCATCAGTCATTTTACTAAATGGAATAACAGTATGTCCTGTATGAACTGCAGTTGTAACTGGATTACCATTATATTTTGTAAATATTAATTCCCCACCTAAATTATCAAAAGTCATGTTTACTTCATTATCTTTAGAAACAGTTTTAGTTATATCTAAAGTTGCCATAAAGCCAATAAGCTTATTCCAATCTCCATTAGACCCACCATATTGATTTGATATGAAATTACCCAAAGAATACATTACAATAGTATCTCCAATTTTAGTTATTGGCTGCAAAATATGAGGATGATTACCTATTACTATATCAACTCCAAGCGATGATAAATACTCAGCAATTTCTTTTTCCTCATCATTTGGCATATTAATATATTCAATCCCCCAGTGCATTGCAACAATTAAAACATCTACTTTATCACGAACAGCTTCAATGTCTTTTTTTACTTGCTCTTTATCATATTTATTCAAAAGATAACTCTTTCCTGCCGGAACATTTAATCCATTGGTTATTGTGGTATATGCTAACATCGTATAAGTTATGTTATTTTTTTCTTTTATAATAAAATTATTTCTATCAGTCTCTGAATCACTCATACCACTATATAAAATATCAGTAGTTTTAAAATATTTAACAGTATTTAAAATACCTTTTTCACCTTTATCAAGAGAATGATTAGATGCTAAAGATACAGTATTAAAGCCAACTGCTCGCATGGCATCTACATAAGCACTCGGCGTATAAAACATCGGATAACCAGAATAAGCAATTGAGTCATCTCCAGTTGGGGTTTCTTGATTATAATAAGCAATGTCATACTCTTTAACAATATCTTTTACATACTTTACAGCATCACTAAAATCATAAACACCATTTTTATAATAAGTTCTATAAATAACACTATGAATTAATCCATCACCAGTTGCAAGTAATTTTAATTTATAGATTTGTTCTTTATTTTCACTAGGTTTATTATTATTGTTAACTTTAGTACTTCCATTTACATCACTAGTATTTTTACCAAAGAAATAATCATATCCTTGATAAGATAAATAACTAACTAAAGCTACTAAAATAATACTTAAGAAAAACTTAACTATATTTTTTTTAAATTTTCTTTTTCTTCTTGCCATAACTAATCCTTTAATAAATTATATACTTCATCTTTATCTAAATTATGCGTTTTATGCATAAAATCAGGGAGCAAATGTAAATGTATATGTTTAATAGCTTGAGAGTCGCCATAATTAATTAAAAATGTTGATGCACACTTATCAAGTTTAAACATTAATTCTTTAGTAAATTTCTTACCAACACTAATCATTTTAATTAAAACTTCATTAGGTATTTCATAAATATCTTCAAAGTGTTCCTTGGGAATAACTAAAGTATGTCCATCTGTATCTGGAAATGCATCAAGCATAACAAGTATATCATCATCTTCATATAATATTTTTGAAGGAATTTCCTTTCTTACAATTTTACAAAATAAACAATCATCTTTCATTTTAATTTCACCATAATAAGTATACCAAATCCTGTGTACTTTTGTAAAGTAAATGCATATACTTAATTAGGAGCGTGATTAATTTGTCTAGTTTTAAAGAAATAGTTACTAAAGCAGTTATTGGTAAAGCAAAAAAAACTAACAGTAATTCTTTTACATTAACTCCCGAAGAAATGCCAAACACAGTCCTTGGTTGTTGGGTTATAAATCATTCATTTAATGGTGTAAAAGGCACTAATGGTAGCGTTACAATAAATGGTAATTTTGATGTAAATGTATGGTACTCATATGATGCTGATAAAAAAACTGCTGTTACAACAAAGAAATTTAGTTATACAGATAATCTAAATGTACCACTTCGAAATGATGCTAATATGGATGGTGCTAGTGAAATTATTGTTAGATGTTTAAAACAGCCAACCGTATCAAATGTAAAATGTGAAAATGGAAATGTCTATTTAGATATTGAAAAAGAAATGGGAGTAGAAATCATCGGAGATGCTAAAGTAAAAATTAGTGTTGAAGATGATTACGACGATTACGACGAAATTGTTGATGAAGAAGAAGTTAATGAAGTAATAGATAATGTTGATGAAAATTACTTAGATAACAATTAGAATAAATCACCTAATAAAAAGGTGATTTTATTTTGTAAGTAATATTTTTTTATCACTTTTATTTTTTTATATTAATTCATACTTTCTTACAGTTATTCTCTCATCACTACAATACTCTATAATAAATCTATTATCTTTTTTACAAATAATTATACCAATAGTTTTATTTTGCATAGGTGTTTTTAAATTTTTATCTATATAATTCATGTATACTTCAATTTGACCAATATGTTCTTTTTTTAATTCAGTTACCTTTAATTCTACGACAACATAGCAATTGAATTCAATATTATATAAAAGTAAATCAATATAATTATAGGTATTACCCATTTTAATTTTGTATTCATTGGAAATAAAACAAAACGAATTACCTAATTCCCTTAAAAAAAATGGAATATCTTCAAGAATTAGTTTTTGTAACATCTTTTCTGATATAATTTCATAATTAAAAGAATTTCTTATAACTATTGGATTTTTAATGAGATCTTCAACTTTAGTTTCTTTATGTTCAATCAATTTTTGTTTTGTTTTATCATCTAATCTTTCATATTCATTATTTTTTATTCGTTCACATAATTGTCTTTTTGATAAATTGTTTTTTATCGTTATATCAATGTAATAATTTATCTTATTTTTATCTTTAAATGATAACAATTGCAAATAATGGCTCCAGGTTAAAAGGGCAAACGGTGGTTGCCCTTTTTGGAAATTATAAAATTTTCTCATATATTTTAGTGTACGAGTCGAGTATCCCTTACCAAATTCTTTTGTTAATTTTTTAGAATATTCCTTTATAATTCCTTCACCATAACGTTTACCTGCTTCACTTAATAATTTACCTACATTATAATAAGTTGTTAAATCACTTTTATTTTTAGAGTAGTCTTTAATTTTTTTAGTTATTTCATTATTTATTATTTCTGTTTTTATTTCCTTATAATAATTCATAATTTCCATCCTTTCAATTTAATTTAGTCCGACATTCGTCGACCTACTTAAATTATTTTTTCAAAAGTAATATCTTCAATTATGATATGATAAATGCCACATATATTTAAACGAACACTATCTTCATTATCATAATTAATAACCAAATTACCATTACTTACTCTATTATTTAAATTTAATACATTAACTTTTCCATCAATTATCTGATAACCATAATTTATATAACCAAAAAAAGAATTAATAAAATCAAATAAAGGTAATTTATTAGCAAATATTTTAGAAAGTATAAAAGCTCTTTCTTCTGAAATATTACTATTTAAAATAGTTGTTTTCATTATAATCCCTCCTTTAGGGACTGTATTATAAAGAGAAAAAATAAAGCCTGCAACACTTTCGACAAAACATGTCAAAATGTTACAAGCTTATCATATAAATAAAATGAAAAAAGACACTTGTTCAGCATCTTCTTTAATTTTTCTTTGTATCATCAACTATTCTTTTTAATTTGATATACCTATAAATAACATAATAACTAAATTCTAAACTAACTAGTATAAGTAGAATCATCAAAGGTATTACTAATGGATTTGTTTTGTTTACAACAACTTTATCATTATCTTTCTTTTCTTCTTCTGTTATTGTATATTTATCTCCTTTTTCTACTTTTATTGCTACTTGTCCATCTGTATATTTTAGATTACTATCTATTAATTCTAAACTATTTTCACTATTTATTTTATATAATTTTCCACTCGTTTTATAATCATATAAATTTATTATTGTATTATTTGGAAAATAACTCTTATATACAAACTCTATATTTTCTTTTTCTATTTTTATTCTTAATGGTATATTATCTAATATATAATCCATATCTTTTCCATTAAATACATAACTATATAATAATTTATTTTCTTCATTATAAACATTATATGTTATTTTCTTATCTACTTTATATATTTTTTCTAATATAGATTTTAATGCTATTGGATTTTCACTTTCCAATACATCTATATATATTTCATTGAACTTTTCTAATGCTTTTGTTACCTCTTCTTCATTATTACTAACCTTATCTGTTACTTCTTTTACCTTTTTTATATTTATTGTATATGTTCTTTTAGTATTTCCATTACTTACTATAACACTTATTACATTTACCTCTTTATCTAACGTCTTCTTTCCTACTCCACTTACATTATATTTTGATGTTGCTAATATATTTACATATTCAATATCTTCTGTTACCTCTAGATCATATACATATTTATTCTTTGTAAATCCTATATTATATCCTTCTACTGCTAATGTATCTAAATATACCTCTTCTTTTGGTTTATTATTATTGTTGTTGTTTGAATTACCATTATTATTATCTTTTATTTCTTTTTCTACAACCTTAACTATTGCTTCTTTATTTGCTATATCTATATCATTATATTCGGTATCACTAGCATTTAAATTTGTTAACTTTATTTTTATTTGTTCTCCGACATTTGCTGTGGTTGTTATTTTTAATGTTCCTAATATACTATTCCCTGTTATTCCTCCTGATGTGTTTCCTATTACAAATCCATTGCTATTTGATGCATAAACTACCCAACTACCTCCGGCTGTAAATGATGCATATGTTCCATTTGTTATCTCAAAATTCCCTTTTATCCCTGATAATGCTCCATTACTTGCATTACTACTTATCGAACAATTTATTGCATCTTTCTTATAAATTGTACTTGGACATGTTATACTTACTCCTATATTTGTTGCTTTTACTGTACTTATACTTATCACACTAAGTATTACAAACCACACCTTTTTCATACTTTGCCTCCGCTTATCATTATATTAGCCAATTTCATTAAATCATTCATCTTCACTTTGTCATCATTCGTTAAATCTGCTGCATAGAAATATTCGCTCATTAATGTATTATTATCTATTAGATGATTTGCTATCATCATAATATCATTCATTTTAACAAGTCCATCTCCTGTTACATCTCCTGTTAACACTATCTTATATTCTTTATATTTATTTTTATAAATCATTCCTGTTTTTATATATTCTGGACTTATTATATTATTATTCTCATACATTAAAAATCCTTCTTTTTGACTTATATTACTTATAAAGTCTTTATAACTATATTTATTATATATATTACTTAACATTATATTTTTTATATAATTATTTTCTACTTTATATTTATCACTTTTTATTTGCTTTGATGTCTTGTTATATTTTGCATATAATTCTATATCTTTTGTTATTACTAAATCTTCTTGATATCCTTCCCAACTACTTAATTCATAATAATAATTACTATCTTCTTTTTCATATTCTATTACTTTTATCTTTTCATCTTCAAAATATTCTTCTTTTTTTATTAAAGTCTTTCTATCTTCATCATAATATCTTACACTATATTTATTCCTTTTTATATCTAAATCATATACACAATATTCACTATCACATAGACCATTACCTGCTTCATCATATATATTTTTTATCCACAAATACTTATTTTTATAATTCATAGTTACATTACTTATTATTTTATTATTATTAAATTCTTTCATTTCTTTTGGTATATTTACATCGCTATCACTTATTCCATACAAGAATTTCGTTGCTTTTATTCCACTTATTTCATCTGTTATATTTATTAATAATTCTTTATTTTTATAACTACTTTTTACTATTGGTCTTTCTTTATCTATATTTGTTATTTCTATTACATCACTATATATTTCTTTACAAGTATCCATACATACTTTTAATTTATAGTTTATTGTTTCATTATTACTTACTTTTACATCTACATTCTTTGTATTAGTATCAATCTTTATTACATTATCATTATATATTAATTCTAAGTACCCATTACTTAAATCATTTTGATAATACTTAATATCAAACTTTATATCTACATCTTTATTTGTAAATTCTTTATTATATGAATACTTTATTAAATCTACTAAATTATATTCTTTTATAAATGATTTATCCCCGATACTTAACTTTATTTGGGCTTTACCTTCATTTTTACCAGTAACTATTTTATTATTCTTTATAGTTATTAATTCTGGAGTTAAATTTTCTATTTCCACTTGGTCTTTATTTCCATATGGTTCAATTATTAAATCATATTCATATTCACTATTTGTATTTATGATATTTGAAAATAAATCCAATTTTATATCTGTTGCATCTACTGGAAAAGTCCGAAGCACTGGATAAGTACCACCCATATACCAGATATTATCAAAGTCCCAATTTTCATATGTACTTTTATCTAGTAATTCTTCATTTGTCTTGGCTCCATCATTTACAACATTATAGTTTGAATTTTGCAAGTAGTAGCTATTTGTAATCATAGCCTCATCTCCAGTATCAATTCCTGCAATTTTTGAGGTCATTCCATTAGAAGAAATATTGCCAACATTATAAGAATTTCTTATCACATTATTAGCTCCACCATTAGATATACCGGAAACAAAAGCAGTATAATCATTCTCAGTTTTAGCATATACATCCCCTTCGTTATAAGAATTATAAACCTCTCCAATTATTGTGTGACCAACAATACCACCAGCATACACATCTCCACTATCAGATATACCTTTTACATCTCCTTCAAATACGCAATTTTTTACCTTTCCAAAACTTGAAATTTCTCCAACAATTCCACCAACAATCGAAGATCCTTGTACAACTGTATTTTTTATCAAAATATTTTCAACTACACTATAATTTAACAAATCAGCAACAACGCCACCTGCATTATTAGAATTATTTGTATTAACAAAATACGAATCTTCAATAATCAAATTTCTAACAGTGCCATTTAATGCTGGAATAAGAGCTGTACCAGTACCATATTTATTACTATTATTTTTAGAAACATTACTTATCGTGTGAAAACCCCCATCTAAAAAACCATAAAATAATTGAGAACCATTATTAAAACTATCATAATTCACTCCCGTAAAATCTAAATCATTCATTATATAATAATATTTTGAACTTTCTTTTAAAATATTAATAAATTCTTGAGGTGTTGTTATTTTTTCATCAAACACAACCAGCTCAATTGAATTTGATGTATCTCCATCTGGTGTATTAACTGTTAGAGTAATGGTTATTTTACCGCTTTTTTTAATATTTAATACTCCATCATCAATTGTAGCAACATCGTTATCACTTACAAACCATCTATAATCTGTGGTATCATCAATAAGTATATCATAATTAACATTTGCTGTATTATCTTCAACAAACACAGGTTCTTTAACAAATAGTTTTATAACATCCTTATCAACAATATTAAATACTATACTATCTATTACATCACCATAATAAGTTTTTAAAGTATATTTTCCATTACTTATATTTTCATCAAAACTAATATTAGCAATATTATTATTTGTTACAACATAATTATTTTCAATCACAAAATTATTTGTTACATCGTTATTATTTTCATCAAATATTTTATACACTAATTTGCTTCCAGAATTTATATTATAAACCTCTGACCTTACATCAATATTTCTAACTTTATTTTTATTTATATATCTATTTTTTAAATAAGTCTTTATGCTTATATCACTAGAATAATTATTCGTAGTAAAAACAGAAGGAATATAAATATCTTCTATACTTTTATTAGAAATAATTTTTACATAAAAGCTTTCTTTATCTAGAATATAATTATCCACCTTAAAAGACTTTAATCCAGCATAATCATTTACATCTGTTACAACGTTTTTATAATTAACTCCATCATTACTAACAGAAATAGTATATTCATTTAAATATGTATTAAAAATAAAACTAATTCTAGCTAAACTTTCTATTTGATTAGGCTTATAATACTTATAAATTAATGTATTTTTATTTACATTTTCTTGTTTTTCAACTAAACTCACTTTTTCATTATATATATTATCATAATTCACAACATCAACACTTCTAGCACCAGAAACTAAAAAGTCTTTTGTATCATATGTCACATAAACATATGTTGCACCAGAACTTGCTCCCCATGAATTTCTAAGTATCCAAACACCTTTACCTGAAATCCACTCATAACCGTTGGATTCACATGTTGCTTGAGTATATAAATCGGATGTAGACTTACTTAATCTACAATAACTATATTCATAATCATCATCCCAACCAATTATTTGCATTGCATGGCCAGCACGAGCAGTAACTCCACATTTATTATCAATATTAAGTAAAGTTTTACCGTTCTTACTATCATAGAAATAACATGAACCAGCGTAAGTAGATGATGGACCTCGAGTCAAACTAACCTCTCTAGCACCATATTCTACAATATCTTTTTTTATTGAATTCATCCACTCTGAAATATTTGTATCTCCACTCGGTCTTGAATAATACTGAACATAATCTGTTACAATATAATCTTGTGATACATTATCATAAATTTCTTTTAGTGATTTAATATAACGATTACTATCATAGTTTTTCCAAACATCTAATGCTCGCTTAGGACCAACTCCATAAGAAAACAATTCTTCAACTTGTAATACACTAAAACCATAACCTAACCCTCTATCAGAATGATAAGGATTATATTTTTCTGTAACTATATTATATAAACCACTACCGCCATTATAAACTTTCGTAGAGTTTGGTATACTTGAAACATAATCAATATTTCTTTCAGAAAATGTTGCATTCGTAGTAAGTTCACCATTTTTATACTTTTCATTTATCTCTAAATCACTTTTAATTCTACAATGTCTAGAATTATCATTATTACATTTTGATACTACATCATCTTCATTTTTAATTCCTTTATATAACATATTTGATTCAACAGAGCCAAAAACACCAAAAACCACACACAATCCTAATTCTCCTTGATCCTTAGTAATTGTATTTACATAATTTTTACCATTCAGATTGGTTAAATTAAACTTACTAGGTAGTGTTGCATCTTCATTTGAGTATTTACTTGGTATTTTTCCATCATTACTATATTTATAGTGATTCAAATTAATATCATTTTTATCTATATTATATAAATTATTTCTCTTACTTATAAACTCATAAATATATTTTGATGGTACTACATCGTAATTTTTCTTTTCTTCCAAAGATAAATTATTATATTTTTCCCACTCGGGATTTATTTTACCTTCTAAAGCCTTTACATTCACACTAAATATTAAAACCAAAATAATAATAAACACTAAATATTTTTTCATACTACACATCCTAATTATATTAAAACACAAAAATTTATTTAACGCAAGTTGCATTAAATAAATTATATTTATTCATTATTAGTTTTCCCCTTAATTCCAATAATATAACCATATTTATTAATTTATAATAATGGGGTCAGATTGAGTCCCTGATCCAGATTTATAAGTAACCGTACTATTTAAATAAAAACTAGGACGAACATAGCCAGCAGAAAATGTTATGCCCCCACTATTTAAATAACCTTTAGCACTAATATAATATATATAACTAACGCGAGAAGTATAGGGAGATATTGTTAGTTCAACATTTCCCAAACTCATCCAATTATTAGCCGAACAATCATCATAATCACTCATTTTTAAAACCCAAGCATTTGAACTTGCTGCAAATCCATAATCACTTGCATACATTAATCCTATCTTCGACATTCCATTACTGTCAACAAATGTTTTTGTTGCATTTTCTATTTCAACATTATACATTTCCTTTGCAGTTAATCCCAAAAAATTATATCCACTCACCTTCCATGTAGAATTTGAAATTTTATTTGCCCATTCTGTTCCAATATTATTGATAAAATTGGTATTCAAATTTGTTTTGTTTAATAAACTGGTATCCCACGAATTCAATCCATATCCATTGCTCGAATCTTTGGTAGCAACATAGTTCCAATAATATCTAATATCTCTATAATAATCTCCATCTGTTCCTAGTAAGGTACTTGAAGCATAATTATGTTTAATTAATTTAACTTGACCATCTATTACCCCAATTATTCTATACAAGTTATCCATTGGACACGGTATTGCTGTTGAACCAAAACATACAAAGTTATTTACACTTTCACTTGATCCAGCATACCTGTAACTATTATCTGCAGCACTTAATGGCAAGTTAGAACTATGATAATATATATGTGTTGCACCACTTACACTTTCTTCGCTTAAAGTTTTAATGCAACTAGCTAAATTTTCTCCATCTTTACACACATCTGTTAAGTTTGTAAATGCAGCGGCTTTTTGAATTAAAATTTTTGCATTAAAAACATTTCCACCATTTGCAGCTTGATTAAATTCATAATTTACAAAAATTAAAGTGACATTCCACTGTTCTTCTAATGTGGATGTTGTTGTTATTTCTCTATTATCAAACAATGTAATTAATCCATTTTTTGTTGTAACATCAAAACCTGAAATTTGCGTTCCAGCACCATTTGTTACCGTTTTATATTCAAGCCCTGTTACGTTTGTAACAGCATTTCCTGATTTATCTGTAATTTGTAATAATAACTCTGGTTTAGTTGAATCTTGAGAATAAGTAAAAGTATTAATATTAATATTTAAATAAAGATAATAATGTTCTGTAACAGTATTTGTTTTACTGTTTGCAGTTAATATTGCCTTTGCAAATGTTGATGCCGATGCATTATTTCCCCCTTCAGTAAAGGTGAATTGATCTACAGTAAATTTAAGGGGATCCCCAACTTCAAAAGAAAAAGTATCTACAGTATTGGCACTTATTTCAATATCTGTTGCTGCCCCAGTTCCAGTTTGAGCTTGAAAATAAGCATAAGTTGCCCCGATTACTGTTATTATTAATGCAAATAAAGATGCGATACTTATTATTTTCATTTTTTTATTTTCCATTATAATATTACTCCTTCTTCACAATATCACGCACGGATATTTTATTTTACATACCCATTTTAACCGAAAAAAAAA
>ERZ827440.18-NODE-18-length-250704-cov-5.310534_pt1 | contig 250704 bp, 212 predicted proteins | sample MGYA00519774_ERZ827440 | MGnify/ENA primary metagenome ERZ827440 (study PRJEB31778, sample SAMEA3449302) | human gut metagenome | biome: human gut; feature: human-associated habitat; material: faeces | place: United Kingdom | collected 2010/2012 ... | reverse complement strand
CTTGCATGTGTTAAGCACGCCGCCAGCGTTCATCCTGAGCCAGGATCAAACTCTCCGTTTAAAAGACAAGTAAGATGCCTTACTTGTTAGAGTTTGATGTATCTGGTTTGTCTAAAGCATCCCAGAGCCTTTTTGATTAGGGTGGAATGTTTTGACGGGATCATTTCTGACTTAATATTCCAACTAAGTTCTTAGTTTCACAGTATCCAGTTGTGAAGGTTCTTTAGCCTTGCAGAAGTTCTCTTTTCGAACTTCTGTGTCGCTTGCGGCGGGGCCGCTCGCGCAAGGAGATAATTTACTCTCATCCCCAAGCTCTGTCAACAATTTTTTTCAATTTTTTGAAAAAAAGTTTTGTAAGATGCTTTTTTCTTGGTACGAAATATCCTATATCCCCTGGTCATGTATAAGAAGGACTCCTTTTCTACTTTTACCATTTTGATTTTTGGAATTTGCAGGTTTAGGGACTTTATAGGGCAAGTAAGCAAAGAATTGCATAGCTTGGATGGTTGTGAGTAGGTAGAAAAGAAAGAGATATGGGTGTTTGATACAGGTATGGCTTGCTTTATGACAGGAAAGTATCCCTAGTATGCGGGCATAAAGGTGATTGTCTATATCAATTCTTTGCTTACTTGCCACAAACAACCCTAAAAATGGCAATTTTTGATGGGCGTGCTGTGTTTGGTGGAGGGTGGTGGGGTTGTAAGGAGGCTATAAGCGTGATGCTTGCAGGGAGATTTGAGGATGATGGGGCTGTTGAGATGTGTTGAGGATGAGCTTAGGATGAGCCCTTGATTTGTGGGGGATAAAAGTGCTCACCCGAATAAAAAAAGCCCACAAAGGGCTTTAGTATATATATCTATGGCTTTGTGATTTTGTGTCTTTGCGGTTCCGCAGCGTCACAACGCTATAGGTTCGTTTTGGCACTTTGCAGATTTAAACAATAAATCCTCGTACCTGCCTAAGAGTTAATCATTTATCGGTACTAGTCGAATCAATTTGCTCGCACAAGCCCAATCGCGTCCCCTCAAAAAAACGCTCTTTAGGAAAAAACCCGCTCATAAAGTGCATAAATCAAAATTGCTAACACAATTACGACACCAATAATAAGAAAGATTCGAGTCTTTTTTCTTTCTTGCTCTTCTTCTCGACGAAGCTGCTCTTCTATTTCTCGTGTTTCTTTTCGACTCTTTTTTGCCATAAGAATTCCCCTGCTTAGCCCTTACAAAACAATCACGCAGTAGATGAAACTATACCATGCTCACTCGATAGTAGGGCAAGCCTTTTATGTCATGGCGAGCCACGAGTAAGCCTTTTGGAGCACAGCAGCCTATTACTACATCAATAGCAAACAAGCCTTCTATAGCCACGACTGCCTTTTATCGTAAAAGGGCATCCTAATCAACTTTGGTAAGTTTTCCTGTCTGAGAATCAATAATAAATCCCTGAACTTCTACCGAAGAAGGAATCAGGGGATGATGAGCTATGGTCTCTACCGTTCTTCGAACGCTTTCTTCCCCATCGCCAAATCCCGCAAGCCATTTTTCGAAATCGATACCGCAATAATCCATCATCTCAATATGATCCCGCGAAATTCCCGCCGCCAACATATGATCGATCATCTCTTTTGCATTCATATGCTGCGCGCCGCAATTGCTATGACCCACTACCATAATGGTAGTAACACCAAGCTCATATATCGCCACTAAAAGACTTCTAATGACACTTCCGAATGGATGGGAAATAACGCCGCCCGCATTTTTAATTATTTTTGCATCACCATTTTTCAACCCAAGCGCTGCCGGAAGAAGCTCTGTTAAACGGGTGTCCATACAGCTCACAATTGCGAGCTTTTTATCGGGATATTTATCCGTCTCATAGCGCTTGTATAATTCGTCTTCAACAAACTTTTCGTTAAAAGAAAGAATGTCATCGATAGTGCTCATAGTACTAAACCCCAAAATGCTTATCGTCTCAAACTGCAGATAGCTCTAAGCGAGAAGCTTTATTTTGTATCTGACTTCAACGTTATCTTTTTCACTATATGGCGTATTGCCATAAGAGGATGATGCAATATCATTCGCGGACCGCTGTAAGCCATGATGGTGCGAATACTCGCCCTCATTGAAGGCTTATAGCACTGTATTTCACACGCTTCACAAATTCCCTTATGAAGATGAGGGCAATTCTTTGTGCGTTGTATGGCGTAATTCACAACTTCGTAGCATTCTGCGCAAAGCCCGTTTTCGCCCTGTAAACCACGATGATGGTCATGACAGTAAAGTTGTGCCATAGCCATCACCGTTTTATTATCACGTGCGAGCCGTCGCTCATCACGCTTAGTATTGTTTTTGCTTTGAGTATTCATTAAAGCTTTCTTATAGAGAGCACCGACACGCGACGCTCTACAAACTAACTTTTGACTATCCTTAGAAACTAGCCGTAAATACGCTTCAATTCTGCGTATGCCTCGTCAGCCTGGGTCATAACATCAGTAATAATTTGCTTTACCGGACGAACTTCCTTCACCAGACCCGCAATCATGCCCGCAGAAAATGCGCCATGTTCAATATTGCCGTTGCTTGCATCCGCAACAGAACCACGGCAGAACTGGTCCAATTCTTCACTACTTGCGCCAGAATCATACAAATCCCAATAAGCCTTCGTGAAAGGACTCTTGATGCAGCGCACCTGCTTTTTGCCATACTCGCCTGTTAATACTGTATCGCAATCGGCAGCATCAACGATCATCTGCTTATAGACATCGCTTACCGGACATTCCTCGGAAGCCAAAAATACCGTGCCCATCTGAACACCAACAGCACCGAGAGCTAAAGCAGCCAAGAAACCTTTGCCATCAGCAATACCGCCTGCTGCAATAACAGGAATATCCACTGCCTCTACTACTTGGCGAACCATAGGATACGTGCACATACGACCAATATGGCCGCCGCCTTCCATACCCTCTGCAACTACCGCTGTAGCGCCTAAATCCTGCATCTTCTTTGCAGCACGAGCATGAGGGATAAGGCAAACTACCTTTACGCCGCCCTCGACCAAAATAGGAACAATAGCATCAGGCTTACCAGCACTGATCGTACAAACAGGAACTTTGAGCTCGACACACATACGAGCACATTCTTCAACCAGATCGCTTTCCATAATCAGGTTAACTGCAAATGGCTTATCAGTAAGAGAGCGAGCGATCTCTACCTGCTCTTTTACCCACTGTGCATCATGCAAAGTCGAAGCAATAACGCCCAAACCACCCGCATTGCTTACCGCAGCAGCAAATTTTCCGTCAGTGATATGAGCCATTGCACCTTGAATAATAGGATATTCAATACCCAATACCTCACAAAGTTCTGTCTTCATGTACGATCCCTTCACCCTAACGCTTTAATGCGATTCTTGTTGGTATGTGGATAATCCTCCGCTCTCCGCAATGCTTATCGCAGCAGAATTTTCTTTATAAGAGAATTTCCAACATGTGAAAGGATAGCATTTTTGGAATGCAAACCGCAGCACACATCGGAAAGCCCACCAAGAAACAAATGCTTTTAATGCCTTTTAAACGATACTCCTAGCACCTCTTACAAAAGCACTTCCATCCCAAATTCACCGATCAAGAAAAGCGTTTTTGTTTTCTCTCGAAATTTCGTGCCGATTAAAGCTCCTTTTTTGAGGCGTCGTCAGTAGTTTCCGAAGAGCTTGAGACCTCATCTTCCCGAGTAGAGGGCGTCGTTTCAGGAGATGTCATTTCAGAAGACGCTATTTCGGGGGATACTGTCTTAGCGGTTGTTGCTTCGGGAACCGTTGTATCAGGAGCTGCTGCTGTTACCTCCTCAACAACCACATTCGACAGCTCTGCGGGTTCAACCTCAATTATGGGAGGCTGAGATAGCTGCTCTTCTTGGCTTGAGAAGTCGCCCTGACTAAAATCACCCTGGCTAGATTGCTGAACCTTGGCCGCTTGTCCTTCTTGGCTTGACTGATGTGGTTGCTGAACCTGCCCTGCCTGATTTGGCTGGAATGGTTGTTGGACTTGGTCTGCCAAGTATGGTTGCTGAGCTTGTCCTTCCTGATAGGATTTTTGAGTTTGACTCGCCAATCCCGCCTGATATGGCTGCTGAGCTTGACCTACCTGAGTTGATTGACCCGCCTGGTAGGGCTGCTGGTTTTGGTCTACCTGGTAGGGCTGCTGAGCTTGATAGGGCTGAGCTGTCTGATAAGGCTGCTGAGCACTCTGGTATGGTTGCTGGGCCTGTCCCGCCTGATAGGGCTGCCCCGCCTGATATGCCTGGTAGTGCTGTTGTGCCTGTTTTGCCTGTTCAAGCTCAAACGGCATCGGATCTTCCTGACCGCCCCACAAATTAACCTGGAACTGCCGAGTCCAATAACCAAGCGCACGAGATATAAGAGCAGCAATAAACACCGAAACAAAAGCTGCTGCAATACAAAGCAAAAGAATAAGGGCAAGAACGATCAAAATCCCTACCACTGCCGCCTGTGGTCCATCTGCCTGAAAAACTGCAATAAAAATAGCCATAAACGCAACTACAAGCATAGCAATGATGAAGGTAGCTATTCCTACAACACAACCGCAAATTATCGACATACCGAATATGCGCAAAAGACCCATGAAATCGTAGCGCATCATAGCCCATATTTTGCCAATTTGAAAACCAGAAGAAAGGGTGCCATACAGGGCGCATCGCATAGCGCCTACCCAATAGAAAAATACCACGGCAAAAGTAAGAACAAGTCCTGCGAGTGAGAAAATAAGTCCCATAAGCAACGCGCCCACTCCCAGCGAAGCGTCCGAAACAGAAACAAATCCCACAAACGAAACGCCCGTCAGAATGCTTGTTACCATGCCAAACACTCCGGGTACCAAGGAGAAGACAACACCGATTACCAAAATAAAGAAGCCACGCTTATAAAGGTTTCCGTCCTCATTGCCAAAAATGCGATCTGGCATTGGACGGTGAACATTCCATGCAATATCGCGCGCCCAGCCATAGAGATAGCCATACGTAACAAGTACGCCAAAAATAGGAATAAAGTTTAAAAGGCCCATTCGCAAAATTTTAGAAAACCATCCGGGCGATTTCGTAATGTCGCCCCATGCAGCAGAAAAGTAACCTTTTTCCATTTCAAACCTACTCTCCTTATATCAGTGCTGTTGCCAGCATTAATAGCAATCACATCTCCAGGCACGTTACAAATCAGTATATGCGCCCTCGAACCATATCGCATTTGTCCACTATAAACAAAAGAAGGGAAGCTTTCGCTTCCCTTCTTCGATGCGTTTCCAATATGAAACAAACAAGTAAGGTTTCGTTTAGAAACAAGCTGCAAAGTAACTAATAAGTTACTTCAAGGTTACAGCAGCACCAGCTTCCTCGAGAGCAGCCTTCATTTCCTCAGCTTTGTCCTTAGCAACGCCTTCCTGTACAGGAGCAGGAGCAGACTCAACGAGAGCCTTTGCTTCCTTCAAGCCAAGACCAGAGATCTCACGAACAGCCTTGATAACAGCAATCTTGTTGTCACCGAAGCCTTCGAGAACTACGTCGAACTCGCTCTTTTCTTCAGCAGCAGCTTCACCAGCAGCAGGAGCAGCAGCTACAGCTACAGGAGCAGCAGCAGATACACCGAATACTTCTTCGAGTTCCTTTACGAGCTCAGAAAGCTCGAGAGCAGGCATTTCCTTAAGGGCTTCTACGATCTCTTCACGAGTTACAGCCATGATATGACTCCTTTTCTTTTAAGCGCGTCATACTTTTGCATGACACAGATAATTTCACTTTACGCAGCACATGCTGCAGGGGTGGCACCAAGTGGCACCGGAGCAGCCTCTACGCTGCTCGATTGATGGTTTGCACCAATTGCAGCACTATTAAGCTGCGTCCTTCTGGTCTGCAATAGCAGATACGCAACGTGCGAATGCCTCCATAGGACCATTGAGCACGCGTACGGTCTTGACCATAGGATTCTGAAGGCTGCCGAGAAGCTTGGCGATGAGTTCCTCGCGAGAAGGAAGAGCTGCAATCTTTTCAACTGCTTCAGCATCGACGAACGCACCGTCCATCATGCCGCCCTTGATCACCAGGTTTTCGTTAGCCTTAGCAAAGTCCTTCAAAGCCTTAGCAGAAGCAACAGGATCGCCCGCTGCGAATACGAAAGCGGAAGGACCAGCAAGAACCTCGTCCATTTCAGGCATATCCAGCTCTTTGAGAGCAAGGCGAACCAACTTGTTCTTATGAACCTTCATGATTGCACCAGCTTCGCGAATGCTGTTACGCAACTGCTCGGACTGCTTTACCGTAAGGCCGCGATAATCTACTACCCACATTGCTTGAATGTCGGTGAGGTCTTCTTTGATCTCTGCGAGCCTTTCAGTGTTCTGTACGCTTGGCATATGTGTCGTGCACCTCCTTTTCAAAGCATCACGTTCCGCACCATTGGGTGGGTCGAGCCTTGAAAAGAACGACCCCCTGACTCATGACAGCAGGGGGTCGGTAAAGACTTAACATTTACTAACCACCTCGGCGGGCCGCATCTGCGATTAAACCTTTCGGTACCAGCTGTCTTGGGCAGCGGAACAATTTTTTAGTTCTGACTGCTTTTTTGCAGCCGAACTATAATTGCAAAATTATTCGTACACGTCAAGGGGCAATTAGTCTTCGTTTGTGCATCTAACTATAATTTCACATTTCCTTGTTTTTTCCTCCATTTCATACCATTTACTTGCCCACTTTTCTCGTCTGCGAACATCACCTTGCCATTTTGCGCAGAAACCACGAAGCTAAAAATATCGATGAGAAAGGACCCTTTATGAAAGTCGCGTTCTTCCCGGGTTGCATGGTCGACATGTTTTATCCCGAGGTTGGAATTGCTGCCGTAAACGTGCTTGAGCGTCTTGGCTGCGAAGTAGAGCTTCCCGATGATAGCGTTTGTTGTGGTCAGCCCTTTACCAATTCAGGCTACATCGAAGAAGCAAAGCCTATGATGAAAAAGGTCGTTGATGCCTACAGCAAATATGACACCATTGTTTCTCTTACTGGTTCTTGTGCATGGGCAATCAAAGCCGAATATCCTCACTTCTTTGAGGACGATAAAGAATACAGCCAAAAGATTGCAGAACTTGCTCCACGTATTTACGAATTTACCCAGTTTATTGTTGATGTGCTTTGCGTCACAGATGTTGGAGCCCATCTTGATGGAACCGTAACCTACCATGCCAGCTGTCATTTGACCCGCATGCTAGGAGTGAAGGAACCACCTTTAACGCTTCTTAAAAATGTTGAAGGCCTGACCTATATCGAAATGCCCGAAATGGATCGCTGCTGTGGTTTTGGCGGCACCTTCAGCATTAAAGAACCCGAAGTATCTGGCCATATGGTCCAGGAAAAAGTGGCATTTGCGCTCGCTACGGGAGCGGACTATTTATGCGGTGCCGATCAAGCTTGCCTTATGAATATAAAGGGAGCCCTTGATCGCATGCGCGAATCAGGCATTGTTTCAAGCAATATGAAAGTCCTTCATATTGCTCAGATTCTCGACTCACGATTGGAGGCGTAATTCATGTCTTCTATCATCTATGACGATGCGCCCCTTGAAGAGCGCATTCATCGTTCCCTTTCCGACACCTTTAAGCACCGCGCTATCGAAACCGCGCAAGACGTCATCACCGGTAAGCGCAATGCTTTAGTAGCTGAAGTTGATAACTGGGAAGAGTTCCGTGATCATGCAGCGCAAATTCGTGACCACGTACTTGCTAATCTTGACTACTATGTACGTGAATTTGCTACCAATGCTCAGAAAAACGGTGCTCAGGTGTATTTCGCGCCCACCGATACTGATGCACTTGAGTGTATCTTGGATATTTTTGAAGATATTGGTGCCACCTCGTGCGTAAAATCAAAAAGCATGATGACCGAAGAAATTGGTCTTAACAAGTTTTTAGAAAAGCACGGTATTTCAGCTATAGAAACCGACTGCGCAGAACACATTATCCAAACAGCCGGCAACGCTCCTTCCCACATCGTTGTGCCTGCTCTTCACTTCGATCGAACTTCTATTCGCGATCTCTATCGTGAGAAAAAAGGCTATACCGGAAGCGATGATCCTGAAGAAATTACCCGCTTTTTACGCAAGATTCTTCGACCAGAATTCATGAACGCTTCAGTAGGAATTACCGGATGCAATTTCGGTGTTGCCGAAACGGGATCATGCACGTTAGTTTCCAATGAGGGAAATGCTCGTATGGCTTCAAGCATCCCCGAAACTCAAATTATCGTCATGGGTTGCGAGCGTATCGTTCCTGATTTGCGATCACTTGATGTCATGATGAAACTTTTGGTGCGCAGTGCGGTTGGCGCAAAGATCTCTGGATCATTTTCTATCAACACCGGCCCTCGCCGTGAAGGCGAAGCCGACGGTCCGAAAAACGTTCATATTGTTATGGTCAACAACGGCCGTAGCAATATTCTTGGAAGCGAGTTTAAACCCATGCTTCGCTGCATTCGCTGCGGAGCCTGCATGAATTCGTGCCCGGTATATCGTCACATAACAGGTCATGGATATGGCTCAATTTACCCAGGACCAATGGGAATTGTTCTCACTCCCCTTCTGGTGGGGTATAAAGAGACCGCAAAGCTTCCTTTTGCCTGCTCACTCTGTGGCTCTTGCGCCGACGTATGTCCCGTTAAGATACCTTTACCCAATCTTATTGCTCAGCATCGCCGCAATATAGTCTCGCTAGGATATGTCTCTCCAGCCGAAAAGGCGGCATTCAGCGCTGCCGCAGCAACGTTCTCGAACCGAGCACTCTACGGCATGGCGACAACGGTTGCCCCCTCTATCATGAAGGCGCTTACGGGCAACACAAATCAGATCGACAAGAGTACAACATTTATTCCTGTTCTCAACGGCTGGACCGCATCGCGCAACCTTGATCCAATGAACAAGGAGAAGTTCCGCACCTGGTTTGCTCGTCATAAAAAAGATCAAATTGCGGCCAAACGCACCGAAACAGCGCAGCAAATTTCTGCCGCTGCAAGCCGCGTCCATCACGCAATTGAACAGAATCTCACTGAATGCAACGCGGATAGATCTTCTTTACCTACAACCTCTGCGCGAAAGGAGGACTAAATGAGTACCGTAAGTCTTGAAGAATTTTTAAAGCCTCTCTCTCACGCACTTGGACGTACGGAGCCTCCCGCACATGTCGAAAGTTGCGAAGCTACCAAAGCGCCCTTACCCCATGATTTTCACGCATACACCCCTGAAGAACTTACCGCATGGTTTATTCGGGAAGCAGAAAAGATAGGAACGGTCGTAAAGCTTGTCGCACCCGATGAAGTTGCCTCTTGTGTTGTTGATTTGGTAAACCAATTCGGTGATGGTGGTCATGTCGTATTTGCCGATGTCCCCGAAATTGATGCCTATCAGATTCCTGAAGCACTTCAAAGCGCTTCTCTTGAAGGAGTTCGCTGGGATCCGAGAAGCCGAGAGGCAAGCGTAAAGCGCGCCGAAAGTGCTGACGTTGGCATCACTGTTGCAAGTTTTGGTATTGCAGAAACGGCAACTATCATTCAAAAATGCACCGCTCAATCGGGACGCTCAATCTGTCTGCTCCCTATTGGTCACATTGCGCTGCTCCGCAAAAAAGATATCTTCCCCTACATGACACAACTCATGGATAACTGGGAGGAAAAGGTAGCTGCAGGTGATGCAATGCCTTCAAATTACACCTTTATCAGTGGCCCTTCCAATACTGCCGATATCGAATTGGTACGCGTGGTAGGTGTTCACGGGCCAGTACATGCGGGTGTCATTCTCATAGACGAATAAAACGAATAACTGCGCTAAGAAAGGCCAAAAGTTTAACAGCTTTTGGCCTTTCTTTTTTTTGATAAGAAGGTCTTAGAGGATTAATGGCGGGTTATTGTACCCTTACTGGACATTAGCCTTCTTCGGTAATGTCCAGATTCTTTGGAATGCATTTATATGCCAGTAATGTCACTCCTAGCATCACCACGCCGCCTAATACCGAAGTAATAACTATAGAATCGCTAAAGGATTGCGAACCTTCTCTTATCAGCTCGCCTACGCCTGTTTGCTCGGCGATTACCACCGCTGCCGAATATGACTGCATAGCCGCGTCAACGTCAACCTGACTCAATCCCGCAGAAACAAGCGCTTCAGCATTAAGCCCCAAGCGATACACAATAGAAGCAATACTGCCCATTATGGCAACACCGAGCACATTACCTAGGTCATAAGCAATCTCTTCAATCGCTGCAGCACTTGAAGCTTTGGCAGGAGGCGTTGAATTCATAATGGCTGCCGACCCAATTGCAAGCACTCCCGTACCAGCACCCACAAGCGCACTTGAAATTGCTACAGGAAGGTAGGAGAGATTTCCCATAAAGGGTAAGAGCATCAACATCGCACATGCACTGAGAAGCAACCCAATACACAACACCTTATGAGCAGGAAACCGCATTGCAAGCGCAGGAGCTGCAGCACCTGCAATCAATGAAGCAACCGCTAAGGGCAATAGTTTGACACCCGATTCCAAAGGAGTATTTTCATCGACCAACTGCAACCACTGCGCAAGAAGAAACAGGAGCGCTGCCATAGCAAACATAGAACCTAAGGCAACGACCACTCCTCCCGTAAACATACGGTTTTTAAAAAGTGTCACATCAATAAGGGGAGCATTGGTCTTCAGCGCCCTCACAACAAAAGCAACGATGCAAAGAATACCAACCATAACAGCTATAAGGGCGAAAGGATCAGCAAGGTTCATTTCCGCCGCAAGACGCTTGATTCCCCACATAAGAGAAGCCATGCCAACCAAAGAAATGATTGCTGCAGGAATATCCCAAGGACCATTTCCAATAACATGAATCTCAGGCAGAATAAACAAACCTACCACTAGCACTAAAGCCATTAAAGGAATGTTAACCAGGAATGCCGCATGCCAACTTAAATGTTCTAACAGCGCCCCTCCAATAATAGGACCAAGCGCCATTCCTAATCCGCCCAAGACCGACCATGCCGCAAGCGCAAAAGCTCTCTCCTTTGCGTCGATGAAAATATTTCTGATCATAGAAATTGTAGTAGGCATAATCATCGCTGCTCCTAAACCCAAAAAAGCACGAATAGCAACGACTTGCCACGGCGTGCTAGCCCAAAGAATAAGAGCACTGCCAACGCAGAAAACCAAAGCGCCCCCTAGGAGCATTTTCTTTCTTCCTATACGATCAGAGAGAGAACTTGCCGAAACTAAGAGCCCCGCCAATACCAGAGAATACGCATCTACAATCCAAAGCTGTTCATCTGAAGTTGGCTGCAGCTCGGCAGTCATGCTCGGAAGTGCAACATTGAGTACCGTAAGATCTATCGATAACACAAACTGGGCGAAAAGAAGCACCATAAGTGCCGCCCACCTGTGCACACGCGACAGAGGAGGAACTTTTGCCTTCGCCCCTCTTTCGTCGGTTGCCTCAGCAGTATGCACCGATACATCGCCTGTCATAAAGACAAACTCCTTTCATAGAAAAGAATAGAAAGCATTGTTTTAACGAACCGAAGGAGGAATCTGAGTAAGCGCACACAACGCTTCATAAATAAACTCTTCACTGAATTCGCGCCCAAAAATTCCCACTTCACTAAAAATGCCGTCCATGAATACCGCAACTGCTTTTGCCTGAGAATCTGGAAGGTATACCTTAAGCGCTTGGACAAATCGTTCAAGTCCACAGGTGGCATACCGGCGAACCTCGGGATCTCTTACCGCTGCTGAATAAAGTACGATATCGGTGCGCACTTCATCGCGATTAGAGGCATATTGAGCTATGCAGGAAGCCACAACGCGGATATCACCCTTGCTTTGCTTGATACGCTCAATAGTTTCGCGGTAATCCTTGTCTATTTCTTCGGCAAGCACGCGGTATCCTGCTCTGCGTAGCTCATCGATACTCGAAAAATACTGAGTAGTTGAACCAAGAGACACCTGCGCTTTTTCTGCTACCCGTCTATGAGTCAAGCGCTGGGATCCTTCTTTGAGCAAAAGCTCTGCTGCTGCATGCTCTATAGCTTGACGACGAGCTTCAGGATCACGCTTAGCGCGCCTTTTGGGTTCGGATTCTTTCATCGCAATTCACCTCACGAAGCTACTCTGCCGAAATGTACATTTGTACAGAATATAACACTCCCTTTCTTTAATGTACATATGTACATTATTTAATCACAATCAAAATGTCTGATTACCGACCAAAAGATGAAAAAGTAAGACCGATAATTCATAAGACAGACGTCTTGTCTCGAATAACAAAAAAGAAGGGGCGCTTCTTTTTGAAGCACCCCTTCTCAAAGAGAACTCTATTCCCTTGTTGTTTTGCGCGCATTCAAGCAGCTCGCGTGTAGTTATACGCTCCTTGCACAATAACCCTATGCTGCCGCTTGATTGCCTCCATCAGTAGAAACTCCCGCGTTTCCTGCATTATCAGCAGTTGCCGTATCAGTATCTACTTGCTGATCCTGGGATTCAGGTTCGCTAATAGAGTCGACACTCACCAATGATCCTCCCCCATTGGAGAAGTTAAGCGTAATATCGTCGCCTTCCTTATAGCGAACAATATCAACAATGCTCGCAACAGGACAATCATAGAGCGTGTCATTACCCGAAAGCATCACATAATAGTGAGTATCTCCTCCTAGAACAACAGGAGAAATAAGCGAAATAGTGCCCGTTGCAGAACCTTCGGTCACCGTTGATTCCTGATCGTCTCCCTGGATTTCAATACCATTGCTTCTCAAAAGACGCTTATAGGCATCCTCTGTTTCTTCAATCGTATTGCCCGTTGCTACATTCTGATAACGCTGAATGTCAATCATGGCATACATCTTTACCAAACCGGCACTATCCTTTAAGGCCATAAAGTAAGTGGGCTGACCACCAACATTGATAAGCAAGGGGAACGTTGCGGTATAACGCATCTGCTGTACCTGGCCTTCAGCTGAGCTCATAGCAGAATCTTCCGTAGCACCCGCTACAGGATAGAACTTAGATTCAGCCGTACGCTGGTTAATCAAAACAAAGCCGATAATTGAATTGTCGGAAGTAGCAGATGTTACACCGCTATACACCCAAACGTCATCGTCTTTAACCACATAGTTATAACCTAAGTTGCCATCACTACCAGGCGTGGTCTGACGAACACCGCTTTGGCCTAACCACGAATTGATCCAACCACCGGAAAGTGCTCCACTCCAGTTGTATTGCTCAATCAGCAGCTCTGCTGGATAGGCGCGGTCAACCCATTGGGGAACATCCTCGATAGCAATGTCTTGGCACTCGCCCGTGTTGGCATCACACAGAATGATGCGCGATACGGTCTGACCGCCGAAGAGACCAACCTTGTAGTCCATAACAGGATAGATCCAGTAAGGCTTACCGCTATCATCGATCTCGAAGGACTTTTCTCCCAAAATATAGAAGGGATACTTCAGCTGAACGTGACGATCAACGTTATTGAACAAAGGATCCGAATCAGAATAGTAGATTGGCTCATTAAGACGAACAATCTGAGTATCCTGCGTGCTCATGTTAACAATAACGTAGCCCGGAATACCGGTGTCCTTGTTCGACCACCACTTAAACAGGTCAGCGTAGTTTAGCGGACTAACACGAACAGGAGAGTCCTGGTAGTTGATCTGAGTGTAAATATCATCAATTACGTACTGGCTTACATAGTCCGCCATTGCGCCCATGGTGCGATTACCCAAAAGCATTGCAGAATCGCGGTCGATAAACGGAATTTCGGAATAGTCAACTTCCTGAATATCGGTTGCAAAATCCGTTTCTTCGGTATGCAAAATAGTTGCATACTTTTCTGCATTACCCGGGAACAAACTTAGCGAAAGCAACGCACCAATAAGACCAACCGCCGCAATCGCAAGCGGAACAAACATCAAGATCTTAAAGCGCTTCGACTTCTTTTCACTTTTTTCACGCTTGCCCATACCACTGGCATAAATCTGCTTGAAAGAAAAGAAGATTAAAAATGCTGGGAGCAAAATGAAAATAGCAAGTACGAACCACAGATCAACGCTATGGATGTTGATAGGTGGATGGAACCACCAATAGCAAAACGCCAAAACAAGCACGACAAGCACAGCAATGATAATCAATGCCTTTCTGCTCATTTGTGCAAGGGCATCACGAAACGCACTGAATTCGTTGCCGCCGCGTCCACCGCGACCTCCGCGACGAGGGCCTGCAGAGCCCTGAGAGTCGCCACCGGTACCACCGGCTCCACCAAATCCAGCACCGCCCTGTGCAGCACCGAACTGTTTTAGCAAGTCCGCCCAACTGACTGGTCCCTGATTATTTGGATCTGCCATAAGGCTCCTTCCTCTTGTGTACGTAACATGTTATTGTATCTGATTATTTGCCCAGAATACCCCCATCTTTGTAAAACAATAGGCGCACCAGAAAATCTGATGCGCCTAAAGCATTGCCAGTAGCGAAAAGCGAATCTTTTATTGCTTTTTTCTACGAGAGACCACGCAATACATACTGCAAAATTCCGCCATTGTAGTAGTAATCTCCTTCGGTTGGCGTATCGATTCGAACGATTGCTTTAAACGTAAGAGAAGTACCATCTTCCCTCGTCGCAACAACCTCCACTTCACTGGGCTGAGGCAAACCGTGCGAGAAATCAATATCTTCAATAGACAACGTCTCGCTTCCATCCAAACCAAGCGTATCAGCATTCTGACCTTCCAGGAATTGCAGAGGTAAAATGCCCATACCGATGAGGTTCGAACGATGAATACGCTCAAAGCTTTCCGCAAACACCGCACGCACTCCCTGTAACAACGGGCCCTTTGCTGCCCAGTCGCGAGAGGAACCGCTTCCATACATTTTTCCTGCAAGCACTACAAGGTCAATGCCCTGCTCCTCATAATGCTTTGCGGCATCATAAACAGACTTTATTTCCCCATCAAGGAAATCCTTGGTCCATCCACCCTTTCTTCCCTCGGCAAGCTTGTTGGTAAGTTTTACGTTAGCAAACGCACCGCGCATCATTACCTCATGATTGCCACGTCGCGCGCCATAGGTGTTGAAATCCTGAGGGGCAACGCCATGCTCTTCAAGATAACGCGCAGCAGGAGAATCATCTGCAATAGATCCTGCCGGAGAAATATGGTCAGTTGTAATGAAATCGCCCAAATTCAGCAAAACGCGAGCATTCTTAACAGGCTTTGGTGCCTGGACCTCTCGAGTCATGCCATCAAAGTAAGGAGCGCGACGAACGTAGGTAGAATCGGGATCCCACGCAAAGACATCGCTTGCCTCTTTTCCAAGCGACTTCCACGCCGCATTACCTTCAAAAAGACCTGCTGCTGCACGATCAAAGACTTCTTTTGTGCAACAAGTCTCAAGTAATTCTTGTATCTCAGAAGCCGAAGGCCAAATATCACGCAGATATACTTCTTCTCCGTCTTTGTTAACCCCTAACGCCTGCGTTTCGAAATCAAAGTCCATCGTACCTACCAACGAATAGGCAATAACAAGGGCAGGAGCACAGAGATAGTTTTGAGAAACATCAGGTGAAATGCGACCCTCAAAGTTTCTATTGCCTGACAGAATGCTTGCCAATTCGATATCATTTGCGACGTCGTGCATAGGCGGCAAAATAGGACCAGAATTTCCAATACAGCTCATACAACCAAAGCCACACGTATAGAACCCTAAATCACGTAGTGCTGGCATAAGACCTGCTGCATCAAGGATATCTTCTGTGGCACGTGAACCTGGCGCCAAAATAGTCTTTACCCAAGGCTTCGGCTTTAACCCTGACGCTTGAGCATTACGTGCCAACAAGCCCGCCGCAAGCATCATGCTTGCATCTGTTGCAGTCGTGCAGCTTGTTACCGCCGCAATAGCAAGAGCTCCGTGGGTTAGCTGATACGTTTCTCCCATCAGTGATACCGACATCGTTTTTTCACGATCAAGGCTTCGCTCTGAGCATATACGCTCAAATGCCTGCTTGGATTGAGAAAGATCGATACGATCATGAGGACGAGAAGGCCCCGCAACGCTTCGAGTGACACTCGAAAGATCTAGCTCAAGAACCTTCGCATACACGCGCTCTTCTGCCTGTGGATCATTCCAAAAGCCCTGCGCCTTCGCATAGGCCTCAACTAAAGCAATCTGTTCTTCACTTCTGCCGGTAAGACGCAAATAATCAAGCGTCTTGTCGTCTACCGGGAATAAGGTGCAGGTAGAGCCATATTCAGGAGTCATATTGGAAATGCACGCCCGCTGAGTTGCGCTTAAACTATCAAGTCCCTCACCGAAACATTCAACAAAACAGCCCACTACTCCTTCCTGACGAAGCATCTGGGCAAAGGTAAGCGAAACATCCATCGCACTTACCTCTTCAGAAAGATGCCCGGTAAGCTTTACTCCAATAACACGAGGAACAAGCGTAGTAATGGGCTGACCGAGAGCTGCAGCTTCTGCCTCAATACCGCCAACACCCCAGCCAAGAACGCCAATGCCATTTGCGGTAGGCGTATGCGAGTCAGTGCCAACCAACGTATCGAAATAAGCAACTTTTTCTTCGCCGGTATCACGCGTCATCACGACCTGAGCAAAACGCTCAATATTAAGCTGATGGCATATACCTACTCCAGGAGGAACGATGCGGACGTTTCCGAAGGATTCCTGTGCCCACTTTAAAAATTCATACCGCTCTTTGTTGCGATTAAACTCAAGTGACATGTTTTGCTCTAGCGCACCGGCACATCCAGCCTCATCAGCAATAACGGAATGATCGATAACCAAATCGCAAGGAACTTGCGGGTTGATGTTTTTTGGATCGCCACCCAATTTCAAACATGCCTCGCGCATAATGGCAAAATCAACAAACACGGGAACACCCGTAAAGTCTTGAAACAGCACACGAGCAGGAGAAAACTCGATCTCGCTACCCACTTCACCAGAAAGACCAGCTTTCATCAGGCGATCAGCAAGTTTTGTTGCATGTTCATCGCTTGGCGCTAAACGCAAAATGTTTTCCAGAAGAACGGTAAGTGAATAGGGCAGCTTCTCATGCCCTTCAATAGCAGACACCGGGTAATACGTATAAGACGCATCACCAACATGCAAAACGCTTGAGCGGTTATTCATCAGCTCTCTCTTCCTTAAAGATGTCCTGACCAACAGATATATCTTATGTACCTACGTTACTCGTTTAGTGTTACTTCGGTATTACCGAAACGGTTTTAGTCTTGCAAGGCATTTAGTGCTGCAATGCAGCAATAAGGGCCTCAGTAAACTGCGTGCACGTTGCCGGCTGCTGATCTGAGCCAACAGCCTTGCAGATATCGGACGTGAGAATCTTTCCTTGTGCATACACTTCACGCACCGCAGAACGAATTTTTTCTGCAATCTCCAACTCGCCAAGATGATCAAGCATCATAGCCGCAGACAAAACCTCTGCAGTAGGATTGCAAATATCTTTTCCTGCAATATCAGGAGCAGATCCGTGGACTGCCTCAAAAATGGCATACTCTGGCCCAATATTAGCGCCAGGAGCAATACCCAATCCTCCCACTAATCCCGCACAAAGATCGCTTGCAATATCGCCATAGAGATTAGGGAATACGATAACGTCAAATTGCGAGGGATCCATAACGATGTTCATACAGAAGGCATCAATGATGTTGTCATTGAATTCAACCTTCCCTTCGTATTCCTGAGCAACCTCTCGAGCCACTTTCAAGAAAAGCCCATCGGAATATTTCATAATGTTAGCTTTATGAGCAGCGGTCACCTTTTTTCTGCCATGCTTTACGGCGTAGTCAAAAGCAAATCGAACGATATTTTGAGACGCTGTTACCGAAATCGGCTTAATTGAAATACCCGAATCAGGACGAATTACTCCAGCGTTTTGATCTTGGCAAAACTGAATAAGATCCTTTGCTCCCTGACTTCCCTCTTCAAATTCAATACCTGCATAAAGGTCTTCAGAATTTTCGCGAACCACTACCAAATCAACATCGGAATAGCGTCCGCCCGCACCAGGAATCGACATAACAGGACGCAAGCATACGTTTAAATTGAGCGTTTTGCGCAAAGCAACATTAACGCTTCGAAAACCTGTTCCTACCGGCGTAGTAATGGGTCCTTTGATAGCCACTTTGTTGCGGCGAACCGCCTCGATGGTGCTTTCAGGTAAAGGAGTGCCGCACGAATCCATCATGTGCGCACCCGCTTCAGCAATCTCCCATTCGATATCAGCGCCTGCAGCTTCTACTACTTTCTGCATAGCTGCTGTCGTTTCAAGGCCAATACCATCACCTGGTATCAATGTAACGATATGCTTTGCCATCAAATCTCTCCTCAATAGATCTACAAGACACACGTTTTTGGAATTCAAGTCAATGGGTGCCTTACTCTTTCTTGTAGAGTATTCCTTTTTAGGCTACGACCATACACACTTCAAAGAACTTCCCTAAGTGTCTTATCTCATCTAGACAAGTGTAGCCTTGTAGCGCTCTATCATAGTGGAGTATTGAAAAATGTAACGTAGATTTCTCTACACGGCCCTCAGAGGCAGACCTAAGACAAAAAGCGCCCAAAGAGCGCCTTTTCCCAGTTATAGTTTTTCAGTTTTAACTTCTAGAAACTCTGCCTTGGCCCAAAATCCACAAAAGCCAATTAGGAGAGATTATCAATAATCTGCTGGCTTCGGCGCTGAAGAGCACCTTTACCATGCTGAGCATCAAAAGATACGCGCTCAATAAGGCCTTCCTTGACTTCAGGAGCAAGCTTACCAGTTGAAAATGCAATAAGAGAAGCAAGCATATCTTGATATTCATAATCGCCGTGATAGCACTGGATAGCCTCATCGAGTAAAGGCCATACTTTTTGTGAACGATTCTCTGTGGTCGCACCAAGAACGCATAAGAAATGAAAAGCAGAAAAGCGAACAAAGCCGTTTTCCTCATCGAAAAGCGCGGTTTCCGCTCCTGCAATACCCTTATCGCACGTGCGGGAGTCATAGGGAACCAATTCAGTTAAAACGTCAAGCGATTCCCAACGCGTTTGAGCTTCTGGACGATTGAGTGCATCGATAAAATCATTGGTATAGGGAACAAGCACTTCTGGATCTAATTTCGCAACTTGAGCAAGCACAGATGAAGCATTCTGGCGATCGCGACGCGTTGATCCTGATAAGGCAAGAACCACTTCTTTGATAAGGTCTTTCGACTGAAGAAGCTGCGCTGCAAGATCTTTTGCACTCTGTGTTTTCTCACTCATACGTATCCTCCATTCGGCATTCCTTGTTTTCTTCTTTATCAAAAGGGAATGCCAAGTTTATGCTTGTCTGCTCTTTATCTCTCTAATTATAATCGTATCGCGAAAAACTTAAGGAGGATATCGGTATCCGAAAATACCCTTTCGACAAAGGGTATCAAAAAACTTTCACCGCTTTACTAACCTTAAAAATACCCATGCCTTAGTCTTGGCACTTTTCGGCAAAGTAATCGATTAAGAACTGCTTTAGCGCATCTACTTTTGGTGAAGTAGGCGCATTTTCCGGCACTCGTAAATACAGATAACGTGTGCGGTTTACATCGCTTAAGGGAACATATACCAAATCATCTCTGCTATCGGTTGCCCAGGTAACCACCGGCGCAAGAGTAATACCAACCCCACGTGCCACCATTTCCTGTATTTGGATATATGACTGGTTTTCCATATACAGATTCGGACTAAATCCTGCTTCCTGGAACATGCTGTCAACGATGTTGCGAAGCGATCCAACAGGATTGACGATAAATGATTCATTTGCCATATCTGCCAATGCTACCGATTTTTGTGAAGCATAAGGAGAATTTTTAGAAACCAAAAGAGCAATATGCTCTTTTCCTAAAAGCGTATATTCCCCGCCCTGGTGGTATTTAGGAGAAGCGAAAAAAATGAGATGAGGAATCTCTTCAGTGTACTCAGTTTTCTTTGAATCGCTTACTCGCAGCAGCACCTGCGGATGCATCTCTTTAAAGCGCATAAGAATAGTTTCACTATTTCCCATAGGAACAGGAGCATAGAGTGTAATGACGTGTTCTTTCTTTTTCTGATACAGCTCTACTTCCAATGAAACGCGATCAAGGGCATTGAGGGCAGTATTGGCACAACACAAAGCAATTTTGCCTGCATCGTTAAGTACTAACGTTCTCCCTTTACGATCAAAAAGCTGGACACCTGTTTCTTCTTCGATCTGGCGAAGGGCGCGGGACAGGGAAGGTTGAGAGATATGAAGCTTATTTGCCGCTTCACTCATCGTTTTGGATTCTGCAATTGCTTTAAAGTAATACAACTGATGAAAATCCATTACGCCCCACCCCTACTTTCACTAGAAAGATAACCTTGTATCCCCTTGGCATCTCTAGCTTGATCGCTTATTTTCAATCGCTGATACGTTTTACCAGATAGTAAGAAGGCATCCTGCAAGACTACACGTCCTGCAGGATGCGATAACTTAATATTGCGGTTATTCCTCAGGGAACAACTCGTCCAAGATTTCCTGGGTAGGCATCTTTACGCCATACCAAATCTCTTCGCCAGATGCAGCCTGCTCGATCATCATACCGATACCGCCAATAATCTTGCAGCCCTTAGCTTCAGCATCCTTCAAGATCTGAGTCATACGAGGATGATAAACAGCATCTGCTACAACCATACCTTCTTTGATAAGCTCAGCAGGAACAGGAGTCTGGCCTGCGCTTTCGCCCATGCCTACTGGAGTTGCATTGATGAGAATATCGGATTCAGCAATAGCTTCTTTCATTTCTTCTTTATTCTCAAATGCATGGAGAATCATTTCAGCGCCAGTCTTTTCCTGAACCTTAGGAAGAAGCGTGGTTGAACGAGTATAAGAAGGACCACCTTCACGTGCGAAAACATGAATCTTCTTAGCACCATCGAGAGCTGCCTGAACCAAGATTGCAGAACCAGCACCACCAGGACCAACAAGCGTAATGGTCTTGCCTTCGATTTCCTCGCCATGGTTACGGATGTTTTGCATCATGCCGGTACCATCGGTGTTATGACCAGTGATACGGCCATCGTCTTCCTTCTTAAGCACGTTGACAGCACCCATGAGCTCAGCGCTCTCTGACAAGCCATCAAGCAAAGGAATGATAGCCTGCTTGCAAGGCATGGTTACGTTGCTGCCGTCCCAGCCGTCCATGCGCTTCATAGCAGCAATAATATCGGGCAGATCGTCCTGCTTTACATCAAATACGATGTAAATGGAGTCAACACCAAGCTTTTCAAATGCAAGGTTATGGGTTGCTGGTGACATCGAATGACGAATTGGGCTGCCCAAAAGGCTGATGAGATGAGTGTGTCCGCTAATTTCAGTTTTCTGTGACATAGTATCTCCCTCTTTCTCCTTTTCCTTTACTTCCAGTCTAAATACCTTTACTTATAAACGTTATGCTAAAACCTCATGCAAATCATCCATGATACGAATAGCTTGTTTTACCTGAACCTGACCAGGTGCAGAAGCCTTTTCAAGCGAGCAGAAGGTAATTGCAGAACCAAAGAGCTCACCTGCCAAACGCGTAATGCTACCTTCACGACCCATTGCCATTGTCAAAAGAGGCTTATCGCTATGGATACGTGACATTTCATCAGTTGCCGCCAAAAGCTTCAGAGCATCCTGAGGCGTAGTTGCCATAGTTGCAATCTTTGGAATATCGGCGCCCAGATCAGCCATATGGGTGAGAAGATTTACCATCCACTCAACAGATGGAGTTCCTGCAAAATTGTGATACGAAATTACTGTTTTCACATTATGCTCTTGGGCACAAGCAACCAACTCTAATACCGCTGCATCTCCGATCCAGGTTTCAATATCAACTAAATCGATTGCTTCTGCTTCGATAATTGCCTTATTAAGGGCAACATACTCTTCAACAGGGATAGTTAACTGTCCTCCCTGGCTTGTAGAGCGGAAAGTGAATAGATAAGGATTGTTAGGAAGTGCCTTGCCAATTTCAATAGACTGCTTGGCCATAGCCTGAGGGTCATGAACATCAGCAGCAAAGTCGCCACGCCACTCAAAGCATTCAACTCCAGCTTCGATGCCCTTCTTTATAAGTTCAATATTCTCATCAACATGAGCGCCCATAAGAGAAATAATGGTCTTAGGACGTCCTTCACCTAATTTGATTCCCTTGATGTCAATAGGTTGTGTCATAATCCCTCCCACCTTTTATTTATCAACTATTTGTATATTAAAACGTAATCAATTCACTTCTTATATTGTTTAAGTATTCGTATATTACATTTTTGATATATATTTCAAAAATTAAGGGGTTCTTATGCATAAAAAAAGGCATCCCATTCGGGATGCCTTTAAGTCAAATACGGTAAACGTTTACGATTTACTCAGCTGCTGTGTACTCACGGTTAACAGAGCTGTCAACAGAAACGCCAGGGCCCATGGTGGAAGTAACCGTTACGGACTTCACATACTTACCCTTTGCTGCAGCAGGCTTCATACGAAGGATCTCGTCATAAACAGCACCATAGTTTTCAGCAAGCTGTTCAGCGGTGAAAGAGCACTTACCAAGAACAACATGGCAAATACCATAGCGGTCTGCGCGATATTCAACACGACCACCCTTGAGTTCTTTAACAGCCTTTGCAACATCAGGAGTTACCGTGCCAAGCTTTGGGTTAGGCATTAAACCACGAGGACCCAAAACCTTACCAAGGCGACCAACCTTAGCCATCTGATCAGGAGTTGCAACGGTTGCATCAAAATCAAGCTTGCCTGCCTGGATGTCTGCTACCAAATCATCGGAGCCTACGATATCAGCGCCAGCCTCTTCAGCGGCACGAGCAGCATCGCCTTCAGCAAAAACTGCTACACGAACGGTCTTACCAGAACCATTAGGAAGGCTTACGGTGCCACGAAGCTGCTGATCTGCCTGGCGAGTATCAATACCCAAGCGGAAGTGAGCTTCTACGGTTTCATCAAAGTTAGCAGGATGAATCTCTTTTACTAAAGCGAGAGCAGCAAGAGGAGAGTAATTCTTACCTGCTTCGATTTTGGCCTTAGCCTCATCATATTTTTTGGACATAGTTACTATTCCTTTCGTGGTATGGCGAGCAACTTCTTGCTCTTCCACATGAAAAATTTCACAACAAAATAACTGGCGTCTTTAAAATGCTTTATGCATTGTCGCCCTGAAGCAATGCGGCCAGACGACGAGTTACCTTGTATTCCTTCTTAGGAGCACGACCCTCAATGGTGACGCCCATAGAACGAGCAGTACCAGCAACAATCTCCATAGCAGCTTCAATGGTGTTAGCATTCAAGTCTGGCATCTTGATCTCAGCGATCTCACGGAGCTGATCCTCGGTAAGCTCGCCTACCTTCTTGAGCTGAGGAATGCCAGAACCACCCTTGATGCCGAGCTTTTCTTTAATCAAGAAAGCAGCAGGAGGGGTCTTCAATACGAAGTCAAAGGTTTTATCTTCGTAAACCGTAATTTCAACAGGAATGATAGTACCTGCTTTGTCCTGCGTAGCAGCGTTAAATGCCTGGCAGAACTGCATGATGTTTACACCCTGAGCACCCAAAGCAGGGCCAACAGGAGGAGCAGGATTTGCAGCACCAGCAGGAATCTGGAGCTTAACGAAACCGCTTACGTTTTTATCAGCCATTTCAGTTGCTTCCTTTCGACTGAAATAATTTGTTTACCGTTATATGACAAGCGAACTTCATGAGAAGCCCCGTCCACATACGGGCACGAAGTCGCATTGTTCTCAAAATTAAATGTTTGCTACCTGATCAAAGGAAAGTTCAACAGGGGTTTCACGACCAAAGATCGAAACAAGAACTTTAACCTTGCCAGCCTCAGGAGAAACTTCCGAAACAACACCATCAAATTCAGCAAGAGGGCCAGAGACAACCTTGACACTCTGCCCAACTTCAAGATTCGTTGAAGTTTTCTTGGGAGCCTCATGCGAGGTGCGTTTCATAATCTTGTTATATTCTTCGCGGGTAAGAGGCGCTGGATGACCTTGACTACCCACAAATCCTGTAACACCAGGAGTGTTACGAACCGCAGCCCAGCTGCGATCATCAAGTTCCATGCGGACAAGCACATATCCAGGGAATACCTTCTTATCGCTTTCCACACGACGTCCGCCTTCTTTGATTTCCGTAACCGTTTCGGTAGGAATCTCAATAGCGAACACATTGTTTTCAAGACCCATTGTTTCAATACGAGTCTCGAGATTTTTCTTCACCTTGTTCTCATATCCTGAGTACGTGTGAAGCACATACCATTTCTTCGTCATGGATTAAGCCCCCAAACCAGAAATAGCCATAAGAATCGGGGTTACTACCCAGTCGTCAAGTACGACAACAAATACACCGAAGAACAACAACGCCACGATTACAACGCCGCTCCACTGCAAAACTTCCTGCTTGGTGGGCCATGTAACACGACGCATTTCAGAACGAACTTCAGAAAGGAAAGCAAAGCGCTTCTTCTTAGGCTTTTCCGCAGCCTTCTTTGGCTTAGGAGCCGGCTTGGAAGATGCTTGTACGGTCTTTGCAGGAGACTTCTTGAAACCGAAACGTTTCTTCTTGGGTTGCTCCTCAACTACCGGAGTAGCCTGAGCCTGCTTAGCTGCGCGCTCTTTTTTAGCTGCACGATTGGCAGACGCTTTTGCTCTCTGTGTTTTAGACTTCTTTGCCATACAACTTTCCTGCTCTGGAAATAACTACTCTATACGCCAAATAAGCAGCCCATGAGCTGCTCATTAACAAGCTGGCAGGCCAGGAGGGACTCGAACCCCCAACATGCGGTTTTGGAGACCGCCGCTCTACCAATTGGAGCTACTGGCCTATATATTGCCTAATCTTAGCGAGTTTCCTTATGCAAGGTATGATGACCACACCATTTGCAATATTTCTTGAACTCAATACGATCGGGATTATTCTGCTTGTTCTTCTTGGTCGTATAGTTTCGACGCTTGCATTCAGTGCATGCAAGAGTGACCAAAGTACGCATCAATACTCCTTAACTTACCTAGTAGCATTCTTGCCATTGCATCATGATCAATCAAGAGGGAGCCCGCGACAAGCGAGCTCCCCTCGAATTCACAAACTTTAGATCAATCGTTGTTATTTGATGATCTTGGTTACACGACCGGAACCAACGGTGCGGCCACCTTCACGGATAGCGAAGCGAAGGCCCTCTTCCATAGCGATAGGATGAATGAGTTCACCACGGAGCTCAACATTGTCGCCAGGCATAACCATTTCGGTGCCCTCTGGAAGATGTGCAACACCAGTAACGTCGGTGGTGCGGAAGTAGAACTGAGGACGATAGCCATCGAAGAATGGGGTATGACGGCCACCCTCTTCCTTGGTAAGGATGTAAACCTGACCAACGAACTCAGAGTGAGGAGTTACCGAACCAGGCTTTGCGAGTACCTGACCGCGAACGATGTCTTCGCGCTTGATACCACGGAGCAAGCAACCGATATTGTCGCCAGCCTGAGCTTCGTCAAGAAGCTTACGGAACATTTCGATACCAGTGCAAACCGTCTTCTCGGTTTCCTTGATACCAACGATTTCGAGTTCGTCGTTAACATGAAGAACACCGCGCTCAACACGACCGGTTGCTACGGTACCACGGCCAGTAATGGTCATGGTGTCTTCAACAGCCATCAAGAATGGCTTGTCAACATCACGTTCTGGGGTAGGAATGTAGGTATCAACTGCATCCATGAGCTCCCAGATCTTGTCCTGCCATTCCTTTTCGCCATTAAGAGCGCCAAGAGCAGAACCACGGATGATTGGGGTGTCGTCTCCAGGGAAACCATACTCGGTAAGAAGTTCGCGAGTTTCCATCTCAACAAGCTCGATGAGTTCCTCGTCGTCAACCATGTCGCACTTGTTCAGGAAAACGATGATGTAAGGTACGCCTACCTGACGAGCGAGCAGGATGTGCTCACGGGTCTGAGCCATAGGACCATCAGTAGCAGCGATAACGAGAATAGCGCCGTCCATCTGAGCAGCACCAGTGATCATGTTCTTTACATAGTCAGCATGACCTGGGCAGTCAACGTGTGCATAGTGACGCTTGTCGGTTTCATACTCGATGTGAGCAATAGAAATGGTAATACCGCGTTCACGCTCTTCAGGAGCCTTGTCGATATCTTCAAATGCGGTGAAGTCTGCATGAGCAGTGCCATGAGAACCGTCGTTTGAAGACAGGGTCTTGGAGATCGCAGCGGTCAGCGTGGTCTTGCCGTGGTCAACATGGCCAATAGTACCAATGTTAACATGGGGCTTAGTACGCTCGAACTTTTCCTTAGCCATTGTTCCTCCTTGATTGTTGGAAGGCGCGTTCAGTTTTGAACGCAAAACGATAAAAGTAAAAGCTTACCGTGCGTAAGCGAGAGATTTTGGTAGCGGTGACTGGATTCGAACCAGTGACGCCACGGGTATGAACCGTGTGCTCTAACCAACTGAGCTACACCGCCATTAATAACTGGTGCCCACAAGCAGACTCGAACTGCTGACCTCTTCGTTACCAACGAAGTGCTCTACCTGCTGAGCTATGTGGGCGAGATGGTGGGAGTGCAAGGATTCGAACCTTGGAAGGCTGAGCCAACGGATTTACAGTCCGTCCCATTTGACCGCTCTGGAACACTCCCGAATTCGCTTGTGATCATGTGCAATTTTCAAGCTGCTGCCTGCCAGAAAGCGCCGAAGCACTTCAAGCGAGCAAAGGAATAATACGCTAGGAATTCCGCCCTGTCAACGCCTTACACGCCCCCGGGCATATCCATTTCACAATTTGCTCACTTTTTGGCCGAACGGTATCAATAATACCAGGTAATCACTCTTTTTTGTTGAAGTTTCACAAAAAAGAAATTGGCCAGAACTACCCTGTTCCAGCCAATTTTCGCAAAAAATATTTTTGAGAATTTTAGTTAATATCGCCTAAATTTTTAGCAATCGTCATCCATATAGCTATCAAACTCATCAGTAATCTCTTTTGAAGGCTCTTCTGTGGCAAGCGAAACTACCACAATAGCGATCATGCTTAGTATGAACGCAGGAAGCAGTTCGTATACCGCAAAGATTCCACCAAGCTGAGAAATAAAGGTATTCCAAACCAAAACCGTCACTGCACCTACAATCATGCCCGCCAGTGCACCTTTAAGATTAGTTCTGCGCCAGTACAAACTCATAATCATAAGCGGACCAAAGGAAGCACCAAATCCTGCCCAGGCATACGACACTACTTGGAAAATAGAAGAATTTTCATCAAGAGCAATCACAATGCCAAAGATTAGGATGACGACCAAAGTTAATCGCGCCACGATCATTACCTGAGCATCGGTAGCATCCTTTTTAATAAGACCACGATAAATATTTTCCGCCACCGCAGAACCAGAGATAAGTAAGTAAGACGACGAAGAAGACATCGACGCTGCAAAAATGCCCGAGACCACCAAACCACACATAAACGACGGCAAGAGCATATTAGAAAGCACGATAAAGATATTTTCCGCTGAAGCCTGTGATAAAAACTCTGCAGGAATTACCGCTCTGCCGATCAAACCGATACTTACCGCTGTGCTCAATGAAATTACTACCCACACCGTAGCGATACGACGTGATTTCGTTAATTCAAACGAATGAGTTGCACTCATAAAACGAACCAGAACCTGGGGCATGCCAAAGTAACCCAAGCCCCACGCAAGACCTGAAATGATGGTTACGATACCGTAATCACTCGCAGCACCAAACAGCGGCATGCCATCTTGGATTACTTGCAATCCATTTTCATCTAAGATCGGATTTGCTATCTGGGTTCCCGATAAAAAGCCCGGGATGCTCTGCAAAAACGCTACCGTATTATCAACACCACCAGCTTGAGCAATTGAGCCTACAAACACGATAACCAAAGCAGTTACCATCAAGGTTCCCTGGATCAGGTCGGTCGTACATACCGAAAGATAGCCGCCCACAAAGGTATAAAGAAACACAATCAGTGCACCAAGCACCATCATGGTTGCATAGTCAAGCCCAAACAACGTTGAGAACAACTTGCCAACCGTCACAAAGCAGCTTCCTACATAAATACTAAAGAACAGCAAAATAATAAGTGCCGCTATAGTCATCAAGATGTTCTTATTGTCATGAAAACGATTAGAGAAATAATCAGGTAAGGTAATAGAGTTATTTGCTACCTCAGAGTATTTACGCAAACGCTTAGAAACAAACAACCAATTTAAATAGGTACCAATTGCCAAACCGATAGCAGTCCACATCGCATCAGAAGCGCCCGTGAAATAGGCTACCCCAGGAAGACCCATCAAAAGCCAGCCAGACATATCTGACGCTTCAGCAGAAAGGGCGGTCAGCCAGGGACCGAGTCTACGACCACCTAAAAAGTAAGCCTCAGTAGATTGGTTGGATTTTTTAGCATAGATAAAGCCTATGACCACAACCACTACAAAATAAATGAGCATTGCAAGCAATACCCAAAAGTCATGAGAAACCATATTGATCGCTTTCTAATACGAATTCTTACTACGCTTGACTGCCTATAAAGTGTCTTTTGGCCACCAGTTGCCCTAAATCACTTTACTAAGTAGGAGTTCAGGCATTATACGGCAAAGTAGGAAATCATGTGTTTTAAAGCTGTTACAGCGTTTCGGATATACGGTTGAGCGGGCTAGAGTGCTTCTTTTTTGTTTCAACAAAATTCATAAATTGGGTAAATAATTGATGCCAAAATTTATTAACTTTACGAATATTAAACAAGTAATTTGAACATAAAAACACGTCGCTTTATGTGCGTAATTCCTTGGGCTATTTATGTAAACAACGATCAACTCAGATCTCACACTTATCTGAGTTGCACGGGTGAACCTTGATAGCTCAATAAGGAATTGTCTAAGGCTTAAGGAAAAAGAATTACGAATCGTTTTTCTTTTCTTGGCAATAACGATCTACTACCTCTATAAAGCTCGCAACCGCCTGTGGTTGACGAATATGAGCCTTAGAGCACAAATACATCTGATGGAAATCTTTGGGGGCTTCTTCTATTTCTACCAATTTCACATTGTCATGATAGGAATCAAGAAGCCATGAGCGACAAGCAATCGCCATAATATCGGGATTTCCTGAAACGATGGAAGCGAGAGTGATCTCGTCGGTGTAGAGATAATCGATGAGCAAGCTGTAACCTTTAACAAGGTTAGTAAGCTCAGATGCAAGCGGACCAGTCAGATTGTAGGAGATAAGGTAATGATCTTTTAATTCTTCAAGTGACAAGCTATCACGTTTAGCAAAAGGATGAAGATGGTTTACCACCAAAACAGCACGTTGACTCCATACAGGTTTAAAAGAAATCTCTGAGTCTTCGCCCATAGTTCCACAAAAAGCAACATCGACAAGACCATTCTTGATGTCTTTGAGTAATTCTGGCGTTGTTGATTGCTTAACATTTAGGCGAACATTGCCATGGGTTTGAGTGCGGAAACGACTAATGATTTCCGACCACTCTTTGTCTTGAACCGAAAACACTGTTCCAATAGTGATTTCGCTTTGAGATTGACCCCCCCCCGTTTCGCTCTTGAAGGATTTTTATTCCGCCATCCACAAAGCGAAGGGCCGTAGCAATGTATTCATAAAACACTTGACCGTCAGTTGTGAGGCATACCGATCCTCGCTTCTTATCAAGTAAGGAAGTATTTAGTTCTCGCTCCAATTTCGTAATAGCCAGCGATAAGGTAGAAGGAGTAATAGCAAGTTTTTCTGCAGTAGCACTACGACTTTTCGTTTCTACTAGAGTCTTGAAATAATAAAGATGATCAAGATTCATCTTGCTTCTCCTTATCTGTTTACTACACAGGTTCCCTAGCTTTGTTACTAAACAGAGCTAGGGAAATAGTACCGCGATGATTTTATTGCCGCAACGCTCGTATTTCTTTTTATAAATGCTTTCTTTTTTCATTTCCGCCCAGAGATCGAACTGAAAAAATAAGAGATTTCCCGAACTTCCTATTCTCAAAAGCACACCAATCAATAGCCTTTTTCCATTTCTTTGAGAGCTTCAAGGCTTCCCAATGCGTATCACGCAAACCCTGCTTGTTTTGCACGAGGGGTTAAGAGCAAACAAGTACGAAAAGGAGGATTCATGAAGGGACTCGAAGGAATTAAAGTTATCGATCTGACTAGCTATGTTGCTGCACCAGCCAGTCCTCGTATTCTTGGCGAAATGGGAGCAACTGTTTACAAAATCGAACCAGCATCCGGAGATGAATACCGCACCAATGCACCTGGTTTCGGTATGAAGAAAACCGATATCGATAACCCTTCTTTTGATTTTGCTTCAATGAACAAAATATTTGTAAGCATCAATTTAAAAAGCGAAGAAGGTCATGAACTCATAGAAAAAATGCTTGCCGATGCCGATGTCCTTGTCACAAGCTTTCGAGACAAAGCGCTGAAAAAGCTTGGTCTCGACTGGGAATCAATACACACACGTCATCCCCATCTTGTATGGGCACAAATGCGCGGATACGGAGAATACGGTCCCGACAAAGACACTAAAGGCTTCGACGCTACCGCCTATGCTGCACGAGGAGGCTGGTTTACATGTTTACCTCAAGCAGGAGAGCATTATCAACCTATTAATTGGCCCGCCGCAATGGGCGATTGGAACGCCTCTTTGGCTTTAACAGCAGGCGTATTGGCTGCTCTCGTTCGCAAAGATCGCACAGGAGAAGGCGATAAAGTAACCGTAACGCTTCATCATGCTGCCTTATGGCCAATGCAAATGATGCTTGGTGGAACCCAATTTGGAGACAAGTGGCCCAAGTCTCGTTATAACGTCACCTGCCCGACCAATAACACCTACCAAACCAAAGACGGTGTTTGGTTCATTATTTGCTATGGCAGCTATGACATTTTCTACGATCACACCATGCGCACCATCGGTCTTGACGACATGGTAGGCAATGAGCGTTACAACAAAAATGCCGAGATTAATGATGGATCAGGACGAAATGAAGAAGTAGTCCGCATCATGGAAAAGCAATTCCTTACTAAAACCTGGGCTGAATGGGAGCCTATCTTTAAGGCAAACGAAATTCCTTACGAAAAGCTTTACCTGCCTGAAGATATCCTGGCAGACGAAGAAGTCTATGCAAGCGATATCTTGCGCAAAGTTCACTACGACGCATTTGGCGAAAAGGCTATCCCTACTTCTCCTATCCGCTTGGATAGTGTAGGAGATCCTATCCTTCATAAGAGCCGTCCTATCGGCTATGACACCGCATCAGTAATGCATGAATACGGATATTCCGATGAGGACATCAAGCGTATGGATGGTGATGCAGTGACTTGTTATCACGGTCCCGACCTTCCCGAATCAGTATTTGAGCCAAGCTACGGTCCGCGTTCTAAGCGCGACTAAGCATCAAGGTACCGCGGCCCACCCAATTCCCACACATACTCCCCGCGGTACCTCTCACTCGAGCACTTCGCTCGTTTTCCTTTAGGTCATCCCGGCTAGCGGGTTCGTAAATGGGGGAAGCTTTACAAGCTGCGACTTGCTAGCCGATGACGATATATACATCACAAGGAGGAGGAAAAATGTCAGCACAAAAAATTGCGCGACAAGGCCTTACCTGGAGGCATGTTGGCGTTGTTATTACGATGTGCTTAACGCTATTTACAGCCGTTGGCATTATCTTTACCGCTGCAGGTCTTTGCTATCGTCCTGTTTCTGAACACTTTGGCGTGCAGACCTCTCAGGTATCGCTCTACATTACCTTCGTTTATTTGGGTCAATGTATTGGTGCAGCACCTATGGCAAAATTCTTCGATAAATTCAATGCTAAGACTGTTTGCGTAGTTGCAGCACTAATGGTTGCTATCCCTTACATGGGCTTTACCGTTTATCCGGCCATCTGGTGCTACTGGGTAGCAGGCTTCATTATTGGCCTTGGCCTGGTTTGCATTGAGTTCACCATGACCGCAGGTATTTTGAGCCGTTGGTTCCACACCAACTACGGTACTGTTACCGGTTTATGCTTTGCCTTTACTGGTATCGGCGGCATGGTTTGGAACATCGTTGGTCAGTTCGTTCTTGGTCCTGATCTGCTCGGTTGGCGTACCCTTTATCTGGTATTTGGCATTGCAATCTGCATCGGCACCATTCCTTTTATTGCCTTCTTCGTAAGGCGCACTCCCCAGGAATGCGGAACGCTTCCTTATGGCATGCCACTCGATGCTGCTGCAATGGAAGAAGAACTTGCTGAAGAAGCAGAACAGAAAGCTATTGTTGAGCCTGGTTGGTTAGGCTCTGAGATTATTCGCAAGCCATTCTTCTGGACCTTAGTAATAGGCGCCGGCCTTCTGAATACCCTTACCACCATGACTCAGCTGTTCGCAACCTACGTACAGTTCCTCGGCCATGATGGTTGGGGCGGTCAGGCAATCGTAGGATTGTTGCTCCTTTCCGGTACGCTTGAGGCATTCACCAGTGGTGGTCAAGCCGGCGGCAAGGTTATCGTTGGTTTCATCGAATCGCGTACCCTTATCGGCGCACAGTTGCTTGGCTACTTCGGCGGCGTCATTGGTCTTTTGATGATGTGGTGGATTCCACAAATCTTTGGCGAAGCAGGCATTTGGCCTATGTTCTTCGGTGGTCTTTTCTTCGGTCTAACCTATGCATGTTCAACAGCAATGTTGCCGTTCCTCTGTCGACAGATTGCTGGTGGTCGCGAATTCGACAAGATTTACTCTTGGATGATCACAATCTTCAACGGCATTGGCGCTATCGGCGCAACTGGTTGGGCTGTTGTATCCGAACAGCTTGGCTGGACAGGCTTCTTCGTCGGCGGTCTTATCGTTTTGACCATCACCTTCGGCCTTCTCATCTATACCTGGTTAGCTGGCGACAAAGCCCGTAAGGCTACTTGGTATAAGAGCGACGAAGAGCTGGCACGTGAAGCGGCAGAAGCTCACATTCACGCTGAAGCGTAAAACCTTTCTGAGTTTGCAAGTGTATCCCCCTAATTTGTAGTCACTCACAAAAAAACGCACCTTCCCTATCGCAAGATAAGGAAGGTGCGGGATAAGGAAAATCATGGGCGACAAAATTGATTTCAATCTTTTAGCAATTGTACTTAATGCAGGCGTTTCTGTAATTTTACTGGGCGGACTCATCTTAGGAATTAATACCGCCCAACTCATCATGATTGGTGTTCTTGGTTACGGAATGAGTATCCTCTTTCGCCGAATCGGGCGCAATCAAGCAGGTATTGCACCAAAAAAGAAATCCGCTAAGAGACGTTAACTACATCCCCCATTAGATAACCCGAATTTTCTCATTTGCATGTTTTTAAGCACTTTTTAAGGGTGCCTTTGAAACGTGTGCTCTTTTTCGCCCAAATCTAAAGGAGTTACTCATGCAAAAACCTTTCGAAAATCTGGTTGTTGTTGATCTTTCTCGCTATCTTTTAGGCGCCTATGTAAGTCTTTATTTTGCTGATTTAGGTGCACGTGTCATCAAAGTGGAAGACACCAAGACTGGCGATTTAGTTCGTGGCGAACATCCCCAAATCAAAGGAGAAAGTTACTACCACTATGCACTAAATCGCAACAAGGAAAGTGTTTCATTCAACTTAAAAGACCCCGAGGTGCAAGCACGTTTTTATGATCTGATTAAGAAAGCAGATGTTTTGGTTGAAAACTATCGACCAGGCGTTGCTAAACGCTTAGGAATAGATTTTGAAACGCTTCACGAATTAAACCCGCAACTGGTATACGTGTCATTTTCTGCCTACGGGCAAAATGATCCTCGCAGTCTTGATGCCCTTCACGACATCAATATCGTTGCAAAAACGGGCTATTACGATTTAACTAAGGGGGCAGTTGCCCTTCTGCAACCAGCTGATCTTTCAGCAGCGATGGTTGGCTTACAAGGTGCTCTTACAGGCCTTATAGCACGCAATGAAGCTGGCGGAACCCATATCGATGTCTCCATGTACGATTCTTTGATTTGGTGGAATGCAATGCTTGATAGCCGCTGGTTTTTCTACGGCAAAAAGCTTACTTCAGAAATGCGAGAATACCCATCGGTTGGCTACAACATCTATTACACCAAAGACGGTCGCATGATGTCTTTTGGGTTATACGAGCACAATTACTGGAATCAGTTCTGTGACGACATTAACAGACCCGATCTCTACGACATGCTCAAAGATACTCCCGAAGAAAACCCTGTTGCCTACAAGGCAATTGTTGACTTAGTTAAATCAAAAACCTACGACGAATGGATTGAATGGCTAGCTGATAAACCATACGCAATTGCACCTTGCCTCAATAAGACAGAAGCAATCGAACTTGCCATGAAAACCAATCCTCACATGCTCAACTATGTTGATTTCCCTCGTTTCGGAACAGCGCTACAAACTAACACACCTCATGTCATTGGAGAGATGCGTGCAAATCTTCAGGAGGCAAAAGAACCTGCCGAATTAGGAGAATCAACCCGTAAGGTGCTCCAATGGCTTGGCGCAAACGACGATGAAATTGAAGACATGATAAAACGAGGTGCCATCAAGACCAACGACTAAGGCACAAAAACAAACCAACTCCCTGCGACTTTAACGTCGCCTCCTCAATAAGAAACACGCCATCTCCACCCTCTCTCCTAACAATGGCGTGTTTCTTATTTTGCGGTACAAGGTGTCAACCTCTATACTGAAACGAAATGCAAAATATAAGATCTGTTTGCTTGCTACCTTATGCCCCTGCGTTCTATTGATTAGCACAGAGATAAACCGCTAGCACAAAACCGTGCAAACAGTTCTTATAAAGTTCGCACAGACGAAAGGAAGCATAATGCCCACGTACGCGGAAATGGGAAAAGAAGAGCTCACGACGCTCAAAACCGCACTTACCGAAGAATACGAAACCTATCGCGCTCAGGGTCTTTCCCTGAACATGGCTCGCGGCAAGCCCGGCACTGACCAGCTTGATTTAAGCATGCCCTTGCTCGACATCCTTTCTTCACAGGACGCCTGCAAAGCTGCTGATGGTACCGATATTCGTAACTATGGCGTTGTCGATGGTCTGCCCGAGGCAAAAGAACTTATGGCCACTATGCTCGATGACAAGCCTGAAAACACTATCGTATTTGGTAATTCCAGCTTGAACATAATGTATGACACCGTAATGCGTTGCTGGGTATTCGGCACCCTTGGCTCAACACCTTGGAGCAAGCTTGATTCTGTAAAATTCGTATGCCCTGTTCCTGGTTATGATCGCCACTTTGGCGTAACAGAAGCCTTTGGAATCGAAATGGTCACCGTTGCCATGAACGAAGACGGTCCCGACATGGATGCCGTAGAAGAACTGGTAGCAAACGATTCTTCCTTTAAGGGTATTTGGTGCGTACCTAAGTATTCCAACCCTGGTGGCGTTACTTATTCAGACGAAGTAGTTCGCCGTCTTGCTTCCATGAAATGCGCTGCAGAAGATTTCCGTATTTTCTGGGACAATGCTTATGCAGTTCATCATCTCTATGACGACCCAGCAAACCAGGATCAGCTTCTTGATATTGCAAAAGCATGCGAAGAAGCAGGTAACCCCAATCGCTACTTTAAGTTTGCTTCCACTTCCAAGGTAACATTCCCTGGTGCTGGCCTTGCAGCAATGGCCGCAAGTGAGGAAAACATTGCTGAAATTAAAAAGCGCATGGGCGTTCAAACCATCGGACACGATAAACTCAATCAACTCCGTCACGTTCGCTTCCTGAAAGACGCTGAAGGTATTGCAGCCCACATGGCAAAGCACGCCGCTATTTTGCGTCCAAAGTTCGAATTAGTATTAAAGCTCTTATCCGAAGGCCTAAACGGAACCGGTTGCGGATCTTGGAGCAACCCTCGCGGCGGTTACTTCATTTCTTTTGATGCACCTGCCGGTACTGCAAAGCGCATTGTTTCACTTGCAAAAGAAGCAGGTGTAACTATGACTGGCGCTGGAGCAACCTATCCTTACAAAAACGATCCAAAGGATTCAAATATCCGTATTGCTCCTACCCTTCCTCCTCTTGATGAACTTGAAGCAGCAATGAAGGTGTTCGTTTGCTGTGTAAAGCTTGCTACCGTCGAAAAGCTTCTTGAAGCATAAGCCATCCCTTAGAGCTTATAGCTTTCATAAGGTGTTCAATCCGATACAAGCGCAGATGTCCATGCCTCCCGCTGAAGTGGGAGGCATGCGAATTAAAAGGGGACGTTCTTATATGTATATTGATTGCGATCAGGCAAAACAAACCTTTTTAGACTATGTCTTTTCATTTGATACATCCAATCCCCGCATAGCACTCAAGCTTGACCATTCTTTGCGCGTTGCCGAAACAAGTAGAAAAATCGCTCAAAGCGAAGCATTATCTCAACAGGACTGCGACCTCGCATGGCTTATTGGACTTCTGCACGATATTGGACGCTTTGAGCAGCTGCGACGCTGGAACACCTTTTCCGATGCTCAATCAACCAGCCATGCTGATTTAAGCGTTGCCGTGCTTTTCGATGAAACAAAGCCTTGTTTGCTTCGTTCTTTTTGCAAGGATTCCGCCGAAGACGATCTTATCCGAACCGCAATTCAACTCCACAGCGTCTTTCATTTGTCAGAAAACCTTTCAAGTCGTACCAGATTATTCTGCGATCTTGTCCGCGATGCCGACAAATTAGACATTATGGGCACCATTCAAAACAGCGATCCCATGACCATAATGAATTACTCAGAGCAAGAGCTTGTTACAAGCAAACTATCTCCTGAGGTAAAGAACGCCTTTTTCGAGCGCAGGTGCATCAAAAAAGAAGAACGCCACTACCCTGCCGATTTCGTTATTGGTTTTATTTGCTTTATTTTCGAACTAAAATTTTCTGAGAGCTTTCGTATCGCCCTTGAAAATAACGATGCACTTGAGCTTGCGACCAAACCTTTTGGAATAACCTTACCGTTTACCAATCCCGACACAAAAGATTTTTTCAAAATCGCCGCAAAACAAGTGAAAGGATTTTTAGCAATCAAGGCCTAGTTGTCTTGCTTGCTCAAAACAAAAACTTGCCTTTTCTCTGTTCTGAGTACATCCCAAGCCTATTTGATATAAATAGCCCAAACGAAACCACACCGCGTCAAGCTGCGACACAAAGAGAGGATCAGCTTGTATGCAATGAGAAAGAAGCGTGAAGCAGCGTGCCATATCCCCTGGTTGCGCCTTGCGAATTTGCCATTTAGACCACAGCACAAACGATAGATATTTTTCTGTTTCAATATCGCTTCCGTAGAGATCACATACGCACTTAAGGCATCGTTCCGCTTGTACAAGAAAGTCGTCGCACGCTCCCTGGATATAGGAAAGATAGCACCAAATTCCTAACTCTTTGAAAAGAAGACGCTCTCTTGATTGCGCTCGTAGAAAAGCATTCATATCAGAGGTGTTTAAGCAGATGGCCTGCCTTTGAGACACTCTTTTAAGTTGATCACTCAAGCCAATTTGTTTGGTTACTTGTTTGGTGACCTGCTTTTGTCTCTCCCGTTTTTGCTTTTCTCGCTTTTGCCTCTCTAGAACAGAGGCAAGATTCCATACCAACAAAAGAGCAAAATCTATTCCAAAGGTAGCACGTTGCTCTCGTGCATAAAGCACAAGAGCTTCAGTATCTTGAGAGGCACTTGATATAACAAGAGCAGGTTCTTGTTTGAACTCAACCATAATCGCTCTTTTCACCTCTCAATCAAAGTCTGCAAGCACTTGAAACAGACTTAGCATAGTAGCACAACACCTTAAGTGTTTTTCAAGGCTTAAATTCACAAAGCGCATTCCATGCAACCCGCTTTGCAGCAGGACTAAACAAATTCATCAGAACACGAAGTTCATTGAGGGTAAGTGTTCCGGGATTTTCTTCCTTATCAAGAAAAACATCGCTTGATTGATACAAAGCTTGACAACAATCCTCCACTGTCAAATCAGACAATATTCGGGCCTGTTCGAGCCAGCTTTGCATATCTCATCTCCCCTAACGCTCTTTTTACCAGTTTAACTGGTAATGCCCTTGTGTCAATTTGACGTACCAGTTCATTTGGTAGAATTTTCGTGAGGTAATCCATGCAGAACTTCATTGGTGACAACATACACGCGCTTCGTGTCAATAAAGGCCTATCACAAACTGAATTCGCCAAAATTGCGGGCGTTAGTCAGAGTGCTATATCCGCTTGGGAACGCGGAGAAAGTACACCTCATGCCCAAAATGTTCAGTCCATCATTGAGGCAATTCCCGAGCTGGTTCCCGACGATATCATGAGCGAAGAACTCGGATATGCAAAGAAGATTCTTTTGCAAGCAAACACGCGTAGAGAAAGCGTTGTCGATATCCCTCTTTTTGGCTCTATTGCCGCAGGAGAGCCGCTAGAAATGCTAGCTAACGACGAGCTGTATCCGCTTCCATCATCCATCTATCACAAACATCCCAAGGCTTTCTATTTGAAAGTTGAAGGCGAATCGATGAATCGCGTGCTTCCCAACGAAAGCTACGCTCTAATTGATCCCGCGCTCCGAGAACTCCATGAAGGCAACGTATACGCCGTAAGCGTTGATAATTGCACCGCCACGATAAAACGAATCCATATTCTTGATGATGGCATTGCGCTTATGCCCGATTCTTTTGATCCAACCTTTAAACCCGCCGTATTCAATAATTCAAGCAAGACAGCTCATACCTTGCGAATACTCGGACAAGTCGTTTGGTATACCGTTCCCTATGGACGAACGATCTAGTTTTATGCGTTGTTGTCTCTCGTTTTGCGTTTTGTTATCTAGGCATTACTGCAGCAATCGCCGCTGGTAAATCAGCAGGCTTCAAAGCCCAGGCATCTACCTGATCAAGCTCCCCAGCGCGTCCAAAACCAAAAGCGCATCCAACAAATGGAATTCCCGCACGTTGAGCTACTTCCTGATCATGAAAGCGATCACCAACCATCGCTTGCGGCAACGCATGCCTGTTTGATACGCGTTGAAATATCTCCCATTTAGGAATGTCATGAAATGCTTCCGCGCAATAATAAGCACTAAACCACTGATCAAGATCAAAATTAGCGCGGTGCACCTCGCAATATGCTGTGCGGCAATTACTTAAAAAGGCGAGATCATATCCCTGGTTTTTAATCTCAGTAAGCGCCTCGGGTATGCCTTGGAACAGCTTTGCTTCACCGCGTTCGGTGCGACTGTCCATTTCGTAGCCCACAATTTCAGCAGCCTTGCGCCATACCTTTTCAGGAAGATCGGGAGCAAAGGTCGTCCACATATCCTCAACGGTAAACCCAAGCCATTGACTTATCCAGGCATCACTAAATTCTTGAGGCTTCTTGTAGCCTTGTTCCACCAACCAGGCATATGCCCTCCGAAAAGCGGGACCATAAATCGCCATACTGTCGTGAAGGGTGCCGTCAAAATCGAAAAAGATTGTTCCTTTAGTTTCTGTAGGAGATTTCGTAAAAGACGTCATTATCTGATACCTAATGTCATTATTTGATACCTAATTCTTCAAAGGCTTTCTTTGCCCAAAGGGAGTCCTTTAATACCGCACGTCCCACGCCAATCAAGTCAGCCTTGCCCTCTTCAAGCAATTCTTCTGCTGCCTTGCCCGTGCGAACACCTCCGGTAAGAATGGCAGGAACCGAAACAGCCTCACGAATAGCGCTCGACTCTTTGCCAAAATAGCCTGGCTCTTTAGACCCATTTCCTCGATACCCGCATAAACCACCAGAAATATCCAGCAAATCGATACCTGCTTGCTCGAAGATTTTGCCCGCACAAACCGCATCTTCCAGCGTCGAGCCGCCTTCTTGATAGTCACACGCACCCAATCGAAGTGCCACCAAAAAATCTTGCCCAACTTCTTTACGTACGGCTTTAATGACTTCGCAATGCAAACGAGTACGCCCGCTTATGGTAGAGCCACAATAAGCGTCTTCACGTTTATTCGAAAGCGGAGAATAAAACTGGTTAAGCAAATACCCATGAGCTGAATGGATTTCCACGCCATCGTAACCCGCTTCTTTTACACGTCGTGCTGCTGCAGCAAAATCGGATATTACCTTATCTATTTCAGACTGAGTCATCGTATGCGCCGAAACGGCTTCGCCCCGTGATGTGGTATAAGCCATCGCACTAGGAGCAGGAGCAGTAAGAGAACCGTCCAAGGCGCTTATAGCCTTTCCTCCTGCATGATTTATCTGTGCTAGCACCTTTGAACCATTTCGATGAATAGTCTCAACGAGCTTGCGTAATCCGTTAATATCTTCGTCTTTGGAAAGAGATACCTGCCCGACGCTTGCCTGACCCTCTTTACTGATATAGCTATGTTCAGTAATCACCAGCCCAAAAAAGCCGCCTTCTGTTTTCTCGTGATAATAATCGCAGAGACTTTGGCTTACTTGTCCCTCACCTTGAGACTTTTCCGTAGCCATAGGAGGCAACACAAGACGATTATGAAGTTTCATAGTCCTGAGAGAAAGTGGCTGATCAAGCAACATAGTGGCTCCTCTACCTAACGTATTGAAGTTACGTTGTAAAGCATAACGGTTTATTGTGAACCTCTCATGCAAAAAAGAGTGCCTATACAAAACTGCAATGCTGAGACACTCTTTTTGCTTACCGTATAGAGACAAATGCTCTTTCGTAGCACTTGCATTAACTTTTTAGTTTTGCACAAAAACACTGAGCGCAAAAGCACTATAGCTTACGCAGCGAAAACATACCGCTTACGCTTTAACCGCTTACGCTTCGATTTGATGGATAAGATTTACCATCTCAATTGCACTCGTGGCACAGTCGTATCCCTTATTGCCTGCTTTCGTACCTGCACGCTCAATTGCCTGCTCGATTGTATCGGTGGTTACAACCCCAAACAGTACGGGAATACCGGTTTTAAGACCAACCTGAGCAACACCTTTAGCTGCTTCATTGCAAACCAAATCGTAATGAGAAGTTGCACCACGAATAACCGCACCGAGGCAAATTACTGCATCATATTTACCAGATTCTGCCATCTTTTGAGCGATAAGAGGAATTTCAAATGCACCGGGAACCCAAGCGACATCCACATCATCTTCCTTAACATCGTGACGAACAAGACCATCCATCGCGCCTGAAAGAAGTTTCGAGGTAATAAACTCATTAAAACGAGCGGCTACAATACCAACTTTAATATCACGAGAAACAAGCTTACCTTCTAAGGTCTTCATAGATTTTTCCTTTCCTTATAACCTATCGAGCGTTGTGTCCAATACCGATTAGCCAGATAGTTCAACCTCAGTCATATATTTCGCAATTGCCAAATCGCATTTGATGTAATTGTTTTAAGAGCACTGAATTCAAAGCGTGCTTTATTTAGAAGTAGCTTCAGGCTCCACATCAAGTAAATGACCCATTTTTTCTTTCTTGGTCTCCAGATAGAAACGGTCATAATCAGTAGGAGGCATCTGAATAGGCACTCGTTCTATAATTTCCATACCAAAATCGCTTAGCTGATATACCTTATCGGGATTATTGGTAAGCAAGCGCATGGTTTTCACACCTAAATCGCGTAAGATCTGCGCACCAATGTAGTATTCACGCATATCACCATCAAACCCAAGAGCCAGATTCGCCTCAAGGGTATCCATGCCCTGATCCTGCAACTCATAGGCGCGCAGCTTGTTGACCAGTCCAATGCCGCGACCCTCTTGGCGCATGTAAAGTACAATGCCGCGACCCTCCTGTTCCACCATGCGCATGGCAGTTGAAAGCTGATCGCCACAGTCGCAGCGCAGGGATCCAAAGGCATCACCTGTTAAACACTCAGAGTGAACACGACATAAAATATTTTGACCATCGCCGATGTCACCCTTGACCAACGCCACATGGTGCTCGCCATTGAGCTTGTTGATGTAGCAATGTGCCACGAAATTGCCGTACTTGGTGGGCATTTTGGGCGTGGCCACGCACTCCACCAGCTTGTCATGCTTCTTGCGATACTCCTGCAGCGCCTTGATGGAAATAAACGAAATACCCCATTTCTGAGCAAGCTCAATGAGCTCAGGCGTGCGCATCATGGTGCCATCTTCGCGCATAATTTCGCAACACAGACCACATTCTTTAAGCCCCGCCAAACGCATCAAATCCACCGTTGCTTCAGTGTGCCCATTGCGCTCTAAGACACCGTTCTTTTTTGCCATGAGAGGAAACATATGCCCAGGGCGACGGAAATCTTCAGGCTTCGCTTCATCCGAAACGCACATGCGGGCCGTATAGCCACGCTCTTCTGCCGAGATACCCGTTGTCGTATCAACATGATCAATCGATACCGTAAAAGCAGTTTCATGATTATCGGTATTGGTAGTGACCATTTGAGGAAACATGAGCTTGCGGCAAAGATCAATACTCATAGGCATGCAGATAAGCCCTTTACCGTGAACTGCCATGAAGTTTACGTTTTCAGTCGTAGCAAATTCTGCTGCACAGATAAAATCGCCTTCATTTTCACGGTCAGGATCATCGGTACAAAGAATGATTTTTCCTTGTCGCAGATCCTCAAGTGCTTGTTCTATCGTTGAAAATTCAAACATGAATACTCCTTATACAAAAAGCTTTATCCAAAACTTCGTACGAAAGATCTCATCAAAACCCGTTTTGTATGAGAAATTCTTTAGTGATACCGCCAGAGACCGATGAGCTGATGTTCTGCGAGGTAGTCTGTCCATGAGGTGTCTGGGCTTTTCCTGGCTGAATCCCTTGCAAGGTTTCCTCTACACGCTGCGCTCTGTCTTTACCCAAGGCAATAAAGCCTGCTTCTCCCAGCAAACGCTCGACGTACTTTCCAACTACATCGTTTTCCAGATTTACCGTATCGCCTATTCGCTTTGAAGCTAAATTGGTTTGTGCCCGGGTATGGGGAATGATCGACACACTAAACTGAGAAGGCGAAACTGAAGCTACCGTTAAGCTGATGCCATCAATAGCAATAGAGCCCTTTTCAACAATAAGTAGCAGAACTTCAGAAGAAGCCTCAATGGAATACCACACTGCGTTATCGTCTTCCTTGATCGAGCGAATCACTCCTGTGCCATCTATGTGGCCAGAAACTATATGACCGCCAAACCTACCTTGTGCCGCCATAGCACGCTCCAGATTCACAGGACTGCCTACGCGTAAACTTCCCAGAGAAGAACGATTGAGTGTCTCATGCATGACATCAGCTGAAAACGTATCTTTCGTAAAGGAAGTAACCGTCAAGCAGACTCCGTTTGTAGCAATGCTGTCTCCAAGATGTACATCTTCAAGAACCGTTTTAGCCCGAACAGTAAGCACGCAAGAATGTGCGCCTTTTCTTATAGAGGCAATCTGTCCGACTTCTTCCACAATGCCCGTAAACACTTAGTTCACCTCGCATTCGAACAAGAAATCTTGACCCAGCTGATGCGTTGTCACACGACGAAAAGCAAGTGCCTCTCCTGGGGTTTGCACGCCTGCGCCACCAACAGGGCCTGGTGCATCTACTCCCCCAAAAATCTTTGGCGCAACATAGGCATGCACCTCATCAATAAGCCCCGCCTCGCACAATGCCGCATGCACCGTAGGACCGCCTTCCACATACAGACTGTCCAACCCTCGTTCACCAAGCAGTTCAAGAAGGTTTTCAAGGCAAACTCTGCCCTGGTTTTCCTTTGTTACGAGTACCTCGCACCCCTGATTTTTAAGAAGTGCAATACGTTTTTTGTCTTGGCTTACTGTTGCGATAACAACAGGGGTATCTTGAGCAGATTTCACCAAAGTCGAATCGAGAGGAATTCTCAACTGGCTATCCAGTACTACCCGTACGGGATTATTTGCCTGTTCGATCCCAGGATAAGGATCTTCCCTAAAAGGTGATTCTGTTTTCCAAGAAGCAAGATTTTCCTCATGCTCTTCCAGACGACAGGTAAGCAGTGGATCATCGGCCAAAACTGTCCCAACTCCAACCATAATTGCCGCAAAACAATGGCGCTGTACATGTACATGAGCACGAGCAGCCTTACCTGTTATCCATTTCGATGCGCCTGTTTTGGTAGCAATTTTCCCATCAAGAGTCATTGCGTATTTGGCAACCACATAAGGACGCTTTGTTTGGATGAAATGAAAAAAGACTTTATTGAGCGCACAGCATTCAGGCACCAATACGCCTTCGGTAACCTCAATACCAGCGTTGCGCAGTTGAGCAACGCCTCCTCCCGCAACAAGAGGATTAGGATCAGGCGCTCCCATGACCACACGAGCAATTTTGTGCTCTATGATGGCATCCGTGCAGGGCGGTGTTTTGCCCCAATGACAACAAGGCTCCAACGTGACATACAACGTTGCCCCTTGCGGATCTTCACTACAATGAGCAAGCGCTTCTCGCTCCGCATGCAGCTGACCACTTTTTGTATGCCAGCCTTCACCAATGATTCGGCCATCCTTTACGATGACTGCGCCTACCATTGGATTAGGATTGGTCCAGCCAAGACCATTAAGGGCAAGACTGAGTGCTCTTTTCATGTAGCGCTCATCGATGCTTTTTTGATCGTCAAGATTTTGATCCTGAATAAATTGATCGCTGATGGCGTGATCATTCTCAACCAAGCCAACGACACCTCCTTTCTTTTCAAATCCGCGAATACAATTTCGGGAAATGATGTAAGGAGGTCAGCTCCTGGTCACTCATACCAATCACACAAATAAAAAGCCCTGAAACAACTATCTGTTTCAGGGCTTTAATACAAGCAATAATGTGCATCAACGTTGGATGACAGCTCATCATCTTCTTCCATCCGGACTTTAACCGTTGGCCTCGGATTTCCACCGAATCAGCCCGATTATCTATTTTCCGTCTGCATCACTAACAAGCACTGCCACATCAAAATAAACAATCGAGGTCGCGGGCTTCGCATTATTTTTTGCGTTACCGCCAGTGAGGAATTTCGCCTCGCCCTGAAGATTGTATTCAATTTTGTACAGAAGAAACTATAGCGCACTAAAGAGATTCGTCAAGGATGGCGATTGTTGCAAGTGCTTTAAATCCGAAAGCCGCTACCACCAAAAAGAGGCCGTAGCAAATGCTACAGCCTCTATATTTTGTTGATTGAAATTAATCGAAGTCTTGTTGCTCAATCGTTCAATTACGATTGCTAACAAGTTTGAAGACTTACAGATCCTTTGAGCCCTCTACACGACCTTCCAGGTATGCCCAGTAGTTGTCAACATCTTGCTGAATCTCTTCCAAGATATGCTCATTGCCTGGTTTAAACAGGTGCTTAAAACGACCCTGAGGCTTTAAGAAGTCCTTTACCGGGATCAGATTCTTATCACGGACAGGCGTGAGCTTCCACTTGCCGTTTTCTACCTCGAACAAAGGCCAGAACTTGGAATTTACTGCCATGCGACAAATCTCAGCTGTCATGCCAGAATCAACACGCCAACCGCGAGGGCAAGGTGCCATGATATTCAAGAATGCAGGACCATCAACGGCAATTGCCTTTTCAGCTTTATTTACCAAGTCGCGCCAGTGACCTACTGTTGCCTGAGCAACGTAAGGTACACCGTGTGCTGCCATGATGGAAGTGAGATCCTTGCGAGCCTGAATCTTGCCCTGCTGAACCTTACCAACTTCAGAGGTAGTAGCCCATGCACCCTTAGGGGTTGCAGAAGAACGCTGAATACCAGTATTCATGTAAGCGCCGTTATCGTAGCAAACATATACGATGTCATGACCGCGCTCCATCGCACCAGACAGAGACTGCAAGCCGATATCATAAGTGCCGCCGTCGCCGCCGAAAGCAACAAACTTAATCTTTTTATCAGCAGGAATCTTACCCGCACGCTGAAGGCCCTTATATGCTGCCTCAACACCCGAAATGGTAGCGCCAGCGTTTGCAAAAGCGTTGTGAATGAAAGGAACCTCCCAGGCATTATCAGGATAGATAGTGGTGGAAACTTCCAAACAACCTGTTGCTGAACAGCACACTACATCATAATCATTGCGGCCCATAAGAACCTGGCGTACTGCCATGGAAGCGCCGCAGCCGCCGCACAGGCGATGACCTGGAGCCAAGTCGTCGGGGCGGGCAGAAAGTTGCTTAATATTAGCCATAGGATTGCCCCTTACTCTTCAATACCAAGATAGGTAATAGAACCGTCATTAGTACCCTGAGCACGCTGCTCAAGTTCCGTAAATACCTGATTCATCTGATCGAGCGTAATATCAGCACCGCCCAAACCAGCTAAGTAATCGCTAACAGGAACCTGTAAGCCTGCAGCCTGGAATGCAGCACGTACCTCAAGTGCCAAAGGAGCATGAGGAGAACCAAAGGAATCAGAGCGGTCGATAACCGCAACAGCTTTAGCATTCTTGCAAGCCTCAACAATTTGAGCTGCAGGGAACGGACGGAAAATGCGAGGACGAACTACGCCGACCTTCTTGCCTTCAGCACGCAGCAAGCGAGCTTGATGGCGAGCATTACCAGCGCACGAACCGAGCACCACAATCAGATAATCGGCATCTTCGGTTCCCCACGTATCAACCAAATCAAAGGGACGGCCAGTAATTTCTGCCCATTCTTTGCCGTGCTTTTCGAAAGCACCTAAAGCGTTGTCGAGAGCATGACGTTCAGAAAGCTTGTACTTCATATAACCGTTACCCAAAGTAGCAAACATGCCATGACCTACAGGGTTTTCGGTATCAAGCAGCGGATAGAGCGGTTCATAATCGCCCACGAAATCCTTTACCACCTGGTCTTCTTCCATCACGCAATTATCCATTGCGTGCGTAGTAACAAAACCATCAAGAGTGGTAAGAACAGGAAGCAGTACATCGTGATCTTCCGCAACCTTAAAGGCAATAATGGTGTTGTCGTAAGCTTCCTGGGCTGTTTCAGCAAACATCATTGCCCAACCCGTGTCACGAGCGCCCATGATGTCAGAATGATCACCGTGAATATTGATAGGAGCAGACAAAGCACGGTTTGCATTTGCCATAACGATAGGACAACGCATACCTGAGGCAATGTGTAACTCTTCCCACATGAAAGCCAGACCCTGAGATGCTGTTGCGGTAGCTACGCGAGCACCAGCAGCAGAAGCACCAATACAAGCCGAAAGAGCTGAATGTTCAGACTCTACCGGAACATATTCGGTAGTGACGCGACCGTCGGCAACAAACTTATCGTAGCCTTCAACGATGGTAGTCTGAGGAGTAATAGGATAAGCAGCCATTACATCAGGGTTTACCTGGAGGAACGCCTCTGCCACCATCTGGTTGCCCGTAGCGGAAAACATTTTCTTTTCTGCCATGGTTACTCCCCTTCCTTTTCCTGAGCCTGAGCTTCAACTTCGGGAATGAGTTCCAAGGCACCGAACTTGCATTCGTTCACGCATACACCACAACCCTTGCAGTGATACAGGTCAATGCCGGTCATTTCGCCATCTTTAATCTGAATGGATGAATCGGGACAATACATCCAGCACAACATGCAGTTTGTGCACTTTTCTGAATCCCATACGGGACGCTCAGAGCGCCAACCGCCGGTGTAGCAGTTCTTAGACGTGCCACCTTCGGGGCATACATAGCCTACGGGGAAATCAGAAGGCTTCCAGTTCTCGTAATTCGAGCCGTCGAATTCGTACTTGGACATTACTCTTGCACCTCCTGATACGCACGCTCAACAGACGCGAGGTTTGCGTCGATCATTTCCTGAGAAAACTTTTTGCCAAAAGTAATAACTAAGCGCTCCTTAACAAGGTCAAGAGGGAATAATCCCGTAACCTTTGCAAGAGCACCAACAATCGGGGTGTTAGGCATGTCTTTTTTGATGGTTGCCATAGCAATGCCAGAAGCATCGACTACTGCAACGCGGACTGAAGCAGGAGCATTTACTGCCGCACGTGCTTCTTCTGCTGTCATGGTGGTATTAAAGATGAGAATGCCATCTTCATGGATACCTTCCATAACATCGGTTGAAGCTAACAGCGTATCGTCCATGACGATAACGATATTAGGATTCTGAATGTTGTTGTGAACTTCAATGGGCTCACTTGATACACGCGTATACGCTTTCAGTGGTGCGCCGGTGCGCTCCGGACCATATTCGGGCATAGCCTGAATATAATTTCCTTGCAGCAGCGCCGTGTCCGCTACGAGCTTTGCAGCCGTAACCGCACCTTGTCCGGCACGAGCATGCCAGCGGATTTCGGTCAACTGTGACATACCTCTCCTCTCGCTAAGAAATTGCTTTAAACAAGCTCCTTCATTCTATCGACCCCCAGATTTGAACCTGTGTGGGTTTCCAAGGTTGACCAAAATGGGTCGGTAGACGGAATCCGCTCAAGTTCATCGGTAGAGTTACCGTGGTGAACGGCTCGCTTAAGAAAGAGGATTTTAGATTGCAGTTTTAGTTTGATTCAAACACTAATGGCGCAGCAGAAGTCTGTCAGATTGCCTCAGGACGGCTTATGTCCAGAATTGAATCATTTCGATAATGTCTTGATACGCCCAGTCATAGATATCGGAATACCACCCTGTTTCTGGGGCCAAACAAACCAATGTTACATAGAGAATGCTGAGCGCAACAGCAACCTGAATACCCCGCAAGTAGAGCGTGTGTGATTTTTCAAGGAACAACTTACCTTCTGCAGTCTTTGCATGAGCAGAAAGGGCATCGTTCGCAACAAAAGCAAGAAGCACAGCAGGTATAAGAAACAAAGTGGTGTAATCCGCGGTGTAGCGCTGCAGTATTCCAGCCATCTGCGCATCCATACATGCCACAACTACGCCAGAAATAAGCATGGTAATAACCACACCTGCAATGGTATTAGTCGAGCGAACTTTGAAACGATATTTCAAGATTGGCTTTGCGAAAGCCAAGATCCACAAAATAGGCAAGCAGACAAGAATGCCACCAAATGTTACTTCTTTGATGGTCTGCCCTAAATACGTAGTGTCGAAAGTTGTAGGCTGAATCCATGGGAACACCCCTGTTGTCGTAGGGGTCTGCAAGAAGTACGCGAAAAGTGCAGGTAAAAAGCGTCCGGGATTCGTGCCGCGCTGAGTCATATCGTTTACGGTTAGGTTGTAGTTCGCACCAAAGTCAAAAAACGAACCAAAACGTGCACGGTTATACAGCATTATTCCCACTGCAACGATGAAATAGGGTGCAAGCAGGCAGACAAACTCGCGTACTCCCTTTGGAGTAAAGAGATGTTTTTCGGTAATAAATTTGCGCCAGAACAAGGGAAAGGCTAAAAGCGAAAAAACAATGAACTGCGGACGGCATGCAACGACAAGAGCCATACATAAAGAGCCGACCAAATACCACACCTGCGCCTTTTGCGACGAACGCCCGTGAAGCCAGCAGTACAAACCCCATACCGTCAACGCAAGAGCAAGAGCAATCGGTAAAGAATAGAATGTGGGGAATTTTGCCAAATAGAGCATCCCCGAACACCCTACCAGTGGAATTTGCAACAACAGGAAAAGCCCCAGGCTTACGCGCTTGAAGTGATAACGTGCAAACCTATCCATAAGTGCAGTTATGCCAAGAATGAAAGCGATACAAGCAATAAGCACCCCTATAGCAGTAGGGAAGCTTGTTCCTGTTATAAGGTAGAACGGCAGATAGAACAAAAGGACCGGAAGAACGCCGAAGTATACATAGTAGTGCCCATCATAATAGGCAACGTCAAACAAATAGGCTTCACCTGTTTGTTTTTGCAGTTCATCACGAGCTCCCTTATCGTAGGGGTTTTCCATATCCTGTAACCACTGAGGTGGCTGTTCTTCAAGATACAGCTGACCATGAGCCATGGCCTTGGCAAGCTCTGCATACTGTTGAGCATTTTCGCCACCCACTTCATAGGTGTTAACGATGCTGTGCCCATCCCAAGAACCCGAATTATACTGAGCTGTAGCAATACCAACCTGATTTGACCCAAAGAGCAAATACGCTGTCAAAACAAATACTTCGAAAGCGGTCGCCGCAACGATACAGGCACGGCTGAATCGCGGATGCTCCTTTATCTTGCAGCGATAAATACTTGATTTTGGTCTAAAGACGTATACGAAAAGCAAAATGGCAAAGGCCGCAAAGAAACGAAGACCGTTAAACGCAAAAGGTTGCGGATCATTAATCACAATGGCATTGAGGATCAGAGGATACGTTGCGTCTTCATTTACTATCTCTATTCGCAAATCCTGAATAAGACCAGAGCTCTGCAAATAAAGATACTGGCTTTCTTCACTGAAAGTCGACACCTCTACCTCTGGGACACCGAACGTATATTCGGTGGTATTGAAATATGTTTCATGGGCCGAATCGGTAAAGCTTATCTGAATCGTGAGATTCTGTGCTGCCTGAGAATTATCAAAATCAAGATGAATATTGTGGATTTCCTTATTGAGATTGTGGAACTCCAGAACATTAGACGTAGCCGTTAGGCGAACTGGCTCGTTTTGAGCAAAAGCGTCCTTCGTTACCTCGTCTGGATCAGCAAGATCCAAACCCGACTGATCAGTAAGATTTACCGGCTCATAGCTAGAAGAAATGAAGAAGTTCATATTAAATAAAAACACTTCAAGAACAAGTGCAATAACAAAGATAACACCTACGCGAATAGCAGCATGCTTAATATCATGCGAATGCGCTCGCGCAAGCTCGATGCCTTCTTCTGTCACTTCTTCAATCGGTCTCATAGCCCCTTATTGTATCAATTCGCTAAGCCATACCTGATGACTAAACAGCTTTTACAAGACTAATCTGATTAAAATTGCAGGTTTTGCTTCTGCATGTTTTGCTTCCTTCAAGATTGACTAAAATGTCCAGCCTTTAACCACCATAGCCAACAGACTTCAAAATGAATATAAACCCAAAACAAAACCCTCAGCCCTAACAAGCCGAGGGTTTCATGCGATATATCAAATTTAGGTTTAGCGCTAATCGATATAGCTCATCAGCTTTGTTGCTTTTTAAAGATCCAAAGCCTCAACAATGGAAGCAAGAACTGCTTCTGGATCACGATCGCCATCGATCTCAATCAAAAGATCGCATCCACGATAGTAATCAATCAAAGGAGCAGTAGAGTTTTCGTATACATCGAGACGATTGCGAACGGTTGCCTCGTTGTCGTCATCACGCTGATACATTTCGCCACCGCACTTTGGGCACTTTGCATCTTTATCAGAGCCAATGTAACCACAATCACGGCACATACGACGAGAAGTAAGGCGCTTGATGATAACTTCTTTGTCAACATCAACCAAAAGGGCAGCATCCAAAGGACGATCCAGAGAAGCAAGCTCAGAATCAAGTGCTACTGCTTGGGTAGAAGTACGGGGGAAGCCGTCCAAAATGAAGCCAGCCTTCGTGTCTTCATCCTGCAAGCGCTCCTTGACTAAGCCAATTACTACTTCATCAGGAACCAAATCGCCTGCATCCATAAACTTCTTCGCCTCAAGGCCCAAGGGGGTTTGATTCTTTACAGCGGCACGAAGCATGTCGCCCGTAGAAATGTGAGCATATCCATACTTTTCAACAAGCTTTGCAGCCTGAGTTCCCTTACCAGCGCCAGGAGCGCCTAGTAATACGATATTCATACATGATCCTTTCTAGCGGATTTAAATAAAATCGCTTTGTCTATTGTAGCAAAGGCAAAAGTTATATCGCATATTACATTGATATTATGCTTTTGAAAGATTTTCTAAGGTCTCCCCCGTCAGACGATAGGTAGTCCAACCATCCATAGGAACCGCACCTAAGGATTTATAAAAAGCAATGCTCGGTTCATTCCAATCAAGACAATCCCATTCAAGCCTACCGCATCCTCTCTCAACAGTTATTTGAGAAAGCTTTATCAAGAGTGCTTTGCCGTACCCTTTTCCACGATACTCAGGCTTTACAAAAAGATCCTCAAGATGGATTCCCGCCCTTCCGAGAAACGTTGAAAAGTTATGGAAGAACAGAGCAAAACCAACCTCTTCGCCATTCACTACCGCAAAGATAACTTCTGCTTTCTGTTTGTCAAAAATCCATTCTTCAAGGAGCTCCGAGGTTGCTACTACTTCATCTTCCATTTTTTCGTATTCAGCAAGCGCTTTAATGAATTTAAGGATAACCTCAACATCTTCTCGGCCAGCAAATCGAAAGGTAACGTTTGTGCCCATTGAAACCTCAATTCTTTGTTATAGAAAGTTTTGAACCATAGTACCGCCTTAAAAGTATTCGTTTGCACAAGTTCATAGCACTTCAAAGAAAAAGGAAAGAAAGAAGGCAGCAGGGCATAAAAAAGAGCGGCTTAACAAGCCGCTCTTTTCAGAAAATCTAAAAGACAAGATGTCTTCAGTTGACTTCAAAGAAGTACGAAGCGCTTTACCGATCCGCCCTACTTAAAGAAGCCATCATAGTTGTACATCTTCAACTGTGATTCGATCTTATTCATGGTATCCAATGCAACACCAATCATAATGAGGATTGAAGTACCACCAAAGGCCTGAATCAAAGCATTGTTCGTGAAATAGAACAAAATAGAAGGAACAACTGCAATCAAAGCAATGAACACCGCACCAGGCAAAATTACATGACGCATAACATTCTTAAGATACGCTACCGTATTAGCACCAGGACGAATACCTGGAATGAATCCGCCTTGGCGCTGTAGGTTTTCAGCGGTCTCAGTCGGATTGAACACGATTGACATATAGAAATACGCAAAGAAGACAATGAACACTGCAGTAAGAATCCAGTTTACCCAACCAGCCGACATAGCATTGGATACCATAGTCAGCCAATCAACATTAAAGAGGGCGGCTAACTGGGCTGGGAAGTAAATCAAACAACTTGCGAAGATGATTGGAATAACGCCAGCTGCATTGATCTTGATAGGCAGATAAGAATTCTGACCACCCATCATCCTGCGTCCCTGAATTCGCTTAGCGTAGCTAATAGGAATACGACGCTGGGCGCGTTCAATGAAGATAATTGCAGGAATACAGAGGACTACAATAACCAAAATCAAAATGGTAATTGCAAGACCCATACCAAAGTCAGCATTCAGGTTAATCGACGAGAAGATTGCCGAAGGAACCGAAGCAACAATGGAAACGAAAATGATGAGAGACATACCGTTGCCTACACCACGCTGAGTAATAAGCTCGCCCATCCACATGATTAAAGCAGTGCCTACAACCAGAGTGAAGACTACCAGGATGTCAGTCACGATTTCTGGAACAGCCGTGCTAAATACTACGCCATATGCCTGAGATTTAAACAAGAACAAATAGCCGATAGCATTAATCAGCGCAAGGCCTAAAGTCAGATAACGAGTTACCTGCGTAACACGACGCCTACCTGCTTCGCCTTCCCTATTCCAACGGCCTACCGCAGGAATAACACCCTGCATTAACTGCATAATAATAGATGCAGTGATGTAGGGCATAATGCCTAGTGCGAATACTGAGAAATTGGAAAGTGCACCACCTGTAAAGAGGTCGAGCATAACCATTCCAACGCCCTGCTCCGAAAAGGAATCAGCAAACGCCCTAAAGGGAATGCCTGGCACAGGAATATACGCGCCTAAACGGTAGAGCGCTAAGATGCCCAGAGTAAACAGGATTTTATTCCTGAGCTCTGGAACCCTAAACGCTTGTACAAGAGAACTTAGCAAGGCTCTTCGACCTTTCCTCCAGCAGCCTCAATCTTAGCTTTAGCAGATGCGGAAACCTTATCAACCTTTACCGTTACTGCCTTGGTGATTTCGCCGTCACCGAGAACCTTTACCAAAGCGTTAGGGTTCTTAATGATGCCCTTAGCAGCCAAGGAATCGCCATCTACTACTTCGCCAGCCTCGAAATACTTTTCAATGCGGCTAACGTTTACGGGAAGATATTCAACACGATTAATGTTGCGGAAGCCAGGAAGTTTTGGCAAACGACGTGCTAATGGGGTCTGACCGCCTTCAAAGCCGGTACCCTTGCCGCCACCAGAACGAGACTTCTGACCATTAAGACCGCGACCAGCAGTTTTACCAGTGCCAGATGCAGGACCACGACCAACGCGCTTACGAGCCTTGGTTGCACCTTCTGCAGGACGTAAATCCTTAAGTTCCATGTTTTGTTTCTCCTTTTACGCTAACCCTTCTTCACGAAGGGGTCGGCAGCTCGCCGCCGACAAACTTCCATTAGACAAAAACTTTTGCCATTATCGCACAATTGACGCCAAAACGCGGCCATAACTTTTGTCTTCACAGAGTGAATGTATTTACTTACCGAGCACAAACACAAAAATCGCAAGAAATACCGGTGTATTTCTTGCGTTACTGCTCAAAAAAAAATGCGCCGCTCAGAAGAGCGACGCATCAAAACTTAAAGTTCTTCAACCTCTACGAGGTGCTTTACTTTAAAGATCATACCGCGAATTGCAGGATTGTCCACCTGCTCTACCGTACGACCAACCTTACCAAGACCAAGAGCCTTCAGGGTACGACCCTGATCATACTTATAACCGATGGAGCTCTTTACCTGGGTAATACGCAGAGTCTTTGCGTCAGCCATTATTAGTTCTCCTTCCAGCCGTAAATCTGAGAAACGGAGATACCGCGGCGCTGAGCAACCTCTTCAGGGCTCTGCATGTTCTTAAGACCTTCAGCAGTTGCCTTAACAATATTAAGAACATTGTCGGTACCCAAAGATTTGCAGAAAACATCCTTTACGCCCGTAAGCTCCATAACAGCACGAGCAGCGCCACCAGCGATAACACCAGTACCAGGAGCAGCAGGCTTGATCAGAACACGACCAGCGCCATATACACCGATGATGTCATGAGGAAGCGTGCCAGCCTCGGTCAGAGGAACCTTGAACATATTCTTCTTAGCGTCTTCGACGCCCTTCTTGATAGCAGTAGGTACTTCCTGAGACTTGCCCATACCAATACCTACACGACCGTTACCATCGCCAACAACTACCAGTGCAGTCAGAGCAAAACGACGGCCGCCCTTAACAACCTTAGAAACGCGGTTGATGTAAACAACACGTTCCTGAAGTTCGGGAACGCCTGCCTGGTTTTCAACCTTTTTAGCCATAGACACTAACCCTCCCTTAGAACTTCAGGCCTGCACCGCGAGCACCATCAGCAACAGCCTTGATGCGACCGTGATACAGGTTACCACCGCGGTCAAAAACTACCTCAGTGATGCCGTTTTCCTGTGCTTTCTTACCAATGAGTTCACCTAAAGCCTCAGCACCTTCTACCGTGCTACCGTTCTTTGCGGTTGCTTTGAACTCAGGGCCCAGGGTAGATACTGCGCAGATGGTTTTACCTGCAACATCATCAATTACCTGAGCATACATATTTGCATTTGAGCGCGTAATGCACAAACGCGGACGAGCGGGCGTACCGGAAATCTTACCGCGAACGCGAGTATGACGACGACGAAGCCCAGCTTGTTTCTTTTGAAGTTTCTTCATGAGTAAATTCCCTTCGTTACAACGCTTCTGGACTAGTCAGACTTAGCAGCCTTACCAAGCTTGCGGCGTACATATTCGCCCTCATAACGAATACCCTTGCCCTTGTAAGGTTCAGGCTTGCGCCATGCGCGAATGTTTGCAGCAACCTGGCCAACTTGTTCTTTGCTGATGCCCTTAACGATGATCTCGGTCTGGCTGGGAACCTCAAAAGCAATGTTCTCAGGAGCCGAAACAACTACGGGATGAGAGAAGCCGAGCTGAAGCTCAAGGTCAGTACCCTTAAGTGCGGCACGGTAACCAACACCAACAAGCTCGAGTTTCTTTGAGTAACCCTCAGATACACCAACGATCATGTTGTGGATGAGGGTACGGGTCAAACCGTGAAGGCTCTTTGCTTCGCGGCTATCATCAGGACGCTCAACGATCACATTGCCGTCTTCAACCTTGATAGACATAAGATCAGAGAACGTACGGGTTAATTCACCTTTGCCACCTTTTACGGTAACCGTGCTGCCATCAACAGCAACTTCTACACCGGAAGGAATGGCGACAGGCATTTTACCAATTCGAGACATATTCGCTCCTTCCTTCCTACCAGATGTAAGCGATCACTTCGCCGCCGATGCCAGCCTTGCGTGCATCGCGGTCAGCCATAACGCCTTTGCTCGTAGAAATAACAGCGGTACCAAGACCACCAAGAACGCGAGGCAGTTCATCTTTGCCTGCATAAATACGCAAACCGGGCTTAGAAATACGCTTCAAACCGCGGATAGTGCGTGCTTTCTTGTCACCATACTTGAGGGTAATGGTCAAAATATCGCGAGGCTTAGCCTCTTCAATATCAAAACCAGCGATGTAGCCCTCTTCGTGCATGATGCGTGCAATTTCAACAAGCTTTTTGCTTGACGGCATAGACACCGTCGGCTTGCCTGCAGAGTTTGCATTACGCACACGCGTAAGCATATCTGCAATAGGATCGTTCATGCTCATTGTTGTGTTTCTCCTTTGTTCATGATGAGACGAAAAGCCGGTTCGCCTGCGCCCTTAACGCACGCGCCTTGACTCTCGACACTCAACAACGTGACGTTAACTTCTAATTCTTACCAGGAAGCCTTGGTCACGCCGGGCAGTTCGCCTTTGTTAGCAAGTTCACGAAGGCAGACACGGCACAGACCGAACTTGCGGTAGTACGCACGAGGGCGACCACAGCGAGCACAGCGATTGTGCTGACGAGTCGAGAACTTCGGCTCTCGCTTTGACTTGGCGATCATCGATTTCTTAGCCATTCAAAATCCTTCTTTCCTATAACCAATTCTCTACTTTTTAGAGAATTTAGTTTTCTTTTTTGAACGGGAAGCCCATGGCATCCATAAGAGCCTTGGCAGCTTCGTTGGTTTCAGCGGTAGTAACAAAGGTAATGTCCATACCACGAGTGTGATCGATCTGGTCATATTCGATCTCAGGGAAGATAAGCTGCTCAGTAAGACCCATGGTGTAGTTGCCACGACCATCGAAGCTCTTAGGATTGCAACCACGGAAGTCGCGTACGCGAGGAAGAGCCATAGACATCAGACGGTCAAAGAACTCCCACATACGGTCGCCACGAAGGGTAACCTTACAACCAATTGCCTGACCTTCACGCAGATGGAAACCGGCGATAGATTTCTTTGCACGGGTAACCATTGGCTGCTGACCGGTAATGGTACGAAGATCAGAAATAGCACCGTCGAGCAATTTCTTGTCGCCTGCAGCACGACCAACACCCATGTTTACCACGATTTTCTCAAAACGAGGAACCTGGTTTACGTTGCTGCACTCAAGCTCTTTGAAAAGCTTAGGAGCGACTTCGTTTACGTACTTTTCCTTCAGACGAGGAGTAGCCATTGTTTTTTATACCTTTCTCGATGAATTAAACACAGGATTTCCGACCCTGCGTCCCTAGCATTTGCCAGGGCCATAGGCGCATTCAGCGCACCCAAAAACGAAACCATACAGGAATACGTTTCTCGGGTCAACCTATACGCCAAAACCACACACGCTTTCCGAAAGTAATGAGCGTATGTGGTTTTGTTTGTATGTTCTCTTTTCTTTCTGAAGAAAAGAGGGTGTTTCCAATGAAGTAAGAACTAATTAAAACAAGTTACTTCATCAAAAAATACGATTGCCTAAACGGCAATCGTATTAAAGACTAGTCAATATCAACGCCGCACTTTTTGCAAACACGGATCTTCTTACCATTTTCGCGCTTTACACCAACGCGAGTTGCTTCTTTGCAAGAAGGGCAAATAAGAGCCACATTTGAAACATGGATAGGAGCTTCCATTGAAGCAATACCACCCTCAGGGTTTGCCTGAGTTGGACGCATTGCCTTTTTGATAATGTTGACTTTCTCAACGGTCACACGCTGAGCGGAAGGCTTAGTAGCAAGAACGGTACCTTCAGCACCACGGTCTTTGCCAGTTAAAACCTTTACTTTGTCACCTTTTTTAATGTTCATTTTAGCCATGAATTGTTCCTCCTACAGCGTTTCCGGTGCCAGGGACACGATCTTCATGTACTTCTTCTCGCGAAGCTCGCGAGCAACAGGACCAAAGATACGAGTACCACGGGGAGCGCCGTTGGCATCGATCAGCACGGCTGCATTCTGGTCGAACTTAATATAGCTGCCGTCTTCACGACGAACTTCTTTTTTAACGCGTACAACTACGCAGCGGACGACATCGCCCTTTTTAACGCTGCCGTTTGGCATTGCCTCTTTAACGCTGCATACGATGACATCACCCAGGCCTGCGTAACGGCGCTTAGAGCCGCCCAGAACCTTGATGCACTGCACCTTGCGAGCGCCAGAGTTATCAGCGACGGCGAGCATGCTCTGCATTTGAATCATATGCTTATCCCTTTCGATGCTTTCAAGTAAGCAGTTACTTACTTGGCCTTCTCAACGATGTCGAGAAGACGCCAACGCTTCATCTTAGACAGCGGGCGAGTTTCCATAATCGTTACGGTGTCACCCACGCCTGCTTCATTGTTTTCGTCGTGAGCATGGAACTTCTTAGTAGAGTTAACCATTTTGCCGTATACCGGATGTGGCTTGCGTTCGTGTACTTGTACAACGCAAGTCTTATCGCCAGAAATGCTTACAACAACACCCTGACGGACTTTACGAGAATTACGTTCTTCACTCATGCTATTCAAACCTTTCTAGTCGAGCCTTAAGCCTGAACAGCCTTGAGCTCGCGATCGCGCATCTCGGTCTGGATGCGAGCGATGTCTTTCTTGACCTGCTTGATGCGAGCGGTGTTATCCAACTGGCCAGTAGCCATCTGGAAGCGCAGGTTAAAAAGCTCTGCACGTGCTTCCTTCAGCTTAGCCTGCAGATCTTCACCTGAAAGATTCCTGATCTCTGCTGCTTTCATTTACTCCTGCCCTTCTGCCTCGCGCTTAACGATCTTGCACTTGATGGGCAACTTATTGATTGCGAGACGGAGTGCATCACGTGCAGTTTCCTCGTCTACGCCATCGATCTCAAACATGATACGACCGGGCTTTACAACTGCTACCCAGCCCTCGGGGTTACCCTTACCTTTACCCATTCGAGTTTCAGCAGGCTTCTGCGTGATGGGCTTGTCGGGGAAGATCGTGATCCAAACATTACCAGTACGGTTCATACGACGGGTCATTGCGATACGAGCAGCCTCGATCTGGCGGTTAGTGATCCAATGGCGATCCAGAGCCTGAATGCCCCAGGTGCCGTGATTCAAAGTGGTGCCGCCCTTAGCGTTACCCTTCATAGAACCACGCTGGACCTTGCGGTGCTTAACGCGCTTAGGTACCAACATTATTTATCACCCCTATCGTTGTTGCGACGGCCGCGACGGTTGGGACGAGAAGAGCCTTCGAGAGCAGGCTGTGGAGCCTTCTGGCCAGGAAGAACTTCTCCGTGATATACCCAAACCTGGATACCGATGGAACCCATGGTGGTTGCAGCGGTAGCAAAGCCATAGTCAATCTTTGCACGAAGAGTGTGCAGTGGTACACGACCTTCGCGGTACCATTCACGGCGGCTCATTTCAGCGCCACCAAGACGACCTGCGCACTGGATACGAATACCCTTAGCACCAGACTTACGTGCAGACTGAACTGCCTTGCGCATAGCGCGACGGAAAGCAACACGGTTTTCCAACTGTTCAGCAATAGACTGAGCAATAAGATTTGCATCAAGCTCAGGGCGCTTAACTTCTACAACCTCAACGGATACGGTGCCGTTTGCGATCTGGTTAAGCTTTTTGCGAAGAGCGTCAACCTCAGCGCCCTTCTTACCAATTACAACACCTGGACGAGATGTAGTAATGATGACCTTGATCTTGTCACCAGCACGCTCGATCTCTACACGAGAAACGGCTGCATGGGCAAGCTGCTTTTCCAAAAACTTACGGATTGCGAGGTCATTTTCAAGGTTTGCCGCATAGTCCTTGTCGGAATACCAACGGCTACGCCAATCCTCAGTAACACCAAGACGGAAACCGGTGGGGCTTACTTTCTGACCCATACTATGCCTCCTCTCGAGTTGCTACGATGACGGTGATGTGGCTGGTGCGCTTACGAATGCGCGATGCGGAACCCTTTGCACGAGGACGAATGCGCTTTAAAGTTGGGCCTTCGTCAGCAAAGCATGCCTTAACAACCAAGTTATCTGCGTTGCCAGCACCCTTCTGTGCGGCATTAGCAACAGCGGAGTTCAGAGTCTTCTCAACAACTTCTGCAACTGCGCGGTTGGTGAAACGCAGGGTTTCCTGAGCGGCAACAACATCTTTGCCGCGGATTTGATCGAGCACGATACGCGCCTTACGGGGCGAAACGCGCACATAGCGAGCGATTGCTTTAGCTTCCATGTTTCACCCTTTCTTACTTATCGTGACCACGGAAGGTACGGGTTGGAGCAAATTCGCCCAACTTGTGTCCAACCATGGACTCGGTTACATACACTGGTACGTGCTTACGGCCATCATGCACAGCGATGGTATGACCAACCATCTCTGGGAAAATGGTAGAAGAACGAGACCAAGTTTTGATGACATTCTTTTCGCCTGCTTCGTTCATCGCCACGATGCGATTGAGAAGGCGAGGTTCCACGAATGGACCTTTTTTCAAACTTCTGCTCAATGTTTCTCCTTAAGCGATCGGGCGCTACTTCTTGCGACGACGGATGATCAAGCGGCTTGAAGCCTTCTTGGGGTTGCGAGTGCGGTGACCCTTGGTGGATACGCCCCATGGAGTAACAGGGTGACGACCAGAAGACTTGTTCTTACCTTCACCACCACCATGAGGATGGTCAACAGGGTTCATAACCGTACCACGAACGCTGGGGCGAATGCCCTTCCAGCGGTTACGACCAGCCTTACCAATTTTGATGTTGCCATGTTCAGCATTGCCAACTTCACCTACGGTTGCACGGCAGGTAACCAGAACACGACGCATTTCAGAAGAAGGCATACGAAGAATTGCGTAGTTGCCTTCCTTACCCATGAGCTGAATGCTGGTGCCAGCAGAACGAGCAATTGCAGCACCGCGACCAGGCTGAAGCTCAACAGCGTGGATGAGCGTACCTACTGGAATTGCGGAAAGAGGCAAAGCGTTGCCAGGCTTAATGTCAGCATCAACACCAGAGATTACGGTTTCGCCAACTTTGAGGCCCTTTGGATGAAGGATGTAGCGCTTTTCACCATCAGCATAGTGAAGAAGAGCGATACGAGCGCTGCGGTTAGGGTCGTATTCGATCGTTGCGACTTTTGCAGGAATGCCATCCTTGTTGCGCTTAAAGTCGATGATGCGGTAACGACGCTTGGTACCGCCACCCTGATGACGGGTGGTAACGCGACCGTTGTTGTTGCGGCCAGCCTTCTTGGGCAAAGGTGCCAGCAGAGACTTCTCGGGAGTAGTGCTGGTTACATCAGCAAAATCCGAGACGGTCTGGAAGCGACGCCCAGGGCTTGTGGGCTTGTATTGTTTTACTCCCATTTTCTTCCTTTCTATGGGCTTGAACAGCTTGTTCACGCCCTCGATCTTATGTGGTCTCCATCACCGCCTTGAGAACCTTTGGGAGGGGGTTCCCGACGATTCCGAGTTACCACGCGCCCGGGTGTATCCATAAACAGCCAGACGCAAACGAGAATTATACTTGCGAACTAGCAGTTATGCAAGTTAAAAGTTTTACTCTTTGTTTCTTCGCAAAGAATTCACAGTCTCTCTGTTTTCTAAGCTTAACTATATTCACACTCGTGTAATCCTTAAACGTGGAATGAGTACTGCAATCGCATAAATAAGCGCGAGAATTCCTAACGCTCCTGCCGCTATACCAACAACTCCAACCGATGCCCAGCTTGTTACTACTCCACCTAATGCTGAGCCACTTCCAATTCCGAAATTAAAAATTGCGGAAAAGATTGAGGTTGCGACCGCTTGATCGTCAAGACTCGAATAACGAATCACCTCCGATTGGAGCGCGGCATTTATTGCAGTACTTCCCATTCCAAGTATCATACATGCCACAACTATTCCTACCAGTACTTCCTTACTTATATAAAGAGCAAAGAAAGCCGCCACAAGGCCGAGCACACACAGGCAAAGGAACTTCAGCCTTAATCGGGCATACATTTTCGAGAACAACATACTTCCCACAATGCCTGCCACGCCAAAAAAGGCTATGACTATGGTTACAACCTGTTCTTCAAGCCCTACGCTTTGAAGTAGATAAGGCTCAATGTAGCTGTAACACATATAGTAAGCACTCATCAAAACCCCTACAAATATATAGAGACTTCGCAGAGGCTTTGTTTTTATAAGAACCGGAAGCCTACGAACAGAAAAAGGCTTGGTTGCCGGGAGAGAAGGCAAGACAAAGTAAAGATAGATAAATATCAAAACGCTGCAGAGCGCAACACAGGCAAACGTCATACGCCAACCAAGCACAAGACCAATTACGCGCCCAATAGGTAACCCTGCAATAAGGGCAACCGATTCTCCCATCACTACCATACCTAATGCCATATGGCGGTGGTCTTCACTTACTACTCGAATTGCCATAGGAGGTGCGATCGACCAAAAAATTGCATGAGCGCACGCCACTACAATACGTGCCGCCATAAGCATGAAATAGCTTGTGGCAAGCGATGATAAAAACTGTCCGAGAGCAAACAGCGCCACGATTATAAGAAAGAGGCGACGAAACCCAATGCGTGATGCCACTATCATAAGAGGAAGCGAAAGAAGCATCACCATCCAAGCATATACCGAGATGAGCATGCCTGCTTGCGATTCTGTAACTAAAAAGCTCGAAGCAATATCAGTCAAAAGCGCCACAGGCATAAATTCAGAGGTGCAGAAAATAAACGTAGAAATAGTAATTCCCACTAAGGGCAATGCCTCTCGAGCATTCATGTGTTGCTTTTTTCGTTGGGTTTTTGACGCCACAAATACTGCCTTTCTTTACTGATTTCTTAGAGTCTTACCAGCCCTTAATTGGCACATTCTATTGCTTTACCTAGAAAAGCTTTTTAATACTACCTAAGAAACCGCATTTGAAAAGAAGCTCTTTTTATTCTCTTGCTATAATCCATCTGTCCCATAAGAAACTCTTTAACCCTCTTCAAATAAGAGGATTGAGACTCGCTCAATACTGCATCGCTACATACCGCGCCCTCTATACTCTGCACTCAGAGTACCTTGCCCTGTCGCGCAAGAGCTCATGTAAGAGTATTTATTTGCGCACACTTTACGACTACGCGATGCACCTATTGAACAGCGCCAACTAAAAGGATCCGTTTACCTACAAAAGGACTCGTTTCATATGACTCATGACTTTATATCTCTTGCAATCATCGCGCTGATTGCAGCCCTTGCACCCCTTATTGCAAACCTCATTCCGAAAAAGCCTATCCCTGAAACCGTCTTACTCCTTATAGGAGGAGCAGTTTTGGGTCCCTCTGTTTTAAACCATATATGGCTCGACGAAAATGTTTTGTTTTTATCTGATTTGGGTTGTGCCATGCTGTTTTTGCTCGCTGGTTTCGAAATCAATCCTAAAACCATCACTGGCCGCGAGGGTAAACGCGGACTCAAAACCTGGCTTGTCACCCTCGCTATAGCATTCGTGCTTGTTATGAGTATCTTTCATGTCTCTTTTGGAGAATTAACCATAGACGCTCTTGCCCTTGCTATTGCACTTACCACCACTGCCATTGGCGCTCTTATGCCAATTTTAAAAGAGCGAGGATTACTTACTAATAAAGTAGGAGAAAGCGTTTTATCTTATGGTACATGGGGTGAACTTGGCCCTGTTATTGCCATGGCGCTTTTGCTTTCTACTCGCGCAGCCTGGATGACCGTTGTTATTTTGCTTGCGTTTATTGCGCTCGCAGTATTAGTTGCTGTTCTTGGACAACGTGCCTCAAAAGCCGAGCATCAAATCTTTCTCGTTCTTTCCCAAGGTCGCAACACAACCTCGCAAACATTTGTGCGCGTAACAATGCTTCTTCTTATTGCACTTGTTGCAATTTCGTCACTCTTTAACTTAGACATTGTGCTTGGTGCGTTTGCAGCAGGTTTCATCTTGCGCTACATCGTTCCCGAAAACGACCACATACTCGAAGAAAAACTAACCGCTATTGGATACGGATTTCTTATCCCACTCTTCTTTGTTGTTTCAGGAGCAAAGATCGACGTAAGCGCCGTTGCAACACAACCACTTCTTTTGGTTGGATTTATTGCTTTGCTTTTACTGGTACGCGCACTGCCTATCTTTATCTCGATGCACAGCGACAAAACTCCCGCAGTCAAGGCCCTTGGCACAAGCAACCATGTAACTGTTTCACTCTACTGCACAACTGCCCTTCCCTTAATTGTTGCCGTAACATCTGTCGCAGTAAGCGCAGGCGCCATGTCGGCTTCTTTGGCTTCGGTTTTGGTTTCAGCAGGCGCACTAACCGTGCTTATCATGCCTCTTATTGCTTCTCTTACCTATAAAGAATCCCCCGCTTCTTGCTCAGAGGAAGAACTGGGCGATTCTCGCCGTTAAGCTGCTTGCCCGATAAGACTGACAGCTAACAGAAGCTGGCAAGGTATGCTCCCTCTCAGGAACAACCTCTCATCACGGCCCTAGCAACCTTACGCTGATTTGCGCCGCTGATCTGCTAGTTATAACAATCAGTTACAAAAAGTTGAAAATTATATATAAAAAGTAAATAGTTCCCCTCATAGAGCAAAACGCGTTCAAATGCTAGGATATGGTTTGAACAGGACGTTCGATAACAGTCGTTTTTCTGTTCCATTCGATCAAATAATGAGGAGAGGATCGTAATTATGGATTTTCAGCTTACTGACGAACAGGAATTGCTGATCGAAAGCGCTCGTGAGTATGCTAGCCGCTACTTCACTGATGAAGCGGTAAAGCAGGCTTACGAAGTAGATCACCACATCAGCATCGAAGCAGCTATGGCTTATCGTGAAGCTGGCTTTATGATGCTGGGTCTTCCTGAGGAAGTTGGTGGCGTTCCAGTAGACAAGCTTACTGAGGTTCTTTTGGTAGAAAAGCTTCATGAGTTCACTGGTGTTACCCTTCCCTTCGTAACCGACTTCAATACCATCACTGACGTAATTGACTTCGGCACCAAAGAACAGCAGGAAATGATCATGGATGCTATCGAAAATGTCGAAAGCACCTGCATTGCTTGTTCTGCTATTTCTGAGCCTGCTGCTGGTTCAGACAACAACGCTATGACTTGCGTAACCAAAAAGCAGCCCGACGGCACTTACCTACTCAACGGCCAGAAGACTTGGGTTACCCTTGGTGGTCTTTCCATTTACACCATGGTTGTAGCTAAGGATGAAGATCCTTCTTACGAGAACGACAAGTACTCTCTGTGGCTCATTCCTAACGATACTCCTGGCTTCACCGTTGCTAAGCTTGACAAGGTTGGCCAGCAGGCAATTCCTTTCGTTGACCAGTTCTTCGACAACGTAGTACTCACCGAGGATATGCGTCTTGGCGAAGCTGGTATGGGCTGGAAGCTCCTTATGAAGAAGCTTGAGTTCGAACGCTGCTTAGTTGTTGCATCTTCTCTCGGTCTTGCTCAGGCAGCTTTGAACGACGCTGGTGCTTATGCTTCTGAGCGTATCGCATTCAAGAAGCCTATCGCTCATCAGACCCAAATCCAGGAGCACCTCTGCGAGATGGAAAACATCATCCAAAACGTACGTATGCGTCTGTATCAGGTAGTTGACATGATCGACCGCGGCGAATCCACCCGTCTTGAGTCTGCATTGCTCAAGGGCTATGCCTGCAAAGAGCTTACTCGCGTAGCTGACATGGCAATGGCTATTTATGCTGCTATTGGTTACACCAAGGAAATCCGCGTTGGCCGTATTTGGGCTGACCTTCGTGGTAACGAAATGGGCGGCGGCACCACTGAGATCATGAACTACATTGCTGGTCGTCAGTTGGTTAAGAAGTACAAGGCAAAGTAAGCCCTGTACTATATACAGGTTATAAGGTGTAGGACCCTTTCGTAATCGTTTCTTCCTTGGTTTTGGCTTCCTACACGTACCCTTAGGCTCCCCGTTTGGGGAGCCTATTTTTTGTCAGTAGAAACATTGAGCGCTATTAATTAGGTTGAAATTTGACGCTTTTGGTTCGCTACTCGAACAATTACGCAGTGAAACAGGTCAGTCTTACAACCTGTCGTCGAACTATTCGACTCCTCACACAAATATAAGAAGTCTGTGTTACTTCCTTTTAACAGAGATGCTTATAATTAGCACTTGTTTTTCTTTTCCAATCGAGGAGTTAGTACATGAAAACAATCATAAACGCCTGGACAAGCTTAAGCTTAATCAAGCGAATTGTCATCGGTCTTATCATTGGTGCTCTTATTGGCATATTTGGCCCTAAAGACCTTATCGTGATTGAGCTGTTAGGCACCTTGTTCGTAAATGCCTTGAAGGCTGTTGCGCCCTTGTTGGTATTCTTTTTGGTAATCAATGCGCTCAGCCGCACAAAGTTGCCTAAATCAATGAGAACGGTCATCACCCTCTATGTTATTAGCACCCTTTGTGCTGCTTTTACTGCCGTTATCGTCTCTTTCGCCTTCCCTATCACGCTCACATTAGCGGATCCTGGCGAAGCTGAAGCAATTCCTTCAGATATCGGCGAAGTTTTGATGACTCTGCTCAACAACATGGTTGCAAACCCTGTCGATGCATTGGTAAATGCAAACTACCTTGGCATTTTGGTGTGGGCTATCGTTTTGGGTATCGCTATGCGCTACACCTCCGAGGCAACACGTGACTTCTTCAGTAATATCTCACATGCAATTTCTGCCATCGTTCGTTGGGTAATCGCATGTGCTCCTTTTGGCATTCTGGGTCTTATCTACACTTCCGTCTCACAAAATGGTCCAGAAATCTTCATTGAATATGGCCAGCTTTTGGCAGTACTTTTAGGCTGCATGTTCTTTGTTGCTCTGATAGTCAATCCACTGTTGGTATTCATCAACATTCACAAGAATCCTTATCCTTTGGTATTCCGCTGCTTAAAAGACAGTGGCATTACCGCATTTTTCACCCGAAGCTCTGCAGCAAACATCCCTGTAAACATGGATTTGTGCCGTCGTCTCGGCTTACATAAAGACACCTATTCAGTTGCAATTCCGTTAGGTGCTACCGTAAATATGGCTGGCGCTGCTGTTACTATTTCCGTTATGACTATGGCTGCTGCCCATACGATGGGCATAGCGGTAAACCCGGTAACTGCTGCAATCTTGTGTGTGCTTGCTGCAGTAAGTGCTTGTGGTGCATCAGGCGTTGCAGGTGGTTCGCTAATGCTTATTCCTTTATGCTGTTCACTGTTTGGCATCGGAAACGATATCGCGATGCAGGTTGTTGGCATTGGCTTTGTTATTGGCGTTATTCAGGACTCTGTTGAAACCGCTATTAATTCCTCTTCGGACGCCCTCTTCTCTGCAACAGCAGACTACAAAGAGCGCCGCAAGGCGGGCGTTGACTTCAAGCCTGGTAAAGATTCGCCTGAATGGAAGAGTGGAAATGCCGTTGAAAGCGAAATCGCTACAGAGGCATAGAAATCTTCAGACAGCGACACTAAGAATCAAACCACAAAAGAGCTCGAAAGAGCTCTTTTTCTTTTTGCTTTTCAATTAAGTTGCTGATTAATTCTCTTAAACTAGAGCGTAATATTTTTTAATGTTCACAAACGCTAGGATTAGATGCCTGACTGTGACGTTAGTACCTACTTAAAACGCTAATACCCTGACTGGGGCGTTTTAAGTAATGACTCATGGAGGAATTTATGGAATCAGCTACAAGCGAAAACGCACTTCCTAAAGGATTAGAAGGGCTTGTTGTGGTGGAGCTTGGCGACTATGTTGCCATGCCTGCTTGCCCTCGCCTGCTTGGTGAGTTGGGAGCAACCGTCTATAAGATTGAAACCCTCACAGGAAACCTTCATCGTCTCGATGGTCCGGGATTTGGCATGCCGGAGCTTGGCATGGATAATCCTGCTTTTGATATGAGCAACGCAAACAAAAAGTTTCTCTCGCTGGATGTACGAAGCGAGGGAGGTCGCGAAATAGCATTGAAGCTTATCGAAAAAGCTCATATTTTTGTTACCAGCCTTCGCACCCCCAGCCTCAAACGCCTTGGCTTTGACTACGAGACCCTTCATGAACAATTCCCTAAACTGGTATACGGGCAGATGCGTGGCTACGGCGAGCGCGGACCTATGAAAGACGCAAAAGGCTTTGATGCCACCTGTTATTCTGCACGAGGCGGATTGCTCATGTCTATCCCTCAAGCAGGAGAACACTTCATGCCAGGCAATATGCCTGCCGCTTTTGGAGACTGGAATGCCAGCATCGCTTTAGGTATGGGGCTTATGAGTGCTCTGTGGCGCGCCGAAAAAACCGGCATTGGCGATTTAGTCACGGTAAACCTTCACCATATGGCGCTTTGGGCTATGCAGGTTGCTGTTGTATCACAGCCCTTCGGCGTTCCCTACCCGAAGAACCGAAACCGAGCAACCTGCCCCACCAATAACTGCTACCGCACAAAAGATGGCGTATGGTTCCTTATCTGCTATGGCTCCTACGATGCTTGGTATCCCTTTGTTATGCGCTTGATTGGTCTTCCTGAATATGCCGAAGATGAGCGATATACCAATTGTGCAAAAATCAACGAAACGGGCGAGGTCGAAACTGTCGTAAAACTTATTGGTGATGCCTTTGCTCAGCATGATTGGGAATACTGGGAAGCATTATTTATCGAAAAAGATGTTCCCTATGCTCGTTGCAACACCATGGAAGACGTTATGGCAGACGAAGAAGCTTATGCCAATGACATTTTGCGTCCTATTCACTACGACAGCATTGGAGATCATTGCATTACCACAAGCCCTGTTCGCATGGCTTCTGTTGGCGATCCGGAGATTACCCGCGCAAAGCCTATCGGTTACGACACCACATCAGTGCTGGAAGAACTAGGTTACAGCAAGGCAACCATTGCCGAATTTGAAGAAAAGAATTACATCCATTGTTTCAGCGGCGAAACCCCTGCTTCACTTGATGAAGTTTCTTATGGACCCGATCATCGCTAAAACCAAAAGAAAGCTTGCTTAAACTTAATGTTTTTATCTCAGCCTTACGAAACATGTTTGATGACATGTTTCGTAAGGCACAAAGTGTCATACTCTATAAGAGATCGACATTTACCTGGAGTTCGAGAGCAACGCCTCTTGCCATTGTGCTTCTTTAAATCCCACAAGAACAAAGTCTTCACCGATCACTAACGGACGTTTGACCAACATGCCATTTGTGGCAAGCAAATCAAAGGCTTCATCGTCGGTCATGCCATCATCAAAGCGCTTCTTGACCCCTAATTCTCGATACAGCATTCCGCTGGTATTAAAGAAGCGTCGCAGGGGAAGTCCGCTTCGTTTTTGCCAGAGCTTTAGTTCATCTGCACTTGGATTATCCTCAACAATATGCCTGTCTTCATAGGAAATACCATGGTCATCAAGCCATTTTTTCGCTTTTTTACAGGTAGAACATTTGGGATATTCTAAAAACAAGATGGAATTCATTGTTGCTCCTTTGGCTCTATGGAATCTGAATTAGAGTCTGCATGCTTTTTCTCTCGCATTTTCGAGGCAGCATCCACGGCCCCAAATGCCAAACAACATGCAGCAAGTATGACCGCTATTCCCCACATCTTTCAACCAATCGTTCTTCTTGAAGTTTTACCTACGTACTCTCTTTACTGGTTTTACTGACATTTTCCAGCTGCCCCTCACCTGCCTATCCCTTAAAGTTTGCCACCTTTGTAGGCAACACGAAAGGCTCTTAACCTCCCAGCGGCTCGCTGGAGCAGCCCAAAACTAAGCTTACCAACTTCTATCTGACCTGTTTGTCCTCGTACCGCGCGATAGGATAGCGCGTTTCTTCTCCCCTACGTAATACACCCATCATTTCACGCGTCAACGAATAACCCTCTTCTTCCTGAGGCAGATCTTCTCGGCGGACCCATTCAGCTTCTTCAAGCTCATGATCATCAAGTGCGATAGAGTTTTCGCCTTCCAAATCACAGAAAAATCCAAAGAGAAGAGATGACGAGGGAGGCCACGGCTGACTTTTGTAGTAACGAAGATTGGTTACCTTTAAACCTACTTCTTCCATAACTTCTCGATGGACTGTCTGCTCTACCGTTTCTCCCATTTCGCAAAAACCTGCAATAAGAGCATAGCTTTTGTATTGCCGCCCCGCATAACGAGAAACCAACACGCGATCCCGCTGCCGATCCACGATACCTACAATGACCGCCGGAAAGAGGCGAGAAAACTCCATACATCCACAGTGAGGACATTGAAGCATACGCTCAACGACACCGTGCTGCATCTGTTCGCCGCAGCAACCACAAAAATGACGCGTGTCGTACCATACGTGATACTCGTACCCAACCATTCCTGCAAATGCACGATAGTTGGGCGCATGGTGATGAAGCTCCGCAATGGGCATAAGTTCCCACGGGCCTTCCAAAAATGCCTCGAGTGCAGTATCGCTTACTTCACATCGAAAATAGGCGGTCTCTCCCACCGTAAAGAGAAGAAGTCCCTTTGGTTTGATCCCGTCGATGCGTTTCGGTATAGCAGAGCGAATCTGTTCCGCTACAACCTGAGGACCCACTACACCCGCTTCAACCAGAGTGCTATAGCTAGGAAAGTGCAACGTGTCATCTAAGGCGCTACGCTTCGCGACAACAACCTTAGCTCCCCGATATATAAGCACTCGATCCGCTGATTCAGGATCTACCCAGGCGAAATCGTTCGAAAAGGAATAGGGCTCAATATCTTGAAACATTACTTACTCATTTCTTGTCTCTTTACGAATTTCAAAAGGCTCTTTTTAAGGATAACGCTCTTTCTGGCCTGCGTGAACACGTCCAAAATTGATCTCTTGCACAAGAGCGGACGGACTCTTACTATTAACAAGGATTCGCGCTCGAGCGAACACTCAATTTTCCAAAGTACATATAAAAGATAGGACAAAGCGAGCCTCTCAATTACTCGCCTGCTTGAATTGCGCTCCTATAAGTACGCTTTAGCAATCGCAAGCAATCGTGCTTTTGTTATTGCTCTCACAAGCGTACTCTTGCGATTCTTGCCTACGCTGCGTTTTATACGTAAGTGTCGCGTGCTGTCACTCTAAGAGAAAGAAGGTATTTCTGTATGAGTGAAGCACCCGTACACCGTCCTGCTGCGGTCTTGCTGGTAATTGCTGTTTCGGCATTTCTTGCAACGTTCAATGAAACATTTTTAAACGTTGCCCTCACCCCTATCATGCAAGACTTCGCTATTTCTTCCGCATTGGTTCAATGGGTCTCAACCGCTTACATGCTTGTTGCTGCCGTAACCGTTCCGGTAACAAGCTTTCTTTATCGAAGCGTTCCCACAAAACGCTTAAGCATCATTGCTCTGTGCCTCCTGTTAGTTGGCACGATTTTAGGTGCTTGCGCCTTTAACTTCCCCATGCTCATTATTGCTCGAATTATTCAGGCTCTTGGAACAGGCATGATTGTTCCTATCGGTATGAATCTTACGCTTCTTGTAGCACCTCAAGGCAAACTGGGAACCTACATGGGTGTAGTAAGCGCAGTAACACTGCTTGGTCCTGCATTTGGCCCTATCGCTGGCGGCACTTTGCTTTCAGTTGCAAACTGGCACGTACTTTTCGTGGTGTTTGCTGTATTGGTGGCTCTTACCCTCGTTCTTACCATTGCCTTTATTGGCAACTTTGCAAGCCTTAGCCATCCCCAACTTGATGCGCTTTCTGTTGGTCTTGTAAGCGTTGGTCTTATCGGCATTATGTATGCAGTATCTTCCGCGTTTTCAGGAAGTGCCGTTATTGCTGGCATCTGTGCAATTGTGGGCGTTATTTGCATGGGTATCTTCATTGCACGCCAGCGCACCCTCAAAACCCCCTTACTTGATTTACGTCCCTTCCGTACCGCAAGCTTCAATGTAAGCCTTGCGGTAGTCTTTGTTGCCTTCATGGCTGTATTCGCCATGAACATTATTCTTCCCCTGTTTATGCAGGGAGCTTTAGGCTTTAGCGCTATGGATGCTGCTCTCACCCTGCTAGCACCTTGCATGCTGTGCTGCATTTTTGCCCCTATAGCTGGCAAATTGTTTGACCGTTTTGGTCTTACCTACACCCTGCCATGCGCCCTTTTAGTGATGGCCGTCTTTATGATGCTGTTATCCCGCCTGGACGCATCCGCTAATACTCTGTTTATTGTTTTGCTGTACGCACCTATTCTTATTGGCTGCTCTTTTTCGGTTGGTCCCGCTCAAAGCTTTGCTCTTGGTCGTTTGACACCCGAACTGCACGCTCATGGCGTTACGGCATGCTATACCGTAATTCAGGTTGCAGGCTGTGTTGGTTCCTCCTTTTATGTAGGCATCATGTCAGCCGCCGAAGCTGGAGCTCTCAATGCTGGGCTTGATGTAATCAACGCTAACGCTGCTGGTTTTTCCACTGCCTGCATGGCTGCCGCTTGCTTTGCTGTTTTAGGCTTCGCTTTCGCTCTGGCAACCAGCATTCTCTCAAAAAAGGAAACTGCACCTTCTACTGCACAAGAAGGCCAGCAACTCTCTCTTGAAAATGTTATGGCTATGGATGTGTACCGCATCAACGACAGCGCAAGTGCCTATGATGCCCTTCTTGCTATGGTTGAACATAAAACCGGCGGACTGCCCATCGTAGATGCACAAGGACACGTCAAAGGCTTTATCTCTGACGGCGATATTATGAGATGCCTAACTGATGAAACCAAAGACTCACTCGGAATGAATTATTACGCTCTTTGGATTCGCCGCAACAATTTGCATGATAGCTTTGAAAGCCTGAAAAAGGTTCGTGCTGTTGATATTGCCACGAAAAACGTTATCAGCATTGAGTCCACTATGGGGCTCGAAGCAGTTTGTCGCGCCTTGTCTGATGTACGAATCAAAAAGGTTCCGGTTACAGAAAACGGCACAATCGTGGGATCGGTGAGTCGCTCTGATCTGCTTCGCTATCTCGTGTCGAGCGCAGTGTAAGTTTTTAACTCGTATCTAAAGCTTTTACAAAACTTCACGCACTTCCCAACACAGACCTTAAGGCTCTAAACAGGTACTTGCATAGGCACTTGTACGACATGCTATTCCTTTGATGAACTTTTATCCCACTAAAGGTTTTAACTCTGATAAGGAATATTCAAATCGCACAGGTGCCTGTTTTTTATTCTGCAGGATGCGCTTTTCCTGCTTGGCTTACCACGCTTGAGTTTTATTATTGACGTAACAAAAGTTATCGCTAGTGATCTAGGGTCGACAATCTAAGGGCACCCCTTAAGGTTAACAACTCAAGGTCACAAGCCTTGGAGCTACCTCATGAGACTAAAAGCCCGAGTAGCACCTGGATGCGTCTTCGACAACCAAAATGAAAGGACTTCGAAAGGACACCGTATGGACGAACATAAACTTCCTCAGCTTCTCGATATTGAGCAGGTGAGCGATGGGTGGATTAAGAAGTACCTTTTGAAATACCAAAAGCCAGACGATTCACTCTATACCTATGAAAGCACTTCCCGCAAGTCAAAAGAAGCCTATCTTGGGGAACTTAACTACAATGCTTGCTTAACAGCTGATTCTTTATTGTCGGACACCCCTTTAACGCAATCTGTCAGCAAAGACACAAGCAACGATTCAAACACGTCTGATATTTCAGACACCTCCTGCACACTTGCAACTTCGCATTGTGATGCGGTCTGCATGGTTCCCGAATTACCCGATGGATCGCTTCTGCTTATTAAAGAATTTCGTTATCCCCTCAATGGCGTATGCATTGCCTTTCCGGCTGGTTTGATTGATTCTGGTGAAACTTTAGAAGACGCTATCGATCGCGAACTTCGCGAAGAAACAGGCTACTGCGTAAGAAAAAATGCGAAACAGCCTATTCACCTACTTGCACAAGCGGGATTTTCCTCTACGGGAATGAGTGATGAGAGCGTTCAAGTAGCATTTGTGCAAGTGGAAAAAGCAGGAGAAGCCACGCCTGAGCCCTCTGAGTTTATTGAGCCCTTTATTCTTCCCAGAAACGACATCCGTTCCTTTATTGATAGCAATACCTACCTTGTAGGTACCCGTACTCAGCTTATTTTGGAACTCCTGGCGCAACGCTATGAGTAAATACCGAGGGACCATTTTTCTGATACAGCGCACACCATTCTTTAATGCGATGCCTGTTTGGAATTTGATAACGACGCATCACATCAACAACTGAATCGCCATTCATGCGATCAGCTACTACTGCAAGCTTTAGTTCGGGCGAATAATTAGGATGGGCTTCTTTGGCAGCACAAAAGCCTTCGGTACCCAAAGCGCGCCAGGTATAAGACCAGTCTCGTACCGTTTCTCGATTGATACCAAGCTCAGTCGATACCGCTTTATACCCTAAACCAGATTCAAACAATTCCGCCGCTTTTTTACGAGCTGATAATCCCCAATTCATAGAAATACCTCCTTTGCTTCCTGAAGGTAAAAAGGAATAAGGCCCGATAGAATATCGAGCCTTATCGTGTTTAGCGCGTGTGATTTTTAGTGGCTTTTACGCCATGCAACAAGACCTGCACCACCCGCAAGTGCAACAAGGGCAATTAAGCCAACCACAAAAGGCATAGTGTTGTCGCTCGTCTGAGGAAGCGAAGATGCCTTACCGTCAGTTCCTGTATTCACGTTTACGGTTTGGGTGTTGTTGTTGTTGGTGTTAGTGTCGTCACCATCTCCAGGGTCAACAGGAGTTACTGGGGTTTCTTCCACGGTATAAGTTACCGTTGGAACAGGGAAAACTTCTTTTCCTTCACCGCCTTCGGTGGAGGTGTATTCGAGAGTTGCACTTTCATTCGTTGGCACGGTATAAGTTCCTGCTGCTGTTTCTTTATTCACTAATTTAAGATCATAAGAAAGCGTTAAATCTGAACCCTTAACAACAGGCGCATTTATAGCCCAAGTAAATTGCTCACCTTCAGCTCCATCAGGCTCATAGGTAACTACGTAGTTACCATTATCGAAACTTACCGTGTTGGCTTCCTCGTTAACAGTTCCTTTGTATTCAGTGCCACCAACGGTTAATTTAAACGAATCAAGACTAGTAAGATTAAAATGACCATCAATAATATCAGTTACAACACCTTTTTGAATTGAATACAGCAACTGGTTTTTGATAGGAGCAAACATAGCTTCAGGATCCTTGTTGCTTACAACAATATCGTCATCAGCATTGGTACTAATAGATTTACAGTACTCCATGAGTTCTTTACCCCAAGGATAATTTACCCAAACACTTGAGCTATCATCCTCGGGAACCGCATAAGCGTAACTATAGTCAAACTGGCTTTCGAGCGAAGCATAGCCTGTTGCGGATTGATATACAGCAATCTCAGGACCGCAAGCATATTTATCCATTTGACTTTTCGTATCCTCAGGATTGTATATTGCTGTTGTTAAGAATGGCTCAGCATATTTACTCTGATAGTCTTTTACAAATCCCGCCTCTTCAGTATTGGCTATTTTTGTAGAAATCTGATTTAAGAAGTTCGAGAAAGAACCATAAATACTTGCAAGGGAATTGTCGCTATAAACACCAGCTTTTACAAGCGTTCCATATGAGGCATCCCACGAAGAAGCAGAATCCTGGATGGATGTCTCACCTTCATTAGGACTCTCGAGAGCACTTTGCTGTTTTACCGGTACTGTTTTCACTTTCCCATCATCAGACCAAACATAGGTAATGCCGTCGCTCAAAGTAACCAGATAAGTATCTGCATCACTAAAGCTTGAAGGAAGAGAAGCGATCTGCTGTGTGGCTTCTTCTATACCCGCATCCATATTGGTTCCAGATGTTGTATTTCCGTTAACAAAGTTAGTGTATATATCAGCATAGCTTTCGCCGTCTTGGACGTCTTTCCAACCAGTTGAAGATGCAGTACCAGAGAAAATAACAACATTGTAAGCAATGTCAGTATCTGTCTTTGAAGCAAGCTCTTCTAGCATCTGGGAAGCTGCTTTTCTCACATCATTACTCGTTGATTTATCGAGCAAAAATAAAACTGCAGCCTTATCCTTGCTTTGTTCACCACCGACATTCAACGTAACCGTGGTTTGATCATCGGTAGTAAGATCCGTCGCTGTCTTATTGATAGTTACACCATCTTTATTTGTGATCGGACCCTCTGCTGCATAAGCGGAAAGAGGCGTCATGGCAGCCATGGACAATGCCACAATAATTGCCAAAACAAAAGCACCAATGCGCGTCCTCATCCGCGTAAGCGAAGCCCCTTGGGCTTTCACTCCGTTCATGTGCCTTCCTTTCATCGTTTTCCCTGTTCTCATCTGCGCTTACCTGCTTGCAATGCGCAGACGTAGCGCCTCTGACGACAAAGGCGCCCAACGAGAAGAAAAGACAGCACATGAAACCCCAGTTCAGAGCTACGTTTTGTTTTGATACCTAACTAATAACGTAGACTTTTTTAGGGTGATAGAGTATTCTTTTTTTAGTCTGATGAATGTAAGGTTTTGCCTGATCACAGGAACAGAAAAGAAAACGACAGCCACAAAAAGCTGCCCCGTTTTACTTCAATAAAAAAGTCTACTTTTTCAAGCAACTCTTTTTACGATCGGTATGAGCATCTCCCTTATCCTGATTGATCCATTTATCAAAAGTCGACCTGCATATTCCTAATTCTTCCGCCGCCTGGCGTCAAGTTATTTCTCCTCGGATATAGCGTTTTTTGATTTTTTCATACGATGAAGGTCTCTTTATTGCTGGTCTTCCAAATTGAGCGCCACGGGCTTTTGCCGCCGCAATACCTTCTGCTTGCCGTTGTTTTATGTTTTCTCGCTCTACTTGAGCGACATAAGAAAGCAACTGTAAAACAACATCTGCAATAAAAGTACCCGTTAGATCATGAGAAGATCGCGTATCGAGTAAGGGCATATCCAAAACCAAAATATCTACCCCTCTGTCTTTCGTGAGATATCGCCATTGATCCAGAATCTCGTTATAGTTACGACCTAATCTATCGATGCTTTTTACTACCAGCAGGTCATTTTTCCTTATCACTTCCATGAGCGCTAAATAATTTGGTCGCTTAAAACTTGCACCCGTAAAGTAGTCAACAAATATGCGATTCTCATTAATGGGAAACGAACGCAACGCATCTATTTGCCGATCGATTTTTTGATCCCTTGTCGAAACACGTGCATACCCATAGGTAGCCATATAACCTCCTTCTTTGATTCTCAACATACAGGGCATCGTAGCGTGACCCCTCTTCATACCCACCCTCTTTACTCAAGAAAATTAAAGTACTTTCTCGGTATTTCTAAGGAAGATTTTTCTTATAACCGTTTTGAAAACTTGCTTTGAACTGGTCTTACTATCTTTCTTCATTCAATGCACCGAACGCTCAATAGCAGAAACTTTTCAGAAGTAAAAATCTCAAAATTATATTGATACTATTTCACTAGCATTTTATATACTCATGCGCTACATTCTTAAAAACACAAGTAAGGAGCCTTTCATGATTCGCAACATTGTTCATATAGATAAAGAAAAATGTGATGGATGCGGCCTGTGCGTTTCCGCCTGCCACGAAGGAGCCATCGGTATGATAAACGGCAAGGCACAGCTTCTGCGTGATGACTACTGCGATGGTCTTGGCGATTGTTTGCCCGCCTGCCCGTCCAATGCCATCACAATTATTCAGCGGGAAGCACAAGACTACGATGAAGCAGCTGTAATTCGTGCAATTATGGATCGAGCTAAGGCGGAATCTCACGCCACTATGCCATCACACGGCTGCCCTTCTTCTCAAGTCAAACACTTCAAGAGGCCAAGCTCTTCTGCTTCTAACTCAAGTGATGCCCCAACCACCACTTCACCCACTGCTACTGCCGCCGATAACTCATCTACTGCCGACGAAAGACCTTCCCGTCTTTCCCAGTGGCCTATTCAAATTAAGCTCGCCCCTACCAATGCTGCATTTTTCCAGGATGCCGACTTACTTATTGCGGCAGATTGTTGCGCTTTCGCCTATGGCAATTTTCATGATGAATTTATTGCAGGCAGGATTTGTCTGATCGGCTGCCCTAAGCTCGATGGCGTTAATTACGCAGACAAGCTCAGCGAGATCTGCGCAAATAATTCCATTCGAAGCATCACCGTTTGCCGCATGGAAGTACCTTGTTGTGGTGGTATTGAGTTTGCAGCAAAAGCTGCAGCTGATGCATCCTCTAAAGATATATCCGTGCACGTAGCAACTATTACAACCGACGGAATGCTTAAGTCAGCCCAATAACAATCTTTGTTTTTTAGGCCTATCCGTGTTTAGGAGACTTCAGAACAAAGCTGCTTGACACTTTTGCCACACATAACACTTACGCGCATATGATGGTTCTGGATGCGATATTATTCAATTTGGTGCTCTTTTCATGCCCTCTCAGTGCCATTTTATCCAGTTTATGAGAAGAGGAAGAGATTCATATGATAGTAAGACCCTTTAAACCAACCGATCTTGATTCGGTAATGTCTATATGGCTTTCAGGCAATCTTGAAGCTCATCCTTTTGTGCCAGAATCTTACTGGCACAAAAACTTCTCTCTCGTAAAAGAGGGCATCTTACATTCAGAAGTCCAGGTAGCCGAAATCGACGGCACTATCGTTGGCTTTATCGGTGTTCAAGATGACTTTGTTGCAGGTCTTTTTATCGATAAGAACCACCGTTCACAAGGCATCGGCAAACAGCTCCTTGAGCGAGCAAAGCAGTATCACGACAGTCTTTCTCTTTTAGTCTACGCGGACAACATTCGCGCTTTTGCGTTCTATGAACGCGAAGGATTTGTGGCTGTTCAGCATAGTCTCGATGAAGAAACTGGCAACTACGAATATCTCATGATTTGGCCCGACGCAACCAATCCCGGTCTTGTCGATTCGTATGCCCTTGATGAGGATGAGTAAAATACCCTTCTTTTAACTCAGATTACCTCTTTGTTTACTGGTTTATTAAATCTTTGTTTTGCTTTTTAACGAAGAAGAAAAAAGTGATTGTTTTAGGCGTAGCATAACCTTTAGAGCTCCATAATGCCTGCTCAATATTGTATTTAGGCTTTTGCTCTAGTAAGCTTTGTCGCTTCTCTTGGCGTATGAGCTTTCTAGAGCGCTGTTTAGTGAATGGAGGGATCGCTATGCCTAGAACAATACCTGATACCAACCATGTGCTCGCCTACAACCAAAATGAATACTACAAAGATCATGTGGTATCAGACAAAGCGAAGAAAATCCTCGAGGGTGCTTGGGACTTGCATGTCCACTGCTCACCTGCTCCTAATCCTGCTGATGTTAATGGTGGACTTGACGGGTTCGTTCTTAATGATTTTGAGCTAGTTACCGAAGCATGCCAGGCAGGTATGCGCGGTTTGTGTATCAAAAATCACGAATTTGGAACCTTCTATCGAGCTTGGCTAGCGACGAAGGCCTGTGGCGAGGGTAAAACGACTGCTTACGGTTCACTTACCTTGGGCTATAACGTTGGTGGAATTAACCCCTTTGCCGTTCAAGTGGCTGCCGACTGCGGTGCAAAACTTATTTGGTTCCCTACCACATCAGCCCGCAATCAGCACAATATCTGGGGTGGCTTCGCTCCTTATCCTTACTCAGGACAAGGCGGCAAGGATGCTGATGCAAGTGCCGAAATCACTACTCCTTTAGGCATTTATATTCTTGACGAAGAAGGCAATCTTATCCCCGGCGTAAAAGAAGTAATAGAAATCGCCCGTGATGAAAATATTGCATTAGCAACCGGTCATATGAGCTGGCTTGAATCGATAGCTCTATTTAAAGAAGCAAAGAAGATGGGCCTCAAGAAAATGATTTTCACCCATGTTGATTGGCGTTCTTGTGAATTAACGCTTGCCCAGCAGCACGAACTTGCTGAATTAGGAGTCTTCCTAGAAAAGTCCTTCTATGAATTTGACAAAGATCGCGCACTTCGTTCCTTTGACGAAATAGAGGCTAAGCATTTCATTCTTTCTTCTGATATGGGTATGTTCCCTGATCTGCGTCATATTAAAGGCTTCGCCTGCGAAATCGACGAATACCTAAGCGGAGGCATTAGTGAAGAGGATCTCATGGTAATGACTCACGAAAACCCCGCCTACTTAATGGAAGGGTAATTGAAGGTTATAGGAATCCTTGTTTTAAGCTCTTGTTATAGGTCTCCTCTTTGCTTAAGAGTATTTCTTTGCATAAAACTTCCACCGTTTCATATTCTTTCGTCCCGACAAAACTCCTCTTTGCTCAAGAACGTCTCTGCACGCAAAACGCCCCTGCCGAATAAATTCCAGCAGGGGCGTTTATAGATTTTCTACCCTAAGCTTATGTGGACTCTAAGGAAACCTTAACAGGCCCCTCAAAGAGTTAAACCAAGGCTCAAAGAACTAGTCCTGAGCTGCGAAGATTTCGATGGAATCGCCTTCAGCAAGCGTAACCATAGCCTTCTTCCATGTGCGGGTTTTACCAATCTGGTAACGTACGCGCTTTGGCTTAGACTTTACGTTAGCGGTGTTAACCTTTACAACCTTAACATCAAAGATTGCCTCAACAGCCTGAGCAATTTCTACTTTGTTGGCGGTCTTAGCTACTTCGAAGGTGTAAACGTTATCCTCCATACGCATATAGGTGCTCTCCGAAATGATCGGACGAATGATAACCTCGCGAGGATCCTTCATTATGCAAGCACCTCCTCGATGCGATTCAAAGCAGCGCTCGTGAATACGAGAGCTTTGTTGTCAATGAAGTCGAGGGTGTTAGCCTCAGAAATACCGATGGTACGAACCTGGTTGAGGTTACGGAAAGACAGATAGGTGTTTACGTCTTCGTCGCCTACAACAAGAGTTACACGACCAGTAAGACCAAGGTTCTTCAAAACCTCAACAGCCTGCTTGGTAGAAGGCTTCTCAAAAGACAGAGAATCTACTACTACAAGTTCACCGTCAGCAAGCTTAGCGGACAGTGCAGAACGCATAGCAAGCTTTACAACCTTTGCAGGAACCTTGAATGCGTAAGAGCGAGGATGAGGACCAAATACGGTACCACCGCCTGCCCATTGTGGAGCGCGGATCGTACCCTGACGAGCGCGACCAGTGCCCTTCTGGCGCCAAGGCTTCTTGCCGCCACCACGAACCTGACCACGGGTCAAGGTGTCGTGAGTACCAGCACGACGAGCAGCGCGCTGGGAACGAACCACTTCGTGCATTACATGCACGTTAGGCTCAATACCAAAGACTGCTGCGGAAAGTTCGGTATCAGATACCTTCTTGCCGCTCGCATCCTTTACTTCAATACTTGCCATAATCTATAAACTCCTTCGCACCGTTTCTAAGCCATGCGAATACGAACCACGCCGTTTTTGCCACCAGGAACAGCACCCTTGAGCATAATGAGGTTCATATCTTCATCAATGCGGACAACTTCAAGGTTCTTGGTCGTTACGGTATCGCAACCCATGTGACCCGGAAGGCGAACGCCTTTGAATACGCGGGAAGGATAAGCGCACTGACCTACAGAACCGGGAGCACGATGGAAGTGAGCACCGTGTCCACCAGGGCCACCGCCGAAGCCATAGCGGCGCATAACACCAGCAAAGCCTTTACCCTTGGAAGTACCCGTTACGTCTACCTTCTTTACCTCAGCAAAGTTAGCAACGGTAACTTCTTCGCCAACTGTGTGCTCAGCACCATCAGTTACACGAACCTCACGAAGATAACGAACAGGCTCTACACCCTGCTTTGCAAAGTGACCAGCCATAGGCTTGTTAACCTTCTGCTCTTTGATGGTGCCGAAACCGAGCTGTACAGCTTCATAACCATCAGTAGCAGCGGTCTTTACCTGGCATACCTTGTTGGGAGCAGCTTCGATAACAGTTACAGGGATTACCTTACCGTCCTCGTCGAAGAGCTGGGTCATGCCGATTTTCTTACCGTAGATAGCGTTAATCATCTAATATCACACTCCCCTACAGCTTGATCTCAATATCAACGCCAGCAGGAAGATCAAGACGCATCAAAGAATCAACCGTGGAAGGGGTTGGATCAAGGATGTCGATCAAGCGCTTATGGGTGCGCATCTCAAACTGCTCGCGAGAGTCCTTGTTTACGTGCGGGCCTTTTACAACGCAATACAGATTGCGCTCGGTCGGCAGCGGAATAGGACCGGAAACCTTAGCACCCGTCTTCTGAGCGGTGTCAACGATCAACTTAGTGGACTGATCCACGATCTCGTGATCGTAACCCTTCAAGCGGATGCGGATATTCTCTTTAGCCACTTTAACCTCCATTGTAAGCGGTGGAGCTTAAGCCAAAAGGCTTAAGCGTTTCCACCAGCCTTGCTGATAATCTCGTCTGCCACATTCTTAGGAACTGGCTCATAAGAGTCGAACTGCATGGTGTACGTTGCACGACCCTGAGTACCACTACGCAAGTCAGTTGCATAGCCAAACATCTGGCTCAGAGGAACCTTTGCCGTAATGCTTACTGCATTACCACGCTGTTCCTGGCCCTGAATGATGCCACGACGGCTTGGAATGTCACCCATTACAAAACCGGTGTACTCTTCTGGGGTTTCAACTTCTACAGCCATAACAGGCTCAAGAATTACCGGATCAGACTTCTTCAAAGCATCCTTAATTGCCATAGAACCAGCAACCTTAAATGCAGCTTCAGAAGAGTCAACATCATGGTAAGAACCGTCAACCAGCTCTACGCGTACATCCTCAACAGGGTAACCTGCCAAAACACCAGAGTTAAGAGCTTCCTGAATACCCTTATCAACAGCAGGAATGTATTCCTTAGGAACAACACCGCCAACGATCTTGTTCTCAAATTCATAGCCCTTGCCAGGCTCCTGAGGATACATGTTGATGATTGCATGACCATACTGACCACGACCACCAGACTGGCGAACGAACTTACCTTCAGCACCCAGTACTTCATGACCAGGACGCTCACGATAAGCTACCTGAGGCTTACCAACATTTGCTTCAACCTTAAACTCGCGAAGCAAACGGTCGATAATAATTTCGAGGTGAAGCTCACCCATACCAGCAATAATGGTCTGACCAGTTTCGTGGTTCGTGGAAACACGGAACGTTGGGTCTTCTTCAGCAAGCTTCTGCAAAGCCAAGCTCATCTTGTCCTGTTCAGCCTTGGTCTTAGGCTCAACAGCAATGTCGATAACAGGATCAGCGAACTGCATGGACTCAAGAATAATAGGTGCATCTTCGTCGCAGAGGGTGTCACCGGTGGTGGTGTTCTTCAAACCTACTACCGCAACAATGTCGCCTGCAGAGCACTTATCAATATCGATACGATTATTGGAGTGCATCTGGAGCAAACGACCAATGCGTTCCTTCTTATCCTTGGTTGCATTGTGCACATAGGAGCCAGACTCAAGAGAACCGGAATACACACGAAGGTAAGTAAGCTTACCAACGAATGGGTCGGTCATGATCTTGAATGCCAATGCTGCAAAAGGTGCCTTAGGATCAGCAGGACGTTCGTCTTCCTCGCCGGTCTCTGGGTTAGTACCCTTAATTGCAGGAACATCGCCAGGAGCAGGCAGGTAATCAACAACTGCGTCCAAGAGTTCCTGAACACCCTTGTTCTTGTAAGCAGAACCTACAAATACTGGGTTGATCTGGCAGTTGATAACACCCTTACGAAGAGCTGCTTTAAGTTCCTCAACGGAAACTTCCTCTTCCATAAGAACCTTTTCCATCAGGTCGTCATCGCAGTCAGCTGCTGCTTCGAGAAGTTCCTGATGATAGATTTCTGCGTCATCTTTGAATTCAGCAGGAATTTCATCCATAGGCTCTGGGTAGGTCATGCCCTTATCGTCAGCCTTGAAGTCCCATGCGGTCATGGTTACCAAGTCGATAACGCCCCAGAAGTTGTCCTCAGCGCCCATTGGAAGCTGAGCTGCAACTGCCTTAGCGTTAAGACGATCACGCATGGTCTGGATAGCATGGAAGAAGTCTGCACCTACGCGGTCATACTTATTGATGAAAGCGATGCGAGGTACACCATAACGCTCTGCCTGACGCCATACGGTTTCAGACTGAGGTTGAACACCAGCAACAGCGTCGAATACTGCTACGGTACCGTCCAGAACACGCAGAGAACGTTCTACCTCAGCGGTAAAGTCAACGTGGCCGGGTGTGTCGATAATCTGGAAGCGATATTCTTCGCCATCCTTTTTCCAGAAGCAGGTAGTAGCTGCAGCGGTAATGGTTACGCCGCGCTCCTGTTCCTGAACCATCCAGTCCATAGTAGCTGCACCGTCATGAACCTCACCAATCTTGTGGGTCTTACCGGTGTAGTACAGAATACGCTCGGTGGTAGTGGTCTTACCGGCATCGATGTGAGCCATGATGCCAAAGTTACGGGTGTGGTCAAGAGATGTTTTAGCCATATCTAGTCCACTCCCCCTTTACCAGCGATAGTGCGAGAACGCACGGTTGGATTCTGCCATCTTGTAGAGATCTTCACGCTTCTTGATAGAAGCACCAGTGTTCTCAGAAGCATCCATGATTTCAGCTGCGAGGCGTTCTTTCATGGTGTTTTCCTTGCGCTTACGAGAGAAGTCAACCATCCAACGGATAGCAAGCGTAGTTGCACGGCGAGAGTTAACCTCCATTGGTACCTGATAGGTAGCACCGCCAACACGCTTAGGCTTAACCTCGAGCGTAGGGCGAATATTGTCCATTGCCTTCTTGAAGACGGTCAGAGGATCCTGGCCAGTCTTTTCAGCAACGATATCGAAAGCACCGTAGACGATGCCTTCAGCGACGGACTTCTTGCCGTCTAACAACACCTTGTTGATCAGCTGCGTGACCAAGCGGTTGTTGAATCGAGCGTCCGGCTGCACTTCGCGGCGGACTGCTGCTGCACGACGCGGCATATATCTTCCTTTCGGTTTAAACGACTACTAATAGCGTGAATAACGCGATTACTTACTTCTTAGGCTTTTTAGCGCCATAACGGCTGCGAGCCTGTGCACGACCATCTACTGCTGCGCAGTCAAGAGCAGCGCGAATGATCTTATAACGAACACCAGGAAGGTCCTTTACACGACCACCACGGAGCAAAACCATGGAGTGCTCCTGAAGGTTGTGACCAATACCTGGAATGTAAGCGGTTACTTCCATGCCATTTACCAGGCGAACACGAGCTACCTTACGAAGTGCTGAGTTAGGCTTCTTAGGGGTAGTGGTGTAAACACGAGTGCACACGCCGCGCTTTTGCGGGTTGCCTTTGAGCGCCGGGGTCTTCTTTTTGTCGACCTGCTTGGCGCGGCCCTTGCGGACCAACTGATTAATAGTAGGCAAGACTCAACTCCTTTTCTTTATTAGTTATTACATGCCTTCTCATGTTTTTTCGAGTGCGTTCTGCAGTTACGCACGCGAAAACATACGTTTCACAGGGAAACGCGAAGATGAACTTTATCACCGGGCATATACCTTGTCAAACGCCACGCATCCGGGTGTGTCCATAGCTTTCTCATCCATAATACCTGTTTAGCGCTTTGTTTTGTATTTTTTCGAATGAAACCGATAATCTTTTTCACGTAATTTGCACACTCGGATAAACCTTTGGTGGGCATATCGGCGCGCAGAAAGGCTTTAGGCGTGCAAAAGACTCAATTGATTTGGCTTTTTACATTTCTATTGCAAGATATTTCATAAACGAGCGGCGCGCTTCTTTACGCTTTGTTTGGCTTACCGCTATCTTGTCACCCGATGCCATAACAAAGCCTTCCTTTTGAAGCTCAACCACATACTCCAAATTTACAATAAAGCTTTTATGACACTGCACGAATTGCCATGGAAGAGATGCAGCCATAGCGGTAAGCGAACCATACATATCTATCACTTCATTTGATAAATGAAGACGCAGCTTACGACGCTGGCTTTCAATATAAATTAGATCAGAGAACTTAATAAGACGAATGGATGTACCAATTTTTACTGGCAAGCTCTTGTTGGCATTGTTGGAAAGGTTATTCAGCGCGCAGGCCAGAGCTGCATCAACATCTTGCTGCAAGAAAGGCTTAGGCAGGAAAAAGGCGTGCTCTGTTTCATATATTTGAGGCGTATAGTGATCGAGATCGCCCATGTAAACCACCTGGGCGCGCGTAAAGTAACGACGATATTTTTCTACAATATCTATTCCCTTGGGTACGCCACTTCCACGCGAAGCTTTATGCTCTTCTCCCATCCACACGTCAACGAAAAGCATACTTGCGATATTTCCATCGGATAAGTACTTTGCAAGCTCTACGATGGAAGGACATGTGATGATGTCAAACACTTCCTGGTGTACATTTTTCTCGATAAGCGCCTTAAGCAGTGCGGCTTGATTTTGATTTGCTTCTAGAATAGCTATGTTATACATATGCCCCCCCGCAAAATTTAGGTACCCCCCTCTTTGTATAAAAAGAAAGGACCCTACGTCCGACATGTTCAATTGCAAGAATCGGTGTGAGAAATAAAGCCTTCTACCAAAAACGAGGTACCGAAAAACGAGGCTTATACATTTCCCTACTCCGTCCCTTGCAGCAAATAAAGCTTGGGTAAGTGAAACAGATACTAGAAAATGATCAGGCTCTTTTACCCTTTGATGTAACCATCAAGGCAATTTTTTGCACGAATAATACTTTTATGGCGTTAAACGGAACGAAATGAGTATTTTTTGTAAATAATCATCATTTTTTGTCATTTGTCTGAATTACAGAATCACGCTTTCCCTCATTGGCTCAAAACACTCTAGCCAAACCTTAAAAGTCAGGGCTATAGGACAAAACCAGACAGCGAAGACAAAAACCAAACAAAAAGCCGACCCGGAAATTCCAGATCGGCTCAACATTAAAGCAAACGGAAGCAAAGCAAACGCTTTTGAAATCTTGTTCAGGCTCAGTGAATTTATGCCTCCAAAAGTGGAGCGGCTACCTGCTTTTTACGCGACAAAACGCCAGGCATCCATACGGCAGCAGAAGAATCAATACCAAAGACTTTATCAACCTTTTTATGGTCGCCCTCAACTAAGAAGTTAGAACCTTCAGCAATAATATCCGTTACCAGCAAGAGGACAAATTCGTATCCGTTCTTTTGCTGCAACTCACGCAAGAATGCACGAATTTCTTCTTCACGCTGCATAACCGCATCAAGAGTAACCGTTTCGTGCTGAGCAATAAGAATAGTGCCCTCAGGAATTTTGAATTCTTTCGAGTCAGCCGTAACTAAAGTCTTTACGTCCATTTCGGCATCGCCACCACGAGCGTTAAATACATGGAGGCCGAACTCTGTCGCATCCTGTCCGACAATGCCAGCCAGATACTCAACCTGCTCGCGATCAACATCGGTAGCCGTAGGTGATTTCAAAATGACGGTGTCGGTCATAATGGCAGAAAGCAGTGTTGCTGCAATGCCCTGCGGAATTTCAATGCCCGCTTCACGCAACTTCAGCGTCACGATAGTAGCGGAAGAACCAACCGGCACATTGGTAAAACGAATAGGCTGATTGGTGCAAACATCGCCGATGCGATGGTGGTCTACGATTTCAACAATTTCTGCCTCTTTCAAGCCATCGACAGCCTGAGAAAACTCATTGTGATCGACCAGTGCCACTTTACGACGAGGCTTAACGGCAACATCGGAACGGGTCACAATACCAACTGCAACACCATCGTCGTCAAGTACAACCGCTTCACGAAGTTCATTGTTCATCAGATCTTCGAAAACATCATTGTACAAATCATCAGGCGTTACGATCATGGGACGATTATCGACCAAGCTCATAATGTCTTGAGTAAGAGATGCCTGCAGGTCTGCTGCAATAGCACTTGCTGACTGTTCGCTAGCCTCTTGTGCTTCCTTGCACACCGTAGAAATGTAACGCTCGGCAATTTTTCGAGACGAAACAACGCCTGCATACTTACCAGCTTCATCGGTTACCACGATTGAACGAATATCATGCACCGCGAGAAGCTGAGAAGCCTCCAAAAGCGTAGCGCTGCCCGGAAGGCTAATAATAGGGGCGCTCATAACATCGCTCACGCGAGCAAAGACATGAGGAATAAGCTGAGGTGCTTCAACACCATATTCAGAAAGAATAGCTTCAGATTCTTCAGGTAAAGGACCAAGGCGGCAAGGAATGTATTCAAATTCTTCTGCATCAGGATTTTCCGCCAAAGTGCGCTTCATCATTTCATTTTTATAGTAGGCAAATCCCACCGAAGCGGCGATGGAATCATTGTCGGGATTTTTGTGACCGACGACAAGAACGGGCGTAGCCATTCGACCTCCTCTAGCGTATAAACACGCAAACTTATACAAATTGGTTTTATTGTAAGCGCTCTTATGACAAAGACCGCAAAAAAGCCTAAAGAATTTGCAGCTGGCTTACGTCTCTTTGCTATTTTCGCTTTTATTTATGCTATTAACTCGGCGGGGCATCTTTACTGTACCCTCATCAACTTGGCGGAGCATCTTTACTGCGTTCGTATCAACTCGACGGGGTATCTTTACTGCGTCTTTATTAACCTGACGCAGCATCCTTACTACATTCTCATTAACTTGACACAATATCCTTACTACGTTACTACGCCTGCGCTTTTTCATAAGCAGCGTCGATGCGAAGATTACGGGCATAAATTATCCAATTTGCCACCAAGGCTGCCAGATTGATGAAATACACAACTAAAACCCAGTTCAAGTTGCCACTCACAAACTTAGCGGCAATACCAGCAAAATAACCAAGCGTGATCAAACCAAGAAACTGCCAGCTTGTTCCAGCGGCTGTACGAGCTTTGAAGGACTTCCATGCATTCATTGGCCACGACAAGCCAAAGCAAATAAGCATTACTGCCTCGAGAATTTCTGCCATCTGAAAGTATTCCGCCTTTCACTAGTACTTATCACTTGTTTGTCGCCGCTATTTGCGCGTGTCAAAGCAAGGACATCCGCCTATAGAACAGGCTTTTTGCACGCCTCAAATCGGATAGTGACCAAGACACAAAAAGAGCACCCTCGGGTGCTCTTCGCTTAAGTCTTCACCTAAGGAATATTGCGAGGCTTGATTACCTGCCTTACCTTTGATACTCCTTGTTTGGTTCCTGCGATACCTCAAGAGCCGATCTTCACAATAGGCGCATAATCTTTAAGAAGCTTCTTGGTCTGTCCTGTACGAGAAAAACGCACATGAAGCGTATCGCCTTCAACCTTAACGATGGTGCCACGACCGAATACCTTATGATCTACCGTATCGCCCTTGGCAAAAGTCATACGAGCGGCAGCCTTTTTGCCAGCATTGGGATTAGAGCGTGTAGCAAGGGGTTTTTGTCGAGGACGAGAGCCCGATGCGCTTGACTGACCAAACACGCGGCCGCCACCTGCTTCTACCCCCGAACCAGCAATTCCGCGACGACTTCCCCGCTTTTCCCAACCTGAACCAGAGAAGCCCGCAGATCCCATGCCAATATTGTGACGAAGCTCTGCAGGAATTTCAGAGATGAATCGCGAAGGAGGATTAGCGCTTGACTGACCAAAAATCTGACGAGTAAATGCATTTGTTAAATAAAGACGTTTGCGCGCACGAGTTATCGCCACATAGCAAAGGCGACGCTCCTCTTCAAGTCCTTGCGCATCTTGAGAGGAATTACCATGAGGGAAGAGGGATTCTTCCATGCCCGCAACAAACACGCAATCAAATTCCAAGCCCTTTGCGGAATGGACAGTCATGAGCGTTACCGCTGCTCCGTCGTCGCTCATCGTATCCATGTCAGTTCGCAGTGTTACCCATTCGGTAAAATCTGCGAGCGAATTTGCCTGGAAAGTACGCACGGGTGGTTCTTCGTCTGACGATAGCTCGCCTGCTTCATCTGGCGAAGGCGGCTCAAAGAGCGCATCAGCATCATCGTGAGTTTGCGCATATTCGTCCACAACGCCAAAGAATTCTTGGATGTTTTCAATACGACCCTGAGCATCATCAGAACCAATTGCACGATAAGCTTCCAATATTCCTGCTTTATCGACAATCATTTCAACCACTTTGCGCAAATCGCCCTCATAGGTCTGAGCCTCATGGATAAGCGCAACAAATTCCCCGATAGCCCGACGCGTATTAGGCCGAATCGCCTCATCAGCTATGCAAAGCTCGGCAGCTTGCAAAAAGGTGCACTGTGTTTCGCGAGCAATATAATCAATATGCTCGATCGTCGTGGTACCAATACCACGTTTTGGTGTATTGATAATGCGACGTGCCGCCATGTCATTGGCAGGGTTTACCACAAGACTGAGGTATGCCATCACATCGCGGATTTCCGCACGGTCAAAAAAGCGTGTTCCTCCTACTAAACGATAAGGAACACCTGCGCGCAACAGCATGTCTTCAAGCATACGGCTTTGTGCATTAGTGCGATAAAACACCGCGATTTGATTATAAGGGGTGCCTGCAGCATGCTGCTTTTCAATCTCCGAGGCAATCCAGCGACCCTCATCGCGTTCATCTGTTGCCATATACACAGAAATCTTTTCGCCGGCAGGCTGGGAAGTGAAAAGTTTCTTGGGCTTTCTTGTCACATTATTGGCAATAACTGCATTAGCAGCATCCAAGATGTTGCCCATAGAACGGTAGTTTTCCTCGAGCTTTACCACATGAGCATCGGGATAGTCTTTTTCGAAATCAAGAATGTTGCGCAAGTCGGCACCACGCCACGAATAAATGGACTGATCGTCGTCACCTACGACCATGATATTGTGATGAGCTGCCGCCAAAAGCTGGGTTAAGGCATACTGCGCATGGTTGGTGTCCTGATACTCGTCCACCAGAATATAAAGAAAACGCTTTTGGTAAGCCTCTAAAACATCTTCGTGATTTTTCAAAAGAAGCCAGGTGTATAACAGCAAATCATCAAAATCAAAAGCATTAAGCTGGCGAAGGCGTTCTTGCAAGCGCGTATACACACGCGCAGCAACCTTTGCTACCGGGTCACTTCCTCGTTCGGCTTCCTGCGCAAACACTTCAGCTACCTGTAAATCGTTTTTTGCCTTTGAGATACGATTACGAATAGCAGGCACAGGAAAACGCTTCTCGTCGATATTGAGCTCTCCATAGATTTGCTTTACCAAACGCTTCGAATCATCGTCGTCATAAATAGTAAAACCCGAAGCAAAACCCATACGCTCGCAGTCAGCGCGCAAAATACGTACGCACATGCTATGGAAGGTAGAAACCCACATGCCACGCGCATAGGGTCCGATCAGATTCCCTAGTCTCTCGCGCATCTCGGCAGCAGCTTTGTTGGTAAACGTGATAGCCATAATCTGCCAGGGCGCTATCCCTAAATCGTCCACTAAATGCGCAATTCGATGCGTTAACACACGCGTTTTTCCGCTGCCGGCTCCCGCTAATACTAAAAGGGGACCTTCAGTGCATAACACTGCTTCTTTTTGTGGGCCATTCAAACCATCAAGATTAAGAGGCATACTACCAATTCCTTATCGCTTGCTTTAGATGCCGAACATGTTCGCTGTTCTTACAGATTTTCGTTATTCTTACAGACTGAGACCCTCTAAGTGGGTGTTTCACAAAACCAGTATTGTAGCGCTTAAATAAGTCTTGATGTGAAACTCCATGCAATTGCTCGGAGCTGTTTAGAGCCGCCCAATTGCCTAAAGCTATTCCGAGCTGTTCGAGGCTATTTGGGTGCTCAAGATTATTTCGAGCTATTAGAAGCTATTCGAAGTTGTTCGAGCGTTCAGCTATCCGAACCTATTCAGGGCCGCTCGACTATTCAGAATTATTCCGGCTCGCTCGAGACTGTTCGGATGTTTTGCGGTCCAGCAGATTAAAGCTGCTGCGTTTTCTTCTAATGCCGTCAAAAAAATGCTTACATGACGCGCTCGTTTGTGCTTTAATACGTAACGACACAAGCGCAGTGAGGGTCGTCTACTGCATTTCCGCAGGTAAAAAGGCAATCGTAACGAGCTTTCAAATGAGCCGTTGCGATTGCCTTTTTATTTTGCCCTGAAGTTGTTCTCGCAACTTCACAAAACTAACGTAGCGCGTTTTGCAGGCAAAGGTAAAAAAGACGATCGTTATTGCACTTCTGTCGCAGAGATGCTTGATCTCAAAAACCAAGCATCTTAACTATCCCATGCATCTCTTCTTTGGAGAGATGCCCGTCAAGAAAGGAACACTTTTGACCTCCCCCGAACAAAATCTGCCCAAAGCAAGAGTTCAGGTAAAACACCCCTACCTTGCTCTTATGGGACTCTATCTCGGTGCGTTTACCGGCATGTATAGCGAAACAGCGCTCAATATTGCACTGCCGCAGCTATCTATAGCATTCGCTATCGATCTTTCTCTTACCCAGTGGCTCGTTGTTGGCTACATGCTTGTCATCGGCATCGTTTTGCCTTTTTCAAGTTTGTTGCTGAAATGGGTTTCTGCACGTAAACTTACCCTTTTCGCTCTGGGAGCCTTCTTTATAGGATCGCTTATCAGCGGCGTTGCTCCCACCTTTGAAATAGCTCTTGGAGGCCGTCTCATCCAGGGTATCGGTACAGGGCTTGTCCTTCCCACTATGTTCGCCATGGTAATGGAGGTTATTCCTCCACATAAAATTGGCTCCGCCATGGGTGTTTCGGCACTTGTCATTATGTTTGCGCCCGCTATTGGACCAACCTTGGCAGGCTTTCTGATTGCCGCTGCTTCTTGGCGTTTGATCTTCTTTAGTTTCGCCCTCATTTTATTTGTGGCAATGGTGTTCACCTTCAAATTCGAGGTTAACCCCTATGAATTGACAAAACCTTCCATTGATGTTGCCTCAGCACTTCTTTCCTGTCTTGGTTTTGGCGGAATTGTACTCGGCGCAGGTATTGCAAGTCTTTATGGCTGGATTTCTGCACCAACTTTACTAGCATTAATCGTTGGCATACTTTGTTTAGCGCTCTATACCAAGCGTCAACTAGGAATGAAAATCCCTGTGCTTGATTTACATGCATTTGGCATTCAGGGATTTCGCGTTGGCGCAATTTGCATGATGTTGAACTTCGGCATTACGTTATCTGCCATGTATATCCTGCCGCAATTTTACCAAAACGGCATGCTTCTTGCGGTAGCATTCACCGGTATTGTCATGCTGCCAGGTGGCATTATCAATGCACTCGTTAGCATGTTTGCTGGCAAGCTGTTCGACCGTATTGGAGCACGCATTCCCGCTCTTGTCGGATTTGCGCTTTCCATTATTGGTGCAGCTTTGCTGTTGTTCGTAACGCCTGATTCTTCTCTTGCTTATGTGATCGCTTGTCACATCATTATGATGATTGGCGTGCCACTGGCGATGTCTCCGTGCCAAACCCATGCGCTCTCTTCCCTGCCTCATAACCTCTCAACCGACGGCAGCACAATTCTCAATACCTTACAGCAAGTGCTCGGTGCTATTTGTACTGCCGCCGCTACCAGCCTGCTGGCAACGGGTCAATCGGCCTACTTTACCGCGGGAGGAACCGACAGCGCTCTTGCCTTCACGCAGGGCTCTCACTATGGCTTTCTCTTTACGCTAGCGCTCGCTATTGTTGGATTTTTGTTTGCTTTAGGCATCAAAAACCGCAAAGCCTCTGGCGCTGCTCCAATGCAAGCATCAAAGAAAGGTGAGATTCCAGGTAACGCTGCACATCCTTCGGCCATGAATGCCCCTGCTGCTGCAGCCAACGCCTCTGTTGATGGCGACGCCCTCGCTATGGCAGCCAACGCTTCTGTTGATGGCAGCACCACCACTATGGCAGCCAGTGCTTCTGCTGGAAACAACAACGCAAACTCTCATTTCAATTCGATGCCCCTTGATGGCCAATCGGCGCAATCATTACTTACGCAACTCATGAAAACCGAGGTATACACTTTGCCCGAAACAGCTACTGCCCTAGAAGCACTTGCTCTCTTTAGCAAAAAGGGGATTTCAGGTGCTCCGGTAGTAAACAAAAAAGGAAAGGTAACCGGTTTTGTAAGCGATGGCGACATTATTGGTACTCTTTCGAAACAAAACCCAACCTTTACTAGCTTTTATGCTGTTGCATACGACAATGGAGCGGATAGCCAACTTGATGAAAAGCTTTCAGCTTTGCGCACCATGACTGTCGATCAGCTTTCTACCAAAACGGTTTTGAGCGTTGATGTCAACGACGACATGCGCGATGTGTGCACTTTACTATCAGCCCACCACCTGAAAAAGGTACCTGTTTTAGATGGGGGCACCATGGTCGGCATTATCAATCGATCAGATATCACGCACTATGCGGTACGTTTTTACACTGCAAATCCAAAAGAGCAGCACTAACAACCCAAAAAGCAGCACTAACTATGCATGGTGTTTCTTGTACCGATGTCTATCACGCTATCTATATCAACACTATCACAGTTTTTCGCTGGCGTAATTGATTCAAGGACACGTTTGATGCATTAGGTTATCCAAAACACAAGAAAAAGGTTCTTACGAAAGGTTTCATTTTTGTGCTTAAATAAAAATGAAATTCAGGCCAGTGAAGATCAGACCTTCTAGAAGGCGGTTGTAGCGAGCTTTTTAGCTGCTACAACCGCTTTTTTTGTTTCAGTAGACACATGACCCTGACAGCAAAAAGCAAAGGATAGCAGTTACCGACCGACAGTTACTATCTGGCACTTACCCCTAGTAGCTGAAGGGCATGCTCTGAAATCACGCGGAGAAATCTCACCTTCCTGGCAAATCTTCAAAGAGAAAGGACTGTTATACCGTGACACCAACCCAGCAAAACGCCACACCTAAAGCCCGAGTGCAGGTCCCTCATCCCTATCTTTCACTTATGGGACTTTTCATGGGAGCATTTGCTGGCATGTACAGCGAAACCGCTTTAAATATCGCTCTTCCTCAACTTTCCGAAGCATTTAACGTTGATATTTCACTTGCTCAATGGTTTGTTGTTGGTTATATGCTGATTATCGGTCTTGTGCTCCCCTTCGCCAGCTTGCTTCTTAAATGGATAACTGCTCGTGCCCTCACCTTATTTGCTTTAGGCATTTTTCTTGTGGGCTGTCTAATTAGCGCTTTTTCACTCACCTTTGAAATGGCACTCTTTGGTCGTTTGCTTCAGGGCGCTGGGACAGGATTGGTCCTTCCCACCCTGTTTGCCATGATTATGGAAGTAATTCCTCCTCATAAAACAGGAGCCGCCATGGGCGTTTCTTCACTTGTAGTAATGTTTGCTACTGCTATTGGTCCCACGCTCGCTGGTCTTTTAATGGGCGCATTTTCTTGGCATTGGGTATTTTTTAGTTTTGCCATCGTTTTAGTGACCGGCATCATTTTTGCTCTTAAATATGAAGTTAATCCCTATAAGCTTTCCAAACCTCCCATTGATGCACTATCGGTAATTTTTTCTTGCCTAGGATTTGGCGGAATCGTGCTAGGAGCGGGTATCGCCAGTCTTTATGGATGGATTTCTCTTCCCACATTGGCTGCGCTGATTGTGGGCGTTGTAAGTCTTGCCTTATATGCAAAACGCCAATACGGCATGAAAATTCCCATTCTTGATTTACGAGTATTCACAATTCAAGGATTTCGTGCAGGCCTTCTTTGTATCATGCTGAACTTTGGCATCATTCTTTCATCAATGTACATTTTGCCTCAGTTTTATCAAAACGGAATGCTGTTTAGCGTGGCATACGCAGGTATTGTAATGCTTCCCGGCGGCATCGTTAATGCTCTCATGAGCATGGGATCAGGGCGCCTGTTTGACCGCATAGGAGCAAGAATACCTTCATTAATTGGCTTCGCTCTTTCTGTTGTAGGAGCCACCCTACTTCTCTTCGCCTCGCCTTCTTCACCCCTTGCATACGTGATGGGATGTCATATTGTCATGATGATTGGTATTCCGCTCGTTATGTCTCCTTGTCAATCCCATGCATTAGCATCGCTTCCTCGCAACCTTTCAACCGACGGCAGCACTATGCTAAACACGCTTCAGCAGGTATTTGGTGCTATTTGCACCGCCATCGCAACCAGCCTTCTCGCAGCTGGCCAAACAACCTATTATGCTGCTGGCGGGACCGACAGCGCTGCCGCCTTTACTCAGGGGTCTCACTATGGCTTCATATTCACTATTTGTCTTGCTCTCGTTGGAGTGGTTGTCGCTCTTCGGCTTAAGAAAATTCAACGAAGCGGCGAACCAACACTGTCTCTTTTGGCTCGGCTTATGAAAACCGATGTCTACACCATCTCTGAAAATACAACCGCAATAGAGGCACTCACCCTTTTTACAGAAAAGGGAATTTCAGGTGCGCCAGTAGTTAATGCTTCTGGCAAACTGACTGGATTTATTAGCGATGGCGACATTATCAGTACTCTTTCACATCAGTACCCTACCTTCATCAGCTTTTATGCAGTAGTGGAAGGAAGTAAAGATAGCGATGTTGAAAATAAGTTAGAAATACTGCGCAGCACCACAGTAAAGCAGCTTGCAAAGAAAACGGTCTTGAGTGTTGATATCAATGACGACATGCGCGATGTATGCACTTTGTTATCAACTCACCATCTGAAAAAGGCGCCCGTTCTGGATGGAGACAGCATGGTTGGCATTATCAATCGATCGGATATCACGCACTATGCGGTACGTTTTTATGCAGAAAAATTACCCTCGTCTGCAGCCGCATTGCCTGCAGATGCCTCCGAATAATCTGCAAATATAACTGCACAAACATAACTGCGCGTATCTCCAGTTTTCCACAAATGCACTTGCAAATGCTCCCAAAAATTACAATGCTCGAGGTATCTGCAAATACTTATCCGTAAACGTAATCGATCAAGAGCAGGCAATTCGCTAAAACAACTAGCGTAAGACCTTTTAAAAGGACTCGCTAAAAAGTTAACTGCCTCCCACCTCTTGGAAAATCCGAAAGTGGGAGGCAGCTCAGCTTGGTCGTTAAAGCCCTCCTTAGCCCTTAACCCAAGAAGCTCCATTTCAGCTCCGCTATATTCACCGCAACTCCGTCGCAGCTCCGCTACAACTCCGTCATACCCATCGCGGCTCCGTCGCACTCACCGCAAATCTATCGCGGCTCCGCTACATTCACCGCAAACCAACTACATCTATCGCAGCGCCGTCACACTCACCACAGCTCCGCAACTCCGCTATATCTATTGCAGCACCGTCACAGCTGATCGCTTTTTCAATGGAACTAAATCCCTTGAAGAAAACAATCCCTTCCTCGAGAAAGAATGAGATGCCACATTTTTCCGAGTAATGTATTTGCGTGTTTTAAAAAGCCGAGTTCTGCCACATTTTCTTGTTGCGTGTATAAAATTTTTCAAATAATAGAAAGATAAATAGGGAAAGCCACATCATCACTGTCGATTTTTAATTCTAGCGTCTGTTTTCGCCACATTTTCACAAGTTGTGCATAGATTTCGGGCTCCTTGCACAAAACAGGAAAAACACGCTAGTACACGTGAAGGCATTTTGTGGCAAAACTCAAGATTTCGCGACATAACATCGCAACGCAACATAAAAGTGCTGCAGAGATAGCTCCAAAAACCACAGCGCAGATAACAACAAAACAGTGAATTGCATCCAAAAAAAGAAGCCCTACGAGACAAATGTTTTATTTGACGAGCAATTGAGCGTTTCGGTTGCTTCTTGTCCTCAACAGACTAAAGCCGCTAGCCCAAATCGAAGAGATTGAGAGATTGTGGACTTTTTTAGAGCTCCTTTTCCATAGAAACTCTTTTTCGCGCCATTTGACCGTCAAACTAAATCGGACGCCTCTTTCATGAGACGTCCGATTCTAAAACCGTTTGCAAAAGATAGCAAAAGATCGAAAGAAATACCCGACAACCACTCACAACATAAATCGATATTAGAGATCAGCATTCAGGAGTGATATTCGAAATCGATATTCGAAACTAGCATTCGAGATCGACATTTGCCCGAACGACAACCTTAGACAATTTTCTTTCCAAATACCGCCGCAATCTCGCGCAACTGCCCTATCAACTCTGTGAACTGCGCGGGAGTCAACTGCTGCGGACCATCGGATAGCGCCTTAGTGGGATCGGGATGCACTTCAATCATCAAGCTATCACAGCCTGCAGCCACAGCAGCATATGCCAAGGATGGAACCAGGTCACGCACGCCAGCAGGATGCGAGACATCCACGCAAATGGGAAATATTGACTGCTTGTGAATGACTGGAACAGCAGAAATATCAAGCGTAAAGCGCGTAGCTGTTTCGAAAGTGCGCAAACCACGCTCGCAGAGCACAATGTTATTGTTGCCATTCATAGTCAGATACTCCGTGGCAGACAACCACTCTGAGATGCTTCCCGCTAAACCACGTTTAAGCAAAACCATTTTGTGAGACTTTGCCGTAACAGCGCCAACATTTTTCAGCAAGCTAAAATTCTGCATATTACGAGCACCGATTTGAAGACCATCGACATAAGAATGCACCATTTCGCAATGTGCAGAATCCATTACCTCGGTAAGCGTTTTCAATCCATATTTTTCCCCGCCTGCCTTCATAATCTTGAGGCCTTCTTCCCCTAATCCTTGAAAAGAATGAGGATTGGTGCGAGGTTTAAAAGCGCCGCCGCGAATCCAGGAAAGTCCAAGATCCGCAATGCAGCGCGCTACTTCATCAAATTGCTCTTCAGACTCTACAGAACAGGGACCCGCATAAATGGTGATCTCGTCCGTTTTTGTACCGTAATCTGGCAGGGATGAGAGCTTATTGATCACGTGATGGCACCTCTTTCATAACTTTTAGAATGCCACGATATATCTCGACCAGGTTTTCGTTATACATTGGCCCTTCGTTGTATGAAGCAATGCGCTCGAAAATTTCCTCCTCACGCTTAGGATCATACAAGCCCATATGAGCACTGGGCTTCAAAGCGCGAATGTCCAATGAATAGCCTGCACGTTCGTTCAGGAGAGCAACAAGTTTTTGATCTACCTCATCAATCTTGGCACGATATTCCTCGATCTTTGCGAAAGCTTCATTCTGTTCCGGCATTCTTGATTCCTTTCCTACTTCGCGTCCAGATTCCGAACGCGTCACTTTACTACAGCAAAGTATAGTATGAGGCAAAGAAGCCCCGGATTAGTAGTTGATAATAGCGGATTAAGTTACTTTTTCTATATGTTAGGCGATATTTAACGGTATTGATACGAAAAATAAATAGATTCGGCGCCAGAAACGGCATCAGCGGTCTGCCGCAACCGGTCTGCCGCAGCCGGTTGTCGCAATCGGTCTGTCGCAGCCGATCTTTCATAACCGACCTTTCATAACAACAGAAGAGAGAGTCTTGGTAAGAAATCTATAACAACAGAAAAGAAATCTCTGTAAGAAATCTAAAAAGCCCTGACAAGAGAGGCCGCGATTAGCTTCACACCAACACCAAAAAACCACGAGAGAAAAGCTCTGACAAAGACAAGCAGTAAAGCTGCCGCGAACAATAATGAAGTAATCGGCAATCTGGACCTTTGTTAGCTACAGTCCTAGAGCTAGAGCTAGAGCTAGAGCTAGAGCTAAGCTACTGCGAGCAATAGTGGATCCATCGGCAACCTGGGCAGTTGTAAACTAGAGCCCAAAACCTGAACTTTCGCTAGTTAGAGAACCTGACCAGTTGCTGATTAAAACCTGGACTGCTGCTAAAGTCCGAAACCTAGACCAAGTTACAGCGCATATACCCGAACTAAGCTGAAACACAAAATCTAGACTATCGCCAGCTAAGCCTTAGAGTCTGAATTATCACTATTTGCGATCAGGATCGTTGATAACCGAAATTGCAAGAAGAGCAATCGAGATCATAATGCCGCACTGTGAATAAAAAGCTTCCGCCTTGCCTAGAATGAAGGCGGCAAAAGTGATAAGAATGATTACCAAAGCAGCAAACCCGCAGTAACGAGAAATGAAAGAATTGGCATTTTTGCGCAGTTTTCTTTTTTCCCCTTCAGGAATCTCGGGAGGTCTTTTCTGTTCGTATCTACTGCTCATGATAAAAGAATACCATTACATCAAGCCCAATGCCTTGGTACCAAAATAACCCAATACAACAAGACCCACAATAATGCGATACACACCGAATACCGTGAAGTCGTTTTGCTTGATGTATCCCATCAAGAAGCGAATCGCGATCATACCCATCACAAACGCAGAAAGAATACCCACAACCAGAACAACAAGCTCGGTCTGAGTCATAGCAATACCATCAAAGAAAAACTTTATTGCCTTAACCAAGCCCCAGCCGAACATAACTGGAATCGCCAAGAAAAACGTGAACTCCGCAGCAGCAGTACGAGAGCATCCGCAAAGCATGCCGCCAATAATGGTCGCACCAGAACGGCTGGTACCCGGAATAATCGCAAGCACTTCAAAAAAGCCAATCTTTATTGCGGTTTTCCAATCCATTTCATAAGGATCGGTAATCTTGAAAAGAGCTTTATCTACCGCTTCAGGATCATCAGTATCAAGGGGCTCAACACGGCCATGCTTTCCGATAGGTTCTTCTACCATTCCTAATACTCGCTCTTTGCGATGACGATTGTATCGCTCGATAACAATGAAGATGATGCCGTACAAGATGAGCATGGCAGCAACGGTATAAGCGCTGTAGAAATTGTCGTGAGCCCAATCGTCAAGCAGCAAACCAAGCACTGCAGCAGGAATGCTACCAATCACGACCATACCCCACATGCGCCACGTTTTACGACGTTCGGTTTCATCTTTTGTTCGCGAAACAGGATTAAGCTTATGACGGAAAGAAATGATAACCGCCATAATGGAGCCAATCTGTATTACCACCAAAAACAACTCGAGAAAATTGGCCGAAACATTAAGCTGGACAAATTCGTCCACCAAAATCATATGACCCGTCGAAGAAATAGGAAGCCATTCGGTAATACCTTCAACTACACCGAGCAATAACGCTTTAAGCGCTTCTATTAACAGGTCTGGCGACATAAGAATCCTCCGTTACCCGCTCTACCCTTTTACCGAAAAAGTTTTCATCAAAAATGTTCGTCGAAAACGATCTTCAGGAAAACCTTCATCCAAAAAAGCGCCCGAAAGAACTCTTGATGAAACTCTTACAAAAGAGCACAGCCGTTTATTTACTGGTGTTTGCTCACACAAATAGGCCCACGCGAGGTGGGCAGAGTCACTTTAAATTGCGGTGACTATCCTAAGAGAAGAATGCGCCTTGTGCGGTATTTCCATAAAAAGTCCCTCAGGTTGCAGCAAAACTCCATAGCAAATGTCATGAAATAAAGAATTTTTCGAAAAATACGCTTGACGAAACGTCGACGTGCCACTAATATAACTACTCGCGCCAAAGCTATAAGGTGTATTCTCAATTGCATAGTTATTGGGGTGTCGTCTAATGGTAGGACAGCGGTTTCTGGTACCGTATGTGAGGGTTCGACTCCTTCCACCCCAGCCACTAAGCATCTATGGCCTCGTCGTCTAGCGGTTTAGGACGCCGCCCTCTCAAGGCGGAGATCGCCGGTTCGAATCCGGTCGAGGCTACCACGTATTCAGCCTGCACTCTGTGCAGGCTTTTTTGTTGTCCAGAAATATAAGCTGCCCCTTGGGGTTAGTGGCCTATAATCTGCCCCTTCGTTTTATCGATAGAGAAAAGCCCCAAAAAAGCAAAAACCTCTGGCATCAATACTGATACCAGAGGTTTCAAAGCAAACTTTCAAGCGAATTGATTAAGCCTTATTCTGCTCCTTGGCTTCCTCTTTTTCGATTTCGCCAGATTCAATCTTGTTTTCAAGTTCTGCCTTCTTAACTGAGCTATCTCCTGCAGAACGTGCAAGGATGTTTGCATAAATAGCACCTGAGATGTTGTGCCATACGCTGAATACCGCACCAGGAACAGCAGCTAAAGGCATGGTAGCGAAGTGTACCGTTGCCAAAGAAGTTGCCAAACCGGAGTTCTGCATACCAACCTCAATAGAAAGAGTACGACGCTGAGCTTTCGTAAGACCCAACAGACGGCCCGCCAAGTAGCCCAACGCATAACCACAAACGTTGTGAAGCATAACAACGCCAATGATCAAAAGACCAACGCTCATAAGGCTTGCAGCATTAGCAGCTACAACAGCCATGATGATCAAAGAAATACCTATTACTGAAATCAGTGGAAGGACCCTTGCAAATTCTTTTGCGAACTTCTCGAAAATACGATTGATAACAAAGCCCAAGGCAATGGGAACCAACACAACCTGAACAATAGAGATAAACATATCCCATACCGCAACATCAACCGTCTGACCTGCAATAAGCAGAACCAAAAGCGGAGTAACAACAGGAGCCATAATGGTGGCGCATGCCGTCATGCCTACAGAAAGAGCAACATCGCCCTTTGCGAGGTACGTCATAACATTAGAGCTCGTACCACCTGGGCAACAGCCTACCAAAATAACACCTACTGCCAGCTCAGGTGGAAGTTGGAAAATGGTTACTAAAATAAAAGCCAAACCAGGCATGATAATAAACTGAGCAAAAATACCGGTGATAACAGCCTTTGGCTTAGTAAATACCACCTTGAAGTCGCCTAAGGTTAACGTCATACCCATACCAAACATAACGATACCAAGCAAAATGTTTACATAGCTTGTCTTAATTACCGAAGATACAGGTCCCGGAAAGACCAAGGCAATAATTGCTACAATAAGTGCAATGATTGCCATGTACTTTCCAGCGTAATCGCTTATTTTCTCCAATACCTTCATGAATCATCCTTTCGAAACTCGGGGACAGCTTCTTCCGTAAAATGCCTTGTATTTCGTATTCTGCGTTGCCTCATGCAGATCCGACAAAATAGAATGCAACAAGCATTTTGGAATTGTCCAAAAATATTCCTAACCTTTCAGGGATTCAAGTTTTTGGGCCATCTTTTTTGGCACCGTTGTATTTTTGGCGGTTTTTGGAGAAATCATAGGGATTGGGCAGCAATTTGCTACGTTAAGCAGCACTTTGCTAAATGTGTAAGAGTAATTGTATACGCTATAAACAAGACGTGAACATTCCGTCTGCTGCTTGCGCCTTTACCTTATACACACCTTATTCAAACTGATTTCGATACGGAGCAGTAATGGTTTCTTCTTCGCTTTTTTCTCGCTTCAAAGCCCTTGCCATAAAGCAAAAACGACTGATAATTATTTGCCTCTGCATTATTTTGTTTATTGGTCTTCTTGAAGATGTGCTTGAAGGCGATCTGATGACTCTCGACCGCCTTGCTCGTGCGTTTTTTGTTGACAATCTGCGAACCGACTGGCTTACCCCCATTATGGAAAGCATATCGTCACTCGCAACACCGCTTTCGTTGTTGGTTTTACTCTTGGTTATTGTCGCTTTTGCACCTGGCAAGCGACCTGGAATGTTCTGTGCTCTTAATTTAGTGCTTGTCGCTTTACTCAACGTTGTTTTAAAAGAACTCGTTCAGCGTCCAAGACCAGAACACATCAATCTAGTAACAGAAACAGGATTTAGCTTCCCTTCAGGACACTCCATGGTGGCAATGGCGTTTTTCGGCCTCCTCGTGTGGCTTGTCTGGAAATACGAAAAAGACCGCACGATGAGATTTGCATGCTGTGCAGGGTTTTCTCTCGTCATTTTACTCATAGGTATAAGCCGTATTTATCTCGGAGTGCACTATGCCTCTGATGTACTTGCAGGATTTTGCATTTCCCTTGCTTGGCTTGCCCTCTACACCAGCATTGCTGCCCCGCTCTTACTTGATAAGCCCCCAGATAAAAAGCGCTAGTTTATCAAGCCTATCGGCGCTCATCCTGATCGTCGTCAACCGAAGCAACTATTTCGGTGTAGTCGTGATTTCCTGATCTAATTTCCCGAGAGTCGTCACCCGAAGAAATTGAAGGAAGCGATGAAAGATTGCGACGAGCGTCTCGATTGGAATGCATCGGGTTAAGACCATCACTTGGGCCAGAATTTCTCATGCTACTTGCGCCATTTGTATCACTTGTGCCACCCAGACCAGCACGAGCAGAAGCACGGACAGAATCGCTACGATCACTTCGCTTGGCAGCAGCACTACCACCGCGCACGCCCTCATAAGCCCTTCGCACTCTTCGCACGTGCGCTTCCTCGCGTGCCTGACGTGCTTGGTGCTCCTCCCGCGCACGAATACGCGCCTGACTTGGCTGTCCCTGGCCTGGCTGAGTTTGGCTTGGTCGGCCCTGGCCTGATTGTCTCTGCCCTGATGGGCTCTGACTTGGCTGACCATGGCCTGGCTGACCGTGACCCGACTGGCCTTGTCCTGGCTGACCATAGTCTGACTGACGCACTTCTGCCTGAGCCTGAGAGTTACGCACCTGACGAGCGCGAACACCTGCCGTACTTTCCTCATAGGCACGTGCTGCCGCTTCTTCACCTGCAAGAGTTTCCTCCACACGTTCAGGATGACGATGAAGCTCCCAGCGGATGCTGGCGTATTCCCAAACAAGGAGTACCAGTAAGATGGTCATCACAATCAAGTAACCAATTACCGCGCCAGGCAGACCCGTAAAATCGATAAGCAAAATAGGAATAAAAAGCGAGAAGCCAAAGGTAATCACATAAAGCTTCATAACCGATTTTTGGCGACGAAGAACCGTGATTACTTGGTAAATGAAGTCAATGATTGCCGTAACGCCACCAGCCGCAATCATGATGTAGCTCAATCCGCGGAACTGCTCAAAATCAACGCCATACATAAAGCTCATCACAGGGATACCAATAGTTGCCATTACGAAAATAACAACCAAAGTAATAGCTATAACAACAGCGACAATGGCCAGAATAACCAAATCAAAACGACGACGCTTTTCCGCATCCGCCCACATCTGAGCCATGCGAACAAGAAGAGGCTTATAGATTGACCCTACCGTAAGCAAGATTGCCTGAGCGGGGAAATAGAGCGCATTGAAATACAACTGGTTGTCGTACGAGAGCACCCCTTCCATAACGAACTTAGGCATATTGTCGATAAGGGCATACATAAACAAAGCGATAAAAACAGGGAAACACTGCTTAAACAAGGCGACGATGCTTGCGAAACTTCTTCCACGCGAACGAGGCGTTTCCAAATGCGCAAGAGGGAAGGTCAACACAATAAAAGTAAGGGCTGCAGCAACAGCCATGGCAATACTTGCCACTACCAAATTTCTTGTGATAAGCAACGCTAAAGAGAAAACGATAAAGACAATAACGGAGCGAAAAGCCTGAGAAATACCTGCAAGATAAAGCTTGTCCATCTGCTGCAAGCGGCCTTCGTAAACATCGGCAAGACCATCGATCATCTTGTAGGTGCAAACCGCCATACAGATGCTAAACATGTTTGCATCGTAACCGCGAAACGAACAGTACACATAGGCAACCAGCATCATGATGATACAGGTAATCCAGCGATTAATTTGATAGTCAAAAAACGAATGCTTTTCCCCAATATCAGATACCTGATATGTGCGAACACCGTAGTTTCCTATAATCATCAGCAAAGTACCAATGATAAAGGCCATAGAAAACATACCCGCTTGCTCGGTACCACTGAGCTGCGTGACCACGATGGTAAGGAAAGGAAACACCATTCCCCACGCACCCGTACCAATCGTGTTACAAATGTAGTCACGCGAAGTCCTATGAGAAGCGAACTCCTCTTCCTGATCAAAAGAACCTTCGGCCACAACGCCTAAAAGACGATTACACCAACGATTTACTATCTGCTTTACTATATTTTGCTTGCGAGGACGTCGCTGGGAATGTCTTCTTTCTTGCCTGTAGCTATTCGACTGAGCATTTCGGGATGCACTATGAGATCCTTCACGTGCCCCTCCTCGAGAATTGCCAGGAAAAGAAGAAGAGAGTTTTTGCGTCATCTGACGTGCTTTATCCGTAAAAGAAGCATGCGCTCCTGTTTGTTTTTGACGTTTTCCTTGCATACGAGCTGGATTCGTATCCTCTCTGGGTGTGCTTTCTTTTATGCATGTTCGGCTTGCGTTATCTTATCTACACTAAGCATTAGTTTAAAAGTATAGTGACTTCCCTAAAAGGGCTTCTCTTTATTTCCGAAACACACAAGAAACAAGCATGGAGATTCCAGGGAAGAACCACAAAATAACACTGCCGCAAGAACATATATCTTGCGGCAGTAAAACCCAAACAAAAAAAGTATGTACCTACTTGGAATAGTGCCTAGTAAATACCAAACATATATCCCAATTCCTTATCCCACTCATCTTCATCAACAGACCAGGTGCCGTCAGCATTTTTCACAAAATCAATTGCTGTGTAATAGCTTGTCATATCGGTCGTCTCATCCATGGCCTGGTTATAGTATTCCCCAAGACGCTTCGAGGCTTGCTCAGCAGTCATCGAATCTGCTTCCCCGGAGTTAACGAAATCGTTTGCAAGGTCATAGAAATTATTCATGAACATAAAGGAATCGCGCATTTCAAGGTCGGCATACATAGTTGCCGTTCCTTCTTCATCATCAACATATACTCCGTCATAGGAATAGCTGAAATCGGTGAGCATCCAGCGAGCCAAGTCGACCGAGCTGGTTCCCAATTCTTCATGAGTAACTCCCATGCTTTCCTCGAAGCCTTCATCGAGCTCAGCCGCAAGATAGTTCACGATTTCCTCATCTTGGTTTTTAAGCTGATCAAGCTTGGCAATACCAAGATCAGCGCATGCTTTTTCGTCTGCTGAAAGATCGTTAGGAAGTACCTGTGCGGCAAAACTTCCTGAAGACGAATGAGCAGAATTGTTTGCATCATCAATGACACCGCCGACAATAGATACCGACATAACCATTGCGATAATAAAAGAAATTATCGCGCAAACAATACCAGCAATACCGCAGATCAGGCCACCTGTAGTCTTGCCATTTTTACCTGTCTGACGAACCGCACGACGAGACAAAACAATAGCGATTATAGCCAGGATGATAGCAACGATAGGGCTAAACCAGGCAACAAGGATCGATATAATGCCACATACTAATGCCGCTGTGCCCTTAGGCTTTATGGGCACACCTGCACCAGGATTGTAAGTTGGTTGAGGTGCTACATATCCTGCACCCGGCTGCTGCGGCTGCACAACAGGCCCTTGCTGAGGTTGAGGCTGCGATGTCGGTGCGGGAGCTGGTCCCGACTGCGGTTGCGGCGTTGGCCCCGGTTGAGGCTGGGGTTGCGGTCCTGACTGGGGCTGAGGTGCCGGTTGAGGAATTGATTCTGTCTGAGGTTGAGCCGCTGGCGCGGGAGTTGGCGCAGAAGCAGGAGCTGGCTGTGGTTGGGATACGCCTGGCTGCAAGGGTTGAGCCGGCACGGGAGCAGGCACCGATTGTACAGGATCTCCTGTAGGAGGCGCAGGTACCGCCGGTTGAGCCGGAGCCGGTTGTACTGACTGAGGCTGCATTGGCTGAGTTGGCTCAGGCTGAACAGATTGCGGCTGCATCACCGACTGAACAGATTGCGGCTGCATCACAGGCTGAGCAGGTTGCGGCTGCGTCACCGGCTGAGCCGATTCAGGCATCGTAGGCTGCGCGGAAGGCATAGGTACCTCAGGCTGCGCAGGCTGGGTTGGTTGTTCTGTATTATGTGTCTCTTCCCCTGGTTGCTGAGGCTGAGGAATGTTCTTGTTTTTCTCATCCATAGCTTTCCCTTTCAACGGCAAATCCCTCTTTTTAAGAAGAACCCACTTTAATTGAAAACCGATCAAAAGATCGCTGGCACTTAAACGTTCAAAACTGATAGCTGTATTGAAGCTCGTTTATGTTCACAATTATTACATAAATGCTCGAGAGCTATGTCAGGAAAGTGCTAATTTATGCACCCAAATAAAGAATCGGGCTTTTCCATTTTCAATAATTGTCACACCCTGGGCTCTACTTTCTGTCCTCTTCGCTCCGCCTCCTGTCCTCCCCATCGGGCCTTCTATTCTCCTTGTCCTGCATGTCATCTTCTGTACCCACGCTTCGTATTCTGCCGCTCCATCTTCTGCCCTCTACACTCCACATGGTGCCTTCCGTACCCTCAGGGCATCTTCCGCACCCTAAGGGCATCCTCCTACGTGAGTTATTGCCGAATTTGAGAAAGTTTCTCAAATTCATTGACTCCTCTCGTTTCTTTCATAAAATGAGAATCGTTTTCATTTTTAGCTTTTGTCTTTTCAAGGAGAAAACAAGTGTCGTCTTCACGCCAGTACAAAACAAAACAAAAGGAATTAATCCTTGACTGCATCCGCATGCATCAAGGCTCCTTTATCACCATCAAAGACGTACTTAACGCCCTTGAAAGCCGTCATGAAAAAGTAGGAACTGCAACTATTTATCGCAACCTTGAACGCTTAGAGGAAGAAGGCATTATCGCCCGTTGCGTTATCGAAGGTATCGACGGCGTTTGCTATCGCTATTTGCCCGACTCGCCCGATGATGTTTACTTTTTCTTGAAATGCGAACACTGCGGAGACCTTTCTCCTATTGACTGTGGAGAACTCCAGCATCTCTACGAGCATGTCATCGAGCATCATCATGTGCGCATCAATCCCGCCAAAACAGTGCTCTACGGTTTATGCGAAAAATGTCTCAAAGAAATGGAGGCATAGCCCATGGAACTTCTCCCCCATCTTCTTGAGCATGCCTTTGAAGATACCATCTATTTGGTTCCGTTTTTGCTCGTCACCTATATTCTTCTTGAACTCCTTGAACATAAAGCAGGCGATAAGGCCGCTGTTTTAGTGCGCAAAGCAGGTATTGCTGGTCCTTTAGTGGGATCCCTTTTAGGGGCAGTTCCTCAATGCGGCTTTTCCGCTGCAGGATCTGCACTTTATGCGAGCCGCGCTATCACCCTGGGAACTCTCTTTGCAGTGTTTTTATCCACCTCAGATGAGATGCTTCCTTTATTTATCGCTGAACAAGTTGATCCTTCTATCATGTTTTCGATACTTGGAGTAAAAATCCTTATTGGCATGATTATGGGATTTGCTATTGATGGCGTTCTGCGCTTGCGTGTTCGCGCAAGAGTTAAACACGAAGAAGAACTTTTACGTTCTCTAGGCCATGGACAAGAATGCACTCACTTTCATGAAGGCCACCACATTAACAACAATCACGCTAGCCCCGTCCAGGCTATTGCTTGTAAATCAAGTCAGAAAACGAACCGCGAAATTACCTGCAGCGATAATCACGCACATACCAATGAAGACAACTGCACCCATGAATGCGCTCACGGGCATAATCACACACAGATTGCCGCGAACAGCAGCCAAGACGATCATCCCGCAACCTGTACTTGTCCACACGGACACCATATTACTGGCGAAGAACTAGAGCAGCCCTTCTCGCGTCACCACTGCCACAACCCCAGCTGCAGCGTAACTGAAGAGTCAAGCGGATGGAAAGATATCATCTTCAGCGCAGTAAAGCATACCCTTCAAGTATCTATTATTGTCTACCTCATTTCATTGGTACTTGTTGCAATACTGGAACTTGCGGGGGAAGACGCTCTTGCCAACTACCTCGCAACCAACCCTGGAATCGCTATTTTTGGCTCGGCTCTCGTGGGATTAATCCCAAACTGCGGGGCAAGTGTTGTTATTACACAGCTCTACCTCGATGGCATGCTAAGCACTGGTGCCATGATTTCTGGTCTTTTGGTCTCTTCGGGGGTAGGCATTCTTGTCCTTTTCAGTGAAAATCACCGACTTCGCCAAAATATCCTTATCCTTCTAGGACTTTTTGTTATTGGTATTGCATGGGGAAGCATGTTTGAACTGCTAGGCATTACCTTTATGTAGGAACCATATAAAAACCGTACGAACAAAACAGGGAAGGTAGGATTTAAAAGATCCTGCCTTCCCCTATTCAAGTACCAACAAATAAACAGTTCTTAGAAGATGCTTTTCTATTCAATTCCAAGCCACTCAAGCCATTGAGGGAATTCTTTTTGTGCTTGGTTATACCCATCAAAATAGCTTGCGCGGAGCTTTTTAAGGTCAGTGGTGTTGTTTTCAACTGCCATTTTATCGGCATACACGATATACGCCTTGCCTTGCGCTGCAAGCTGCTCCAACTTTTCGAGTTCTGCATTATATCGCTCATTGCGCGTTAATAATGCGTCTCTTACCTGAGGATACTTTCGATAACTGTTTGCAATCATGCGAGCAGAACGACCAATGTCAGGAGCAGGTTTTCTGAAGCCTTTAGGACGCGTAAGGATTGCAAAAATTCGAGAACAACCAGAATCGAGCGCTAACTGCAAAGGAATGCCTGCGCCTTGACCTAGACCACCGTCATAGTACACATGACCATCGATATGTACAGCCGGCATAACGAAAGGCAACGTGCTGCTTGCACGTACACGAACCATAAGATCCTGCAGCGTAGACATATCGTCTTTATGCCAAACAACCGTTTGCCCCGTATCGCGATCAAATGCCTGGATTGCGCAGGAAGCTGGGTTATTCCAGAACGCCTCAAAATTAAAAGGTAGCACCCCTCCTGGCAGGCCTGTTTCTTCGTAGATCCATTCAGCTGAAAACATGCCTTTACCTTGCAAGAAGGTTGAAAGACCCCCGAATTCTGGTTCCATAACTAAATCGACAAAGCTTTCACGCGTACGCTGAATATCGCCTGATAAAAAATTAACAGTATTGCTTGCCCCTGCCGAAATACCGCACACATAATCAAAGGTGATACCTTGCTCCATAAGCAGCGATGCCATAGCAGAGGTATAGCTTGCGCGCATACCACCGCCCTCAAACATTAAAACGGTATCAGGAACGTGACGACTTGGCTTTTGCATCAGCCAACACCCCTCTGTAATGCCTTTATGATGATAGATTCGCTTATATTTGTCTTATTCTAGCAGCACTTAATGAGGCGTATTTCATTTTAATCTTTTGTTCTCATAAGCGGCTTTCCTGCTTTTTCTCGCCGCAAAAGTACCAACGCAAGAATCACTGCTACCACAATGAAAGGCAGTCCTCCCACAATGCCGGTAGGCATAGGGCCTATAAAAGGACTTCCACCCGTTAATGAAAAGAGCACTCCCGCCGAACACATTGCATTAAACCCTCCGTGTGCTAATGCTGCTGGTACACAGCTGCCAGAACGAAGGGTGATATAGCTTAAAAACGTACCGATCACGGTACAGAACACACACATAGAAAGAATACCCGTCACAGGATAACCCCAATATCCAAGACCATAATTATGACCAAGAACTGTTACCGGAGCATGCCATAAGCCCCATACAACTCCGCACAAAAGCAAGGTGGGCACCACTTTGAAGCGCTCAAGCATACAGGGCAGCAAATAACCACGCCAACCCCATTCTTCCCCAAACGCAGTCAACACATTAAGCAAAGGACCTAAAAAGATCGCTATAGCAAGCTCAGCAGCGATCATCATCCCTAGCTGTTCGGCAGTTATGGACCCAAGCCCCATCGTCTCTAATTGCTGAATAAGTACTCCCTGTTCAGGCGAAAAGTCTTGAGGATTGAAAAGAAAATATAAAGCCCCACCCGCTATGATCAAAAGAGCTGGAGCAAACCATCCTGCAAGCCAGTACTTCCACGTTTTCTTAAAGGAAAGAGGAAGAATATGGACATTCTTAAAGCCTTCCCGCGTAATCAAGCGGGTAAGAACAACGCTCAAGGCAGGGAACAACATAGCTGGCGCGATAGAAAGCTGCAAAACCTGTGAGCTCATCCCTTCTTGAACATTTTGCGCTATTGGATAAGAGACCAAAAACCAATATCCCCAGGTAAGAACAAAGGTTATAAGAAGATAAATCACTATACGTTTTACTACGCGCGGCTTTACTTCAAACTCGTTTTGAGACAACACCATGCTAAACACCCCTTTTCAGATGCACGAGAGACCTTATTTTTTGATTTTGCTTTTACAAAGGCGCCAGAAGGCATTAGGTCTTGATACCGCTACCCCACCAAAACAGCTATGCCTACAATGAAGGACATAGTAACGACTACAAAAGCCCTTAAAAGAACCCACGTTAACGGACGCGCCCAGTTAAAAGTCCATCCAATTCCAAACCGTTCTGGCACAACAACACTTGAATCTTCGTGATTACAGTAAAAAATACCCAGTTTCCAAAAGGCGTCATTATCGCTTGGCATTTCCGTTGAGTCTTCCAAACGACGCATAATTCGAGAACCCGACTGCCCATACACAACCGATAGCACCACTGAGCCCACCACAATGCCGAGCACAACTATCACAATGCAAATAGCAGCCACTTCAAGGGACATCCATCCAAGCGAAGAAAGCATGAAGCTCATTCCAATCAGACCCGATACAAGAAGCCCCGTAACAAGCAGGAAAATACTTTGGGCACGCGCAAACAAACCATACGCAAGCGCTGAAGTCACAGGACGATTGGAATCAATCGGGCGTTTCGAACGAAGAATGCTCCAATGGCAAAATACAAAACATACCACCATAAACAGCTCAACCAAGAGAGGAAATGCAACAACACCAGGTGATTTTGGCTCATAGTGCGTTACTTCGCCCGCCATGTTGACATGCATAGGAATCGAATCAGGCATAAAGGGATACCCCACAATACCAATACCGGCCGTCAGGATAAGTATTGCAAGATATAAAAGATTCCACTTAAGCGAAAGAGGAGTTGGAATATCACGTTCAGCTAACACCGCTGCCGATTCTTTGTGCAGCGCAACCCAACCTTCGCTTTCCTTGAGATGAATTACTCGCTTGCGATAATGAAGCATAAGAATAAAAGAGGCGATTAAAGGAACTAACACGCCAAAAAGAATTCCGCCTGCTAAACCTGTACCATGCTGCACATCAACCAAAAATCCCAACGCCATCACCACACAAGAAAGCAGGGTAATACCGCCCATAAAAGCAGCATAACGATGCTGGTAAGCAAGAAGGCGCACATCGCGACGTGCGGATTCAGGAACAGTCACCGTAAAACACTCTTGCTTTTTCATAAGCCAAGGAGTTACCGCAAGAATAAGTCCCATAAGAACAATCATTACCTCGAAGGCAATAACAAAACCAACAAAACTACTCATTGCGCGCCTCCTTTAGTAGATTCACCCGAATCAAATACCACATTACTCACTGAATTCATACCGAAAGAACGTGCCGTATCCAAGGTTCCCAGCACACCGGGTTCGTCTTTTTCTTTAAGTGGATTACCCTGAGAATCGACCCCTAATACCTTGATGGTTCGGTTTGGGCCAACCACGCCAGGGTCTTCGTAAACGTTTTCAATCTGCTGCTGCACCGCATCCATAAACTCCTGAGCAGTACCTCCTGCAGCTTTGTGTTCCTGAATAAGGTCACGAAGCCCTTGAGTTAAGTGTTCCTGCATACGGGCAATCTTTGCTTTTGAAGAATTCTGCATGGGCTCAGCCACAAAAGCACCAGAACGACCCCGCATAATGAGGTACCCTTCGTCACGCAAAACCGCGTATGCCTTATTGACGGTATGCAGGTTGATTCCCAAATCCGCCGCAAGAGAGCGAACGCTAGGCAGACTGTCGCCTGGACGAAGTTCCCCTCGCGCAATGGCACCAATTATCTGCGAGCGAATCTGCAGATACAGCGGATCTTCAGACATTTTGTCTATCCGAATAATCATCCCTGCCTCCTCACCTCTTAGTTTCTCTTGTCTTATCTCTTTTACCTTGTCTTTTGCTCTGCTTTTGAAACCGAGCTTTTAGTTTTTCTTATTGTTATATTTGAAGTATAACAGATAGAACAAAAGACCGTACAGAAAATTCTAGAAACAGATCTCGCTGTAGTCCCTTAAGATCCTTCCCTTTTATGCTTTGAGGTATACTACCTGTACAGAGGGTGTTTTTGTATCGTTTTACCCAACACATCCTAATCCTTTGTTGAGTAGACGATGTTTGGCCGTTACCAACGGCAGATTGAAGGGGATCATGAAGCAGCCATCCACCAAGGGGCGCTATACGCCTTTCATTCGGAAACTTCATTCTTTTGCAGGGGTGTTCCCACTCGGCATATTTCTCTGCTTTCATATGCTTGTGAATTACTCAGCTAACTGGGGTACTGCTCCTTATGACACTATGGGGTCTTTTATGGCCCACATGCCCTATAAAATAGTCTTAGAAACATTCATTATTTTCTTGCCGCTGCTGTTTCATGCTCTCTATGGCGTGTACCTTGCATTCACTTCAAGTGTTTCCGTTGGCCAATACACCTACTTCCGTAACTGGCGCTATGTATTCCAACGAGTTACCGGCCTTATTGCCCTTTTATTTGTTGCCTGGCATATCTATGGCACCAAGCTTCAGGTCGAACTTACCGGCGTAGATCCCAGCTTCGCTATGGTTGCCGGCATCGTTGATAACCCCTTAGGATTAGCAGCATTCGCTCTGGGGCTTTTATGCTGCGTTTATCATTTTGTAAATGGACTGTGGACTTTTCTTATTACCTGGGGAATTACTCTCACCCCTAAGTCGCAACAAATATCTGAATATGTACTGATAGTTCTGTTCTTTGTATTTGCTATCTTCAGCATGAAGGCGCTCTTTGCTTTTGTCTGCTAGCGACTACCACCGTGCTTGAAAGAGCACCTGATTTGTTTTGACTGCCTTCGGTAGGCATTTTTCTTCGGAGGGATTGTACTATGAGTAAAGGAACAATAGCAGTTGTAGGCGGAGGCCTTGCAGGGCTTATGGCCACGTTAAAAATCGTCGAAGCTGGTCTATCGGTTGATCTTTTCTCTCTTGTTCCTGTAAAGCGATCACATTCTGCCTGTGCTCAAGGAGGCATCAATGCTGCCCTCGACACCAAAGGTGAAGGCGATTCAATTGACGAACATTTTGACGATACGATCTACGGTGGCGACTTCCTTGCAAACCAACATCAAGTGCGCGGCATGGTCGAAGCTGCTCCTAAAATCGTGCATATGTTTGATCGAATGGGAGTAATGTTTAACCGCACCCCCGAAGGCTTACTCGATCTTCGCCGTTTTGGCGGCACGCAAAAACGGCGTACCGCATTTGCGGGCGCAACCACAGGTCAACAATTGCTCTACGCCCTTGACGAGCAAGTGCGTGCCCAGGAAGTTGAAGGCAAAGTGCGCGTTTTTGAAGGATGGGAATTTGTTTCCGCCGTTCTGCATAATCAAGTATGCTGTGGCATAACTGCTCAGAATCTTTCTTCCATGGAAATACGTGCCTTTCCTGCCGATGCTGTAATTATTGCAACGGGTGGATGCGGCGCCATTTTCGGCAAGTCAACCAATTCCACCATCAACACCGGTTACGCTGCTGCGCGAGTGTATAAGCAAGGTGCACTCTACGCCAATGGTGAGTTTGTCCAAATTCACCCCACTGCCATACCTGGAGAAGATAAAAATCGCCTCATTAGCGAATCTGCCCGCGGAGAAGGAGGCAGAATATGGACCTACAAGGACGGAAAGCCTTGGTATTTCCTGGAAGAAAAGGATCCTGCTTACGGAAATTTAGTGCCCCGCGATATTGCGGCACGAGAGATATTTGATGTATGCGTAAATCAGCATTTAGGCATAGACGGTAAAAATGTCGTATACCTCGATGTGTCTCATATAAAACCTGAGTTACTCGATGTAAAACTTGGTGGCATCTTAGATATTTACGAAAAATTTGTCGGTGATGATCCTCGCAAAGTTCCTATGCGTGTAGCACCAAGCGTCCACTATTCCATGGGAGGTCTGTGGGTAGACATCGAACAGCACACTTCGATACCGGGATTGTTTGCTGCGGGTGAATGCGATTTTTCCCAGCATGGTGCCAATCGCCTAGGAGCAAATTCACTCTTGTCGGCAGTATATGCTGGCTCGGTCGCCGGCCCTTCAGCTGCTCGTTATGTCAAAGGGCTTGCTGAAGACGGATCCTCAGAGGGTGGCATTGCTTCTTCCTCGCGCGTTTATGAGGAAGCCGTCGCACGCGATACCACCGAATATGAAAATATCCTTGCACTCGAGGGAAGCGAAAACCCCTATGAGCTTCACGAAGAAATGGGCAACCTCATGACACAGCATGTAACGGTTGTGCGGCACAATAAAGATCTTGCGGCTACGCTTGATAAGCTTGACAACATTTCAGAGCGCTATCAGCATATCGGCATCCAAGACACCTCCCGCTGGAGCAACACCTGTGCACCTTTCGTTCGTCAACTTGGCGGCATGATTGATCTTGCAAAAGTAATAACAAAAGGAGCGCTCAACCGTAACGAAAGCCGCGGGTCTCACTATAAGCCCGAATTTCCTGAACGCAATGATGCCGACTGGCTAAAAACAACATTGGCCTCATACAATGCAAACACTGACGCTCCTGATCTAACTTACGAAGAAGTAGACACCTCACTTATAAAACCACGCAAGCGTGATTACTCTCACGCGAAGAAGGAGGCATAACATGTCTTCGACAGATAACGTAATCCGTTTGATTATCAAACGCCAAGAAGGACCTGACGCACAACCCTATAGAGAAGAATTCGCTATTCCCTATCGACCCCGTATGAATGTTGTTTCTTGCCTGATGGAAATACGCAAACATCCTGTCACCGCTGAAGGCAAGAGGACCACTCCTGTTGTCTGGGAGAGCGTTTGTTTAGAAGAAGTTTGCGGTGCCTGCTCTATGATCATCAACGGAATTCCGCGCCAAGCATGCTCTGCGTTGGTTGACAACCTCACCCAACCCATTCGGCTAGAGCCACTTTCCAAGTTTCCACTGGTGCGCGACCTCAAAGTTGACCGTACCAAACTTTTCGATGCCCTCAAGCGCATACATGGCTGGATTGACATTGACGGTCCTTTCGATTTGGGACCAGGCCCTCGTATGCCAGAGCGCAGACGTCGCTGGGCATACGAGCTTTCTAAATGCATGACGTGTGGGTGTTGCTATGAAGCTTGTCCTAACTGCAACACCCGTAACAATTTTATGGGTCCCCATGCAATTTCGCAGGTAAGACTTTTCAACGCGCATCCTACCGGAGCTATGAATAAAGAAGTGCGTCTTTCTGCTCTTATGGGTCCTGACGGTATTACCTCATGTGGCAATGCGCAAAACTGCGTTCGTGTTTGCCCTAAAGACATTCCCCTTACCACCTCCATTGCTCATATGAATCGTGAAACCTTCAAGCAGAGCCTCAAAAACGTTTTTGGTGGATTCTCCGATTAGGACGATGGATTGAGGGGCTTTACCAGAAAACCAAGACCCAAGTATAAATCCCGCAAGCTCACAATACGGTTTAAGACTCTTTATCTAGCGAAGAGCCAAGACCATCTTGTAATACCTTACGCACTACTAGCGCAAGAACGCACGATATTACCACCACGCAGAGAACCACCAAAGGTAGCGAGCTGCGAAAGACATCAAGCAGCACACCATACAGCACTTGTCCTATCGGAGAAGCACAATTGCTCAGACACATTACAAATGCCATTACTTTTCCGATTAAGTGCTTTGGTGTTTCTCCCTGAACAAAGGCAATAGCCAAAATGCTAAACAAACTGCAACACGCCATCGTGATAAAAAGACCAACTACAATAACTCCGTAAGCAGCACCTACATTAGTTAAAAGACAACCCGCACCAAGCAAAAGAAGCGCTACTGAACCTATAAAAAGCACGAGAGGCGAGCGACGCAAATCAAGTTTTGTTGTTAAGGTGGCTGCCGCAATTCCTCCAACTAAACCGCCCAAAGCAAGAATTCCCTCTGCGAAACCTAAATACTGATTCGATAGATCCAATACTTCTGTTATCACGACAGGAGTTCCGATAGTAATAAAAGAACTCATCACAAGATTGAATGCCGTTGCTAAAAGAATCGTTCGAAAAATCACCGGACGATCTTTGCGCAAAAATAAAAAGGCCTCCGATAAATCGCCAAGAACCGTTGCCACCATAGTGCCTCGGCAAGGAAGCGGGCTAAAAGGAATACGAACAAATGCCAAAATAAGAGCTGCCGAGAAAACAAACAAAACTCCAGAAATAGCGACGACAAGCTCTATCCCCGCAAAGCCAAAAACCAATCCGCCAATAACTGGCCCAATAATGCTTGAAAGCATGCTAACTTGACTTACAAGGGCTGTTGCCTTCTGAATTGCCTCATGAGAAACAATGCTTGGTACGCTTGCCTGCACGGTAGGCTGATACACACTTTGCACCGCATACAGCACCATAAGAGAAAAAGCAGAGAGAACGACAACGTTTAGTGCCTGTAAAGCAAATAGATAGCTCACGCAGACAAGCGCCATCACTCCATCGAGCACTGCCATAACAAAACGCTTAGGCACTCTATCTGCCGCTACCCCACCAATAGGCGCTAACACTATATAAGGAACCCACGAACAGGCAATCACTGCTCCCATCACCGTAGAAGAACCCGTCACGTTAAGCACATAAAGAGGAAGAGCAAACCTTAGCACGGCATTCCCAAACAAAGAAATAATCTGCGCACCAATGAGCGCCCAAAACACCGAAGACAAGCCTCTTTTCCCTTTTGTTTTTTCCTTCATATCAGTTCCCTTCATGTCTAATTCCTTTCTCTCGTTCTCCTTTATCTCCTTTTACATACATTTGGTCGGTATGTATAAAGGGTAAAAAGAAAAGGCATACCGCCTTCCCTTTCTTTTTCCTGAGACCAAAATTCTCTATTCATGCACTGCATGACCACCCGCTTGTAATGCCTCTTCACGAATCACACGGAACTGCTCTACCTTCTTGGCAACATTTTCTTCAGAAAGATCGGCCCCCATCGCTTTAAGCATGTTCATAAAAAACCGAATACGGTCGGCTAACTGTTCGGATGTCATACTGGAAAAAAGTGGTGCTACCCAAAGGTTTGCAAGCAGCACAAGCACCTCTGCCATTTCTCGCGGCTGATCTGTTTGAATGGTCCCATCTTCCATGCCCTCTCGAATAATGGGTTCAATATAGATAGGCACGACCTCTGTGAAAATGGAGCGGTATATCACTCCGAGGAGTCGAGAATTTTTCACTGGATCAGGATCAATGGCCATGCGTGATGCCAATTCCATCTGCGTACTATCCACAGAAGCCTCAAACATAGCCTGCAATTTCTGAGCACCTGTCATCGTGCGATCGTCGCGAATTTCTTTATAGGCACGAAAAGCCGCCGCATCAGCCCGATCAAGTGCTGCATCAAGAATTTCTTCTTTTGACTTGAAATGATGGTAAATTGCGCCTTTGGTAAGACCTTCTAAATTGTCGACAATATCTTGTATGGTAGTTTTTTCGTAGCCTTTTTCCAAAAAAAGACGAAGCGACGTATCAAGAATCTTTGCCACGGTTTCTTCTGGATATTTATTACGCGACATGGCTCCCTTTTCTACCTTATTTACATACCGTTGGTATGTTAGCACAATTGTCCAGAGCTCCCGCTAAAAAACCATCAAAGAGAAGTGAAACTTCGTAGATGCTTCTTGAGATCATGAAAAAAAAACTAAGAGGACCCAAAGAAAAAGGATGTTGAGATATCTCAACATCCTTTAAACAGCTCGAGTAGATCGGTAGCTATATCCCTAAAGTAGATCAGCAGCTACTTCTTTCGCGCAAAGAAGGCCGTCAGCCAATGAGTTAACCACCAACGTTGACCCATGGCGAGCATCACCTGCTGCATATAAGCGTGCAGATGATTCTTCGCCTTCTTTCAACACCACGCGATGGGTATCCCCTACCATATGTGGACGCACACGAGGACCTTCGCATGTTTCCACGCCGAGTGCATCATACACACCGCGTTCTGGACCGTTGAACCCACAAGCCAGTACAACCAACTGGGCTGGTATCGTGTATTCGGTGTCCATCATGCGACGTGGAGAACCTTCGCTCCAATCAAGATCAACAACGCGCAATCCTGAAACCTTGCCGTCTTCCTGCAGTACCTCAACGGTATCTGCAGTATAAGAACGAGGATCAACGCCATACGTTTCAATTGCCTCTCGCAGGCCATAGTCAGTCTTTTTGACATTGGGCCATTCGGGCCATTGATTAGAAGGTAAACGATGCTCGGGTGGCATAGGATTATATTCCAACTGGCGGATACTTTTTGCACCCTGACGCACAGCCGTAGCCACACAGTCAGTACCCGTATCGCCACCACCAATTACCACAACATCAAGACCTTCAGCAGAAATTGTCGTAGCGCGGTTTTCGAGCTGACTGCGTGTTTGCTCAGTTAGATAATCAACCGCAAACACAACTCCTTGCGAATCCGCACCAGGAGCAGCTAATCCACGCGCATCGGTTGCGCCAACCGCTACCACTACCGCCTCGAAGTCATCGCGCAAGCGCTGTGCAACTTCAGGTGATGATGCATCCGTGTTCAGCTCAAAGGTAATGCCACTTTCTTCAAGCTGCTTAATTCGTCGTTCAACTACCTCTTTGGGCAGCTTCATACTTGGAATACCGTAGATCAGAAGACCGCCAGCACGATCATGACGATCAAAAACGGTTACCTGGATTCCCTGCTGAGTCAGACTCCAAGCAGCTGCCAAGCCGCAAGGACCCGATCCGATTACTGCCACACGAGGAGCATCGGATGCAGGATGAGGCAAAGGTGCCGGGCCACCGGCAGCCCACTGATGATCAGAAATAGCGCGCTCATTGTCGCGAATAGTTGTTGCTTCATCCACATAAGCCAAATTGCAAGCTGCTTCACAAAGCGCTGGGCAAATTCGTCCAGTAAATTCAGGGAATGGATTCGTAAGCGTCATGCGCTTGGCAGCTTCATCCCATAAGCCGCGATACACTAAATCGTTCCACTCCGGAATTAAGTTATGAAGAGGGCATCCCGAAACACGTGCTTTTCCAAAGTTCTTGCCAAATTGGCAAAACGCTACGCCACACATCATGCAACGGCTTGCCTGTATCTGCTGTTCCTCTTCGGAGAGAGGAACCGTGTAATCATCGAAATCGCAAATAGCCACAGCAGTAGGACGTTCGCCATGATAATGGCGGCTGTGCTCTAAATACGCTCCTGCTTTTCCCATGACTAGTTCCCCTTTCCTACCACTTCGAATGCTTCTTCAAGCGCTTCTTCGCGGGTTTTGCCCTGTGCTTGAGCCTCAGCCACAATCTTGAGTACATGCTCGTATTCAACAGGGATTACCTTCTTAAAATGTTTCGCTATCGACTCAAAGCGATAGAGCATCTTGATGCCACGTGGGCTTGCGGTATAGCGTACGTGTTCTTCGATAAGACTATGGATGAGTTCCAAATCTTCCTGTAAGGGAACATCGATCTTTACCATTTCCTTATTGCAACGGCTATCGAGCATACCCTGTTCATCAAATACATAAGCAACGCCGCCGCTCATGCCTGCTGCAAAGTTTTGGCCAACCTCGCCCAAAATCAACGCAGTACCACCAGTCATGTATTCGCATCCATGGTTTCCAACGCCTTCAACTACCAGCGTAGCGCCAGAGTTACGCACGCCAAAACGCTGACCAGCCAAGCCGTTAATAAATCCGCGACCGCTTGTCGCACCATAGAAAGCAACATTGCCAACGATGATGTTTTCATCGTACTTAAACGTAGCCGCCTCAGATGGGTGAACCGACACAATACCACCAGATAGACCCTTGCCAAAGTAATCGTTTGCATCGCCTATCACGTTCATGGTTACACCCGCTGGCAAAAATGCACCGAAGCTCTGTCCTGCTGAGCCCTTGCAATCAATCGTGATGGATCCATCTGGCAAACCTTCAGGATGTGCCTTGGTAACCGTTGCACCCAAAATCGTGCCGACACAACGATTGACGTTGGCAATATCAGCGTGGAAACGAACCGGCGTCATATGCTTACGAGCCTGTTCGGACATAGGAACAAACAGGGTTTCATCCAACGTCTTTTCCAGCTCTACGTCGTATTTCATTTCTGGCAGATAATGACGTCCCGCAGCTCCTGGAATATGAGCACCAAATTCACAAACAGCAGGTGCCAGAACAGCAGAAAGATCAATCAGATCAGCCTTCCAGTTTCCTTCAGGCTTTACCTGACGCAAGCATTCAGAATGACCCACCATTTCATCTACCGAACGGAAGCCCAACGATGCCATAACTTCACGCAATTGCTCTGCAACATAAAGCATAAAGTTCACTACATATTCAGGCTTACCATGGAAGTGCTTACGCAAACGGCAATTTTGCGTTGCGATACCTGCAGGGCAGGTGTCCTGCTGGCAATCGCGCTGCATCAAACAGCCCATAGCGATAAGCGGCATAGTTGCAAAGCCAAATTCTTCAGCGCCAAGCAAACATGCTACTGCGACATCGGTACCGTCCATAAGCTTGCCATCAGCTTCAAGTACCACGCGCGAACGCAATCCATTGCGTACCAGCGTTTGCTGGGTCTCTGCCAAACCAAGCTCAAGAGGTAAACCAGCATGCCAGATAGAATCACGAGGAGCAGCACCTGAACCACCGTTATGTCCCGAGATTAAGATCTTGTCGGCGGCTCCCTTTGCAACACCGGTTGCAATAGTGCCAACGCCCGCTTCCGATACCAGCTTTACTGAAACGCGCGCATTGCGATTAGCGTTCTTCAGGTCAAAAATAAGCTCTGCCAAGTCCTCAATCGAGTAAATGTCATGATGAGGTGGAGGCGAAATAAGTCCAATACCAGGGGTTGAACGACGAGCCTGAGCAATCCAAGGATACACCTTCTTGCCAGGAAGATGACCGCCTTCGCCAGGCTTTGCGCCCTGAGCCATCTTAATTTGGATTTCAACCGCCGAAGCCAAATAACGACTTGTTACACCAAAGCGTCCCGATGCCACCTGCTTAATGGCAGAATTAACGGAGTCTCCGTTAGGAAGCGGCATTTCACGACGAGGATCTTCGCCACCTTCGCCCGAATTAGAACGGCCTCCTAAGCGATTCATGGCTATTGCCATACATTTATGTGCCTCTTCAGAAATTGAGCCATAGCTCATAGCGCCCGTATTAAAGCGCTTTGCAATTTCTGAGGCAGGTTCAACCTCCTCAAGAGGAACCGGGGTTCTGTCGCTTACAAAATCGAGCAGGTCGCGTAAACGAATAGCACGGTTTTTCTGGTGAATATGCGCACTGTATTCCTTAAACGTTTCATAGCTACCCTTTTGGCAAGCATGCTGAAGCAGATAAATTGTTTCAGGATCGATCAGATGCTCTTCGCCACCAACAGGACGCCATTTCGTAAGTCCAAGAGAAGGCAACTGATCAGGTGCTGGAGATGCCAAAAGCGCAACCGCATCGTCGTAGCGTTGGTTTTCTTCGCGCTGAATTTCTTCAACACCCAAACCACCCACGCGTGATACCGTGCCAGCGAAGTAGTTATCGATAAATTCTTGCGTAAGGCCTACTGCCTCAAAAATCTGAGCAGAATGATAGCTTTGCACCGTTGATATGCCCATCTTGGACATAATAGCCATGATGCCAGCCATTACTGCCTTGTTGTAGTTAGCAATGCCCTGTTCAGCAGAAACGTTGAGCTGTCCAGTCTGAGCCAAGTGAGCAATACACTCATGAGCCATATAGGGATAAATGCCTGAAGCCGAATAACCAACCAACGCAGCAAAGTCATGAGCAGAAAGAGCGTCACCCGTTTCCACCACGATATCGGCAAAGGTGCGCTTCCCGACCCTCATAAGATGGTTATGTACCGCAGCAACAGCCAACAAAGAAGGAATAGGAACTTCGCCCTGTGCAGCTCGGTCAGACAGGACAATAATGCTGCACCCTTCCGCCACAGCAGCTTCTACCTGTTCGGAGAGCACCTGAAGCGCCTGCTTCAGTGCGCCTTTGCCAGCGCTGCGATCATATACTGCTGAAAAACGCTGAGCCTTAAAGCCAACACGATCAATGGCGCAGATTCTATCGAACTGGTCTTCGGTAAGAATTGGCTGTTCGAGGCGAATGAGTTGGCATGCCTTACGAGAATCCTCAAGCAAATTGCCGTGGTTTCCTAAGTACAGCACGCTCGACGTTACCAAGTTTTCGCGCAAAGCATCAATAGGAGGATTGGTAACCTGAGCAAAAAGCTGATAGAAATAATCGAAAAACGAACGGTTTTTCTTAGAGAGGCATGCAAGAGGTGCATCTATACCCATGGAAGCAAGAGGAACGCTTCCTGCATTTGCCATCGAGCGAATAACCTCATCCACATCATCCCAGTGGTATCCCAATTTCGCCATACGGACGGTAAAGGGAACCTCAGCATCTTTTCCTGGCTTTGTTTCAGCAGGAGCATCGAGATCTTCCACTTCGATTTTCTCTTCACGAACCCAGTCTCCATAGGGCTTTTCTTTCGCATAACGCATGCGAATTTCTTCGTTCCAGTGAACGCGATCGTTCTTTGTATCAACCTCAACCATTTCGCCTGGGCCTAAGCATCCCGCCGTCAAAATGTTGGCAGGATCAACTTCGATCGGGCCCACTTCGCTTGACAGGATGAAACGATCATCGCGCGTCACGTAATAACGAGCGGGGCGCAATCCGTTACGATCGAGCGCTGCACCAAGCGTTGTACCATCGGTATAAGCAATAGCGGCAGGACCATCCCAAGGCTCCATAAGCATTGACTGATATTCGTCATAAGCACGACGACGATCAGGCAGAGCAGTGTTTTTATCCCATGGCTCTGGGAGCAACATGGATGCTGCACGAGTCATATCGCGCCCGTTCATGACCAAGAATTCCAATACGTTATCGAGAATTGCTGAGTCAGAACCTTCTTTATTGATAATAGGTAATACCTCTTCGAGATCTTTCCCTAGAATCGGAGAATACAGATTGGGTTCACGAGCACGAATCCAATTTACATTGCCCTTAAGCGTATTAATTTCGCCATTATGAATAATGTAGCGATTAGGATGCGCACGCTCCCAGGAAGGAGTGGTATTGGTGGAATAACGCGAATGGACTAATGCGATAGCGGTTTTTACTGCCGCGTCCGACAGGTCTAAGTAGAAACGACGCATTTGCGTTGCAACTAACATACCCTTGTACACAATCGTCCGAGCAGAAAATGAGCACACATAAAAAATCTTGTCATTGAGTGCATATTCTGCATCGGCGGCTTTTTCGACACGACGGCGGCATACATACAAGCTACGCTCAAATGCCACTCCACGCTCAACATTTTCAGGGCGCGCAACAAAAGCTTGCAAAATAGTTGGCATGCAAGCACGCGCCGTAGATCCCAAATCGTGGGGATCGATAGGAACCTCGCGCCAAAACAACAACTTTAAGCCTGATTTAGCGCAACCCTCTTCAAAAATACGTTTAGCAACCTCGACTCCCGCCGAATCCTGCGGGAAGAACAGCATTGCCACACCATAGTCGCCTTCGTCGGGCAGCAAATGACCGTATTTCTGAGCTTCTTTTCGAAAGAAATGATGAGGAATCTGAAAAAGAATTCCCGCACCATCACCAGTATTATGTTCAAGACCTTTACCGCCACGGTGTTCTAGGTTTACAAGAACTGACAAGGCGTCATCGACCATCTGATGAGTGCGCTTACCTTTAAGATGCGCTAACGCACCGATGCCACACGCATCATGTTCAAATTCTGGACGATACAAACCGCTTTGTACTTCCATACTCAACCTCTCCAATTTAGACTTCCTGTCACATTACAAGGTAATACCTTTTGGAAGCTTGGCCGAAGTGTTACACAAGACGTAACACGCGAGAAAAAGGAAAGTAACAAATATGAAATGTTTCTAGTCGGTGAACGGGTTATTGAGAAGCTGTTAGTATTAGATCCATGAATGATTTTGACAAAAGATGGCAGCGAATTTCACAATTACTTTCCCTAGAAGCAACAGGGAAAGAGCGTCCTATGTTCTCAAGTGGGCGCACGCTTTTTGGTATTAAAAGCTCTGTTGAAGAAAAAATGGACCAATTCGCTGAAGAGATCGAAGCAGAACAAGCAGCAAAACGAAAAGATGCTCGTCAGGCGCAAGAAGACCAGACCAACAGCAGCGTAAACAAACCTCATTTTGTCGCGAGTAATGCCTACATTCGCTCATCGGTCCAAGAGTTAACAGACCGCGCCCTCAAGCAGGCTATTCGCGATGCGAACAAAAAGCTTGAAGAGGATCGCAAGTCAGGGAAAGAAACCGTACGCAATAAATTCGATGAGCGCTAATCCACAATTCCTAGCGGGTTATACACCTTTCGATACAGATAGCCAAAATGATCATCAACAAACTGGCAGGTATTGCCGATAGTAAAGACACACAGCACCGTACCAATGCCCACACCAATAATATGTCCGAGCATAACAAGGCCTAAGCCGCACGCAATAATAAGGCGCAGACCATCGTTGAGCCATTTTCCGCGACCAAAAGGCAGGCCGGTAATTTTGCAGAGCGCCTGCGTGCATCCATCGGGAGGATTAGGAACAAAATTCATGCTCATAATCATGCTGACCCCAATGCCCGTAAAAAGAATTCCAAGGATAAGCATGACTATGCCCATGACGATATCGGGCGTTTGAAAAAACCAAAGAATACCGGAAGCGATAAGGTAGTCAAACATATCAACCAGCATACCCATCACAAACGAAAAAGGAATTTGCAGAGCCATGCGAAGGGTAAGCTTCCGAAATACCACTATCTGAATAACAATATCGATAGCGTAGAGCAACATACAACCTTGCCCTAAAGTAATTCCTGTTGCTTCACTAAAAACAAAAGGGATGCAATTGACCGTTGAAGCACCCATGTCACAGCGCGTATTAAGTACAACACCAAAGGCAATAAGAAAAGCCCCTGCCACATAGATAAGAAATCGGGGAACTAACTTATTAACTTTGGCTTCTTCGGAAACCTCTAGCTCTTCTTTAGCATGAGCACGAATTTTCTTTACCGCCACAACATCCCCTCTCGTACCTCGCACTGATTTTACGCGGTAAGTACTTTGAAGGGAATAACCCATGCACTCTCTTTCATGCGATATACAAGAGCTCCTTTATAAAAAAGAGCTCTTTATAAAACCGCACAATGAAGAGCATCCCGCGATTTCAGCACCCCCGCAATTTCACGATAAGGCCATGGCAACATTTCTAGATAAGTTCAGTTTGCGGTATATGTTGATCAGGAAAGTCATAAGAAGGTATGGGCTCAGGTATCCATTTTTTAACATAGCCAATAAAGTCTCTAACCACTTTTCTTGAAAGCGATTCTTTGCGATAAATCAAACCAAAGGTTCGCATCCACGGTTTATTATCAATCTGTCGAAAGACCAATCGATCCGGATCGACTAGCTTTCGATCGGGAATAATGCTGATGCCGAGACCAGCTGCTACCATGCCGGTAATTTCAAAAGAATAGTCGAATGATGCAATGACCTTAGGAAGAGCTCCGCATTCCTGCTTAAAACGATTACTAATTATTCTTTGAGCGGCAGTGTTCGAATTAAACGAAACAAAATCGTAAGGCAAAAGATCCTTCATTGATATTTTTTTCTTTTCCACAAGCTCATGACGCTGAGGAAGAATAAGCCAAAACTTATCGAACGCTACTGGATAGGTTTCGTATTCAGACAAAGAGTTTCTTGTATTGAGATCTGTAAAAGCAATATCGCAGGTTTCGCTATCGAGCATCTGAATGCATTCTCCCGCAGCATGCATGTGAATTTTAACATTCGCATGTTTTCCCTCTTCAGTTGTACAAAATTGCTTTGCAAGCCAAGGAACTTGGCTTTTAATCAAAGAGCCCACGGTAGCTATATTGACCACCTGCTGTTGAGCTGATAAGCGAGAAATTTCTGATATTCCATTATCAAGATTATTGAGTGCATTTATGGCATAAGGCAAAAAGAGCCGACCATACTCAGTAAGCGATGTTCCTTTGTTTGAGGTAGTAAACAGAGAAACGCCCAGTTCTTTTTCAAGTGATTTAATCATGTACGAAAGAGAAGAAGAGCTAACAAAAAGCTCTTTTGAGGCAACCAAAAAGGAACCAGATTGAGCTATAGTTACAAAGTCGCGCAGAGCATTGGTGTTCATTTAGACCTCCCGCTATTAAGTAATGTAATCAATTGTATTCTTTGAAGTGATAGCTTTCCTCAAGGGGAATGATGCAATCCACTAAATGCTTACAAAGCTTGGTTCGATAACTTTTCGCACTGCTCTCAAGTTTCTCTATTTACTCCAAGTTTTTCTTTTTTACAAACGAGATCCATTTAATGAAAATTACCTCTTAGATGGGAGTTTTGGGGTTCACTTTTGGGGATTTACTTTTATCGTCATGCAAACATAATCACTTGCAATAAAGGTACTTAAAAAAGAGAATTTAGCTCCATCTAACAACTAGTTGTTTACTGTTTTGTACTTTTTCACTGAGGAAAGGTGGGGTGAAAATGGAAGATCTGAAAAAAACTGATAAGAAAAGCGATGAGCTTAAAGTGGGAAAACCTTATCAGTATCTCTGGATTATTATCTGCGGAGCATTATTTGGTCTAATCCCTATGGGAATTCAAGGGAGCTGTCTAGGCGTTTACTATACCGCTCTCTCAGAGACCTTTAGTGTTCCTGTATCTTCAATTTCTTTGTATATAACAATAGGTGGCATTGGCTTGATCATTTGCTATCCCCTTGTTGGCAAGTTGTACGCAAAATACGACTTAAGACACTGCCTTGCAGTTTTTGTAATTCTCTACGGCATTGTCCTTTTTGTTGCTTCACAAGCGCCGAATCAGCCAACCTTCGTTATTTGCGGTGCTCTGCTTGTTGTTGGTTCCTGCATGATCTTTAATCTTGGTATGCCGACACTCATTAATCGGTGGTTCAAGGATTATTCAGGTACCATCATCGGCATTTGTGCTGCTATGACTGGCTTTGGTGGTACGGTTCTCATTCCTGTTGGTTCTGCCGTGATGCAAAGTGGCGTTGATTACCATACTCCTTTCATCGTGTATGGCATCATTACTATTGTGGTGCTTCTGCCCATTGTGCTTTTCGGCATTCGTTCCTACCCCGCAGATCGCGGTCTTTTGCCTTATGTTTCCAAGAAAACCGTAAACTCAATGGGAAGTGCCGCTGAAGCAGTTAAAGAAAAGAACTGGACCGTTGATGTAAGCAAGACTATGAAAACCTCCGCTTTTTGGACGTTTGTCATTGGTTTAGGCCTTGCAAACTTCGTTGTTCTGGTTACGCGCTTCTTTGCTACTTCGGTAAATGATTTGGCTTCAGCTGGCGTGGCCGTTTTCGTAAGCGGCGCCGTTCTTGCCACCTGCCTTTCCACTGGTCAAGGCATTGCAAAATTGATCATGGGCTTCTTCACCGACCTCATCAAGGCTGGTCCCGTTGTCGTAGTTGCTTCAATCAGTGGCATTATTTGCCTGCTTTTAATCTGGTTCTGCCCAACCAACTTCCTGTTGCCTGTTGGCGGATTTGGATTTGGTTTCTACTATTGCTCTGTTTCAGTACTTGGACCTATCATTGCCGGCAAACTGTTTGGTACAGGCGAAAACTATTCCATCATCTTTAGCCGCGCAAACAGCATCGCTTCAATTTTCGTTCTTCCCGCTGGTGTTGCATGGCCTTGGATTGCTGAAAACTTCGGTGGTTACGGCACAGCTTTTGCACTCGCAATAGCAATGATTGTTCTCTTTGCAATTTGCTGGCTGGCCGCCCTTAGAACTGGCCACAAAATTGAGCACGTTGAAGACACCACCACAGTAGTGGATGCTCAATAAGTAATCTCAACCCTACTTGACAACCCCTCTTTATAAGAACTACTCTTGGAAAGAGGGGTTGTCCTTTTAGGACGCAAGTTTTTTAGTTTTATGGGGAAATACTAGTCATACAAGCAAGGAGGTCTCATGGCTCTGCTTGAAGCTCAGACAGCATATGGATGGGTTAAGGGGTGCCCAACCACTTATCAACAAAGCACTATCTTTAAAGGTATACCCTACGCAAAGCCACCTGTTGGAAATCTTCGATGGAAGGCTCCTGAAAAGCCAGAACCTTGGGAAGGCGAATACGAAGCTTACACCTATGGACCAATTCCTATGCAAGCACGCCCTACCGAGGCAAGCTTTTATCGCAAGGAGTTTTATCCTATTGAATGGCCCAACAGTGAAGATTGCCTCTACATAAACGTTATAACGCCAGCAGAAACGCCTGATGAAAAACTTCCCGTTGCTCTATGGGTTTATGGAGGCGGATTTGTTCAAGGTTATAGTCAAAAGCTCGAAACCGACGGTGAAGCTTTTGCACAGCGCGGTATTGTCTATGTTTCATTCAATTATCGTGTTGGACCATTTGGTTATTTATCTTGTTCTGCACTTGATTCTGAAACCGATGAAGGTCTTTCTGGTAATTACGGATTACTCGATCAAATAGCTGCTCTTGATTGGGTACGTGAAAACATTGCAGCATTTGGCGGCGACCCCGACAACATTACTATCTTCGGACAATCGGCAGGAGCCATGAGCGTCTACAGTCTTCTCTGCAGTCCTCTGGTTAAAGGAAAAGTTGCTCGCGCCATTATGGAAAGCGGCGGAGGTCCACTGCCAACAGAAATGGCAGATCCTCGTAAGACAAGAGAAACATCAGAAAAATTCTTCGAGTATCTCAATTGCTCTACAGCTAAAGAAGCTCGAGAGATTCCAAGCGCTACCTTACAGGAAAAATGGCAGGAATTTATAGCTGAAAACCCCATTCAAGGCGTTGCCTTTTGCCCGGTATATCCAACGACTTCTCTTCCTTGCAGCATTGCAGATGCGTTCCGCGAAGAAAAGTATCTTGATATTCCTTGCATTATTGGCACCGTAGCAACTGAAGATACTGCTATCGGCATAGCTCCTATTCCTGAAGATGTGACAAATATGCGTGATGGATTTATGAGTGGCGCTCTTGCCTTCTGTGAAAAGCAAGCAGAACAAGGACGTGTGTCAGCTTATCAGTATCACATCACCAACGTTCCTCCAGGACCCAATTACGGAGCCTTCCATTCGAGTGAACACATGTACATTTTCCAGACATTGCTACGTTCGTACCGTCCCTTTACCGGAAAAGATTTCGAGCTTTCTCGAATCATGTGCGCGATGTGGACCAACTTCATCAAAACTGGAAATCCAAATGGAGAAGGTTTACCAGAATGGAGCGTTTTCACTAAAGACTCCGAGCGCGTTATGCGCTTTGATCGTGAAGGATGTGCCAGGATGGATTATCCGGAATATGACGGTGCTTCTCGAGAACTTGCCAAAAAAGTATTGGACTAATCATTCTCTCTTACCCTCTCTATATAAGAAAAGGCTGCTAAATACCCCTAGCAGCCTTTTCTGCATTTTAAGCTTTCTTCTTTTTCGGATTACAGCTACAGGCATCCACTGCAACTATAAGCATTCATGGAAGATTTCGATGATTTCATCACGAGTCAGTACGTGATAGCCACCTTCCATCACCAGTGTCGAATCGGCTAACGCATCAAGCATAGATTCATCGCAGCCAAGCTCGGTGATATTCATTACACAGCCAATTTCGCGCATCCAAGCTTCCATAGCATCTAAGCCCTCAGCGGCAATCTGCTCGTCAGTCTTTCCCTTGGGATCAACTCCCCAAACAGCCGTGGCAAAACGAACAAATTTCTGCAGGCCATAGGGCATAATGTGGCGATAATACGGCAATGCCGTAGCGGAAAGCGTCATGCCATGGGTTGCATCCGTAAGTGCACCTACTGCCTGTCCGAGCATATGAACTTCCCAGTCGGTTGACTTACCCATAGCTACCAGCGTATTAAGAGCCCATGTTGCGGTCCACATAATATTAGAACGAGCCTCATAATTTTTAGGATCTTTAACCGCAATACGGCTTGCGTGTATCAAGCTTCGCATAAGACCTTCCGATAAATAGTCGGAGGTATTGTCGTCATCACCAGAGAAATACTGCTCGGTAATATGGTTCATGATGTCGAAAATACCTGCAACCATCTGGTACTGAGGCAAGGTATAGGTGAACTCTGGGTTCAAAATGGCAAACTTAGGAAACACTTCCGGACCAAAAACATGACCAATCTTTAGTCCTGCCTCATGGTTCGTAATAACCGCACCACCGTTCATTTCAGAGCCAGTACCAACCATGGTAAGAACGGCACCCACTGGAATAATTTCGCAAGTAGGCTCCTCAAAACGTGTGTAGTACACATCCCACGGATCTTCGTCTTCAGGGAGATTGACCGAAATAGAAACCGCCTTAGCATAGTCAATACAAGATCCGCCACCAACAGCCAAAATGAAATCAACCTTGTTTTCACGAGCAATCGCAATACCTTCACGAAGCTTCTCGATAGTAGGATTAGGCATCACTCCCGCATCTTCAACCACCGTTTTGCCTGCCAAGCTAAGCGCTTCAATTACTTGGTCGTAAATTCCCGTACGCTTGATAGAGCCTCCGCCATATACCAGTTGCACTTTCTCTCCGTACTTCGCAAGCTCATCAGTGAGAGTCTGCAAAGCATTGCGACCAAAATGGATCTTCGTAGGATTTTGATAAGTAAAATCACCGAGCATAGTAACACCTTTCTTTTTAAATATATTTTTAGTGACGTTGTGTTTCTTCGTCGTGTAAGGGTACTATAAGTGACATGATGTATTTTGTAAATAGCTTTTTTCTCTAACCGTCGTTTAGTTATGCATTTAGCACATTCGCTGTTCCCTGTGTTAAAGTATCAAATGGAATAAAAAGACCTTTGGAGAAAACTATGACGGAATTCATACGGGCACGCAGTTCTGAGCAAAAAGCACAACGCCTCGAAGAAATAAAGCAGGTAACTGAGCAGCAATTTTCGCAGCACCCGTATCACGAAATCACCCTTACCACTATCGCGAGTGATCTTGGCTGGTCTCGCGCTAATCTTTATAAATACGTAACAACAAAAGAGGAAATATTTCTCTGCCTTATGTCGGATAAATTTAAGGCTTATGTCACCGCACTTCTTTCAGCGCTGCCTGAAGGATGCGAGTTTAGCTCCGATGTTGTAGCAGAAGTGTGGGCAGGCATCGCCAATGCGCATCGTGACTACTTCAAGTATGGAAACATCTTAAGTACCATCATCGAAACAAATGTAAGCATTGATAAACTTGCTGACTTTAAGGCTATTTATTATGAGGGAGTTCACCAGCTTACCGAACAACTTTCCCCCATACTTGCCATCAAACCAGAAGTAATGGAGCAATTCATTACTTCTATCTACTATCAGGGAGTTGGTCTTTGTGGTTCATGCTTGCACAATCCCCTTATTCAGCAGGCCCTACAGCAATTAAAGATCAAGCCTTTGCAGATAGACTTCAAAACAGAAATGCGTGATTTTATTTCTATGAATATCTCTTGGTATCAGCAAAAATAGTTTGGAGCGTTTTATGAGCACCATCGAATTGGTCAACTGCCATACTCACACTATCTTTTCTGATGGAGCCAGCACATTCGAAGAAAATATGGAAGCTGCCCTTGCCGCAGGTATTACTACCGTTGTCTGCACAGATCATTGGGGCAAGCCTGATTTTATCGACTGCTCTATTAAAGCCGAGAAACTCTCAGAATACTTTGAGCGCATTGCCAGCGTAAGAAAGTTATATCCTACCTTAGAAATTATCCCAGGTCTAGAAGCCGATTGGTACCACGGATGCGAAAACGATCTTCGCGCTCTTCGGACTCTTAGCTCTTTACGCGATCTTGATTCCCTTCCCGCTCCTATCTCTCTGCGCGATCTCGACTTTCTTCCCGCTGACCCTAAAGAAGAAAACGATTTCCGTCCCACTTTTTTCTTAGGCTCTATTCACTACCTTCAAGAAAAACCAATCGACTGGGATGAACATACTGAAATCTGGGACGAGTTAGGCGCAAATGCATTATGGTGCCTTTACGTAAAAGAATGGTGCCAAGCAGCAACAAGTGGGTTGTTTGATTCCATGGCACATCCTGATTTGCCTCGTATGTTCAGCACAAAAGGATATTGCCCTACTATCGACCTTGCTCCCCTTTATAAAGAAATGGCAGAAGCAGCCCATGCAGGCAGGGTTCACGTTGAAATAAATACCGCAGGCCTGGTCAAAAGCTTTAAAGACTTTTATCCCAATGCAGCACTTCTTACTGAGTTTTTCAAAGCAGGCGTACCTTTAACTATAGGCTCCGATGCCCATCACGCCTCCCGTATGGGAGACCACATCCTTGAAGCATATCGGTATGCACGAAGTATCGGATACACCCAGATTGACGTTCCTACCACCACCGGGAAATGGCGCCAGATTTCGTTAGAAAACCTTAAGTAAACTCACCACAAACCACAGCAAACCTCTTAGGGTTTATCCCCTCTTAAAGAAATTGTTTAGAATTTATTGAACATTGATCAATAAATGAGTACTATACAAGAAGGAGGTAACCCATGGCTCGTACGGTAAAACATCCCGAAGAACGCAAAAGAGAACTTCTCGAAACAGCTATGAAGCTTTTCGCTGAAAACGGATATGACAACGTTTCTGTTCGTAGCGTTGCTCGCGAAGCTCACGTTGCCCCAGGCTTGGCATATCATTATTTCGATTCAAAACAAACAATGTTTGAACAGGTAATTAAACACTATTCAAACGAATGCGCTGAGTTGTTTAATACCATTCTCGAAGACGAATCATTCTCTCTTGACGAGAAGATCGAGCGCATATTCAGGATCGGTACGGATCATTCCTATTTTCCCCATAAAGATTTTTTCCATAGCTCAGAGCAAGGTGCGCTTCATGACAGGCTATCACTTGGTATCTGCAAAGCCGTACTTCCCCACGTTCAGCACGCCCTTGAGCTTGATGCGCTTTTACGAGGACGTTCGGGAAAAGACGCTGAAACTCTTGCGGGCTTGCTAACCTACGGCTGGATACATCTTGCCTCAAAAAAGCATCTCTCTGATAACGAACTCCACTCTGCACAGCGTTACACACAAGCTCTCCTCAAGGAGTTTCGCTCAGAGCGCACAGAAAGGCACGTAAAAGAAGCAGAGAGGAAGTAGGTTTTTGCTTTTCTGGACTCCTTCGCTCCATTTTTTTGTCAATTCATTATTGAACATTGCTCAATAGTAAGGAAACTAATGAAAGAAATTGCTAATCACTTACCAAAAACAAATAACGAAACCCTCAAACTTAAATCACAAACCGCCTTTAGCAAACAGGCAGACACCTACGACGAAAGCATGCAAAGCGCTCATGCGCGTCGGCTCTATCCTCATATAGAACATGAAGTCCTCAAAGCAGTCGCCAGTCTTCCAGCGCCGCATCTGCTTGATTTAGGCTCTGGGACAGGTGCTCTTAGCGCTCAAATATTCGATTCCCTTCCCCATTGCCACCTTTACGGCATCGACCTCTCGCCAGAAATGGTAGAAAAAGCAACTAAGCGCCTTGAGACCATGACTGACAAACAAGCTCCTATAAGCTTTCTTGTCGGCGATGCCGAACATCTACCCTTTCACGACGCCTCGTTTGATGCTGTTTGGTGTAACGACTCATTCCATCATTATCCCGACCCAAAACGTGCAGCATTTGAAATATGGCGCGTTCTAAAACCAGGCGGAACCTTTGTTCTTGGTGATGTTTGGCAAGCAGCTCCTGCACGAGCTCTTATGAACGCATGGATCCCTTATTCGAAAGAAGGCGATGTGCGCATCTACTCAGAAGAAGAGCTTCGTTCGATTTTGGGTACGTGGTTTTCCGAAATAGCCTGGAAAAGGATCGGCTCAACCGCGTGCCTTGCAACAGCAAGGAAAGAGAAATAACACCTTGGATTGAGCGGTGCCGCTATGAGAGATTTTCTACTTGAGATAAATTCCCAAAGGCACGAACGTAGATACGAATCGCGTGTTTAACAGCCTCTTCAGTTATTCCTTCGTCTGCGCCATGCATTTCTCCAACCCAGTCAGGTTTTTTAATTACCTTCGGGTCGGCCGGACCAAAACTTACTGCGCGAGGAAACTCACGGGCATACGTGGCACCACCCATAGTGAAAGGCTGAACTTCAAGATTGGTCGTTTGTTTATAGGCACTCATGAGCGCCTGCACAGGTTCCGTTTCTGGATTGATTACGAATGGCTCTTGATTACGCGTGATGGTAAGTGTTGCACCAAGATGATTAGCCAACTTTTCAAAAGCTTCAGAGAGCTTCGCGCCTGTTATTGCGCGCGGAAAACGAATATCGATCGTCACCTCGTAACGGTTTTCTACTTTGCGCATTGTTCCTACAATGCTGGTAAGCGCGCCAAAATCTTCATCCGAAGCAGCGATACCCATGGGAGAACCATCGGTTCTCCCTGCCAAATTAGCCGCAACAAACGAAAACCATTGGCGCTCTTCAGCGCTGCACTGCTCAAGCCCCGCAAGATAATTTGCCAAAAGGCCTATCGCATTGATTGTTCCCTCTGGTGTTGAAGCGTGTCCACTTATACCTGTTGCGGTTACAAGAGAACCTTCTTCGCATGCTTCAACAGTGATTCGGTCTGCTTCTGGAAGCGCCTCGGGATCTAGACGCAGCACTGCTTTTGCGTGTGCGGGAACTGCATTCGTTGCTGTTCCGCCTTCAAATGAAACTACGAGCTGGCTTGAAGAGTGATGGGCTGACGCACTTCGTTCTTCCGCAAGGGTTTCTTGGTTAGAAGCTTCTTGGCCTTGATCGGGTATTTCGTATGAAAGCGTCACGCCGAACAAACCCTTTTCTCCATAACAAAGAGGGAAATCGGCATCGGGAGTAAAAAGGAAATCAGGTGCTTTATGATGAGCTAAATAGTACGTCACATCCTCCATGCCTGTTTCTTCATTGCAGCCAAAAATAAACCGAATCGAATGACGAAGAGAAGCATTACGATCCATCCAAAACTTGCACGCATAAAGCGCGCAGAGAAGCGGCACCTTATCATCGGCGGTACCACGTCCCAACAATACGCCCTCCTTTTGTGTCAAAGCAAAAGGAGGAACATGCCAGCCTTCTCCCGCCGGAACCACATCAAGATGGCCTATAACGCCTACTTGCTGCCCGCTTTCACCAGGCACCTCAGCAATACCTGCATAACCTTCGCAATCCTGCACCGCAAAGCCCATACGTTTTGCAATAGAAAGAGTCTCATCGAGAGCCTTACGCGGACCAGGCCCAAAGGGAGCATTTTGTTCTGCATGATCAGGATCATACGAACTATCGATTGAAATTAGTGCCTGAGCATCCGAGATAAAGTTGTCCCAGTTATCTTTAATAAAGGAATCTATTTCATCATTTGTCACAACATTTTCAGCAGACATTTTTAATCCTTTTCGGAAAACACCTTATTTTGCTTTTATCCTCTTGGTTTGCTGTCAGTTAGCCTACTTCACTGGCAAGTTAGGCAACTTTACTGGCAAACTGGCCAACTTTACTGGTAAGCGAGCCAATCTTATTGGGAAACTGGCCAACCTTAGCGCAAGTTAGCAACTTTGCCACAAGCTAGCAACTCGTTGTCGCATCACTCGAAGGAACAATCCAAGAGAACTAATTGATTACTTGTTATGATGACACCATACCTTTGTCTGTTTTGCGATAAAAGTTAAAAAGCACATCTTCGCTGCGAAAGGAAACGAATCAGCGTGCAGCAAAAAGAACAATCATATAAATCTACCAACAACGCTGCTCAGAACGATTTGATCGATAAAGCAAGCAGAATCGTTTCGGGTAGTGCATTCGGCAACACTTCTGACATCTCGTCCGAGTGCAAGCTTGTCAACACATCTGACACTACCTCGGATAGCGCACTAAATACCACATCTAACAGTGAATCAAATAGTACCTCGGATAGCACGCTAAATACACCTGATCAGTTTTCTCGAAGTCGCATGATATATGGAGAAAGTGGAATTGAAAGGCTTTCCCATGCACGTGTTGCCGTATTTGGCCTTGGAGGCGTTGGCGGAAACGTTTGCGAAGCGCTTGTCCGCACTGGGTTAGGAGCGATCGATATCATCGATAAAGACGTTGTCGATATCACAAACCTTAACCGTCAGGTTATTGCCACCCATCACACCCTCGGAATGCGCAAGATAGACGCAATGGAACAGCGGCTTTTAAGTATCAACCCGTCCTGCAAAATAACAAAATACGACTGCTTTTTCCTGCCTGAAACTGCAGATCAGTTCAATTTTTCACACTACGATTACATCGTGGATGCTGTAGATACCGTTACGGCAAAAATAGAACTTATTGTACGTGCTCATGAAGCAAAAACACCAATCATAAGTGCAATGGGAGCAGGCAACAAAACAGATCCAACAGCACTTCAAATTACAGATATCTACGAAACTTCAGTCTGTCGTTTAGCTCGCATTATGCGCAAAGAACTTCGTAAGCGAGGCATTGATCATCTGAAAGTGTGCTATTCAAGTGAACCTTCTTGCACGCCCTTCACTGACATAACAGGGCTAGAATCCATGGCAAAACAAAGCACGCGTCCCGCACCGGGCTCCAATGCATTCGTTCCCGCCGCAATGGGCCTTGTACTTGCCTCAGAAGTGGTACGTGATATAACCTCGCACCCCGATCGCCACAACCAACCACTGTAACCGAATCACTACGGCTAGTCACTGCAACCTATAACTGCAGCCATCACTTTTTTGGTTTATTGGTTTTTGTGGTACTTAGAGCAACGCGGACCGCCTCTTCAGGATCATCCGTCAAAACTACAAGGCTAGTATCCAAATCATCAATCATGCCGCGCTTCGCAAGTATTTCCTGCGTCCAGTTCATAAGGCCACTCCAGTATTCTTTTCCAAATAAAACCATGGGCATATTCGCAACCTTATGCGTTTGCACCAGCACAAGCAATTCATACATTTCATCAAGCGTGCCAAATCCACCAGGGAAGAAAATAGCACCTGATGAATACTTCACAAACATGGTCTTGCGCACAAAGAAATAACGAAAGCTCATCCCGAGGTTAACCCATTCGTTGAGCTGCTCTTCATAAGGAAGTTCGATAGCAAGTCCTATCGAAGTGCCACCTGCAAGTGCTGCTCCGCGATTTGCTGCTTCCATAATCCCAGGTCCACCACCAGTTATAACAGCAACACCCTGATTAGCTAACAGAGCACCTGTTAAAACTGCTTCTTCATAGTAAAGATCCGTGGGCTTAGTTCGCGCAGACCCAAAAACAGCCACCGCGGGGCCAACTTCCGCCAACGCACCAAAACCATCAACAAACTCTGCTTGAATGCGCATGACGCGCCAAGGATCAGCATGGAGCCAATCGGTATCATGACTATCATGAGAGCTCGCAATTAAATTGCCCGTCGTATTGTCCTGCGGAATCATGGAACCACGCATCATCACAGGACCACGACGATACACCGCCCCCAGTGGAGACTCGCTTGTTTTTTGAGCTTTTTCCTCAGCGGTCTCTGCAAGCATCGCTGCCATTTTTTCACGGAAGGCATCATCGATAAGCTTCTGCTCTGCTTTCCTGCTCTTCTTTTTTCCTTTTTTCGCCATAGCTCCCCCTCGCGGTTTTCCCTATGCTTTTCGCACAGTTTCTCACGTTTTCACGCAGTTCTTCGCGTGCCCTTTCGCAGGTTTTCGCGTGCCCTTTCACGGTTTTCGCACGCTCGCAGTTTTTGCACGCTTTTTCACAGTTTTCTTACGCTTTTCCTTGCGACCTTCTCTATTTTATTGAAACTCGTTTCCTTGCCTGCGGGCTCGCCTTACCTCACCAAGACTTCCCCGCCTCTCGGAAGGCTTTCTTTTACTGAAATTCTGGCCCCTCTTCTGAAGGCTCTTCCTTATCTTCCAAAGCACGCGCTTGATGCAGTTCGTCAAATTTTGCTTTCATAGTCGGATTGTTACGCGTCAATTTCTTGATCGTAAGTGCTTCGGCCTTGTCGTTAGCAAGACGAAGATTGTTCTCCGAGCCCAGAAGCGCTTCTTTGGTTTTCAGGAGATGATCGATAGTTTTGTCGATCTCATCAATTGCCTTCTTAAATTTTTCACTTGCCAGACGATAATTACGACCAAACTTTTGCTTGAAGTCCTCCATTTCGTTTTCGAAATTGGTAATGTCGATATTTTGCTTCTTCACCAGCGCCAATTCCGCCTTATACTGCAACGCACTTTGCGAAGTGTTGCGCAAAATGCTGATAAGCGGAATAAAGAACTGCGGACGAATGACATACATTTTTTCGAAACGGTATGACACATCAACAATTCCGGCGTTATACAGCTCGCTTTCTGGCTCCAACAATGAAACGAGCACCGCATATTCGCAGTTCTTCTTTCTTCGGTCGGAATCTAACTTCTTGAAGAAATCTTCGTTTTTGTGTCGATGCGTTGAATCGTCTTGCTCGTTTTTCATTTCAAACATGATAGAAACAAGTTCGTTTCCCTCTTCGTCTGTTTCGCGGAAAATATAGTCACCCTTAGAGCCCGACGAGGCATCGTTGTCCTTTTCAAAATAGGCATTTCGGAAAGCTGTAGCACGCAACCGATTAAATTCCGTTTCGCAGTGCTGTTCGAGCGTTTCGCCTAGCATTTTCGTTGAAAGACGCGCCTTCATGTCGCGATACCGCTCAATTTCCTGATCTTTATAGGCGATCAGTTCATCCTTTGCACGAAGTTTGTCGGCCATTTGAGCTTTGAGCTCATTTTCTCGTTGGTTTTTCTCAGCTTCCTTTAAGGCTACTTGCGCCTGCAATGAGGTGCGCTCCTGTTCGATTTGCGCGCTAAAGTTATCGCGCTCGCGGTCAAGCTGCGCCCTGAGTGCATCACGCTGTCGCTCCACTTCAACTTTTGCTTGCGTTACCGCAAGTTCCTTTTCCGCCGCAAAGGTAGTTTTTTGATTGGTGAGCTGCTGCTCGAGCTCGGTAATACGCACATTTTTTTCAGCGACAGCATTCTGTAATGAAGAAGCTAGTTTCTCCTGTTCTAAGGCAGCACTATCTTTTTGCTGCTTTAATTGCGCTTGGAGAGTCTCGCGTTCCCGCTCGATCTGAGTCTGCAGGGCATCACGTTCTCGCTGAACCTGAACAAGCGCATCCTTTTGTTCTTGTAAAACTTTTGCTACCTCGTTTTGAGCGTACAACTCTTTTTCTCGTGCTAAAGCTTCAATTTGCGCCTTTAACTCAGAAATAGTCGCATCGCGCTGAGCAACCGTTTGCTGCATTGAGGCGTCTTTCGCCGCCAAGCTTTCCTGAAGCTTTCCTTGCGCCTGAGATGCTGCCAAGGCAAGAGCCTGCTCCTTTTCGGTGCGAAGCAATTCTTCACGCTTTGCTAATTCTTGCTGAAATTCGCTGTCACGAACTTGTTTGACAATATCGGCGAAACCCGATTCATCTACTTTGAATACTTTCCCGCAATGAGGACATTTTATTTCGTTCATGCAAGAACCCCTCCGTTACGATCCATCGCTAAACAAAAGCTCGATTTAGACAAGGAGCCAACCACCTTCAGCATAAATAACCTTGCCTGTTAGATAACTCGATTCTTCCGCCGCCAAGAAAAGCACGCAGTTGGCAATATCGTCCTTGGTGCCACGGCGACCTAGCGGAATTTTTTCACAAAGAGCCTTTTCCACTTGAGGGTCCTTGTACAATTCCGCATTTAAATCAGTAGGAATACTGCCTGGTCCCACCGCATTTACGCGAATGCCGTTAGGACCCATGGCGCGCGCAAAAGTTTTAGTAAGGGTTACCACTCCTGCTTTGCTCACATTGTAAAGAGCGTTGTCTGGTACAAACGTTACGGAACTTACCGACGCAATATTTACAATATTCCCTGTCGTTTTTGCTGCACAATGATACTTGCAGAACCATTGGCTCGCAAAAAAGACCGACTTCAGGTTCGTATCCATTACACGATCCCATTGCTCCTCGCTAACATCGCGAACATCTTCCTTAGAATAAATGCCAGCATTATTCACTAACACATCGATAGTGCCGAATTTGTCTACAACCGATTGCAAAAACGTCTCTATCTCGTGAGGTTTTGAGACATCGCAACTTGCTGCCATAATACGGCTTCGGTCGTCACCTGCAATTTCTTGCATCAATGTTTCCTTGCCTTCCGCAGAACGGCTGCAGAGAGCGACCACTGCGCCTGCCTCATAAAAGCGTTCTGCTATTCGGCGACCAATACCGCGAGCAGACCCCGTTACCACAACTACTTTCCCCGTAAAATCGTATGAAATCATGAACTGCTCCTTTGTTGCCACAATCTCTATCATTAAGAGCTTTTTATTCTTCAGCAAACCTTTCAGATACCTTATTAAAGCCTATCAGCTCTTCTTGGTATCGTGACCTCCCATTTTGTTTTGTTTTATTTTGTTTTGTTTTTGCATCTACTCGTATCTAGTCAAATGATTGCATCTTATTGATGATTGCCACTGAACTTGATGGTTGCTGCTGAGCTTGATGGTTACCACTAAGTTTGATGGTTACCACTAAGCTTGATGGTTACCACCGAGCGTGATGGTTGTCACTGGGCGTGTTGCGAAATGAGAAGTTTTGCCACATTTTCCCATCACGTGCATTAATGGCATTGTACAAAGCATGCAAAAATGGTAACGAATGATGTACGAGCCACATTTTTCAAGTTCATGCACTAAATTGAGCCCCTTATTGACGAGAAATCTATGCATAGCTCATGAAAATGTGGCAAAACTCACGATTTTCAAACACAAAAGTACATAAGAGACAATTTTGTGGCACGTTTTCAGCCGGACCACTCACTAATGTTCTCTGCTGACCAGCTCACTAACGTCTTCTGCCTGTCCGATCAGCTCACTAACGTTTTCAGCCGGCCTGCTCACTAACATTTCAGCCGGACCGCTCACTAATGTTCTCTGCTGACCAGCTCACTGTGACGCAGCAGACTTCACTAAAACCCAATAAGCACCACCCGCTATGCAGGTAGCGCTGATTACGGATGTTTGCGCACCTTCAACTGGGCTCAAAGCTCATAAATAAAAAACTCGGCGAGATATTTCTCGCCGAGTTTCACTGTTATTACGAATCTGGCATCCCAATATTACGAATCTGACACCTCAAAATCACCAATCTGACACCTCAAAACAATTATTTCTGACTGGCTTCATTTCCTACATCTCGAGCTGCAACTTTCTGATCGTCGTTAAACTTATCCGCACGCAATTGCTCACGAACCGTTGCCTTCTTGTATTCCGAAGGCTGGTGCACAACAACCTGCGAGTAAGGAATCCTGATTTCATACTCGTCGAAGATAAGCTTCATCTCGCGGAGCAAATCACGTCCAAGCTGAGCACGATCGCCTTCGTCACACTTAGCTACAACACGAATCGTTACGCTGTTATCCTCGAGCGAAACAACACCTTTGTAGAAGGGGCCCTCTTCGATAGATGGCAAACGGCGACGAATATTGGGGAACTCGTCTTTCAGAATATTCTCAACACGCTCAAGAGATTCGCCATATTCGATATCAAGATCAACCGAAGCATACGACGACTCCTTCGTCATGTTGGTAACGTTACTTACCTCACTGTTGCGAATGATAATAACGTTGCCGGAACCGTCATTGATCTTCGTGGTACGAACGCCAATTTCCATAACGGTACCAGAATGCGAACCAACTTTAATCACATCGCCAACACGGAACTCGCCTTCAAAGATGATGAACAATCCGCTCAAAATATCCGATACAAGCTCTTTTGCACCGAAGGTAATAGCGATAGACAAGATACCAGCAGAAGCCAAAAGCGTTGTAGTGTCGATGCCGATAAGCATCAAGCAGTAATACAGCGTACCGATAATGGTGGCGTACTTGATAAAGCTGCTCAGCAAACGGCACATTGTCTCACCGCGCGCACCAAAAACGCCTGCCAACATGTGGAGCAGTTTTTGGATGATTACGGTAATCGTAGACACAACGCAGATGATCATGATCGCCGCAGTAACAGCAAATACGTTTAAGCCATACTCCCAACCGCCATTGAGTACATACGCAAAGGCGGAATCGTCAGGGAACACCGCATCTTTGAAGACCACGCCAAGGCAAACCACCACAGCAAAAACTGCCATGAGAACCTTTATAACAACTAAAACGCGCTGCTCTGGGTTTTTGTCTGCCCACTCAAGCGACTGATACAACCAACGACTAGTTGCAGACTCAGTCTTAGCGACGCGACCACCCGGCATAACGGTATCAAAAGTACGCGAATTAGGATTACCGTCGTCTTCTGGTGCAATTGGAACATTTTCCTTGCCTTGACGAGTGCGCGTAAGCTCAAAGGCAACCAGCATAAAGATCACAATCTGACAGAGCAATCCGCACAATGCCGTAGTGATCGTTATCGGCGCGCGCTCGGTCATAAGTTCGCTTTCCGGCTGCGCAACATAAATGTAGTTACCATCCGACTCGAAGGAGGAAGCGTAATAGCTTACCCCGTCGATAGTGATGAAGTCGTTAAAGTCAGGCTTGAGCTGCTTGTCGGTCATGCCATGAGCAGTTGCAGAACTTCCTATCAACTGTTCATTGGGATAATACGAGAAAGTTTTGTCGTTGGCGTTTACTGCAAAGGCGAAACCATGCTGCCCGATTTTCACACCATCTAAGATGCTGTCAAGCTGAACACTTTCCAGTAAGCTTTCCAAGCGATCGGATCGAACACCAATCTGGACAAAGCCATCGGCATTGCCTTCAGCGTTATGAAGCGAAACACCGATATACTGGCGCAATTCACCTGAAATATCATCAGGCATAGGATCCTGAATCACGTACTCCACTCCCTGGAGAAGCTTGCGGAATTCGTAGCTTTGGTCGTCGGGATTATCACTCAAGGTGAAGTTGGTGCACGTCGAATTCGTCACCGTTAAATTGCCCGTACCGTCAAAAAGGTAGAGGTACTGAACCTGCAGAACATCAGCAAGATTCTGCAATCCTTCTTTAGTTTTTAAGCCTGGATTCTTATCCAGAATATACGCAGCAACCTCTGCCTTGTTCAAGTAGCGCTCATTGTACTGATCGGTAAGCTGCTTTGCGCGATCATTTGTCTGGGTAATTGTCTGTTGAATATCCGCCGAACGTTCATTGCTGCTGACTGATTCTGCCGAAAGGGAGAACAATGTCTGCATATAAAACGTAACAACAGCAACGAGCAAAAAGCCTACAAAGGAAAGGATGATAGCTTTTCGGCCCACTTCTTTGTTGTAGCGAAGCGGCCCAATGGTCTTAAAGTTTTCGGGATTGTAGCCACGCTTCTCATCCTCACGCATAACAAAGATTCCGTAGAGCGAGACTATGGCGGTTACCGAGAAGAAGATGAAGAGAATAACACCTACTGTCAGATTGCGTGATGCGATCAATTCACTTTCAGGAACAGCAGAAACGTAATATGTTCCGTTGATTTCGGAAACGCCGCAATACAGACGCTCACCGTTAAACGTAATCCACGTAAAGTTGCCATCTTCCAGATCAGCCGTATCAATGCCAGCATCTAAGGCATCATTGCCTATGAGATCAGCATCGGGATGATAGGAAATTACGTAATCTCTACCCGAGATCGCAAAAACATAGCCTGTTTGACCTACGCTTACGCCACTGAGAACAGCAGAAATTGAAGAAGTATCTTCGATAAGATCGGTCAACTCAGCAGGATTTTGTTCAATTACCACCATGGTGTTGTCGTCAATACGAGCAGAATAATATCGCCATGTTTGATCCTGCTCGCTAAAGGTTACTTCCATCGCGGCAGAAGGCTCGCCCGTATCGAAAACACTGCGCAATTCGTTATAACGCGCATAAGCAAAGTTTGCAGGAGTGTCCTGCGCTTTAGCTAAAACGCTGCCATCGCGAGAAACGATCATGATGTTATCCACCAAAAGCATATCGCGATACTCGCGCATCTTAGCGTCAGTTGCCTCATAGCCGGTATTGTTGTTAGCCATAAACGCAATGCTTTGCGCTTTCGATTGATAAATTTCGTCGTAGGTTTCTTTGTTTTGAGCCGCCTCATCATCAGCTGTCTGCAACAGTCCAGGTAACTCATCCATTTCGCGCTGGATGTCGGCACAATAATTATCAAGAGAAATATCATCCTGCATGGAAGACAATATGACGCCCATGATAAGCAAGCTGAGTACGACCACGCCTGCAAGCAGAGCGGATTTTACTTTTAGCTTTTTAGACATAAAAGACATATTCGCTCCTTCTCTAGTCCCACTTGTCGATCAAAGTCGCAATAGTGCCGTCATCAAGCATTGCTTGAATTGTTTCAGCTACAGGCTGAGAAAGGTTCGAGCCCTTCTGCGTTGCAACTGCATATTGCTGATCTGCAATGCTGAAGTTTTCTAACAGGCTGCGATCGTCATTGATATAGGTATCCACAAAAGCTCCGTCCAAAACTGCCGCATCGACCGTTCCTTCTTCAAGAGCTACTGAAAGATCTTCATAGGAGGGAAATTTAAGTACCGTGGCATGATCGTATTGGGTACCCTCATCGGTATTGGAAATTACTTCTTCTCCAATGATGCCAAGATCATAGAGTTTGATAGCCAAAAGAGGACCCGCATTCGAACCCGACATAATGCCAAACGTGCCATCTTTAAGCTGGGCAATGTCGGTGATCTTTGAGCTATTCTCAACCATTATCGGAGTCGCATCTGTGTAATAGACAGGAGAAAAATCAAAATTTTCCAAGCGCGAGTCAGAAACGGAATAGCAAGCTATCAGACAATCTACATCCCCGTTAAGGAGCTTATCCTTACGATCATCGGGAGTCACCGTCACGAATTCAACATCGGAATATCCCAGTCGATCTGCCATTTCATTAGCTAAATCAATTTCCATGCCGTAATACTTGCCGGTTTGTTCATTGAGATAACCAAAATTAACAATATCGGCGCGAACACCCACACGAAGAGTGCCACTTCCTGTTGGCGAAGAAGCGCTTTGGCACCCTGATAGTCCAACCAAGGCACAAGCACTGAGCGCTGCTACAAGCAGCAGGACAATAAAGCCCCTTGCGCGTCCTTTCGTCATATCAATCCCTTCACGTACGTTTCTTAAAGAGTTGGTCTTATACAGACCTCATATCTTATGCAGACCTCATGCTTTGCTCCGAAGGCAATTAGGGCCACGGCCGCAGATACCAAATGGTTTTCTTTGCTGACCACCCTCTTTACCTGCAAAAAGCAAGAATGCGCAAATAATCAGAATAGTGTTTTCTTATTACTTTCATGTAAGCTACCTGCCGATTCAAACAAAAGTTAAAGCAGATCGATAGCATTTTCCCGCTTATCTGCACAATATACCCTCCCCTCCTGTCAAGAAGGGCATTCCTTGTTTGTTTACATACGGCTGCCACCACAGAAATCCAATGCAGATAGTTGCCAGACCAGCCGAAACAATCCAACACGACAAACCGCCAATCACCAAACCATAACGGTCCGGCACGGCAGCTCCCGACCACAGCGATTCGACACAGTAACTACCAACCCGATCACGCCAATCTAGCACGACGCCTGCCAGACCACACCAAAACCCTACATGCTGGTAAATGCAACGCTTATCCACCTCGTACTTCGCGTTCGGCTTCATATAGGTATAATTTTGTGTGGTATTTTGCCCAACAAGAAAGATGGTGACTTTTTATGACAGACACGACCATGCAGCTCGTTCTTATTCGCCATGGAGAAAGCGAGTGGAACAAGCTGAACCTCTTCACCGGCTGGATGGATGTTGACCTCACTGATACCGGTCGCAAAGAAGCAGCAGAGGGAGGCCGTGCGCTTTCTGAAGCTGGATTCGATTTTGACATCTGCTACACGTCTTACCTCAAGCGAGCCATCCATACCCTTAACTTGGTTTTAGAATCTATGGATCGCGAATGGCTTCCTGTTATCAAAACGTGGCGCCTCAACGAACGCCACTATGGTGCTCTACAAGGACTCAACAAAGCCGACACCGCAGCAAAATACGGTGAAGACCAGGTTAAAATCTGGCGCCGTAGCTTTGATGTTCAGCCTCCGGCACTAAGCGAAGATGACGAGCGCAATCCTCGCCTTCTTGCTCCTTATCGCGATGCTCCTGCAGAAGAAATGCCCTTAACCGAATGCCTTAAAGACACTATTGCTCGTGCATGGCCTTACTTCAAAGAAACCATTGAGCCTCAAATGCGCGCTGGTAAGCGTGTTTTGATCGTTGCTCATGGCAATTCATTGCGCGCCTTAGTAAAGCAATTCGACAAGCTCTCTGATGACGAAATTGTTGGCGTGAATATCCCTACCGGTGTGCCTTTGGTATACACCTTCGACCAGGACTTTAACGTGCTTGATAAGCGCTATGTGGGCGATGAGGCAACTATCGCTGCCAAAATTGATGCGGTAGCAAATCAGGGTAAAGCTAAATAAAAAAATCAACGAGCACAAACCTACTTAAAACGCCAAGAGGCTAAGGAGAAAACAAACTCCTTAGCCTCTTTTTGTCCCATTAGTTTGGAGCCTCCGTTTTATACGGAATTTTGTCCTCGATACGAAAGCATGCCCTAGGCCCCTTTTACCCTATAACCCGATACGAAAGTACGGCCTAAGTTCCTTTCAGCTATTAATCCGAATTTGGAATTAACCCGAAGTTGGACATTCGCCTTCGATTTTATTTTGGAAGCCTATTGTGCAAACTGGGAATTATATAGATCAGCATAGGCGCCACCACGGGCAAGAAGTTCCTCGTGGGTGCCCTGTTCAACGATATCTCCCTCTTGCAAAACCAAAATAAGATCTGCATTTCGAATAGTGGACAAGCGATGAGCAATAACAAATGACGTGCGCCCCTTCATAAGGTTATCCATTGCCATCTGGATTCGCTCTTCTGTGCGCGTGTCTACCGAACTTGTTGCCTCATCTAAAATAAGCATCTTGCGATTTGCCAACACGGCGCGGGCAATCGTAAGAAGCTGACGCTGGCCTTGGCTAATATTGCTTGCATCTTCATTTATTTCCATATCATAGCCACCGGGCAAGGTGCGAATAAAGGTGTCGGCAAAGGCCGCTTTTGCGGCAGCTTCCACTTCTTCATCACTTGCATCAAGACGGCCATAGCGAATGTTTTCACGAACCGAGCCCTTAAAAAGCCAAGTATCCTGAAGAACCATACCAAAGAGCGAGCGCAAATCATCACGATCAAAATCGCGCACATCATGTCCGCCGATACGAATCACTCCGCCGTTTACGTCATAAAAACGCATGAGCAACTTGACCATAGTTGTCTTGCCGGCGCCTGTCGGTCCCACCAATGCAATGGTTTGACCAGCGGAAACCTTCGCAGAAAAGTCTTTAATGATAGGCGTTTGAGGATCATAGCCAAAGCGAACATGATCAAACTCGACATCACAGCTTACGTCTTTAGCCTGAACCTTTGCCTGCTCAACAGGCTCTTCTTCAGCATCAAGAAATTCGAATACGCGCTCTGCTGCTGCTGCCATTTGCTGCAACACGTTAGACACTTGCGCCAGCTGAGTAATGGGCTGCGTGAAGTTTTTCACATATTGAATGAACGCCTGAATATCACCTACCGTAATGCGCCCATTGATGGCAAACAGTGCACCAGCAACCGCAACAGCAACGTAGCCTAAGTTGCTTACAAAGTTCATGACAGGCATCATCAAACCCGACAAAAACTGCGACTTCCAAGCTGATTCATATAATTCCGCATTCGTTTTCCGAAACTTCTCGAGCGTTTCTTCTTCCTTACCAAAGGCGCGTACAACTGCCTGTCCGGAAAACGTTTCCTCAACCTGACCGTTAATGGCACCCAAACGGTTTTGCTGCATGCGGAAATATTTCTGGCTGTGGCTCACTACCACTTTTACGAGCACCGCAGAAACAGGGATGACCAAAAGAGCGATAAGCGTCATAAAGACATTCATGCTCAACATCATTACCAGCACACCAATAATGGTTGTAATGGAAGTAATGAGCGTAGTAATACCCTGATTTAGGTTCATACCAAGCGTATCAACATCGTTTGTGATGCGGGATAAAATATCGCCCGTGCTCGTACGCTCGAAATACCCCATAGGAAGTGCATCCATTTTCTGAGAAATCTTTTGACGCAATAGATAGGTGGTTCGCTGCGTCACATGAGTCATTAACCAACCCTGCACAAATGAGCATACTGAAGAAAACGCATACAGCCCTAAAGTAATAAGCAAAATAGTTCCAACTGCATTGAAATCTATGTCACCCGTACCTGCAATTTTGGCGCTGATTCCCTCAAATAATTCTGTTGTTGCAGTTGAAAGGACCCTTGGACCAACAATATTAAAAACCGTAGAGGCAATTGCAAAAACGAAAACAACACCAATAGCAATCTTAAAACGGCCCATAAACTGCACGAGCTTCTTTATGGAGCCCTTGAAGTCGTTAGCCTTCTCGCCCGACATCATGTGATGTCCACCTGGTCCATGACCTCGACGTCTACCGGTATTCGCACGAGCCGCAATGGGGGAGTCGGAATGCTCACTTTCATGAGAATCAAACGTTTTGTTGTTATGACGATCCATTTAAGCAACACCTCCTTCCAATTCTTCTTCCGATAGCTGCGATTGAGCAATCTCTCTGTAAGTAGGACAAGAAGAAAGCAATTTTTTGTGAGTGCCTACGCCAACTAATTCACCATCTTCTAAAACCAGAATCTGATCTGCGTTAAGCACTGTTGCGATGCGCTGAGCCACTACGATAACGGTTTTGCCCGCCGCTTGCGTAGCAAGTGCATGACGCAGACGCGCATCAGTCGCATAGTCAAGCGCAGAGAAACTATCATCGAACAAAAGAACACGAGCATCGCTTGCCAGTGCACGCGCAATTGATAAACGCTGACGCTGACCGCCAGATACATTAGTACCACCCTGGCTGATTGCCGAATCGAATCCCTTTTCTTTTGCCGTGATAAATTCAGTGGCTTGGGCAATTTCTGCCGCTTTATATACTTTGTCTTTATCCATTTCGGAATCAGCGTAAGCGATGGTCGATTCGATCGTTCCTGAAAACAAAAACGCTTTTTGAGGAACATAGCCCAATTCACGACGCAATTCATGCTGTTTCATCGAGCGGACATCAACTCCCCCAACACGAATCGTACCTTGGGTCACATCATAAAAACGCTCAATAAGTTTCATGATGGTTGATTTACCTGAACCCGTTGAGCCAATAATGGCCGTTGTTTTGCCAGGCTGCGCCACAAAGGAAATGTTTTTAAGAACCGGATCGCTTCCTTCGTTATAAGCAAAAGTTACGTTATCAAATTCAACCGATAGGCCCTTCGCCTTATCATCAAGCTGATCAGCTTGAGACTGACGAGGATCATGAATACTGTTTTCTGTACCAAGAACCTCATTAACACGCTGAGCAGCCACGTCGGCACGTGGCAGCATGATAGCAATCATACTGATCATCAAAAACGACATAACGATGACCATCGAATAGGTAATAAACGCGATCATGTCGCCGGTCTGAATAACGCCTGAATCGATATATGATCCGCCAACCCAAACGATCAAAACAGAAACGCCATTCATGACAAGCATCATAGTAGGCATCATAAAGGTCATAACACGATTAGTGAACAGCTGTGTTTTATACAGGGCAGTACTAGCTTTATCAAAACGTGCCTCTTCGTATTCCTGCCTGTCAAAAGCTCGAATAACCGACATACCTGTAAGCATTTCGCGCGAAACCAGATTCACACGATCAATAAGCTTTTGCATTATTTTGAATTTCGGCAGGGCAAGCGCCATTAAAAGCGCAATCACGATACCAATAATTACGATCACCAAAACGATAATCCAGCTCATCGCAAGATTTGTCTGCGAAACCATGATAATGCCGCCAATTGCCAAGATAGGCGCATACAAAACCATGCGCAAAAACATAACCAGCACCATCTGGATCTGCTGAATATCGTTTGTACCACGAGTAATCAGGGAAGCTGCCGAAAACGACTGCACCTCAGCATCAGAAAATGAAACGACTTTTTCAAATAGACGCTCGCGCAAGGTGCGGGCGATTTTTGCAGCAGTGCGCGACGCAACAAAACCAACCGAAATGGAAGCCGCCATCATCAAGGCTGCCACCGCAAGCATCTGGGCACCCAACCACGCAAGGTATTGCAGCTGAATTGCTCCTAGGTCCATTCCAAGGTCGCTATATTCAGCCTTTACCGCCTCAATCGCCTGTTGCTGAATCAGCGAATCATCAATGCCGTCAAAAGCCTGACGTGCCTGTTCAATAAAAGACTGAATTTCTGACTTGGTAAGAGCGCCCGATTCGTAGGCAGCATAAAGCTGAGACCAATCGAGCGAGCCCGACTGGATAAGGTTTTGTATCACCGCTGAGGTGTTGTCATTAGAAAAAGATTCAGCAGAAGCCTGCGCAGACGATGATGACGAATTGTCATTTGCCGAGGCACTCTTTGTAGCGTCATCAGACATCGAACCCATGATGTCGGACATATGAACCAATACCAAAGGAAGAGCAATGGCAGAATCCAGATCGCTTTGATTCTTTTTCCCCTGATCAGTCAAAACATAACGACCAGAGTCGTCCTTGTCTGATCCCTCAAGTGCATACGAATCGCGAATAAGCTGTTCGGTATCATTGTCTGCGAGCATACAAAGGTAGTTAAACGTATCAACGCTCATCTCATCAGGAGATGCGTGCTCAATACCGCCTTGCTGAATTCCTACGTCAACCAGATCAGAGGTATATCGCGGCAAAGACAGATCAGCAAATGCCTGCACGATCAGCAGAAGGGCAATAAGAACTACCGCCACTTTTGAACTTTTAAGATACTGAATTATTTTCACAGCGAAGCCTCCTTAGCACACTGCCTTGAAAGCTTTTTTATTTCTTCGCTGTCTGGCTCCATAGCGGACGGCATATTTTCCATAGGCATCCTTTGCTTTTGTTCGGGCTAGACCATAGTGAAAGATATTTTAGATGCTTACCTATTGAGAAACCTAATAATCTTGCATTTTCACCAAACTGCTATTTTGGAGCCATATCTGCTTCATAGGAATTATTTCGCAAAGACGCTTGAACTACCCTCGATAGACTTGAAGCTACTAACAAAAACAAAACAGGCCCCTTGTGCAAGAAAACCTGCGCAAGGGGCCTGTTCAAAAAGCCTGTTTAAGAGATGCACAAACTACGAAATTACGTTTTTGATAGCGTCCATCAGCTCATCATAGGTTTCGAAAGCAGGAACATCAGGATTATCTGCTTTGATAGAGTCGGTACTCTTAAAGAGAAAGCCCGCCTTACTTGCACGAATCATTCCTAAATCGTTAAAGCTGTCTCCTGCCGCGATAGTTTCCAATCCAGCACTTTGCAAGGCGCGCACCGTTGTCAGCTTTGACTGTTCACAGCGCATTTTAAAACCAGTTACTTCCCCTGTTTTCGCCACTTCAAGCTCATTGCAAAACAGCGTAGGCCAACCGAGTTTTTCCATGAGAGGCTTAGCAAACTGAGTAAATGTATCGCTGATGATAATAACTTGGCACATCGTGCGCAGCTTATCGAGAAACTCTTTAGCGCCCGGCATAGGGTCGATTGTTGCAATAACTTTTTGGATTTCAGAAAGTCCCAGGCCATGTTCTTTCAAGATATCCAGGCGAAACTTCATTAGCTTGTCGTAATCAGGTTCATCGCGTGTCGTACGCTTTAGCTCAGGAATGCCGCTCGCTTCTGCAAATGCAATCCATATTTCAGGGACAAGAACTCCTTCAAGATCTAGGCACGTTACATACATGACATTCCTCTTTTCCTTGCCTTACCATGTTTTAAAATGCAGCTTTTCAAAAATCCTTTTCTCAAGCTCAAAGGCTAATTTTCTCCGTTTCTAAGCCAAAGCAGGCAGTCAAAACTCTCTCAGCGCTGCGACGTTAGCATACCCGAAAACCATCTTTTATTGAGCTAGACTGTGCAGCTTTTCGGCAACGGCATTCCCGAACTCTGGGCCCTTTTTGGCTAAAAATTCGTCCCTTCATAGGTTACAAATAACCGCTAGTCGACCAAGACAGGACAAATGGCAATGTCTCATTAGTATAAAAACATCGAATTTTTCTAAGTCATCCTTTCGACGGTTTCCCGAATCACTTTGAGGTACCAGTTCAGAAGCGACTTAGCATCTATTCATTTGTCCCCGATTCGAAAGAGAGTCTCTATGTTTCAAGCCGCGGTTGACCCAGTTGCAGGCAACCTTGCCCTTTCGGCATTGGTAGCATGCATCCCGCTTGCCGCATTCTTTATTATGCTGGTTGGCGTGAAGGCGAAAGCCCATGTCTCTGCAGCCATTGCACTCTTTGTTGCATTCCTGGTTGCAGTATTTGCATTCCATATGCCAGCGCATCTTGCATTCCTCTCTGGTTTACAAGGCGCTTGTTATGGTGCGTTCCCTATCGTGTTCATCATCATTATGGCGGTATGGTTCTACGAAGTAACCTCTGTTTCGGGCCGCTCTGAAGACTTTAAGAGTCTTTTCGATATTGTAGGCGGTGGCGATATTCGTGTTCAGGCTGTTCTGATTGCATTTTGCTTCGGTGGCCTACTTGAAGCACTTGCCGGTTTTGGTGCCCCAATCGCTATTACCGCAACAATGCTTCTGGCACTCGGTGTTAAGCCTATAAAGGCTGCGCTTGCTGTTTTGATCGCCAACACCGCACCTGTTGCCTACGGTGCTGCTGGTACTCCTATCACCACGGCAGGCAACATGGTTGCTGCAGGCGATGCATCCACTGCTTTGGAAACCGCTCAGCACGTTGCTGCTATTGTTGGTTATCAGGCACCTTTATTCGCGCTGGTAGTACCTCTGCTGGTTCTGCTGATTCTTGATGGCCGCAAAGGTCTTCGCGACTGCTGGTTGCATGCTTTAGTAATCGGCTTTTCCTTCGCGTTGGTACAGTGGTGGTGCTCCAACCACTTCGCATACGAATTGACTGACGTTTGCGCAGCATTAGTTTCGTTGGGCGTAAGTGTTATCTTCCTGAAGTTTGTAAAGCCAAGAAATGTCAACGAAGCACGCGAGCGCTTCGGCATGGCTCCTCTTCACGAGGCTGAAGCAACTGAACTTCCTGCTGTTCGTGCATGGATGGCTTTGGTTCCCTACATCATCGTTGTTGCAGTATTTGCTATTTGCAAACTTGGCATTCCTACCCTGTTGGCAAGCACCGATATCAAGATCCCCTTCCCAGGACTTGCAGGCAACGTATTAAACGCTGCGGGAGCAGATCCAGGAACTACCTATACTTTGAATCTGCTTTCTAATCCTGGCACGATGTTGTTTATCGCTGCTGTTCTTACCACTATTGTGTATGCACTCTTCACCAATAAGGGAATGTTCAAGATTACGTTGGGCTCCTCCTTCAAGCAGCTTGGCAAAACGTTTGTTGCCATGCGCTTCTCTTCCCTTACCATCGTGCTCGTTTTAGGCCTTGCCTACATCATGAACTTCTCCGGTCAGACCATTTCTATCGGTCAGTTCCTGGCAAGCACTGGTGCAGTATTCGCCCTCCTTTCTCCAATCCTTGGTTGGGTTGGCACTGCTGTTACCGGTTCTGACACTTCTGCAAATGCTTTGTTCTCTAGCTTGCAATACGAAGCTGCTCAGTCCAATGCCTCCCTTGCACACGTAACGCCTGACTTATTCCTGGCATCTAACACCATGGGTGGCGTAATCGGCAAGATGATTTCGCCTCAGTCCCTTGCAATTGCTGCAGTTACGACGGGTGAAACCGAATCCAACCTGTTCAAGAAGGTTATTCCTTGGAGTATTGGCATGTTGGTAGTACTGTGCTTGCTGGTATTCTTACAGTCCCACGTACTGTCCTTCATCCTTCCTTAGAAACCCTCTAACAGGATCACCTCAAGGAATTGTCTTTGCTCCTCTTTAATGAAGAGCTCACCAAACAGGCCAGAGATATCTCTGGCCTGTTTTTTTGTTCGTAGGTTATTTATATCTAAGATCAATTATCGGACCAACTATTAAGCCTGCACTGCAATAAATTGTTGTCGGGCAGGCTTAGGCGGACCCGCAACCAATCGTCGCTTGATCTGGCTAGACCTAGCCCTGGTTGGACCTGCAACCAGTTATCAAGGCTGGAACCGGTCAGTTATTGAAGTCAATTATCGAATCCGCGCCTTCCTTTTATATTCGCCTATGATTTGCTCTATACATTTGCTCTATACATTTGCTGGAAAGCCGCAGGAGTAAGCCCCGTTAGCGACGAAAAAACTTTAGTAAAGTGACTTTGATTAGCAAAGCCACAATGATACGCCACCTCACTCGGCGCTTCGTTTCGAATCAGCATCGCGCGAGCATGCTCAACACGTACTGACTCCACATATTTAAAAGGGGTAATTCCTAAAGTTTTCGCAAACAGCCGCAGCAACGTAGACTGACTCATATTTCCCACTCTGCAAAGCTCATCTATATGAAAAGGCTCGTGAAAATGATCTTTCACGTAAGCACATAACATGCGGATCATCTGTTGCTCTGCCGTTTCGGTTTCACATTGCTTGGCTACCCAGCCGCCACTTTGATTGGTCGTTCTTTTGTCGGCCTGATTGACTGCCCTGCTTTCTCCTTGTTGAATATCGCCCATTTCTGCCAAATCCAACAGAACAAGCAAGAGGTGTTTGAAAAAAGCACTAAGAAGGTCATCTACCTCTTCCCAAGGATGTTTTTGTAGTAAAGCCTCGCTTGCCTGCATGAAAAGCAGCTCGCTTGCTTTATCGCGTATCACGCAGCGATCAAATACCACAGGGGCAGACCGTCGACCAGTGCGATGTTTATACTGCTCCAACGTTAAAGGAGGAACAACTATCGCTCGATAGCTTAGAGGCTCTTCGGAAAGCTGAAGGCAAGAATGGCTCTCTCCCGAATTAAGAAGAAGCATGCTTCCCTTACCTAATGAGTAATCCTTACCGCAAACTCTTAAAGCACGACTTCCCTGCAGTACCAACCCCACCACATAATACTCATGCACGTGCGCAGGAAAAGGACGAACGTAGCCTTGCAACTCATACGCATCAACCCCAAGCTCTTCGCAATGAACCAATCTGCGAACAGGTGCTTGAGCATTTGCAGCGTGGTCACCATCAGCGCTCTTAGCCTCCGCGCTCTCTGCATTTCTTTTGTTCCCTATACTTTCTTTACGCTTCGCCTGCTTTGTTTTCTCCGCGCTTCCTTTGCTCCCCATGCCTTTTTCTGCGCCCTCTCTGCTCCCTGAATCCTTCACGCTTTTCTGGCTTTCGACTCTCCTTACATTCGCCATACCCTATCCTTCATTTAAAGAAGACTTACGGGTCATGAATGAAAACTGAGAGATAAATAAACCAATAATCGTAAGAACCACGCCACACAAAGCTAAAGGCACCAAGCGTTCACCTAGAACAATCCATGAGGCAACAGCGGTAATAACTGGAACGAGGTAGATGTAGACACTCGTCACCACAGCGCCAAGACGCTTAACTGAAAAATTCCAGGTAACAAAGCAGGCTGCCGACGCGCCGAGACCCAAAAACAACAAGTTGCCTATATTGATCGGATTCAAAAAGACCGAAGCATCGGGCGCAAACCCAAGCACGGGCAAAAACGGGATCATGAAGAGGAGGCCGTATTCAAACACTCGCCTTGTTGCTTTAACGGTCGGTAAACCCAAAGCGCTAATGCGCGTCATACACACCGAATAGCAAGCCCACACAACTGCAGCACAAAGAGCCAGTACATCGCCAGAAAAACTAAGATGAATACCCGTCTCGGAAAAACTGATAAAGCAAATTCCCACCATAGCAACAATAAAGCCAACAACAAACTGAAGTGAAAGTGGTTTTCCCTTATTGATAAAGCGCTCCAGCACAGCAGTAAAAAACGGCGCCACCGATACGATTACCCCTACATTAGTTGCAAGGGTGCCCGTAAGCGCGATGTTTTCCAACAGATAGTACAGCGTTACTCCAAATAAGCCCGCCAACATAAAAAGCTTCTCACAATGCCAACCCATCCATCGCACGATTCGCGGCATGATCAAAAACAGCGCCAACAACCCCACGACAAAACGAATAAAAAGAATTTCTATAGGAGTAAAATCCACCAACAATATCTTGGTTGAAACAAAAGTAGTACCCCAAACAAGAATAGTGAAAAGCGCCGTAATATGCCCGAGAGCATTCTCGTTTTTTGCTCGATATTCCAGCTGATTCACGCTTTTCCTTTCCGATTTTCTTCTTGCGAGCCTTTAAGGATAAGAACTCTCAAAGACAAGAGCCTTCAGAGGTAGGCCCTGCTAGTTTTACACGTGTCGCGCTTATGCGTCTATCACATTTCCGTCATTTTTGAGCAGTGATATTATTCAAAGGACGATAACGCCACCCAACGCGCAAAGGCATCTTCTATGAAAAAATCCTCCAAAAAGACCTTCTTGACTCGATTCATTCCTGGTTTTGTTGGTTTTTCTCTCGCGGCAGCTTTTGTGGTGCGTTTCTTGCCTCGCGCAGATTCACTTTCGCATACGCTTCCTTGCTTCAAAATAAACGATACCTACTTCGTTAAAACACGCGATGGTCTAGCCCGCATTAAAACTATTTTGAGTGAAGAGGAAACTCCCGTGCGCGTCTTACAGATAAAAGGCGCCTATGAATCAGCCACTTATCTTGACGAAAATCGCTACACGCCGGTCTTTGCTTATCAGAGAGCCTTTGATCATCTTTTTGAGGCCGATCTGCCCACACACAACCTTCTCATGATCGGCGGTGGAGGCTATGCATGGCCCAAGCATGTAATGGCTTGCGCGGCAGAACAGCAATTAGAAGCAGACTGCAGAAAAGCAGCTTTCAAAGACCTGCAAAACCCAAACAAGAAAGTAGCCCTCAAAGATCTGCAAAACCCAAACGAGAAAACGACTTCTGCATGCACAAAAGCGCCTGTCATTCCGGCATGTACAAAAGCGCCTGTCATTCCGTGCGACCTAACTCTTGAAGTTGTCGAATTAGATCCCGCTATTACCGCAATTGCACGAAAGTGGTTTTTCCTCGACAAGCTTTTGGAGGATTTCCCTACCATACAAAACCAAATCACCTGCATCACCGCTGAGGGTCGATCCTATTTAAATGAAACGACAAAGCGCTACGGCGCTATTATCAACGACACATTTTCCGGTAAAAGTCCTGTTCTTTGCCTTGCGAGCATCGAAGCAATGCAACTTGTTAAGCAACGCCTCGTACCAGGAGGCGTGTATGCCACTAACGTGGTAAGCGAACAAGAAGGTTTCGATATTTCTTTTCTGCGCAGAGTTGCAACCACCCTGCAAGAAGTTTTTTCGTACGTGTACCTCATTCCTTGCGAAGATGCCGATTTTGGCCTTGAAGACAATTACCTTGTTCTTGCAAGCGATAGGCCTTATTCGTTTACCAATACCATGGCCTACGATGACGATTTTTTGAGTTCTCCCCTGCATGACGACGAGTGCACTCTTTCATGAATGTACTCTCTTAAGATCCCTGTCGTAAGTGCGCCCCCAGAAGTACCCTCTTGCAAGCGCCTTCTTTTGATCCTTCTTTGTAACGCACAAATATTTCAACGCGCAAATGTTTCGACACATCAAAAAGTCAGTACGAAACACTAACCGATTAAGCAGTTACTCACTGTTTGCACTTGTTAGCAACACACAGACGCACCGATACGCGAGAAAGATCTCACAGAAGCTTCACCACTTTATAAAGAAACATGCGACAATAACACACAACCTTTTTCGTACCTCGACCTCTTTGAAAGGCTACACGAACAATGGCGGAATTCATTTATCAGATGTATCAAGCGCGCAAAGCAGTTGGCGACAAGGTAATTCTCGACGATGTGACACTCTCGTTTTACCCAGGCGCAAAAATTGGTGTTGTGGGGCCCAACGGCATGGGTAAATCCACTCTTTTGAAAGTAATGGCTGGACTTGAAGAGGTGTCAGCCGGCGATGCACGTCTTACCCCGGGATACACAGTAGGCATTCTTCAACAAGAACCCCCTCTTGATGAAGAAGCTACTGTAATTGAAAACATACGTCAGGCATTTTCCGATGTCTTAGCAAAGGTGGATCGATTTAATGCCATTGGTGCCGAAATGGCTGATCCAGATGCAGATTTTGATGCCCTCATGGAAGAAATGGGCACTTTGCAGGTTGAGATTGATGCCGCAAATGGATGGGATTTAGATTCGCAGCTTTCACAAGCCATGGACGCTCTTCAATGTCCCGATCCCGATGCTCCCGTACGTGTTCTTTCAGGCGGAGAACGTCGCCGTGTTGCACTATGCAAACTCTTGCTCGAGGCGCCCGATCTCCTTCTTTTAGACGAGCCTACCAATCATCTGGACGCAGAATCGGTTCTTTGGCTCGAACAATTCTTGAAGCGTTATCCCGGTGCCGTTTTAGCAGTAACCCATGATCGTTACTTCTTGGATAATGTCGCCGAATGGATTTGCGAGGTTGATCGCGGACAGCTCTATCCTTACAAGGGTAATTATTCTACCTATCTGGAAACCAAGGCAGCTCGTTTGGAAGCCCAAGGCCAGCAGCAGGCGAAACTTGCCAAACGCATGAAATCAGAACTTGAATGGGTCCGCTCAAGCCCTAAAGCGCGACAGGCAAAAAGCAAAGCGCGTTTGGAGCGTTACGAGCAAATGGAAGCTGAAGCCCGTAGCGCAAAGACGGTTGATGTAAACGAAATTCATATCCCCGTTGGACCACGACTGGGCTCAAAAGTTCTTATCGCTGAGCATCTTCATAAAGCCTTCGGTGATCGAGTTTTGATCGATGATCTTTCCTTTACCTTGCCACGTAATGGCATCGTTGGTGTTATTGGTCCTAATGGTGTTGGAAAATCAACCTTGTTCAAAATGATTGTAGGGCAGGAAGACATCACAAGCGGCAGTCTCGAATTGGGCGAGACCGTTCAAATTTCTTACGTCGACCAAAATCGCGAAGGACTCGATCCCAAAAAGACCCTTTGGGAAGTGGTTTCCGACGGACTTGATTACATCAAGGTAGGAGAAACAGAAATTCCAAGTCGCGCCTATGTGGCAAACTTCGGCTTTAAGGGATCTGATCAGCAAAAACCTGCTGGGGTACTCTCAGGAGGAGAGCGCAACCGCTTAAACCTTGCGCTCACACTTAAGCAGGGAGGCAACCTATTGCTCCTCGATGAGCCCACCAACGACTTGGACGTAGAAACTCTTGAAAGTCTCGAAGAGGCCCTTCTTGCTTTCCCGGGATGCGCTGTAATAACCAGCCACGATCGTATGTTTTTAGACCGTATTGCCACTCACATTCTGGCATGGGAAGGAACAGATGATAATCCTGGCAACTGGTATTGGTTCGAAGGAAACTTTGAAGCTTACCGCAAAAACAAAGTGGAGCGCTTAGGTGAAGAAGCAGCAAAACCACATCGTATTCACCGCAAGTTAACACGCGACTAATCTTTAACTTTAGCTGTTAAAAGCAGCAACCCCGCCTAGCGTTTACAGCTATAACAGGATAGGGCCGTTTATGCTATAACGCTATAACTAACCACCTTAGACAAAAGAAAGGAGCCTTGCGAGGCTCCTTCTTGTCTTAGCTGATTTTTCCATGCGCGTTTTTCACGCGTGCGATCATACTTCGCATTGCCATGTGCGCCATGCCCGCACGCATATCCGTCGAAATAGGGCTTTTGCGCCAACGTAGCTTCTTCGGCAGACTGATGCCAAATTACGCCTGTCTTAGATACAGCTACGCGCTTTCGTTGAGCCTTCGATTTTCCACTGCGCTTTTTCTTGCTTTTCGACATTTGCCTCACCTCCTTAAAGAATTGCGTTCTTACTTTACTGCACGTTTACTGCACGTTTACTGCACGTTTACTGCACGCTTACTGCATGCTTTATCGCATGCTTATACCGCACACAATGAATCACCTTGCATACCTTAGTCCATATATGTCTTAGTCCACCGTTAAACACGCCACATGCAGTAAATGCCTTAGCACTATACTACACAGTGACAGGCGCCACAAAGTTCCTGCTGATCCCAAGACTCCCTTCAGTGACAGGCACCACAAAGTTCCTGCTGGTCCCAAGACTCCCTTCAGTGACAAACCCCACTTGGCACCAAAGTTTTTAGCCAGCATTACAAGCTCTTCCCACAGGCTCTGTTCGATACTGACCGCAGCAAGGTTCACCGCCCCTCTCAGCCCCAACAGCGCTCAAACGCTCGACCGCTTAAGCAAATCATGGTAAGCGGCAATAGATCACGCGACTTTTTGTCAAAACACACCAAATCGGGGGAATCCAAATACGCTTTAAGCAAATGGAACCCTCATAAAACCGCTTTGGTTACATAAATATCGTCGTTTATTACCTCATTCCACAATTCAGCTAGGCTCTTCCACTAAATGCATCCCCCGATTCGACAAGTTTTGACAAAATTGAAGCACCCATTTTTCCCGCCGCGGTCGCCCTCCCCCGCCGCTACTACTTTTACATGTTAGTTATGGATTGTTTTGAGTACTTCAAAATCTGATACGATACTTGCCTGCTCATGTAATACATTACAGAAGAAAACGGACAATGCTGCATTATGGAAGAACGTCGTTACAAAACAGAATCGGGCACTATTGTTTATTGGGTATCCTATGCCTCTCATTACGAAGAGAACCCTGGTGCAGAAGTTAGCCTCAACTCTGTTGCATCCGAAGAAGAGCTTGCCTTCGCACCCGATGCAGCGGCTTCTGTTATGTCTTCTCAACTAGAAAAAAGCATCAACAAAGCGCTCATTCCTAAAGCTCCTTGGCTTGTGTTCTTGCCGGGACTAACAGCTGATCATCGCCTATTTAATCGACAACTCAGCTATTTCGCTGAAACAATGAATTGCCTTGTATGGGACGCACCTGCTCACGGTAAGTCTCGCCCTTTTTCATTGACCTTTTCCATGGATGATCTTGCTACTATGCTGCATGATATTTTGTGCGCCGAATATATCGAAAACCCCATTTTGATTGGGCAATCAATGGGAGGCTACATCTCTCAGGCGTTTTTGTCGCTTTTCCCCGGATTCGCGAAAGGATTTATCAGTATCGACTCCGCTCCCCTGGCACGCAGTTATTATCACAGCTGGGAGATCGCTGCGCTCAAACACACAAAAGGAATGTATCGCAGCATTCCATGGGGATTACTCCAACATATGGCGGCCAAGAACTGCTCGACAACCCTTTACGGGCAAAGCCTTATGCGAAAAATGATAAGCCACTACACGAAGAAAGACTTTTGTGAGTTAGCTGCGCACGGCTATAAGATTCTTGCCGAAGCGATCGAGAAAACAGAAAAAGAAACGAGCACTAACCCCTTCGGAAGACCGAATTGTCCCGCACTTCTTATTTGGGGAGAAAACGACCAAGCAGCTAGTGCCAAAAAATACAATCAGCAGTGGGCACTTAGGACAGGACTTTCCTTCGTTGAGATCCCTCGCGCAGGTCACAATTCCAATACTGATGCACCCGACGAAGTAAATAGAGATATCGAAATATTTGTCTCCGAACTTAGGCGATAAAGCACAAGGAACTGAGCCTCTCTAGCGTACTTGCAATACAAGATATTCGTTAAGGCTTCCCGTGCGACCATCAGCACGAAATCGAGCAACGCATTTAGCTTTGTCGGCAACCAAAGTGACCAAAGAATCTATTTCTTCGTCCGAAAAGCTATGACAATAACGATAGACACCTGGCAGGTTTCGCCAACCTAGAAGGTAGTCGCCTTCGTTGAATTGTTGAAAAATATCGGATTTGCGAGACTCAAAAGCAGCAACATCTCGAACCTTATTGTCGGATTTGCAAAGCTTGAAAGTAGTGGCATTTCGGGATTCATCATTACTTGTACCTTGAAACTCCCCTGCCTCTAGTTGCACAGAAGTCCAGGGGTTTTCTGTTCTTGTTTCCTCAAAACAATCGTCAAAATACCCGTTTTTCACCAAGTAATCTATCGCCTGACTATGAGTTTTACGCGCTTTGGCTGCCATAGCTTCATCGTCCATAAAACGCCAAAACGATACACAAACAAATCCATCTGGCGCTGTTACAGAAATCATGTCATTTAACAGTTGCAAGCACCATTCAAGCAGCGGGACATGATGCATAAAACCGAAAGCTACTGTTACCTGCGCTCGTTCTTCGCTGAAGTTTTCGACTTTTAAAGCATCCTTAAGCGTGTTACTTGCAAGCGCCTGCATTATGTCGCAATGAGTAAAGGTAACCGCCATATCGCAAGTGATGCGCTTAACCGATCGAGATAAACCGCTGGACAACAGGGCATCTTCTGTCTTGTCTTCTTTTTTGGCTTTATTGATCCCGCTCGTCTCACTTTCTTTTTTGGCTTTGCTGACCCCGCTCGCCTCGCCACTATTCTTCTGAGTACTCCTTATTACCTGCTTACCAGCACACGTTTCGGGAACTAGATCGTCACACGCATCCAACGCATTCACAAAAACTTGCCAATTCACGGGCAACTCTTCGCAATATTTAGCCAAGTATTCTTCGAAGCGCAAATTGCCACAGGCAATATCAAGAACGCGCAAAGCTTGTTTGTCCTGAGAAACAGCACGTACTTCATCAAGGCAGCGTTCCCAACCAGGCCATTTTGCATGACGTGTATCAGAAAACGAAACTGCTTGGTTACGATAGAAATCATTATTCAGCTCACTCAGTTTTTCAGCAAATGCTACATCCATGTTTATTCCTGAAAGCTTAGTCCTTATACCCGTAAATGCACTGCGACGGTGCATTTTATCGTAAATTATGCACTGCAACAGTTCATTTTTGGCGACAGAACTAAAGGTATACCGTTTTGACTGCCTAACAACACGTTTAGGCAAGTTGCAGCTGGATTTCAATAGACAGTTCTTCTTCACGCACATGCGCTGAAACACTGCCACCCATACGCTCTACGAGGCTCGCCACAATAGCAAGTCCCAAACCCGATCCATCATTGGTACGCGCCGATTCCGCTTGATAAAAACGGTCAAACAAATGACTAGAGTCAATAGTGGAAGAATCCTCTACAGCATTGCTAATAATTACGGTGGATCCCTTCTGCTCAATACGGGGAGCGTCCACCCCGTAACGAAGTGCATTCGTGAGCAGGTTGGATAATATTCGTTGCAGTGCTTCCACATCCGCCAGCATCATAACATCTTCATCTTCAAATTCAATTTGAGGTTTCCAGTTGTGCTCGGTGAATTGCGGATACATTCCTGCCAGCACATCAGCCAAAATCGCAAATACCTTGACCGGCTCAAGCGTAAGCGGGCTATCCGTGTCAACCGCCTTTACATATTCAAAAAGTTTGTCCGTTAAATCACGCATAACACTCAAACGCACAGCGGCTTCTTTAAGGCAACGTTGCTGTTCACGAGAGTCATTTGTACGCTCATACAACTGCAAGTAACCTTGAGCTCCCGCTAAGGGAGTACGAATATCGTGAGATAAAGAAGCTAAATCCTGCTTGAAAGCGGCCTGATGTTTCTCCTGCTCAATGCGTACATCCCGTAAGGCATCTAATTCTTTATTCATGGCGCTTGCTACTTCGCGAATTCCCCGCGTAGCAAATTCTACCGAAATTCGTTCATTACTACCCTGTTCGCGCCGGTAAAGAAAGTGCGCCATATGACGAAGCTCACGTTCATAGAGTCCCACTACAATGGCCACAACCACTACTGCTGCAACAAGAACCGCAATTAAAAGTACATCCATCGGCGCACCTCCTTTCTATTTAACAAAAAGCAGAACAGATCCTTTGTCGCACTACGCAAGACTCCTTCGGCGTGCAATAAGCATACCAACAGCAATTGCCACAACGATAGTTACCAATACAGGCAGCAAGGTATCTACCGGCAAGACATTGCCATAACCAAGCTGCGATACCGTAACCGCTAAATAGCCATCAAAAATTGCTCGCACCTCGTTCGGATGACCCGTCACCAGCCCGATTGCGGAATACAACAGATTTTCCACTGCTGCACCGCCCAACAGAAAACCCGTGATAGCAGCAAGCACCGTGCTTTTCGACAGCAACGCAACCACTACAGCCAGCACTGCATATGCTGTAACAGAAAGCCACACCTCACCAATCCAACAGACGAATTGCATAGGATCGGGCGCGGCAACGATAAAGCCCGAAGCCACCAACGCCACAAGCGATACCACCACTCCTGCTAATACCGCAACGGCAGTCATCGTAAGCGTGCACACACCCGCTGCAAGCGCATAAGCAAATCGCCCTGCATGTCCTAGAATCACATTCTTAACCGCACCAGTTCTTAAATCAGACGCGAAGAATACACCACAAAATACCGCCACTGCCATAGCAATGAAACTACCGCGCACAAACAGCATTCCGCACGCACGAGTAAAGTCAACGCCACTTGCGCCAGCAACAAGCACCGATAGCCCCAATGTGATATCAGAGCTTGTCGCTGATACATCAGCAGAAAGCGCCGCATTAGCACCGATAACTTTAAGGCCAGCAATTACATACACAATTGAAATAATCAGCACAAGCATAAACACTAACGTCATGCGACTTTTGAGCAACCGGTAGAGCATCGCTCTTAAAACATCTGCGAACGTTTTCGTAAAATCCATAGCAGAACCCCCTTTAGTCAATACTGCATATGCTGCAACGCAACAGACACCCTGGACACTTATCACGCTACAGCCACTTATCCGAGGCTCCGACGGCGCATAACCAGCACACATGATGCAGTAGCAACAAAAATCGTGATGATAGCCTGCGCATACGTGAGGGGATCACATACAACACCCTGACTGAGCATCGCTAAATCAGTAGCAAGATAGCCATCAAGACAATCGCGCAACACAACAGGAATTCCTGGCACATTCGCGAGAATTATTTTCAATACAGATTCCACAGCACCACCAGCAATCAAAATACCGCCGATAGTTGCAACCGTCTCTGAACCAGTGATAGCCGTCAGAAAAACCGCAACAGTTGCATACGCCACCATACATAACACCAGTTGAGCAAACCACTGCAGAGCATCGCTTGCAGAAGGCGGCACAGAAGCATAGCCCTGAGCACGCAAAGCTATTTCTACAACCAGCATGCCCACAATCACTGCAGTAGCCGCAATTACAATTGAACACAGAACCATAGCAATTGCATACGAGGTACGTCCGCCACGCGCCTGCACAAGATTCTTCAAAAACCCTGACTTAAAATCCTCAGCTACGTAGTACACCGTAGCAACACTTACACCCATCGCCAGAAACGACCCTGCCACAAAGGACACGCCATATAACCGAAGCGTTGGTAGCGGTTCATCAGGAATTTCCACAAATCCCGTAGCAGCAAAAGCTGGCCATACGTTATGCAACCACAAGGCGAAGGGTGTCGCAAAAGCAAATAGAATAATGATCAGTACGAAAAAGATAATAAAGCGCGATTTTACTATACGGAACAGTTGCGCACGCATCATACTAAACATACCGAGCGCCCCCTTTTCCGTCGTGATCACGCGGCGATTCGGCACCCATAAGCCCCACGAACAATTCTTCGATATCGCGCTCATGAACATAGAGTTCACTCACCGCAATACCCGCTTCCGACAGCACATATCCAACCTGATTAGGGTCAAGATTTAGAGCAGACCGAGTTGAACCGTCAGCATGATAAGTGCCCTGTCCACTTGTCGCATTAGCGTGGCAAGCAACCTGTCCGCTTGCCGTATCTCCGCTTGTTATATCAGCGCGAATTGAGTTATCTGGCAAAATTGCAAACTTTGCTTGAGGAAATGCATCTTGCAATTTCGCAAGAGCAACTTGAGGTTCTCTAACACGAATACTCAAGTAATCCGCACATTCCCGATCTACTTCTTCAGCGGTCATCTCACGAACAAGAACACCATCACGAATGACACCATAGCGCGTAACCATGCGTTCAAGCTGATCAAGAACATGAGAACTAATAAACACGGTAAGGTTTCTCAACTGCGCCAATTCCACAATGGTTGTGCGCAATTCTCGAACCCCTTGAGGATCGAGACCGTTAAACGGTTCATCAAGCAGCAACAAATCAGGTGATCCCACTAACGCTAATGCCAAACCAAGACGCTGTTTCATACCAAGCGAATAGGTTTTGGCGCGCTTTTTCGCCACTTCTTCCAGCCCCACTATGCGAAGGGCATCAAGAGATATTGCCTTAGCATTGGGTACGCCTAACGCTAGCGCCCGCACCATTACGTTATCTAAGCCAGTAAGACCTGAATGAATACCAGGATTTTCAATGAGAGCGCCAAGTCTGCGACTCGTGCATCCTGGAGCCATTTTTTCGCCAAGAATCTCGATCTCACCCGAAGAGGGCAAGATAAGCCCTGCTAGCATTTTCATTACAGTCGATTTGCCAGCACCGTTTCGTCCCACGAACCCATAAATTTCGCCGCTGCCAATAGTGAAACTCAAGTTGTCCACCGCGCGCTTCTTGCCGTATGTCTTCGAAAGACCCACGGTTTTAATCGCGTCCATAGCCTTCCCTTTCTCGCTTGCGGCATTGCTTATAGCGTTGACCGGCATCCGTTGACTAGCATTCCACCGCTCAGTGCTCATGCATGGCGTTAACTGGCACCCCGTTGGTAGGTGTTACGTTGTTTAATATTCCACTAGCCAGTGCTCTCTTAACGTTAATCAGTCATTCTGCCAGGCATTCCGTCGACAGACAAATAAATCGCCTATCGAGAGCATTTAAGAGCAATGCCTTCTTACTGTGACAATTTGAGTATGCGAAATAATAGTTTAGGAATTTTCTGGCAACCTTTAAGAAAGTTATAAGATTTCCGAATTTGGTTTTGGGTCGGGCTGCATGCCGGTTTCAAGACCGACTTCAAAGCTGACTTCAAAGCTAGCTTTGAAGCTACTGCCCAAACCGACTTCTGATCGAGCTTTCTAGCTAGTTTTCACGTTGGACCACATGTCACCTTCCGGACTGCTTTTCAATCCGACTTCCAGCCTGGACAATTATGAGTTTATTTAATGCCTTTCAGTAATTCGGCAATCGTAGTCTTAGCCAAATCGGCACGCATTGCATTTTGAGCAGAAACCAGTTTTTCATCAAGCACCGCATGGATGTTTCTTCCCACAGGACAAGAAGGATTTGGCTGCTCGTGAAAACTAAACAGCTGATCGTCCACCGCATCCACCGCATCGAAGACATCAAGAAGCGTTATTTCGGAAGGATCCTTGGTAAGGGCAGCGCCACCAACCCCCGCTTCAACCTTTACGAGTCCCGCCGCTTTTAACATACCTAAAGTTCGACGGATTACTACGGGATTTACCTTTACGCTTTCAGCGATAAAAGCCGAAGTGGTCTTTTCGTTTTTGAAATAGGCAATGCACAAAAGAATATGTACACCGATTGTGAAACGCGACGATATCTGCATAAAACTATCCACCCTTGGTTAGATTTTGGTTCCCTATTCACTCATAGCGCATCGGTTACACCAGTTTGGCTATGCGCCTTCCTTGTTGGCTGCATACATTCTTTACTCCACGTGCGCTCTTCATTAGCCGCACACCTTCTTTGCTCCATCATAGCGTTTGTAAGGTGTAATTGAAATAGTTACAACAATTTCAAAATAAATTCGTTGTAACTATTGACATTACAACTATCGCGTAGTTTACTAAGTGTTGTCAACGTTGTAACAATAGATATTACAACAGCAAATAGAGCAATGATATCGGCTTGTATAACACCCCTACAAACCGATACGACCGCTGACAAATACGGTCTAAAACAGAGAGGATTGAAACAATGAAAATTGCAGTAGTATGCGCAAACGGCAAAGCAGGTAAGCTTATTGTTGAAGAAGCCGTTAATCGCGGCATGGAGGTAACCGCCATTGTCCGCGGCGAAAACAAAACCATCGCTCCTCGGGCAATCATTAAAGACCTTTATGATCTCACCGCTGAAGATCTTGCTGATTTTGATGCTGTCGTGGATGCTTTTGGCGCATGGGTGCCCGAGACTCTGCCACAGCATAGCACCTCGTTGAAGCACTTATGCGACATCCTTTCCGGAACCACCACACGCCTTCTCGTAGTAGGCGGCGCAGGTAGCCTTTTCGTGAATCCCGAGCACACGGCAACCGTCTCAGAAGGGCCCGACTTCCCTGATGCCTTCAAGCCTCTTGCTGCAGCTATGGGCGAAGCATTAAACGAACTGCGCAAGCGCAACGATGTTCGCTGGACCTATATCTCCCCCGCAGGTGATTTCCAAGCAGATGGTGAACGCAGTGGCGAATACCTTCTTGGCGGCGAAGAGCTTACCTTAAATGAACGCGGCGAATCTATCATTAGCTATGCTGATTATGCCATCGCTATGGTTGATGAAATCGAAAAAGGAAACCATATCCAACAGCGCATCTCAGTCGTTCGTAAATAATCGTTCGTAAATAGCAACAAACAGCGTAGCGTGCCGCACTGTCCTGTGGCACGCTATGCATCCAACAAGGATGTGGCACGCTATGCATCCAACACTGCCCTGTGGCACGTTATGCATCCAGCACTGTCCTGTGGCACGCTATGCATCCAGCAACGAATCAGAAAGCTTGAATCCAATACCCCACACCGTTTCGATGTATGATTCCGTACCAGTTCCCTTCAGCTTGGTACGAATGTTTGAAATATGGGTATTGATAGCTTTTTCCTCAACGAAGGATTCTTCGTGCCATACTGCCTCATATAGTTCGCGCTTAGTAAACACCTTGCGCGGATACCTCATGAGTGCCGCGACGATATCAAATTCCGTTCTTGTAAGACGAACTGGCACGCCCCGAACTTCGAACCGACGCTGTTCTTCATCAAGAAGCCATTCTCCAAAGGTAATCGCACACGCTTGTTGGTTGTTAGTTGTCCGTTCCGGCCAGTTGCTAGCTGCTCTTTCCTGCCAGTTATTAGCTACTTTTTCCGGCCAGTTGTTAGCTACTCGTTCCCGTTGATTGCCTTCACCCAAATTGTCCTCACCTGCATAGATACCGCCCGTACAGCTTTTATCTATGTCGCGTTCGCTCATGTGCGAAGCTTTTTCGACGCCCGATCTTCTCAGGAGCGCCTCCACCCGTGCTGCCAATTCATCCAGATCGAACGGCTTGACCAGGTAGTCATCCACTCCCTGCTTTAAGAGAGAAACTCGGTCTACCACTTCGGCTTTCGCGGAAATTACCAAAATAGGAACATTGCTTCGCGCACGAATAAATGCAACGACCTCTTCACCCGACATGCCTGGCAGCATGAGATCACAAATAAGCAAATCGAAAGGACAGGCTAAAGGCTCCACCTGCAAAAGAAGACGCGCTTCAGTTCCCGAGTATGCCGGAACGCATTCGTAGCCCTCACCTTTAAGAGCAGAACACACCACGTCATTGATTGCTGCATCATCTTCTATAACCAAAATTGAACAACGTTTGAGATCCATGTGTGTTTGCTTTCTCTTTTATGTGAGTTTTCTCCTATAGCCTAATACATAAACCACGCGAACCGGCAAAGACAGGAGTCTTCTCATGAGTATTACGTTTAGTCATAAATCCGCCTTGGAACTCTACCGATCACCCTTTCTGCTTGAACTTCTTCCCTACTACCACAAAACCGATGGCCAGTTTAGGCAAAAATCCCATGCACCAAGACGTGTTGCCCTGAACCGATGCTCTGTCCCTACTCGAAACGAAGTTAGAGCACTTGAAATTAAGTCTCTTAGAATCAAACCACTTTCCAATATCAGCAACGTTGGGAATATGCTTTCTTCTCTCTCGCTCTCTACTCACTTTATGCCTAACGATCGCTATGCACTCCCTGCTCGTTTTACATCTTCCGATAGCCGGGTACCCCCTACTCGTTTTTCGCTAGCCGATTATCGTTCGGCGCCTTTTTATTTTTCGCTTCCTCTTCACGTTTTAGTTGACCATGCCAACAAAAGAAGAGCGATCGAAAATCTCGTTTGTCACGTAAAGGACAATTCACCCGATGTTATACCCTTGCCAAATTTACCCGAAAAAATGAAGGCTTCCTCTGCGCTAAATCCAAGTTCATTTGTATTGAACTCAAGTTCAGCGCAAGAAAAAAGCTCTGATCACGACGTGAGCGCTGCGTCCACAAGTAAGCCACCAAATCAAGATTTCACTGCCAAAGCTTATTACCTAATCCCTCCAGAATATCTTTTTCTTCAGATGGCAGAAACAATGAGTTTTATCGATCTATTGATGCTAGGCTTTGAACTCTGTGGAACCTATTTCGGCGGACAAGCCACAAATACCTTCAACGATTCCGCGGTCCCTTTGCCTAGGCATAAGCCCTTTACCAAAGCTAGCAAAATCAAGCGCTTTCTCGATTCGGATGTCGCTTCTCAGACAAAAGGAACTAAACGAGCAAAACAGGCGGCAAAATTTCTGCTAGACAATTCCTACTCACCAAGAGAGTCCGCTCTTGCTCTTATGCTTACCCTACCTCGTCGTTTAGGGGGATACGCCCTTCCCCGTCCACTTTTGAACCAACGCATCAACATTCCTCGAAACAACTCCCAGCTAACCCATAACGACCATTTCAGATGTGATCTTTTTTGGCCAAAAGAAAATCTTGCCATCGAATACGACAGCGATCTTCACCATACCGGTGCCCGAAAAATCGCAAAAGATGCCTCCAGGCGTGATGCGCTGGCACTTCTTGGAATTCAAGTAATTACAGTAACCAATAAACAGTTCGCCAGCATGAAAGAAATGGATAAAGTCGCCCGTACCGTCGCGAAAATTTTAGGGGTAAGACAAAGAAACGAAAAACGCTACAACTACCAAACGAGAAAAATACAACTTTTGCAGCAACTACAATAACAGCAACGTGATTTTACATTCGCATAATTTCACTTAGTCAATTACTGTAATAGCTTCTTCTGAAAATAAGAAACTGCTTTCACCTTAAGCTTCAGCTCAAGCTTCCTGAAAGCCCCAAAGGAAAGTAGCAGGATAATTGAGAATGTCATCTTTCTTGACACAGTTCGGAAAACATCCGTCGCTAAGTGCAGTCCGGAAAACATCCGTCTGAACGTAGTTCGGGAACCATCCATCGCGAAATCTAGTTCGGAAAACATCTCTCCAAGCGTAGTTAGGAAATAATCCGCCACTAAGTGTAGTTCGGAAAGCACCCCTTTCCCGAGCATAGTTCGGAGATCATCCCTTCCTCGAGAAAGAATGAGATGCCACATTTTGCGGAGTAATGTATTGGCGTGTTTTAAAAAGCCGAGTTCTGCCACATTTTCTTGTTGCGTGTATAAAATTTTTCAAATAATGGAAAGATAAATAGGGAAAGCCACATTACCGCTGTCGATTTTTAATCCTAGCGTCTGTTTTCGCCACATTTTCGCAAGTTGTGCATAGATTTTGGGCTCCTTGCATAGAACAAGAAAAACACGCTAGTACACGTAAAGGCTTTTTGTGGCAAAACTCAAGATTTCACAACACAGAACAGTTAGTCGATAATGTCGTTTGCTAACGATTCCGTCAGCAAATGACACCATTAGTTGACCGTGTCGTTAATCAAAACGATCAACGACACGGTCAATCAAATCAATTAGCCAAGAAACTAACGTCGCTCAACAACGAAGTCACCAAGCAGAGTGTTTATGCTGTTTATGCGAAATAGTTCACTCCACCTTCAAAGATAGGCTGATACAGATTTCCGGGAACGTTTTTATACAAACCATTACCGCTGCGCTCACTATGGCCCATCTTGCCAAACACGCGACCATCAGGACTGGTAGCGCCTTCGATAGCCAAAACTGAAGCACTCGGATTAACGGCCCAATCCATTGAAGGATTACCCGCCTCGTCGACATACTGCGTTGCAATCTGACCAGCGGATTTCATCTGATCAAGAACCTCCGAAGTTGCCACAAAACGGCCTTCACCATTGCTGATAGCTACTGTGTGAATATCGCCCACCTTGCAGCATGAAAGCCACGGTGACAAGCTAGAAGCAACACGTGTACGCACCAAACGACTTTGATGGCGACCAATCGCATTAAAAGTCAAAGTTGGGGCATCAGCAGTTGCTGGAACAATATCACCATAAGGCACAAGTCCCAACTTCACTAAAGCCTGGAAACCATTGCAGATACCCAGCATCAAACCATCACGATTCTTCAGTAAATCGCGAACCGCTTCCGTCACTTCAGGAGCACGGAAGAATGCCGTAATGAATTTCGCAGAACCATCTGGTTCGTCACCGCCAGAAAAACCGCCAGGCAACATGATAATTTGCGAATTATTGATAGCCTTAACCAGCGCTTTGGTGCTTTCGATTACTGCGTTGGGTGTGAGGTTGTTAATTACCATAACCTCAGGCACCGCGCCTACGCGCTCAAAAGCATGCGCGGTATCGTATTCGCAATTTGTTCCAGGAAATACCGGGATGATCACGCGCGGTTTTGCGAACTTTTCGTCGCAAATCAAAGGCAATCGTTCCGACCAACTAATCTGCTCAACTTGCTTGTCCTCGTGGCGGTAAGGGAACACCGATTCGATGCCGCTTTCCCATACTTCCTGCAGCGAAGCCATATCGATGGTTTCGCCAAAAGCCTTGAGGGAATAATCGGCTGTGGTTTCACCCAATTCAATGATGCTTACCAAATCGGTTGCATCCGCCAGAATAGCCTGAGCGTCCACCTCATCAGCCAATTCAACCACGAAGCTGCCATACGCCAAGGTAAACAGGTCGTCCAGCTCAACGTTGCTTGTCGCAGCATCCGTTGCTCCTGCGTCGGTAAGCTTCAAGCCAATACCGTTGCCAACACACATCTTGAACAAAGCTTCTGCCGTACAACCATAACCCGGCGTTGCAGCAGCAACTACCGCACCGTCGCCGATCAAACGTTCCATCAAGTCAAAGGTGGCATTCATGCCCTCAACATCAGGAATGAGCAAATCCTCATCGTAGAAACGTGGCGCTATTCGAACTACTCGACTGCCAGCATGCTTAAATTCAGGAGAAATGACGCGATCAACCGACCCCGTCGAAACAGCAAAGCTGATCAGCGTTGGAGGAACATCCAGATCCTCAAAACTGCCAGACATGGAGTCTTTGCCCCCGATAGCACCGATTCCTAAGTCAACCTGTGCCATCAATGCACCGAGCACCGAAGCGGCAGGCTTACCCCAACGATCGGGTTCGTCACGCAAACGCTCAAAATATTCCTGTAATGAAAGATAGGCAGCATCACGCGTGAATCCTGTCGCTACCAAACGAGCAACGCTTTCTACGACCGCCAAATAAGCACCCTTGAATTGGTTCTTTTCTGATAAGTAAGGATTAAAGCCCCATGCCATAGCACTTGCAGTTGTAGTCTCGCCATCCACAGGGAATTTAGAAACCATAGCTTGGGCAGGAGTAAGCTGATATTTGCCACCGTATGGCATCAAGACCGTAGCCGCACCAATGGTGGAGTCGAAACGCTCACCTAATCCCTTATTTGAGCATACATTTAAATCACTAACAAGCGAGCTCATACGCTCTGCCAGTGTCTCACCGCTCCACTGAGGTTCATAAGTCTCACCAGCACATACATGAACATCTTGATGCTTTGGAGCACCATTTGAAGCAAGGAATTCACGGCTTACATCGACAATGGCATCACCATTCCATACCATACGCAAACGCGCTTCTTCTGTAACCGTTGCTACAACACTAGCTTCCAGGTTTTCTTCATGAGCATATGAAATAAACTCATCCACGTCCTCAGCAGCAAGCGCCACTGACATGCGCTCCTGGCTCTCAGAAATTGCAAGCTCAGTACCATCGAGACCCTCATATTTCTTGGGCACTTGATTCAAATCGATCAACAAGCCATCGCACAACTCACCAATAGAAACAGAAACGCCGCCCGCACCAAAGTCATTGCATCGCTTAATCAAACGGCAAGCTTCGCCACGACGGAACAGACGCTGAATTTTTCGCTCCACAGGGGCATTGCCCTTTTGAACCTCGGCACCTGACGTTTCGATACTTTCAACATTCTGCGTTTTGGACGAACCTGTCGCACCACCAATGCCATCTCTGCCGGTACGTCCACCAAGCAAGATAACCTTATCACCCGGAGCAGGTTCTTCACGACGAACGTGATTAGCAGGTGTCGCTCCGACGACCGCTCCAACTTCCATACGCTTTGCTACATAGCCGGGATGATACAGTTCGTGAACCTGACCCGTTGCCAGTCCGATCTGGTTACCATAAGACGAATATCCTGCTGCTGCAGTTGTTACCAACTTTCGTTGCGGAAGCTTTCCTTCCAACGTCTCTGAAACGGGAACAGTAGGATCTCCCGCGCCCGTAACACGCATTGCCTGATAGACATAGCTACGACCTGAAAGAGGGTCGCGAATAGCACCACCCACACAGGTTGCCGCGCCACCGAAAGGTTCAATTTCAGTTGGATGGTTGTGCGTTTCATTCTTAAAGAGGAACAGCCAATCCTGTTCTTCACCATTTACGTCCACCTTACACTTTACCGTGCAAGCATTAACTTCTTCGGATTCATCAAGGCCCTGCACGCCACCGTGTGCGCGAAGATACTTTGCACCAATGGTGCCCATATCCATCAAGCATACCGGTTTGTGCTCACGGCCCAGTTCTGCGCGCATCTCCAAATATTTATTGAAAGCAAGCTTTACGGTCTCATCATCGATGACAACATTGGTAAGTTCAGTACCAAAGGTTGTATGGCGGCAATGGTCGGACCAGTAAGTATCGACCACTTTAACCTCAGTAATAGTAGGATTGCGCTTTTCGGTCTCGCGGAAATATTTCTGGAAGAAGGTAATGTCAGCCAAATCCATTGCAAGACCACGATCTGCTAAGAATTGTTTGAGGCCCTCTTCGTCCAAATCAATGAATCCCTCCAACACCTCTACCGGCTTTGGCTCGGGAATCTGCATAGCCAAGGTATCACGCAGGGCAAGAGACGCTTCGCGCGATTCGATAGGGTTAATGATGTAGTGCTTGATTGCCTCGAAGGTTTCATGGGAAAGATCACCCTCGAGCACATACACCTTAACGGAGCGCACTAAAGGACGCTCTCCCTGCGAAATAAGCTGAATACATTCGCTCGCAGAATCGGCACGCTGATCGAATTGACCAGGCAGTGGTTCAACCGCAAAAATATGAACGCCCTCGGGAGCAGAAACAAGACCTTCCCCGCTTCCTGCAGCACCCACCAAAGCGCCCTCAACAGGAAGAGTTAGCGAAGCATTATCTACCTGAGGCTCGCTAAATACCGTCGGAACACACTGCTGGAACAGCTCGTCGGTTATACCCTCTACGTCATACATATTAATAATGCGCAACGTAACTGCCTGAGACAGCCCATCTGTTATGACGGTATGCAATTCCTGCAGAAGCTGCTGCGCTTCGACATCGAAACCGGGTTTCTTCTCAACATAGATGCGAGAGACCATGAATCCTACCCTTCATAGTGAAAATGATAGTTAACAAGAGACGCTTCTATGATACGACACCCGCAGCCTTTTTCGGCTGAGCGTTCTAAGAGATTTGCACTTCGCGGATATCCTCTTGCCCGTCAACCTTTATAATCGCTGACATGGAAAAAGCACTTTTAGACATAGCAGAACAGCTTAAAACGGTTGAATACCTTGACGATAAAGCGTTGACGAAAGTGATCAATCGCAACAATAAACGCATCTTGGAGCAGGCACAAAGGCAGGCGCAAAAGCAGACGCAAGCCTCACACAAAAGCGATAATGCCCCTGAAAATCACTTGATGATTAGCGATAACGAAAAGCACATCACCGCGTTAGACGGGAGCACACCTTCGCTTGCCGAAAGTACGGCCGCGCACGATGGAAGCATGACCGCACCCAACGAAAGTACGACTGCGCTTACCGAAAACAAGCCCGCACCCGACAAAAACGCGTCCTCGCACGACAAAAACACACCCGCGCTCGACAAGACAGGTGCCAAAGTCAATCCTGCACGCCCCCTGTCAAAGCGCCATCTCATTGCATTTTATCTAGACGTTAAACGAAACGATCCTGATCGCTGGGCACGCTGGAATTTTACCAAAGAACAGCAACGTCGCATCGAGCGTACCCTTCAGATGAAGCCACGCCGCACCGCTTCGGGAGTTGCAACGATTACCGTGCTTACCAAGCCGTGGAAATGCTCGAGCAACTGTCTATACTGCCCTAATGATCTGCGCATGCCTAAAAGTTATCTATCAGACGAGCCCGCCTGTCAGCGTGCAGAACGCACCTTTTTTGATCCTTATCTTCAGGTGGCAGCTCGCTTAAAGGCGCTCACGGAAATGGGGCATATCACCGATAAGGTCGAACTCATCATCCTTGGAGGAACGTGGAGCGATTATCCTCTTGCCTATCAAATTTGGTTTGTTCGCGAGCTTTTTCGCGCTCTTAATGATGGCGCTCATTCACAAAACAACGTTTCAGCACGTCGTGCACGATACGATAAAACAGGAATCTCAAGCGATGCAGAAACCCTCAAAAAACAGGTCGCATCATTACAGGAAAAAATAGCAAACCAAGAACTCACGTATAATCAGGCCTTCGATCTCCATTACGGAACCAGCCCTGCCTGGCAGGCACTTTCCACTTGGCAAAGTGCAACCTGGAAAGAGCTCGAAGAAGAGCACCGAATAAACGAGTCGGCCAATCATCGTGTCGTTGGCCTTGTGATCGAAACGCGTCCAGAGCGCATCACCTCCGAGCATGCCTATACCCTGCGTCGCCTAGGCTGCACCAAGGTGCAAATGGGCATCCAAAGCCTTGACGAGCATATTCGCGAGCAAAATGACCGCCACACTTCAACCGCGCAGATTCAAAGCGCATTCGAAACGCTTCGTCTTTTTGGCTTCAAAACCCACATTCATGCCATGGTAAATCTATTGGGAGCAACACCCGAATCAGATAAGGAAGACTACCTTCGCCTTGTGAGCGACAAACCATTCCAACCTGATGAAATTAAGCTCTACCCTTGCGTTCTCGTCGAAGGTACAGGGCTCTGTGCTCATTACCAAGATGCCACTTGGCAACCCTATTCCGAAGAAGAGCTTATTGAGGTGTTGGTCGCTGACACCTGCGCAACTCCCGCTTTTACCCGAATTTCTCGCATGATTCGCGATATCTCTGCTCCCGATATTGTGGCGGGCAATAAAAAAGTCAATTTGCGCCAGCTTGTTGAAAATCGCATCGACACTGAAGGACTTGAAACCAAAGAAATACGCCACCGCGAAGTGAGCCTAGCAGATATTGACCCCGCAACATTGCGTCTTGAAGTTATTACCTATGAAACCACCCTTACCCGCGAGCATTTCCTTCAGTGGGTTACCCCCGAAGGAAAAATTGCTGGATTCTTACGCCTGTCACTTCCGCACGCTGGAGCTCTGAGCGCCCTTACGACTGCTCTGTCAAATTCTCCTCTTACTGAAGGAGAAGCCATGATCCGAGAAGTGCATGTCTATGGACGCGTCGCCAAGCTAACCAAGCAGGGATCTGGGGCACAGCATCATGGCTTAGGCACCCAACTGGTAGAAAAGGCCTGCGCAATCGCCCGCGAGGCAGGATATTCGCACATTAATGTCATCAGCGCTATTGGCACCCGTGGTTATTATCGAAAATTGCATTTTTACGACAACGGCTTATATCAACAACGAAACCTTTCATAAACTTGACCCCCGTAAATTCAGTCTCTTAATTTTGAAGGTTTTAACGCTTAGGTGAATTCGGACAACGTGATCCATCAATTGACGTAGTATTAACGTTGAAAACAAACTTATGCTGATTTTGGAAACGAATGAGTACTGTCCTTCCGTAGCGCGCCCCGCTTTTGGCCAGCGCCTCGCTTTTAGCCAAAACAGCACGCATTCGATTTGCCACTTGATCAAGGAGACACCCTATGACTACTTATTCTTCTCGTGATGAAATTAGCGAACAGTACCGCTGGGATCTTACGAGCATTTTTGAAAACGATGAGGCTTTTCTCGAAGCGCTCGACAAAGCAAAAACCTATCCAGAGCATTTTCTTACCTTTCAGGGACGCATTTCTCAATCGCCTGAAGCCTTACTGGAATACCTTCAATTCGACGATGAAGTTAGCATCGAATTGAGCAAGCTTATCAATTATGCAAATCGCAAAGCTGACGAAGATACCCGCTCAAGTCTTTATCAGGACTATTCGAGCCAGGTTATGTCACTTTACGTTTCTCTTTCAAGTGCTTGTTCTTGGTTTGCCTCTGAGCTTCTCTCCGTAGATGAGAAAACCATGGCGCAATTCTACAATCAATGTCCCGAACTGGAATTATATCGTCGCGCGCTCGATGTAATATTTCGTCGCCGCGCCCATGTACTAAGCCCCAAAGAAGAGCATCTTCTTGCAAGTGCTGGCGATATGGCAAACCAACCCGAAAACGTTTTCTCTTTGCTCAACGATGCTGACTTAACGTTTAGCGATGCGCTTGATTCAAAAGGCGTTGCCCATCCCGTCACCCACGGAAGCTATATTCCGTTAATGATGTCATCTGACAAAACACTGCGCGAAAACGCCTACCATTCACTTTATGCAACGTACGGGCAATTCCGCAACACCTTCGCAGCAACGCTAGGTGCGCAGATGAAACAATTGAAATTCTATTCGGATGCGCGCAAATATCCTTCCTTGCTTGCAAGCGCACTTGATGGCAACGAAGTACCAACCGAGGTTTACACAAATCTTATTGAGGCAGTCCATGAAAACTTTGCCGCTCTCCATAAGTACGTAGAACTTCGCAAAGAGCTGCTTGGCGTTGATGAGCTTCATTTCTCTGACTTATACGTACCGATCGTAGACGATATCGATCTTACCTTCACCTACGAACAGGCTTGCGAAATCATCCTTGAAGCGCTCAAGCCTCTTGGTGAAGATTACCTTGCCCTTGTCCGCAAAGGACTCTCCGAACGTTGGGTTGATGTTTACGAAACGCCTGGCAAGCGAAGCGGTGCTTATTCAGCGGGCGGATTCGGTATGCATCCTGTTATCCTTATGAACTTCCAGGGCAAGCTCGACGATGTCTTTACCTTGATCCACGAAATGGGCCACTCTATTCATACGTATTTATCGTGCGAAAACCAGCCCAGCTGTTATTCTGATTACGTCATTTTTGTTGCCGAAGTTGCTTCCACCTGCAACGAAGCGCTCCTTACCCATTATCTTTTGGAGCATGCACACAACGAGCGCGAGCGAGCCTATTTCCTTAACCATTTCTTAGAACAATTCCGCGCAACGCTCTACCGTCAAACCATGTTTGCAGAATTCGAACTAAGCGTAAGTGAACTTGCCGCTCAGGGGGCTGGCATCACCGCCGATACCCTTTGCTCTCTCTATCGCAAACTCAATAAAGATTACTTCGGAAGCGCCATTGTGGTCGATGACGAAATTTCCCTCGAGTGGGCGCGCATTCCTCATTTCTATTACTGCTTCTACGTATATCAGTATGCAACGGGCTTTGCTGCTGCTATTGCTCTCTCGCAGCGCATTTTAAACGGCGGAGTGCAAGAACGCGAAGACTATTTAACTTTCTTGAAGGGCGGCAGCTCAAAACCTCCTATTGAGCTTCTACAGGGCGCCGGGGTCAACATGATGAGCACTCAGCCTATCGAGGATGCGCTTGCCCAATTCGATACCATGATTGACGAAATGGCTGATGCATGCCGCAAGCTTAGGGCAACCGCTTCTCAGACCAACACCTCTGCAAGCACCAGCAGCACCGCTTCCCACCCCGATGCAAGCACCAATCATTTCACCAATTTCACCATCGACGAACTGGGAGATTCTCTTCGCAAGATGGAAGGCACCTTCGTTTTGGCAACTGTCAACGAAGACAACACCCCCGACGCTGCTATTTTTGTCCCGCAGCTCTTAGATAGCACCCATCTCATCATGTTCTTAGCTCCCAACCGCACACGCGCAAATCTGCAACGATCAGGTCATGCATGGGGTGTCTATGAGGTAATCAACACTGAAGCTAGCGAAAAGCAACAGCGCTATGCAGGAGCACGAATGAAGCTTTCTTTGGTTAAACCAGAAGGAGAAACTGCCGAAGAATTTAAGCAGGCTACTGCAAATTTCCCTCGCATGAACCCAGCCGCGGTTGTGCTTCGTATCGAAGAGCTTATCGCTTTGGGATAGTGTATCGTCCTGCCGCAGTGACACCCACTGCGGCAGGTAAGCTTCTTATACCCACTGCTACAAAAAAACTTCAAACGACCTACTAATAACAAATACAAGCCAACCATGAGAATCGCACACAGGACAATCTATGGATGAAACAACGCTCAGCCTTCTTGTAGCACTCAGCCTTCCTTTGCTTGGAACAACCCTCGGATCCGCTTTTGCCTTTTTCCTCAAGAAAGAAATGAACGAGCTGCTGCAAAAGATTTTGCTCGGTTTTGCGGCAGGCGTCATGATTGCAGCTTCCGTATGGAGCCTCTTGATTCCCGCCATTGAAATGGCTGAAGAACAGCAGATAATCGGGTGGTTACCTGCTGCCTTAGGATTTTTGCTTGGCATTGGTTTTCTTCTTGCCTTCGATCATCTTTTACCTCATCAGCATATAGATAACCCCGAACCTGAAGGCCCAAAAACCAAGATGAAACGTCCCACGATGCTTATCTTCGCCGTTGCTCTTCATAATTTGCCGGAAGGTATGGCGGTAGGTGTTGTGCTCGCAGGCTTTCTCGCGGGGCAGACAAGCATTACCCTTGCAGGCGTAATCGCGTTAGCTCTTGGTATAGCTATCCAAAACATTCCAGAAGGCGCCATTATTTCGACACCTCTTCTTTCTTGCGGATTATCGCGCATGAAATCTTTTGTCTACGGATTCCTCTCAGGTGTCATTGAGCCTCTTGGAGCTCTTCTTATGATTGCGTTTGTTGGCGTTATGACGCCGGCACTTCCTTACATTCTTGCCTTTGCTGCAGGAGCTATGATGTATGTCGTCGTAGAAGAGCTTATCCCTGAAACACAATCAGGTAAGCACACAAACGTTGGAGCTGTTGCCCTCGCATTCGGATTCGTGTTGATGATGATCCTCGATACCGCTCTTGGATAATCTCCTGCGTTTTTACAGAAGCCCCACGCAAAACACTAAGCGTTTGCTGTAAGCTCACGCGAACAGGACAACAAGCAAGATGAATTACAAAAAGCGCACATGCATACTTTTATCTTTGTAATGAGGATGATTCTTCACAAAACGCCAGCGGCAAATACGCGTAATAATAAGTGAAAGAAGTCCCACGATTAAAAAGGGTACAGTAATTTCAAGCACCGGAACGTTTGATTCCAAAAACGCATAAGCGCTTGCCAGGAGAAAGAATACCGAAATCACCAACGAGATAACGGTGAAGAATCGAATGAGTACCTCTTTTGCCTTTGTCGGTGAGTGCATCCAGGACACCACAAAATAGATGACGATCGCCAGAATAATGAGAACGATCACCAAAGGTAGCGACTGTAGCATCCTTACAAGAAGACCCATATTACATCCCTTACTGTCTTTTTACCTTATTATCATACCGTTTTAGACACAAACATCGTTACAGGAAGAAAAACTCTTTTTTCTTCTCCCGCCTCACAGCGTGCCAAGATCAGCATGAGCAATACCAAGATTATTCATCAATCACGCAATTCCGATGCGTAAAACGCATGATAGTTCCTGTTTCAAATGGCGTACTATCAATATCAAATGTAGTACCGCTTATTATTACGGGAGTGCCCCATGCTTAAAACTCCTCAACATACTTCTTCATCAGAAACCCTCGAACAGGACCCGCCTTCTTCTTTACCAGACGAACAGGCCTTGCCCCCTTCGTCAGAGACTTTTAAGCAGGTCACCTCTTCTCAGCCAAAAGATTCGCTTGCGCAGGCAGAAAAACCTTCCCCTAAAAACGCTTTGGATGCCAAGCATGATCGTCGTTATAGCTACCTTATGATGATCGCCCATTTATGCGATGACCTTAATCAAGGTGCTTTGGTTGCGGTAATTCCCTTTTTGGTACTGCATAACGGTTATTCCTATGCTGAAGTTACTGCTCTTCTTCTTGCTTCTAATGCTGCATCGGCCATTATTCAACCTCTCTTTGGTTGGCTTGGCGACAAGAAGCCACGCCCCTGGCTTATGGCGCTCGGCATTTTCCTTGCCGGTATTGGCATGGCAGGAGTAGGCGTGCTACCAAGTTATCCTTTGATTATGGCATCAGCCATGTTAAGTGGAATCGGTGTTGCAATGTTCCATCCTGAAGGAGGTCGTTTAGGCAACCTCACAGCAGGAGAACAAAAAGGCAAAGGAATGAGTATATTTGCCGTAGGAGGAAAGCTTGGCTTCACGTTTGGCCCCTTAGTTGCAACCGCATCTATTACGACATGGGGATTACCTGGAACACTTATCTTTATTATTCCCTCTACCCTCTGCGCTATCGTTTTACTCTCACAAAACAGCGTTTTACTCAGCTACAGTAGCCCCGATAAGAAAGCACACACAGAAGACGACTATAAGGACAATTGGGTTGGATTCGGATTCGTCATGGGTGCGATTTCTTGTCGCTCCATAATGTATTATGCCTTTTTATCCTTTATTCCTTTGTTTTTGGTATACAACTTAGGCCAAGAAGAAGCTTTTGCCTCATCGGTTATCTCCCTTTTTGCACTAGTATGCGCCGTTGGAACTATCGCGTCTGGCTGGGCAGGACAGATACTGGGAGCAAAGAAGCTCATTATTGTTTCCTATGCCTGCGTTGCTCTTGAAGTGATTATTTTTGCCTTCAACGGATCGCTTGTCATAGCGCTTATTCTCGTTGCAGCGCTCGCTCTTACCTGCGATATCTCTTATCCTTCAGCCGTTGCCATGGGACAGAGCTTCGTGCCTCATCATCTAGGAATGGCATCGGGTTTATCGTTTGGAGTGATGGTTTGCATTGGCGGATTGATGACACCAGTATTTGGTCTTATCGGTGACTATTTTGGATTGCAGGTTGTCATGCTCTGCGTTACCGCAATCGCCCTTATCGGCATCATCATCACGCTTTTCATTCCCAAGCAAAGACCCATGCGTTAACAGACTTTTGCACTCGAAAACCCCTGCGCCCGTAAGCACTATCTCGTATCAGTAAAAACGCCCGGGATCAGTAAACGATTCCCAGGGTCAACAGACAATTCCTAGGTCCCCAGGATCAGCAAATACTACCTAGGAATTGTTTGAAGCGTTCGAGTTAGATCCAGAAGCACTGCCAGAATTAGATCCCGAACCCGATGATCCTGAATCGGAGGTGTTTGAACCACTGTTTGTTTGATCGTTGTTCGTCTGCCCCGTATTGCTTCCCGATCCGGATCCGCTATTTGATCCTGAATTATCAGTGTTTCCCGATCCACCAGAGGTGCTGCCCGAGCCCGATCCTGTTGAGGTGCCCGAATTATTCGTGGTGTTTTGATTATCTGCATTCCCTGAATTTTGTGTTGAGTCACCCTCGGAAGACAAGGAACCCGATGAAGAAGCAGAAGAATTATTCTCTTCCTTTTGGCCAGAAGTTGTATTTTGCGCCTCATTGGAATGCGTTGCATGTTCTTGCGCTGTTATCGAAGGCAAAATAGGATCCGTTTTAGTTCCAATACCCTGTCCTTGGGTCGCAAAGGTAATAACCGCGGCGCAGATAACGATTGCAATTAAGGAAGATACAACCGAAACTACCAAAACATTACGCTGAACTCGAGCTTTATGACCCCTTCTCTCATGAGCGCGCTTAAGTGCTGGATCTTCTCCTTGCGCGTGAAAGCTTGCATAACGAATATCATTTGCATTCATCTCGCGCGTTGCATCAGAAACAGCAGGAATAGTGTGTGTACCCTCATGCGATGCGATACTACGAGTTTCTTGAGTGTTTTCCTCTCCACTCTGTCCACCCTTTACATGTTCGCTTCCAAGCAGAGTTGTAGAACTTGCATCGCGCAATTTGTCCGCAGAGGCAGAAAGTGCCTTTTTGTACACCTGAGAAGATACCGCCGATATTACCGAGCCAATAGCAGCACCAATGAGTGATCCCGCAACGCCAATAACAGACGAGAGGAAAAATACCGTGGCAGCCGCTAATGCACCAGCAATGACCTGAGCGATTGACAAATCATCAAAAAGACCACGTAAGAATCCCTGGGGTTTTGGCGCACTCGGACTGGGCGTTAATGACTCCGGCCTTTCTCTAATCTCAGGTGACGCATCAACGTTGAGCGCTGAAAGCGTCACCTGATCAGGAGAAATTTGGATAGTAGCGTTTTCGGTAGAAAGATTAGTTTGCTTGTTTTGATTGGTTTGCGTTGTATGTTTTTTAGTGTCTGTCACCAAAGTGCCCCCTTTGCTCTACCAAGCTAACAAGCACTTAAGAATTCTTAAAGAGCATCCACTTACTCTTCACTCATTCTTTATCTCTTTGTCACGGAAATACAACTAAAAAAGCATGACTGCCCGCATATTTTTTTCAACAGCAGAACAACGATCTTGCAGGGCAAAGCTAAAAGAGCATAATCGCTACTGCGCTCATGGCAATAATACCCGCAACAACGGTAATTACATTTGCCAGGCCAGCAAGACCTTCGTCTCCCTTAAGCCACATGGTAAACACTGGGCCCAAGCCCGCAGCGGGCGCCCACAACATGGCAGCAACCACTAGGCGAGTCTCATAGTCAAACGGCAACAGCATGAACACCGCAACACAAAGTATGCCCGCTATTATGAAACGACAAACAATAATACGAACGAGCTGCCCGATCTTACTGTGATCAATAGAAAAATTGACCATAAGACCCAACAACAACATCGCCAAGAAAGAGTTTGCCTGGGCAATCGGTTCGATAAACGTAACGATCTGCTGTGGAATAGATACATTAGCTATGGCAAGTATCACAAGCAGCGCATACAAATCAAAGGGAACCGACTTAATGAGGCGCTTGAGAGCTAAAAGTATCCTTCCAAAAAGTGAAGTTCCCTTTTCCACTAAGGCGCTGGTAAAGGGATAAACACCGCCGTTGATCATAAGAGAATTTCCCGCATCGAACAGACATATCGCGACAATGGTGTGCGGCGGAAAGAGCGTCATAGCAAAGGGCAACACGAAATTGCCAATATTGTAGCCAGAAATATTACACATCATGAAAACTTTGCTATCACGATCTTCACGCCAGGTAATAAGCATGGCTACAAACCAAGGGATAAAGCAGCACACAAACCCCACAGCTACAATCAAGATAAGTGACGGATTAAATTCCGAGGTCACAAACGCATAGAAAATAGCGCAGGGAACGGTGATATTAAACACGATCTTAGACAGTACATCCACAAACACATGAGGGACAGAGATAACACGAGGCATCACCACCCCTAAGATGATGATGGTCGTCAAAGATGCTACTGTTAAAAGCGCGTTTTCCATAGTTGAAATGATACCGCTTCATGAACCTGTTCAATTACTTCAAATTAGCATATGAACTATTTCAAACTAAACAACTGTTGAACGTTGTTCTTAATAACCCCAGCTAGGTATGCTTGCTCTTGACCTCGCACGTCAGCCAAGAGGCAAAGCGTCTTGTACAATTCGTCTTGATTTTGTTTGAAGGTATAAGAAACGCTTGGAATTTCACTTCCGCAAACAGTAACTTCAGGCGCATCAGTTTCGAGGAGAATGCGCTTTTCGGGAAGAACTTTTGCGTATTCTTTTCCGCGTTTGGAAATAAGCATGCGCCTACTTACCGAAAAGTAATACCCATCCTTGATTGCTTGTGTGAGTTGTTGCGAAGACCCAGAAAACCAATGGAAAATAACAGCACAGTTTCCAAGTACGCCACTTCGAGCACAAAGACACTCAAGTTCAGGATATGCCTGGACGCAATGAAGCGACAGCACAACGCCCCCTCGAGCTTTGCATCGATTGAGAATATGGCTAAAAGCCCTCAGCTGATTTTCCTTGGTGTGAATATGCCGTTTTGCAAAATCAAGACCAATCTCTCCTATGTGTGGTGCCAAGGAAAAACACTCATCGAATTCATCAAGCATCGAAATCAACGCCCTGCTTTCCTCGGGAACCCACCAAGGATGAATACCAAGGCCCCTTTGCAAAAAGCAGGCAGCGTCATCTTGCTGACTTTCTAAGGCATGCGCAAGGCTTCTGTACTCATGAGGAGTCACACTCACAGCAAATACCTGCGCTTGTGCCGCTTGCACATCGTGGACAAAACCAGAAGGATCCTTCATGAACCCCACATGGCAGTGCATATCATCAAGGGAAGCTTCAAACTTTGACATTTTCACTCCTTCCTTGCCTGTTTTTATCCTAACTCACCACGAAAGTCGTTTGATCGGTTTCAAGAAAAGAAAAGCCAGCTGATATTCTTCAGCTGGCTTACCATTACGTTTTCTGACTCTCGTACTAAGGCATTATCTCTCTCAAATGTCTCGCCAAGATGCCCTATGCATTCTTTTCAGGGACTACAATCGTGGGAACCTCAAGACGAGAAAGAACGCCAAAGGTTACTGATCCGAACAGAGCGCGGCTTACCCGAGAACGTGCGTGCGTGCCCAACAAAAGCATACGCTTGCCTTCGCTGTATTCCATGACTACCTGCGTCGGAGAAGAACCTTCTACTGCACGACCAGTCACTTCAAGAGTAGGATGTGCTTCTTTAATCTGAGCAATAAGGGTATCGAGTTTGCGCTGGAACATTTCACCAACAGGCTGAAGGCCTCCACCCATTACTTCAGCAGTGCGAGAAATAAGTGTAGGAATACCCCATGCCGAAACAAGCTCTAAAGGCTCACCAAAAGCAAGTGCCATAGTAACGCCCAACACCACTGCATCATTGCTAGCGTCATCAGGGCCTACGCCTACTACAATTCCTTTTGCAGAACGGTTTGTTGAGTAGTCAGAAGGAATTACGGCCGTTGCAACACTTGCCGCAGAAGCTACTCGCAAGCCCTTAGCGCCAAAGACCTTTTCGCCTACCGTTTTGTTGTGGTGCGAACCAAGTACGACGATGTCGTACTCATCAGCAGCCGCAATAAGAGCCTCAACGACATCACCCTTGCCTACCTTTACCTGTACAGAAAGGTTTGGGTATGTTTTAGCGAGATGCTCCTTGGCTGTTCCCAATACTGAATCGACTGCACTCTTAAGAATTGTTTCATCAGAACCAGCAAGACGAGCTGATCCCGGATCGATAATAGCAAGCAGGGTAAGCTGAGTGCCCTCTTCTCTGTCTGCTAAGGCAGCAGCCCATTCCAACGCACACTGGCTACGTTCGCTGCCATCAATACCAACAAGAATATTTTTCATGGTATTCAGTCAACCTTTCTGAGCACTTAGTGGAACAGAGGAATCATAAGCCAAAGGGCAAAGAGCACTACTAGGATGCACGCAACAAAGCAGGCAACCGAAGCAATACGAGAGCCCATAAATCCATGACCCTCTTGTTCTGCTGCAGCGCTTCGAGCCCAAAGACGTAAACCAGTAGCATACATAGTGCCAATTCCACCTGCGATAACTACGGCAACAACTAACACCGTAAGAAAACTAATTACTTCTTCCACAGTATTCCCTCCTCTTACGCTGCCGCTGTCTGAGTAGTATCAAGATTGAGCTTAACTTCGGTACCCTCGTTAACATTGGTCGAGTTAACAGGATTGCGACGAGCCAAGCGGAAGATAACGATGGCGATAATTGCCGCCGCAACGACGACTGCTGCCGTACCAAACACATTGATCTTTGCAACCGCGCATGCTGCAGCAGCAATAATACCTGCCGCTGGGAAGGTAACGAGCCACGCAATCAGCATGCGACCTGCCACTGCCCAATTGACTTCATTGCCCTTCTTGCCCAATCCAACGCCGATGATAGAACCGGAGCAAACCTGCGTGGTGGAAAGTGCAAAACCTAAATGGGAAGAAACCAGAATGGTCGTTGCAGAACTTGCTTCTGCCGCAAAACCTTGAGGGGTGTTGATTTCGGTCAAGCCCTTGCCAAGCGTGCGGATAACACGCCATCCGCCCATATAAGTACCAAGAGCGATAGCCAAACCGCAAGCAGCAATAACCCACAACTGAGGATCAGAGCCGGAAGGCTGAGCGCCAACTGCAATCAAGGTAAGCGTAATAATACCCATGGTCTTTTGAGCGTCGTTAGTACCGTGAGAAAGCGCAACTAAGCAAGCCGTAATGGTCTGACCATGACGGAAGCCATTTTCAACGTACTTTTCATCTAAGCTTTTAACGATAAAGTAAATAAGTTTTACGGCACAAAATGCTGCCAGGCCAGCTACTACCGGAGAAATAAGAGCAGGCAGTAACACCTTTGTGATAACAGCAAAGAAGTTTACGCCCTGAGTACCTGCACCAACGATAACGGCGCCAACCAAGCCGCCGAATAAAGCATGAGAAGAACTGGAAGGAAGACCAACCAACCAGGTAAGCAAGTTCCAAATAATCGCACCGAGCAAGCCTGCCAAAATAAATTCAGGCGCGATAGTAACCGCCTGCTCATTGATCAAACCACCAGAGATAGTGTTTGCAACTTCTGTTGAAAGAAAGGCACCAATCAGATTTAAGGTACCCGCTGCTATAACAGCAGTCTTTGGCTTCAGGGCGCCTGTGGCAATTGAAGTAGCCATGGCGTTGGCCGTGTCATGGAAGCCATTCGTAAAGTCGAACGTGAGCGCAACTACAATCACAAGCCCTACGACGACAAGAGTAGCGATGTCCATGCTATTCTTTTTCCTCCTTCTAATGGGGTGTGCTTTTTTGCTTAGGCAAGAATAGCAAGGTAAATGTTAAATAGATGTAAGATGAAGTTAAGTATTGTTAAGACTTGTAACGACTTGTAAAAAAGACCTTTTACCTGGTGTTTTATTTCAGGATATGCCGTTTTTGAGAGGGATTTTAAAACTCTATTTCACTTTATGTCCACTCTGTTTGTTAAATGCCCGCATTGCACGCCTATCTAACACCACGTACAGACCGACAATAATAGCTGCAGCCAAGATAACCATCACTAAAAGCGCAACATACGATACCAAATACGTTCCAGTTGCCTCCATAAGAAAGCCTGGCAAAAACGTAAAGATGAACCCACCCAACGCATAAGCAATCTGGAAATTCTTAATGGTTTTAACCTGCTGTCCACGCGGTGCAAGCTCGATTGACCAGATAGAAATGCCAACAGTGCCAAGAGCAAGACCTGTGCCATAAAACAGCACACCCACAAGAGCAAGGTTGTGGTTGCCCATATCGGAGAGGCACAATAACATGATGCCAATAATGAATATCGCAAAAAAGACGAAAGAACCTTTAGCAGTACCGATTTTATCAAAGACAACACCGGTAAACAGCTTCGAGAGCATAAGGCACGCGCCACTTATCGAAACTAAGAGTGCAGCATATTCCGTTGTGAATCCTTCAGAAGTAAAAAGCACTGCAAGATAGTTCGATCCACCAACAGAAACGCAACCAACGATCACCATCGCAGCTAAAACAACAGGGACCATACGGGGAGGCAAGTTTCGGTTAATGCGAGTTCCTTGCTGCATTTTACGTGATGATTTCTTTGAAGCGTGCCTTGTTTGTTTAGCTTCGTTTTCTGCTTTTATCTCATCGCTATGAGAGCTATCAGCCACCTTGGAAGAAAGCTTTGGATCAACGTAGGGAGTAAGACCCATGTCTTCTGGTCTATTTCTCAGCAACAGATATAAGGCGACTGCATCAAATAAAGCAAGGGCACCTTCGGCAACAAACGCCGACGAAAGCGAAAATGCACTTTCAAGCGCTACAACCACAGGAGGCACCACAACCGCTGCAACACCCGATCCTACCGCTGCAATACCCGCCGCAGTAGCAACATGATCTTTAAACCAACGACCGATAAGCATCGTTGATGCCACCATGCCGCCTAAACCATAGCCTAGACCAGTAAAAATCGAACCCACACAAAGCCCTATAAAATTCGAAGTATTCAACGCATAGATCACAAATCCCGTTCCTATGCAAAACGACGCGAGAGCAACTCCTTTACGGCAATCAAGTTTTTCATAGTAACGAGCGACAAAAAACATCGCCACCACTGAAATAAACGTACGAATAGAAATAACAATTGAGCCACCCGAATGGCCTACCCCGGGAAGTTCAACAAGATAAGGTTGGTATACCGAAAACGAAGTTGAGGCCAAACCAACATTAGTAAAAAGCAGTAAGAAGCAACATGCGCATATCACTTTTTCATAATGCTGCTTGAGTTTTTGAATCATGTTCACCACATCACAACGAATAACAACACCTATAACAAAAAATATGCGACAGGAAACGAGGTCCTGCCGCATAAAACGATTGTTATAGGGTTATGTATCACACTGGGCCTGCTTTACTCTTTAGTGAGTATAGCGCCTTTACCCTGTAGTTTAGCTATGAAACAAGGTTTTTACTATTGCCTGCTATATAAGAAGCAATGTTATCAGCAACGATAACCGCACGCTTTTGCATAGCCTCATGAGAAGCAAAAGCCACATGAGGAGTCACGATTGTGTTTTTCGCATTCAAAAGAGGATGATCTGAAGGGAACGGTGGTTCCATCTCTAACACATCAATACCTGCCCCTGCGATACGTCCTTCATTGAGCGCATCTGCCAAGGCCTGAGAATCTACAATGGGGCCTCGCGCACAATTGATCAAAACGCTTGTCGGCTTCATTTTGGCAATCTGTTCTGTGCCAATCAGACCGGTTGTTTCAGGGGTTTGAGGAACATGTAGGCTTATCACATCACACGTTGTGAGCAGTTCGTCTAAATCAACAAACGTTACCCCTTCAATTTCTTTACGCGTACGAGAATAAGCAACCACTTCACAGCCAAATGCCTGTGCAATACGCATGACGCGACTGCCAATTGTACCTGCACCAATCACGCCAAATCGCTTACCTTCCAATTCGGGACCAACCAGTCCTTCCTTGGTACCACCAGAACGAACTTGCGAATTAAGAATTGAAATATTGCGATAGACATCGAGCAAAAGTCCGAATACCAAATCAGCCACCGCAACCGTTGAATAACCAGCACAGTTTGAAACCTGAATGCCCTTCTCGCGACAATATGCCATATCAACATGATCGTAGCCCGTAAATGCTACGCACACATACGCAAGATTGGGATTTTCTTTCATTACTGAAGCAGGATAGGCAATATTTGAAAGAACAACTATATCCGCATCAGCACTGCGCTCGATAAGCGTTGCCTCGTCGGTCTTGCGATCCGGATAGGTAATAAGCTCTACCTCGACATCTCCCACCGCATTCAAAATAAGACTACGGAGGTCATCGTCAGGAATTCCGAGCGGTTCCAAAACGGCAATTTTCATAATGCTCCTTCCATGCATGCAGCCCATATAGATACTGCTTCTAAGCATAGTAAAGGAGCACCTCTCCAAATTGCCGTAGGCTTCGGCGAGCGTGCTCCTTTGAGCTTAGTTCTTGTTATTGTTTTGGGAAGAGCCACTACCTTCTTGGGTGTATGCCGACTCAGGCTGCGTTGGTTCAGACGGCACTGGGGTTGGCTGAGCTGGCTCAGACTGAGGTGCAGGCGTTGGAGCTTGCTGAGGTGCTGGTTGTACCGATCCAGGTTGGGGTGCTGGTTGCACCGGTCCAGGTTGAGGTGCTGGTGTTGGTTGTTGGGGCGCGGGCTGACCTGGCTGCTGTGCTACCGGCTGGCCTGGTTGCTGAGGTGCAGGTGCTGGCTGCTGGGGCATCGGTTGCTGGGGCATCGGCTGACCAGCTTGCTGCTGCCCTGGCTGTTGCTGTGAAGGAGACATGCCTTGTTGGCCATAGGGACTCTGGCCATAGCCACCGGCCTGTGGCATTCCACCCTGATACATTCCGCCCTGATACGTTCCACCTGGTCCGGAATATCCTCCCTGAACAGAGGTAGCAAAGCTTTTTCGTATACGGCTGTTAAGCCACGCAGCAATAATGAAGCATACGCACGTAATAATTGAAAAGACTAAAGCGGTGCATACTGCAGCAGCTATCGTCCAACCAAAAGCACGGCCCAGCTTTTCAGGAGCATCAATAGCTCGAAGGGACATAATACTTGCCACTACGCCGACTACATGCAAAAGCAAATAGCCTACCGCCATTGCAATCAAAACATTAAATCCCAGCGTTGCAGCTTCAAGAATCTGCTGCTCATTCATTGAAGAAAAGTCATACGTTGTTGTCGGGGTGTTCCCGTCAAAAGCAGCTGACCCTGAAGAACTTGATTGCAATTCCTGCACAAGCAAGTCAGAAAACGTCGGATCAGAAACCATAGACGACACCGATATCATCATCGCCAAAAAGGCACCGCCCACCAATGCTCCTAAAATAGAGAACACCAGTGTTGCGATAGATATTCCTCGCAGTATTCGTATATCTGAATTCACAAAAGCCCCTTTCGCAGGTCTTCCTCAACTCAAGAAAAGGCTCAACACCCCTCTTGTCCGTCTTATGTAAAGACACCATAAACTAAGGGTGTCTTGATTTTCGTAACATATCCCATGCCATCCATACAAAGAGCAAGAACGCTGAAATATATTCAATAAAAGAAAGCACCGGAAGTCCGAATACCCGCGGCATATCAACCGAAATAATCAGGCTTCCACTTACGAGCAGCCCTGCAATCACTAAACTCATTGCAAGCCTGTTTGCAATGCGACTCACCTTTCGCAATGGTTCAGTCGAGCCAAGCATTTCCATATTAACTTTCAGCTGGCCACGAGAAAGCATCCGAAACGTTTCTCCTGAATATTCTGCCGCTTTCATCAAGCTTTTAGCAGAGGTATCCAATGAAATAAGAGCAGATTTAAGACGCTGCTCAAATTCCTCCTGGGAGTTTTTAGAGCGAATGATATGGCCGTTGATGATATCAATCATGTTGGTGTTAGCCAAACATTCCATCAGCGACCCTTCCATCGTAACGATCCCTCGTGAAACAGCGGTAACTGACGCAGGCAACGTTACTTTACACTGGCGGGTAAGCGCCATAATATCGCTGAGCAGCGCACCTACATCTATATCGACAACGTTGGTTGCACAATAACTTTTCAATACATTGTCCAGCTCTGCTAGCAATCGCGCGTGGTCGATAGCAGCTAAATCGTGCTCAACCGAAAAGGAAATGAGAGCATCTTTAAGATCGCTGGCATTTTGGGAACCAACCGCCTCAATTATCTTGCTAAACCCTAAACGCTCCCGAGGAGAAAGCCTGCCCATGATACCCAAATCGAGATAAACCACTTTTCCCTCATGGACAAACAAATTACCCGGATGCGGATCGGCATGGAAAAAGCCATGCTCAAGAATCTGAGTGGCGTAATTATCCATGACTTTTAGGCCAATCTCATCAAGGTCATAGCCGTATTCTTTGAGCTTTTCCGTGTCGCGGATAGAAATTCCCTCGACATACTCCATTACCAAAACCGACTCTGTGCAGTATTCCATATAGGGTTTAGGACATGAAATGAACACCACATCTTTATTGAGCTCGGCAAATTCTTGGAGGTTGTTCGCCTCTTTTATAAAGTCCGTTTCCTCCAGAAAGGTAGCCCATAATTCTTCGACCACATCACGTAAGTCAAGCATCTGGGTATCTTTCATAAAGCGGGATATATGCTTTGCAACCGAGCGCATCACATCGATATCTTGTGCCATAACAGCCCGAACGCCTGGTCGTTGCACCTTAACTGCAACTATATCTCCATTGCTAAGCTCCGCCTTATGCACCTGAGCAAGCGAAGCACTTCCTAAAGGCTTCGGATCAATGGAGCGGAAGATGTCCTGGAATTTCGCGCCGTAGACATCTTTAAGCGTCGCAAGCGTATCTTCAAACGGCATCGGATCGCAATCCATCTGAAGATCGGCAAGCGCATCACAATATGCTGCTGGCAAGATTTCTGATCGCAAGGAAAGCATCTGTCCGATTTTTATAAAGCTTGGCCCTAAATCAACCAAAAAACTGCGCAGCTGAATAGGGCTTAGGCCTTCATAGACATGATGCTTGCGCATAAGAGTAATAATTTCGCGCAAACGGCGCATGCGTGTTTTACGACTTAAGCCGAATTTTTGATCGGGATCAACCTCCGCCCCGTCTCGAAACATGTATTTCAGAAGCGAATTTTCAGCCATATGTTCCTACGTATAGTTGTTGCTCTTATTCAGCGCTCTTATTCAGCTACTTTATCGTCTTTGGGAGCTTCTTTTTCTTCTTCGTCGACCACTTCTGGCTCGGATGCAACCTTTGATTCGGCAACAAGACGCGCAACCGTTGCTGCAAATTCATCGCGTTCTTCAGGTGACATAGTTTTAAGCGTCTGAGCAAGGGCATCTTCACGTACCTTCGAAAGGGTCTGCGAAGCTTTATGCTGTAATTCTTGATTGATATCTTTTCCTTGCTCAACCGTAAGATTTCCTTTTTCGATAAGGGTATCTACGACTTCTTTTGCCTTTTCTCCCGTAAGAGCTAAAGCACCTACGCCTGCAAGAAAAATATCCTTGAAGCCTTCTTCGATAGTTTTTGCCATAACGTCCCCTCCGTTCTAGCAGAGTAATACCTGATCTAATTATACGGGTTTCTCCACATATCAAAGGTTACTGCTAATTAACTGTTTAAATTGAACACTGTGTTTAGTAAAATGATCATCGTTAATTAAACAGACCGTCTAATTTTAAGCAGAAAGTCAGTGTATACTCGTGCCACAAACGACTCATTCTCCTTCTCATACTACCACCTCATCAGATGCTTTCCTTGTTGGCATTGATGTAGGTTCCACCACTGGAAAAATTGCCGTATTCGATCCTAATACCCAAGAGGTTTTATTCCGTCGTTATCTGCGCCATCACGCCCGGCAAGTCGAATGCGTAAAAAACCTTTTTCTTGAAGTAAAAGAAGCGTTTCCCCGCACCCCCTTGCGAGCCGCTTTCTGCGGTTCCGGTGGTGCAGCTCTCGCGTCTGCCCTCGGATTACCCTACGTGCAAGAAGTGGTAGCAAATGCCCTGGCAGTAAGCAGGTTTTATCCTACCGCACGCACCGCTATCGAGCTTGGCGGACAAGATGCCAAGATGGTATTTTTCGAATACGACACCACTCAGGAGCGCTTAAATGTTGCCGATATGCGCATGAACGGAAGCTGCGCAGGCGGAACGGGCGCTTTCATTGATGAAATAGCAACACTTCTTAAGGTGCCTACTGAAAAGTTCAACGACCTTGCCGCTCAGGGAACTTCTGTTCACACCATCTCCGGTCGCTGTGGAGTATATGCAAAAACCGACATTCAGCCCCTGCTTAACCAAGGGGTATCGCGCGAAGACATTGCCCTTTCTTCTTTCCACGCCATTGCTAAACAAACCATTGGCGGACTTGCTCAGGGTTTGGATATTGTGGCTCCCGTGGTGTTTGAAGGAGGACCCCTTACCTTTAATCCTCGCCTTATCAAGGTCTTTGCAGAACGCCTTGATTTAGGCCGAGAAGACATCATTATCCCCGAGCATCCTGAAACTATCGTTGCCGTAGGAGCAGCGCTTTCTCTTACCGACCTTTTCTGCGACACTCCCGCACAGCTTAACCTTGAAAACGCCATCCAAACTCTTGAAACCAAGAAAATCATCGTCATCGATGGCGCAAGCACCACCTGCTCGGTGGGAGATTCCTGCGAACAGGAAACTCATACACAAGGTCTAACGTTACCTCTTTTCGAATCCGAGGAAGAAAAGGAGCGCTTTGTTGAGCACCATCCCCTCGGACAAAACGCCTCCCTCGAAACACTGCAGCAAGCACACGCCCTTCCCGAAACGCTTTCGGTCTATCTAGGTATCGATTCGGGATCTACTACCACCAAACTGGTGTTACTTGATGAAAAAGGAAACCTTGTTGATTCGTTTTATGCGCCCAATGAAGGAGAGCCCCTCAAGGTAGCACAGAAAGCCCTGGTTGAACTTCATGACCGCTATGAAGAAGCCGGCTGCAAGCTTGAAGTTATTGGAGTGGGCACCACTGGTTACGGCGAGCTTATGTTTGCACAAGCGCTCAACGCCGACACGCACACAGTAGAAACCGTTGCGCACGCACATGCAGCGCAGCGCTATGTTCCTGATGTGACATTCATTCTTGATATCGGCGGGCAGGATATGAAAGCTCTCTGGATAGATGAAGGCATTATTACCAATGTCGTTGTGAATGAAGCCTGCTCAAGCGGCTGCGGATCCTTCCTGGAAAACTTTGCTTCAACCCTTGGTATCGCCACCAAAGATATTGCTCAGGCGGCATTTCGTTCTGAATCCCCCGCAGCATTAGGAAGTCGCTGTACGGTATTTATGAATTCCAGCATTGTAACCGAGCAAAAAAACGGCAAGACACCCGATGACATTATGGCTGGTCTCTGCAGATCAATCATAGAAAACGTCTTTACCAAGGTTATCCGCGTTTCAAACCTTCAAAGCCTTGGAAATCGAATCGTTGTCCAAGGTGGCACCTTCCTAAACGATGCTGTATTACGTGCATTCGAACAGTACGTTGGCCACGAGGTGGTACGTGCACCCTACCCTGGTCTTATGGGTGCAATCGGTGCTGCCCTTATTGCGCAGGAACAAACCCAAGGAAAAGAGAGCACCTTTATTGGGTGGGACGCCGTCAAAACCTTTACCTACACCCAGGAAACAAACCTCATTTGTCCTTTTTGCGCCAACCGCTGCAATCGAACTCGTATTACTTTTTCAAACGGGTCTTCTTGGATCACAGGAAACCGTTGCCCACGCGGTGAGGTAGTTGGCGATCCCAAAGATGCCTCTGTTCGTGATGCAGTCCGCGCCGCGAAACAAGCTATGGATAGCGTTCCTAATCTGTATACCGAACGCGAAGAGCTCCTTTTCAAAGATTGGCCCTATACCACCGTTGTACCTGATCAAAATATTACTATTGGATTGCCTCGCGTGCTGTTCTACTGGGATTCCATGCCGTTTTGGAAGACTCTTCTCAAAGCACTTGGATTCAAGGTTAAACTCTCCCACTTGAGCACTCGCACAATTTATGAAGATGGTCTTCAGGCGGTAGCCTCCGATACCGTCTGCTTTCCTGCAAAACTGGTACATGGACATCTTCGTGATTTACATAACCAAGGTGTTGACCGCATCTTTATGCCTATCGTTACCACCGTTCCTTCGGAAAACACTGCCGACACCAGCCAATCTATGTGCGCTGTTGTAAAAGGCTACCCTTTGGTAATTAAGAATTCCGATAATCCCGAACGTCGCTGGAATATACCTTTTGACAGTCCGCTATTCCACTGGTTTACCGACAAAGACCGAGTACGCCAACTTACTACCTACTTCCACGACACATTCGGCATCCCCGAAAAAGCAACCGAGGAAGCCCTCAAACAAGCGGATGCAGCGCAGAATTCCTTCCATGAAGCACTCCAAAAACGTGGAGCAGAAGTGTTAGCGCAAGTTCGAGAAGAAGGACGTTACGCCATAGTATTAGCAGGACGTCCCTACCATAATGACACCCTGGTAAACCATGAGCTACCCAGCTTCTTTACCGACTTGGGCATTCCTGTTATTACCGCCGATTCAGTTCCTGGTATCACTGAAGTCAATCTTGACAACAGTTTGATTGATATCGTTAACAACTTCCATGCCCGCATGCTATCATCTGCGGTTATTGCAGCGCAAAGCCCTCACATGGAATACGTTCAGATCGTCAGCTTTGGTTGTGGGCACGATGCCTACCTCTCAGATGAAATCATTCGATTGATGAAAGAAGTAGGACCTAAGACTCCTCTTGTCTTAAAGGTAGACGAAAGCGACATCCGCGGCCCTCTTGGTATTCGCACTCGCTCGTTCGTGGAAACCATCGAACGACGCCGCGCACAGGAGCAGGCACCGAAACAGGTCCAAGAACAAACCCAAACACAAGCCCCTGAGCGCTCAGAGCAACCTTGCGCCCTTACCTGCAGTGGAAAATGTATTGGCTGTGCGGCAGAGCAAGCACTTGATGAACAGCTTGCCCGTGAAACGGGTGCAAAGCTCAGCGATCCGTACCCACAAAAATTCGATAAAGTTGCCGCAGAAGAATACACGGTTCTGGTTCCTAACACCTCCCATGCGTTTAGTCGCGTTATGTCGGCTATTTTTGCAAAGCAGGGACTTCATACCGTATCGCTTCCCATTGGTCGAGAACGCGCAATTTACCTGGGCAAAAAGTATGTCCATAACGATATTTGCTTCCCCGCTCAAATAGTAATTGGAGAAGCCCTTGAGGCTCTTGAATCCGGCAAATACGACTTAGATCATGTTGCGGTTGCAACTGGCAAGTATATTGGCGACTGCCGCCTAACCCACTATGCCGCCCTTTTGCGAAAAGCACTTGATGATGCAGGCTATACACAAGTTCCTATTATCACGAACGACGATGTAGACTTCCACAACATTCATCCCGGTTTTAAGCTAAGCCTTACCTCTGCGATTCGCACCGCATTCACCCTGCCTATGATAGATGCACTCGAAGAGCTGCTTCGCAAGATGCGCCCCTATGAGCTGGAAGAAGGAAGTGCAAACAAGGCTTTCGATGAAGCTCTTGACTGCCTGATAGAGGGCATCGAAGCCGGTGGCGTACATGGAGCAAAGAAGGCTTTTGCGCGCTCAATTGAAATAATGAAGCGCGTCCCCTATGACCGAAGCAACCCTCGTCCCACCGTGCTTATTGTGGGCGAATACCTCTTAAACTTCCATCCTGGCGCCAACCACGATATCGAAGACTACCTGGAAAAGAACGGTCTTGAAGTGATTGAAGCACGCATGACCGATGTCATTCGTAAAACGTATTTTTATCAGGATTCCCAGGTAAAGGAATATAAAGTAGATCGACCTTTCGCCAACAAAGCCACCTATGCTATCGATAATCGAGTGTTCGACATAGCTCACGAGGTAACCGATCGCATTGCTAAGGCTCATCCGCTCTACACTCCACCTTGTCGTATGCCCGATTTGGTGCAAGCAAGCGATCCTATCATCCACCACACCTTTGATGCCGGCGAAGGCGTGTTAATTCCAGCAGAAATCCTGCATCACGCCAAGCACGGTTGCCGAGCTTTTGTAATCTTGCAACCCTTCGGCTGCTTACCGAACCATGTGGTAGGACGCGGAATTGCAAAGCGCTTGAAAGAGATGTATCCCGATGCTCAGATCTTGCCTTTGGACTTTGATCCCGATGTAAGTTTCGCCAACATTGAGAATCGGTTACAGATGCTCATTATGAACGCCCGCGCAGCGCATTCGGAATAACATAAGTAAAACTCTTTATATGGTGCAGGAGACCTCCCTATGGCACGACCAAGAAAAGACCAAGGCGATTGCGCTGAACAACGCATCAAGCATGCTTTTTGGGTATTGCTCGAACAAAACGATTTAAAAGATATTACGGTAAGCATGATCACTTCAGAAGCGAATTGTAACCGTGGCACCTTTTATTACCACTACAATTCGCTTGAGGAGCTTATCGACGCAGTCATCAACGATGAACTGTTCATCAACAGCAGCGTACCCCGCGCCTTGTTCTATCTGCTCTGCAAGAAATCAAACCCCTTTGAACAGGAAAAGTTCGCCCTCCACATAAGGCGTTTCGGCCTGATGATGAACCGCGGCGGACAGGAAGGCATCGACACAAAAGTTAAAGCCGCCGTTGTTGATATATGGGAACATCTTTTATGTAGCGATGAAGAACAGCTCACGATAGAAACACGTTTGATCATTGAATACACCATGAGCGGTTTAATTGGCCTTATTTCTTACCTCTACCGCGAAGGACTTCTTGATCGACCTGATATACCCGAAGAAATGGTGCTGAGCTTCAAGACGAATTCTCAATGTTTGGTTGCAAACATCAGTAAAGCGCAAAACATTCCTTTGCCTCGTCTCGAAAAACTTATCTGCGACCAGATGCGCTCCGTCCAAAACGAAACATGCCAAAACTGCTCAAGAGTGCTGCTTGGTTAAATTAGGCGCAAGCGTCAGCGCGGCATCTCTTTAAAACAGCCTTTTCCAGCCTTTTACGACTAAAGAGCTGTCTGGCTTAAACTGACCGAACAAGGCACTGTTTCTTCTAAAATGCAAAACGTTTTTGTGCCGACCACTGCTCGATAGCCTCAAGAGCCTTTCTTTCTTCTTCTCCAAGCGCCTTTTTCGCCTGAGAAAAAAGAAGGTCTTTCCATTCAGGCAAAGACAGTCCCGCGATAGAAGCCTGCAAGCCGCGCTCTCTCATAGCGCAGGCGGATTCATCGGTATAGGTGTCGCTCAGCGGCCATCGACCATTAACAACTCCAAAAGCATCTTCAACGCAAGCAAGGGATTGTTCTGAATAGAAAATTCCTTTGATAAGCGCCGCATAACCAGCCATCACTGAGGCTGGCAGAGCATCCGCAGGACGGATTTCAACAAAATGCTTCAGACGCACATCGGGCCAAACCATCGAAAGAAGATGCTCTATATCATCGCGCGTCATAGGCGCATCTGCATAGGCTTCTGCCGCCGTCATACCCTTAACACTGCGCAGCGTAGGACCTTGAGGGTCATCAGAAGAAGGGCGGGTAACGAAAATGGGGCAGATACTACAAAGCCAGTCGGCATACTGTTCAAACCCAAAGCCCTGCTCAAACAAACCGGGAATCTGTCCGCAGCGTTCATTATCAACATCACGCCACATCATAAGACGAGACAAAGGTTTTTCTGGCTCAATCCCCTCAAAGCGCACCACGTTATCACTGAGCGCAGCAAGCAGAGGGACAAGTGCCTGAGCGACGCGCATTTTTCGTATGGCATCGGCTTCATCTTTATAGTCAATCGAAACCTGAGTCGACGCAGAGGCACGCATCATCCGCTCCCCATGAGTGCCGATCGAAGAAAAGTATTCATCCATAAAGTGATAACGCTTTTTAGGAATCAAAGAGAGGTTCCGCGCCTTTTCCGTTGGATGATAGCCCAGAGTTACCAACTGGACATTATGCTGTTTTACAAAAGAATCGACATGACCGCGAAACTGCGAATACACCCTTGAAATATCAGCGATCGAGCAATAGGGAGCGATGCTTATTTCTAATTGAGCAGCAGGTTCTAAAGTTAAAGAGGCCTCGCTGTTTGCCAGACCGATAAGATCTCCTTCGAGGCCTCTTGTTTCTTGCGGATAAAATGCTTTCAAATACTCGAGGATATCGCGAACGTCGAAGGCACCTTGCTCCCCTTCATAAGGGATAGCCCTTTGCGTGGTAGCATCCACAACAAAGTGCTCGACTTCCACCCCTAGCTTTTCGCAAGGTTGATCGACTTTTGCCCCCTGCTTAAAGTAGGTGCAAATCGCCCTACGATTTTCCTCTTCAAAAGACATAAGTCTTTACTCCCTTTCTCCAAGATAAGAGAAGAGATCCGATGAAAGATAGCGCTCTCCCGTATCGGGAAGCACTACCACAATCATTTTGCCTTCATTCTCTGGACGTTGGGCAACTGTTTTAGCAGCCGACAGCGCTGCACCTGAAGAGATGCCTGCCAATACTCCTTCTTTTGCGGCAAGTTCTCGCGCAGCATCAAAAGCATCTTCGGTGCGCACCGTAAGCACCTCATCATAGATAGAAGTATCAAGGGTATCGGGCACAAATCCCGCTCCAATGCCCTGAATGCCATGAGGTCCACTTTCGCCCTTTGAGAGAACAGGAGAATCAGCTGGCTCAACAGCAACAATTTTGATGTCGGGGTTTTTGCTCTTTAAATACTTGCCTGCACCCGATAACGTGCCGCCCGTTCCAACGCCTGCCACCAGAATATCAACCTTGCCATCCGTTGCTTGCCATATTTCAGGACCGGTCGTTGCCTCGTGAGCAGCAGGGTTTGCAGGGTTAGTAAACTGACCAGCAATTAAAGAGTTGGGGTATTCTTTGGCAAGCTCTTCAGCTTTTGCGATAGCTCCCGCCATACCCTTCGATCCTTCGGTAAGAACAACCTCGGCACCATAAGCGCGCATCAAAATGCGTCGTTCGATGCTCATGGTCTCAGGCATGACGATAATAACTCGATTGCCGCGCGCAGCAGCAAGAGCTGAAAGAGCAATGCCCGTATTACCAGACGTTGGCTCGATCAGTACCGTTTCGTCGTCGAGTTTTCCTTCCCGCTGAGCCGTTTCAAGCATCGCTTTTGCGATACGATCCTTCGCGGATCCAGCAGGATTAAATGATTCCAGTTTTGCAACCACGCGGGCTTTTAACTGGTGGTTTTTCTCGTAATTGCCAAGCTCCAATAAAGGAGTATTTCCAATAAGATCTGCAATGTTTGAATGAATCATATCGAGCGCCTTTCCTAAAGCGTCTTTAAAGCATTATCGCTTAAAGCTCTTCCTTATAAAGTTAGGCAATTTTAACTTACTATAGCGTGCTGTTACTTTCTTGCAACACAAGGTACACAAATGTTTCCCCTTTGTATCCTGAACGGATTATTTCTCACGCAAATGGCACCACTTTCTCATATCCACCACGGCGCGTTTACCACCAAAAGCATTGTGAGATATTCGGTTGTTTTTTGATAAAACCGCAGTTGTTTTACGAGAAAAATGTTGTTGCTTTTTATAAAGAACCCTTTTGTTTCGCGTGAGTTGCTCTTTTGTTTAAAGTGTGCAGTTCTTTCGCTTTTTGTTTCTTAGGTATCCCTCACTTTGCACGATTATGTGAATTAACGAATTCAGAATTATTCCTATAGCGTCTTTCCTTACGCGTTAGGAGTAATCCATGTTTTCACTTAACACCACCCCTTTTAAAATCGCAGCAAGTCTGCTCATAGCGCTTCTTGCGCTAGGCCTTGGTATAGGCTTGGTATATCCGCAAAAAACTGCTGCTCGCAGCGTAAATGATTTAACCATCCTTACCGTTGAAGTAGAGGGTTTTCAAGGCGAACTTCCCACCCTTGTCGAGGGAAGCGACTTTACTCTTGGTCAAGCAGTAAAAGCAGATCCTCGCTTTATGGTTGACAGTCAGGGAAATCAGCCCCTTGCAAGCCTTATCGAAGAAAAGGAGTCCCAAGGTTTTCAACTGGTATGGAAAACTGCCCAAGGAAACGATTTTGATTGGTTTTCCACTCCCGTAACCGAAAGCATGACCATTATCGGTAGCTTCGAAAAGGCCGACTACATAATTCGAGTAAGCTTTAACGACGAAAAGACCCAAGATATTGAAGTATCCGTACCCAAAGGATCCTCTTTTGAAAAAGCTTACGGAACAATTCCCCAAACCCCTTCAAAACAAGGACACACGTTTATTCGGTGGGTAAATTCTACCGATAATTCCACCTTCGACTTTTCTTCTCCCGTCGAAGCTTCCACTACCGTTTATGCTCTTTTTTCCATTAGCGAGCCTGATCAGGTAGTCGCCGTCGATGCTGAGTATGATGTACCCGAAACAGCATCAGGAAGATGCTACATTGGAGCAACGTGGAGTGTTCATCCCGCCCAATTTAGCGTTTCGGGATTTACCGGAGAATTGGAAGGTTGCTCGGGTACCGGATCATGCTCTCTGCCCAGCGCTGCTGCCCCTTCTTATACCTGGGCAGACTATAAGGCAACCCTTAAAAGCATTGACGTGAGTGCAGGAATTGTTACCTATGATGTCACCATCACTCCACCAGGAGCCGCAAGCCCCGATGGTCCTCGCAATAGTTTGGGATTGATTGGTTACCAGACAGTCTATTTCCAAGCGAAAGTTCAAAAGAACTTTGGCGGATATCTTGAGGTGCATAAGGTCTCAGAAAACCCTTCTCTGAGCCAAGACAACGCTACCTATTCACTCGAAGGTGCTCTTTTTGGCGTGTATGACAAAAATGGGAATCGTGTAGCACAATTAATGACCGACAAAGACGGAAACAGCAGCAGAAGTCCCCTTTTGCCAGTCGGAACCTACACTCTCAAAGAAGAACGAGCCCCTGAAGGTTTTGCCGTTGCCCCTGATAAGTCTATCCCTATTCACTCCGGCTCAGTTACCCAAACAACCGTGTCGGACATTCCACAAAGCTCCCTTGTAGATCTTGTCCTCCAAAAAGTCGATGCCGAAACCAGCAAAGCTTCACCTCTCGGTTCTGCAACTCTCAAAGATGCACAGTTCCAGATTTCCTACTATGATCGCTATCTTGTTGTTCCTTATCTTATGGAAAACGCTCTTAACGCAATTGCTCATGGTCAAGATGTTCAATCAAGCCGACTTTCTATTCCCTCCTCATGGGGAAACCCTCAACGAACGTGGATTTTCAAGACTGATGCAGAAGGCAAGCTTATGTTCTCGAAAGAATACCTTGTTGAAGGCGATGAATTTTATTACGACCACGAAGGCGCTATCGCTCTTCCGCTAGGAACGATTGAGATCAAAGAAATTAAAGCTCCCGAAGGTTATCTTCTCCTTGAAGAACCACTAGTTATTTCTCTCCAAGAACAAGGAAGTGAGCCTCATATCGAGAAATGGCAAAGCATTACTACCCCTGAGCAAGTAAAGCGAGGAGACTTTTCTTTTACCAAAACAAGAGAGGGATCCATGGAGCGCCTTGCCAATATTCCTTTCCGCATCACTTCAAATACCACTGGAGAATCACATATTTTAATCACTGACGAAAATGGAATGGCAAGCACCGAGTCGTCATGGGCTGCCCATTCACACAACACCAACCAAGCAGCTTCATCAGAGGACGGAATATGGTTTGGCACAGATTCCCTTGGTAATACTGCATCGGTAAATGATGAGCTGGGGGCCTTACCTTACGATACCTATACCGTAGAAGAAATGCCCTGTTCAGCAAATGAAGGCATGCTTCTCGTTGCCTTCGAGGTAACTATTTCGCGCGATAAGGTAACCCTTGATTTAGGGACTATCGACAACAAACCTTACACACCAGAAATCACCGGAGAGGTAGACAAATTACAAACACTCTTTGAATCTAACGGGCTTTTCACCTACACCATAGACTATCGATCCACTTCTCCAACCTGGGCAGACGAGTTTACCACAACTGATTCTTTAGTTTGCGCCCAAGAAAACCAAGCACATCTTAAAGCGCTAGCAACCCCCGTGAGCGTTGGTGACTTTGATGAGAAAATGAATGTATGGTATCAAACCAACAAAACCGTAAGCGGCAGCGAAGAGGCAAACGCTTGTTCCGCCAATCCTTACAATCCCGATAACCCAAACAATGAGCGTGTATACAACTTTGATGGATGGCATCTATGGACTCAGGACCTTTCAACCACAAAGTCCACCATCCTTTATGTGGACGATCTAGATCTTCCAGAAGATGAATACATCACCGCACTTGCCTTTGAGCATGGCAGAGTTGAAGAGGGTTTTGGAACACTTTCGCAAGACGACGAGCAATGGCAACGTCGTGATCGGTATGAAAATAACGACACCCGAAAAGAAGCTCCCGACACCACCCAGTTTGATTCCTGGAACGATCAAACCTGTAATCAGGTGCTGGACTCCTTGGATACGGTAAGTTCAACCCACGCTCCCGCCGTGCTTTTCATGCAAGCAACCACTGAAATGCTTGAAAGTGAAGATATCGAATTATGGAATGACGCCCGTATTGATATATACCGCAACCTTGAGCTTCACGATGAAGATAAAGACTCCGTCGTGCAAACAACCACGCAGCATCCCATCGATTCAAGCGACAATCCGCTCAAGGAGCTTATAGATACCCTCCCGAAAACAGGAGATGATACCTTTGGCTTATTTATTTTCTTGAGCGCACTTGGAATAGGCAGTATAGGCGCTCTTATCTATTACCGAAAAAATAAAAGGATCTAAGCGCATCAAACAATACGTAACACTCTACACAACAGAGCAGCTCTGCTTTATGGAAGAAAGTTAGAAAAGATCGGTACGTCTATCCCGTAATACCGCGCTTAACACTACGACGCTTTCTTTTAGGAGGTTCAACCGGCTCACGAAAATCAAGCATGAGCTGCTCTGTTGCTCCACCTTTTTCATTCTCTGTCACTTTTTCAACATCTTTAATATTCCAAGAAAGCGCCTCTGAGCCATGAAGCTCAAGCATTCTATAGCGCGCATCCTGCAAATTCTGTTTAGATCCCGCTCTATGAACGCTTTCAAATTCAATCACACTTGACTGAGGAGCCACGCCCTTTGGAGAAACAATTGTTGCACGATAGCGAGTCATACATCTTCCTTGAAACAAACTTATTCAAAATGCAGTCCTAGAGTACTCCAAAATAACCAAAGAACGGCATCTTTGCGAAAAAACACGAAAGATCACTACGACTTGCTCCTTCTTTGGTTAAAGTCTTTTACGCGCATCGTTAAAGCCCTTCCATTAACACCAACAAAATGGTTTCCCTGTGGATGCTTGTCACATTTGCGCGTGAACGTAAGACAATGAAAAACGTTGTTTTTAGATACAGGAGATATATGAGCCCACTTGAATTACTACCCAAGCAGAGCTTTGACAATATCCATACTGTTGGAATCCCCCGAGCACTGCTCTACTATCGTTACCATGTTTTGTGGCAAACCTTTTTCGAATCCCTAGGCTGCACTGTTGTAGTAAGTAACCCATCTGATAGAGCAATGCTTGAACGAGGAGAAGCTCTCTCCATTGACGAATGCTGCCTTGCCTCTAAACTCTATATGGGCCATGTTGAAAGCTTGCTCGATTCTTGCGATGCTCTCTTTGTGCCAAGTATTGACAACCTCGGGCTTCACAAAGGATTTTGCACCAAATTTCAAGCATTACCCGATCTTGTAGCCAATACCTTTCCCTCAAAAAAGATTCGCATCATTTCATGCGAAGTAGACAAAGAGGACACCGGTATCTCTGCAGAAGAAGCTTACGTATCCATAGCTACGCAATTCGGTCTGAGCAAAAAACAGGGGAAAGCGCTCTATCAACACGCTTGTCACGCCCAGAAAAAACATGACGAACAGCAGGCGCAAGAGCAGTCAAAAGCGCTCAAGCACGCAGAAAAACTTCCTGCCGAACAGCGCCCTCTTCGCATCCTGCTTGCAGCTCACCCCTACGTTATTCACGACCCCTACATTGGCGGCCCCATTGTAAGCATGCTTGAAGACCTTGAGGTTTGCACCTTGTTTTCCGATCGTTTTGATCGCAAACTTGCCCTTGAGAAAAGCTACGACTTTTCGGAAACGATGCCATGGATCGTCAATCGTGAAATCATAGGAACACTTTTGAGTTTATATGATCACCTAGACGGCCTTATTTTGGTCAGTGCATTTCCTTGCGGACCCGATTCTATGACCAATGATGCTCTGATCCGCTGTATAAAAGGCAAGCCAATTTTGTCTCTTACGGTAGATGCCCAAAGTGGTACCGCCGGATTAGAAACGCGAATCGAAAGTTTTATCGACATTTTGCGCTACCAAAAAAGAGGAGGTTATTTAAGCGATGAGCGATAAAAATTCCACAAACCGCATTGCAGAAGTAACCGCTCCCCTCAAGCAGCGCGTTACCGATATAAAAGCTCCCATCAATCGCATGGCCGACACGCTCAAGCGCCGCTATTCAGAGGATGCTCCCGCAGGAGTATTCTTAAATCCCGGTAAGCCCGAAGCGCTTCGTCCCAAAAAGAAAAAGAAGCACAAAAAAGACCACCACTCCCGTACCAAGGTTGCTTTTCTGCGCTACACCTACTACGACATCGCTTTTCGCTTCTTTGTTGAAGAGGTGCTTGATGCCGATTTCGTAAGCCTGCCAGAAGCAACGCGCAAAACCCTAGAGCTTGGCACCCTGAACAGTACCGATTATGTATGCGCACCTTTCAAACATATCCTGGGTGACTACATCGAAGCCCTTGATAGAGGGGCCGATGTCCTTGTACAGCTTACCGGTCCCTGTCGTCTTGGCTATTATGGTGAATTGCAAGAATCCATTCTGCGCGATATGGGCTACGAATTTGAAATGCTCAATTTTGCCACCGTCAGCGGAAAGCCCTTACAAGAATATCTTGCTATCTGCAAAAAGAAAGTGAACCCTGATCTTTCTATATCAAAAGGCGTTAAGAACTTTCTCGTGGTCTTGAAAATGATCGAGGCCCTTGACAGTTACAACGATCGCTATCTTGAACTTGCAGGATTCGAAAAGGAGCCCGGCTCATTCAAACGTGCCCAAAAAGACTTTTTTGCTGAAATGAACACCGTAAGCGGTGCTGCACAACTCGCCTCTGTCTATCGCCGCCATTTGCGCATCTTAGAAGATTTACCAATCGAGAAACCTGTTGACCCTATTCGCGTTGGCCTGATCGGCGAGTTTTTCACCGCTGTAGATCCACGCTCGAATCTCTTCATCGAAGATAAACTCAGCTCAATGGGCGTTTCGCTTGCACGTACCGTAAACCTCACCAATCGTGTCCTTCGCTACAACGAAGAAAACCTCCGTCGAAGTGTTTCAGATTACGTGTCATTCGATATGGGACCCACATCAACCCTCTCGATTGCCGCTGCAAAACAATACGCTGAAGAAGGATTTGACGGCATCATCCACCTCAAATCTTCTGGATGCACTCCCGAAATTGACTGCATGCCTGTGTTGCAACGCTTAAGCAGCGATTATCATATTCCCCTTTTGTTCTTAAGCTACGACTCCCAAACAAGTGATACAGGCTTAGATACTCGCCTCGAAGCGTTTTACGACATGATCGCGATGAGAAAGGCTCGCTAATGACTCCCGCATTTCTTGGAATAGATACCGGATCCATCTCAACTAAAGGCGTCATCATCGACGATAAGGGCACCATCATGGCACGCTCTTACCTTTGGACCGAAGGCAACCCGACCGATGCTGCAAAGCGCGTAGTTGATGACCTATCTTCCCAGATAGATCATGATAACGTTGAGATTGTTGCAGTTGGCACCACAGGAAGTGCCCGCCGTTTAGTAGGCGCCATCCTCAATGCCACCGTGGTAAAAAACGAAATTACCGCTCATGCAGTTGGCACCACACATCTTCATCCTGATGTGCGTACTATCCTGGAAATTGGCGGTCAGGACTCAAAGATAATCTGCGTTGAAAACGGCATTGCTACCGACTATGCCATGAACACCCTTTGTGCCGCTGGTACAGGATCGTTTCTTTCAAGTCAGGCTCATCGCCTCGGTGTTGAAGTGGAAGACTTTGGACCTATTGCCCTTACTTCAAAGCATCCCGCCAACATTGCCGCCCGTTGTACCGTTTTTGCCGAAAGCGATCTCGTGCATAAAATTCAGGTCGGCTATGCCCGTGAAGATGTTATTGCAGGGCTGTGCAAAGCAGTAGCAACTAACTATCTCAACAATGTCGGAAAAGGGAAACGCATTATTTCACCTATTGTGTTTCAAGGCGGCGTAAGCAAAAACGTCGGTGTTGTCCATTTCTTCGAAGAAACTCTTGGACAAGAGGTCCTGGTCGATCCCGATGGACATCTTATGGGTGCTTTCGGAGCTGCCCTGCTCGCTGCCGATGCTCCAAAAGCAAAGCGAAAGCCCTTTTCTTTCAATATCGACGATATAGATTTCACGACCCGCGAAGTGGTATGCCAAAAATGTGCAAATCACTGCGAAATCGTATGCGTGTATCGCGATGACGAGCTTATTGATGCATGGGGCAACCGCTGCGACAAAGGTGCTATCCGCCCTCATTAAGATCCTCATTAAAGCAAAGTTTTGCGATGAACAAGTTATGTTGTCGCAATTATGTGAAGGTTCAAAAGAGGCATTTGAATCTCACGTTGTTCGTCTCTATCATTACAAGCAGAACAGAAAGGGCATCTCGCCAACGAGATGCCCTCTTTTTGCGCCTCAAATTTTTTATACACAGTGTAATTTTAAACCATCTATCGGAAGGAGCACCTTTATGGGTCTGACCCGCAAACAGGTTATTATCGTGGTCATCTTGCTTGCTGGTACCTTGCTTGCAGTTTTGAATCAAACGCTGCTCTCTCCTGCTCTGCCCGCCATCATGGCTGACACCCAGGTTGACGCAACAACGGTACAGTGGCTTACCTCTGCCTATTCTCTTGTCGAGGCAGTGGTTATTCCCCTTTCTGCCTACCTTATTGGCCGTTTCCCCACTAAAAAACTCTTTACCTTTGGTATGTCTATTTTTGCCCTCGGATCTCTTCTGGCGGCAATTGCTCCCTTCTTTGCCGTTTTACTTATCGGTCGTATGTGCCAAGCGGTAGCAACCGGCATTGCTATGCCTATGGTTTTCACGGTTATCTTGCTTATTTTCCCTCGTGAAAAACGTGGTTCAGCAATGGGTATCGTTTCTCTTGCTATTGGATTTGCACCCGCTGTTGGTCCTTCGGTATCCGGTTTGTTGGTCGATAGTGTTGGCTGGCGCGCGCTGTTTTTGCTGGTATGTGCTTTAGCTGTCGTTATCGTTCTTTGCTCGGTATTTTTCCTTGAAAGCTATGGCAAATTCGAGCCAACCTCCTTCGACAAACCCTCGGTTGCACTGTGTTCCCTTGGCCTTTTGAGCTTGCTGTACGGTCTTTCTTCCATAACTTCAGCCGAAGTTGTTGCTCTTCCTGTTGCCCTTATCGTTTTAGGTGCAATTCTGCTTACGCTCTTCGTCCGCAGACAGCTTAAGCTTGATGTTCCCTTGCTTAAAGTAAGCATCCTACGCACCCGCAATTACGCTATCACCGTTGCCGTCGTAGCAGGTCTTCAGGCTGCTTTGGTTGGTACAGGCGTGTTGCTTCCTATCTACTTGCAAAACCTCTTAGGCATCTCTGCCCTTGAAACCGGTATCGTAATGCTTCCTGGTGCCGTAATCGGTGCAATTCTGGGCTATTTTGCAGGACGCTGGTTCGATAAGTTTGGCCCTCGCAAAGTAATCATTCCCTGTGCGTTTATTCTGCTTCTCGGCGGCTGCGGACTTATCGCTTTCTCGCTTGATACCCCTATTCCTTTCATTATTGCGGTATATACCTGTCTTTCGGTTGGCATCACAGGAACTATTACCCCTATCAACACCTGGGGCATTAACTCGCTCGATAATTCTGTAATTCAACACGCTAATGCCTTGTCAAATACCCTCAACCAGGTAGGCGCCTCACTTGGTACCGCTATTTTGGTGTCCCTTTCCGCTACGTCTACCTTCTTCTTCCCAGAGATGCCCGCCCTCGAGCAGACCATGATGGGAGATCGTATCGCGTTTTGCTTTACAGCAGCACTGATGATTATCATCTTCTTGGTAATCGTTGTAGCAGTACGCGATAATCGAAAGACTGCCTTTACCAGCTCTGTCGAGGCGGTTCGTATGCCAACAAAAGCAAACGACCACATTGCAGTTGATCTTGCCATGAACAAGGATCCTTATTTTGTTCGTGACACTGACACTATTCGCGAAGTTGCCCAAATTCTCGCCGCTAACAAAACTTCAGGTGTGCCTGTCGTAGATAGCGAACAGAAAGTGGTCGGTTTTATTTCCGATGGTGACATCATGAAATACATCGGACGAAGCGATGGAAGCGTGTTAGACGCAACTCGTATGCTCTATCGCATTCCTGATACCGAAAACTTCATGCAGCGCGTTTCTGACCTGATCGATCTCAATGTTATGCGTATTGCGACCAAAGGAGCAATTTCTGTTCCCAGCGGCTCTTCCTTAGATGATGCATGCCGCCTTTTAGCAGAGAAGCGTATTAAAAAGATTCCGGTTGTCGATGAGCAAGGCAGCTTGGTAGGGTCGCTTTCTCGATCCGATATCATCCGATCCACCATGGCAAATCTTGCCTCAATCGAATCCCTTGTTGCTGCAGATAAAGCAGAAAAACAAGCCGCACAAGCAGCTCATTAATCACAAGGCGATTTGCGACACAGCCCGTGCAGGAGCCTGAACTGGACCTCAATACAAAGCCCATATATGAGCCTGAGCCAAATCCTGGCAATAGCCCATGCAGGAGCCTAAACTAAACTCGGATACAAGTCCATGCAGGAGCCTAAACTAAACCCCGAAAGTGGGACTGGGAATTAAAATTTCCAGTCCCACTTGTTTTTTAGGGGCGATGTTTTGCCGAACGATTTTAGATACTCAGGCAAAGACGGGATCTTACTTCGAGATAGGCTTTTATGGTAGGTCTAACGCCTACGCTTCCAGGCCAAAACGCTCTAGCACCTATACCTCAAGGTTAAAGCACATTAGCGCTCTGAACGAACAATTCCGCGCGAAGCACTGTAAGTCAGTACGAAATACAAGCCATAGACCACTAAGAAAGCACCTGATACCACCAAACTCGTCTGTCCGATATCTAAATGCCCAAACAGCTGCACCAAAGTAACCACTTCTTGTAAAGCACAAAGAGAATGGGCGATTGCCAGAGCAAGGGGGAATAAAAAGGCAATTAAAATTTGCTTAAACAGGGTTCCATTAATCATGGAGCGCGGTGCGCCAAGCTTATCAAGAAGCTGATAACGCTTACGGTTATCACTGGCGCTGGTTAACTGCTGAATAGCTAAAATTGCTGCACACGCTACGACTAACACAAAACCAATGTATATAGCCAAATACGCAATAATAGTAGTAAGACCAATGTTTTGGCTAAACACTTCTTCTTTCGTGAGACCCATATTCAAAGGCCAAGTTTCTGGATCTTCTGAAGAAGCAATACCGTTATAGATTTCACCCCACTGCTTTTCCGCATCAGGGTTGGCAGTGTACTGTACGTTCAAAATGGAACTTACCGGGGTTACATCAGCGGGAATAATTTCATCAGGCACAATAAGAAGCCCCATCTGCCCTGGAATTGAAGTGGTTTGGATCGTTTCGGTATTGAGATCAGAATCAATCTTAAGCTCATGACCAAACACCGTAATAGTTGCCCCCGATTGGGCCACATCACGCGCATAGTCCATTACGATATCGGTATCGCAATTTAAAACCGCCTCGTCACGACCAAGTGATATGCCTTCGCGACCACTAATCTCCATTGCGCGATTGTATTGGGAAACAGCAACGATGCTCAGTGTTTGCTCGGTATAGTCTGGATTGAGCATTTCTGAACCCACATAATCAGTCATGGGTTTTCCTAGCTGTTCATCGAGCTGACCAAATGTTGCCTCGGAATCATACATATCAACCTGAGCGCTTTGACGCACAACGCTTGAGAAATCGGGTAAGCCAAGCTTCTTTGCGTCATCGGCAATGCCTGATGCCATGTTGTAATCGTGATCTTCAATATAACGTTTAGCAACCTGATAGCGCTCTTTTACGTTATCGGAATAATCGGTTCCCTCATAGCTTACCCCCAAGTTATAATACGAGGTCACACTTGCATCATAGCGGGTAATAGAAGCCATGCTGTTTTGCATAGAAAGCGCAATACCACTACCACCTGCCACGCTCGTAATAGCCAAGAAAAGCGTCATACAAATAACACTCATAGAAATAAAAGAAGAATTGATACGAGATGCTACCTGGCGCAAGGTAAACATATTAAGGCCACGGTAATACAGAGGCTTTATGGCCTGAACCAGGCGAAGCAAAAAGCCTGAAAGTGAATAGAAGAACAAAAGGGTGCCAACACAAACCAATGCGGTAGCTGCACCAAAGGTCGGATTAACAACAATGCCATTTTCGGAGAGAAGATAATACGAGAATCCAATAATGGCGCATGACACCAAGAACAAGAAAAACGATAACGGAATGCTTCGCAATTTAAGATCATCATTCTTGCGCTCAGACTGGATGAGGTCTATAAGCTTTGCTTTCATGACGTAGCCCACGTTAAAGAACAGCGCAAGCGCAAAAATGACCAGAAAGACAACGATCGTTTTTAGCAGCTCATCTTGAGCAACAAAGAACGTGAAACCAGGAATATCAACGACAAACATGAACGCAGTGATATAAAGAAGCGCTTGCGAAATAAGCAACCCTAAGCCAAGACCAAAAGCCAAGGAAATAAGCCCCACTATCAGCGTTTCAGCCAACGTTAAACGCAGCAGAGCACTTTTTGGCATACCTAAAAGGAGATAAATCGCAAATTCCTTGTTACGACGCTTGATAAGGTAACGGCTCGCATAGACAACCAAAAATGCCAAAATAACGCAGATAAATACCGACACACCATTGATGAGATAGGATAAGAGTTCAATCATATTGCCCTGAGACTCATCAAGATTCAAAACCGCCTCTTGAGCCGTAATGGAATTAAACGCATAAAAAACTGCCACACCTATAAGTAGTGTGAAGAAATAGATGGCAAAATCTTTATAGGAACGACGTACATTCGCAAACGATAACTTAGCAAGCATTCTCCTCACCTTCCTCAAGTTGAGAAGTTGCCGCAATAATACGGGCCAAGAACGTTTTACGGTCATTGTTGGCACGGCTCATTTGGCCCCACAGGCGACCATCGCGAATAAATACAATACGATCACTGTGGCTTGCCACACTTGAATCGTGGGTAACCATCAAAATCGTCGCGCCCAACGCATGAAGAAATTCCAACGCATCAAGAAGTTCACGCGCTGACTTTGTATCCAGGGCACCGGTAGGCTCATCCGCCAAAATCAGATGTGGTTTGGTGATAAAAGCTCGTGCCGCCGCTGCTCGCTGTTTTTGTCCGCCTGATACTTCATAAGGATAGCGGTCAAGCGTTTGCTCGATTGAAAGCTGCCGCGCAAGCGATTCTACTTGCTCGTTGATAGTACGCGCCGGCACACGCGAAATTGTAAGCGCAAGAGCAATATTTTCTCGGATGGTAAGGGTGTCAAGCAGATTGGAATCCTGAAAAACAAAGCCCAATTCTTCTCTGCGAAAGCGAGCAAGCTCTTTTGAGGAAAGGCCCACCACATCTTTGCCGCCAATAATAATATGTCCATTGGTTGGAGTATCAATAGTAGCCAAGCAGTTAAGCAGCGTGGATTTACCCGATCCCGAAGGGCCCATTATCGCTACAAATTCTCCCTGATCAACGCTGAAATTTACATGGTCAAGAGCACGCGTCATACTTTCCGTATGTCCATGCCTGCCCATTTTTCCGCCATAGCATTTAGAAACATCTCGCACTTCCACGATTGTGTTCATGCTTACCTTTTCCGCCATTGAAATTCCTTTCTAAAACGTTGGAAACGCCACTTTTAAACCAAACAGTTCGTAGACATTGGCCAAGGCGTCTCTCGCTTTCAGTTCGCAGACATTGGCCAAGGTGCCTTTCGCTCAATTTGCAAGCTGGCGTATTTCGTCTAAAGAAAGCCTACGAAGCGCTCCTTACTGCCTTCTGGCGCGCACCTAACATTTACCTGACTTTTCAGCAAATGCCCTCGCGGCAAAAGGTTGTTACGCATACAATGCAGCTATGGCAAAAGATTCTTTACATACCAAAACAATCCTTCTTGTTGATGATGAGCCGGAATTGCTCCATCTTCTTGAAACCGTGCTTCGCGCAGACGGCTTTGATCGTATTGTGACGGCAAGCGATGTAACCGGTGGTTTGGCTGCTTTCGAGCAATACCATCCTGATCTGGCAATTTTGGATGTCATGCTTCCTGATGGAGACGGATTTACCCTTTGTACTTATCTGCGTTCTCTTTCTTCGGGAAAGCCCTTGCCGGTAATCTTTCTTACCGCAAAAGACGAAACATCTGACCGGCTTACCGGCTTGCGCTCAGGAGCAGACGACTATTTAACGAAGCCCTTTTCAGCTCAGGAGCTTATCTTGCGTATCTACGCCGTTTTAAGGCGCTGCTACCCCGACGACGAACCGCTTCTCAAGCTGGCTCATTGCACAATAGATTTGGATAATGTTGAAGTTCACAAGGAAGGATGCGAGCCCACATTCCTCACTGCAAAAGAAAGTGAGCTTCTGCGCATTCTTGCCAATAATGCCAATCGCATCGTTACAACCGATCATCTTTGCGAAGAATGCTGGGGGTCATCATTTGGTTACGAGCAAAGTTTGATGACTCATATTCGTCGAATTCGTGAAAAGATCGAGCTCAATCCTTCAAAACCCGAGTCCCTCATCACTATGAAAGGATTGGGATATAAGCTTCTTACCGAGAAATAAGAAAGACTATTGAGGCGAAGAATCAAGCACAGCTATCCGCTCGATTCTTTAACCGGCAAACCATTTGCGGCTCTTAGCACTACACCAACCCCTCACGAAATAAAGGATGCTCTATGAAACGCAGCAACAATAAAGCTCAAGGTGATTTTTTCATCTTAAAACAGGTAGGGCTCTTTGCTGGCATGGCTCTTTTAATTCTTATTGTCGATGCCTTTCTTTATGTAGCCATTGCCCTTTTTGAAGCAAATGCCTCTTACGATGACGGTTCCAATTCGCCACAAAGCGAAGGACGCCTTCATATATCCGATGTTGCCGACTCACTCACGCAGGACAGCACCGGTGCATGGACCTTTGATAACCCTGAAGCGCAAGCAGCCCTTGAGGCGAAAAATGCCTGGGCTATTCTCATAGACGATAAGGGAACGATTCAGTGGGCCTACAACACACCAACGGATTTCCCCTCTTCTTTTACACAAAATGAAATTGCGGTCATTTCTCATGATCGCGCCTTTGCAAATTATGTCACCTTCATTTGGACCAAAGATTCCAATCTTGTCATGATGGGTTATCCCGACTCCCAGTATGTCTTTTTTGGAATAGTCTTATCGAATCAGGCCTTTTTACGCCTGCCTCTTTACTTCTTGTTTGTCTTTACCATCGACCTACTCATTATCTTTTTGCTTTACGTGTTCTCCCAGCGCTCTCTTCTTAAAAACACCGAACCTATGCTTGACGCCCTCGATAATTTAGCGAAAGGTCAACCCGCCAAGGTGCGCTTTGGAGGTATGCTTCACGTAGTTGGCAATCGCATCAACGCAGTATCTGTCACTTTACTGCGCAAAGAAACCGCTCGAAAGAATTGGGTTGCAGGCGTATCTCACGATGTGCGTACTCCCCTAGCTATCGCAATGGGTCACGCCGAACAGATTGAGCACAATACTTCCCTTCCGGAAAGCACGCGCGATTCAGCCGCCATTATCACCCGTCAGGGAATACGTATTCGCGATTTAGTTGAAGATCTCAACATAGCAACTCAGCTTGAATACGATATGCAGCCGCTCAAAATAGACACTATCCTTATGGCTAAACTTCTTCGCAGTGTTGTAGCGGATTACTTAAACCAAGGCATTGATGATCATGCAGAATTTGAGTTAGATATTTCAGAATCTGCTGATCAGGCATTTGTAAAAGGCGATGAAAGGCTTCTTAAGCGTGCGTTGCGCAACGCGATAGACAATTCGCTTAAGCACAATCCTGATCATTGCCGTATTACCATTTCTCTCAATCTCAACGAGAAGGGAATTGCTCTCTGTGTTGCTGATGATGGCCGAGGGATGAACACCGAACAACTGCTCGGCTTAGCAGCAATGCTTGAACGTGACTATCTTGGAATTGGCTCTTTGACCGAGCATAGCGATACCAGTATCACGTTTTCCCGCGCCCATTCCTTTATCCCTTCAGAGCAAAAAGAGGGCGGTCCTGAATTGCCGCCCGACAACACCTCGCACGTATACCACAACACCGCACCAATCATCTCCTCCCAAAAACCTCCTGCTGGCAGCAAGGCGCCCCTTCCCCCAAGAAAACGTCCCCCGCAGCCTCCCGTCAGTATCCAAGACGAAAAAGAAGAAAGCCTTCTTTCCCAGAGGTTAAATTCGCCTAGAAGCTCTCTTGCAGGTAGCGCCCCTATTCCTCATGGTGGCTCCATTGGGAAACACGGGCTCGGACTTCCCCTTATTGCGCGTATAGTATTAGTGCATGAAGGAACTTTGACGATTGCAAGTGCTGAAGGAGAAGGATTTAGTATCATAATGACTTTCCCTTCCATTGCGCCTTCAATGGATCCATCATCAGCGCAGTAAAACGCCAAAGGAATAAAGAGCAACCTATGCAAAGCATCAAACAACAGGATTCATCGCAAAAGGAATTTTCCTGCCCCGTACAAAACAAATGCGGCGGGTGCCAGCTCCTTCATATCCCTTATGAAGAGCAGCTTGCCCAAAAGCAGCAAGAGATGTTCTGCTTGTTCGAACCGCTTGCTAGCAAAACCACAAAGTTTTGCGCTATTTGTGGGATGGATGAACCGTATTACTACCGAAACAAGGTGACCTCACCCTATGTTGCTGGTAAAAAACTCCCAGCTCATATTGGACAGAAACGTGCCCAAACAAAAGCAGAGAAAGCGCAGGGTTCTCGCAAGTCACACAAAAAAGAAAAAACGCCTTCTGCTCGGCGTGAAATACTGTACGGTATGTACGCATCAGGCACCCATCGAGTCATTCCTACCGATACCTGCCTTATAGAAAACAAAACAGCAAAACAAATACTGCGCGCAATCAAGCAACTTATGCAGCGCTATCACATGGAGCCCTACGATGAAGACACGGGCAAAGGCTTTATTCGCCATGCGATAGTTCGTGTTGGACATTCTTCCCACGAGATACTCGTCACTATCGTAACCAACGAAAGCGCATTTCCCGGATCACGCAATTTTTGCCGCGAACTGGTCAAACGCGTTGGTTCAATTACGACGATCGTACAGAATATAAATACGCGTCAAACGAACGTCATCTTGGGGCAGGAAGAAAAAACGCTCTACGGTCCTGGTTTCATTCTTGATGAACTGTGCGGTCTTAGCTTCCGCATTTCTTCACGATCGTTTTATCAGGTAAATGCCACCCAAACCGAAGCGCTTTACCGATACGCTATCCAAATGGCAAATCTTACCGGGCACGAAACCGTACTCGATGCCTATTGCGGCACGGGCACTATTGGGCTTGTTGCAGCAAAAGGTCTTCCTGAAAACCCCGCTGCACATGCAGCACGCGTAATTGGTGTAGATAATATTGCCTCGGCTATTACTGATGCGCGCAACAATGCACGCCACAACGGCATCGAAAACGCCTCGTTTGTTACCGACGATGCGGGCAATTTCATGAAAGAGCAAGCAAAGCTTGGCAATCACCTTGATGTGCTGCTCATGGATCCGCCTCGCGCTGGCGCAAGTGAGGATTTCTTGCAAGCAACCTGTCTACTCAAACCTGAGCGTATCGTCTACATCTCCTGCAATCCCAAAACGCAACAACGTGATGTAACTTACCTTATTTCTCATGGGTATCATCTTGACCAGGTGCAACCGGTCGATATGTTTCCCCACACCAAGCATACAGAAAACATTTGTCTGCTCGAACGATAAGCTTACCTAGTGTTACTCGAAGGGGCTCTGTCGAACGGTGGTGCCCCAACGCGTTTTGCTAAACGGCTATTCACTAAAAGCAGCAACTCTTCGCCAAAAGCGTTCCTTCCCAAAACGCTCCACAAGGCACCCCATGGCTATTCACCAAAAGTGTTCCTCTCCGAAGCGCTCCGCAAGACGCTCCCTGGCTATCCGCCAAAAGCATCCATCCCTTCCCGAAGCACTCCATAACCAAAAGCGCCCGAGCCTTCTCCTGAAGCACTCCATGGCCAAAAGCGCCCGACCCTTCCCGAAGCGTTTCGTAAGGTGCCCCATGAAACGAAAAAGTCTTTCTTCTCTTTTCGGGGCAAATTAGACCCCACCTTTTTGTCAAAACTAGCCAAATCGGGGGATTAGGCATTTATCAAAAAGCACTCTTTCGAGCAAATTCTTCGATGGTTACAAATAACTCTCGTTTCGTTACTTTTCTGGAGACCTTGGTGCGCATTTTCGCAAAACGGATCCCCCGATTCACCCGTTTTTGACAAAATCGAAAGACTTTTTTTGTCCCTCCTCTTGACCCAACCTCTTTCATCCTATATATTAGAATTATTCTAATTTAAGTTAGGATAAACGATGAGAGAAAACGCCCGACAGATTTTAGAGATCATAAACAACTCGGATGAACACCTAACTGCCGAACAAGTGTATCTTCGCCTTAAAGAGAATAACTCTAAGGCGGTACTTGCGACGGTGTACAACAATCTTGCCAGTTTGTACCAAAAAGGGCTCATTCGTAAAGTTGCGGTTGCCGGTTTCCCTGATCGTTATGACAAAATGGTAGTGCGTCACGATCACCTTGTATGCAAGAGATGCGGATCTTTGACCGATATTGCACTTGAAGATTTGACGGCAAAGCTGGAGCAAGAAACCGGTGTTCATGTGCTGTCATACGACTTGAACATTGACTATCTTTGTCCAACATGCGCCAAAGAACTTGAAGAAGAACACACCAAAGAAGCTGGCGCCTAGCTACCCTTCGCGATACCGCTGAAGTTTGGCAAGCAAGACGCTCTTCATAAAAGAGGGACACTAAGACAAGACAAGGTAAAGACCTTGTGAAAGGAGCCCAAAATGGCAAACAAGTACGAGGGAACCCAGACCGAGAAAAATCTTGAGACCGCTTTTGCAGGCGAATCTCAGGCTCGCAACAAGTACACCTACTTTGCATCAGTAGCAAAGAAGGAAGGTTATGAGCAGATCGCAGCTCTGTTCGAAAAGACTGCAAACAACGAAAAAGAACACGCTAAGATGTGGTTCAAGGAACTCGGTGGAATTGGTGATACCGCAGCAAATCTTGAAGCAGCAGCAGAAGGCGAAAACTACGAGTGGACCGACATGTATGACGGTTTTGCAAAGACCGCTGACGAGGAAGGCTTCCCTGAGCTGGCTGCAAAATTCCGCATGGTTGCTGAAATCGAAAAACACCACGAAGAGCGTTATCGCGCTTTGCTCAAGAATGTAGAAACCGCTCAGGTATTCGAGAAGAGCGAAGTTAAAGTTTGGGAATGCCGCAACTGTGGTCATATCGTTGTAGGCACCAAGGCTCCTGGCGTTTGCCCTGTATGCCTGCATCCTCAGAGCTTCTTTGAGATTCACGCTGAGAACTACTAAGCCAATTACAATAGGATGAGGAATAGTTTTACTTGTCCGAGAGCGGCATACTCAAGGGTGTCATACTTGAGGGCGGTATGCTCGAGAGCGTCATACTCGAGGGTGCCTACTAAACGCTTCATTCGGTAAGTACGCTTAGAAATCTCATCTTCTATTCGAAAGAAACACAAAGCGGCCGGAAAACCCGGCCGCTTTTCTTTGTCTTATTGCTCTTTAATCTAGAACTACCAGATAAACACCTGGTCTTATTGCTCTCGATTCAGTAATTGCCCCCATGCAGTTTCATCATGTTCCGAAAGAGGCGTAACCAACGGCTTACCTTCTGCATCCACCAAAACAGCAACGCCACACCCGCTTGTCATATTAGAAGACGCCAAGAAATAATTAACGCCAGTTTTGCTATCAACAATGATCTTGCGAACATTGGTAACGCCTTGAGAATACACTTCGACAAATCGCTCTTGAGCCATTGTTTTCTCCTTGCTCGTTTGAGTATTCCGTTGGTGCCTATCAAGCACCCCGTATAAGCGGTTTTACCATCCAAAAATTTTTGTGACGATGCTCCAGAAGCCCCATCCACAGCAGAATCCGATAGGCAGGGCAATAAGCGTGCGCGCAATAACCTTTCCCCACCACATTTTTCCGGCCCTCTGATTGCTTTGACTCGAAATATCCGGATCGTCTCCATTCATGAATGCCTTGAGCGTTTGGTAGGTATAAAGTTGGTTATCGCTTTTAATCTTCTCTGCCTTAAGAGCAGCAACCATAGCAGGGATCCAAAGCAAGAGCGCCGGAATAGCAATTATCGCCATCGACTGATCCAGCAAACAAGTAATCACAACCCATACAATAGCAGCAATACCAAACGCCGCCATAACAACACCAAGGGTGTTAAGTTTCTTTGCTTCTACCCTTAATACCGCTTTCATTTCTTCCACATCTCCTTTAACCAGTGAGTCAATACTGACGTTAAAGAGATTGCTCAACAAAAGCAGGCTTTGCACATCGGGATAGGTCCGATCGGTTTCCCAATTCGAAATAGTCTGACGCGAAACAAAAATACTTTCTGCCAGTTCTTCTTGGGACATACCTAAACGAGCACGATGCTCTTTGATGTGCATTGCAAGCTCCATACAATCCCCCTCGGTGAGAAATGTGTCAGATCGGGAGCTACTCTACCACCTAATGGTTTTGTCATGAAGTATTTTGGGGCAATTTATGTCTGTCAAAAGTCTTTGACATTACTTTTACCTGGGGTTTTATCAAGAAGCTAAAGCTTTACCCCGCACTCTCTACCGTGAAATGAAACCCGCACGTTTCCTTAGTAGCCACACCTCTTTTGTACTCCACGCAAAAAAGGAGGGGATTATAGAACAAAAGGAGGGTTATAGGGTTATAGGGTTATAGGGTTATAGGGTTATAGGGTTATAGGGTTATAGGGCTATTGTGTTATAGGGATCATAGGATAAAAAAGGGGGCCATAACCCCTATAACACAAAAAGGGATGGGAAACCCGCTGTTTTCCATCCCTTCGTTTTAGCTTTTAGATGCCCTTTGGTACGAAACGCACCTCTGATCGCTTTGCCGCTTTTTATACCAGCTGAACGAACTTACGCTTGCCTACCTGAATAACAGCATCCTTCAGCAGTTCAGGTTTCACGTTGTAAGACTTTGCAGGAATAGCTTCACCGTTTACCTTAACGCCACCCTGATCAATCATACGGCGAGCATCGCCGGTTGATTTGGTTAACCCTGCATCACAAATCAACTTAGCTAGATACACCAGTCCTTCGTCATTAGGAGTTAGATCGGCTGCATATTCAGGAATATTCTCCGGCGCCTCATGCTGTTTGAACTGCTTGTCAAACGCTTCTTCGGCCTTCTGCGCGGTTTCAGCATCGTAGTAAGCCGTTACGATGTTCTGAGCTAAATCGCGCTTGCAACGATTGGGATGAATTTCCCCTGCTGCTAAGCCTGCCTCAATTGCATCAATTTGATCTACCGGCACCGTAGAAGCCAAGCGATAATATTTCACCATCAATTCATCTGGAATCGACATAACTTTACCGAACATATCATTAGCTTCATCAGTCAAACCAATGTAGTTGCCATAGCTCTTAGACATTTTCTTAACGCCATCGGTTCCCTCAAGGAGAGGCAGCGTCAAACATACCTGAGGCTCCATGCCCATTTTTTCCATGAGCTCACGGCCAGCAAGCAAGTTAAAAAGCTGGTCAGTACCACCAAGCTCAACATCCGCCTTGATTACCACCGAGTCGTAAGCCTGCATGATGGGATAGAGAAATTCGTGAAGCGCAATAGACTGATTGTTGGTGTAGCGGTTATGAAAATCGTCACGCTCTAAAATGCGAGCCACGGTGAAGTTGGAAGCAATCTTGAGCAGCTGTTCGAGATTCATGCTCAAAATCCACTCAGAGTTATAGCGCAGCGTGGTCTTTTCCGGATCAAGAATTTTAAATGCCTGATCAACATAGGTCTGAGCATTTTCTTTAATCTGCTCACGCGTAAGTTGAGGACGCGTCGTATTACGACCCGAAGGATCGCCAATCAGGGCAGTGCCATCGCCAATAATCAAGGTCACCTGATGGCCTAAATCCTGAAAAGCACGCAACTTACGGAGTGGAACCGCGTGCCCAAGATGAATATCGGGAGCAGTAGGATCAACACCAAGCTTTACATTAAGGGGCTTACCGCGCTTGAGTTTTTCCATAAGCGCAGCTTCAGGCACAATTTCAGCCGTACCTGATTGAATAATATGAAACTGTTCTTCAGGTGAAATCATAATTCCTCTTCTCAAGTTATACGCAGAGATTCTATCACAGCTTTTTACGTCACTTCAGTATCTCTAGGTATACGCCTGTGCGTATATGGGATAGGCTGTTTTCATATGTCTGGCACGTTTCATGCTGACAAACGCTGCCTTTCTTATGAGACTCCGCGGAATAGATGCCCCGAGGTAGCACCTTCAGCTTTTGAGACTTTGTCGCCACTTTTAAGCGCGATATCACGAGCTCGTACAGCACGCTGCACTTTTTTCGTTGTTTCAGAAACATTCATAAGTGTGGTATCTACCATAAACGCAGATACTCCTGCCTGAATGAGCTCTGGTGCCAAATGAGCAATATCAAGCGATACGGCGTTGTACAAATGGCTTCGCCCCGTAACGTCGGTGATGACCGTCATTTCATAGCCCTTGCGATCCTTGAGGTGATGGGGGCTTTTGCGACGAGCACAGCTCGCACATTTTTGATTACAAGGACCCTGGCTCATAAGCAGGCAATGCTCAGTTACCATAAGTTCGGTTGAGCCCATAATCGTTACCCCAAGAGGTACCGGAGAAACTTCGCCCAACTCCTCTATTTGAACGAGCGACAATTCAGGAGAAAGCCAGATTCGCTGAGCACCCAAATCAGCCATTGCCTGCAAATCAAATCTATTGGTTACTGGTATATGAGGCCCAACCTCAGGCAAGGCCCCTAATTCCCCCGCTCGAATCAACTGTCCAAAGTTTTCTACGACAACTGGCTTATCAGCACGCACCCGATTCCAAATATCAAAACCACCACGGAGTTCTTCGTCAAACATATGGGACACCGTAGGAAGAATAGGAATACATTGCTTGGGATAGCCGGCCTGTTCGGCGGTGCCCGAAAGCTGACCTGCAATTACTGCTTCTCCGCGACGATAATTAAGAGCAGGAACATAGATAAAATCCGCCCCTGCACGCTTTGCAGCACGTGCGCAAGCTGGATTGGTGGCGATCACGCCCACCTTACAGCCTCCCTTACGCAAAGGAGCCGCAAAAGCTCGCTGAGGCACCTTTTCCAAAGTGCGCTCATGATAGTAAGCCAACAGAGCATCTTGTAGCTCTTCTGCGGCACGAGCACGTAATTTATGAAGCACCGAAAAGCCCATCCCCACGCCTTCATCGAGAGCGACATCAAGAGAAGTAAGAGAAAAGGGCGTAGTACCCATGCGATCAATATGATCATGCACCTCAGAAGAGGTTATTGCTTTTGTGCGAGCCGCTTCAACAAGAGGGCCTTCAACCTGCACCGTTACTGGTCGATTACGGATAGCATCATAGGCCGTAAAACTAAGTTGTGCAGGCTGCCCTAAATGAAGCTTCACCTCCGCTTTTACAGGAACAGTTGGCATGCGAGAATCGTCAACAAATGCCGCCTTGGCGTTTCTCACACGAAAAACGCGATCACCTTTGCCTACCGCTCGATCAACACGTAGGGTTATTCTTCCTGAACGTGACGATTCTTCCGTATTCCCGAAGCTCTCGATCGTGTGAACAAAATGGCCTCGATTTGTCCAGAACTCGATAGCGTCACCAACATGAAGTTCCTCTTCAGCCTCAAGAGTTACCTTCCCCTCTTTAGCTTGTGTCACACGACCAACAAAAACGCCTCGATTATTAGGACGGCCATAACTCATAATTTCGTTACCGCGCTGTCCTTCTAAATAGGCTGTCGTAAATCCACGCGAAAATGCCTCAGAAAGTATTTGATGTTCTGCTTCGGTCGCACGAGGATTGAAGGGTGTACCCGTTAGTTCAACACTACCGCAGTCAAGCTCTGCACAGGATGCTTCCTCAAGCCACGCCAATGCGCGGTCAAGCACCTGACGATAAACCCCTACTACACTTTTTACATACTCGGGAGATTTCATGCGCCCTTCGATTTTGAGCGAAGTTGCTCCCGCTTCAATTAATTCTGGAAGCACATCGATAGTGCACAGGTCTTTTGGAGATAAGAGATGATCCCCTGGTGCATCGAGAGTTTTACGCAGAGCAACATTATGCAAGGTATAGGGCAAACGGCATGCTTGAGCACAGCGTCCACGATTAGCAGATCGTCCGCCCACCATCGACGACATGAAACATTGCCCTGAATAGCAGATACAAAGAGCCCCGTGAGCAAAGACTTCCACTTCCATACCAAGCTCACGCGCAAGCTGCGACAATCGCGATATTTCCTCAAACGAAAGCTCGCGGGCAAGAGTAACACGTGAGGCGCCCAGTGCAGCAGCAGCCTGGATGCCGTCTTCTGTGTGGGTGTTCATCTGGGTCGATACATGAACTTCACAATCTGGAAGAATACGACGAAGCTCGAGAGAGATACCAATATCCTGAACGATAAAAGCGTCTACCCCACAGCGATATGCTTGCCGTGCAAGCTCAAGAGCATCTTCCACCTCGGATGGCAACACGATCGTATTGAGAGTGAGATAGATTTTTACGCCTCTTAAATGCGCGTAATCACATGCCTGAGCAAGATCATCAAACGTAAAATTATCAGCGCCACGGCGCGCATTAAAATGACCCGCTCCAAGATATACGGCATCAGCACCCGCTTGGACCGCTGCATGCAAACAGGCCATATTGCCCGCAGGAGCAAGAAGTTCTACCTCTGGCTTTAGTACTTCAGATTTTTCCACCGATGAATCCTTGTCAAATTTTGAATACGTTGTTTTCTAGCTTAGCAAGCATAAACCTTGCCGAATAGGCTCTCACACAACCGAAAAAGAAAGAGAACCACTTAACACGAAAACGACCATCCAAACGATGGCCGTTCATTCAATTGCTTGATATAGAACAGGGCCTTTTAGGCAGACTGAGCCTTACTGTCGGCATCCTGGAATGCTGCGATTCCCGCATCGTAGTGCGACTGAATTTCTGCAAGACGAGAATCGTAGGTGCTGTAATCAAAGGAGCCACTTTGTGGCGCCTTTACATCTTCATACAACTGAACATAATCGCTCAGCGCAGTTTGCATTTCCGTAGCACCAGTCACATACGATTTATGAATATCTGTCATAGCATCAGGTGGCGTAAGCGCATTGAGATCATCGACGCATTTCGTAACAGCTTCGAGCTGCGCATCCAACGAAACAACTTCACCATCTTTTACTGCTGTCGCGAATTCTTCCATATTGGTATTAAGCGTATCCATGATGGTGTTCACTGAAGACATATATTGACGATTCTGTGTCTGGGCATTTTGCTCAGCATTCTCACCCGAACAGCCCACCAATGCGGCAAGACATGCCACGCACAGCATTGCAGCTAAAATAATACGTGCTTTCGTTTTCATATAATCCTTTCGAACGTTTAAAACGCTAGAACAAAGTGTATAAGTTGTTAGGCCTGTATGCCCGTTTAAAAAAGAGAAAACTAAGCGAAATGCAAGTTCCCTTCATAACTTTTCCTTTTGCAGGAACTATAGGACAGTATCCCATATCTTACAAATACAAAGTAGCTTGTAGATGCATTGTTGGAAAAGACCCACAAGGCAAGCACAGTATCGCTTACAAAAGTTGAAGTTGTAGGCTTATCTTTTGATCAGTAACCCAGAAATTGAAAAAGGGCTGCTGCTCATATCTCGCGCAACAACCCTTTTGTTTTGACCGTATTGTCTTACGTATTGTTTTTATCTACGGCATAACAGGATTAAAGAGATGCAATAATTATGCTCCATTCTCGCTGGGTTCACCACCACCGCCGGTTTCTCCGCCACCGCCGGTTCCAGAACCGCCAGTTCCACCGCCGCCAGCGCCACCACCGCCGGTTTCTCCGCCGGAGCCACCAGAGCCGCCAGTTCCGCCGCCGGTACTACCACCGCCGCCGGTTTCTCCGCCGGAGCCTCCGCCGGTTCCGCCGCCAGGATTAGGCTCAGTCCCTGTTGTTGTTCCTCCGCTCGTTCCACCAGTAGTGGTTTCCCCACCCGTTGTAGTATCTGAGGTTCCTGCATCAGGCGTTTGAACGGTATCGCCCTCATGCTCAGGAGCTTCACCTGTGGTACCCTCGCCATGACCAAAGTCATGCGTAGTATATTCGAGCTCTTCATCACTCGTGGGGAACTGCTCAATAGGCTGGCCCTCAAGAATGGTACTCATGAAATTACCGAACACGTCATCGGCTGCAACAGAGGAAGGCATTCGAACTTCTTCACGACCGCCAATCCAAATTGCAACGGACATCTGAGGAGTAATGCCACAGAACCATTTATCGCGCCAGTTCTCAGACGTACCCGTCTTGCCTGCTGCAGGCTGACCATTTGCGATAGCAGCACCACGTCCTGTACCGTTGGTGATAACTCCTTTCATAACCTCAGTAGCTGCCTGAGTCAAAGAAGTATCCAGTACTTTCTCGCCTGTAGTATCGGCAGTAAAGATCGTGTTTCCGGAAGCGTCGGTAATGCTCTGGATACATACTGCCTCATGCCTTGTTCCGCCATTTGCAATGGTTGCATAAGCCTGTGCCATTTCACGCACGGTCACTTCCTGAGCGCCTAACGTAATTGAAGGATAGGCCTGTAGCTCCTGCTCAATACCGCAGGTGTTAGCCATTTCTACTACCTTAGAAGGACCAATTTCGGTACAGAGTTCTGCAAAACCTGTGTTTGACGAAACCGCAAACGCACTTGCAATAGAGCGTGTTCCGTAGTTCGAACCGCCGTAGTTCTCCACTTCCCAGCCATCAATGTTGACATGAGACGTGCAATTAAGATTGGTATCAGGAGAAACGCCATCATTTAACGCCGCAAGAAGCGTAAAGGTCTTAAACGAAGAACCAGGCTGGCGCTTTGCCTGAGTCGCAAGATTAAATTCGTTTGTATCATAATCACGACCACCAACCATTGCTCTGATAAAGCCGGTATCGGGGTCAACTGCCACCATAGCAAGCTCTAAGTTATCATCGAGACCCGCAAGCTTAGCATCGGCTGCTTGTTCAGCAGCATTTTGCGTGTTCACATCCAGAGTCGTTACAACCGTCAAACCACCCTTGAACACTTCATCGCTCGAATAATCCTGCAACAAAGTATCTCGTACGTAGCTGGTGAAATACTTGTACTGATACAAACCATCGTTTCCATCGCTCATGGTGATGTTAAGCGATAGAGGCTCTGCCTGAGCGGCATCATGCTCTTCCTGAGTAATAACCCCATTAGTCAGCATTCGATCTAAGACCAAATTACGACGCTGAATACAATTGTCGGGATTATCGATAGGATTGTTGTAGGTAGGAGCTTGGGGGATTCCAATAAGCGTTGCCGCTTCTGCAATAGTTAAATCTTTAGCATTTTTGGAATAGTACAGTTCTGCAGCTGCCTGAATACCATAGGCACCTTGACCATAGTTAATGGTATTTAAGTACATCTGAAGAATCTCATCTTTGGAATACATCTGTTCCAACTGAATGGCGATATACGCTTCACGAACTTTACGCTTTAATGTAGATTCCTGCATTTCGTCAGAAAGAATAGTATTACGCACAAACTGCTGAGTAATAGTTGAAGCACCTTCATGACCTGTGCCCGTAACATTTACCCAAATTGCACGAAGAATACCAAGCAAGTCAACGCCATTATGTTCATAAAAACGTTCGTCTTCCGTAGCGACCGTACCCTTGGTAACATAATCGCCCATTTCAGACAGCTCAATTGGATCGCGGTTTTCCAAATAGAGTTCCGCAAGCAACGTTGTGCCATCGCTTGCATATACCTTGGTTTTTTCCGCAACATTATACGCAGATGCATCAGTATAATCGGGTAAGTCCTGCAGCCATACTGCACACAGACCAACAGTTCCCAGACAACCGATGCCTATAATTGCTGCGATTACTATGCCAACGATTCCTAAACGAAATCCGGCGCGCTCTTTACGAGCTGCATGTCGAGACCTTCTGGCTCGTGAAACCATACTACCTCCAAACTACAGTTCAGAGTATTTTAGCACGCCGTACAGATTCCATCTCAAACTGAGTGCGTTCCTTCGTTTGTTTCCACCTACGAAACAAACGAACTACACTTCTTCGCCAATAAAATCACCCGATTTCACCAAAATTGGCAAAATCGGGTGCGTTCGGTACAGAAAATTACGTTATGAAACAACTACTGGTAAGAACTTCCCTATTTCAACAAGGCTTCATCACTGGCAAGCTTTTGGATACCCAAATCGATCTGTTCAGCAACAACTGAATTGCCCGTACCACCATACGTAGTACGTGCCGCCACGATTGATTCCAAATCAAGAGCACCGGTGATATCAGACTCAAACAAGTCAGAAGCAGCCTTGAAGTCATCCAACGACAGATCATTCAGATCACACCCGCGCTTGTCGCACAACAACACAAGATGGCCAACGATCTCATGAGCCTTTCTGAAAGGTAAGCCCTTCTTTGCCAGATAATCCGCCACGTCAGTTGCTGCCAGATAGCCCTTCTTTGACTGAGCACGCATAGCATCTGCGTTGATTTTCATAGTAGAGATCATGCCTTCCATGCATACAAGACAATCATGAAGCGTCTTGCAGGCATCCATAACCCCTTCTTTGTCTTCCTGGAGGTCTTTGTTGTAGGCCAAAGGTAAGCTTTTCATTGTAGTGAGAAGTGCCATCAAATCGCCTACCACGCGACCCGACTTTCCACGAATTAATTCTGCAAAATCGGGGTTTTTCTTTTGTGGCATGATTGAAGAACCGGTGGAATACTCATCAGCAAGCGTAATAAAGCCAAACTCAGAGGTAGACCACAAAATAATCTCTTCAGACAAGCGCGAAAGATGGATCATAGCAACCGAACAGGCATAGTCTAAATCAAGCAGAAAATCTCGATCGGATACTGCATCAAGAGAATTAGGAATCGTCGATGCGAAACCCAGTTCTTCGGTTGTCTTCTCGCGGTCAAGAGGATAAGTCGTACCCGCCAAGGCAGCAGAACCAAGAGGGTTTGCATTTGCAGCATCATAGGCCTGCTTTAAGCGAGCAAAATCGCGGGTAAACATCCAAAAATAAGCCATAAAGTGATGCGAAAGCAGCACAGGCTGAGCGTGCTGCATATGGGTATATCCTGGCAAGATGGTGCCCATATTATCCTGCGCAACCTTAATAAGAACATGGCGCAAAGAGTTAACATCATGCATTAAATCTTCTGCAAGCATCTTTGCATATAAACGCGTATCGGTAATAACTTGGTCATTACGTGAACGACCCGTATGCAGGCGTGCACCTGCATCACCGATGTTTTGGGTAAGCACCTTTTCAATAGACATATGAATATCTTCGTCGTTGATATCAAAAACGAAGTTACCCTCTTCGATGGTTTTTTCAATCTCGGCAAGGCCTGCCACAATAGCATCGGCATCTTCTTGGGAAATGACACCTTGCGCTGCCAACATGCGCGCATGAGCACGAGAACCAGCAATGTCTTGATGATACATTGCCTTATCAACCGGCAGTGATGCACCAAATTCCTGGGTGAATTCACTGACCCCTTTTTCAAAACGTCCTGACCATAATGCCATAGGATGACTACCTTTCCGATTGTCGGCTTCACACTAACTGACAAGTTTTGTTGCCGCTGCCTCTCTTAGCGTTTTATACGCCCAAAAGACAGTCGACCTCTTTTAATACATATGCTTTATCACGCAGATTTCATTTCCTTTTGAGACGATTCACTCCATCTGTATCTGCTTCATTTTGTCTGTGCCTGCATGTTTTCAAGATCTGGCTTAGAAGAAAATTTTATCGCTCGCGCGTAGAGACCAAAAGTAAAATACCACCAATCAAGTTAAGGAAAATGAGAGTGCACACACCAAACGCTGTCGTGTTGGGCTTTGTCCTCTTGTAAATACCCCAACAATGAACGGTCATCGGAATCATCCAAGCAAGCGGAATAATTGCCCAGCACACCGCTACTGTAGAAATGATTGCAAGAATAAAAGCTATAAGACGCAACGTGTCATCGGTCGAAGTGGCTTGAGTCTGCGAATATCCTTGACCTGGCTGTTGCGGAGGTTGTCCATACCCTTGAGGCTGCTGCGTATAGCCTGGTTGCTGGGCGTAACCGGCCTGAGGCTGCTGCGCATAGCCTGGCTGTTGCGCATAACCCGGCTGTGGCTGAGGCTGAGACTGTGGTTGTGGTTGTGGTTGTGGTTGTGGTTGTGGTTGAGACTGAGGCTGTGGCTGCCCCTGCTGCTGAGTTGCTTGAGTAGCAGCGAATGAGGATGCTTGCTGTGACTGCGATTGTGCTGATTGCTGCGGAGCCACCGCGTCAGCATAGTTATCGGTCCATTGATTGCCATCCCACCAACGAAGCTTTGTTTTATCGCCTGAAGGGTCGGGGTACCATCCAGCAATTGGGTTAGCCATTAAAAACACTCCTTAAAGCGTGCCCTACCTTAGCGCAAGCTCTCTTACCTAAAGCCTTTTTGTTTACTAAAGGCTTCTTTTACGTGCGGCGCTAAAATCCTTGCAAAACCGCACGGTAACTAAACTATTATACCGACACTTTCATTATTTCGGGATACAGGCAGAAAAACAGCTATGCGGCAGTCTCACGACCACCGCATAGCATCTACAAGATATTCCTTTAACTCGCACTTCCTCTAAAACGTCACCATATTTATCTTCGAGGAAACTGAGAGAAATTAGTTTTCTTCGCCGTCCGTCACACCTTGCTCGCGACGATTCTTTGCCCAAACGCGAGTAGACAAACCATACAGGTCAATAAAGCCCTTAGCAGACTTGTGGTTGAAGGTGTCAGCAGCATCATAGGTTGCCAGACCATAATCATACAAAGAGAAATCGCTCTGACGGCCCGTTACCGTGCAGCTTCCCTTGTAAAACTTCAAACGAACAAGACCTGTTACGCACTGCTGAGTGGTCTTCAGGAATGAATCCATAGCATGCTTCAAAGGCGAGAACCACTGACCGTTATATACCAGCGTTGCCCAATCATGCTCAATATGGAGCTTGTAGCGCAAAACCTCACGCTCAAGGCACATATCCTCGAGAGCACGATGAGCCTCAATCAAAGCAAGAGCACCAGGTGCTTCATAGCATTCACGGCTCTTTACGCCGATCATACGGTTTTCGATCATGTCAATACGACCAAAACCATTAGCGCCAGCGATCTCGTTCATTTTAGCGATGATGTCAAGATAGCTCATCTGCTCACCATCAATAGCAACAGGCAAACCGGCCTTAAATTCAACCGTAATTTCAGTTGCCTCATCAGGTGCCTTTTCGGGATCGGTAGTCATGGTGTAGATATCCAGCGGAGGACGATTCATAGGATCTTCCAGAACGCCGCATTCAATTGCGCGACCCCACAGATTATCGTCGATAGAATAAGGCTTTGACTTGGTGGTAGGAACGGTTACCCCATGAGCTGCAGCCCAGTCCATTTCCTCTTGACGAGTATGCATGTCCCACTCGCGAACAGGAGCAATAATCTCCAGCTCTGGATCAAGTGCCTGAATAGACGTTTCAAAACGAACCTGGTCGTTGCCCTTGCCGGTGCAACCATGAGCAACATACTTAGCACCAAACTTATGAGCAGTATCAACCAAGTACTTAGAGATCAAAGGACGAGAAAGAGCAGAAACCAGAGGATACTTGTTCTCGAAATGAGCATTTGCATACAGTGCCTTAGAAAGATAATCAGCTGCAAAATCCTCACGCATATCGGCAATGATGCAATCGATTGCACCGGTTGCCAAAGCGCGCTGCTTTACCTCTTCAAGACCTTCATGCTCTTGACCTACTTCGCCAACAACTGCGATGACATCCAGGTTTTTCTCATCCTGAAGCCACTTAATGCATACGCTTGTATCCAAGCCGCCTGAATAGGCAAGAACACATTTTTCCTTTGCCATTATGTAACCCTTTCTTCGAGGTGAATATATTTCTTAGACAGACAAATGCGATTTTTATCCTTGACGATTGTATTACTGCGCCAAGAATTCAGTGTCTTCTTCTGCAGAATCTTCTGGCTGATCCTCTTGAGGAGTCCATCCCTTACGCACCGCATCAATCATACCCGGCAGTGCCTCTAATAGCTGATCGATTTCTTTGCGCGTCACGATAAGTGGTGGCAAGAAACGAAGCGTATGAGCACTTGTTGCATTGAGGAGGAATCCTTCTTCAAGGCCTTTTGCTACGACCAAGTTAGCATCGATGCCCTCTTCCAGATCAGCACCTATCATCAGGCCCATGCCACGTACTTCAGTAATACCATCGATCTTGTCCAGGCCTTCTGCAAAGTAGTCGCCCAATTCCTGGACATCCTCATCGAAGTGACCACGAGAAAGCGTTGCCAGAGTTGCATGAGCTGCCGCCATTGCAAGGTTGCTTCCACCAAAGGTTGAGCCGTGATCGCCTGGCTCAAATGCTTCTGCCACTTCAATACGAGCAGCACAAGCACCCATAGGAAAGCCTGAAGCAATACCTTTAGCCATAGTGATAATGTCAGGCGTAATACCCATATTCTGGAAAGAGAAGGGGAATTCGCCACAACGATAAAAGCCTGATTGGACTTCATCAACAATAATGAGCATGCCGTTTTTGCGAGCAAATTGGCAAACATCATACAAAACATCAGGATCCCAAGGATGAATACCCGATTCACCCTGAACGCATTCGAGCATGATAGCGCACACATCACCAGGGTTTTCGAAAAATGCACGATGTACCGCATTCATGTCATTCATAGGAACATGAACAAAACCGTCAGGCAGAGGAGCAAATGCCTCCTGCTTTGCAGGCTGTGCTGTTGCCGAAAGGGTTGCAAGGGTACGGCCATGGAAGCTGCCGTCCATGGTGATAATAGTCTGGCCGCCCGATCCTTCTTTTTTGGAATACAAACGCGCAAGCTTAATAGCGCATTCATTCGCCTCTGCGCCGGAGTTCGCGAAGAACACGGGCCACGGTGCGCGGAAAAACTTAGGGACGCACGTGTTGAGCAGATCGGAAATGATTTTTGCTACTTCGCCACGATTTTCGATGTAGTAATAGTTGCTTACATGAATCAATCGCTTTGCCTGTGCGGCGATTGCCTCAGATACCGCAGGGTGACAATGACCTAAGCTATCCGCACCGATACCGGCAATAAAGTCAAGATAGGTCTTACCCTGATCGTCTGTTACCTCCATGCCAGAGCCTTCGACCAACATAACAGGCTTACGATTAAACGTATGCATTACGAAATGATCGTCAAGTTTCTTAGCTTCTTCAAAGCTCATGGTTTTCCTTTCTTATATGTAACGCATTAGATTCTAACTGGTTAATGCGCGCTCGTCCCCCATGTTTATGGTTTCCCTACAAGTTTTCGAAGTTTTCGCCTTTACCTTTTTTGCTGTGGCTGATTTTACTTCTTGCAAGAAAACACCTTATAGGTTTTCGCTCAATCGCGAAGCAAGAATACCTAATGGACGCATTTCTTCTTTGGTGACATGAGCCTTGTCGTCATAAATTAGGGTTCCCGAACCACTCGAAGTAAGAAGCTCAACCAAAATGGAGTGAGGCTTGGTGCCGTTAACAATATGAGCGCGGGGAACGCCCCCCTCCAAAGCGGCAAGGCAAGATTGCAATTTCGGAATCATACCGCTGCTTACTTTACCCGTTGCCAGCATCATACGTGTTTCATCAAGGGTCATTTGAGAAACAAGAGAATCCTTATCGCTAAAGTCCTCGTAAAAGCCATCGACATCAGTAAGGAACACAATTTTATGCGCACCGATTGCAGAAGCAATAGCGCTCGCAGCAGCATCAGCATTGATATTGTACGAGCCCCCATCTTCACCTTTGCCAATTGACGCAATGATAGGAATGTAATCAGCGGCAATCAACGCATTAATGTAACCAGGATTTACTTCAATGACCTGGCCAACTCGTCCCAAGGCAGGATCTTTTTGCTTGGCAATAATAGTTCCTGCATCGGTGCCATTCACACCAACTGCCAGATTGCCATGTTCATTCATGGCAAGAACCAATTCTTCATTTACCTTACCGATGAGCGTCATCTTAACAACATCCATTGCTTCATCGGTGGTAACCCGCTGACCGTTTTTGAATTCGACCTCGATGCCAAAACGATTCATGTTCGAAGTGATAGCCGCTCCACCGCCATGCACAATAACAGGATTTACACCCATGATCTTTAGCATGACAATGTCGCTCATTACGGCATGGCGCAGTGCAGGATCAACCATAGCAGCTCCGCCATATTTAATAAGTACCGTTTTACCTGTTGCATTTTTTATCCAAGGAAACGCTTCGATGAGAACCTCGGCGGTATGGCTGGATGTAATTTTTCTATCTCTTGCATATTTCATGAGCGGTAATCTCCATTAATAGAAACGTATTCGTGCGAAAAATCGCAGGTCCAAATCGTAGTCTGCGCAGAACCTGCCCCCAGATCGGCCTCGAGAACAATCTCAGAGGCCTCGAATCGTCGCAGAGCCTCCTCCTCATCGAAGGGCACTGGCAATCCCGCACGCAAAACAGGCATTCCCATTATGTCGATATCTACCTTCTCTTGCGCAAACTGAGCACCCGATCTGCCAAGCGCTCCCGCTATACGACCCCAATTGGCATCATGACCATACAGAGCCGTTTTCACTAAAGGCGAATTTGCTACCGTTCTCGCAGCAGCATCCGCATCTGCATCATTTGCCGCACCACGAACAATAACGGTAACCAGTTTTGTGGCACCTTCGCCATCACGAGCCATAGCACGTGCCAAATGCTGGGTAACACAGCAAAGAGCCCTCTTGAATTCGCTATAAGCAATGCTTTCTTTTGTAAAGGCTGCCTTATCCCTATCCTGGGCCGCTTTGCCAGAAGCAAAGATCACGCAGGTATCATTAGTGGAAGTATCACCATCAACCGTAACTTTATTAAAGCTGTTCTGAACAGCCTCCAAAAGTGCGTCATGGAGCAATTCCGGAGGAACAGGAGCATCGGTCGTAAGCGCTGAAATCATAGTGGCCATATGAGGCATAATCATGCCCGAGCCTTTCGCCATGCCGCCAACCGTAATTGTGCAACCCTCAAAGGCAGGATCAACTGAGGTATAGGACACCGCGTATTCTTTTGGAACGGTATCGGTGGTCATGATTGCACACGCCGCCTTATGTCCCGATTCATTGGTGGCACCCGTTTTTTTAAGTTCTTCATGAAGAGCAGAAACCCCTGTTTCAAAGGGAGTGACATCAAGCTGCTGGCCAATAACCCCTGTTGAGGCTACCAGTACATCCTCTTCAGCACATCCGATATGATCAGCTACTATTTCAGCTGTTCGTCGTGCGTTTTCAAGCCCCACCACGCCAGTAGCTGCATTGGCAATACCGGAATTGACAACAAGCGCACGAGCAAGACCAAATCCTTGACCGTGAAGATGTTCACGAGAAATTATCACCGGAGCAGCACAAAAGACATTTTGAGTAAAAACACCTGCAGCGGGACATAATTCGTCAGCTTCCACCAGCGCCATATCCAAACGCTGAGGATCATCCCTAAATCCAGCATGAATGCCGCCTGCCTTAAAACCGCGCGCAGAAGCAACGCCACCGTTTTCGATGGTGTTAAGCATCAAATCAGTCATAGTATTCTCACTCCTAAGAGGGGTTGGCAACACAAGAAAGAGAGGTGGTCTCGTCAAAACCACAGATAAGATTTGCGCATTGAACAGCCTGACCAGCTGCGCCTTTTACAATGTTGTCGATAGCGCATGTTGTCACAACGCAACCAGCATTGGCATTATACGCGACTCCAACATGAGCTCGATTCGTTCCCACAACTGATGACGTTTTTGGTTGCTGCCCTAAAGGAAGCACCGAAACAAAGGGAGAATCGGCATACGCTGAAACATATCGTCGATGAATGGATTCTTGCGTTTCCTGCAGACGTGCTGCTTCGGTTAACTGAATAGTTACCGTTGAAAGCAGCCCGCGAGAAGCTGGAGCTAGATGAGGCGTAAATATCAAGCGACCAGGAATATTCAGAATTTGTTCAATTTCGGGGGTGTGGCGATGACTCGTCACGCCATAGGCTTCCAAATTCTCATTCGCAGACACGAAATGGGTACGGGATGTTGCGCTGCGCCCAGCGCCTGATACGCCAGAAATTGCATCGGCAACAACAATACCCTGAGAAAGCTCAATAACAGGTGCTGCCGCAAGTGATGTTGCCGTTGGGTAGCATCCCGCACAAGCAACCAACACCGCTTCTCCTCCCGCATGCTTTTGAGCAGCATCTGCTATGGCCTGTCTGTTCAACTCAGGTAAGCCAAAGGTTGCTTGAGCTAATAACTCAGGAGAAGTGTGTTCTACCTTATACCATGCTTCGTAGGTTGCTCTATCACGCAAACGATAATCAGCAGAAAGATCAATAACGCTTACTCCTGCGTTTAAAAGTCCTGGTGCTGATTTCATAGCAACGGTATGAGGTGTCGCTAAAAACACCACATCGCAGGAAAATAATTCAGGATTATTATGCCTGGTATAAACAAGATCGGTAACGCCGGTAAAGGCAGGATAAAGAGAAGAAAGAGCTACTCCTTCATCGGAATTAGAGGTTGCTACGCACAGCTCAAATTCAGGATGTCGCAGGATGATGCGAACCAGCTCTGCTCCCGCATAACCAGCTGCGCCTACGATACCCGCTTTTAACATTACCTCGTCCTTCTTTCTTCAAAAATCCCGTATATGCGTTTTACCTGACGTTACGTGTGAAAAATCTCTTAACACTCTACAAAATGTAGATCTTATTAGGGTACTCCAAATTACGCCTTGCGAAAATACGTTACCGAAAAAAATCGGGTTGCCACTCGCAAAGAATGACAACCCGATGAGGAGGGGGACCAAGTCCCAAAGGAATCGAAAAACATAAGGGTGAACCCCAAATTCACCTCGTAAAGCTTTCAACCTTTTACTTACCTCGTAGTTTTTTACAGCTCACCCGCTTCAATAAGAAGAGCATATTCATGCATGGCCAGCTTATAGCTATTCTTGCCAAACCCTGCGATCTGACCAAGGCATTCGCATGCGGTAACTGACTTATGACGGAATTCATCACGCTTGTGGATGTTAGACATGTGGCACTCAACAGCTGGAACTAATTCGTGAACCGATTCGAGAGCATCCATAAGCGCATAGCTGTAATGGGTAAAAGCACCGGGATTTAAGACCACAGGAATCTTCTCTCCTGTTTTATCAGCCTCAAGATAAAGCTCCTGCAAGTGATCGATCAAAGCACCTTCGCCATTTGACTGAAACGCATGAACCTCAAAGCCTAGCGTTGCTCCATATTCAGTAAGCTCCTGAATCAGATCAGCATATAGCTGATTGCCATATTGCCCCTTGTTACGAATGCCGTAAAAATTATTGTTTGGTCCATTGATGATTTCGAGACGACGCATAACTTCCTCCTTATCCGTGCCGAACGCGATTCGCGCTCGGCACGTGCTACCAACTCTTAGGGTACCTTCTTCGCCCTACGGCTTTTATACATATGCCCTATGGCACTATTACTATTTATTGATATATTCGCGGATATAGCGCTCAATGCCCGTAACGCACGCTACCAGCGTTTCGTTCACGGGAGTTGGAACGCCGTGCTTAGCTCCTTGAGCAACTACCGCACCATTAATAACGCCAACTTCGGTAGGACGATGTTTCTCTAAGCTTTGCAGAATGGATGGCTTGAAATCATAGGGAAGCCCTGCTCGTGCAAGCTCCAAAACATCCATTGGGTTGCTGTAGGTAAGCTTAACGCCCGCTTTTGCTGCAACATCCATTCCTTCTTGAACAGCAGCCACTGCCGTATCTACCAGCTTTTCTTCCTGATACATATCGCCATAAGGAAGATGGGTGATACCACAAACCGCACCAGTAGCGACATTTACCAGCAACTTATCCCAGATCACACCCATGATATTGTCTGAAACAATACAGTGCATGCCCGCTTCTTCAAAAGCTTTTCCTATCTTTTGGACACGGTCACTTATCGTTCCATCCAATTCACCGATATAGGTGTCTTTTCCTGGAATAGTAGCCTGAACACGGCCCGGTTCTAGCAGCATACCGCCAATATAGGTTTTACCCCCGATCACGTGATCGGCACCTACAACCTCGCTGAGAGCATCTTCTGCGCCAAGACCATTTTGAAGCGACATTACGGCAGTATCCGCTCCTACAAGCTCCTTGCCCTCTTCCATGGTTGCTTTCGTATCGAATGCCTTACATAGAACAATAACCAGATCACATACTCCAATACCATCAGGTGTAGTGTGACCTACCGGATGAGCAACCTCTTCTCCTGTCGGAGTCACCATAACAAGGCCATCTTTATTAACGGCATCCATGTGAGCCTGGCGTCCAACAAAATGAACCTCGTTGCCCGCTTGCGCCAAAGCACCGCCGATAGTGCTCCCAAGCGAACCGGTTCCCAAAACACAAACTTTCATAAAGGATTCCTCTTTCTTTATCCTTCAGCGCTCACCAATTCGATCATAGGTCCTTCTGGCAGCACAAACCAATTTCGTGGTTTGCCTTCCGCCTGCACCACGCCTTCAACGGCATAGACCTTTTCCAGCACAGCATCCACCTCGTCTAAAACAATGCCAATGTGGGTGAGCTGACCGTCATCGCGCTTGGTAGGATCAAACGAGTTATCACGCTGAAGCTGAATTCCTCCAACCCATACTTGCTCCATCGAGGCAACATCATCATGGTCAAGTCCCTCGGGAGCAGTAAGGGTAATTTCAAGTCCGAGAACATTTTGAAAAAAACTGAGATCACGCTCGAAATTACGCGAGCGAATCGCTACATGATCAACATAAGGTTTTGTCATGTAATCCCCTCCCTTAACGCTTAGATCTTCGCTTTTATGGGCAAGTTATTCTTCTACCTCAAAGAACTTCAAAATATGCTTCGCTACGCACACCACGGTGCCGTCTTGGTTGGTCACGACAACATCGGCATATGTCTTCATAGCTTCTTCGTCAACTTCACAAACCGTGTAAGTAGCCGTGAGCGTATCGCCAAAATATACCGGTGCCGTAAAGCGCAAGTGATCATACCCGTACGATGCACTTGGAATAGGAGACTCGTACTTTTGCTGAATAAGCGTAGAGGCGGTGCTTCCCAGCGCAAAGGTCAAAACACCATGAACGATACGCGTACCATACTTGGTGGTCTTCATGAAAGCTTCATTGAAATGCATCTGGCTGTAATCACCGGTAATACCGCCAAACAGATAAACGTCAGACTCGCTAATGGTTTTTGTGAAGGTGCAGCTGTTGCCAACCTCCAAAGGTAACTTCGTCATGGGGTGTCCTCTCTTTTATAAACCTTGTTTTTTGCAATTAACCTGGTTTACCAGCGGATAGTTCATAGATACCTTCCGCCTTTAGCTACTACCCTACCCCAGATTGGCACAAGAATTCCCCGCATATTATTCATCGAACACTGCTGAATCTATGCATAAAAGTACTCGATGAAATACCTCTTTGAATGTTTTTGAATAACACCTGTTCAACAACATGAATTTGTAACTTTTTCACCTGGTTTATTCATCAAAGCAAACAAAATAACTTATACAGTTTTGTTATGGATAGTTTTTATAGTTCGCCTACAATGAGAAGTTGTCCAAGGAGGAACTATGAACCTTGCCCAGCTTTCATACTTTCGACATTTAGCAAAAATTCAGCACTACACACGCGCTTCCGAAGAGCTACATATTTCTCAGTCTGCTCTCTCTCATTCCATTGCATCACTTGAAGACGAATTAGGCTGTAGCTTATTTCGCAAAGAGGGACGTAATGTGTATCTCACCGACGATGGAAGGCTTTTTCAAACCTATGTTGACCAGGGACTTGCCTCGATCGAACAGGGAGTAGCAGAGCTCCAACAACGCCACGGCATGCTGACGGGCGCTATTGAAATAGGTGCGATTGCCACCGTTCGATCAGGATATCTACCAGCTGCAATGAAAGCCTACACTGATAAATATGGATCGCTTGTTGAATTTCATGTGGCGCAAGGTGAAACAGCTCCGCTTAACCAACGCCTTGAACAGGGAATCTATGATTTGGTAATTGCAGGGCCTCATCACAAGCCAGACATTGAGTGCAAGACACTTTTTTATCAGCAGCTTGTCGTCGCCGTCCGACGCGATCATCCCTTGGCTTGTCTTGAAACTATCCACTGGGACAACTTAATAGGACACCCCGTTAACACCTATCGTCGAGGAATTATGGTGGGTGAAACCCTCGAAGCATTTTTAAAAGCTACCAATGCTCCCCTTGAAAAGTTGACGCTTGTGCGCAATTACGAAGATGAGGTAATTCTTGGAGCGCTTGCGGTACATGAATCAAGCGTTGCCCTTACCATGCTAACCTCAAATTTGCTCCCTGACCCCAATATGGTCATCATCCCTCTTGAGGTAGAAGGGGCAGATAGGTTTTACCCCATTTCTTTGACCTACCAAAAAAAGGCAATGCGTATGCCTGCCGCACAAAGCTTTATCGATTTCTTGCTGAAATTTGAAGCACCGCCATACGAGAGAGACGACTTCCGCAAACCTCATGCCTAGAGAAAACACCTTTGCACTCGCATAATTTCTTTTCTTCGAGTGCTTTCTTACTTTCAATTCTGTTAGTTTTTAAGCGAAGTAGGCCTAACAGGGGTAGGATTACTACTACCTACTTTAGAAAACATCCATCAATTGGCTTGCCTACAACCCTGCAAGGAGCATCTATGAAAGACGGATTCGTTACTGTAGCCGCTGCAACACCTGTCATAACGGTTGCTGATTGCAATGAAAATACCCAGGCTATTTTAGAGTGCATTCATCAGGCCTATCGTGCAGGCGCGAAAATAATTGTGCTTCCCGAGCTTTGCATTACCGCCTACACCTGCAGTGATCTGTTTTGGCAAACCGAATTACTCGACCGCGCAGAAGATGCCCTTGACGATCTTATTGATAAGACACACGAGATTGACGCCCTTGTTTTAGTGGGTCTGCCATTGCGTGCCCAAGGCAAGCTCTACAACGTTGCTGCCGTATTCCATGCCGGAGAGCTCTTAGGATTCGTTCCTAAAGTTAACCTTCCTGCCTATAACGAATTCTATGAAGCACGACATTTCGCCCCTGGTCAAGCTGATATGGGAACCATATCTTTCAGAGGCAGGGAAGTTCCCTTTGGAACCAACTTGCTCTTCTGCTGCACCACTATGCCAGATCTTGTTGTTGCGGCAGAGTTGTGTGAAGACTTATGGGTTCCCAATCCCCCTAGCATCTCTCATGCCCTTGCAGGTGCAAGTGTCTTATGTAATTTATCGGCAAGTGATGAAATGGTCGGAAAGCGCACCTATCGCGAGAGCCTTGTTTCAGGACAATCTGCCCGTCTAATAGCGTGCTATATCTATGCCACCGCAGGAGAAGGTGAATCGAGTACTGATTTGGTGTTTGGTGGACACAATATCATCGCCGAAAACGGAACGATTCTTGCAGAAGCCTCAAAGCTTCATGGCACCAGCGCCGAAAATGCTCCCGTTTTAAGCAGTATCGATGTTTCAAAACTTGCTGCAGAGCGTCGTCGCATGAGTACCTATCCTGCCACGCAAGCAAACTCCTATCGCAGAATTCCGTTTGCATTGCGCAAAGAACAAACCACTCTCGTCCGTCAGTTCGATGCAGATCCTTTTGTACCAAAAGATCCGAATCTCCTTGCACATCGCTGCGAAGAAATTCTTTCCCTGCAGGCTCTTGGTCTTAAAAAACGCCTTGCCCACACCCATGCTCAAACAGCAGTTGTCGGCATTTCTGGTGGACTCGATTCAACTCTTGCCTTGCTGGTTACCGCACGTGCCTTCGATTGGTTAGGAATGGATCGCTCCAACATACTGGCAATCACCATGCCTGGTTTCGGTACAACCGATCGCACCTACACTAACGCATGTGCTCTGGTTAAATCATTGGGAGCAACCCTTAAAGAAGTCTCTATTAAAAATGCTGTAATGCAGCATTTTGCAGATATTGATCACGATCCCGCAACCCATGACGTAACCTACGAAAACAGTCAAGCACGCGAGCGTACACAAATTCTCATGGATATTGCAAATCAGCATAATGGTCTTGTCATTGGTACGGGAGATTTGTCGGAACTCGCCCTGGGATGGGCAACCTATAACGGCGATCACATGTCAATGTATGCCGTCAACGCCTCTGTTCCCAAAACGCTTGTACGCCATTTGGTGCGCTCATACGCTCAAGGCTGCGGCGATGAAGAGCTCTCTCGAATCCTGATCGACGTGCTAGAAACCCCGGTAAGCCCTGAACTGCTCCCACCGACCGATGGTGTTATCTCCCAAAAAACAGAAGATCTCGTAGGCCCCTATGAGCTCCATGATTTCTTCTTATACCAGATGCTTCGTTTTGGATTTACTCCCGCAAAAATTTATCGTATCGCCTGCTTAGCTTTTGAAGGTCGCTACGATACCGAAACTATTAAAAAATGGCTTCGAACTTTCTATCGTCGATTCTTCGCCCAGCAATTTAAACGCTCATGCCTGCCCGATGGCCCCAAAGTCGGCAGCATTGCAGTATCCCCTCGAGGCGATCTTCGCATGCCATCCGATGCCAGCGCGCAGGCATGGCTCAAAGAAATAGATGCCCTTTAAGAAGAGCTCTTAGCGAATTTCATAGCGTCCGGGCTTGCGCTTAATTTCGCGCGGTTCCATAGCGGGGTATCCCAAGATGATGCCGCCGACAAGCTTGCCATGATCGGGGGCAAACTTCTCATGCAACGCATCTCCCGCTTGGCAGACAGCCTCAACCCAGCAAGAAGCAATCCCTTCGGCATGCGCCATCAAAACAGCGTTTTGCATAGCAGCAGCAACACTTTCGATGCAGCTTGGCATCATATCATCGCTGTACTGAGGCTTATTCAAAAACGCGAGAAGAATTGTTCGGGATCCCCCTAATGCGGTAAGGAATTCCATAGTCTCCTCCACGATTTCCGGGTTGTTTTTAAAACGCTCTTCAAGTTTTTTGCGTTCCGAAAAAGCAGTGGTACCCATCTCAGCAATCAGATAAGCAAGATCCTCATCCTTGGTAAGAGCCACGAAATACCACGGCTGCAGATTCTGACCCGATGGTGCCCACATAGCCGCCTCGAGTATTTTTTCAAGCTTTTCTCTTGGAACAGGCTCATCGGTAAACTTACGAACACTTCGACGAGTCTTAATTGCTTCCATTAACTCCATAGAAACCTTTCCCCTTTCCTATAGACAGACTCCCTCAGTCTATGTAGTGCCTATTATGAGTTTCTCGCAGACATTGTTCAAACAAAAAAACTTCGTCATCCAAAAAGATAAGCGCTGCCCGTATAATGACAAAAGAGCATCAACGCGGAAGGGGAACTATGGAATACCGCGTGAATTGCCCCGTTTGTGAACTATGGGGGGAAGTTGTTTCCTCGGGAAATGACTGCACAATAACTATCAATGGCGGCACACCTCATATTGGGTGTGTTGTTCTTGCTGTGCCAAGACCTTCCCTTACCGGCAAAGGCATCAGTGCCACTGTTTCTGTTATAAATCGCACTGGGCACATGGACGATACCATAGCAACTGCCGTTGCTAAGCAGATTGCTTCACGGCGAAACTGCGTTGTTGCCTGCAGCTGTGGCATTCATCTTGACGAAGCGTCGAAAGATACCATCACCCATATCCGCAATTCAGTTCCTCTTATTGTTGAAGATATCCTTGCCCTTCTTGAGCGAAGGGGACATACCAACCCATAAATACCCGCATCGTATTTGATTGATACGTATGAAGCACACCAAGCTGATCCCATAACACACTCTGTGTGGTTTACCCAAGGAGGATTGTATGAACACTATTCACGACTTGCGCACTGCACTTGATTTCCTTCGTGAAATACCTGGTCAAATTGTGGAGACCGACGTCGAAGTTGATCCCGAAGCCGAACTGTGTGGTGTGTATCGTTATGTAGGTGCAGGCGGAACTGTCCCCCGCCCCACAAAAGAAGGCCCTGTTATGATTTTCAACAACATCAAGGGCCATCCCGATGCGCGCGTTGTTATTGGGCTCCTTGCAAGCCGCAACCGTGTTGCGCGCATGCTTGATGCTGATCCTCGTCGTTTAGGCTTTTTGCTCAACGACGCAGTGCTTAATCCCGTAGCACCAGTAGAGGTTCCAGCCGAAGAGGCGCTCTGCCAGGAAGTAGTGCATCTAGCAAGCGAAGAAGGCTTCGATATTCGAAAGCTTGTACCGGCTCCTACTAACACTCCCGAAGATGCTGGTCCCTATATCACCCTTGGCATGGCTTATGCCTCTGATCCTGAAACAGGGGAATCAGATATAACTATTCATCGCTTATGCCTCCAAAGCAAAGATGAAATCTCTATTTATATGGTTCCCGGCTCTCGTCATATTGGCGCTTTTTACGAAAAGGCCGAAAAACTCGGTCAGCCCTTGCCTATTTCCATCAGCATCGGCGTTGATCCCGCAATCGAGCTTGCCACCTGCTTTGAGCCACCTACGACCCCTATTGGCTACGATGAGCTTAACGTCGCTGGTGCTCTGCGTGGTGAACCAGTCCGCTTGGCAAAATGCTTAACCATCAACGAACGCTGCATTGCACATGCTGAATATGTCATCGAAGGTGAACTTCTCCCTGGAAAACGGGTGGCCGAAGACCAGAATTCTGGCACCGGTAAAGCAATGCCTGAATTCCCTGGATACACCGGTCCTGCCAATCCTTCACTTCCCATCATCAAGGTAAAAGCAGTAACGACCCGCAAGAACCCCATTATGCAAACCTGCATTGGACCATCTGAAGAGCACGTAAGCATGGCTGGCATCCCTACAGAGGCAAGCATTATCCAAATGGTAGAAAAGGCTGTTCCGGGACGTCTTCTCAATTGCTATTGCGCAACGCCTGGTGGCGGTAAGTACTTGGCGGTTCTTCAAATCAAAAAGAGCTCACCGGCCGATGAAGGACGCCAGCGTCAGATCGCACTTTTGGCATTTTCTGCATTCAGTGAATTGAAGCACATTTTCTTAGTCGATGAAGACGTCGATCCGTTCGATATGAATGACGTATTGTGGGCCCTTAACACCCGTTTCCAGGGAGATGCTGATATCATCACCATCCCTGGCGTTCGCTGCCATCCGCTCGATCCCTCCAATGACCCTTCGATGGATCCAAGCATTCGCGACCACGGTATTGCCTGCAAGACAATCTTTGACTGCACTGTTCCTTATGATCAGAAAGAGAGATTCCAGCGCTGCCAGTTTAAAGAGGTTGACCCTAAGCATTGGTTGCCCGACTTCGAATTCTAAATGCGGCAATTCTAAACGCGGCTCTCTTTTTCTTATCACACCGAAAGAGAATACAGTGCATTGAAGGAAACTTTGTTCGCCAAAGGGAAACTTCTCAAGTTCTCGTTATGATTCGCCTAGCAAACCCTGCTAGGCGAATTACTCTTATGGCAGACACAGCATAAGGCAGTAAGGATATAGGTATGGATCGACTTATTGTAGGAATTACCGGAGCAAGCGGCACCGCCCTCGCGTGTCACTTTATTCAACAAGTAAAGCGCTTTACCGACTGCGAAATTCACGTAGTAGCAAGCAAAAGCGCCCAACTAACGGCGCACTATGAAGCGCCGAAGCTCTTTGAGGACACTCTCGCTCTTGCTGATGCCGTCCATGATAATGCTCGTATAGGAGAATCTATTGCAAGCGGGACGTTTAAAACGCACGGCATGGTTATTATCCCTTGCAGTATGAAAACAGTGGCAGGCATTGCAAGCGGCTATAGCGACAATCTGGTGTTACGCGCTGCTGATGTCACGCTCAAAGAACAGCGGCCTTTGGTGCTTGTCGCTCGCGAAACCCCCATGAATTACATTCATTTACGCAACTTAAGCACCCTTGCCAGTTTGCCTTCCGTAAGCATCATGCCTCCTATGATGACCTACTATCATCATCCTCAAACTATTGAGGACATGGAAAATCAACTTATCGGGAAAATTTTTGATCGTTTTGGCTTTGACTATCCGCCCTTTGAACGCTGGAATGGATAAAGAGGCTTTCTTTTTTAGGCCTCTGTTTATACGGAATTATGTCCGAGGCCCCTTTTGGCCATTAGCCCAACAAAGAAACCCCGCGAGACGTGCACTCGCGGGGTTTCGTGTTCGAAGGCTTATCCTTCAGATAGATCCTCGTTTTCCAAACTAAGATCTAGGAAACAACACCGTTATTTCTCTTCGGTGATTTGACCAGCCTTGATGGCCTCAAGACGAGCATGCAAAGCTTCGAGCTGCTTATTCGTCTCTTCGTCCTCAATACGCTGCTGTTCCTTGT